>JAESFO010000141.1_pt1 | contig 190433 bp, 184 predicted proteins | sample 9269421 | NCBI WGS metagenome assembly JAESFO01 (sample SAMN14502839, study PRJNA617101) | algae metagenome | isolation source: Nostoc desertorum CM1-VF14 and co-occurring heterotrophs from rocky... | place: USA: Clark Mountains, San Bernardino, California | collected 2000-06-05 | reverse complement strand
CGGCCTGGTGCACCTGTCCGACCTCTCGTGGAACGAAGCCGGCGAAACCGCCGTTCGCAACTACAAGAAGGGCCAGGAAGTCGAAGCGATCGTGCTGGCCGTCGACGTCGACCGCGAGCGCATCAGCCTCGGCATCAAGCAGCTCGACAGCGATCCGTTCACCACGTTCACCACCGTGAACGACAAGGGCCAGATCGTGACCGGCAAGGTCAAGACCGTGGACGCCCGCGGCGCTGAAATCGACCTCGGCGAAGACATCATCGGCTACCTCCGTGCTTCGGAAATCTCGCGCGACCGCGTTGAAGATGCCCGCAACGTGCTGAAGGAAGGCGACGAAGTCACCGCCATCGTCGTGAACGTGGATCGCAAGACCCGCAACATCCAGCTGTCGATCAAGCAGAAGGACATGGTCGACGAGCAAGGCGCCATGGCCAACCTGAGCCAGCAGTCGGCACGCGAGAACGCGGGCACGACGAGCCTGGGCGCCCTGCTGCGCGCCAAGCTGGACAACAACGACAGCAAGTAAGTCGAGTCCGAAGACAGAGCAGGCCCTGGGGCCGCTCTGTCTTTTTTTTCGTCCCCGTTTTTGTTTGCCTGGCCTATGACCCGCTCCGATCTTGTCGAAGAACTCGCAGCCCGCTTTGCGCAGCTGACGCACCGCGATGCCGAATACGCGGTCAAGACCATCCTCGACGCGATGAGCGACGCCCTCGTGCGCGGGCACCGCATCGAGATCCGCGGGTTCGGCAGCTTCTCCGTCACAAGGCGTCCGCCGCGCATCGGACGCAATCCGCGTTCGGGCGAGAGCGTGCAGATCCCCGAAAAGCGCGTGCCGCACTTCAAGCCCGGCAAGGCCTTGCGCGAGGCCGTCGATGCGCGTACCGCCGAACTCGGCGCCACTGCAACGGCCCAGGACCGGAAGGCCTGAGCCGCACATGAGGGCGGCAACCGTAAAATGCCCCCGGCTACGGGAACGGCTATGAAATACCTCCTGTGGCTGCTCAAGGCAGCCATTTTTTTTACGCTCTTCGCGTTCGCGCTGAACAACCAGCACGACGCCACGGTGTACTTCTTCTTCGGCACGCACTGGCGCGCGCCGCTGGTGCTGGTCGTGCTTGCGGCCTTCGCGGGCGGGCTCGTGGTGGGCGCGCTCGGCATGCTGCCGGGGTGGTGGAAGCACCGCGCCGCGGCGGCCGCGCAGCCGGCTTCCGCCGCGCCGCAAGTCCAGCCCATGCCGGGCCCGCCCGCCGCGGCCCCCGCGCCGGCGCCGGCCCTTTCCGCCACCGACCTCCCGGCCGCACGTCAACATGGACTTTGATCCCAGCTGGCTGCTGATCAGCCTGCCCGTCGCTTTCGTGCTGGGCTGGCTCGCATCGCGCTTCGACCTGCGCCAACTCAAGCTGGAGAACCGGCAGGCGCCCAGGGCCTATTTCCGCGGCCTCAACTTCCTGCTCAACGAGCAGCAGGACCAGGCCATCGATGCCTTCATCGAGGCCGTGCAGAACGACCCCGACACGCAGGAGCTGCACTTTGCGCTCGGCAACCTGTTCCGCCGCCGTGGCGAATACCAGCGCGCCGTGCGCGTGCACGAGCACCTGCTCGGCCGCGGCGACCTGAGCCGTGCCGACCGCGAGCGCGCGCAGCATGCGCTGTCGCAGGACTTCCTGCGCGCCGGGCTGCTCGACCGCGCCGAAGCCGCGCTGCAGAAGCTCGAAGGCACGCGCTACGAGAACGAAGCACGGCTCGCGCTGCTGGCCATCTACGAGCGCTCGCGCGAATGGACCCAGGCGGCCGAGGTGGCGCGCAAGCTCGACGAGTCCGACCAGGCGAGCTACAGCACGCGCCGCGCGCACCACCTCTGCGAGCAGGCCGCCGAGCAGGCGGCCGCGGGCGACCTGGCAGCGGCCGCCCGCCTGCTCGCCGAAGCCGTAGCCCAGGCGCCGCAGGCGCCGCGCCCCGCCATCGACACCGCCACGCTGCAGTTGCGCAATGGCGATGCGAACGCCGCCTTCGACACGCTGCTGGCGCTGGTCGACACCGCGCCGCTCGCGCTGCCGCTCTATGCCGCGGCGCTGCAGCAGGCGGCCGTGGCGGCACACCGCGAGACCGAGGCGCAGGCACTGCTGCAACGGCGCTATGCCGAATCGCCTTCGATCGACGTGCTCGAGGCGTTGATCGCACTGGGCGGCGCGCCCCATGCGGCCACGCCGGCCGCCGACGGCGAGCCGCTCGCGCCGCGCGACGGCTACATCGCGCACCTGGCACAACAGCCCTCGCTCGTGGCTGCGTCGCGCTGGCTGGCCGGCGAGCGCTTCGAGCACGAGCAGTTTCATCCGCAGGTACAGCGCGCGCTCGACCAGGCCACGCGCCCCCTGATGCGCTACCGCTGCGCCGCCTGCGGCTTCGAGGCGCACCAGTACTTCTGGCACTGCCCCGGATGCCAGGCCTGGGACAGCTATCCGCCGCGCCGCGTCGAGGAGCTCTGAGCCATATTCCAGCCATGGTTGGGAACAATGGTCACATCGGCGGCCGCAAGCGACCGCGCCGTCAACGCACGTCTTTCTGATCCGTTGAACGCGCGCCGGCACCTCGCCGGCGGAAGTTCGATCAACCATCAGGGAGTTCAAGATCATGCTGAAGAAAATCTTCGCCGCATTGGCGATGCTGTGTGCCGCCGCCTCTTTCGCCGCGGTCGACGTCAACAAGGCCACGGCGGCCGAGCTCGATGGCATCAAGGGCGTGGGCCCGGCCATGTCGACGCGCATCCTCGACGCACGCAAGCAAGGCGAGTTCAAGGACTGGGCCGACCTGATGCAGCGCGTCAAGGGCGTGAAGGACAAGACCGCCGAGAAGCTCTCGGGCGAAGGGCTCACTGTCAATGGCAAGGCGTTCAGCGCGCCGGCCGCCGCGCCCGCGGCCACTCCGTCCGCTGGCGCGGCCAAGCCCGCTGCCGCAGCGCCCGAAGCCAAGGCTTCCAAGCCCGCCAAGCCCTGAACCGACGCAGCTTCGGCTGCGAGAAACCAGCCGCCCGCCGAGGCGGCTTTTTCATGCCCACCGCACGCTGCGCCCGCACCTACGCCGGCCCCGCGTGGCAGGGAAATGCCTCACAAGTGGCCCGGAATTTGCACGTATGCTGGCCTTCGTTTCACTACTACTTACGTCCGGAGAGCCCATGAATCACAAGTTCGGCATCGCCCTCGCTGGCCTGACCCTCGGCGCCGCAGCCTTCGCGCAGACCAAGTGGGACCTGCCCACCGCCTATCCGGCGAGCAACTTCCACACCGAGAACAACATGCAGTTCGCGAGCGACGTCGACAAGGGCAGCGGCGGCAAGCTCAAGATCACGGTGCACGCCAACGCCTCGCTGTTCAAGGCGCCCGAGATCAAGCGCGCGGTGCAGGGCGGCCAGGCGCAGCTCGGCGAGATCCTGCTGGTCAACTACCAGAACGAATGGCAGATGTTCGGCGCCGACGGAATCCCGTTCCTGGCCGACAGCTACGACGCGGCCTGGAAGCTCTACCAGGCGCAGAAACCCGCGCTCGAGAAGAAGCTGGCCGAGCAGGGCATCGTGCTGCTCTACACGGTGGCCTGGCCGCCGCAGGGCATCTTCGTGAAGAAGGAGATCGCGTCGGCCGCCGACCTCAAGGGCGTGAAGTGGCGCGCCTACAGCCCCGCCACCGCGCGCATCGGCGAGCTCGTCGGCGCGCAGCCCGTCACCGTGCAGCAAGCCGAGCTGTCGCAGGCCATGGCCACCGGCGTGATCGAGTCGTACATGTCGTCGGGCTCGACCGGCTACGACACCAAGACCTTCGAATACATCAAGAACTTCTACGACACGCAGGCCTGGCTGCCGAAGAACGCGGTGCTCATGAACAAGAAGGCTTTCGACGCGCTCGACAAACCTGTGCAGGAAGCCGTGCGCAAGGCCGCGGCCGACGCCGAGAAGCGCGGCTGGGAACTGTCGAAGAAGAAGAACGTCGAGTACCTCGACCTGCTCAAGAAGAACGGCATGACGGTGCACGCGCCCTCGGCCGCGCTCAAGGCCGACATGAAGAAGGTCGGCGACACCATGATCAAGGAATGGCTCGAGAAAGCCGGCCCCGAAGGCCAGGCCGTGGTCGACGCCTACAAGAAGATGTGAGCCGAGTCCGCACCGCGCCCGATGCGAAAAGCACTCGACTTCCTCTACGACAGCGCCGCCGCCCTGGCGGCGCTTTTCATGATCGGCCTGCTGGCGATGGTGCTGCTGTCGATCGTCAGCCGCCAGCTGCATTTCAACGTGCCGGGCATCGACGCCTATGCCGGCTACCTGATGGCGGGCGCCGGCTTTCTGGCTCTCGCGCACACCCTCAAGCGCGGCGAACACATCCGCGTCACGCTGGTGCTGCAGCATCTGCCGCCCGCGGCGCAGCGCTGGCTCGAGCGCTGGGCCATGGCGGCAGGTGCGGTGCTGGCGCTGCTGTTCGCCTGGTACAGCGTGCGGCTGGTGCTGCAGTCGCACGAGTTCCATGACATCTCGACCGGCAACGACGCCACGCCGCTGTGGCTGCCGCAGTTGTCGATGGCGGCCGGCGCGCTGGTGTTCGCCATTGCGGCACTCGACGAGTTCGTGATCGAGTGGCGCGGCCGCCCGGCCAGGGCCGAGGGTGCGGAGGCGCTGCGCCATGAGTGACATCGCCATTGCCGGGCTGCTGATCGCGGCGCTGTTCCTCATTCTCGGCAGCGGCGTCTGGATCGGGCTCACGCTCTCGGGCGTGGCCTGGATCGCGATGCAGGTCTTCTCGTCGCGCCCGGCGGGCGACGCGATGGCCGTGACCATCTGGGGCTCGGCCTCGAGCTGGACGCTGACCGCGCTGCCGCTCTTCATCTGGATGGGCGAGATCCTGTTCCGCACGCGGCTCTCGCAGGACATGTTCAAGGGCCTCGCGCCCTGGATGCAGAGCCTGCCGGGGCGCCTGCTGCACACCAACGTGGTGGGATGCGCCGTGTTCGCGGCGGTCTCGGGCTCGAGCGCGGCGACCTGCGCCACCATCGGCAAGATGAGCCTGCCCGAGCTCAAGCGGCGCGGCTACCCCGACGACATGGTCATCGGCACGCTGGCGGGCGCGGGCACGCTGGGCCTCCTGATCCCGCCGTCGATCATCATGATCGTCTATGGCGTGAGCGCCGACGTCTCGATCGCCCGCCTGTTCATCGCGGGCGTGGTGCCGGGCATCCTGCTCGCGCTGCTGTTCTCGGGCTACATCATGTTCTGGGCGCTGCGGCATCCCGAGCACGTGCCGCCGGCCGATGCAAAGCTGCCGCTGGGCGCGAAGCTCAAGGCCTCGCTGTCGCTGATTCCGGTGGCGCTGCTGATCCTTTCGGTGCTCGGCTCCATCTACGCCGGCATCGCCACCGCCACCGAGGCGGCGGCATTGGGCGTGGTGGGGGCGCTGGTCATCTCGGGCGCGCAAGGCTCGCTCAACTGGAACAGCTTCAAGGAAGCGCTGCTCGGTGCCACGCGGCTCTACTGCATGATGGCGCTGATCCTCGCCGGTGCCGCCTTCCTCACACTGGCCATGGGCTACATCGGCCTGCCGCGCCACCTGGCCGAATGGATCGGCTCGCTGGGCCTCTCGAAGTTCCAGCTGATCGCGATGCTCGCGGTGTTCTACATCGTGCTGGGCTGCTTCCTCGACGGCATCTCGATGGTGGTGCTGACCATGGGCGTCATCATGCCGACCGTGCACGCGGCCGGCATCGACCCGATCTGGTTCGGCATCTTCGTCGTGCTGGTCGTCGAGATGGCACAGATCACGCCGCCGGTGGGATTCAACCTGTTCGTGCTGCAGGGCATGACGGGGAGAGACCTGCTCTACATCGCGCGCGTGACGCTGCCGATGTTCCTGCTCATGGTGGCGGCGGTGCTCCTCATCTATTTCGTGCCGCAGCTCGTCACCTGGCTGCCGCAGCAGATGGCGCCCTGAGCCGCCGCGCCGAGCCGCCGACAATAGGCCGATGCTGCTTCCGATCGTTGCCATCTGCCTGGGCGCTTCCGTCGGCGCGCTCGCGCGCTGGGGCCTCGCGCTCTGGTTCGGTGCCGGCGGGCTCATGCCCTGGGGCACGCTGGCCGCCAACCTGATCGGCGGCTACCTGATCGGCATGGCGATCGCGGCCTTCCAGCTGCTGCCCGACCTCGACCCGGTCTGGCGGCTCGCGCTGGTGACCGGCTTCCTCGGCGGCCTGACGACCTTCTCGAGCTTCTCGGCCGAGGTCGTGACGATGCTGCTCGAGGGCCGCCTGGGCGTGGCCCTGCTCACGGCCTCCGCGCACCTTGGCGGCTCGCTCGTCGCGACCTGGCTCGGCATCCGCAGCGTGCAGGCGTTCGCCGGCTGATCGCGCAAAGCCGGCCGTCGGGCCCGGCTTTGGCGGCGCCCGCCGGAGGTCCGGTCGATAGAATCGGACGCAATGCCCCTGGTCTTCCTCGTCGCCCTCCCCTTCATTGCCAGCGTGCTGGCCGCGTTGATGCCGTCCAATGCGCGCAACCGGGAGTCGACACTGGCGGGCCTCGTGGCGCTGGGCTGTGCCGTGCAGGCCGCCTGGTACTTTCCGCAGATCGCCCAGGGCAACGTGCTGCGCGAGCGGATCGAATGGCTGCCCGAACTGGGCCTCGACCTCGTGTTCCGCATGGACGGCTTCGCATGGCTCTTCTGCATGCTGGTGCTCGGCATCGGCGCGCTGGTGGTGCTCTATGCGCGCTACTACATGTCGCCGTCCGACCCGGTGCCGCGCTTCTTCTCGTTCTTCCTCGCCTTCATGGGCGCGATGGTCGGCGTGGTGCTCTCGGGCAACCTGATCCAGATGGTGCTGTTCTGGGAGCTCACCAGCCTGTTCTCGTTCCTGTTGATCGGCTACTGGCACCACCGGCGCGAGGCACGCCGCGGTGCCCGCATGGCGCTCACGGTCACCGGCGCGGGCGGGCTCTGCCTGCTGGCCGGCGTGCTGGTGCTCGGCCGCATCGCAGGCAGCTACGAGCTCGACGTGGTGCTCGCCTCGGGCAACGAGATCCGGGCCCATGCGCTCTACCCGACGGCGCTCGTGCTCATCCTGCTCGGCGCCTTCACCAAGAGCGCGCAGTTCCCGTTCCACTTCTGGTTGCCGCGCGCCATGGCGGCGCCGACGCCGGTGTCGGCCTACCTGCACTCGGCCACCATGGTGAAGCTCGGCGTGTTCCTCATGGCGCGCCTGTGGCCCGTGCTCTCGGGCACCGAGCAGTGGTTCTGGCTGGTCGGCGGCGCGGGGGCGATCACGCTGCTGCTCGGCGGCTTCATCGCGATGTTCCAGCGCGACCTGAAGGCGCTCCTGGCCTACTCGACCATCTCGCACCTCGGGCTCATCACGCTGCTGCTCGGGCTCAACAGCCCGCTCGCCGCGGTGGCGGCGGTGTTCCACATCATGAACCACGCGACATTCAAGGCGTCGCTCTTCATGGCGGCCGGCATCATCGACCACGAGACCGGCACGCGCGACATCCGCAAGCTCAGCGGCCTGATGCGGCTGATGCCGATCACCGGCACGCTGGCCATTATCGCCAGCGCCGCGATGGCCGGCGTGCCGCTGCTCAACGGCTTCCTGTCGAAGGAGATGTTCTTCGCCGAGACCGTGTTCATCCAGTCCACACCCTGGATCGACTTCAGCCTGCCGGTGATCGCCACGGTGGCGGGCGTGTTCAGCGTGGCCTACTCGGCGCGGCTCGTGTTCGACGTGTTCTTCGGCCCGCCCTGCGGCCCCGACGTGCCCAAGCAGCCGCACGAGCCGCCGCACTGGATGCGCGTGCCGGTCGAGCTGCTGGTGCTGGTGTGCCTGGTGGTGGGCGTGGCGCCAGCATGGTCGATCGGTGCCCTGCTCGCGGCCGCGGCGCAGCCGGTGGTGGGCGGCGTGCTGCCGGCCTACAGCCTTGCGGTGTGGCACGGCTTCAACCTGCCGCTTGCGATGAGCTTCGTCGCGCTGGCCGGCGGCGCAGTGCTCTACCTGTCGCAGCGCCGCCGCCGCGCGCGCGGCGAACTCGAACACACGCCGCTGCTGCACCGCTTGGACGGCCAGCTGATCTTCGAGCATGCGCTCGCGCAGCTCAGCGAGGCCGGCCGGCGCAGCCGCCGCGTGCTCGGCACCCGGCGCATGCAGGCGCAGTTGCTGCTGCTGGTGGTGGTGGCAGCGGCCGGCGCCGCGGCCGCGCTCTGGACCGCCCCCGTGGCGCGCGGCGACCGCGCGCCGCTGCCGTTCTCGCCCATGTTCGCCATGACCTGGCTCATCGGCGGGATCTGTGCGCTCGCCGCGGCGTGGCAGGCCAAGTTCCACCGGCTCGCTTCACTGATGCTCGCGTCCGCCGCGGGCCTCGTCTGCTGCATCACCTTCATCTGGTTCTCGGCGCCCGACCTCGCGCTCACGCAACTCGTCGTGGAAGCGGTCACCACGGTGCTGATCCTGCTCGGCCTGCGCTGGCTGCCGACCCGCAGCAAGGATGCGGTGCAGCCCGCACGCGCGCGGCTCAAGCCCTGGGGCCGGCGCGGGCGCGACCTGCTGGTGGCCGCGGGCGCCGGCAGCGGCATGGCGGCGCTGGCCTGGCTCATGATGACGCGGCCATTCCCGCAGAGCATCTCGCCGTTCTTCCTCGAACGCGCGCTCACCGAGGGCGGCGGCACCAACGTGGTCAATGTGATGCTGGTCGACTTTCGCGGTTTCGACACTTTCGGCGAGATCACCGTGCTTGGCGTGGTCGCGCTCACGGTCTATGCGCTGCTGCGCCGCTTCCGCCCGGCCAGGGAATCGATGGCGCTGCCGCCGCAGCAGCGCTTGCAGACCGACGACGGCAGCAGCGACCTGCTGAATCCGCGGCTTGCCAAGGACACCGCGGTCGGCTACCTGATGGTGCCCGCGGTGCTGGTGCGGCTGCTGCTGCCGCTCGCGGTGCTGGTGTCGGTGTATTTCTTCATGCGCGGGCACAACGCACCGGGCGGCGGCTTCGTCGCCGGCCTCGTGATGTCGGTCGCGCTGGTGTTGCAGTTCATCGTGTCGGGCACCGAATGGGTCGAGGAGCACCTGCGCATCTATCCGCGCCGCTGGATCGCGGTCGGGCTGCTGCTTTCCATGGCGACCGGCAGCGGTGCCGTGCTGCTCGGCTATCCGTTCATGACCACGCACACCGCGCACCTGCATGTTCCGATCCTTGGCGAGCTGCACGTGCCCAGCGCCCTCTTCTTCGACATCGGCGTGTTCGCGCTGGTGCTCGGCGCCACCATGCTGATACTCACCGCGCTCGCGCACCAATCGATCCGGAGCCACCGCTGGGCCGCCGAGCAGGACGAGAAGGCGGCCGAAGCCGCCGCCGCAGCGGCCGCCACGGCCGCGGAGGGCGCACGCTGATGGAAGCCGTGCTCGCCATCGCCATCGGCGTGCTCACCGGCTCGGGGGTGTACCTGCTGCTGCGTCCGCGCACCTTCCAGGTCATCATGGGCCTGACCCTCATCTCGTATGCGGTCAACCTGTTCATCTTCAGCATGGGCCGGCTCAAGGTCGACAGCGAGCCGGTGCTGATCGAGGGCTTCACCGCCACGCTCGCCAACACCGCCGACCCGATGCCGCAGGCCCTGGTGCTCACCGCGATCGTGATCGGCTTCGCGATGACCGCGCTGTTCCTGGTGGTGCTGCTGGCCTCGCGCGGCCTCACCGGCACCGACCACGTGGATGGCGAAGAGCGGCAGGAGGCGGCGGAATGACCGGCCTCGTGCACCTGCTCGACCGGCTGCTCGAGTTCGGCATGCCGCACCTGGTGGCGGTGCCGATCCTGCTGCCGCTCGTCACGGCCGCACTGATGATGCTGCTCGGCGAGCGCCGCCGCCGCACCAAGTCGGCGCTGAGCGTGATCTCGGGCCTCGCGGGCCTACTGGCCGCGCTGGCGCTGCTGCGCTGGGTGAATGCGCCCGACACCGGCGACGGCCCGGGCTCGATCGGCATCTACCTGCCGGGCAACTGGCAGGCGCCGTTCGGCATCGTGCTCGTGGCGGACCGGCTCTCCAGCATGATGGTCGCGCTCACCGGCGTGGTGGCGTTCGCGGCCTCCATCTACTCGACCTCGCGCTGGGACCGGGCCGGCGTGCATTTCCATCCGCTGCTGCAATTGCAGCTCATGGGCCTGAACGGCGCCTTCCTCACGGGCGACCTGTTCAACCTGTTCGTGTTCTTCGAGGTCATGCTCGCAGCCTCCTACGGCCTGCTGCTGCACGGCTCGGGCCGGCTGCGCGTGCAGGCCGGGCTGCACTACATCGCGATCAACCTCGCGGCCTCGGCGCTGTTCCTCATCGGTGCTTCGCTGCTCTACGGCGTGACCGGCACGCTCAACATGGCCGACCTCGGCATGCGCATCGCGCAGCTCGACGCGGCCGACCGCGGCCTCGTGCATGCGGCCGCGGCCATCCTCGCGACCGCCTTCTTCGCCAAGGCCGGCGCCTGGCCGCTCAACTTCTGGCTCGTGCCGGCCTACAGCGCCGCGGTGTCGCCGGTCGGCGCCGTGTTCGCGCTGCTCACCAAGCTCGGCGTCTACACGCTGCTCAGGCTGTGGACCGTGCTCTTCGCGCCCGACACCGGCGCCTCGGCCGCGCTCGGCCAGTCGGTGCTGATCGCGATCGGCCTCGCCACGCTGTTCGCGGGCGCACTCGGCATCGTCGGTACACAGCGGCTCTCCAACCTCGCGGGCTTCAGTGTGCTGGTGTCGGCCGGGACGCTGATCGCGGCCATCGGGCTCGGCGAAACCGCGGTCTGGGCCGGCGCGCTCTATTACCTGCTGAGCTCGACGCTCGCGGTCAGCGCCTTCTTCCTGCTGATCGACATGATCGAGCGCTGGCGCAATGCCGGCCTGAGCGTCGCGCCGCACGAGCAGGCCGGCAATGCGCCCTTCCTCGCCGAAGACCTGCGCGTGGTCGACGACGTGAACCTCGACGACGAGGCGCAGGCCCTCTACGGCCGCGCCATTCCGGCCGGCATCGCCTTCCTGGGCCTGAGCTTCATCGGCTGCACGCTGCTGCTCGCGGGCCTGCCGCCGCTGTCGGGCTTCGTCGGCAAGTTCGCCATGCTGTCGGGCGCCTTCGTGACCAGCGGCACCTCGACGCCCGCGTGGATCTTCCTCGGCTTGCTGCTGGCCTCGGGCTTCCTCGCGCTGATCGCGCTGAGCCGCACCGGCATCCGGCATTTCTGGACCCAGCCGCATCCCACCATGCCCGCGTTGCCCGCGCTCGAAGTGCTCCCCGTGGCCGCACTGCTCGCGGCCTGCGTGGCGCTGACGGTCTGGGCCGGCCCCGTCATGCGCCACGCGATCGCCACGGCCGAGGGCCTGCGCACGCCCACGGCATACCGCAAGGCGGTGATGGACGCGCGGCAAGTGCCCAACCCGCCGCGCCCGGCGAAGGAGGCCAGGCCATGAAGCGCTGGATCCCTTCGCTGCCGCTCTCGCTGGCGCTGTTCGTGGTGTGGCTGCTGCTGAGCCAGTCGCTCGACGCCGCCACGCTGGTGTCTGCGGCCGTGATGGCCATTGCCGTGCCGCTGCTGACGCAGGGCCTGCGCCCCGCCCCGGTGCGCATGCGTCGGCCCGGCCTGGCGCTGCGGCTGGTGTTCGTCGTCGTCTGGGACATGCTCAAGTCGGCCTACGACGTGGCGCGCCTGCTGCTCACGCGCCGCACCTCGCAGATCAGCGCGAAGTTCGTGCAGGTCCCGCTCGAGCTGCGCGACCCCAATGCCCTCGCGGTGCTGGCCATGATCATGTGCCTGACGCCGGGCACCGCCTGGGGCGAGATCGCGTTCGACCGAAGCACGCTGCTGATCCACCTGTTCGACCTCGACGACGAAGCCGCCTTCATCGAGATGATCAAGACGCGCTACGAACGCCCGCTGATGGAGATCTTCGAATCATGACGCCCGTGCTTTTCTGGGCCCTCAAGGCCGCGCTGTTCCTGCTGGCCGTGGCGATGCTCTGCGCGCTCTGGCGCCTGCTGATCGGGCCGACCGCGCAGGACCGCGTGATGGCGCTCGACTGCCTCTACATCAACGGCATGCTGATGATGCTGGTGCTCGGCATCAACTACGCGAGCAACGTCTACTTCGAGGCCGCGATGCTGGTCGCGATCTTCGGCTTCGTGGGGTCGACCGCGCTGGCCAAGTTCCTGCTGCGTGGGGAGGTGATCGAATGAATGATTTCATCATCGGGCCGCTGCCGCTCTGGGCCGAGATCCTCACGGGCCTCTTCGCCGTGCTCGGCGCAGCCTTCGCCGCCATCGGCTCCTTCGGCCTCGTGCGCCTGCCCAACTTCTTCCGCCGCATCCACGCGCCCACGCTGGGCGCCACCGTCGGCGTGTGGTGCATCACGATCGCGATGATCGTCTACTTCTCGGTGCAGGGCTTCAGCCTGTTCCTGCATGCGATCCTGATCGTGCTGTTCATCGCGCTGACCGCGCCGATCACCACCATCTTCCTCATGCGCGCCGCGCTGTTTCGCGAGCGGCAAAAGGGCGGCGACGTGCCGCCCCAGGCCAAGTCGGGCTGAACCCGGCCTCAGTTGGGCGCCATGCGCACGCCCTTGTCGAGGAACTCGTTCGTGAAGAGCGTCGCCGGGTCGTAGGCCTTCTCGATGCCGATCAGCGACGACACCAGTTCGTAGTCGGCCTTCACGCGCTGGGCGTCGAAGGCGCCGAGCGCCACCTTGGTGGTCGTGTCGTCGCGCATCAGCTGCTTGATGCGATTCCACTGGTCGCGCTGGTTGTCGGGCGTGAGGCCGCTCACGCTCGCGGTCAGCGCCTGCAGGCAGGGATCGAAGCTCTTCACGCAGGTGTCGTAGGCGCGCTGCGTCACCGCCACGAACTTCTTCACCTGCGCCGCGTTCTTTGCAAGGTACGCGCCGTTCACGATCAGCGAGTTGCCATACACGTTCACGCCGGCCTCGCGCCAGGGCTGGAAGCCCAGGTCGCTGCCGAACTCGCGCGCCTTCAGGTCGTGCTCGTTGTAGAAGTCGCTGATGATGTCGACCGACTTGCTCTTGAGCGCCGCCACCTTGGCCTGCGGGCTCACGTTCACGAAGCTCACGCTGGCCGGATCGAGCCCCACCTTCTTGGCGAACGCGGGCCACATCAGGCGCGCCGCGTCGCCAGGCGGATTGCCGATCTTGCGGCCCGCGAAGTCCTTCGGCCCCGCGATGCCCGACGACTTGAGCCAGTAGAAGCCTTGCGGGCTGTTGGCGTAGATCACCATCACCGCCTTCACATCGGCGCCCTTGCCCTTCGCCTGGATGGCGGTCGGCAGGTCGGAGATGCCGAGTTCGGTGCCGCCCGTGCCCACACGCTGGGCCGACACCGCCGAGCCCTTGCCGGCCTCGATGTTCAGGTCGATGCCGGCCTCGGCGTACCAGCCCTTCGACTTGGCGTAGTAGATCGGCGCATGGTCGGCCGTCGGCGTCCAGTTGAGCATCAGGCCCATGGCGTCGGCCGCGGAGGCGGCGGGGATCGAGGCCATCAGCAGCGCGGTGACGCCGAGTGCCGGCAGCAGCTTTTTCATGCGGGTCGCTCCAAAAGAAGGTAAAACGGAATCTGCAATTCATACTACCAACTGTTTGGTTGATAAGCAATCGAGACGCGCCCGCCCACGGGCCAGAATCCATCCCACCATGTCCGCAGCAACTTCCTCCCCGCCCCGCCCCCCTGCTCCCGCACGCCGCGAGCGCGATCCCGTTGCCGCCAAGCAGGCGCTGATCGCGGCCGCCGTGGCCGAGTTCGCCGGCAAGGGCTTCGCGGGCGCGCGCGTCGACGAGATCGCCGCGGCCGCAGGCGTCAACAAGCAGCTCGTCTACCACTACTTCGACAACAAGCAGGGCCTGTACCTGGTGGCGCTCGAATCGGTCTACGCCGAGATCCGCGAAAAGGAAAAGAAGCTCACGCTCGACGCGCTCGAGCCGATGGAGGCCATGGCCCAGCTGGTGGCGTTCTCCTTCGACTACCTCGCAGAGCACCCCGAGTTCATCGCGCTTCTGGCCGACGAGAACCGCAACCAGGGCGCCCACCTGCGCGCCTCCGAGCGGCTGCAGAAGATGCATTCGCCGTTCATCGAGATGCTCGAGGCCACGCTCAAGCGCGGCGTGGCGGCGGGCGTGTTCCGGGCTGATTTCGACGCGATCAACCTCTACATCTCGATCGCGGGCATTTCGTACTTCTTCTTCTCCAACAACCACACGCTGTCGGCGATCTTCGGCAAGGCGCTCGATGCGCGCGGCGCACTGCTGAAGCGCCGCCGACATGTGGTCGAGTTCGCGCTCAACGCCTTGCGGCCCTGAGGGTTTCCTCGCCCCTCTTTATCAACTGGTTGGTTGACTCGAGCCGATGCGGGCCCTATGATCCGCCGCATTGCTTGCCAGACCAGGAATCGAGATGACGGCACCCGAGGGCGCGCTCGCGCCAACCGCCCCCGCGCCCTTCGCGGGCGAGCGCCCCGACTGGCAGCGCTGGGCCATCGTGGCCGCGGTGCATGTCATGGCCATCGTGCTGTGGGAAGTGGCGGTGCGGGTGTTCGACGTCAAGGCCTTCATCCTGCCCGCGCCCTCCAAGGTGCTGGCCACGCTGGGCAATCCCAACTACAGCTGGCTCATGAACACCGGCGTGACGGCGCTCGAGGTATTCGGCGGCTATGCGCTCGGGCTGGTGCTCGGCATTCTTTCGGCGCTGCTCTTCATCACCAGCCGCCGGCTCATGCTGCTGGTGTTTCCGCTCCTGGTCACGCTCAACATGATTCCCAAGGTGGCGATGGGGCCGCTGGTGATCGTGTGGTTCAGCTACGGCATCGGGCCCAACATCCTGATCACCTTCAGCCTCTGCTTCTTCCCGATCCTGCTGACCACCATCCGCGGGCTCAACGAGGCCGAGCCCGAGATGCTCGACCTGGTGCGCGCGCTCAAGGGCTCGCGCTGGCAGTTGTTCCGCTACATCCAGCTGCCGGGCTCGCTGCCCTACGTGTTCTCGGGCATGAAGGTGGCCACCATCCTCGCGGTGGCCGGTGCCGTGGTCGGCGAGTTCATCGCCTCCGAACGCGGGCTCGGCTACCTGATGATCCAGGTGCAGGCCTCGCTCGACACGCCCGCGGTCTTCATGGCCGTGCTGCTCATCACGGGCCTGGGCGTTCTGCTCTACCTGCTGGTGCTCCTGCTCGAGCGCCTCTTCATCACCCAGGACGCAAGAATCCAATGACCTCCCCTGTGCTCGACGACCTTCCCTTTCCAGAGCGCTTCGAGACCGAAGCCGCGCTCGAGGACTACCTGGCAACGCCCTCGCACGACCTCGTGCGCGACATGGCGCGCATCGACGGCGACCTGATGATCCTCGGCGTGGGCGGCAAGATGGGCCCGACGCTCGCGCGGCTCGCGAAGAACGCGATGCCGGGCCGCCGCGTGATCGCCGTGGCGCGCTTCAGCGAAGCCGGCGTGCGCGCGTCGCTCGAGGCGCACGGCATCGAGACCATCGCCTGCGACCTGCTCGACCGCGCCGCGATCGCCGCGCTGCCGCTGTGCGCCAACGTGGTCTTCATGGCGGGGCGCAAGTTCGGCGCCGACGCGAACAACCCGCTCACCTGGGCCATGAACGCGCATGTGCCGGCACTGGTGGCAGAGCACTTCCGCGCGTCGCGCATCGTGGCTTTTTCGACCGCCTGCGTGTACCCGTTCGTGCCGGTGACCGGCCAGGGCGCGAGCGAAGGCGACGCCCCCAATCCGCCCGGCGAATACGCCAACTCGTGCGTGGGCCGTGAGCGCATGTTCGAGTATTTCTCGCAGCAGCACGGCACGCCCGGGCGCCTGTTCCGGCTGAGCTATGCCATCGACCTGCGCTACGGCGTGCTGGCCGACGTGGCGCTCAAGGTCTGGCGCGGCGAGCCGGTCGACGTGACCATGGGCCACGTCAACGTGATCTGGCAGGGCGATGCCAACGCGCAGGCGCTGCGCTGCCTGTCGGTGGCGACCGTGCCGACCTCGCCGCTCAACGTGAGCGGCCCCGAGACGACCTCGATCCGCTGGCTCGCCGAGGAATTTGCGCGTCATTTCGGCAAGCCCGCGACGATCACCGGCCAGGAGGCCCCGACCGCCTGGCTCATGAACACCGGCGAGGCCGAGCGCCTGTTCGGCTATCCGCGCGTGCCGCTCGCCCAGCAGATCCGCTGGGTGGCCGACTGGATCTCGCGCGAGCAGCGCCAGTACGGCAAGCCGACGAAATTCGAATCGCGCGACGGAAAGTACTGAAACCGTGGCCACGCCCGCCGTCGAAAGGCTCGCGTCGATCACGCCCGGCACGCAGCCGATGCTCGACGCACTGGTCGCCGCCAGCGGCTGGAATCAGACCGCCTGCGACTGGCGGCTGTTCGAGCGGCACGGCACGCTGCATGCCGTGCGCGATGCGCGCGGCACGATCGTCGCGAGCGGCGCCGTGCTGCCGATGGAAGGCGCCGCCTGGATCAGCATGATCCTCGTGCTGCCAGATGTGCGCGGCCAGGGCCTGGGCCGCGCGGTGTTCGCACGCTGCCTGCAGCAGGTGCGCGATGCCGGGCTGGTCGCGATGCTCGACGCCACGCCGCAGGGCGAGCCGCTTTATGCGAGTTTCGGCTTCAGCACGTTGTGGCGGCTGTCGCGCTGGCAGCGCGAGGCCACCGCGGCCAACGCCGATGCGCTCGCGGCCGGCAAGCCGCCCGTCGATGGCCTTGCGGCACTCGATGCCGAGGCGCTGGGCATTGCGCGCCCGGCAGTGCTCGCCGATCTGCTCGCGCGCGACGGCAGCCGCTGCGTGCGCAACGGCCTGGGCTTCGGGCTGGTGCGCGCGGGCCGCATCGCCCACCACATCGGCCCGCTGCTGTCGGCCCATGAGCACACGGCCGCAGCGCTGCTGCGGGAAGCCGCACGCGGCCTCGACGGCCGCGTCTTCATCGACGTGCCCGACAACCGCCCCGCCATGGCCGCCGCGCTGCGCGAGGCGGGCTTCACGCGGCAACGAAGCTTCGCGCGCATGGCGCTCGCCACGCGCCCCGGAACGGCACCGCCGCTCGGCCAGCCAGCCTTCATCCACGCCATTGCCGGCCCCGAGTTCGGCTGAGGACATCCAGATGCCATTGAATCGATCCGACCTGTCCGCCGACGTGCTCGCACTGCTCTCGCAGGGCACGGTGATTCCCGCGCACCCGCTCGCGCTCGATGCCTCGCGCCGGCTCGACCGCCGGCGGCAGCGCGCGCTCACGCGCTATTACGTCGACGCCGGTGCCGGCGGGCTGGCGGTGGGCGTGCACACCACGCAGTTCGCGATCCGCGAGCGCGGCCTCTACGCCACCGTGCTCGAAGCCGCGATGCGCGACCGCCTCGCCTGGAGCGATCGGCCGATGGCGATGATCGCCGGCCTCTGCGGCCCCACCGCGCAGGCGCAGGCCGAGGCGCGCACCGCCGTCTCGCTCGGCTACCACGCGGGGCTGCTGAGCCTCGCGGCGCTCGCGGGCTCGCCCGAAGACGCACTCATCGCCCACTGCGAAGCCATCGCCGAAGAGATTCCGCTCGTCGGCTTCTACCTGCAGACGGTGGTCGGCGGCCCGGTGTTGTCGAGCGACTTCTGGCGCCGCTTCGCATCGATCCCGAATGCGCTCGCGATCAAGGTGGCACCGTTCAACCGCTACCGCACGCTCGACGTGGTGCGCGGGCTGGTCGATGCGCGCGCCGAGGAGCGCGTGTTTCTCTACACCGGCAACGACGACCACATCGTGCTCGACCTCGCACTGCCGTTCGCGGCCATGCGCGACGGCGCGTCCGTGGAGGTGCGCTTTCGCGGCGGGCTGCTCGGCCACTGGTCGGTCTGGACCTCGAGCGCGGTGAAGCAGCTGCAGGCGATCAAGGCCGAACTCGCCGCGGGCGGCGGCACGCTGAGCCCCGCGCTGCTCGCGCTCGATGCGCGCGTGACCGACTGCAATGCCGCCTTCTTCGACGTGGCGAACAACTTCCATGGCTGCATCGCCGGCTGCCACGAGGTGCTGCGGCGCCAGGGCCTGCTCGAAGGCATCTGGTGCCTCGATCCCGAAGAGGGCCTGGGCCGCGGCCAGTCGGACGAGATCGACCGCGTCTACCGCCAGCACGGCGACCTGGCGGACGATGCGTTCGTGCAGGCGAACCTCGGGCGGTGGCTGGCATGAGCGCGGTTCTGGCATCGCGCGAAGACGCACCGCTAATCCGCATGCGGCAGCTGCGCAAGGTCTACCGCAAGCGCGACGAGGAATTCCTCGCGGTTTCCGACGTGACGATGGACGTGCATGCCGGCGACCTCGTCTCGCTGGTCGGCCCGTCGGGCTGCGGCAAGTCGACGCTGCTCAAGATCCTCTCGGGCCTGCACGGCCATGACGGCGGCACGCTCGAGATCGGCGGACCCGATGGCGCCGGCTTCCAGCCCGGCCGCGACGTCGGCATGGTGTTCCAGCAGCCGCTGTTGCTCAAGTGGCGCACCGTCCTCGACAACGTGATGCTGCCCGCCGACATCCTCGGCCTGGAGCGCCGCGCGGCCCGCCAGCGCGCGCACGAGCTGCTCGAAATGGTCGGACTCGCGGGCTTCGCCGACAAGCTGCCCTACGAACTCTCGGGCGGCATGCAGCAGCGCGCAGCCATTGCGCGTGCGCTGATCCACGATCCGAAGCTGGTGCTGATGGACGAGCCCTTCGGCGCGCTCGATGCGCTCACGCGCGAGAAGATGAACCTCGAGATGCTGCGCATCTGGGAGCAGAGCCGCAAGACCTTCATCGTGGTGACGCACAGCATCCAGGAGGCGGTGTTCCTGGGCTCGCACTGCGCGGTGCTCACGGCCGGGCCGGCGCGCATGGCCGACTTCTTCCCGATCGAGCTGCCCGCGCCGCGCAAGCTGCATGTGAAGACCAGCCCGGCGTTCGGCGCGTACGTGCGCCGGATCTACGACCTGCTGGGCGTCGAGTAGCGCGCACCCACCCGCGCGCGCGTCAGTCCGCCGCGACCGCCTGCTGCAGGCCCTTGGCGCGCGCCACTTCCATCTCGCGCGGCAGCGTCACCGCATTCTTCACCGCAAGGATCTCGGCCATCACGCTGACCGCGATCTCGGGCGGCGTCTTGCTGCCGATGTAGATGCCGATCGGGCCGCGCAGCCGCGCGAGCGAAGCTTCGGTCTGGTCGAAGTGCTCGATCATGCGGTCGCGCCGCGCCTCGGCATTGCGGCGCGATCCGATGGCGCCCACGTAGAAGGCTTCGCTCTGCAAGGCTTCGAGCAGCGCGAGGTCGTCGAGCTTGGGGTCGTGCGTGAGCGCGACCACGCAACTGCGCCGGTCCGGCCTGAAGGCCTGCACCGCGTCGTCGGGCATCTCGGTGGTGATCGCCACGCCCGGCACCGACCATGCGGTGCGGTACTCTGCGCGCGGGTCGCAGAGCGTGACCGCGAAGCCGCTGAACTTGGCCATGGTCGCGAGGTATTCGGCCAGCTGTCCGGCACCGATCAGCAGCATGCGGTATTCGGGGCCGAAGGTGTTGGTGAGCTCGGCCTCGTCCACCTTGAGCTCGTCGGGCGCGGTGGCCTCGGCCAACCGGACGGTGCCGCTCGCGAGCGTGACCGTGCGCCGCATGAGCCGGCCCTGTTCGAGCGCCGCGACCAGCGCCGCAAGCGAAGCGGCATCGGGGTCGTGTTCGAGCAGCAGCTCCAGCGTGCCGCCGCACGGCAGCCCGAAGCGATGCGCCTCGTCGGCCGTGATGCCGTACTTGACGAGCGCGGGCGGCGCGCCCGGCGGCACGCGCTCCGCATTGCCGTGCGCGCGGCTGTAGCGTGCGATCAGGTCGTCCTCGATGCAGCCGCCGGAGACCGAGCCCACCACCGCGCCGTCGTCCGCCAGCGCCATGATCGAGCCGACCGGCCGCGGCGACGAGCCCCAGGTGCGCACCACCGTGGCCAGCAGCGCACGCCGGCCGGCCACGCGCCAGTCGCGCAGCGTGCGCAGCACCATGACGTCGAGGTTCTCCATCGCCCGCTCCTAGACCGCCGCGTCGCCGCCGTCCTTCTTGCCGAGGCCGATCTTCTTCATGAGGCCCGACACCATGCCGGCCTTGTCGGCCGGCGCCTCGGCGGCGTCGGCTGCGGCAGCTTCCGCGGGCGGCGCACCGTAGCGGCGCTGCATCTCGGCATCGAAGCGCTTGAAGAAGTCGTCGGCGGTCGACTTGGCCGCGCCGTCGATCAGCCGCTGGCCGAGTTGGGCGATCTTGCCGCCGACCTGGGCCTGCACCGTGTAGTCGAGCTCGCAGGCCGCGTCGCCGGCGGCCCCGCCATCGACCGGCCTGAGCGTCACGCTCGAGGAGCCCTTGGCAAAGCCGGCCACGCCGCCCTGCCCTTCGAACGCGAGCTTGTAGCCGTCGGGCGCGACGATGTCCGAGAGCGACACCTTGCCGCTGAACTTGGCCGACACGGGGCCAATCTTGAGCGCGAGCGCCACGCTGTACTGGTTGTCGCCGGTGGCTTCGAACTTGTCGCAGCCCGGAATGCATTTCTTGAGCGTCTCGGGGTCGTTGAGCGCCTCCCAGGCTTGTTGTTGCGTCACGCCGAGGCGGCGGTTGCCGAGCATTTCCATGGTGGTTCCTTTGGGTTCTTCGCTGTTTCCGGTCAGCGGCCGGCGCGCATCAGCGCCGCGAGGCTGGCGGCCAGCTGTTCGAGGGCATTGAGATTGTGGACCGCCCACATCGCATCCGCATGGCGGTGCAGCACGGCGGCCCCACGCGCCAAGGGGGCGTAGCCCTCGAAGCGCAGCAGCGGGTTGAGCCACAGCAGCCGCCGCGAATGGCGCTTGAGCCAGAGCAGTTCCTGGTCGAGCACGGCCGGCTCGCCGGTGTCGAGCCCGTCGCTGATCACGAGCACCAGCGTGCGCCGCCCCGTCAGGCGGCGTGCATGGCTTCGCCGCAGTTCGGCCAGCGCGCTGCCGAGCCGCGTGCCGCCCGCAAAATCGTCGATCGCCTGGCTGGCGGCCGAGAGCATCGCGTCGCTGTCGGCCAGCCGGAAGGCCGGTGTGAGGTCGGTGAGCCCGGTGCCGAAGGCGAACACGTCGCGCCGCCCGGCGCGCCGCGTGGCCGCATGCAGGAAGGCCAGCAGCAGCCGCGCATAGCGCTCCATCGAGCCCGACACGTCGACCAGCACCAGGAGCGGCAGCGGCGCCTCGCGCCGCGCGAGCCGCGGCAGGCGCAGGATCTCGCCGCCGGTGCGCGCGGCCTCGTGCAGCACGCCGGGCCAGTGCATGCGCGCATGCGCGCCCGCATGGCCCGCAACGCGCAGGCGGCGCGAAGGCAATGAGGGCACGGGCAGCGTGACCTCGCGCGCGAGCCGCTCGACCAGCCGGTATTCCGCAGCGCCGAGCGCATTGAAATCGGCATGCTGCAGCCGGTGCCGGTCGCTCGCCGTCATCGCGGCGTCGAACTCGATTTCCTTGTCGGGCAGCGCCGGCACGGCCGGCTTCAGTGCATCGCGCGGCGGGCTCAAGGCTTCGCGCACGCGCGGGCGCCGCTTCGACGGCTCGGCCTTGCCTTCGGCGCTCGGCAGCATCTGCGCCAGCAGCTTGTTGGCGAGCTCGGGGTCGCGAAACCACGCATCGAACAGCTCGCGGAACACCATGCGGTCCTGTTCGCGGCTCACCATGACGGCCTCCATCGCGGCGCCGAGGTCGAGCCGGCTCTCCACGCCGACCAGCGCCGCGGCCTCGGCGGCCAGCGCGATGCGCATCGCATCGGTGCGAACGCCCGCGCGGCGCAGCGCTCGGCCGAAGGCCGTGATGTTGCCGGCGAGCTTGCCGGTGCGGGCATCGCCTAGCTGCTGCATTTGGGGTTCGAGGGGAGGGAGCGGGGGCAGAACGCAGAGGTCGCGAAGGTTTCGCAGAGGTCGCAGAAGGAAGACAGGAAAAATATTACTTGTCTTTTCTTCTGCGACTTCTGCGTAGTTTTTGTCTTTCTTCTGCGTTCGGCTCCCGCATTCATGTGCCTGTTTCCTCCGGCCGCAGCGCCTCGGCGGCGAGTGCTTGTGTGAGCGCCGCCACGTCGTCGCGCTGCTTGAACAGGATGCCGGCGGTGTCGACCACCACCTCGGGGTCGAGTTCGACCGTGTCGAGGGCGATCAGGGCGCGTGCCCACTCGACGCTCTCGGCGACGCCCGGGGCGCGCTGGAACGCGTTGACGAAGGGCGCATCGCGCAGACGCGCGACGAAGGCGGCGACCTGGGCCGAGAGCTTCTCGCCGGCCTCGGGCACCCGGGCCCGGACGATCGCGAGCTCGCGCTCACGCTCGGGGTAGTCGAGCCAGTGGTAGAGGCAGCGCCGCTTGACCGCGTCGTTGAGCTCGCGCGTGCGGTTGCTCGTGAGGATGGTGACCGGGGGCACCACGGCGCGCACGGTACCGAGCTCGGGAATGCTGACCTGGTACTCGCCCAGGTATTCGAGCAGGAAGGCCTCGAAAGGCTCGTCGGCGCGATCGACCTCGTCGATCAGCAGCACCGCGCCGGGCGCGGGCGTCTGCAGCGCCTGCAGCAGCGGACGGCGGATCAGGTAGTGCGGCTGGTAGACCTCGGCTTCCACGTCGCGTGCGGCGCCAGTTGCCTCGGCCGCGCGCATGTGCAGCAGCTGCGCGGCGTAGTTCCACTCGTAGAGGGCTTCGCGCTGTTCGAGGCCGTCGTAGCACTGCAGCCGCAGCAGCTCGCGGCCCAGGGCCGTCGACAGGGCCTTGGCGAGCTCGGTCTTGCCGACGCCGGGCTCGCCTTCGAGCAGCAGCGGACGCTGCAGCTTGAGCGCAAGAAACACCGCGGTGGCCAGGCGCCGGTCGGCAAAGTAGCCGGCCTGCACCAGGCTGGCAGAGAGCGCGTCGATGGTCGGGAAAATCATGGCAAAGGGTAGCGCAGGCTGTCGGATGCGGGAGCGGACTTCCGGACGCAGAGGACGCGAAGGTCTTGCAGAGAGCGCAAAAGGGATCCAAAGAAAAAAGAAGAAGCAGGAAATTTGGCTGTTCTTCTGCGTCCTCTGCGAAACCTCTGCGCCTTCTGCGTCCGGAAGTCCGTGCGTCTCTGCCCCTTCAGCCCAGCGCCCGCGCCACCGCCCGTTGCGTCAGCACGCTGATCAGGTTCGCGCGGTAGGCCGCCGAGGCATGCAGGTCGCTGTTGAGTTCGCCCGCGTCGATCTTCACCGCGGCCGCCGCCGCGGGCGTGAAGCTCTGGTTGAGCGCATCCTCCAGGCCCGCGTGGCGGAACACGCCGTTGCCGGCGCCGGTGATCGCCACGCGCACGCCGCTGTCGTACTGCGCGAGGAACACGCCGACGAGCGGGAAGTGCGAGGCCTTCTGGCGCAGCTTTTCGTACACCGCGCGCTTCGGCAGCGGGAAGCGGATCGCGGTGATGAGCTCGTCTTCCTCGAGCGCCGTGGTGAAGAGCCCGAGGAAGAAATCGTCGGCGGCGATCTCGCGCTTCGAGGTGACGACGGTGGCACCCGAGCCGAGCACCGCGCTCGGGTAGCAGGCGGCCGGGTCGTTGTTGGCGACCGAGCCGCCGATGGTGCCCATCGCGCGCACCTGGCGGTCGCCGATGCGCGCGGCCAGGTCGGCCAGCGCCGGGTACGCGGCCTTGACCTCGGCGTTGTTGGCCACTTCGATGTGGCGCGACATCGCGCCGATGGTGAGCGTGTCGCCGTCCTTGCGGATGCCGGTCAGTTCCGGGACACGGCCCAGGTCGACGAGCTGCTCGGGCGCGGAGAGCCGCAGCTTCATCGAGGCGAGCAGCGTCTGCCCGCCCGCGAGCGGCTTGGCGCCGGCCCCGGCGAGCCGGACCGCGTCGGCCAGGGTGGCGGGCTGTTCGAGTGTGAAGGCATACATGGTGGGGTTCCTTCTTTTCGTGCGTCTTTTCTTGTCGGTGCGGTGGGTTCAGGGCGCGGGGCGGCCCTGGGTGCTGGCCGCGAGCGAAGGCGCCTGCACGTCGTGCGGCGTACCGCCCTTCTGCATCGCTTCCCAGACCCGGTTCGGCGAGGCGGGCATGTCGAAGTCCTTCACGCCGAGCGGCGCCAGCGCATCGAGCACGGCGTTGATCACGGCCGGCGGCGAGCCGATCGCGCCGGCCTCGCCGCAGCCCTTGGTGCCGAGCGGATTGTGGGTGCACGGCGTGCAGACGGTGTCGAGCTTGAACTGCGGAAAGTCGCCCGCGCGCGGCATCGCGTAGTCCATGAAGCTGCCGGTGAGCAGCTGGCCGGTCTCGTTGTCGTAGACGCAGTTCTCGATCAGCGCCTGCCCGATGCCCTGCACCAGCCCGCCGTGCACCTGCCCTTCGACGATCATCGGGTTGATGATGGTGCCGAAGTCGTCGACCGCGGTGAAGCGGTCGACGCGCACCTCGCCGGTCTGCTTGTCGATCTCGACCTCGCAGATGTAGGTGCCGCCCGGAAAGGTGAAGTTGGTCGGGTCGTAGAAGGCGGTCTCGTTCAGGCCCGGCTCGAGCTTGTCGAGCGGATAGTTGTGCGGCACGTAGGCCGTGAGCGCCACCTGCCCGAACGGGATCTTCTTGTCGGTGCCCTTGACCGTGAACTCGCCGTTGGCGAACTCGACGTCGGCGTCGCTCGCCTCCATCAGGTGCGCTGCGATCTTCTTGGCCTTGGTCTCGATCTTGTCGAGCGCCTTCATGATGGCCGCGCCGCCGACCGAGATCGAGCGCGAGCCGTAGGTGCCCATGCCGAAGGGCACGCGGCCCGTGTCGCCATGCACTACGTCGACGTTCTCGACCGGAATGCCGAGCCGCGCCGCGACGACTTGCGCGAACGTGGTCTCGTGGCCTTGGCCGTGGCTGTGCGAGCCGGTGAACACCGTCACGCTGCCGGTCGGATGCACGCGGATCTCGCCGCACTCGAACAGGCCCGCGCGCGCGCCGAGCGCACCCGCGATGTTCGACGGCGCGAGGCCGCAGGCCTCGATGTAGCTCGAGTAGCCGATGCCGCGCAGCTTGCCCTGCGCTGCGCTCGCCGACTTGCGCTCGGCGAAGCCGTCGACCTCGGCCAGCACGCGGGCCTTGTCCATGCAGGCATGGAAGTCGCCGGTGTCGTACTGCAGCGCCACGGGCGTCTGGTACGGGAAGGTCGTGACGAAGTTGCGCTTGCGGATCTCGTCCTGGCCCAGGTTCATTTCCCAGGCGCAGCGCGACACCAGCCGCTCGAGCAGGTAGGTGGCCTCGGGCCGCCCCGCGCCGCGGTAGGCATCGACCGGCGCGGTGTTGGTGAACCAGGCATCGACCTCGACATAGATCTGCGGCGTGGTGTACTGGCCCGCGAGCAGCGTCGCGTAGAGGATGGTCGGCACCGCGGTTGAGAACGTCGAGAGATACGCGCCGAGGTTGGCGTCGGTGTGCACGCGCATCGCGAGGAACTTGCCGTCCTTGTCCATCGCCATCTCGGCGTGGCTCACATGGTCGCGGCCGTGCGCGTCGGACAGAAAGCACTCCGAGCGCTCACCGGTCCACTTGATGTTGCGGTTGAGCTGCTTCGCGGCCCAGGTCAGGCACACGTCCTCGGCATACAGATAGATCTTCGAGCCGAACCCACCGCCCACGTCGGGTGCGACCACACGCACCTTGTGCTCTGGCAGGCCCAGCACGAAGGCCGTCATCAGCAGGCGCTCGACGTGCGGGTTCTGGTTCGAGACGTAGAGCGTGTAGTCGTCGGTGCCGCGGCTGTAGCTGCCGATCGCCACGCGCGGCTCGATCGGGTTGGGCACCAGCCGGTTGTTGACCAGGTCGAGCCTGGTGACGTGCGCCGCGTTGGCAAACGCCGCGTCGACCGCGGCCTTGTCGCCCAGCGTCCACTTGTAGCACTGGTTGTCGGGCGCCTCGTCGTGCAGCGTGACGCCGCCGGCCTTCCTGGCGGCGTCGGCCACGCTCACGAGCGCGGGCAGCACGTCGTAGTCGACCACCACGGCCTCGGCGGCGTTCTTCGCCTGCTCCACCGTCTCGGCCACCACCATGGCCACATGGTCGCCCACGTAGCGCACCTTGTGGATCGCGAGGATCGGGTGCATCGGCTCCTTCATCGGCGTGCCGTCGGGGTTGTTGATGAGCCAGCCGCAGGGCAGCCCGCCCATCTTGCCCTCGATGTCCTTGCCGCTGAAGATGCCGACCACGCCGGGCATCTTGAGCGCCTCGGCGGTGTCGACGGACTTGATGGCCGCATGCGCGTGCGGCGAACGCACGAAGACCGCGTGGCACTGGTTGGCCAGCGTGATGTCGTCGGTGTAGTTGCCCGCGCCGGTCAGGAAGCGGTAGTCTTCCTTGCGCCGCAGCGCCTCGCCGATGTGGGGCAGGTTCGAGAAGTCGGAAGCACCCATGATGTCGCTCCCTTCATGCCGTGGCGGTGGTCTTGACCGGCGTGCCCGAGGCCATGGCCTCGCCGCCCATCTGCACCGCCTTGACGATGTTCTGGTAGCCGGTGCAGCGGCACAGGTTGCCGTCGAGCAGCTCGCGGATCTCCGATTCGCTCGATTTGGGATGGTGCGTGCACAGGTCGATCGCGCTCATCACCATGCCGGGCGTGCAGAAGCCGCATTGCAGGCCGTGGCATTCCTTGAAGGCGGCCTGCATCGGGTGCATGGTGCCGTCGGGCTGGGCGATGCCCTCGATGGTGGTGATCTCGGCACCGGCGGCCTGCGCCACGAGGATGTTGCACGACTTGACCGCGCGGCCGTTCAGATGGATGGTGCAGGCGCCGCACTGGGCCGTGTCACAGCCGACGTGGGTGCCGGTCAGGTGGAGATGCTCGCGGATCGCGTGCACGAGAAAGATGTTGGGGGGTGCGTCGACCGTGACCTGACGGCCGTTGACCGTGAAAGCTACCTGCATGTGGCTGTCTCCGTTGAAGGTGATGGCTGGTTCAGCGAAAGGCATCTTGGATGCCGGCCACGTGCACTATCCTAGGCAAAACCCTCAGCGCTTGCGCCGCGGGCGCGAAATTCTCAAAATGAAACAGCTTGCGGCCGGCAAGCGCCCCCCCGACGCCCCCCACACCGCGCGAACCCGAACGATGCCCGCTCCGATCGCCCCGCACCTGACCGAGCGTTCGCTCGCCATTGCCGAGGCGCGCCGGGCGCTGATCCATGGCGATGCGCGCCTGCCGGCGCGCATCGAGCCCTGGATCGCGCGCTCCTGGCAGCGTTGCATCGCGGCCGGGCGCCAGCCGCAGCAGCGCGTGAGCTTCGATCCGGTCGGCCAGTCGGCCATCCGCGACGTGGCCGAGCGCAACCGGGCGCTCATGGCGGCGGCGCGGCCGGTGATCGAGCGGCTGTCGCGCGCCATCGCCGACACGCGCTATTTCGCGGTGCTGACCAATGCCGAGGGCATCGTGGTCGACGTGGGCGCCCTGCCCGACGGCACCGACGACACCGCCCGCCATGCGCGCAACATCGGCCGCATCGGCGTCGACCTGTCGGAGCGCGCGATCGGCACCAGCGCCATCAGCACCGCGCTGGCCGAGCAGGAGGCGGTGTGGCTGCACCGCGGCGAGCACTTCTTCGAGGACACCAGCGTCTACAGCTGCGCCGGCGCCCCGCTCTTCGGTCCGCAGGGCGACTGCATCGGCATGCTCGACCTGACCGGCGTGCAGGTGGCCGAGCGGCCCGAGCTGCGCCACCTGGCGATGCTGTCGGCGCGCAGCATCGAGAACCTGCTGGTACTGAACCAGCCTTGCGAGATGCGGCTGCACCTGTCGTGGCCCGGCTGTCCGCCGAGCGAGGCCACCGAGGGCCTGCTGTGCCTCGATGCCGAGGGCGGCGTGATCGGCGCCAATGCCGCGGCGCGGCAGATGCTGCACGAGCCGCTGGGCCGGAGCCCGCAGGCGCCGCTGCATTGCAGCGACCTCTTCGCGCTGCCGCTGCAGATGCTGTTCGATGCGGCGCGGCGCGGCGACGCGGTGCTCGAGGCGCCGCTCTGGTCGGGGCTGCGCGTGCAGGTGCGGCCGCAGTGCGGCGTTGGCAGTTCCCACGCGCCGGACGCCGTGGCCGAATCCCGGCCGCGGCTGCGCGACGTGGAGACCGCGCTGATCCGCAAGGCCGTGGCCGACGCACGCGGCAACGTGGCCGAGGCCGCGCGCGCGCTCGGCATCAGCCGCGCCACCGTCTACCGCAAGCTGTGGCGCGGGCGCGGAGGCGGCAGCACGAACTGAGCGGGTTGGTCTTACTCCTTCCCCCTTTGGGGGAAGGCAGGGATGGGGGCACACGGCGCGTGAACCGCCACAAGGCTTTCTCGAGGCCGCATGCCCCCACCCCAGCCCTCCCCCAGCGGGGGAGGGAGCGGGAGCGGGAGCGCTGAGGCTCAGGCGTCCGCAGGCACCTTGTCGAGAAAGCCCGTCACCGACTGCAGCTTGCCCGCCTCGAGCTGGGCAAAGTCGGTGCCCTGGATCATGTCCTCGGCACCGCTCGGGCCCAGCGTCCACGAGAAGCGCAGGTTGTCGCCGTGCGATTGCGCTTCGCCGAGCAGCTTGAAGCGAAAACCCGGAAAGCGCTGCTGCACCGCGCCGACCAGCGCGCCGATCTGCGCGCGGCCGCTGGCCTGCGCCATCGGATCGACATAGAGCGCATCAGCGGTCCAGCCCGAAGCGATGAGCTCGGCCCGGCGCGCGGCATCGGTTTCGTTCCAGACGTCGATGTAGCGCTGGGCGATGGCGGTGGCGTCGTGGGCGGCGGTGTTCATGGTGCGTGTCCTTTCGGTTTCGATGCCCGCAACATCGCGGGGTGAAAGGATGGTCGCGCCGCCCGCGTCCGGCGTCGATGACCTCGGAGGTCATGCGCGCCGGCGCCGCTCAGTTGGCCGATGCGTTCGGGAAGAACAGCTGCTCGCCCCCGATCTTGTAGCTCGCGATGTTGTCCTGCCCGGCCGGCGAAACCACCCAGTCGACGAACTGCTGCGCGCCCTGGCTGTTGAGCGATGGAAATTTGGCCGGGCTCACGACCATCACGCCGTACTGGTTGAAGAGGCGCTTGTCGCCCTCGACCAGCACCGCCAGGTCGGCGCGGTTCTTGAAGCTGAGCCAGGTGGCGCGGTCCGCGAGCACGTAGCCGCCCGACGAGGCCGCGATGTTCAGCGCCGGGCCCATGCCGCAGCCGCATTCCTTGTAGCCCGTGCCCTTGCGCTCGTTCGGCACCGGCTGGCCCGCCTCGGCCACGCCGGCCTGCGCCCAGAGCCGGCGCTCGGCCGCGTCGGTGCCGCTCTTGTCGCCGCGCGAGACGAACGGCGCATTGGCGGTGGCGATCTTCTTCAGCGCGGCGGCGATGTCCTTGCCCTTGGTGCCGGCCGGATCGGCCTTCGGCCCGATGAGCACGAAGTCGTTGTACATCACCGGATGGCGCTTGGCGCTGAAGCCATCGGCGACGAATTTCTCCTCGGCGGCGGCGTCATGCACGAACAGCACGTCGGCATCGCCGCGCCGCGCCATGTCGATGGCCTGGCCGGTGCCCACCGCCACCACCTTGACGTCGATGCCGCTCGCCTTCTTGAAAGCCGGCAGCATGTGCGCGAACAGGCCCGACTGCTCGGTCGAGGTGGTCGAGGCCATGGTGATGGTCTCGGCCTGCGCGGCCGCGGCGAACACGGCCAGGGCGGCCGCGAGGTGCTTGAAAGACAGCTTCATTCCAACTCTCCTTTGACGAACAGGCGGGCCTCTTCCGGCAATGGCCCATGAAAGAAATCGTGCACCGGCAGGTCGGCCAGGATGCGGCCGTGCTCGAGGTAGACCACGCGCGTGGCGAGCCGCTTGACCTGCCCCAGGTTGTGGCTCGCGAACACCAACGTGCGTCCGCTCGCCGCTTCGGCAATGAGCAATTCGACCTCGCGCTTGGCGGTCGGGTCGAGGCTGGCGGTGGGCTCGTCGAGCAGCAGCACCGCCGGATGCAGCGCCCAGGCGCGCGCCAGCGCGACCCGCTGCTGCTGCCCGCCCGACAGCGCGCGCGCATTGCGCTCGGCCAGGTCCTCGAGGCCCACGCGCGCGAGCGCCGGCAGCGCCGCACGGCGCGCCTCGCGCCAGCGCGTGCCGCGCAGCCAGAGCGCCAGCGCCACGTTGGTGGCCACCGAGGCGCGCAGCATGTGCGGCCGCTGGAACAGCATCGCTTGCTGGCGGCGCGGCACCGTGCCCGCAAGACTGCCCGCCGCATGCGGCACCAGGCCGTGCAGCAGCCGCAGCAGCGTGGTCTTGCCGCTGCCGTTGGCGCCGATCAGCGCCACGCGTTCACCCGCCTCGATGCGCAGCGAGGCGCCGCGCAGCGCCTCGACCCGGCCCAGGCGCACGTCGACGCCGTGCAGCGCGAAGACGGCGTTGTCAGCGTTCACGATCGCGCCTCCGCACGCCAGGCCGCCGCCGGAGCGCCCGCACCGCCGCCGCCGTCGACGCGTTCGCGCCAGCCACGCAGCATCGCGATCGCGAAGTTGAGCACCAGCACCACGCCCAGCAGCACCAGCCCGAGCGCGAGCGCCAGCGGCAAATCGCCCTTGCTGGTCTCGAGCGCGATGGCGGTGGTCATCACGCGCGTGAAGCCGTCGATGTTGCCGCCCACGATCATCACCGCGCCCACCTCCGACACCGCGCGCCCGAAGGCCGCGATCAGCACCGTGAGCAGCGCATAGCGCTCGTCCCAGGCCAGCAGCAGCGCACGCACCAGCGGCCGGGCACCCAGCGAGCGCAACTGCTCGCCGTGCGCGCGGTCGGTGTCCTCGATGGTCTGGCGCGTGAGCGCCGTGACCACCGGCAGCACCAGCACCGTCTGCGCGAGCACCATCGCCTGGAACGAGAACAGCCAGCCCAGGAAGCCGAGCGGCCCCGAGCGCGACAGCAGCAGGTAGATCACCAGCCCCACCACCACCGACGGCAGCGCCAGCAGCGTGTTCAGCAGCGTGAGCAGCGCGGCCCGACCGCGGAAGCGCGCCACCCCGAGCCAGGCGCCGAGCAGCAGCCCGAAACCGCAGGCCAGCACGCAGGCACTCGCGCTGACCGCGAGCGAGCGCCCGACGATCGCCAGCAGCACCGGGTCGCCGGAGGCGAGCAGTTGCCAGGCCGCAATGGCACTTTGCGCGAAGGTGTTCATGCAGCGGGCTTCGTGGGAGGCATGGGAAGGCGCCGCAGTATCGGGGCGTAGCCCGAATTACCTATGCAAAATTTTGCATAGGCGAGGATGCACGCGCTTCAGATGGCGTCCAGCGGGAACACCGGCCGGCGCACTTTCGAGAACGGGAACAGGCTGTAATCCGAACTCGTCACCCCCCGGCTGTCGCACTCGACCAGGCCGGCCGCGATCGGCTCGAACACCGGCCGGCAGTACATGCGCGACTTGAGCAGCAGGAAGCGCTCGCTGCGCGGATCGTGCCCGGTGCAGGCGAAGACCCCGAGATCCCACGGCTCCTGCGTGCGCTCGGTCACGACGATGCGCGCGGCGCCGATGTCGAACAGCACGGTTCGGCCCATGCTGCTGCGCTGCCCGGTGTAGGTGGGGCCGGTGATCACGTATTCCCCATTGCAGATGGCGCGCACCACGCCGGTCAGCACCACGGGCGGGTTCGAGCGGCCGATGCCCGCGAGCGAGACCTTGTTGCCGAGCGCCACCGTGGCCGTTGCGCCCTCGCCCGCCGCGACCAGCCCGGCCACCGCCTCGGGGTCGCACAGCGGTCCCACGCCGATGCCGTCAAGGCCTTGCGCGAGCGCTTCCTGCAGCACGTCCATCGTGTCGCAGCTGCCGCCCGACATGCAGTTGTCGCCGTGGTCGAGCAGCAGCACCGGGCGCGTCGCGCCTTCGGCGAGTTGCTTCGCGCGGGCGACCGATTCGGCCAGCGGCTCGCTGCGGTAGACGAAGGCCTCGCGCTCGGCCCACATCTGCGCGGCGATGCGGTCGGCCGTGGCCTGCGCGCGCTCGGGCGACTGCGCGTCGACCGCCACCACGCTCATGCAGGGCGCCTCGATGTCCGACAGCGAGAAGCCCGCGAAGATCGACACCGCGAGCGATTCGCCCGCTTGCTCGGCGGCGCGCGCGGCCTCGATGGCCCGCTGCATCGCGCCCGCGAACGAGGCGCTGCGCAGCGTGTGCGCCATCAGCGGCAGTGCGTGCCAGCGCATCGCGGGCCGGCTGCGCCCCGCGAGCAGGTCGAACAGCAGGCGGCCCGCGTGCGCGCCGGTCTCGTACATGTCGACGTGCGGATAGGTCTTGAAACCGACGATCACCTCGGCGTTGCCGACCATCGCCGGCGTCACGTTGGCATGCAGGTCGAGCGCCACGCCGATCGGCACGCCGGGCGCCGCGGCGCGCAGCCGCAGCAGCAGGTCGCCCTCGCCATCGACGCTGTTCTCGGCCACCATCGCGCCGTGCAGGTCGAGCAGGATGGCGTCGCAGCCCGGCGCCGCCTCGACGATGCACCGGGTGAGCGTGGTGTAGGCCCCGGCATCGACCGGCCCGCTCGGGTTGGCCGAGGCCGACACCGGCGTCACGATCTCGGCGCCGGCCTGCTCGGCCAGGTCGATGAAGGCCGACATCGCGGTGCGCATGCCCTTGTTGTCGCGATACGCCTGGGCGCCGAAGGTCGGCCCGTCGGGCCCGAAGGCCGCGAGCGGCGTGGGCACCGGCGAGAAGGTGTTGGTCTCGTGGTTGAGGCGCGCGATCAGCACTTTCATGACGTCGCCACTCCCGCGCTCTGCAGCATTGCCTGCAACAGCACGTTGCAGCCGGCCTCGAGGTGCGCGGCCTCGGCGTCCTCGATCTCGTTGTGGCTGATGCCGTCGCGGCAGGGCACGAAGATCATCGCCGCGGGGCACACGCGCGCGAGGTACACCGCGTCGTGGCCCGCGCCGCTGATCACGTTCATCGCGCTCAGGCCCTGCGCTTGCGCAGCTTCACGGATAGCCGACACCAGCGCGGGCGTGAAAGGCTGCGGCGGAAAGTAGACGACCTGCTCGACCGTGGCCTCGACCCGGCCCTTGGCGGCGATGCGCTGCACCGCCTCCTTGAATGCCGCGTCCAGCGCCGACAGCACCGTGTCGTCGGCCGCGCGCAGGTCGACGCTGAGCTTCACGCGGCCCGGGATCACGTTGCGCGAATTGGGGTAGTTGTCGATCCAGCCGACCGTGCCGCGCGCGTGCGGCGCCTGCGCGAGCGCGATGCGGTTGACCTCGACCACGAGTTCGGCCGCTGCGAGCAGCGCATCGCGGCGCAGTTCCATCGGCGTGGGGCCGGCATGGGCTTCCATGCCCTGCAGCACCACGTCGTACCAGCGCTGGCCGAGCGCGCCTTCGACCACGCCGATCACGCGCTCGTTGGCCTCGAGCACCGGGCCCTGCTCGATATGCGCCTCGAAGTACGCGCCCACGGGCGACGCGGCGGCCGAGGCCGGCGCATCGCCCGCATAGCCAATGGCCGCAAGCGCCTCAGCCACGCTGATGCCTTCGGTGTCGCGCTGAGCCAGCGCATGTTCGAGCGTGAAGGCGTCGGCGAACACGCCCGAGCCCATCATCACCGGCACGAAGCGCGAGCCCTCCTCGTTGGTCCACACGGCGATCTCGATCGGCGCCTCGGTCTCGATGCCCGCGTCGTTCAGGCTGCGGACCACCTCGAGCCCGGCCAGCACGCCGTAGTTGCCGTCGAACTTGCCGCCCGTGGGCTGCGTGTCGATGTGGCTGCCGGTCACCACCGGCGGCAGCGCGTCGTCGCGACCCGCGCGGCGCGCGAAGATGTTGCCGATGCGGTCGACGCGCACCGTGCAGCCGGCCTCGCGCGCCCAGCGCACGAACAGGTCGCGGCCCTGCCGGTCGAGGTCGGTCAGCGCGATGCGGCAGACGCCGCCTTTTGCGGTGGCGCCCAGGCGCGCCAGTTCCATCAGCGATTGCCAGAGGCGTTCGCCGTCGATGCGGAGTTCTGTGTGGGGTGTCATGGTGTTCGAAGAATGAAAGTGCGGGACCTCAAGCAAGGCCCACGCCCAGGTAGCGGTCCTTCACCTCGTGGTCGGCCATGAAGGCCGCATTGCCGGCCTCGTGCACGACCACGCCCTGCTCCAGGATGTAGTGCCGGTCGGCCAGCTGCACGCAGACCTCGAGGTTCTGCTCGACCAGCAGGATCGCCACGCCGGCCGCCTTGATGGTCTTGAGCTGCGCGACGATCTCCTCGACGATGACCGGCGCGAGACCCTCGACCGGTTCGTCGAGGATCAGGAGGCGCGGATGGTTCATCAGCGCACGGCCGATCGCGAGCATCTGCTGCTCGCCGCCAGAGAGCTGGCCGCCGCCGTTGCGCCGCCGCTCCTTCAGGCGCGGGAAGATCCGGTACACGTCGTCGAGCTGCCACGGCGAGCCGCGCCGCTGGCCGAGCAGGAGGTTTTCTTCCACCGTCAGCAGCTTGAAGATGCCGCGGTGCTCGGGCACCAGGCACACGCCGCGCTGCGCGATGCGGTGCGCCGGCTGGCCCGCGACGTCCGCACCCTGAAAGCGCACACGGCCGCCGGTCGGCGTGACCGCCCCCGCGATGCTCTTGAGCGTGGTCGACTTGCCGGCGCCGTTGCGGCCCAGCAGCGTGACCAGCTCGGCCTCGCCGACCGTGAGCGACACGCCCTGCAGCACATGGCTCTTGCCGTAGTGGGCGTGGAGGCCGTCGACTTCGAGGATGTTGCTCATGGGTGAACCTTTGCAGGGCTGTGCCTCTTGCTCCTTCCCCCTCCGGGGGAAGGTTGGGATGGGGGCTTTGGGCGATAAATTTGCCGGCCATGACGGAGAGGCCCAGTGCCCCCACCCCTACCCTCCCCCGGGAGGGGAGGGAGAAATACCGCGGCGCTCATGCTTTCCCCCCGGTGATCATGTTCCCCAGGTAGGCACTGCGCACGCGCGCGTCAGCGCGAATCTCGCCCGGCAGCCCCTCGGCCAACACCCGGCCCAGCTGCATCACCGTCACGGTGTCGGAGATGTCCATCACGATGTTCATGTTGTGCTCGATCAGCACCACGGTGTGCGCGTCGCGCAGGCCGCGGATCAGCTGCTTCATGTCGTCGAGGTCGTCGATGCCCATGCCCGAGGTCGGCTCGTCGAGAAAGATCGCCTTCGGCTTGGCGGCCAGCGCCATGCCCACCTCGAGGCGGCGCTGCTGCCCGTGCGACAGGGCGCCGGCCGGCGTGTCGGCCATGCGTTCGAGGCCGACGCGCTGCAGCACCTCGTCCACCGTCTCGCGGCAGGCGCGCTCGCCGATCGGCGCGCGCCAGCAGTTCATCGCCTGGCGCGGTGCCACACCCTGCGCGGCGACGCGCAGGTTCTCGCGCACCGCGAGGCTCGCGAACAGGCTCGTGACCTGGAACGAGCGCGCCATGCCGCGCTGCACGCGCCGGTGGTCGGGCTCGCGCGTCACGTCATGGCCGTCGAACAGAATGCGCCCGCCCGTGGTGCTGCCAGTGCCCATGAGCATGTGGAACAGCGTGGTCTTGCCCGCGCCGTTGGGGCCGATCACCGAGTGCACAGTGTTCGCCCTGATCTTCAGGTCGACCCCGCCGAGCGCGGCGAACTTGCCGTAGTGTTTGGTGACGCCGATGGCTTCGATGAGAACGTCGCTCATGCCTTGTCTCCCTGTGCGACGGGCAGTCGTCCCGCAGGCGGCGCCTTGCGGAACACGCGCCGCCATGCGGCTTCGCCCAGGCCCCAGAGCCCGCGCTGCATGCCGATGCTCACCGCAATCAGCAGCAGCCCGAGCAGCAGCAGCCAGCGCGGCCAGAGCGTCGAGAGCCAGTCGGCCAGCAGCACGTAGAAGGCCGACCCGAGCACCGACGCGAACAGGTTGCCGGTGCCGCCGATCACCGTGATGACCAGGATCATTTCGCTCGTGTGGTATTCGGCGTTCGACAGCGGCGCGATGCCCGTCATCATCGCGTGCAGGCCGCCCGCGAGGCCGGTGACCGCGCCCGAGATCACGAACGCGAGCAGCTTGAAGCGGCGCAGGTTGTAGCCCACGGCGGCGGCGCGGTCCTCGTTGTCGCGAATGGCGAGCAGCGTGCGGCCGAACACCGAATCGGTCACGCGCAGCAGCAGCCCGAATGCGACCAGGAACATCACGGCCACGAAGGCGTAGTACTTCCACGGCGTGTCCATGAATTCGGGGCGCGGCACGTCGAGCAGGCCGTTGTCGCCGCCGGTCAGGTCCGAGGCCGTGTAGGCGACGAAATAGAACATCTGCGCAAAGGCCAGCGTGAGCATCACGAAGTAGGTGCCGCGCTGGCGGATCGCGACCCAGCCGACCACCGCCGCGCCGAGCGCGCCCATCGCAATGGCCGCGAGCAATGCCAGCGGCATCGGCAGCGCAAGCCGCGTGAGCAGGATCGCGATGGTATAGCTGCCGAGCCCGAAGAAGATGCCCTGCCCGAACGACAGCAGCCCGGTGTAGCCCAGCAGCAGGTTGCAGCCCAGCGCGGCCAGCGCATAGATCAGCACCTCGCTCGCGAGCGAGCCCGAGCGCAGCACCAGCGGCAGGCCCGCGGCGACGACCAGCGCCAGCAGGAAAGTCATTTTTTTCGACATGGCGGTCAGGCCCTCCGGCCGAGCAGGCCATGTGGACGAAGCAGCAGCACGGCGCCCATCGCGATGTAGATCATCAGGCTCGCGCCCGGCGGCCAGAGCGTGCTCATGAGGCTCTGCACGATGCCGATCAGCAGGCCGCCCACGAGTGCGCCGCCGAAGCTGCCGAGCCCGCCGATCACCACCACCACGAACGCCACGCCCAGCGCCTCGACGCCCATGAACGGCTCGGCGCCGCGGATCGGCGCGGCCAGCACGCCCGCGAGCGCGGCCGTGGCCGCACCGAGCGCGAACACCAGGCTGAACACGCGGAACACGTTGATGCCGAGCAGCGACACCATCTCGGTCGATTCGCTGCCCGCGCGCACCGCGCTGCCCAGGCGCGTGCCTTCGAGCACCCACCACAGCAGCAGCGCGAGCACGGCGGTGAAGCCGATCACGAACAGCCGGTACTTCGGATAGATGAAGCTGCCCCACATCACCACGCCCTGCAGCAGGTCGGGCGTGGGCACGCTGTTGCCCAGCGGCCCCCAGAAGACGATGACGATCTCCTGCACCGCGAGCGCGAGCCCCACGGTCACGAGGATGTGGAACTCGTGCGGCTTGGCATACACGCGGCGCAGCAGCAGCTTCTCGGCCAGCCACCCGAGCGCGCCGACAGCCAGCGGCACCACCACCAGCGCGAGCCAGAAGTCGAGCCCCCACTGCATCGCCTGGAAGCAGAGGTAGGCGCCCAGCAGGTAGAAGGCGCCGTGCGCGAAGTTGACGAAACGCAGCAGGCCGAACACGATCGACAAGCCGACGGCCAGCAGGAAATACAGCATCCCGATGCCGATGCCGTTGATGGTCTGGAGCAGGTAGACGGACATGGGCGCGTCGGTGTCCTTTGTGTGCTCAGCCCAGCTTGCAGCCGGTTTTTTCGACGGGCAGGAACGACTTGCCCGAACTCACGACGTCCACGTAGTCGGCCGCATCCTTCATCTTCGACTTGGCCTTGCCCTTGAGCAGGTAGTAGTCCTTGATGACCTGGTGGTCGGCCTTGCGGATCTCTTCGCTGCCCGTGAGGCCGTCGTACTTCAGGCCCTCGAGCGCCGCGATCACGGCCTTCTGGTCGACGCTGCCGGCCTTGACGATGCCGTCGATCAGGATCTTGGTGCACACGTACGAGCCCGCGAGGCTGTAGTTGGGCACGATCTTGAGCTTGTCGGCGGTGCGCTTGACCAGGTCCTTGTTGAGCGGGGTGTCGGCGGTGTGCCAGTACTGGGCGCCGAAGTACACGCCGTCGCAGAGGTCGGCGCCGAGCTCGTCGAACTGCTCCAGCCCCGAGGCCCAGGCCATCAGGATCGTCATGTTCTTGTGCATGCCGAAGCTCACCGCCTGGCGCAGCGCCGCCGACGACTGCGCGCCGAAATTCAGCAGCAGCAGCACGTCGGGCTTGGCGGCCAGCGCGTTGGTGAGGTAGCCGCTGAACTCCTTCTCGTTGAGCGAGTGGTAGCTGTTGCCCACGTGCTCGATGCCCTTCTCCTGGAAGATGTTCTTCGCGGCGCTCAACAGGCCTTCGCCGAACACGTACTGCGGCGTGATGGTGTACCAGCGCTTCGCCTTGGGCATGCTCGCGATCAGCGGGCGCACCGTCTGCTCGACCGCACCGAAGGTGGGCACCGACCAGCGGAAAGTGGCCGGATTGCAGTCCTTGCCGGTGATCTCGTCGGCACCCGCGGTGGTGATGAACACGCCGCCGGCCTTCTCGGCCTCCTTGCCCATGGCCAGCGCCTCCGACGACAGGATGCCGCCCGCAAAGAACTTGGTGCCCTGCTGCTGCAGCGCTTCCTGCACCTTGCGCACTGCAGTGGCGGGCTTGCCCTCGGTGTCGAGCACGGTGTAGGCGAGCGAGCGCTTGAGCACGCTGCCGTACTGCTCGATCGCGAGCTTCATGCCGAGATCGGCGTACTTGCCGTTGGCGGCGAAGGCGCCCGACATCGGCACCGGACAGCCGAAGCGGATCGCCTCGGACGACTGGGCCCAGGCGGCACGGCCGGCGAGCAGGGAAGCGGGTGCGGCCGAGAGCGCGGCGAGCTGAAGAAGGTGTCTGCGTTGCATGGAGTTCTCCGGTCGAGGGTGAAGTGAGTGCTGCGTCGAATCGCAGCAATTTAAGCGGATAAATAGGATTAATATGCTGGTAAAAACCCGTTAGCAATGCCCATGCCACAATCCGGGCGCACCCCGACCCGAACCCTGTCCGAGAGCGCTTTCGCGCCTGTCGAACGCCCCTTTTTCCTTCACGCATGAAACCGCAGGACGCCAGAAGCTTTGGACAGAACCGCCCTCGGCGGCAAAAGCTTTCGGACGTCATCGTCGAAGACGTCAAGCGCTGGATCGTGGCCGAGCGCAAGCAGCCCGGCGACCGGCTGCCGAACGAGAAAGAGTTGATCGAGCTGTTCGGCTATTCGAAGAGCACGGTGCGCGAGGCGCTGAAGGCGCTGGAGGTGCGCGGGCTGGTCTCGATCCGCACGGGCCCTGGCGGCGGCGCCTACCTGCAGCAGGTGTCGGTGGAGCATGCGTCGGAGCCGCTGCGCAACTTCCTGCACTTCCACCACCTCGACGGGCACCACATCTACCAACTGCGCAAGGTCCTCGAACCGGAGCTCGCGGTGAGCGTGGTGGGCCGGCTCACGCCCGAGCAGTTCGCGCGGCTCGAGGACAACGTGCGCCTGTGCACCATCGAGCCCACCAACGAGGACGAACTGCGCACCCAGCGCGAGGCCGAGCTGGCGTTCCACACCCTGCTGGCCGAGAGCTGCCCCAATCCGGTGCTCTCATTCATGTGCCGCTTCCTGAACGACCTGCTGCGCGACCTGGTGGTCTACAAGAAGGCGCTCGACCACCACCACTTCGGCGAGGCCAACGTCGACTACCACACGCAGCTGCTCGACGCCTACCGCCGCGAAGACGCCGCCACGGTGCACCGCCTCATGACCGAGCACATGGTCGACGCCGAGGCGCACATGCACGAGATGGAAGCGCACATCGGCGCCCGGCACCTGCTGCTGCCGAGCGGGCAGCGGTAGGCGCTGCGCGGCGCTCAGCGCCCTGGCGCAGCCTTGACGGTCAGCACGACGTCGAAGAACTCGCTCGTGCCGTCGTCGTTGTCGCTGACCAGGGCGGCACTTGCCTGGCGCGGCCCCGACTGCGTGAGCACGATGGATTCGACCTTGGTCTTGAGCGGCACGCCGCCTTTGGACACGCGCCGGGCGCTTCGGCTCAGGTCGAGCGGCGCGCCTTCCTTCAAGTCGGACAGCGGGATCAATCCCAGGAAGCTGCCGAGCACCGCGCCGTCGTCATAGGCGTTGTCGGTGCCTTCCACCGAAGCGCTGTAGACCAGGCTGTCCCGCTCGGGCCAATAGTCGGCGCCCGACAGCCCCGCCTCGCGGCCATCGATCTGCGCGAGCCTGACGTCGTGCCGGCGAATGTCGGCGATCTCCGAAGCCTTGCCGGTCATGTAGGCCATGAGGTCGGCGAGCGTCACCCTGAACAGCACGTTCTGCCCGGCATTGCCGCGGTTGAAGAAATAGACCGCGTCCTGCGCCACCGCCACGGCCTCGAGATTGACCGCCTGCCCAGGCTTGAAGCCCGCGAGCGTGGCGAAACGCTGGTACAGCCCGGCCATGTCGCGCACATGCGAGACCGGCTCGCCGCTCGCGGCAACCAGCCGGCCGACTTCGCGCGTGCCGGGCTTGCTGCCGGAGCCCAGGATCAGGTTCCACACCACGCCGTTCCACGCCACCGTGGCCATGGCTTCGTGGTCGGGCTTGATCTTTTTGGCGATGCGGCCGTCGGGCTTCAGCGGGTAGTCCTGCAGCAGGGTCTTGTCGACGATCGCGAACTGGCGGTCGAGCGTGAACAGATAGGGCGAATCGTCGCCGACGACGAAATATTTGCCCGCGTGCCAGGTCATGCCCGAGCCGGACGGAAGCTCCTTGCGGATGACCGGTCCGGTCGTGGCGATGTCGAGGTGGTCCGCGGCAAGCGAACTCGAAGCGAACGTCATCAGCAACAGCGCGGTCGCGAAGTACTTTTTCATGGGAATTACCTTTTGGGAAGCGCGAGACCGCAGTGGCCGGGGACATACCCGCACCGTCCACCGCTGAAGGTTGAATTGCAAGGACGCGAGCCTAATTCAGCAAGTCGCAGTGACCCACGGAACCAGCGAGAGCGGCGTGACCTATGCACGCTTTTGAACGAAATCGCGCGCCGTTTTCGCCTAAGAATTCAGCGCCGAGCGGGCTTGCAGCCAGGCCACGATGTCGCTGGTGATCGCGTCGCGGTTGGTCTCGTTGAGGATTTCATGGCGCGCCGCCGGATACAACGTGACGGTGACATCCGTGATGCCGGCTTCGCGGTAGCGCTGCCCCAGCAACTGGACCAGCGCACCGCCTCCGGCCAGCGGGTCGGCGTCGCCGGACGCGATGAGGATCGGCAGGTCAGGCCGGATGCCGGCCAATTGCGCAGGGTCTGCGAGCCGGGGCGCCGTCGCAAACAACGAGGGGATCACCTCGTCCGGCACGTCCCAGCCACACCAGGGGTCGGCCACGTAGGCGTCCACCTCGGCCTCATCGCGCGACAGCCACTCGTAGCCCGTGCGATGTTCGAACCCGGCATTGAACGCCGCTAGCCCGGTGGGCGCACCGGCAGGTGCATGGGCCATGCCTGCCGCCAGCGCGTCCAGCGCCGTCGACCCCGACAGCACCACCCCCGACCACGTCGGTGCGTGATCGAGCAGCACCGCCTGCGCCGCGAATGAGCCCATGGAATGGCCGAACAGGAACAGCGGCAGGTCACCATGCCGGGCACGCAGCGCGGCGCCGAACTGGGCCACATCGGCGATCAGCCCGCCGAAGCCCGCCGTGCCGAAATCTCCGAGCCGGCCCTGGGCGCTGCGGCCATGCCCGCGATGATCGACCGCATACACCAGGAAGCCGGCCGCATTGAGCGCGTTCGCAAAACGCGCATACCGTTCGCCGTGCTCGGCCAGGCCGTGGGCGATCTGCACCACGCCGACGGGTTTGCCCGCGACGCCGGTCCAGGCGTAGGTGAAGATTTCCGTGCCGTCTGCGGTGGACCGAAAGGATGAAGGGATGGCATGCATCATCATTCGATCATCACATGGCAGCAGGGGAGCGCCACCTCGGGAAAGCGTGGGTCCGACTTCACGCTGCTGCCGCGCAGCGTAGTCAGCCGCGCGGCGATTGCCGATGCGCCTCCTCCAGACAGGTCTGGAACGCCAGCACCGCCCGCGACGGCTTCGGCGACCGCCGCAACAAACTCACGAACCGGCACGCGTAGTTGAAGCGCGCCGGCAGCACCGCCTGCATCAGCCCGCGCTGCTCGAACACCTGCGCGTAATGGTCGGGCAGAAAGCCGAGAAAGCGCCCCGACAGGATCAAGGTCGCGATCGCCTCCTGGTCGAAGCCCGTGGCCTTGCGCGACAGCTTCGCGCGGTGGCTCAGTTCCATGTTCGGCGAGTGGTAGCCCAAGCCCGCGAAATGATGCGCGCGCAGCTTGGCCCAGGTGAGCTTCGCGTGGTCGGCACCGAAGAGCGGATGCCCGGCGCCGCAGTACAGCAGCATGGTCTCGTCGAACAGATCGGCATACACCAGGCTCTTCGACGCACGGTGCGCGGGGATGATGCCGATCTGGAAATGGCCTTCGAGCACGCCCTGCTCAATGGCGTTGATCGAGCCCACATGCACCGCCAGGTTCACGTCGGGCGCGATCTCGGCGAAGCGCGCGATCGCCTCGCCGATGCGCGCGGCCGGATTGGTCGCGGTCTTGTCGAACAGCGCCACGTCGAGCTGGCCGCCCATGCGGTTGTGGATGTCGTCGATGCTGCCGCGAAAGGCGTCGACCGAGGCCAGCAGCCGCAGCGTCTCGTCGTACACGCGCTGGCCCTCGGCCGTGAGCGCGAAGCCCGCGCGCCCGCGCCGGCACAGCACCAGGCCGAGCCGCGTCTCGAGGTCTTTCACATGGCGGCTCACCGTCGAGGTGCCGATGTTGAGCTCGAGCTCGGCCGCCGCCATGCCGCCGCAGTCGACCACGCTCCTGAACACCTTGAGCAGGCGCAGGTCCATGTCGCTGAGCTGGCCGAGCACCGCGCGGCTGCGACGCTTTTCCTTTACTTGCATGAATCGTCAAGTGAACATTGATATTGCGCCATTCTCCACACTGAATGCGCTGCCAACAATCGGCGCATCCACTCACCTTTTGGAGCTCGCGCCATGACCCTCGCCGCCCCTGCCGCCGATCCCACGCCCGCCCTGCGTACCGACGCCGCCTGGCTCGACGCGCACTGGATGCCCTACACGGGCAATCGCCAGTTCAAGGCCGACCCACGCATGATCGTGGAAGCCAAGGGCGCCTACTTCACCGACGGCGAGGGCCGCAAGATCTTCGACGGGCTCTCGGGCCTGTGGTGCTCGGGCCTGGGGCATGGCCGGCCCGAGATCACGGAGGCGGTGAGCCGCCAGATCGCCAAGCTCGACTATTCGCCGGCCTTCCAGTTCGGCCATCCGCTGTCGTTCGAGCTCGCCAACAAGCTGAAGGAACTCACGCCCGCGGGGCTGGACTACGTTTTCTTCACGGGCTCGGGCTCGGAGGCCGCGGACACCTCGCTGAAGATGGCGCGCGCCTACTGGCGCACCAAGGGCCAGGCGGGCAAGACGCGCCTGATCGGCCGCGAGAAGGGCTACCACGGCGTCAACTTCGGCGGCATCTCGGTGGGCGGCATCGCGGCCAACCGCAAGCTCTTCGGCCAGGGCGTGGAAGCCGACCACCTGCCGCACACGCAGATCGCGGCCAACGCCTTCACGCGCGGCATGGCCGAGCACGGCGCCGAGCTGGCCGACCGCCTGCTCGACCTGATCGCGCTGCACGACGCGTCGACCATCGCCGCGGTGATCGTGGAGCCCTTCGCGGGCTCGGCCGGCGTGGTGATCCCGCCGAAGGGCTACCTGAAGCGCCTGCGCGAGATCTGCACCGCGCACAACATCCTGCTGATCTTCGACGAGGTGATCACCGGCTTCGGCCGCTGCGGCGCGCTCACGGGCGCCGAGGCCTTCGGCGTCACGCCCGACATCATGAACGTGGCCAAGCAGGTGACCAACGGCGCGCAGCCGCTGGGCGCGGTGATCGCGAGCAAGGAGATCCACGACACCTTCATGGCGGCCGGCGGCCCCGACTACATGCTCGAATTTCCGCATGGCTACACCTACGGCGCACACCCGGTCGCGTGCGCGGCCGGCATCGCGGCGCTCGACGTGCTGCAGAAGGAAGACATGATCGGCCGCGCGAAGGCGCTGGCGCCGCATTTCGAGAACGCGGTGCACAACCTCAAGGGCAGCAAGCATGTGCTGGACATTCGCAACTACGGTCTGGCCGCGGGCCTGACGATCGCCGCGCTGCCGGGCGAGCCCGCGCGCCGGCCTTACGAGATCGCGATGAACTGCTGGAAGAAGGGCTTCTACGTGCGCTACGGCGGTGACACGATCCAGCTCGCGCCACCGTTCATCGCCGAGAAGGCCGAGATCGACCGTTTGGTCAATGCGCTCGCCGACGCATTGGCCGAAACGCAATAGAGGAACGTCGCACCCGCGCGGCGGGGGGCCGCTCTGCATAATGGGCTGGCCTCCACCTCCTCCGCCGCCCCGTGCAACAGATCGACCTTTCCTACGCGATCCGGCCGCGCCGCCATGGATCGCGGCAAATCCGCAATCCGCTGATGCAGATCCTGCAGGCGGTGCGCGAGCATGGCTCCATCTCGGCCGCCTCGCGCGCGCTCGGCCTGTCGTACCGCCACGTATGGGGCGAACTCCGCGAGTGGGAGCAGACGCTGGGCCGGCCGCTGCTCCAGGGTGAGCAGGGCCAGCGCGCGCAACTCTCCGAATTCGGCGACAAGCTGCTCTGGGCCGAGCGCCAGGCACAGGCCCGGCTCGCGCCGCAGATCGAGGCGCTGCATGCCGAACTCGAGCGCGCCTTCGCGCTGGCCTTCGACGACCGCACCCATGTGCTGAGCCTGCAGGCGAGCCACGACGACGCGCTGGCGCTGCTGCGCACCCATGCGGCGGGCACGGCGCAATTGCAGCTCGACATCCATTTCACCGGCAGCGTGGACGCGATCCGCGCGCTCAACCAGGGCCGCTGCGTGATGGCGGGCTTCCACACGCTCGAGAACCCGCCGCGCGGCTCGCTCGCGCAGCGCACCTACCAGCCGCTGCTCAAGCCCGGCCAGCACAAGCTGATCGGCTTTGCGCGGCGTGTGCAGGGGCTGCTGGTGGCGCCGGGCAATCCGCTGCGCCTGCGCTCGCTGGCCGACGCGGCACGCCTGCATGCGCGCTACGTGAACCGCGCCATCGGCACCGGCACGCGCGTGCTGCTCGACGAACTGCTCGCGCAGGCCGGGCTCGACGGCAGCGCGCTGTCGGGCTACGAGCGCTGCGAAACCTCGCATGCCGCGGTGGCGCATGCCGTGGCATCGGGCCAGGCCGACGTGGGCCTCGGGCTCGAGTCGGCGGCGCAGGCCGAGGGCCTCGGCTTCGTGCCGCTGGTGCACGAGCGCTACCACCTCGCCTGCCTCAAGTCGGCGCTCGACCAGCCCGCCGTGCAGGCACTGGTCGCGGTGCTGCGCAGCGCGGGCTGGCAACACCTGCTGGGCACCCTGCCCGGCTACGAGACCGCGGGCAGCGGTGAAGTGCAGTCGCTGCGCGCGCTGCTGCCCTGGTGGACCTTCCAACGCGAAAAGGAGCACGGGGCGCATTGACCGATCACAGCAGCAACACCCTCTACAGCGACATTCCCGCGCGGCTCGACCGCCTGCCCTGGTCGCGCTGGCACTGGCGCGTGGTGATCGCGCTCGGCGTGGCCTGGGTGCTCGACGGGCTCGAGGTGACGCTGGTCGGATCGATCGGCGCAGTGCTCGAACGGCCCGACACGCTCGGCCTCAGCGCCACCGAGATCGGCCTGTCGGGCTCGATCTACATTGCGGGCGCGGTGCTCGGTGCGCTGCTGTTCGGCCGCCTCACCGACCGGCTCGGGCGCAAGAAGCTGTTCCTCGTCACGCTGGTGGTCTACACGCTCGGCACGCTGGCCACCGCGTTCTCGCCCGACTTCGCGTTCTTCGCGCTCTGCCGGTTCGTCACGGGGTTGGGCATCGGCGGCGAGTACGCGGCCATCAACTCGGCCGTGGACGAACTCATTCCCGCGCGCGTGCGCGGCCGCGTGAACCTCGCGATCAACGGCAGCTTCTGGATCGGCGCGGGCCTGGGCGCCGGGCTCAGCCTGCTGCTGCTCGACCCGCAGGTGATCGGGCCGGTCTGGGGCTGGCGCGTGGGGTTCGGGCTCGGTGCGGTGCTGGCCGTGGCGATCCTGCTGGTGCGGCGCGACGTGCCCGAGAGCCCACGCTGGCTGGTGGCGCATGGCCGCGCCGGCGAGGCGCTCGCGATCGTCGAGCGCATCGAGGCCGAGGTGCGCGCACAGCACGGGCCGCTGCCGGACCCCGCAGCCAGCCGCGTGGCCTACGGCGGCGAGCGCCGCAGCCCCACGCTGCGCGAGGTGGCACAGGTGCTGCTGCACCGCTACCGCGCGCGCAGTGTGGTGGCGATGGCGCTGATGGTGTCGCAGGCCTTCTTCTACAACGCGATCTTCTTCACCTACGCGCTCGTGCTCACGCGCTTCTACGGCGTGGCCGAACAGAACGTCGCGCTCTACATCTTTCCGTTTGCGCTCGGCAACGTGCTCGGGCCGCTGCTGCTCGGGCCGCTGTTCGACAGCGTGGGGCGGCGAAGGATGATCGCGCTGACCTACGTGCTGGCCGGCATCGGCCTCGCGCTCACGGGCTGGGCCTTCATGATGGGCTGGCTCGACGCGCGCAGCCAGGCGCTGTGCTGGTCGGCGGTGTTCTTTCTGGCCTCGGCCGCGGCCAGCTCGGCCTACCTGACGGTCAGCGAGGTCTTCCCGCTCGAGATGCGCGCGATGGCGATCGCGATCTTCTATGCCATCGGCACCGGCGCGGGCGGCTTCGTCGCGCCGCTGCTGTTCGGCCTCTTGATCGAGACCGGCAGCCGCGGCGCGGTGACGGTCGGCTACGCGATCGGCGCCACGCTGGTCATCGTGGCGGGGCTGCTGGCGCTGCGCTATGCGGCCGACGCCGAGCGCCGGCCGCTCGAAGAAGTGGCGCCGCCGATGTCATCAGGCCACTGACTCCGGGGTGGGTCACAGGCTGCACGTCCGGAAACCGAAGAAGCCGTCGTCGCGCTCCGGCAGCGCAAAGCCGCGCCGCTGCAGCGACCGCAGGCGCGAGCGCGTCGCGAACGACGCGCCGCGCAGCACGCGCGCGCGGCCGAAGGCGGGCACCGGGTCGAACGCACTGTCCGCGCTCCAGGGATCGGCGCGAAAGCCCGGCCACGGCCGCAGCGTGCCCGCCGTCCATTCGTGCACGTCGGCCCAGCGGAAGCCGCGCCGCGCGGCGCTGTGGGCCGCGATCTCCCATTCGACCTCGGTCGCGATGCGCCGGCCGGCCCAGCGCGCCCAGGCATCGGCCTCCCACCAGCTCAGGTGCACGGCACTGTGGTGGCCGGCTGCGCGCACCGTGGCACCGAAGCGTTGCTGCAGCACCGAGCCGCCGCCAGTGCCGTTGCGCGCGGCGCCGATCTGCTCGACATGGCGCGGACTGCGGCGGCCCTCGGCCTGCGCGGCCAGCCAGCGCCAGCCTTCGGGATGCCAGAGCGCCTCGCGGTCGTAGCCGCCCTCGTCGACGAACTCGATGTACTGGCTCCAGGTCACGGGTTGCGCATCGATCTCGAACTCGGGCACGTCGACCTGCTGCGCGCCGGTCTCCTGCGCAAACGCGAAACCGCTGCCCTCGCCCGCACCGAGCGCCCAACGGGTGGCAGGCAGCAGCAGCGGCTCGCGTACCACGGCCGCCGGCGGCTGGCCGATGCCGAGCGGCAGCCCGAGCGTCTGCGCCATCACGATGAGCTGCTCGCCGCGCAGGTCCTCGTGGAACAGCGCGAGCCGATAGAAGTAGAGGCCCGGATCGGTCTCGGCCGCATGCTCGAGCAGTTCGAGTGTGCTCTCCAGGGTCTCGAGCAGGTAGGCGCGGGTCTGGCCGAGGTCGGGCAGCTCGGGCGATCCGCGCTGCGCGGGCGGGCGCTGCGCCGGGTTCCACCATTCGTCGGCCTGCGGATCGATGGCAGCGAGCCGGGTCGGGCGCACCGGGCAATCGGGGCCGAAGGCGCGCTGGGTGTTGCGCCCGATCCACCATTCGGCGAACCAGCCGATGTGCCCCGCGAGCCAGAGCGGCGGCACCACGTCCGGCTCGCCCGCGGGCACTTCGAGCCTTGCCGAGCCCAGCGCCTGCTCGTAGAGCGACAGCAGGTGGAGCGTGTGATTGCGCGCGTCGATCAACGCGAGCGAGAGCAGGTCGCGCCCGGCCCGATGCATCTCGGGCGAATCGATGCCCGCAGCCACGGAAACCGCAGGATCGGAAGCGGAGCGCGGTGTCTGGGGCATAAGCCGCATTATCGGCACCGCTCCGCGGGTAGCCCCTGAAGGTATTCCCCGGGGTAGTTCATTAGAATTCAGCCCGCCCTCCCGCACCCGACCCATCGGCGCACAACGCCGGTGCGTCGGGTGCATTCGTATCGGGAGGCTTCCAATACAAAGATGGAGATGTGATGCAAGGCTTGCTCAAGCTGTCCCGGGCCATTGACTGGCTCAATGCCCAAGTGGGCAAATACGCCATCTGGCTCATCCTCGCGGCCACCGTGATCAGCGCGGTCAATGCGCTGGTCCGGAAGGTATTCAACACCAGTTCGAACGCGTTTCTCGAAGTGCAGTGGTACCTGTTCGCCTGGTCGTTCCTGATTGCGGCAGGCTTCACGCTGCTGCACCGCGAGCACGTGCGCATCGACGTGGTCAACAGCCGCCTTTCGAAGCGCAAGCAGGTGTGGATCGACATCATCGGCTTCGCCTTCTTTCTCACGCCGCTGTGCCTCACGGTGCTCTACCTGGCAACGCCCGTGGTGCTCCAGATGTACGAATCGGGCGAGATGTCTGGCAACTCTGGCGGCCTGATCCGCTGGCCCGTGTGGGCTGCGCTGCCGGTGGGCTTCGCGCTGCTGATGCTGCAGGGCTGGTCCGAGCTCATCAAGCGCATCGCGTTCCTGCGCGGCCAGGGGCCCGACCCGATGGGCCGGTTGACCGACAAGACGGCCGAAGCCGAACTCATCGAGGCCTTGCGCCTGCAGGCCGAGGCAGAGGCCAATGCCGCAAAGGGCAGCGCCGAGCCCAAGCCACAGCACTGATCCCCGCCAGAACCACCTCATCATGGAATTCATTGCTGCCAACTTCGCCCCGATCATGTTCGCGGGGCTGATCTGTTTCCTGCTGCTCGGCTTTCCGGTGGCCTTCAGCCTCGGCGCCTGCGGCCTCTTCTTCGGCCTCGTGGGCATCGAGCTGGGCGTGTTCCAGTCGTCGGTGATGGCCTGGCTGCCGCAGCGGCTCATCGGCATCATGGCCAACGACACGCTGCTGGCCGTGCCGTTCTTCACGCTCATGGGGCTCATCCTCGAGCGAAGCGGCATGGCCGAGGACCTGCTCGACACCGTCGGCCAGGTCTTCGGCCCGATGCGCGGTGGCCTGGCGCTGGCGGTGATCTTCGTCGGCGCGCTGCTCGCAGCCACCACCGGCGTGGTGGCCGCCTCGGTCATCTCGATGGGCCTGATCTCGCTGCCGATCATGCTGCGCTACGGCTACGACCGGCGCCTCGCGAGCGGCGCCATCGCGGCCTCGGGCACGCTGGCGCAGATCATCCCGCCCTCGCTGGTGCTGATCATCATGGCCGACCAGCTCGGCCGCAGCGTCGGCGACATGTACAAGGGCGCGTTCCTGCCCGGCTTCATGCTGATGGGCCTGTACGTGCTGTACGTCGTGTTCCTCGCGATCTTCAAGCCGTCTCAGGTGCCGGCATTGCCGCCCGAGGCGCGCACCTACCGCGAGCCGAACGGCAGCGGCGGCTACCCCTCGCTGGTGGGCCTCGCGGCGCTGTCGGCCGTGGTGGCGGTCTGGCTGGCGCGCAACATGGAAGCGGTGCACAGCTGGTTCCAGGGCCAGGAAGTCACCTTCGTGGCGACCGACGAGAAGGTGGTGGTGGCGCTGTGCGGCGGCGTGTTCCTCGCGCTGCTGATCGCGCTGGCGAACAAGGGGCTCAAGCTCAACCTGCTGTCGCGGCTGGCCGAGCGCGTGACCTTCGTGCTGATCCCGCCGCTGCTGCTGATCTTCCTGGTGCTGGGCACCATCTTCCTGGGCGTGGCCACGCCGACCGAAGGCGGCGCGATGGGCGCGATGGGTGCGCTGATCATGGCCTGGGTGCGCCGACGGCTGAGCTTCTCGCTGCTCAAGCAGGCACTGGCCGCGACCACCAAGCTGTCGAGCTTCGTGATGTTCATCCTGATCGGCGCCACGGTGTTCAGCCTGGTGTTCCAGGCCGCCGACGGCCCGATCTGGGTCGAGCACCTGCTGTCGTCGCTGCCGGGCGGCGCCGTGGGCTTCCTGATCGTGGTGAACATCCTGGTGTTCTTCCTCGCGTTCTTCCTCGACTACTTCGAACTGTCGTTCATCGTGGTGCCGCTGCTCGCGCCCGTGGCCGACAAGCTCGGCATCGACCTGATCTGGTTCGGCGTGCTGCTCGCGGTGAACATGCAGACCTCGTTCATGCATCCGCCGTTCGGCTTCGCGCTGTTCTTCCTGCGCTCGGTGGCGCCCGAGAAGCAGTACGTCGACCGCGTGACGCAAAAGGTCATGGAGCCGGTCACCACGATGCAGATCTACAGGGGCGCGATCCCTTTCCTGCTGATCCAGCTGACGATGGTGGGCATCCTGATCGCGTTCCCGCAACTCGTGACGGGCAACATCGAGAAGGCGGCAAAGGTCAACCTCGAGGACATCGGCCGCCAGATGCGCGAGAGCCTGACGCCCGAGGGCGGCGGACTCGCGCCCGAGCCCTACGGCTCCGAAGTGCCCGCCTTCGGCAGCAGCCCTGCGCCGGCGGCACCTGCCAGCGATCCGGCAGCACCGGCCGAGCCGGTGCCGCCCGCCGAGCCGGCCGAAAGCGATCCGCTCAAGGCCATGGAAGATGCGCTCAAGCAGCAGGAGGGCAAGAAGCCCTGAGCCCGGCAGCGCACTGACGGCAAAAAGGCCGGCCACTCTCGCGAGTGGCCGGCCTTTTTTGTTGTGCGTCCGGCGTTTTGCTGGCCGGCGCGCTCGATCAGATCTTGACCGAGTTCATGTACTGGTTGAACGGATACTCCGAGAAGCGGTTCCACAGGATCTGGTCGCGCTGGAAGGTGCGCATGTCCTGGTGGATCTTCTTGAACTCGGGCGACTTGGCTTCATGCATCGCGAAGACTTCCATCGAGGCCTTGAAGCCAGCGTCCATCACCGCCTTCGGGAAGGCCTTGAGCTGGGTCTTGTCGGCCACGAGCTTCTTCAGCGCGATGGGGTTGTAGGCGTCGTACTTGGCGAGCATGTCGCGCGCGGCAACCTTGGTGGCCGCATTGAGGATCGCCTTGTTCTCGTCCGACAGCTTGGCGTAGGCCTTGTTGTTGATGAAGAACTCGAGGTCGGCGCCGCCTTCCCACCAGCCGGGGTAGTAGTAGTACGGCGCGACCTTGTTGAAGCCCAGCTTCTGGTCGTCGTGCGGGCCGACGAACTCGGCCGCGTCCAGCGTGCCCTTCTCGAGCGCCTGGTAGACGTCGCCGGCCGGCATGTTCTGCGAGATCACGCCCAGCTTGGCCATCGCCTCGCCGAACACGCCGCCGCCCATACGCATCTTCAGGCCCTTGAGGTCCTCGACGGTCTTGATCTCCTTGCGGTACCAGCCGCCCATCTGCGTGCCGGTGCTGCCGGCGCTGGCGGTGTGGAAGTTGTAGTTCGCGAAGAAGGCGTCGAGCAGCTTGCGGCCGTTGCCGTATTCCTTCCAGGCGTCGTTCTGGCGTGCGGTGAGGCCGAAGGGCACGGCGCAGCTGAACGCGAAGATCGGGTCTTTGCCGGTGAAGTAGTAGGCGGCGCTCTGCGCCATCTCGAGCGTGTCGCCCTGCAGGGCATCGACCACGCCGAACGCGGGCATCAGTTCGCCGGCGGGGTGCGCCGAGATCTCGAACTTGCCGCCCGACATGGCCTTGACGGTCTTCGACAGCGTTTCGGCGCTGCCGAAGATCGTGTCGAGCGAGCGGGGAAAGCTCGATGCGAGGCGCCAGCGGACGGCGGCCTGCGCGTGAACCGCGGGCGCAATGCCGGCAGCCAGAACGCCGGCGATGCCTGCGTTTTTGATGAGAGAACGACGATCCATTGATTTCACTCCGGGTGCTTCAGAAAAAACGAAACGCGGCTTGTGACCGCGTTGGGGACTTTTGTGAGTCGCATCGATTGTAAAAACCTGCTTACACCCGGCCGGCCGGGGTTTACCCTGCGACCGCGCCGAAGCGCTGGACGATGGCGGCCTCGATGCCCGCCGCGTCGAGCCCGATCGAGGCGAGCAGCCTGGCCGGGTCGCCATGCTCGATGAAGCGGTCGGGCAGGCCCAGCTGCAGCACCGGCTTCTGCACGCCGGCGGCCTGCAGCGCCTCGAGCACCGCGCTGCCCGCGCCGCCCATGATCGCGCCCTCTTCGAGCGTCACGATGGCCTCGTGCGTGCGGGCGGCCTCGAGCAGCAGTTCAACGTCGAGCGGCTTGGCCCAGCGCATGTTGAGCACCGTGGCGTCCAGCGATTCGGCCGCGGTGAGCGCCGGATACAGCAGCGTGCCGAACGCCAGGATCGCGATGCGCCGCCCCTGCCGGCGCAGCTCGCCCTTGCCGAAGGGCAGCGCGTCGAGCGCGAGATGCGGCACCACGCCGGCCCCCGCGCCGCGCGGATAGCGCACCGCCACCGGATGGTTCTGCTCGTAGGCGCTCGTGAGCAATTGCCGGCACTCGCGCTCGTCGGCTGGGCAGGCGATGCTCATGTTCGGGATGCAGCGCAGGAACGGGATGTCGTAGGCGCCCGCGTGGGTGGCGCCGTCGGCGCCCACCAGCCCCGCGCGGTCGAGCGCGAACACCACCGGCAGGTTCTGGATCGCCACGTCATGGATCAGCTGGTCGTAGGCGCGCTGCAGGAAGGTCGAATAGATCGCGACCACCGGCTTCAGGCCCTCGCACGCGAGGCCGGCCGCGAAGGTGACCGCATGCTGCTCGGCGATGCCGACGTCGTAGTAGCGGTCGGGGAAGCGCTGCTCGAACTCGACCAGCCCCGAGCCCTCGCGCATCGCGGGCGTGATGCCCACGAGCCGCCCGTCGTGCGCGGCCATGTCGCAGAGCCACTGGCCGAAGACCTGGGTGAAGGTCTGCTTGGCCGGCGCGGCCGACTTGACCAGGCCGACCTGCGGATCGAACTTGCCGGGGCCGTGGTAGGCCACGGGATCGGCCTCGGCCAGCTTGTAGCCCTGCCCCTTCTTGGTGACCACGTGCAGGAACTGCGGCCCGTCGAGGTGCCGGAGGTTCTCGAGCGTGGGCACGAGCGAGTCGAGGTCGTGGCCGTCGATCGGGCCAACGTAGTTGAAGCCGAACTGTTCGAACAGCGTGGCCGGCACCACCATGCCCTTGGCATGCTGCTCGAAACGCTTGGCCAGCTCGAACAGCGGCGGCGCGGCGCGCAGCACGCTCTTGCCGACGTTCTTGGCGGCGGCGTAGAAGTTGCCGCTCATCAGCTGCGCGAGATAGCGGTTGAGCGCGCCCACCGGCGGGCTGATCGACATGTCGTTGTCGTTCAGGATCACGAGCAGCTTGCAATCGCACACGCCCGCGTTGTTGAGCGCCTCGAAGGCCATGCCGGCCGTGAGCGCGCCGTCGCCGATGATCGCCACCGTGTGGCGGTCCTCGCCCTTCTGCTTGGCCGCCATCGCCATGCCGAGCGCGGCCGAGATGCTGGTGGACGAGTGCGCGGTGCCGAAGGTGTCGTATTCGCTCTCGGTGCGCTGCGGAAAGCCCGAGATGCCGCCGATCTGGCGCAGCGTGGGCATGCGCTCGCGCCGGCCCGTCAGGATCTTGTGCGGATAGGTCTGGTGGCCCACGTCCCACACCAGGCGGTCGTGCGGCGTCTGGAACACATGGTGCAGCGCCACCGTGAGCTCGACCGTCCCGAGGTTGGAGCTCAGGTGGCCGCCCGTGCGCGAGACGTTGTCGAGCACGCAGGCCCGCACCTCGTCCGCCAACTGCTTGAGCTGGGCCCGGTCGTACTGCCGGATCGGCGCCGGGTCGTGGAGCGTGGGAAGCAGCGGTGCCATGGGGTCGTCGTGGGTCTTCTTGTCCATCGGTGGTCTGTTCATCGGTCGCGGTCGACGACCATGTGGGCCAGCGCGCGCAGCGCGGCCGTGTCGGCCAGGCCGCTGCGCTCGAGCGCGGCGAGCGCCTGGGCCAGCAACTGCCCCGCCTGCGCGCGCGCGCCCTCGAGGCCCCAGAGCGAGACGTAGGTGGGCTTGTCGGCGGCCGCATCCTTGCCGGCCGTTTTGCCGAGGGTCTGCGAGTCGGCCGTCACGTCGAGGATGTCGTCGACCACCTGGAACGCGAGGCCGATCGCGGCGCCGTAGTCGCGCAGCGCGGCGACGGCGCCGGCCGGCACCGCAGCAGCCGCACAGGCCGCGCCCATCTCGACGCTGCCCTGCAGCAGCGCACCGGTCTTCAGGCGGTGCATCTCGCGCAGCTGGGCTTCGTCGAGCGCGATGCCGACGCTCGCGAGGTCGATCGCCTGGCCGCCCGCCATGCCCTGGCTGCCCGCGGCCCGCGCGAGCAGCCGGCACAGCGCGGCCTGCATGGCGGCGGGCACTTCGTCGCCCTCGGGCGTCAACAGCTCGAAGGCCAGCGCCTGCAGCGCATCGCCGGCCAGGAGCGCATCGGCTTCGCCGAACTTCACGTGCACCGTGGGCTTGCCACGGCGCAGCACGTCGTTGTCCATGCAGGGCAGGTCGTCGTGCACCAGCGAGTACGCATGGATGAGTTCCGCCGCGCAGGCCGCGCGCAGCGCCGCGGCGGCATTGCCGCCGACCGCCTCGCTCGCGGCCAGCACCAGCAGCGGCCGCAGGCGCTTGCCGCCGTCGAGCACCGCATAGCGCATCGCATCGCCGAGCAGCACGGGTGCGTCGATGCCGACCCAGGCCGACAGCGCCGCTTCGACGCGCGCGAGATGCGGTTCGCTCCAGTGCGCCAACGTCGCGGCGCTCATTCGGCGGCCCACGGCTTCAGCGTCCCGGCGTCGAGCACCTTGATCTGGTCCTCGACCGCCTGGAGCTTCTCGCGGCAGAAGGCGAGCAGCGCCGCGCCGCGCTGGTAGCTGCCGAGCAGCTGGTCGAGCGGCAACTGGCCCGACTCGAGTTCTGCAACCAGTTGTTCCAGCTCCTGCAACCCGGCTTCGTAGCTGGCCGGCAGCGGACCTGTGTCGGGCGAGGCTTGCGGGCCGGACGGCGCGGTGGGAGGGACCTTGGGCATGCGTGGGAATGTGAATGAAACATGGCATTTTAGGGTGGGGAACCCATCGCCGCCGCCGGGCCTCCACCTTGGGCGGGCGCGATGGCGCCCCCTTGGGTACAATGCCCGATTCCCCCGCCGGCCGCGCCGGCACAACTCTTCGGGCCGTCGCATCGCCGCACGGCGCCTTCCGTCTTTCTCTTTTCTCCCTGTGGGGAGCTTGGTCAGGTCCTCCATGTCTGATTTAAGTCTTCAACTGCAGCAGGCCGCGAGCCAACTTCCAGTTTCCGCGTACTTCGACGAGTCGCTCTACGCGCGCGAAATGCAGGCGCTCTTCGCGCACGGCCCGCGCTACGTGGGCCACCGGCTGGCCGTGCCGGAGCCGGGCAACTTCCACACCTTGCCGCAGGAGCACCAGGGCCGCGCGCTGGTGCACACGCCCAAGGGGGTGGAGCTCATCTCCAACGTGTGCCGCCACCGGCAGGCGCTGATCCTGCAGGGCCGCGGCCAGCTCGACAGCCAGACGGGCGGCAACATCGTCTGCCCGCTGCACCGCTGGACCTATGCGGCGAGCGACCCGCGCACCACCGGCACGCTGATTGGCGCACCCCACTTCGAGCAGGACCCGTGCCTGAACCTGCACAACTATCCGCTGACCGAGTGGAACGGCCTGCTGTTCGAGGCCAACGGGCGCGACGTGGCGGCCGACCTGGCCAAGCTCGGCCCGCGCGCCGAGCTCGACTTCGAGGGCTATGCGCTCGACCACGTCGAGCTGCACGAGTGCAACTACAACTGGAAGACCTTCATCGAGGTGTACCTCGAGGACTACCACGTCGGCCCGTTCCACCCGGGGTTGGGCAGCTTCGTGACCTGCGACGACCTGCGCTGGGAATTCAACAAGAACTTCTCCGTGCAGACGGTCGGCGTGGCCAACCGCCTCGGCCGCGCCGGCAGCCCCGTCTACCAGCGCTGGCAGGAGCAGTTGCTCAAGTACCGCGAAGGCAAGCCGCCGAAGTTCGGGGCCATCTGGCTCACCTACTACCCGCACGTCATGATCGAGTGGTATCCGCACGTGCTGACCGTCTCGACGCTGCACCCGGTCGGGCCGCAGAAGACGCTCAACATGGTGGAGTTCTTCTACCCCGAGGAAATCGTCGCCTTCGAGCGCGAATTCGTCGAGGCCCAGCGTGCCGCCTACATGGAGACCTGCGTCGAGGACGACGAGATCGCCGAGCGCATGGACGCCGGGCGCCGCGCGCTGATGCTGCGCGGCGAGAACGAGACCGGCCCCTACCAGAGCCCCATGGAAGACGGCATGCAGCAGTTCCACGAGTGGTATCGGCAGACGATGCATGCCGCCTGAGCTGATGTCGGCGGTGCCGGCGGGCAGGGGCGGCTGATGCAAGCACTGTGGATGGTGCTGGGCGCCTTTCTTTTCGCGACCATGAGCGTGGTCGTCAAGGTGGCCTCGGCCTGGTTCAACAGCGGCGAGATGGTGCTCGGGCGCGGGCTGATCGGCATCGTGTTCCTGTGGCTGCTGGCGCGCAGCCGCGGCGTGTCGATGGCCACGCGCTACCCCGGCATGCATGCCTGGCGCAGCATCATCGGCGTGGTGTCGCTCGGCGCGTGGTTCTACGCCATCGCCCACATGCCGCTCGCCACGGCCGTCACGCTCAACTACATGAGCAGCGTCTGGGTCGCGGCCTTCCTGGTCGGCGGCACCTTGCTCGCATGGGTGCCGGTGCGCGGGCGCGACGGCCGCGTCGAGCGCCCGCCGCTGCAGGGCACGCTCGCGGCCACGGTGCTCGCGGGCTTCGTGGGCGTGGTGCTGATGCTCAAGCCCTCGGTCGAAGGCAGCAACGGCTTCGCGGGCATGCTGGGCCTGCTGTCGGGCCTGACGGCCGCCTTTGCCTACATGCAGGTGGTGGCGCTGTCGCGCATCGGCGAACCGGAGCTGCGCACCGTCTTCTATTTTGCGGTCGGCTCGGCCGTGGCCGGCGCATTCGCGACCGCCGCCACCGGTTTTTCAGGCGGCGGCGCCTGGACATGGCAGCATGCGCTCTGGCTGCTGCCGATCGGCCTCCTGGCCGCCCTCGGCCAGCTCTGCATGACGCGCGCCTATGCCACGGCCAAGACCCAGGCCGGCACCCTCGTGGTCGCCAACCTGCAGTATTCCGGCATCATCTTTGCGGCGTTCTACGGCGTGGTGCTGTTCGACGACCGGATCGACGCCGCGGGCTGGACCGGCATGGGGCTCATCATCGCGAGCGGCATCGCGGCCACCGTGCTGCGCCAGCGCGCCGTGCCCAAAGCGCCGGCCGAGGAACACTGACAGACAACGCCGCGCAGCGAACCGATCAACGCGACAGCAGCGAAGGAATCCGCCATGTACACCACCCTCGTCAGCGTCGAACAACTCCGCGCACTTCAGGCAGGCAGCACGCCCCTGATGGTCTTCGACTGCACCTTCGACCTCATGGCGCCCGAGGCCGGCGCGAAGCAGTATGCCGCGGCCCACATCCCGGGTGCCGTGCATGCGGACCTCGACGACGACCTGAGCGCGCCGCACGGCCGGCCCGGCGCCCACGGCGAGGTGGTGGTGGCGCAGGAAGACGGCGTGCCAGCTTCTGGCGGGCGCCATCCGCTGCCGAGCCGCGAGAAGTTCGCGCAATGGCTGTCGAGCGTCGGTTTCTCCAATGACATGCAGGCCGTGGTGTACGACCGCAACGGCGCCAACTACTGCGGCCGGCTCTGGTGGATGCTCAAGTGGATGGGCCACGATGCCGTGGCCGTGCTCGACGGCGGCCTGCAGGCCTGGCAGGCCGAGGGCGGTGAAGTGACCGGCCGTGAGGAGCCCGCGCGCTTCCAGTCGAACTTCGTCGCCGGCGAGCCGCTGGCGCGGCTCGTCGCCACCGACGAGGTGGTGCGCCGGCTCGGCAAGCCGGGCCAGAACCTCATCGACGCGCGCGCCGCCGCACGCTATCGCGGCGAGGTGGAACCTCTGGACCCGATCGCGGGTCACATCCCCGGGGCCCTGAACCGGCCCTTCGCCGAGAACCTCGGCCCCGACGGCAAGTTCAAGCCGGCATCGCAGCTGCGTGCCGAGTTCGAGGCACTGCTCGCGGGCCGCGATCCGGCGACGGTCGTGCACCAATGCGGCAGTGGCGTGAGCGCCGTGCCCAACCTGCTGGCGATGCAGATCGCGGGGCTGGGAACGACCGCGCTCTATGCCGGCAGCTGGAGCGAATGGAGCAACACCCCGGGGCTGCCGACCCGGCAAGGCGCAGAACCATGAAACGCATCCGACCCCGACGCACCTCATCCGGCTTCGCCCTCGCAGCGGCGGCCGCCCTGGCCGCGACCTGCATTCTTCCTGCACAGGCCCAGCAGCATCAGCACGCGCATGTGCATGGGCAGGTCAAGCTCGACGTGGCGGTCGACGGCCCGACCGTGGTGATCGCGATGGCATCGCCGCTCGACAACCTCGTGGGCTTCGAGCGCGCACCGCGCACCGACGCCGAGAAGAAAGCCGCCGAGGACGTGGTGGCGCAATTGCGCGCGGCCGACAAGCTCTTCACCATCGACCCTGCCGCCAACTGCAAGCTCGGCCCGGTCGAGCTTCGCTCCAGTGCGCTCGGCCTGGGCAAGCCCGACCCCGCCGAAACCGCCGGCCACGCCGACCTCGACGCCACCTTCTCCTTCAACTGCACCAGCGCCGCCGCGGCGAAGTTCATCGACGTGAGCCTTTTCTCCGCCTTCAAGGGCATGCGGCAGATCGACGCGCAGCTCGCCACGCCGCAGGGCCAGTTCAAGCGCCAGCTCAAGCGCCCGGGCGGCGCCAAGGCAGCCCAGCCGGTTCGCCTCGGCTGGGGCCAATGAGGCCGTGAACACCGTCGCCGCGGGCCACGCGCCGCCGCTGCGCGTGGTGCTCGCCGCCGAAGGCCTGCGCTTTGCGTGGCCCGGCGCGGCGCGGCCCTGCATCGACATCGAGGCCTTCCGCATCGCCGCCGGCGAATCGGTCTTCCTGCACGGGCCGAGCGGCTGCGGCAAGAGCACGCTGCTGTCGCTGCTGGCCGGCGTGCTGGTGGCCGACGAGGGCCGCGTGAGCCTGCTCGGCCATGACTGGTCGAAGCTCTCCGGCGCGGCGCGCGACCGCTGCCGCGTGGCGCACGTGGGCTACATCTTCCAGCAGTTCAACCTGCTGCCGTACCTGAGCGTCGTCGACAACGTGCTGCTGCCCTGCCGCTTCTCCGAGCGGCGCAGCACGCAGGCGGCGCAGCATGGCGGCAGCGCACGCGCCGAGGCCGAGCGCCTGCTCGGCGACATGGGCCTCGAGCGCAGCCTCTGGCAGCGCCCGGCCATGCAGCTCTCGGTGGGCCAGCAGCAGCGCGTGGCCGCCGCGCGCGCGCTCATCGGCCAGCCCGAGGTGGTGATCGCCGACGAGCCCACCTCGGCCCTCGACGAGGACCGGCGCGAAGCCTTCCTCGACGTGCTGCTGACCGCCTGCGCACTCAACCAGAGCGCGCTGGTCTTCGTGAGCCACGACCAGCGCATCGCCCAGCGCTTCGCGCGGCATGTGCTGCTGCCCGAGATCAACCGCGCGGCGGTGGACGCTTCGGAGGTGGCATGAATACGGACTTCCGGACGCAGAAGGAAGACAAAAGTTACGCAGAGGTCGCAGAAGACTGTCAGAACATTTTTTTGGCTTTTCTTTTGCGACCTCTGCGAAACCTTTGCGTCCTCTGCGTCCTGCCCCCGCATTCTTCGGCCATCGCCTCATGAGCGCCCTCTTCTCCATCGCCTGGCGCAGCGCCTGGAACCGGCGCTTCACGCTCGCGCTCACGGTGTTCTCGATCGCGCTGTCGACCTTCCTGCTGCTCGGCGTCGAGCGCATCCGCACCGAGCTGCGAGAGAACTTCGCGTCGTCGGTCTCGGGCACCGACCTGATCGTCGGCGCGCGCACCGGCTCCACGCAGTTGCTGCTCTATTCGGTGTTCCGCATCGGCGCGGCCACCAACAACATCTCCTGGAAGAGCGTGCAGGCACTGGCCGCGCACCCGGGCGTCGACTGGGTGGTGCCGCTGTCGCTCGGCGACTCGCACCGCGGCTTTGCCGTGCTCGCCACCTCGCCCGCGTACTTCACGCACTTCCGCTACGGCAACCGCCAGCCGCTCGCGCTGCGCGAGGGCAAGCCCTTCGACGCGCTGTTCGATGCGGTGGTCGGCGCCGAAGTGGCCGACCGGCTCGGCTACCACGTGGGCCAGAAGATCACGCTCGCCCATGGCGGCGGCGAACTCAACACCGCCGAGCATGCCGACAAGCCCTTCACCGTGGTGGGCGTGCTCGCGCGCACCGGCACGCCGGTCGACCGCACGGTTCACATCGGCCTCGAGGCGATGGAGGCGATCCATCTCGAGTGGGTGGGCGGCGCGCCGATGCCGGGCGTGAAGATCCCGGCCGAGCAGGTGCGCAAGTTCGACCTCAAACCGAAGAACGTGACGGCTGCGCTCGTGGGCCTGAAGAACCGCGCCGCCGTGTTCGGCGTGCAGCGCTGGATCTCGACCTACAACGGCGAGCCGCTGATGGCGATCCTGCCCGGCGTGGCGCTCGACGAACTCTGGAGCGTCGTCGGCGTGGGCGAGAACGCGCTGCTTTTGATGTCGGCGCTGGTGGCGTTCGTCAGCCTCGCGGGGCTGGTGTCGGTCGTGCTGGCGGGCCTCAACGAGCGGCGTCGCGAGCTCGCGGTGCTGCGCGCCGTCGGCGCCGGCGGGCGCCATGTGCTCGCGCTGCTCGCGCTCGAAGGCGCGATCGTCACCGTGCTCGGCGTGGCCTTCGGCGTGGCGATGGCCGTGCTCGGCATTGCCCTGCTGGCGCCATGGCTGCAGTCGCAGTTCGGGCTGACACTGCGCCTTTCGGAACCTACACTGAACGAATGGCTGCTGCTGGCGAGCCTGCTGGCCGCGGGCTGGCTGGCGAGCTTGCTGCCCGGCATCCGCGCCTACCGGCTGTCGCTGGCGGACGGACTCTCTCCGAGGATTTGAAGAATGAACAACAACGACACTCGCTGTCTTCGCGCTTCTTCGCGCATCGGGCTCGCCCTGGCGCTAGCGGCCGCACTGCTTTCACCCGGCGCCTGGGCCGCCGACCCGGCGCCCAAGGACACCACCGCATCGAACCCGCTCGGCGGCAAGGCCGCCGTGGCCAAGGCCGCGCCCGGGCAGCCGCGCCAGATCAGCTGGGAAGAACTGGTGCCCAAGGACTGGGACCCGGCCAAGGAATTCAAGGGCATCGACCTGAGCGCGCTCGAAGACGGCGACCCGCGCGCCAACGAGCTGCTCATGAAGATGCAGGAGGTGTCAAACAACGCCCCCACCAACCCGGCGATGAACGGCGTCGAGGTCAAGATCCCGGGCTTCATCGTGCCGCTCGAAGAGGTCAAGGGCGAGGTGACCGAGTTCCTGCTCGTACCTTACTTCGGTGCCTGCATCCACACCCCGCCGCCGCCCGCGAACCAGATCCTGCACGTCGTGACGCCCAAGGGCGCCAAGTTCCGCGCGATGGACACCGTGTGGGTCACGGGCAAGCTGCAAACCAAGCGCAACGACTCGATGATGGGCGTGAGCGGCTACCACATGAGCGCCGCGAGCGTCACGAAGTACACGGGCGGCGCGAAGTAAGGCGCCGCCAGGCGGCTCAGGCTTTGCTGCCGCGCGCGGCCTTCGGCGCCGGCGCGGCTTTCCTTTTCTCGTTCCTCACAGCCGAGGGTGGCCGCGGCGCAGGCGGCAGCGCCGGCGCCTCGCGCGCCGACTTCATGTGGCCGCTCTCGCCGGTCGTCATGCCGACGATCTTTGCCAGCTGGCGGCTCACGCTCACGTAGGCATGCCCGATGCGGCTGTCGAAATACAGCGAGTCGCCGCGCGCGAGGCGCACCACGTCGCCGTTCTCGAAATGGACCTCGATCTCGCCCGAGAGCACATAGGCGAACTCCTCGCCCGTGTGGCGCGTGAAGTCCTCGGGGCCGTGGACCCGGCGCGCATGCACCGTGCCCACGATCGGGCTCATCTGCTTGCCGGCCGCGGTGGTGCCGAGGAATTCGTAGGCGATCGACAGCCCCCGGTACACCACGCCCTTGCCCGCGCGCGTGACCACCGGCCCGTCGAGCTGCGCGGGCTTCACACCCGCGCCCGCGAACATCGCGTTCATGTCCATCTCGAGCGCGCGCCCGAGCGCCGTGAAGTTTTCGTAGCCCAGCGCGAGCTGCCCGCGCTCGGCGCGCGAGATGGTGGTGATCGACACGCCCGAGCGCTCGGCCAGTTGCGCCAGCGTCCAGCCGAAACGCTTGCGCGCGCTGCGCAGCCGGTGGCCGAACGTGGTGCGGTCCAGCGTGGGCGCTTCGTCTTTCGGCTTGGTCCCTGTGTGTGGATTCACGCTTGGCTTTCTCTCTCTTGTGGTGCCTGGCGATTTTGCCAGCGGGCTGTCGCCCATCCATGGCAACCCGGATGACGCAGGCCTGGAAGTTGCGTATACGCAAATTGCATTGACGCAAATTTCACCGGATCGGTGCACCGTGGTTTCCCCTTGGTGCGTTGCATTTAATTTGCGTATCCGCAAATTTTTTCCTACACTTTCGGCCGATGACCTCCAGCACACCAACGCCGACGGCGACCGACTACCTCGTGATTGGCGGCGGCATTGCCGGGGCTTCGGTGGCCCACTGGCTCGCACCGCATGCCCGCGTGATCGTTCTCGAGCGCGAAGCCCAGCCGGGCTACCACGCCACCGGCCGCTCGGCCGCGCTCTTCATGGAAAGCTACGGCACGCCACAGGTGCGCGCCCTCACCATGGCGAGTCGCGACTTCCTCATGCAGCCGCCCGAAGGCTTTGCCGAACATCCGCTGCTCACGCCGCGCGGCGCGATGATGGTGGGCAGTGCGGCGCAGTCGGCCGAGCTCGACGCGCACTGGAACGTGCTGCGCGCCATGGACAGGGAAGCGAAGCGCCTCAGCGGCGAAGAGGCGATCGCGATGGTGCCGGCCCTGCGACCGGAGCAAGTGGCCGGCGCGGTCTACGAGCCCGATGCCGCCGACATGGACGTGCACGCCATCCATCAAGGCTACCTGCGCAGCATGCGTCGCGCAGGCGGCACGCTGGTGTGCAACGCCGGCGTCACGGCCTTCGAGCGCATCGGCGAGCGCTGGCGCGTGACGGCCGGCGGCAATGTCTACGAGGCACCGGTGCTGATCAACGCCGCGGGCGCCTGGGTCGACACCATTGCGCAGCTGGCCGGCGTGCGGCCCATCGGCATCGAGCCGCGGCGCCGCTCGGCCTTCATCTTCGCGCCGCCCGAGGGCGAAAGCGTCGCGCACTGGCCGATGGTCTTCAGCGCCGACGAGGGCTGGTACATCAAGCCCGATGCCGGCATGCTCCTCGGCTCGCCGGCCAATGCCGATCCGGTCGACCCCCAGGACGTGCAGCCCGAGGAGCTCGACATCGCCATCGCGATCCACCGCATCGAGGAAGCCACCACGCTCGCGATCCGCCGGCCCACGCGCACCTGGGCCGGCCTGCGCTCCTTCGTGGCCGACGGCGACCTGGTCGGCGGCTTCGATCCCGATACGCCCGGCTTCTTCTGGGTGGCCGCGCAGGGCGGCTACGGCATCCAGACCTCGGCCGCGATGGGCGAGGCCTGCGCGGCCCTCGCGCGCGGCCTGCCGCTGCCCGCGCGCATCGCCGATTTCGGCCTCACGGCCGAGATGCTCGGGCCGCAGCGCCTGCGCAGCGCCGCCGCGGCCTGACCAGAAAAAAGACGACCACCCCACCCAGGAGACGATCCCATGCGTGTGTTCAGCGCCTCGCTCGCCACGGAAACCAACACCTTCGGCCCGATGCCGACCGGCCTTGCCTCGTTCAAGGACCGCGGCTACTTCGCGGCCGGCCAGCATCCCGATGCGATGACGCTGTTCTCGGGCCCGCTGTGGGCCGCGCGCATCCGCGGCAAGGACAAGGGCTGGCAGCTGTTCGAAGGCATGGTCGCCGGCGCGCAGCCCAGCGGCACGACCACGCGCCACGCCTACGAGACGCTGCGCGACGAGCTGCTGGCCGACCTGCGCGCGGTGCTGCCGGTGGACATGGTGCTGCTCGGCCTGCACGGCGCGATGGTGGCCGACGGTTACGACGACTGCGAAGGCGATCTGCTGGCGCGCGTGCGGCAGATCGTCGGGCCCGGCGTGGTGGTCGGTGCCGAGCTCGATCCGCACAACCATCTCACGCCCGAGATGGTCGCGAACGCCGACCTGATGATCTCGTTCAAGGAATATCCGCACACCGACGTGCTGGAGCGCGGGCTCGAGCTGGTGGACCTCTGCGCGGCAATGGTCGAGGGCAAGGTCAGGCCCGTGGCCGCGGTGGTCGACTGCGACATGATCGTGACGGTGCACACTTCGCGCGAGCCGGCACGCGGCTTCGTCGAGCGCATGCAGGCGCTCGAGGGCAAGGACGGCGTGCTGTCGATCTCGCTCACGCACGGCTTCTCGTGGGGCGACGTGCCCGAGATGGGCACCAAGGTGCTGGTCTACACCGACGGGGACGCGGCCAAGGCACAGCGCCTGGCGCGCCAGCTCGCCGACGAAGTCATCGCGATGCGCGACGGGCTCACCGTGAACTACCCCGGCATCGATGCCTCGCTCGACGAGGCGCTGGCCTTCGAAGGCGGCCCGGTGGTGCTCGCCGATGGTGCCGACAACCCGGGCGGCGGTGCGGCGAGCGACTCCACCTTCATCCTGCGCCGCCTGGTCGAGCGCGGCATCGGCAACGCGGCGCTCGGCCCGATGTGGGATCCGATCGCGGTGCGCATTGCCTTCGACGCAGGGGTCGGCGCGAGGCTTGCCATGCGCCTCGGCGGCAAGATCAGCCCGCTCTCGGGCGACCCGATCGACCTCGAATGCACAGTGAAGGCGCTGCAGCACGACCTGGTGATGACCGGGCTTGCCGGCACGCCCACGCTGATGGGCGACAGCGCGCTGGTCGAAGCCCACGGCATCGAGATCGTGCTGATCACGCTGCGCAACCAGGCCATGGGCACCGACCTGTTCACGCAGCTGGGCTGCGACCTGGCGGCCAAGAAGATCATCGTGGTCAAGTCGTCGCAGCACTTCTACGCGTCGTACTCGAAGGTCGCGAAGCACGTGATCTATGCCGGCGCGCCTGGCGCGGTCACGCTCGATCTCAACACCCTGCCCTACCGCAAGGCGCGGCTGCCCAAGTGGCCGATCGGCGTCGCGGCCACCTGAGCCACTCCTTCTTTCACTGCCCCACCGGAGTACCGACCATGAAACGACGAACGCTCGCAATCCGCGCTGCCCTGGCTGCGCTCGCGCTTTCCGCCGCGTGCCTGCCGGCGCTGGCACAGGCGCCCGCGCCCAGGACGCTCAAGGTGGTCGCGCATGCCGACCTGAAGATCCTCGACCCGACCTTCACCACCGCCTACATCTCGCGCAACTTCGGCTACATGGTGTACGACACCCTGTTCGCACAGGATTCGTCCGGCAAGCCGCAGCCGCAGATGGTGGAGAAATACACCGCATCGAAGGACGGCAAGGCGTGGCAGTTCACGCTGCGCCCGGGCCTCAAGTTCTCCGACGGCAGCGCCGTCACCGCGGCCGACGCGGTGGCCTCGCTGCAGCGCTGGGTCGCCCGCGACAGCCTGGGCCGCGCGATGACCGCGGCCGGCGCCGAGTGGAAGGCGGTCGATGCGCGCAGCTTCACGCTCACGCTCGCCGAGCCCTTCGGCATGGTGCTCGATGCGCTCGCCAAGCCCTCGGGCTTTCCGCCGGTTGTGCTGCCCGAGCGGCTCGCGAAGATGCCCGCCACCGCCCCGCTGCCCGAGGTGCTGGGCTCCGGCCCCTTCGTCTTCAAGCGCGACGAATGGGTGCCGGGCAACAAGGCGGTGTTCGTGCGCAATCCGCACTACGTGGCGCGCAGCGAACCGCCCAACGGCCTCGCGGGCAGCAAGAAGCCGCACTTCGAGCGCATCGAGTGGCTCTACCTGCCCGATTCCAACAGCGCCATCGCGGCGCTCAAGCGCGGCGAGGTCGACCTCGTCGAGCAGCTGCAGCCCGACTACATCGCGCCGCTGCGCACCGACAGCAGCATCAAGATCGGCTCGGGCGGCGCCTACCAGGGCTTCCTGGTGATGAACCAGCTGCATCCGCCGTTCAACAACCCGAAGGTGCGCCAGGCCCTGCTCGCGGCGGTGAACCAGGAGCGCTTCGTCGCGGCCATGGGTTATCCGCTCGACATGCGCATGGCCTACTGCCCCACCTTCTTCATCTGCGGCAGCCCGAACGAGACCGCGGCCGGTGCCGAGCCCTACCGCAAGCCCGACGTCGCCAAGGCCAAGAAGATGCTGGCCGACGCGGGCTACAAGGGCGAGAAGGTGGTGCTGCTGGTACCCAGCGACGTGCCCTACCTCAACGCCGAGGCCCTGATGGCTGCGCAGACCATGAAGAGCATCGGCATCAACGTCGATGCGCAGAACCTCGACTGGGCCTCCATCGGCGCGCGCCGCGCCAAGCGCGACGCGCCCGAGGCCGGCGGCTGGAACATGTACGTCACGGTGGCCGGCGAGTTCGACGTCAACTCGCCGATCAGCAATGCCTACCTTGGCGCGGCCTGCGGCAACACGCTGCCGGGCTGGCCCTGCGACAAGCCGCTCGACGAATTGCGCACCGCCTGGCTCAAGGAAACCGTGCCCGCAAAGCGGAAGGGACTGCTCGACGCCTTCCAGGTCCGCGCCTACGAGGCGGTACCCTACATCAACGCCGGCCAGTACTCGGCCGCCTTCGCCGCGCGCGCCGACCTCAAGGGGCTCGACAAGCTCTGGGCCGGCATGCCGATGTTCTGGGCGCTGAGCCGGTAGGCCACACGCACATCGCCATGGGCTACATCGTTCGGCGCTTCATCTCGACGCTCCCCGTCATGGCGGTGGTCGCCGTGGTGGTGTTCCTTCTGATCCACCTGTCGCCGGGCGATCCTGCGGCACTGATCGCGGGCGACCTCGCAAGCGTGGAAGACATCGAGAAGCTGCGCACCGCGCTCGGGCTCGACCTGCCGCTGTGGCAGCAGTTCGCACTCTGGATCGGCAAGCTCTTCACCGGCGATCTCGGCACGTCGATCTTCACGCAGGTGCCGGTCTCGCAGCTGCTGGGCCAGCGCCTGGAGCCGACGGTGTCGATCGCCGCACTCACCATGCTGATCACGCTCGTGGTCGCGGTGCCGCTGGGCACGCTCGCGGCCTACCGCGCGGGCACCTGGGTCGACCGCCTCGTGATGCTGTTCGCGGTGCTCGCGTTCTCGGTGCCGGTATTCCTCGTCGGCTACCTGCTGATCTATGCCTTCGCGATTCAGCTGCCGTGGTTCCCGGTGCAGGGCTACGTGCGCTTTGCCGACGGCCCCGGCGCATGGCTGCGCTCGCTGGTGCTGCCGTGCGTGAACCTCGCGCTGGTGTACATCGCGCTCGTGACCCGCATGACGCGCGCCACCGTGCTCGAGGTGCTGCACGAAGACTACATCCGCACCGCGCGCGCCAAGGGGCTCGGCGTGCTGCCCGTGCTCGGGCATGCGCTGCGCAACGCGGCGATCCCCATCGCCACCACCGTGGGCGTGGGCATTGCGCTGCTCATCGGCGGCGTGGTGGTCACCGAGACCGTGTTCGCCATTCCGGGCGTCGGCCGGCTGGTGATCGATTCGGTGCAGCGCCACGACTACCCGGTGATCCAGAGCGTGCTGCTGCTGTCGGCCGGCGTGTATGTGCTGATCAACCTGCTGATCGACCTGAGCTACCGGTTCTTCGACCCGCGCATCAGCTACTGACCGGCCGCCATGTCCAGCATCCTTCCGATGAATCCACAACCCCTGCACGCCACGCCCTCCGAGCCGTTGGCCGACGAGGTGCCCTTCGTGCCGCCGCGCTGGCGCTGGGCCCGCAAGCATCCGACGCTGATCGTCGGCGCATTGCTGCTGGTCGCCGTGGCCGTGCTGTCGATCGCCGCGCCATGGATCGCCACCCACGACCCGCAGGACATCGATCCGCTCGCACGCATGCAGCCGCCGTCGGCCGAGCACTGGTTCGGCACCGATGCGCTCGGGCGCGACGTGTTCAGCCGCGCGGTGTGGGGCGGCCAGGTGTCGATGATCGTCGGCGCGGCCGTAGCCGCGCTGGCCACCGTTTTCGGCGTGCTGATCGGGCTGTTCGCGGGCTTCGTGCGCTGGGCCGACGGGCCGGTGATGCGCGTGATGGACGGGCTCATGGCCATCCCCGGCATCCTGCTGGCGATCGCACTCATGGCCGTGACACGCGCAAGCCTCACGACGGTGATCGTCGCCATCACGGTGCCCGAGATCCCGCGCGTGGTGCGGCTGGTGCGCTCGCTCGCGCTCACGCTGCGCGAGCAGCTCTACGTGGAGGCCGCGCACGCCGTGGGCACGCGCCTGCCGGCGATCCTGTTCCGGCACGTGCTGCCCAACATGGTGGCGCCATTGATCGTTCAGTCGACGTTCGTCGCGGCCGCGGCGGTGCTGACCGAGGCCGCGCTCTCGTTCCTGGGCGTGGGCGTGCCCGCGCAAACGCCGAGCTGGGGCAACATGATGGCCGAGGGCCGCAACTTCGTGGCCGTGGCGTTCCACATCATCCTGTACCCGGGGCTGCTGCTGGCCGCGACGGTGCTGGCGATCAACCTTCTGGGCGACGGCTTGCGCGATGCGCTCGACCCACGCCTGGCGCGGCAACTGTAGAAAGTGGGAAGAGCGCCATGAAGCCAATGTCCCATGTGGCACTCGCCCCCGGCGAGCCCCTGCTCGAAGTCGACGATCTGCGCACGCACTTCCACACATTGAATGGCGTGGTGCGTTCGGTCGATGGCGTCTCCTACACGGTGCGCGCGGGCCGAACGCTCGGCGTGGTGGGCGAATCGGGCTGCGGCAAGAGCGTGACCGCCCTGTCGATCCTGCGGCTGGTGCCCACGCCGCCCGGGCGCCACACCGGCGCGGTGCGCCTGCGCGGCACCGACCTGATGCAGCTGAGTGAGCGCGAGATGCGGCAGATCCGCGGCAATCGCATCTCGATGATCTTCCAGGAGCCGATGACCTCGCTGAACCCGGTGCTCACCGTGGGCCGGCAGATCGCAGAGACGGTGCAGCTGCACCAGAAGGCGAGCCGTGCCGAGGCGCTGGCGCGCGCGGTCGAGATGCTGCGCGTGGTGCAGATCCCCGAGCCCGAGCGGCGCGTGAACGAATACCCGCACCAGCTCTCGGGCGGCATGCGGCAGCGCGTGATGATCGCGCTGGCGCTGGCCTGCAACCCCGAGGTGCTGATCGCCGACGAGCCCACCACTGCCCTCGACGTGACGATCCAGGCGCAGATCCTCGACCTCATCAAGCGGCTGCAGAAGGAGCTGGGCATGGGCGTGGTGATGATCACGCACGACCTCGGCGTGGTGGCCGAAAGCTGCGACCGCGTGGTCGTCATGTACGCCGGCAAGAAGGTCGAGGAAGCCGACGTGGTCGACCTGTTCGACCGGCCGCTGCATCCGTACACACGGGCACTGATGGCCTCGATGCCCGCGATGAACACCGCGAGCGCGCGGCTCAGCGAGATTCCGGGCCTGGTGCCCGCCGCGCACGAGCTGGGGCGCGGCTGCGCGTTCGCCGCGCGCTGCAGCCATGCGCGTGCGCGCTGCCGCAGCGAGGCGCCGCGGCTCGCGCCACAGGGCGGCGACCATGAGGTGGCCTGCTTCGCCATCGAGGAACGATGGGACCAGCCGGCCAACGCCGTCGAGGTGACCGCATGACGACCACCGCCAACGCCGCCCCGCTGCTCCAGGTGCGCAACCTGCGCAAGCACTACATCGCGCCCAAGCGCTGGCTGCGGCCCGCGCAGCCGCCGATCCAGGCGGTCGACGGCGTCTCGTTCTCGGTCGCGCGCGGCGAGACGCTCTCGCTGGTCGGCGAGTCGGGCTGCGGCAAGACGACGACGGCCAAGTCGGTGATGCGGCTGGTGGAGCCGACATCGGGCTCGGTGGCGCTCGAGGGCGAAGAGCTGCTGTCGCTCTCGGCGCACGAGATGCGGCTGCGCCGCCGGCAGTTGCAGATCATCTTCCAGGACCCGTACGCCTCGCTGAATCCGCGCCTGGCAGCTGGCGATATCGTGGCCGAGCCGTTGCGCAACTTCGGCATCGGCACCGGGGCCGAGCGGCGAGAGCGCGTGCAGTGGCTGTTCTCGCGCGTAGGCCTGCGGCCCGAAGCGGCCAAGAAGTACCCGCACGAGTTCTCGGGCGGCCAACGGCAGCGCCTGGGCATTGCGCGCGCGCTCGCGCTCAACCCGAAGCTCATCGTCTGCGACGAGCCCGTGTCCGCGCTCGACGTGTCGGTGCAGGCCCAGGTGGTGAACCTGCTGATGGACCTGCAGGCGGAGTTCGGCATCGCCTACCTGTTCGTCGCGCACGATCTGGCGGTGGTGCGGCACATCAGCCACCGCGTGGCGGTGATGTACCTCGGCCACATCGTCGAGATCGCCGACCGCGACACGCTGTTCTCGGCGCCGCTGCATCCCTACACCGAGATTCTTCTTTCTGCGGTGCCGGTGCCCAATCCGCGCACGCCTGCGCGCCGGATGCTGCTGCAGGGCGATCCGCCGAGCCCCGCGAACCCGCCCTCGGGCTGCCGCTTCCATACGCGCTGCCCGATGGCGCAGGCGCTCTGCAAGGAAAAGACGCCCGAACTGGGCGAGCGCCCTTCGTCATCGGCCGGCGGCCACTGGGTCGCCTGCCACTTCCGCTGAAGAAACGACCTCACCGATGACCGACAAGACTCCCCACTACGACCTGCTGATCCGCGGCGGCACCGTGATCGACGGCACCAAGGCACCGCGCTTCGATGCCGACGTCGGCATCGCGGGCGGCCGCATCGCCGCCATCGGCCAGCTTGCGGGCCACACGGCCGACCGCACGCTCGACGCCACCGGCCGCATCGTGGCGCCGGGCTTCATCGACTCGCATACGCACGACGACCAGGCCGTGCTGTCGCAGGCGCAGATGCCGTTCAAGGTGTCGCAGGGCGTCACGACCGTAGTGGCCGGCAACTGCGGCATCAGTGCCGCACCGCTCAGGCCCGGCATGGACCTGCCGATGCCGCTGAGCCTGCTCGAGTCGCCCGCCGGAGGCCGCTTCACCACCTTCGCAGCCTACCTCGACGCGCTGCGTGCCGCGCCGTCGTCGGTGAACGTGGCCGCGATGGTCGGCCATTCGACCTTGCGCGCGGTGGTGATGCCCGACCTCGACCGCGCCGCGAACGCAGAGGAAATCTCGGCGATGCAGGCGCTGGTCGAAGAAGCGATGCAGGCCGGCGCGATCGGCCTGTCGACCGGCACCTTCTACCCGCCCGCGACGAAGGCGACGACCGAGGAGATCATCGAGGTCGCACGCCCGCTCACCGCACGCAAGGCGCTCTACGTCACGCACATGCGCGACGAAGGCGACCGCGTGATGGAATCGCTCGAAGAAACCTTCCACATCGGCCGCGCGCTCGGCATTCCAGTGGTGGTGTCGCACCACAAGGTGCAGAACGCGCAGAACTTCGGCCGCACGAAGGTCACGCTGCCCTTCATCCAGCAGGCGATGCAGCACCAGTGCATCGGGCTCGACTGCTATCCGTACACCGCGGGTTCCACCATGATCCGCACCGACCGCGGCATGCTCGACGGCCGCGTGCTGATCGCCTCGAGCGTGCCGCACCCCGAATGCGCGGGCCGCGACCTGAAGGACATCGCCGCCGACTGGGGCGTGCCGGCCGAAGAGGCGGCGCATCGCCTGCAGCCCGGCAGCGCGATCTATTTCATGATGGACGAAGACGACGTACAGCGCGTGCTGGCGTTCGACGAAACCATGATCGGCTCCGACGGCATTCCGCTCGGCGAGAAGCCGCATCCGCGGCTCTGGGGCACCTTTCCGCGCGTGCTCGGCCATTACAGCCGCGACATCGGCCTGTTCCCGTTGGAAACTGCGGTGTGGAAGATGACCGGGCTCACTGCGCGCACCTTCGGCTTGGTCGAACGCGGCACGCTGGCGCCGGGCCACCATGCCGACGTGGTGATCTTCGATGCCGCCACCGTGCGCGACACCGCGAGCTACACCGCGCCGGCGCAGCCGGCCGAAGGCATCGACGTGGTGATCGTGAACGGCGCCGTCACCTGGCAGCACGGCGTGCACAGCGGGGCGCGCAACGGACAGGTGATCCTGCGGCGCGAGACGGCGGCCTAGTCGGGCGCGTTCATCACGCGCGCGAATTCTTCGTCGGCCGGCACATTGTCGGCATCGAGATCGCTCGCATCCGTGAGGTCGAGGCCGGCGTCGGAGACATCGTCGCCCGCTTCGGCTTCGAGTTCGTCGAAATCGTCGACCGGCGAGTCGTCTTCATCTTCGTTCGATGGCGGCGGGGCGGAACGCTTGTGGGCGTCGACGTGCTTCATGATCGGCTCCTCGGCGATGGGAATGGACGAAACAATCGCGAGCCCCGATGGTGCGCCAGTTTCGGGATTGCACCAAATCCCCGTGCCGGCCGCGCGAATCAGTCCTTGTGGCCGGGCTCCCCATGCGCACCGTGGTCGTGGCCCTCGTGCCCGTGCTCGGCATGGCCATGTGCCGCATGCCCGTCGCCATGTTCATGCCCACCATGTTCGTGCCCATGATCGCCATGGGCCAGCCCGCTCACGAGCGCAACCAGCGCGATGCCGACCGCGAGCCAGGCCACCTGGGCAGCGGTCTGCCGCGCGCCAAGACGCTTCTGCAATTGCGGAATCAGGTCGGCCAGCGCCACGTAGACGAAGCTGCTGCTGGCCAGCACCAGGAAGTACGGCAGCCATTCCTTCAACTGGTCGACCAGCCACCAGCCCGCGATGCCGCCGAGCATGGTCATGGTGCCGGCGAGCGAGACCTTGACGAGCGCGGCGCGCTGGTTGGCCGAGCTCTGGCGCAGCACGACGAGGTCGCCGATGTGGTGCGGCACCTCGTGCGCAAGCACCGCCACGGCCGCCACGAGGCCCAGGCGCATGTCGGCCACGAAGGCCGAGGCGATCAGGATGCCGTCGCCGAAGCAGTGCACGCTGTCACCCGTCAGCACGGCCCAGCCGCCGCCCGCGCGCGGGGCATGCGCATGGCCGTGATCGTGATCATGGTCATGCGCGTGGGGATGGCCGCCATGTTGGTGATGCTCATGCCCGTGATGCCAGAGCTCGGCCTTGTCGAGCAGGAAGAAGAACACGATGCCGAACAGCAGCACGCCGAACAGCAGCGCAGGCGCGATGCGGCTCTCGAAAGCCTCGGGCAGCAGGTGCATGAAGGCGGTCGCGAGCAGCGCGCCCGCGGCGAGGCTCAGCAGGTGCTGCGGGTTCACGCCGCCCGCGCCGCTGCGCACGCCCACGCGCAGCAACCCGGCGGCCAGCCACACGCTTCCGATGCCGGCAACCAGGGTTGCCACGATGATCACTATCAAATTCATAGCTGCTTGCGCAAGGTCGATGGGCGCATGCGCCCGATGTCGTCACCAAATAACGGAAAAGGCCGTCACGCGGACGGCCTTCGGCAGTGGATGGCTGATGGCGGTCGTCAGGCGACGCCATTGGCTTTGAACCAGGCCACGGCGCGCTGCCATCCGTCGTCGGCTGCGCTCTTGGCGTAGCTCGGGCGGTAGTCGGCATGGAACGCGTGGCCTGCTTCGGGATACACCACGAAGCTCGAGGCCTTGGCTGCGGGGGTTCCGGTTGCCAAGGCCGCTTTCATCTTATCAACCGTGTCAAGGGGGATGCCCTGGTCCTTGCCGCCATAGAGGCCGAGCACCGGCGCCTGCAGGCTGGCGGCCACGTCGACCGGGTGCCTCGGCGTGAGTTCGCTCGCATTGCCGACGAGCCGGCCGTACCAGGCCACGCCCGCCTTGACCTTGCCGGTGGCGGCATAGAGCCAGGTGATGCGCCCACCCCAGCAGAAGCCGGTGATGCCCGCCTTGCTGGTGTCGCCGCCGTTGGCCGCGGCATAGGCGAGCGCGCCGTCGAGGTCGGCCATGACCTGCGCATCGGGCACCTTCGAGACGATGTCGGCCTGCAGCTTGGGGATGTCGGTGTAGCCGCGCGGGTCGCCCTGGCGCGCGTAGAGTTCGGGCGCGATCGCCAGGTAGCCGAGCTTCGCGAAGCGGCGGCAGGTGTCGGCGATGTACTCGTGCACGCCGAAGATCTCCTGCACCACGAGGATCACCGGCAGCCCGGTCTTGCCGGCCGGCGCCGCGGCATAGCCGGGCACCTCGAAGCCGTTGACGGCGTATTTGATCGGCCCGGCCTTCAGCCCCTCGGCCGAGGTGCTGATTGCGCTCTGCGCCATCACCGGCATGACGGCGGCGGCATAGCCCACGCCGATGGCGGCCTTGAGCGCGGTGCGGCGCGTGGCGCCCTGCTCGGTGCTCTCGCCGGGGCGCAGCGAATCGAATTCGGATTGGAGGTCGGAACGGCGGTCGTCGCGAAGGGACATGGGAGGGCTCCAGTGGATTCGTCGAACATGGGGGCGCGCGCGTCGCAAAACGCACGCCGCAATGTAGGCGAAATCAGCCCGGCCCGATGGCCGCCCCGCTTGCCGGCAGGGTTGTCCAGCCGCGGTATGCGCGCTGCGCGAGCGCGTCGGCCAGCACCTGCGCCGGGTCGAGCAGACGCAGCCCCGCCACGGCTTTCGAGCCCTGCAGCCCGAGCGGCACCTCGGTGCAGCCCATGATGATGGTGACCGGCCCGTGCCGTTCTGCGAGGCGCAGCGCGACCTGCGAGAAGCATTGTTCGGCGAGCGGCATGTTGCCGGCCTTGACGCCTTCGAAGATGCCGCGCGTGATGGCGCGGCGCTCGTCGTCGAGCGGCACGTGGCATTCGAGCCCCGCCTCGGCCAGCGCCTGTTCGTAGAGCCGCACGCGGTAGGTGCCCTCGGTGGCCATCAGCGCCACCTTTCCCATACCCTGCGCGTCCTGCGCGGCCAGGTGCAGCGCCACCTCGCGCGCCATGTGCAGCAGCTCCACCTGCGGAAAGCGCTCCTGCAGCCTGGCATGCCAGGCATGCGCCGTGTTGCAGGCGATGGCCACCGCCTGGCTGCCGAGCGCGGCCAGGCGCCCGAGCGCCTGCAGCATCGGCTCGAGCGGCTGGTGCGCGCCGTGGTCGGGTGCGCCGAGCGCCTGCGTGCGGTCGGGCACTGGCACCTGCGCGAGCCAGTGCTCGGGAAAGGACTGGTCCCGCACCGGCAAGCCGCGCGCGCGCATCTGCCCGGCACAGGCCTCGACGAAGAGCCGCACGAAGTCGGCCCCCGCCGCCGGGCCCATGCCGCCGAGGATGCCGACGACGTTGGTGGAAGTCATGTTTTTTCTTTATCAGGAATACCGCGGAACCGGCTCCGCCGGGCCGCTGGTATTGCCCCCTTGAGGGGGAGGCGGCTACACGAAGTGAGCCGCTTCGGGGGTGGGTCAAGAACACCGCGGAACCGGCTTTGCCGGGCCGCTGGTATTGCCCCCGGTAGGGGGTGGGCGTAGCGACACGAAGTGCGCGCAGCCTGGGGGCGAGCTCAAGTGGCCGGCTTGTCCGACGGGGCCTTGATGTTGTCCTTGAGCTGCTGGCTCATGGGCAGGTTCAGCGGCACGTTGCGCGGCGGGATCGGCGACATGAACCACTTGGTGTAGAGCTTCTCGAACTCGCCGCTCTTCATCAGGCCGGTGAAGGTGTCGTCCACGAGCTTCTTGAAGGCCGGGTCGTCCTTGGCCAGCATGCAGGCGTACGGCTCGACCTGCAGCGCATCGCCCACCACCTCGTAGTCGGCCGGGTTCTTGGCATTCGCGATCAGGCCGAACAGCAGGATGTCGTCCATCGCGAAGGCCACCGCGCGGTCGCTCTCGACGAGCAGGAAGGCATCGGCATGGTCCTTGCCGAGCACGATGTTCATGTCGAGGTTGTTCTCGGCGTTGTACTTGCGCATCACCAGCGCGTTGGTGGTGCCCGTGGTGCTGGCGACCGTCTTCTTGGCGAGGTCGGCGTAGTTCTTGATCTTGGACGACTTCTTCGCCAGCAGCCGCGTGCCGGTGTAGAAATGGTTCACGGCAAAGGCCACGTCCTTGGCGCGCGCGGTGTTGTTGGTGGTGGAGCCGCACTCCAGGTCGACCGTGCCGTTGGTGATCAGGGGGATGCGATTCTGCGAGGTCACCGCCTGCATCTGCACCTGCAGGTCCGGCTTGTTGAGCTTCTTCTTGACCGCTTCGACCACAGCGTTCGAAAGCTCGACCGAGAAGCCGATCGGCTTGTTCCCGTCCAGGTAGCTGAAGGGCACCGACGACTCGCGGTAGGCGAGCGTGATCTTGCCGGATGCGGCGATCTTGGCCAGCGTGTCGGCGGCCTGGACGCCGGTGGCGGTGAGCGTCACCAGGGCGGCGGCGGCCATCAATGCGGAGAGTTTCATGCGTGCCTTCTTCAGTGGGTTGAACGGAGCGGCCAGTGTAAGAAGGAGTGACACACCGCGACAATTCCAAATGAACCCTGAGCCATACCCAAAGGTTATGGGTGCAGCCCGGCCAGCCATGCGGTTTGGCTATGGGGCGCGGTGCTTTTGGCATTTCCGCAACGGCGCGCACGCCCCTACATTCGTCGTCCTGCTTCTTCGTTCTTCCCGTTTTTCTTCTTCCTGAAAGTTGCCCCATGCATGTGTGTGTGCTCGGCGCCGGCATCGTGGGCCTGGCGACCGCCTGGCAGCTCGAGCGCCAGGGCCACGCGGTCACGGTGATCGACCGCGCCGCGCCCGGCGCGGGCGCGAGCGGCGGCAACGGCGCGCAATTGAGCTATTCGTACGTGCAGCCGCTGGCCGACCCGTCGATCTGGAAGCAGCTGCCCAAATTGCTGCTGTCGCCCACCTCGCCGCTCAAGCTGCGGCCCCAGCTCGATCCGCTGCAGTGGCGCTGGGGCCTCGCGTTCCTCGCGGCCTGCAATGCGCGGACCTCGCGCGACACCACCGCCCGGCTGCTGGCGCTGGCCGCGCTGAGCCGCACCGGGTTCGAGGCGATGCAGGCCGATGTGTCGCCTGACTGCGACTTCTCCGCCACCGGCAAGCTGGTGCTCTATGCGAGCGAGGCTTCGCTCGCGGGCGCGCACGCGCAACTCGAACTGCAGCGCACCATGGGCAGCGAACAGCGCATCGTCACGCCCGACGAATGCATCGCGATCGAACCCGCGCTGGCCGGCTACCGCGACAAGATGGCCGGTGCGGTGTACACGCCGAGCGAATGCGCGGCCGACTGCCTGAAGGTGTGCGCCGAGCTGATGCGCGTGCTCGAAGCGCGCGGTGTCCGCTTTTTGCTCGGCACCGACGTGCACGGCTTCGTGCAGCGCGGCGGGCGCGTGGCGGCGGTGCAGACGAACGCGGGTGCGCTCGAGGCCGATGCCTTCGTGATGGCGCTGGGCACGGCCTCGCACCGGCTCGGCCGCGCGCTCGGCGCCTACCTGCCGGTGTATCCGCTCAAGGGCTACAGCATCACGGTCGAGGTCGACCCGTCGCCCGGCGCCGCGCCGCGCGTGAATGTGACCGACAGCGCGCGCAAGGTGGTGTTCGCGCGCATCGGCTCCCGGCTGCGCGTGGCGGGCATGGCCGAACTCGTGGGCCACGACGCCAGCATTCCGGCCACGCGCATCGAGACGCTCGCGGCCGCCACGCGTGCGCTGTTCCCGCATGCGAGCCGGTTCACGGAACTGCACCCCTGGACCGGCATGCGCCCCGCCACACCCAAAGGGCTGCCGATCATCGGGCGGCTGGCCGGCGCGCCGTCGAACATGCTGTTCAACACCGGCCATGGCGCGCTGGGCTTCACGCTGGCGTTCGGCTCCGCGCTGCGGGTCGCCGAGGCGCTAGCGGCCACTGCGCCGCCGCCGTCCTGAGCTTGCGACCGAGGCGGCGCCAGCCGATGACGACGCCCGTCAGGCTCAGCACCGCACCGCCGAGGCTCAGCGCGACCAGCAGCAGGTCCCAGAGCGGGCGCCGCTCGAGCAGCGGCAGCCAGTCCCAGCTGTGCAGCATCGCGAACAGCCAGCGGCTCAGGCGGCGCTGGCTGTCGGAGCGCCCGAGCACCGCGCCGGTCTGTGGATCGACATGCACCCAGGTGGCGTTCGCGTCGGCGAAGACCACACGCCAGACGGGCAGCGGCTTCTCGCGGCCACCGGTCATGGTGTGCGGCTCGCGTGCGTAGTAGTGGCTGTCGTAGGCGCGCAGCACCTCGATGCGCGCGACCTTGTTTGGCAACAGGCGCGCCACCGCGCCTTTCAGCGCCTCGGCATCGAGCGCCTGCGGCGCGGCGCTGCGCGGGTCGAACAGCCGCGGCCGTGCGGCCGGCTGCTCGGCGATCACCAGCGTGCGCCCTGCCACGCGCACCCAGCGCAGCTCGCGCACCCCGGCGCCCGCCGAGGCCAGCAGCGCCGCAGGCGCGGCCGCGTCCGCGGGCAGTTCGAGCGGGCCGCCATTCATCGCCTCGGTTTGCAGCGCCGGTGCACCGCTGTCGAAGATGCGCCACGGGTTCATCGACATCAGCCCGCTGAAGATCCACGTCAGCGTCACGAGCGCGAACAACAGCCCCGCGATGTGATGCCAGCGCATCATCCAGCCCTGGTAGGGCGAGTGCGAGCCGCTGCGGTGATAGGTGTTGCGAAAGCGCCAGCGCATCAGGCCCACCACGGTGCCGGTCAGCGTGAGCACGATGCCGGCGATCGACAGCCAGTTGACGATATCGGCCCAGTGGCGGTCGAGCGCGGTGCCGCGCAGCGGATAGAGCCAGTGGATCCAGGCGCCGGCATAGTTCCAGAGCCGCTCGGTGCGCGGCGCATCGCGCACCACCTCGCCCGTGCGGCCCGACACGTAGAGCCGCGTGGCCACCGCATCTGCCAGATCGACCACATGCAGCGGGCGGTGCGCATCGAGCGCGCGCGAGTGCGTGAACGCGTCCTCGTCGATGGTGCCGCGGTGGCCGGCCGCCACGCCCTCGCCCGCATAGGCTTGCGCGCTTGCAAGTGCGCGCTCGCGGTCGATGTCGCGCAGCACGGCACCCGTGCCTGCGTCGATCACCACCACGCCGCCGTGCGCCGCCGCGCGGGCCAGGTACACGGGACGCCCGCCGCTCGCCGCCGCAAGCCGCAATTCCTTCAACGGCCCGGCCAGCCCGGCCGCGTCGAGCGCCTGCCGCGGCGCGAGCAAAGGCGCCGAAGCGTCGAGCACCGCCAAGTGCCCAAGCCGCTCGGCCTCGGTGAGCTTCGGATAGCCCACGTACATCATCACCACGCCCGAGACGAACCACATCGCGAAGAAGGCGCAGGCGAGCACGCCGAGCCAGCGGTGGACCAGGAACAACCAGCGCTTGAGATGCATGTCGCGGCTCCGGTTCAGAAGGCCACGCGCAACGACAGGTCCGCCGTGCGCGGCGCCCCGAGGTAGGCAAAGCTGCTGCCCACATTGGTGGCATGGATGCGGTCGGTCGCATTGCGGATGCGGCCGACCAGCGTGACCGACCGGTTGAGCTTCCAGCTCAGGCCCAGGTCGAGCAGCGTGTAGCCGGGCCAGTGCAGCGTGTTGGCCGCGTCGGCATACACCTTGCCGACATGGCGCACGCCCACACTGCCCTGCAGGTTCGGCGTGAAGGCGTACGAGACCCAGAGATTGGCCACCGTGGCCGGCGTGTTGGTGGGTGTGCGGCCGGCCAGCGAGACGCCGCCCTGCGTGAAGCGCTCATAGCGCGCATCGACGTACGTGAGGTTGCCCTGCAGCGACCATTGCGGCGTGGGCTGCAGCCCCACGGCCAGCTCCACCCCTTTGGACGACTGCTCGCCCACCAGCACCGTGAGCGCGCTGTTGGCCGGGTCCTGCGTCGCGATGTTGTGGCGGCGGATGCCGTAGGCCGCGAGCGTGGCCGTGCCCTTGCCCTGCCAGAAGTCGAGCTTGGTGCCGACCTCGAGCTGGCGTCCGGTGGTGAGTTCGCTGTTGTTGCGCACGTCGGCGAACGACGCGGTGGAGAGCACGCCCGAGGGCGGATCGGCCGCCGTCGCGTACTGCGCATAGAGGCTCGCGCCCGGCGCGACATCCCACACCAGGCCGATGCGCCCGGTCGTGGGCGCGTAGCCGCGGTGGAAGGTCGCGGGGTTCGACGCATCGACCGTGCGACGGTTGACCAGGTCGAGGTCGATGCGCTCATGGCGCAGCGCCGTCACTAGATGCAGCGACGGTACCAGCGCGGTGCGGTTCTCCAGGTAGAGCGCCGTGGTGCGCACCCGGTTGTCGCGGTCGGGCCGGAAGCCCGGCACCATGCCCGGCACCTCGAAGAAGCGCTCGGTCGCGAACACGTAGGGGTTCACCGTGCTCACGGCGCCCGGCAGGCTGTTCGGAAAGCGCGTCTGCCGGTTTTCGCTGAAATCCAGCCCGAAGGACCAGTCGCTCTTCAGCCCACCGAGCCGCCCCTTGTAGAGGCCTTCGATGCGATGGCCCCACACCGCGTGGTCGTGCCGCTGCAGCAGCGCGGCCGAGCGGACCACCGCCGTGTTCGAGGGGTTGTAGCGATAGCTCTCCACGTTGCGGAAGTCGCGCAGCGCGTCGTAGGCATAGAAGGTGTTCTTCAGCTGCAGCGCCTCGGTGGCCTGCCATTCGGTGACCGAGCGCAGCCATTGCACGCGCTGCGCGTACAGACCGTCGCTGCTGTTGTAGTTCTTGAAGCGCGTGCCGGGGTCGATGCGCATCGTGCCGACCAGCGGGTTGAGCGCCGGCGTGCCCCAGTACGGCCGGTCGACCTGTTCGTCCTGGAACTCATAGGCCAGCGTGTGCGTGAGCCCGCCGCCCAGGTCCGACAGCAGCGAGGCCGCGAGCTGCGTGGCGCGGCGCTTCGTTCCGTCGGTCCAGCCGTCGCTGTCGCGGTGGTTCACGTCGATGCGCGCATGGTGGCTGCCCGGCCCGCCATCGCCCGCGATGCGGCGGTTCAGGCCGAACGAGGCCTCCCTGAGCTGCTCGGTGCCGAGCCGCAGTTGCGCCTCGGCAAAGTCGTTGCCGCGCTCGGCGACCTTGGTGATGTAGTTGACCGAGCCGCCCAGCGCGCCCGAGCCGAACAGGAAGCTCGAGGGTCCGCCGATGGCTTCGACGCGGTCGTAGATCCAGCTGTCGACCGGGCGCGCCGCGATCGAATACTGCACGCTGATGCCGTTGAAGAGCTGGCCGATCGAGTTGCTGCCGAAGCCGCGGTAGCTCACGCCGATGTTGCCCGGCGCGTCGTGGGCGGTGATGCCCGGAATGGCACGCAGGATCTCCTGCGTGTCCTGCGCGCCGCGCGCCTCGATCGCGCTGCGGTTCACCACGGTGACCGAAGCCGGCGTCTCGCGCGGCGTGAGGCCGAGGCGGCTCGCGGTGCCGGAGGGGGTGTCGAGGTCGAGGCGGCCGTTCGGGCGCGGCGCCTCGTCGACCACCTCGATCGGCGGCAGCGTGGAGGCGTCGGCAGCCTGCGCGCGTGCGGGGGCGCTCGCGGCGCCAAGAAGGGCAAGCAGCCCGAGCGTGGGAGCAAATGGAATGCGGGACATGGAATCTCTCTGGCCATCGGCGTGCGCGCGCAAGAGAAAAAGCGAAACGCAGCGCCGGCCGCGGAACGACCGGGAGCCGCCGCGCACCCGTAGGCGGGGGTGCGTCAGGCGGACGAAGGGCGGAAGTTCAGGAGAGCGCGGGCGGTCCGCGCGCCGGCAGCGGCGCGGCCGTGGCGGCCGCGATGCGGGCCGCGGGAATCGATTGCAGCGCGCGGCCGAGCGGCAGCGGCGTGGGCAGCGTGAGCGCCACGGCGGCCGGCGGCGGCCCCGAAACCATGCACAGCGGACAGTGCATGGCCGACACGCCCATCTCGGACGGACCGTCGTCGCCCTGCACGATGAGCTTGACGGTGCCGGCGGCGGAACAGATCAGCTCGAACGACTGCGGGTTCACCAGCGGCGATGCGCCGGCCACCAGCAGAGAGCCCATGAACCACGCCAGCACCAGGCGGTGCAGGAAGCGGAGGGCGCGAAGGGCGTGCATGGCGAAGAATTATGCCGCCTGCTCGATCGCCTCGCGCATGCAGCGCGTGATGCCCCGCACGGCCACGGAATCGGGCCGCCCTGCGAAGCGCAGCGCGCGCACCGGCACCGGAATGTGCGGCTCCAGCGCCAGCACGTCGACCTTGGTGGCGTCGGCCGAGCGCGCGGTGCAGCCGTCGACCAGCGCCACGCCCAGGCCGTGGTGCGCCATCGACAGCGCGGCGTGGTAGGTCTGCACCGTGACCACCGCCTGCTGGAAGCCGACGCCGGCCTGGCGGCAGGCCTGGCTCAGGCTGGTGCCCACCGGGTCACGGCTGTCGAGCCCAATCACCGGCCGGTCGACCAGATCGTGCAGCGCCACCGAGCCGTTGCGCACCAGCGCGCGCGGCAGCATCCCTTTGGGCGCGATGCACACCATGCGCGTGTCGGCCAGCGTCTCCTGCGTGAGCGACGGATGCACCGCGGGGCTGAAGACGAAGCCCACGTCGGCCTCCTGCAACAGCAGCGCCGACATGATCTGCGGCGAATGCAGCGACTCGACCGTGATCGCGTAGCCCGGATGCTTCTCGCGAAACGCCTTGAGCGCGCGTGGCAGCACCTCGTAGCTCAGCGCGAGCACGCTCAGGATGCGCAGCTCGCCCGTGTCGCTGCCCGCGCGCAGGTTCGACGCCAGCCGTTGCACCTCGTCGAGCTGCGCGAACAGCCGCTCGATGTGCGGATACAGCGTGAGCGCCTCGGTGGTCGGCGTGAGCCGGCCCTTGGCGCGCTGGAACAGCGGAAAGCCCAGCTGCAGCTCGGCATGCTGCAGGGTGCGGCTCACCGCCGGCTGCGTGATGTTGATGAGCCGGGCCGCCGCGCTCACGCTGCCCGTGAGCATGATCGCGTTGAAGACCTCGATGTGGCGCAGCCGCATCGCGCGCTCAGCGGCCGGCGACCTTGTCGCGCGAGAGGTCCATCACCATGCGCGTGGCGAGATACAGGCGCGGCTCGATGGAATCGAGGAGCACGTATTCGGCATCGGCCGAGTGCGCGCCGAAGCCCTGCAGCCCGAAGCGCTCGACCACCGGTGCCTTGGTCTTGAGCGCGGCAAAGGCCGCGTCGGTGCCCCCGCCCGCGGCCTTGTCGTCGGCGCCCAGCGGCCGGCCGAGCTCGTCCTTGTAGATCGCCTGCGCATGCCTGGCGAGCGCGCGCGATGCGTCGGTGGCTTCCAGCGGCGGGCGGCGGCGCTCGAACTTCATGTCGACCTTGGCCTCGGGGATCAGCTGCTTCTTCACGCGCTCCTGCACCTGCTGCTCGATGCGGTCGTAGTCGCTGACCTTCAGCACGCGCACGTCGGCGGCCGCGGTGGCGCTGGCCGGGATCACGTTGCGGTTGGTGCCCGACTTCGAGATGGTCCAGTTCATCTTGAGGCCCGTCGCGGGGTCGGACAGGTCGCGCATCTGCAGCACCTGGTGCGACAACTCGTAGAGCGCGTTCACGCCGAGCTCGGGCGCCGAGCCCGCATGCGAGGCCTTGCCCGTGACGTTGAGCGTGACCGAGGCGATGCCCGCGGTGGCGAGCGAGAGCTTGTCTTCCTTGACCGACGCGCCCTCGAACGACAGCACCGCATCGTGCTCGCCGCCGAGCCGCGTGATGAGCGCGCGCGAACCCGGCGAGCTGATCTCCTCGTCGCCGTTGATCAGCACCGTGAGCGTGCCGTAGTCCTTGAACTTGAGTGCCTGCAGCATCGCCACTGTGTGCAGGATGACCGCCACGCCCTGCTTGTCGTCGGCGATGCCGAGGCCGTAGGCCTTGTCGCCCTCGATGCGGAACGGCTGCTTGTTGAGCGTGCCCACGGTGTAGACCGTGTCCATGTGCGCGATCAGCATGATCTTCTTCTTGCCCGTGCCCTTGAAGCTGGCGCGCACGACGCGGCCCATCGTCTCGGGCGTGTCCTCCATGCGGTAGGCCTCGGCGCTGGGATCGATCAGTTCGACCTCGCCGCCCATGGCCTTGAGCTTGCCGGCGATCAGGTCGGAGATCTTTGCGAGGCCTTCGAGGTCGCGGCTGCCGGACTCGATGCCCACAAGCTGCGACAGCGAATCGAGCAGCGGCTGCTTCTGCTCGGCGGCCAGCGCGGCGATGCGTGCATCGGGCGCGGCGAGCGCAGCGCCGCAGGCGGCGGCGAGCAGGCCGGCGCTGCCCAGGTGGCGCCAGGAACGGAGGGAGAACGGATTCATGGATGGCTTCCTTTTTTTCTGTGGCGCCGCGCGGCGGGTACCGCGCGGCCCCGGCATTCTTCCATGCAGGCCGGCATGGCGGCGACCAGCGCATCGATCGCGCAGCGCGTCTTCGCGGGCAGGTGGCGCGCGTGCGGCCAGAGCACGTGGATCGGCATCGCGTCGGCGCGGTGGTCGGCGAGCACGCGCGCCAGCTGGCCGGCCTGCATGTAGCGCGCCAGCAGCCAGTCGGGCAGCCAGGCGATGCCGGCCCCCGCGATGGCCGCATCGGCCACGGCCTGCAGGTCGTTCAGCCGCGCGTGCCAGGGCAGCTGCACCGTGTGCAGCCGGTCCTGCGGATCGCGCAGCTGCCAGCGCTGCGAATCGCCGGGGCCGCAGTAGTCGATGCCGCGGTGCTGCGCCAGCGCCGCCACATCCGCCGGCCGGCCGAAGCGCGCCAGGTAGGCCGGCGCGGCCGCGAGCACCATCGTCTGCTCGCCGAGGCGGCGCGCCACCAGGCGATCGCTGTCGGGCAGCTCGCCGATCCGCACCGCGAGGTCGAAGCCCTCCTGCACCAGGTCCACCAGGCGGTCGCCTATCGCGATCTCGACCTGCAGCTGCGGATGGTGCTCGATCAGGCCCAGCAGCGCCGGTGCCGCGTAGTGATGGCCGAAGGCCAGCGGCAGGCTGGCGCGCAGGCGGCCGCGCGGCGCGCTGCGGCCGCTCTCGAGGCCCGACTCCGCGGCCTCGAGCTCGGCCCGCGCGCGCAGGCAGTGCTCGTAGTAGGCCTGCCCTTCCTCGGTCAGGCTCTGGCTGCGCGTGGTGCGCTGGAGCAGGCGCACGCCGAGCCGCGCCTCGAGCCGCGCGAGCGCCTTGCCCACCGCCGAGCGCGTGAGGTGCAGCCGTTCGGCCGCGAGCGTGAGGCTGCCGCTCTCCACCACTTCGAGAAAGGTCTGGATGCCGTCGAATCGGTCTGTGGTCATGGCGCGGGATTGTGCCCTTGCATTCCCGAATCTGCAGAATCGATGTCACCAATGCGGACCCTGTTTCCCAGCAAGATCGCCGCATGACAACGACTCTCACCCCTCCCGTCCGCGATGCCGCCGCGCTCGCCGCCATCTGCCTGGTCGCGCTGATGTTCGGCCTCGAGATCTCCAGCGTGCCCGTGATCCTGCCCGTGCTGGAGCAGGTGCTGCACGCCGACTTCCAGGACGCGCAATGGATCATGAACGCCTACACGCTGGCCTGCACCTCGGTGCTGATGGCCGCGGGCACGCTGGCCGACCGCTACGGCCGGCGCCGCGTGCTGGTGGCGAGCCTGTGGCTGTTCGGCGTCGCGTCGCTGGCCTGCGGCCTGGCGCCGAGTGCGCCGCTGCTGATCGCGGCGCGCTTCGTGCAGGGCGTGGGCGCCGGCGCGATGATGATCTGCCAGTTCGCCATCCTGTCGCAGCAGTTCCGCGAACCCGCGGCACGCTCGCGTGCGTTCGCGCTCTGGGGCGTGGTCGCGGGCATCGGCCTGGGGTTCGGCCCGATCGTGGGCGCCGCCATCGTGGCGCTGGCCGACTGGCGCTGGGTGTTCCTGGTGCATGCGCCGCTCACGCTGCTGACGCTCGGCCTGGTGCATGCGAGCGTGCAGGAGTCGCGCGATCCCGACGCGCACCGCCTCGACCTGGCCGGCATGCTCACGCTGACGCTCGCGGTGTTCGCGCTGGTCTGGTTCATCACGCTCGGCACGGTGCAGGGCTTTGCAAACCCGCTCGGGCTGGCGTTGCTGGCCGGCGCGGCGCTGAGCCTCGCGCTGTTCGTGCGGGCCGAGCGGCGCAGCGCGCACCCGATGTTCGACTTCTCGGTCTTTCGCATCCACCGCTTCAACGGCGCGATGATGGGCTCGATCGGCATGAACTTCAGCTTCTGGCCGTTCATGATCTATCTGCCGATCTACTTCCAGGCGGGCCTCGGCCACGACGTGATGCGCACGGGCTGGGCGCTGCTGGCCTACACGCTGCCCACGCTGCTGGTGCCGCCCTTGGCCGAGCGGCTGGCGCTGCGCCATGGCGCCGAACGCGTGATTCCCGGCGGGCTGGGCCTGATGGCCGCGGCGTTCGGGCTCATGGCCCTGGGCGATGCGCAGGGCAGCGATGCGGTCGTGATCGCCGCCTGCCTTGCGGCGGGTGTCGGGCTCGGCCTGACGAACTCGCCGGTCACCAACACCAGCACCGGTTCTGTAGCGGCGGCGCGCGCGGGCATGGCTTCAGGCATCGACTTCAGCGCACGGCTCATCACGCTGGCCTTCAACATCGCGCTCATGGGCTTCGTGCTCGTGAGCGGCATTGCACGCCACCTGGGCGAAGCCGGGCTGGCTTCAGCGCCAGGCGAACTGCTGCAGCTCGCCCAGGGCGTGGCGGCCGGCAAGCTCGATGTGCTGCCGGGCGCGGCCGGCCCCGCGCTCGCGCAGGCGGCGCTGCGCGAGGGCTTCGGCGACGTGATGCGCTATGCGGGCATCGGCGTCGGCCTGCTGGCGCTCGCGAGCCGCGCGTTTTTCAGGCGCAGCCGGCGCTCAATGGGCTTTGTCCCAGTTGGGGCCGATGCCGATTTCCGCCAGTAAGGGCACCTTGAGCTCGGCCACGCCGGCCATCAGGCGCGGGATCTCGGTGCGCACCCATTCGACCTCGGCGTCGGGCACTTCGAACACCAGTTCGTCGTGCACCTGCATGATCATCTTGGTGGCGCGCTGCTCGGCGTCGAGCACGTCCTGCACCTTGACCATGCTGAGCTTGATCAGGTCGGCCGCTGTGCCCTGCATCGGCGCGTTGATCGCCGCACGCTCGGCGCCGCCGCGGCGCGGGCCGTTGGGCGAGTTGATCTCGGGCAAATACAGGCGGCGGCCGAACACGGTCTCGACGTAGCCCTGCTCCTTCGCGATGGCCTTGGTCTCGTCCATGTACGCCTTCACGCCCGGATAGCGCGCGAAGTAGCGCTCGATGTAGGAGGCCGCGGCCTTGGTCTCGATGCCGAGGTTGCGCGCCAGCCCGAAACTGCTCATGCCGTAGATCAGCCCGAAGTTGATCACCTTGGCATAGCGGCGCTGTTCGCTCGACACCTGGTCGGGCGTCGAGCCGAAGACCTCTGCCGCGGTGGCGCGGTGCACGTCGATGCCTTCACGGAACGCACGCAGCAGCGACTCGTCGCCGCTGATGTGGGCCATGATGCGCAGCTCGATCTGCGAGTAGTCGGCGCTCGCGATCACGCTGCCGGCCGGCGCGACGAAGGCCTCGCGCACGCGGCGGCCTTCGGGCGTGCGGATCGGGATGTTCTGCAGGTTGGGATCGTTGCTCGACAGCCGCCCGGTCACCGCCACCGCCTGCGCATAGTGCGTGTGCACGCGGCCGGTGCGCGGGTTGGCGAGCTGGCCGAGCTTGTCGGTGTAGGTGCCCTTGAGCTTCGACAGCCCGCGGTGCTCGAGGATCTTGGCCGGCAGCGGAAAGTCCTCGGCCAGCTTCTCGAGCACTTCCTCGTCGGTGCTCGGCGCGCCGCTCGGCGTCTTCTTGATCACCGGCAGGCCGAGCTTGGTGAAGAACACCTCGCCGATCTGCTTGGGCGAACCGAGGTTGAAGGGCTGGCCCGCGAGCTCGTAGGCCTCCTGCTCGAGCGCCATGATGCGCGTGCCGAGCTCGTGGCTCTGCGCCGCGAGCGTGGGCGCATCGATCATCACGCCGTTGCGCTCGACCCGGTAGAGCGCCTCGCTCGAATCCATCTCGAGCCGGTAGATGAAGCGCAGCTTCTCGTCGCGCTCGATCTGCGGCCACAGCGCGCGATGCACGTCGAGCGTCTGGTCGCTGTCCTCGCACGAATACTCGGCGGCCTTGGCGATGTCGACCTGGCTGAACGGGATCTGGTGCGCGCCCTTGCCGCACAGGTCTTCGTAGGAGATGCCGCTGCGCCCGAGGTGGCGTTCGGCCAGGCTCGCGAGCCCGTGCGGCCGGTGCGCCTCGAGCACGTAGCTCTGCAGCATCGTGTCGTGCGCATAGCCCTGCACCTCGATGCCATGGTTGGCGAACACATGGCGGTCGTACTTGATGTGCTGGCCGAGCTTTTTCTTGTCGGCGTTCTCGAGCCAGGGCTTGAGCCTGGCGAGCACTTCGTCGAGCGGCAGCTGCGCGGGCGCGTCGGGGTAGTCGTGCGCGAGCGGCACGTAGGCTGCCTCGCCGGGCTCGACGCTGAAGCTCAGGCCGACGATCTGGGCGACCATCTCGTCGAGCGAGGTGGTCTCGGTGTCGAGCGCCGCGAGCTCGGCGGCCTCGAGCCTGGCGAGCCAGGCGTCGAAAGCCGCCCAGCTCGTGATGGTTTCGTACTTCAGGTTGCTCGCCGGCTCGGCGGCCGCGAGCGCGCCGAGGTTGGCCGATTCGTCGAACAGGCCGGCCTGGTCGCTGCTGGCCGCGCCGCCGCGCGCCGCCTGTTTCTTGATGTTCTCTTCGATCAGTTCGGGCGGCACTTCCATCGCCTCGATCGACTTGACCAGGCTCTTGAAGCCGAAGCGCTCGTAGAACGGCTTGAGCTCGGCCGTCTTCGGTGCGCCCACCGGCAGCCCCTCGAGCGAAGGCAGGCCCGCCACGTGCGCGGCCAGGTCGCAGTCGGTGCGGATGGTGACCAGCTGGCGCGACAGCGGCAGCCGGTCGATCGCCTTGCGCAGGTTCTCGCCGGCCTGGCCCTTGACCTCGGCGGCGCGTGCGATCAGCCCGTCGAGCGAACCGTATTCGGCAAGCCACTTGGCCGCCGTCTTGGGCCCGACCTTGTCCACGCCCGGCACGTTGTCGACCGCATCGCCCACCAGCGTCTGGTAGTCGATCATCAGCTGCGGCGGCACCCCGAACTCGGCCGTCACGCCCGCCACGTCGCGCTTCTTGCCGTTCATCGTGTCGATGATCGTGATGTGTTCGTCGACGAGCTGGCTCAGGTCCTTGTCGCCGCTCGACACGATGACCTCCACGCCCTGCGCCGCGGCCGTCCTCGCGAGCGTGCCGATCACGTCGTCGGCCTCGATGTCGGGCACGCAGAGCACGGGCCAGCCCATCAGCTTCACCACCTCGTGGATCGGCTCGATCTGGCTGCGCAGGTCGTCGGGCATCGGCGAGCGGTTGGCCTTGTACTCGGGGTACAGGTCGTCGCGGAAGGTCTTGCCGGGCGCGTCGAACACGCAGGCCGCGTAGTCGGCGCGCACCTCGCGGCGCAGCGCCGTCATCATGTTGATCATGCCCCGGATCGCGCCGGTGGCCGGGCTCTTGGGGTCGCCCGGCACGGCCCGCAGGTCGGGCATGGCGTGGAAGGCGCGGTACAGGTAGCTCGATCCATCGACGAGCAGCAGCGTTTTCTTGTCGGTCATCGGGCCATTTTGCCGTGCCGCGCGGCCCTCCGGACGACAGGTGCATGCGCCGGCCACCGGCAGCCCGGAACCGGGCGCGCGCCTACAATCCCGCCATGCCTGACTCCACACTCCTGGTCGCCCGCCGCATCCTGCTGGCGCTGGCCTTCGCCACCCCCGTTGCCGCCGTGCAGGCGCAGCCAGCGCCTGCCGCGCCGCCGGGCGAGCCGCTGCAGAACCAGGAGCAAGCCGACGGCCGCCGCAACCAGAAGATCGAGCACATCCGCACCGAGGACAGCGGCGCCACGGTCGACGAAGTCCGCTACGGCGGCCGCACGCAGAGCATCAGCGTCAAGCCCAAGTCGAACATGCCCGGCTACGAGGTGCTGCCGCAGGACGCCGGCACCGCCCGCCCCGGTCCGAGCGAATCGAACGGCAACGGCGCCCGCGTCTGGAACGTGATGAAGTTCTGACCGTGCTGCGCCTTCCTCTGGCAGCACCCTGCTGATCACCGCCATGGCAGTCTTTACCGAAGTCGAGTTCGGCGAGGCCGACGCGCTCGTGCAGCGCCTCGGCCTGGGCCCCCTGCGCGAAATGCGCGGCATCGAGGGGGGCATCGAGAACACCAACTATTTCGCGACCGCCGAGCGTGGCGAGTTCGTGCTGACGCTGTTCGAGCGCCTGAGCGCCGAACAGCTTCCCTACTACCTTTGCCTGATGAAGCACCTGGCGGCGCGCGGGCTGCCGGTGCCCGAGCCCGTGGCCGACCCGGCCATCGCGCCGCCATCCGGCCATCCGCTCACGGTGCCGGCCCAGGCGCCCTGCGAACTGCTGCTGCAGGTGGCGGGCAAGCCCGCCGCGCTGGTGCAGCGCCTCTCGGGCCGCAGCGAACTGGCGCCCGGCCCGGCGCACTGCACCGAGCTCGGCCGCATGCTCGCGCGCATGCACCTTGCCGCGCGCGACTTTCCACGCATCCAGCCGAACCTGCGCGGCTTGGCCTGGTGGAACGAGACCGCGCCGGTGGTCCTGCCCTACATCGACGAGGAACAGGCCGCACTGCTGCGCGCCGAGCTCGCCTACCAGAACCACATTGCCGAATCGTCGGCCTATGCGGCGCTGCCGCGCGGGCCGGTGCATGCCGACCTGTTCCGCGACAACGTGATGTTCGCCTCCGGCGCCGAAGCCGGTGCCGCGCCGCGCCTGACCGGCGTGTTCGACTTCTACTTCGCGGGCACCGACACCTGGCTGTTCGACCTGGCCGTGTGCCTGAATGACTGGGCCATCGACCTCGCGACCGGCCGGCACGAGGCCGCGCGCGCCGACGCACTGCTCGCGGCCTACGAAACCGTGCGCCCGCTCGACGCGGCCGAGCGCGCGCTGCTGCCCGCCATGCTGCGCGCCGCGGCGCTGCGCTTCTGGATCTCCCGGCTGTGGGACTTCCACCTGCCGCGCGAAGCCAGCATGCTGAAGCCGCACGACCCGGCGCACTTCGAGCGCGTGCTGCGCGGGCGCGCCTTCCATCCGCATGCCATGGCGCGGTCGCTCGAGTCGATGGCCGCTTGATCACCAGAAAATGAAACTCCACATCGTGCCGGCGCGTACCGGCGCCGAATGGGTCCGCCTCGGGCTCAAGACCTTCTGGCGCCAGCCGCTGGCCTTCATCTCGCTGTTCTTCCTGCTGATGGCGATCATCTCCACGGTGTCGCTGCTGCCGCTGGTCGGCAGCCTGCTGGCGCCGATCCTGCTGCCCTTCATGACGCTGGGCCTGATGGTCGCCACCTCGGTGGCCCACGGCGGCAACCCCGCGCAGCCCGCGGCCGCGGGCGCTGTTGTGCAGCGGCCCATCGGCTCCGCGATGCTGGTCGCGGTGATCGCCGCCATGCGCACCGAATGGCGCGCCCTGGTCAAGCTCGGCGTGATCTCGGCCGTGTACTTCGCGCTCGCGGTGCTGCTCACCGGCTTCATCGACGGCGGCGAGCTCGCGCGCGCCTACCTGCTCGACCAGGCGCCCACGCCCGAAGTCATGGCGAGCAGCGACTTCCAGCTCGCGCGCATGTTCCTGATGTGCCTGAACCTGCCGCTGTCGCTCGCGATGTGGCATGCACCCGCGCTGGTGCACTGGCACCGCGTCGAGCCGGTCAAGAGCATCTTCTTCAGCATCGTGGCGCTGTTCCGCAACTTCGGCGCCTATGCGCTGTTCGCGGTGGCGTGGTTCGGCGTGTTCCTGCTCGCCGGGATCGGCATGGGCCTGGTCGCGACGGTGCTGATGAGCGTGGGCTCGGGGGCCTTCCTCGGCAACATGCTGATCGTCGGCACGGCGCTGGTGCTCGCGGCGATGTCGCTGAGCTCGACCTGGTTCACCTTCCGCGACAGCTTCGATCCGAACTGAGCGCCGCGGGCGCCCTGGTCAGCCGCGCGCCCGCACCTTGCGCAGGCTCGCGAACAGCGACCAGACCATGCCCGCCAGCAGCAGCAGCGCGACGCACAGCGCGCCCCAGATCCACCATTCGCGCGCGGGATGCGGCTCGATGGGCACCGGCAACTGGACCGCGGCGGCGACGACAGCATCGACGGCCTCGAGCACCGGCGGCGGCATCGCGACGTCGTTCGCTGCCGCCATGCGCGTGTCCGCATGCGTGCCCGGCGCGGTGCCGGCCGGCTGCGCGCCGGCCGCGCAGAACCAGGCCGCGGCGAGCGCGACGGACCAACGGACAACACACACCACGGGGCGCGACGGCTTCGCACCAGGCTTCATGCGGCACCTCCTTCGGGCAGAAGAAACCGCATCTTTCCCGATTTCGCGCCGCATTGGGATCGCCGTTGCGAAATAACCTGCTGCCGCGTGGGCAACGAGAGCCGGGATTGGAACTATCGGCCTAAGGCGCAAGCTCCAGACGGCTTTTCAGCAGTCACACCGGCGTGAGCTTGGCCACCGACAACGCGAGCCACTTCACGCCGTGGCGCGAGAACTTGACCTGCGCGCGGGCATCGTCGCCCGTGCCTTCGAGCGCGAGCACCGTGCCTTCGCCGAACTTGTTGTGGAACACCTGCATGCCCGAACGCAGGCCGTGCGAGGGCGCGGCCTTCTGCGGCGGCACCGGCGGACTCGCGAACGAATCCTTGCTGCCGCCGTAGGAACCACCGCCGCCATAGCTGCCGCTCCCGCCGCGCGTGCTGCCGTAGCCGCCGCCGTAGCCGAAGGCCGAGGGCGTGAAGCCCTGGTTCTTCGGCGTGAGCCACTTGAGCGCGCCCTCGGGCAGCTCGTCGAAGAAGCGGCTCTTGAGGTTGTAGCGCGTCTGGCCGTGCAGCATGCGGGTCTGCGAATGGCTCAGGTAGAGGCGCTTGCGCGCGCGCGTGATCGCCACGTACATCAGGCGGCGCTCTTCCTCGAGGCTCTCGAAGTCGCTCATCGAGTTCTCGTGCGGGAACAGGCCCTCTTCCATGCCGGTGATGAACACGCAGTCGAACTCGAGCCCCTTGGCGGCGTGCACCGTCATGAGCTGCACCGCGTCTTGCCCGGCCTGCGCCTGGTTGTCGCCCGACTCGAGCGCCGCATGCGTGAGGAAGGCCGCCAGCGGGCTCAGCGTCTCGCCGGTCTCGGCGTCGGGTGCGAGCGGCTCGTCGAGCACGGGCCGGCTCGGATCGAGCCCCTGGCTCGCGGGCGACTGCCGCAGCTCGTCGACCGGCAGCGCCACCGCGTCGCGGCCGAAGCCCTCCTGCGTGACGAAGCTTTCGGCCGCGTTCACGAGTTCTTCCAGATTCTCGATGCGGTCGGCGCCTTCGCGGTCGGCGCGGTAGTGCTCGACCAGGCCGCTGTGGTCGAGCACCAGCTCGATGATTTCGCGCAGGCTGATGCCCTGCGTCTGCTCGCGCAGCACGTCGATCTTGGCGACGAAGGCCGTGAGGTTCGCGCCGGCCTTGCCGCCCACGGCATGCACCGCGTCGTGCAGCGAGCGCCCGGCGTTGCGTGCCGCGTCCTGCAGCTGCTCGAGCGTGCGCGCGCCAATGCCGCGCGGCGGGAAATTGACCACGCGCAGGAAGCTGGTGTCGTCGTCCTTGTTCTCTAGCAGGCGCAGGTAGGCGAGCGCGTGCTTGATTTCGGCGCGCTCGAAGAAGCGCAGGCCGCCGTACACCCGGTAGGGCACGCCGGCATTGAAGAGCGCCGTCTCGATCACCCGGCTCTGCGCATTGCTGCGGTAGAGCACGGCCATTTCCTTGCGTTCGAAGTCGTCGCGCACCAGCTGGCGCATCTCCTCGACCATCCACTGCGCCTCGGCCAGGTCGCTCGGCGCCTCGTACACGCGCACCGGCTCGCCGGGGCCCTGGTCGGTGCGCAGGCTCTTGCCGAGCCGCTTCTTGTTGTGGCTGATGAGCTCATTGGCCGAATCGAGGATGTTGCTGTAGCTGCGGTAGTTCTGCTCGAGCTTGATCTGGTTCTGCACATCGAACTCGCGCACGAAGTCGGCCATGTTGCCCACGCGCGCGCCGCGAAACGCATAGATGCTCTGGTCGTCGTCGCCCACCGCGATCACGCTGTTGGGGCCGGGCACGAACTGCCCCGACACGGTGTTGCCCGCGAGCATCTTGATCCAGGCGTACTGCAGCCGGTTGGTGTCCTGGAACTCGTCGATCAGGATGTGGCGGAAGCGCCGCTGGTAGTGCTCGCGCACCGGCTCGTTGTCGCGCAGCAGTTCGTAGCTGCGCAGCATGAGCTCGCCGAAGTCGACCACGCCCTCGCGCTGGCACTGTTCCTCGTAGAGCTGGTAGAGCTCGACCTTCTTGCGGTCGTCCTCGCTGCGGATCTCCACGTCGCCGGGGCGCAGGCCGTCTTCCTTGGCGCCGGCGATGAACCATTGCGTCTGCTTGGCCGGGTAGCGTTCGTCGTCCACGTTGAACTGCTTCATGAGCCGCTTGATGGCCGAGAGCTGGTCCTGGGTGTCGAGGATCTGAAACGTGGACGGCAGGTTGGCGAGCTTCCAGTGCGCCCGCAGGAAGCGATTGCACAGGCCGTGGAAGGTGCCGATCCACATGCCGCGCACGTTGACGGGCAGCATCGCGGTCAGCCGCGTCATCATTTCCTTCGCGGCCTTGTTGGTGAAGGTCACGGCCAGGATGCCGCCGGCCGAGACCTGGCCGGTCTGCAGCAGCCAGGCGATGCGGGTTGTGAGCACGCGGGTCTTGCCCGAGCCGGCGCCCGCGAGGATGAGTGCATTGCCCGCGGGCAGCATGACCGCAGCGCGCTGCTCCGGGTTCAGGTTCTGCAGCAGCGGCAGTTCCGAGGGGTGGGCATCAGCCGCAGGATCGTTGAACAACATGCGTCGATTGTAGAAACCGCCGCGTATGGGGGTTATATGAAGGAGCGGAAGACCCGCCTTCGCGGGACTGCGTAAAATCAATCACCGGGCCCAAGTTTCTTGCGCCCGGTTTTTTGTGCCCGCCCACTTTGGGGGAAAGCACACGGGAACCGGCCGGACCAAGCGCTCATTCGTTTTTTTTGGACGAAATTTTTGAGGAGCCAGTCCATGCAGATTTTCGATTACGACAACATCCTTTTGCTGCCGCGCAAGTGCCGCGTCGAGAGCCGTTCCGAGTGCGACACCAGCGTCGTGCTCGGCAGCCGCAGCTTCCGCCTGCCGGTGGTGCCGGCCAACATGAAGACGGTGGTCGACGAGTCGATCTGCCTCTGGCTGGCGCAGAACGGTTACTTCTACGTGATGCACCGCTTCGACCTCGACAACGTGAAGTTCGTCAAGGAGATGCAGGGCAAGGGCGTGTTCGCCTCGATCTCGCTCGGCGTGAAGAAGCCCGACTACGAGACGGTCGACCAGCTGGTGGCACAAGACCTGGTGCCCGAATACATCACGATCGACATCGCCCACGGCCATGCCGACAGCGTGAAGAACATGATCGGCTACCTCAAGCAGAAGCTGCCGGGCGCGTTCGTGATCGCCGGCAACGTCGGCACGCCCGAAGCCGTGATCGACCTCGAGAACTGGGGCGCCGACGCGACCAAGGTCGGCATCGGCCCGGGCAAGGTCTGCATCACCAAGCTCAAGACCGGCTTCGGCACGGGCGGCTGGCAGCTCAGCGCGCTCAAGTGGTGCGCGCGCGTGGCCACCAAGCCGATCATTGCCGACGGCGGCATCCGCGACCACGGCGACATCGCCAAGAGCGTGCGCTTCGGCGCCTCGATGGTGATGATCGGCTCGCTGTTCGCGGGCCATGAAGAGTCGCCGGGCCAGACGGTCGAGGTCGACGGCACGCGCTTCAAGGAGTACTACGGCTCGGCCAGCGACTTCAACAAGGGCGAGTACAAGCACGTCGAGGGCAAGCGCATCCTCGAGCCGATCAAGGGCCGGCTGGCCGACACGCTGGTCGAGATGGAGCAGGACGTGCAGAGCTCCATCAGCTACGCGGGCGGCCGCACGCTGATGGACATCCGCAAGGTCAACTACGTCACGCTCGGCGGCGACAACGCGGGCGAGCACCTGCTGATGTAGCAGCCGCCCGCCTGGAGGCGCTTCGTCAGGCCTCCAGCAGCTGCACCGCGCAACGGTGCAGCCGGTGCGCCGGGTCGGCCAGCGCGTCGACGATGCTGAAATGGTCCAGGCCCGGCAGCGTCTCGCACACCGGCACCGCATGGCGGCCCCAGGCCTCGCGGATCATCGCGTTGTGGCGCAGGAACTCGGCGCTCTCGTCGCCGCCCACCAGCGCATGGAGTTGCCCCCGCGCGGGCGCCGGCCACAGCGCCGGGCTCGCGCGCAGCGCATCGGCATCGCCGAGCTTCAGCGTGCTGGCGAGGAACGGCGTGCGCTGCAGCGGCCGCAGGTCGTAGAGCCCCGAAACCGACAGCGCATTGCGCACCAGCTGCGCCGGCAGGTCGGGCGCCACGGCCTTCCAGTCGCAGGCCAGCAGCGCGGCCGCCATGTGGCCGCCCGCCGAATGCCCCGCCACCGTGATGCGCGCGGGGTCCGCACCCAGCGCCGGCGCATGCCGCCAGACCCATTCGAGCGCGCGCACCATCTGCATCAGGATGAACGGCACGGTCACTGGCTGCGCAGGCGTGCCGGGACACAGGGCGTAGTTGGGCATCACCACGCAGACGCCGCGGTCGTTGAAAGCGGGTGCGATGAAGGAATGGTCGCGCTTGTCCATCGCGCGCCAGTAGCCGCCGTGGATGAAGACCAGCAACGGCGCGTCGGGCACCGGCGCGGGGAAGATGTCGAGGGTCTCGTTGACGCCGCCGCCATAGGGCACGTCGATGCGGCAAGGCAGGGCTTCGCGCGCAGCGGCCGAATCGCGGGCCCAGCGCGAGAAGTACGCGGGATGATCCTTCACCCGCGCGAGGTTGTTGTACATGCCTTCGAGCCAGGCGGGGTCGTCGTGCAGGGCCATGCGGGGGCTGCTCCTTGTGGATGAGCGTGCATCTTGGCACGCTGCGCCAGCGGACATGATCTGGTTAAAATCCGGCCTGCGTTGGGGGGGTAGCTCAGCTGGGAGAGCGCCGCGTTCGCAATGCGGAGGTCGGGAGTTCGATCCTCCTCCTCTCCACCAACCATCATTCGAGGGCTCGGTTCCGACCGGGCCCTTCGTCTTTATGGCGGCCCGGCAGCACCCCTCGCCAAGCCATGCTCGCAATTGCACTCATCTGTTAACAAAAGCACACTGCTTTAGTAGGCTTTTCAGATTTAGTTTGCATTTGACTACAAAGGTAGTACTGTAAATGTCTCGCATTTACAGAACTCTCCCCAAAGTGAACCAAGGTGTTACGCCCGCCAGCCTTCCCTCCGGGGATGCGGACGCCTTGGCCTGTTGGAACGGGCAGGCATGAGCCGCGGTATGGACTGGAACCATCCCCGTGCCAGCCAAACCCCTCAGCCCGCCTCGCGGGCCCGACCCAGGCATTGCCGCCGATGCGCTCATGGTCGCGCGCATGCGCCTGGTGCTGTCGGTCTCGGCCCTGCTGGCCGCGGCGGTTGACACCGGAGGCGCGCAGCTTCGCCTCCACGGCGGCACCTGGCTCGCCTTCTCGGGCTACGCGCTCTACAGCCTCGGGGTGTATGCCTGCACACGCAGTGGGCAGCCGTATTTCCAGGGCAAGGCGATCCACTGGTTCGACGTTCTGTGGTCCACGCTGCTCATCGTCGTGACCGGCGGCATCCAGAGCCACTATTTCCTCTTCTACCTGTTCGCGATCCTCACCTCGTCGTTTCGATGGGGCTACGAGGAAGGCGCGCGCATCACGATGGCATCGGTGGCCCTGTTCACGGCCTGCTGCCTCGCGGCGGTCACGGACGACAGCAGCACCCCGCAGCTGCTCATGCGTGCCACCTTCCTGCTGGCGCTCGGGCACATGATCGGGCACTGGGGCGGCTCGAAGGTGGCGCTGCAGCGGCGCCTGGCGCTGCTGAGCCAGGTCAGCCGGCTGTCGAACCCGCGCTTCGGGGTCGACCGCACGCTCGCGAGCACGATGGAAAAGACGCTGGCGTTCTTCAACGCGAGCCATTGCATCCTGCTGATGCGCGACGCGGCCAACGGCCCCTGGGCGATGCGCAGCCTCGCCCAGGCCGACCCGGGCCAGCCGGCGCGGGTCGAAACGCTCGATCTGCTCGCGAGTTCGCCGCTGATGGGGCTCGGCGCCGAGCACATCGTGCTGAGCAACCGCAGGCCCTGGCCGCTGAGCCTGCTGGGTGCGCAAGCCCAGGTCTGCGCCCCGCGCACGCAGCGCTGGCTCGCCCAGGATGCGCAGGGCCTCGCCCGCAGCGCCGCGGTGGCCGCGATGCTCGAGGTGCGCGCCTTCATCAGCGCGCCGCTGCCGCTGCGCCAGGGCGAGGGGCGGATCTTCGTCGGCGCGCGCCGCGGGCTGTTCCAGAAGGCGGATGCGACCTTCCTCGCGCACATCATGAGCCAGGTCATCCCGGTGATCGAGACGATCAAGGTGCTCGACCGGATGGCCTCGGAGGCCGCCTCGAAGGAGCGCCTGAAGATCTCGCTCGACCTGCACGACACCGCCATCCAGCCCTACATCGGGCTCAAGCTGGGATTGAGCGCGCTGCGCAAGAAGGCGTCGGCCGACAACCCGCTGGTCGCCGACCTCGACCGGCTGGCCGCGATGGCCGACGGGGTGGTGGCCGAACTGCGCCACTACGCGGGCACGGTGCGCGACGGCGCCGACAACCGCTGCGAGTTCATCCTGCCGCACCTGCACCGGCAGGCGGCGCGCATCAAGGTGCTCTACGGCATCGACATCGACATCGTCGTCGAGGGCGACGTGCAGCTCGACGACCGCATGACGGCCGAAGTGCTGCAGCTCGCGCGCGAAGGCCTGCACAACATCTGCAAGCACACCGACGCGCACCATGGCCGCATCCGCATCGGCTGCGCCGACGGCAAGCTGCAGCTCCGGATCGAGAACGATGCCTGCGACGCGGAGCCCGTCGAGTTCCAACCGCGTTCCATCAGCGAACGCGCAGCCGCCCTCGGCGGCAGCGCCAGAGTGAGTCGGGGCTGGGACGGCGCCACCGCCGTGCTGGTCGAAATACCCATCTGAAGCAAGGAGAAGGTGTCCCCATGCAGCCAGCCACCGCACAACCCATCAGCGTGATGCTCGTCGACGACCACCGGACCATGCTCTGGGGCCTCTCGAAGCTGATCGACGGCGAGCAGCCGCGCATGAAGGTCGTTGCCACGGCCAACTGCTGCGAGCAGGCACTGGCGCAGAGCGAAGCGATGGTGCCCGACGTGATCGTGCTGGACCTCGACCTGGCCGGCCAGAGCGCGCTCGACATCCTGCCGATGCTGCTCGCGAACGAGGTGTCGCGCGCGCTCATCCTGACTGCCGAGCGCCAGCAGCACACGCTGGACCTCGCCGTGCTGAGCGGGGCGCGCGGCGTGCTGTGCAAGGACGCGCCTGCGGAACAGGTGCTCGACGCGATCGAGCGCGTCCACAAGGGCGAGCTCTGCATCGACGCGCAGGCGATGGGGCGGGTGTTCTCCCAGCTCACTTCGCCGAAGAAGGCCGCGCGGCCCGACCCCGAAGCCGCCCGGATCGCGACCCTGACGCAGAAGGAGCGCCAGGTGATCCGCGCCGTCGTCGAAGGCAGCGGCGCGCCGAACAAGACGCTCGCGTCGCGGCTGTTCGTGACCGAGCACACCTTCCGCAACCACCTGACCTCGATCTACCAGAAGCTGGAAGTCGCCAATCGCCTCGAGCTGTACATCTACGCGATGAAGCACCAGCTGCACGTTGCGCCGCATTGAGCGCGGCTCAGCCGCAGGCGGCCTGGGCGAGGCAGGCCGTGAGGCGGGCGAAGATCGTCTCGAAGCCGCCGATGTCCTCGGCCAGCGCCCTGAAGGACACGACCAGCGTGATCGACACCACCGCGATGACCAGCGCGTACTCCACCATCTGCGCGCCCTCTTCGCCCTGCACGAAGCCGCGCGTGGATCGGCCGATGGCCTGGAGAACCTGGTTCATTGGTTTTTTCCTTTCATGGCACCCAGCCCAGTTGATGCGCGAGGATCTGGGCCACGGTCCCCGCGCAGATGCAGATGCCGTAAGGCAGTTTGCCGACCGGCTGGCGCATGTCGCCGTCCGCGTCCGGCCGCATGCAGGCCACCGCCGAGACCACGTTGGCGAGCAGGTCGCAGAGGCGGCTGCGGTGGATGGCAAAGGCGATGGCGGCCACGCCGCCGGCCATGCATGTGAAAAGGATGGCCGTCAGCGTCTGGTGAGGGCCGAGAAAGGCGCCCACCATCGCCATCAGCTTGACGTCGCCCGCCCCCATCACGCCGAGCAGGTAGAACGGCAGCATGATCGCCAGGCCGAGGCCAAGCCCGCCGAGCGCGTGCGATGCGCCGGCGCCCGGCGTGCGCGCCGCGATGGTGCCGTAGACCACCGCGGAGACCATGCCGCCGAAGGTCAGCCAGTTCGGAATGCGGTAGAAGCGCCAGTCGCTGACCGCGGCCATCGCCAGCAGCACCAGCAGCCCGCCGAGCCGGAAATCCAGCGCCACCACCGTCAGCAGGTCGAGGAAGGCGTCGAGTCCGTGCATGGCCCGCTCCCGTCGGCCGGCCGGTCAGGCGCTGCGCCGCAGCGCCAGCAGCATCAGCAGGCACACGGCCACGACGAGCGAGCCGATGAGCGCGAACTCCATGAACGACATGCCTGCGTCCTCGCGCAGCAGGGTCATGATGTTTCTTGGCAGCAGTGCGTGCGGTTCCATGCGGGTTCCCGGTGATGTGGCGTCACTGTAGGAACCGGCAGGCCCGCGCGCATGGGCGGTGCGCCCCGCGCCCGGGGAGACATGTGACCCGCCCCGGGCGCCCGCGGGCATGACAAAGCGCCTGCCCGGTGGGTTGGCGTTCGTCTCAGGCGCCGAGCGTCAGGTGTCGAGCGTCAGGTGCTGGCCATGCAGCGCTGCCGCCGCGGGCGACGCCAGGAACGCGATGGTCTGTGCGGCGTCCGAGGTCGACACCCAGTCGGCCGGGTTCGCATTCGGCATCGCCTGCCGGTTGGCCGGCGTGTCGAGCACGCTGGGCGCCACGCTGTTGACGGCCACGCCATGCGGCGCCGCCTCGGCGGCCATGGCTTCCACCAGCCGCTGCAGCGCGCTCTTCGACGCGATGTAGGCGGCCATGCCCGGCGCGCCGCGCGCGGCCGCCTTGGCGGTGACGGCGACGATGCGGCCCGCCCCCTGCGCGATCATCAAGGGCAGCACCGCCTGCGTGACCGCCACGAACGACCAGGCGTTGAGGTCCATCATGCGGTTCCAGCTCGCGCGCGTGAGCGCATGCGTGGCCTCGCCCATCTCGAAGCCACCCGCGATGTGGATGAGGGCATCGATGCGGCCGAAGGCCTTCTGCGCCTGCGACGCGACCGCCGACATGTCCTCGGCCGACGTTACGTCGCCCTGCAGCAGCAGGTGCTGCGAATTGTCGAGCCCCGGGAAGGCTTCGGCCAGCCGGTCCGCGCGATGGTTGATGAGCGCGAGGCGCGCGCCCTGCGCAAGGAAGTGCTGGACCACCGCACGGCCCAGCGCGCCCGCCGCGCCCGTGACCACCACATGCTGCATGGTGCCTGTATCTGCTGTCGTCATGAAGTCTCCTGATGAAGGGCGTGGAACGCCGCCGATGACGCATGCTACCGCCGGCGCGCACGAAATCGTTGAGCCTCCAAATTTTTACGCTATACTTGCGGTCTTGCCAAAAAACGCCACGCGTTTGACAGCAAGGGCTCTTAGCTCAGTTGGTAGAGCAGCGGACTCTTAATCCGTAGGTCGAGTGTTCGAGTCACTCAGGGCCCACCAACCAACATGAAAAGCCTGCTACCGCTCGGTAGCAGGCTTTTTTCATGGCCGCATGTACCGCCGGCCGGACCAAGATTCCCCCAGGGAATCGGCACTATTTCACGGTTTTCGCGGGCGACTCGGGCGCTCCCGGCCGCCGCCTACGCCGAACCGTCCGTCGGCATGGCATCTTGCAACCTGCTGTCACGCACCAAAAGAAGAACAAGAACGACCGCGACAGAAATCTCGCGTCCAAACGCCAGTTCGTTTTTTCTACCCGCCCAGGCGGGTTTTTTTCGCCCAGTCCGGTTCAGGCCGGCGGCGGAAAGCCGCGCAGGATCGCATCGCGGATGTCGTCGGGGACGGCCACCGCGCGATGGCTCTCGAGCGAGGTGGTGACGAGCACCTGCTTCACCTGCATGCGCAGCTCATCGTTCGCAGGATCGAAGCAGCGCAGCGCGAGCGCGATCGAGCGCGAACCCAGCCGCTCGACAGAGAGCCCGAGTATCACGTCGTCGCCCATGCGGCTCACGGCGCGAAAGTCGGCCTCGAGCCGCACGGTCGGCAGGCCGATGCGCCGCTCGGCGATGAGCGCGTGGTAGTCGACGCCGAGGCCTTCGCTGACCCAGTCTTCGACCAAACCGTTGAGCATGACGAAGTACTGCGGATAGAAGACGATGCCGGCCGGGTCGCAGTCGGAGAAGCGGATCATCCGCGCGCGCTGGAACTCGGCCGCGGCATGGCCGGGCGCGGCGCTCACGCGGCTTCCTCGCCCGCGGGCTCGCTGCGCATCACGTGCACGCGCAGTTGCCCGAGCTGCGCATGCATCTGCCTGACGGTCTTCATGTCGAGCCCCGAGAACATCTCGAGGATCCACTGCTCGTGCTCCTTGGCCATCGCCTCGAAGCCCGTGCGGCCCTTGGGCGTGAGGCTCACGATCCACGAGCGCCGGTCGTCGGGGCTGTGCGTGCGCACCACCACGCCTTCGCGTTCGAGCTCGTCGGTCAGGCCGGTGACGTTGCCGCCGGTCACCATCAGGTAGCGCGAGAGCACGCGCATCTTGAGGCCTTCGCGGTAGCGGAAGAGCTGCGCCATGTAGTCGAAGCGGGCCAGCGAAATGCCGAAGCGATCGCGCAGGCGGCGCCGGATCTCGGCCTCGATCTGCGTGGTGCTGGCCAGCATGCGCAGCCAGAGCTTGAGCATCGCGTGGTCTTCGTGGCCGGCGCGCGCTTCGTGGCCCAGTTCTTCGGCGTCGCTGAGCACCGCATGCGAAGCGTCGTTGCGCATCACATCACCTCCCCGCCCGAGACCGACACCGACTGCCCGGTGACGGAGGCCGCGCCCTCGCCGCAGAGCCAGCGCACCGCGTCGGCCACTTCGGCAGGCTGCACGATGCGCTTCTGCGGGTTGACCGCCGAGAACTCGGCCAGCGCATCGGCTTCGCTGCGCCCGGTCTTGCCGACCACGTTGGCCACGCTCGCGCGCAGGATGTCGGTGTCGGTGTAGCCGGGGCACACCGCGTTCACCGTGACGCCCTTGCGCGCCACTTCGAGCGCGAGCGCACGCGTGAGCCCGACCACGCCGTGCTTGGCCGCCGTGTAGGCCGCCACGTAGGCATAGCCCTTCTGGCCCGCGGTGCTCGCGATGTTGACGATACGGCCCCAGCCGGCCTCGAGCATGCCGGGCAGCGCCGCCTGCGTGCACAAGAAGGTGCCGGTCAGGTTGACGTCGAGCATGCGCTGCCAGAGCGCGGGCGTGGTCTTGAGGAAGGGTGCGCTCTCGGCCGCGCCCGCGTTGTTCACGAGGATCGCGACGGGCCCGCGCTCGGCGGCCGCCAGCGCGAAGGCCGCGCGCACCGCGGCCTCGTCGGCCACGTCCGTTGCCGCGGCGCCGTGCCCCTGGCCCGGCAGCGTCGCGGCCACGCGCCGCAGGGCCTCGAGGTCGCGCCCGAGCAGCGTCAGCGTCGCGCCTTCGGCCGCGAGCGTGCGGGCGATCTCTGCACCGATGCCGCGCGCGGCGCCGGTCACGAGCGCATGGCGGCCGGCGAGTGGATTTGCTTGCATACGTGAAATATTTAGTTGTGAACTATCTGGGTGCGATTTTGACGCATCGCCTTTTCAGCGCATGAAACGGCCGCCGTTGAGGTCGAGCGTGGCGCCCGTCATGAAGGCGGCCGCAGGCGATGCGAGATAGCACACCGCCGCCGCCACTTCGTCGGGCGCGCCGAAGCGGCCGACCGGAATGCCGGCCTGCAGTGCTTGTTGTCGCGCTGCATCGAGCGCGTCGAGCGCGGAGCTCCGCACCGCTGCGGGCGCCACGGCATTGACCGTCACGCCGTGCGGCGCAAGTTCCGCCGCGAAGCTGCGCGTCAGCGCGAGCAGCGCCGCCTTGCTGGCCGCGTAGTGCGCGCCGGTGGTGGCGCTGGGCTGCTGGCCCGCCAGCGACGCGATGTTGACGATGCGGCCCTGTCCGTGCGCGCGCATGTGGCGCCCCGCGATGCGGCAGCCGAAGAAGCTGCCGCGCAGGTTGACCGCGAGCACGTCGTCCCACTCCTCGGCCGTGATGTCCCAGAGCGGGGTGAAGGGTGTGCGCGCGGCGTTGTTGACCAGCACGTCGAGCGCGCCGAACTGCGCAATCGCGGCATCGACGCAGCGCGCAAACGCGGCCTCGTCGCGCACGTCGAGTTGCATCGCCACGCACTCGGCGCCTCGGCCACGCAAGCGCGCGGCCGCGCGTTCGGCGCCATCGCCATCGATGTCGGCGAGCACGGTGCGCGCGCCCGCTTCGGCCAGCCCGCGCGCGATCGCCTCGCCCAGCCCCTGCGCGGCACCGGTCACGAAGGCGGTGCGGCCGGCGAGCACAGGCGGGGCGGCCATCAGGCCGCCCTGGCCGCGGGCCGCGCGCCCGGCCCGCGGTCCCAGGTGGCGGGGGTCACGCCGCGCTCGCGCAGCTTGAACTTCTGCACCTTGCCATTCTCGGTGCGCGGCAGGTCGGGCAGCACGTCGATGTAGCGCGGCAGCGCGAAGTACGGCAGGCGGCTCTCGCAGAAGCGCACCAGCGCAGCCGGATCGATGTGCTCGCCCTCGCGTGCCACGAGCGCGGCCATCACCTCGTCCTCGGCCAGCTCCGATTGCACCGGATACACGGCACAGGCCGCCACGCCCGGATGGCTCAGCAGCACCTGCTCGACCTCGAACGACGAGATGTTCTCGCCGCGCCGGCGGATCGCGTCCTTGATGCGGTCGACGAAGCGGAACGCGCCGTCGGCATCGCGCACCACGCGGTCGCCGGTGTGGAACCAAAGGTTGCGCCAGGCCTCGACGGTCTTCTCGGGCATCTGGAAATAGCCGCTCGCGAAGGCATGGGGCTCGTCGGCGCGCAGCAGCAGTTCGCCGGCCTCGCCGAGCGGAAGTTCCACGTCGCCCTCGTCGGCCACGCGCGCCTGGAAACCCGGGCGCAGCCAGCCCATGACGCCGCCGCGCGGCGAGTCCGGCGCGGTGGCGATCGCGAAGTTGGTCTCGGTCGAGCCATAGCCTTCGAGCAGCTTCACGCCGGTGCGCGCGAAGAAGTCCTGGCCCGCCGCCGCGGGCACGCCCGGGCCGAGCCCGATGCGCACGCGGTGCCCGCGTTCGCCTTCGCCCGCGGGCTGCGCGAGCAGGATGGGCACCATCGCACCGAGCAGGTAGACCACCGTTGCGCGGTTCTCGCGCATTGCGGGCCAGAAGCCCGATGCCGAGAAGCGCGTCTCGAACACCGCCTCGGCGCCGGTCAGCGCGGCCTGCGCGAAGGTGTTGAGCGCGTTGATATGGAACAGCGGCAAGGTGGTGCACAGCACGTCGTCGGCGCCGACGCCGAGCACTTCGGCGCTGTTCACGCCCCACCAGAAATACTGCGCATGCGGGCAGACCACGCCCTTCGCCGGGCCGGTGGTGCCCGAGGTGTAGAGGATCGCGAGCGGATCGCCGGGCAGCACCTCGGCGGGCGGCAGCGGCGGCGCGCCGTGCGGGTAGGTGACCACGCGCACGCCGGCCGGCGGCGTCCATGCGGCGGCGCCCTCGCCGACCACCCACACCTGCTGCAGCGACGTGCGCGCGAGGTCGGCCGTCGCCAGCCGCTCGATGAAGCCGGCCTCGATCACCAGCAGCTTCGCCTGGCTGTGAGCGAGGAAGTACTCGAGCTGCGGCCCCATCGACGCGCTGTTGACCGGCACCACTGCCGCGCCCAGCCAGCCGGCACCGAGAAAGACCTCGAGAAACTCGATGCGGTTGCCGCACATCACCGCGATGCGGTCGCCGCATTCCACGCCGGCCGCGGCCAGGGCGCCCGCGCGCGCCGCGGCGGCCGTTGCCGCATCGCCGTGCGTCCACTGCCGCCCTCCGATGCGCACCAGCGGCCGCGCCGCGAAGCGTTCGGCCTGCCGCTGCAGCATCGCCGGCAGCGTGCGCTGGCCGGGCGGCAGCGCGCGCGCCTCACTCGTCATCGTGCGTGCCTCCGCCGAGGTAGGTGGCCTGCACGCGCGGATCGCCCGCGAGTTCGGCCGATGCGCCCGACAGCGCGATCTCGCCGGTCTCGAGCACGTAGCCGTGGTCCGAAGTCTCGAGCGCCGCGCGCGCGTTCTGCTCGACCAGCAGGATCGAGACGCCGTCGTCGCGCAGCTTGCGCACGATAGAGAGAATGTCGCGCACGATCAGCGGCGCCAGCCCGAGGCTCGGCTCGTCGAGCATCAACAGGCGCGGCGCCGACATCAGCGCACGGCCGACCGCGAGCATCTGCCGCTCGCCGCCCGAGAGCGTGTCGGCGCGCTGCGCGCGGCGCTCGGCGAGCCGCGGAAAGCGGTCGTACACCGACTGCAGCCGCTTCTTCATCGCATCGCCGCGCAGCCGCTTGGCATAGGCGCCGAGCTGCAGGTTATCGAGCACCGTGAGCTCGCCGAACAGCTCGCGCTTCTCGGGCACGAGGCACAGGCCGCGCTCCACGCGCGCTTCGACGTCGAGGCCCTGCAGGTCCTCGCCTTCGAAGCGCAGCGTTCCCTTGCAGGGCAGCAGGCCCATTGCCGCCGCGAGCAGCGTGGTCTTGCCGGCACCGTTGGGGCCGATCACCGAAATGATCTGCCCCGGCTGCAGGGCCAGCGACACACCTCGCACCGCCTCGACCTGCCCGTACGACACATGGAGGTCGCCGATCTCGAGCATCGCGGTCATGGCGTGACCTCCAGACTGCGCGCGGGTGCCGCTGCCGCGGGCGCCGCCGCCGGCTCGGCCTCGACCACGCTCCCCAGGTAGGCCGCCTGCACGCGCTCGTCGGCGCGCACCGCCGAAGGCACGCCTTCGACGAGCTTGGAGCCGAAATTCATCACCACCAGCCGGTCCACGAGTTTCATCACGAAGTCCATGTCATGTTCGACGATGAGGATCGTCACGCCCTCCTCGCGCAGCTTGCGCAGCAGGTCGCCGAGCGCCATCTTTTCTTTCCGGCGCAGGCCGGCCGCGGGTTCGTCGAGCACCAGCAGCACCGGGTCGGCCGCGAGCGCACGTGCGATTTCCAGGATGCGCTGCGTGCCCAGCGGCAGGCTGCCCGCGAGCTCGTGCGCGCGGTCGCCCAGGCCGATGCGGTCGAGCTGGCGCTGCGCCTCCTGCAGGATCTGCCGTTCCTCGGCGCGATCGAGCCGCAGCCCCGCCTGCAGCACGCCCGAGCGCGTGCGCGAATGCGCGCCCAGCGCCACGTTGTCGAGCAGGCTCATGTGCGGCCGCAGCTTCACGTGCTGGAAGGTGCGCGCCAGCCCAAGCCGCGCGACCTGCCGCTGCGGCAGGCCGGCGATGTCGCGGCCGAGGAACCGCACCTCGCCCGCGCTCATCGGCAAGGTGCAGGTCAGCAGGTTGAACATGGTCGACTTGCCGGCGCCGTTGGGACCGATCAGGCCGACGATCTCGCCCGCGTTGACCTCGAAGCTCACGTCGTTGACCGCCACGAGGCCGCCGAAGCGCCGGACCGCGCCCTTCACGGACAGCACCTGCGTGCCGCGCGCGGGCAGTTGCCGGTGCGCGAGCGGCGCCACTTCGGGGCCTTCGTAGCGCGAAGCTCCCGAGGCACCGCCGCGCCGGCGCGTCCAGCGCCGCAGCAGCCCCATCACCCCGCCGCGCGCAAAGTGCAGCAGCAGGATGAAGAGCGTCGCGAAGGCCACCGCCTCCAGCTGGCCCGCGCGCTGCGTGAGCATGGGCAGCACGTCCTGCAGCCCGTTCTTGAGCACCAGCACCAGCGCCGCGCCGACCAGGGCGCCTGACAGGTGGCCGAGACCGCCCGCCACCGCCATCAGCAGGTACTCGATGCTCACGCGCACGTCGAACGGCGAAGGGCTCACGAAGCGGTTCATGTGCGCGTAGAGCCAGCCCGCCAGGCCCGCGAACAGCGCGGCCGTGACGAACAGCGTGAGTCGCACGCGATAGGCGTCGGCGCCCACGCTCGCGAGCAGCGTGGCGCCGCCGCGCAGACCGCGGATGGCGCGGCCCGGACGCGACTGCAGCAGGTTGTGGCTGAACAGGCAGGCCAGCCCGACGATCGCCCAGATCAGGTAGTACATCGCGCGCGGGTCGGCGAGCGACCAGCCCGCCACATGCAGCGGCGGAATATTCGACAGCCCCGTGTGGCGCCCGAGCGCATCGACGTTGCCGAACAGCATCGCGATCGACAAGCCCCAAGCGATGGTGCTGAGCGGCAGGAAGTGGCCGCCGAGCCGCAGCGTGAGCATGCCGATCGCGAGCGCCGAGACGCCTGTCAGCAGCAGCGCGAAGAACAGGCCGATCCAGGGCGACATGCCTTGCGTGGTCGTGAGCCATGCCGTGGCGTAGGCCGCGATGCCGACGAAGGCCGCCTGCCCGAACGAGGTCGCGCCGCCCACGCCGGTGAGCAGCACCAGCCCCAGCGCCACCAGGGCGCCGATGCCGATGTCGTTGAAGAGCGAGACCGTGAAGCTGCCCGCCAGCGCTGGCAGCAGCGCCAGCACCACGACCACCCCGGCGATCCACGCGATGCGTTTGCGGTTGCTCGTGTTCATTGCTCCACCTCGTCTTCTTCCTCTTCGGCATGGGTCGCCAGGAACGAGCGCAGCATCAGCACCGGGATCAGCAGGCTGAACACGATCACGTCCTTCAGCGCGCCGCTCCAGAACGACGCGAAGCTCTCGACCACGCCGACCGCGAGCGCGCCGAGCGCCGTCATCGGATAGCTCACCAGCCCGCCGATGATCGCGGCCACGAAGGCCTTCAGGCCGATGATGAAGCCCGAGTCGTAATACATGGTGGTCACCGGCGCGATCAGCACGCCGATCAGGCCGGCGAGCAGCGACGCGCAGCCATAGGCCAGCAGCGCGGTGCGCACCGGCCGGATGCCGACCAGCCGCGCGCCCACGCGGTTGACCGCGGTCGCGCGCAACGCCTTGCCGGCCACCGTGCGTTCGAACACCAGGAAGAACAGCCCGCTGAGCACGATCGCCGCGCCCACCATCAGCACCACCTGGCCGCTGACCGTGAAGCCGTCGCCGAGCGTGAACATGGCGTCGGTGAGCGGCGTGGTGCGCGAGCCTTCGGGCCCGAAGAACAAGAGGCCCAGGCCAGACAGCAGGAAGTGCAGCGCCAGCGACACGATCAAGAGCACCAGCACCGACGCGTCGGCGATCGGCTGGAACACCACGCGCGCGAGCAGCGGCGCCATCGGCACCACCAGCAGCACCGCCACGGCGATGTGCACCGCCACCGGCACGCCAGGGCGCGCCGCGAGCCAGGCGAGCACGCACGGCACCGCGGGCAGCACGCCCCAGGTCAGGAGCGCCTTCGGAATGCGCGCCAGCTCGCCGCGGCGCACCAGGCTGCCGATCTCGGTGGCCAGCGCCAGCGCCGCGAGCACCGCCACCATGCCGATGGTCGGCGGGACGCGGCCGGTTTCGAAGGCCGCGAGCGACAGCGCGGCAAAGGCCGCGAGGTCGCCGAACGGCACGAACACCACGCGGGTGACGGAAAAGATCAGCACCAGCCCGAGGCCGGCGAGCAGATAGACGGCACCGTTGGCGAGGCCATCGGTGACGAGAATCAATGCCACGTCCCATGTCATGAGGAAGCTCCCTGCAGGATCGTTGTTGTCCGGATCGTTCTCGCGCGTGTGCTCAAGGTGCGAGCTTCCATTGGCCGTTGTCGAGCTTGACGATCACGCGCGCGCGTTCGTCCACGCCGTAGAGGTTGCCGGGCTTGAAGGTGTAGACGCCATGGGTGCCCACCACTTCCTTGGTGCTGAAGATCGCGTCGCGCAGCGCCACGCGAAACTCGGCGGTGCCCGGCTCGGCCTTCTTCATGGCACGCGCGGCGGCATCGACGAACACCAGCCAGCCGTCGAACGAGTAGGCCGAGAAGGCGTCGTTCGTGGCGGCGTTGTTGACCTTCTGGAACACGGCGCGGAAGTCGGTCGCGATCTTCTTGGTCGGGTAGTCCGCCGGCAGCTGCTCGGCCACGATCACCGGCCCGGTGGGCATCAGCGCGTTCTGCCCCGCCGCGCCGACCACACGCACGAAGTCGGGGTTGATCAGGCCATGCTGGCCGTACACGCCGCCCTTGAAGCCGCGCTCCTGCAGCGCCAGGAACGGCAGCGCGCCCGGTGTGCCCGCGCCGCCCGTCATCACCGCGTCGGGACGCAGCGCGACGATCTTGAGCACCTGCCCGGTGACCGACGCGTCGGCGCGCGCATAGCGCTCGTTGCTCACCACCTTGATGCCGGCCGCGGGCGCGGCCTTCATCATCGCGTTGTAGACCAGGTCGCCCCAGGCGTCGGAAAAACCGATGTAGCCCACGGTCTTGACGTTGTTGCGCTTCATGCGCTCGATCACCGCATCGATCATGAGCTGCGTGGGCTGCGCCACGGTCATGACCCATTCGTTGTCGGCCGGATCCAGCAGGATGGGTGTCAAGCCGATCATCGGCGTCTTCGCGCCCTTGCCGACCTGTGCCATCGCGATGGCGGCGGGCACGCCCGAAGTGCCCATGAGCACGTCGACTTTCTCCTCCTCGATCAGCTTGCGTGCATTGCGGCCGGCCGTGGTGGGATCGGAGCCGTCGTCGAGCACGATGAGCTGGATCTTGCGGCCCTCGACCTCGCCCTTGTAGGCCAGCGCGGCCTGCATGCCCTTGGCATAGGGCACGCCGAGCGACGAATTGGGCCCCGAGAGCGAGACGCTCAGCCCCACTTTGAGATCGGCCGCGAAGGCGCTTGCCATGCCGCAGGCGGTCAGCGCCGCGGCGAGGGCGCCGCGCGTCAAGGTCAACATCAGGCTCTTCATGTCTTGGCTCCGGTGAGGAAGGTGGATGAAACGAACGGAAACTCAGATGAACAACTGGATCGCGGGCAACGCACGCCCCGCGTCGAGCAGGTCGACCCGCTTCTCGCGCAGGGACCAACCCGAGGACGTGCGAACGAGGTGGTGGCGCGCGGTGCCGCTCAGCAGCACCTGCGCGTCGCCGCGCGCCTCGATGTAGAGGAACGGCGTGCGCAGTCGCACCTCGCCGGGCGACTCGACTTCGATGCGCGAGGGTTGCAGCACATGCTGGCTGCGGCTCGGGGGATGCTGCGAATGGGCGCGCGGATTGCCCAGCCGGTCCACGCGCAGCTGCAGCAGCAGCCGGTCTTCGTAGGCGATGGAGTTGTGCGAGAACGGATCGGCCTGCGCCGCGCCGAGCAGCGGCACCCAGTAGTGGCCGTCGTCGGTGAAGAGCGCGAGCCACTCGGCGAATCGCCGCGCGTCGAGCAGCTCTGCCTCGTGTGCGGCGAAGTCGCGCGGGTCGCCGCTCATGCCGAGGCCTCCATGCCCGCCGCCATCGCCTTGGCCCAGGCGCGGAACTGGTTGCGCATCAGCAGCTCGTTGGTGCCGTTGGTGGTCACCGTCGCCTGCTGCGTCTCGGCCGGGTCGTGGTTGCGGTGCAGGCTGATCCATTCGTTGCCACCCGCGCGCAGGCCCTGCTGGATGCTCTCGAACAGGTGCACGTCGTCATGCGCCACCACCGACATCGGCGAGAACACGAGCCGGTTGTAGCTCATCGCGCGTTCAAAAAGAAGTTCGGGCGCGCCGCCCGCGCGGAAGCTCCAGGCCTCGATCAGCGTGCGGTTGGCCGCCAGCGGCCGGATCACGCGGATGGCCTGCGGCGAGCCCTTGACCGACAGGCTCGGATAGAGCACCGAGTTCTGCGGCGACCGCTGCAGGATCTCGGTGGCGCGCGCCTCGCCATGCGCGGCACGCATCGCGGCCTCGTACTCGGGCAGCTGCGCGTAGTTGGAATGGATGCTGAAGTTGACGCCGAGCACGCTGTGGCCGTTGGCAAACACGCGCCCGCCCATCTTGTCGAAAAATTCGTAGCCCGCGCCGAAGGGCAGTATCTGCTCCATCGCCATCGGCTTGGGGTCGGTGGGCGCGTGCCCTTCCCACAGTGCCTCGGCCGCCTTGGTGGCCGACTCGTGCGTCGACATCGGGTGCACCGTGTCGTTGATGTTCTCGAGGTACATCTTCCAGTTGCAGTGGACGATGTTGCGCAGCACGCCGCCGCCCACGCTGAGCCTGCCCTCGGGCGAGCGGTCGACCATGTTGTCGAGCGCGCCGAGCACTTCGCCGAAGTAGTCCTCGAACGAGGGGCCGGTATCCGCCAGGCGCACGAACACGAAGTCGCGGTACACCTTCACGTGCTTCACCACCGACAGGCCCTGCCCCGATTCGCAGGCCTTGAGTTGGGTGCCTTCGTAGCCGTTCTTCAGCGGCAGGCCGAGCGGCGCGCCGTCGAGCTTGTAGGTCCAGGCGTGGTACGGGCAGCGGAAGAAGCGGCCGGTGTTGCCGCTTTCGTCGGTCACGAGCTGCGTGCCCTTGTGGGCGCAGCGGTTGTACATGACGCGCACCGCGCCGTCAGGCTGACGCACCATCACGAGCGGGCGCCCCGCGATCTCCTGCGTGATGAAATCGCCCGCCTCGGGCACCTGGCTCGCATGGCCCAGGAAGACCCAGGTGTTGGCGAACAGGCGCTCCTGCTCCAGCGCGAACAGCTCGGCGCTGAGGTACAGGTCGCGGTGCACGCGGTCGTCCTGCACGAGCGCTGCAATGCGCTCGGGATGGTCGCGGTAGGTGGGGGTCATCGGCGCAGGCCCTGGTCGTCGGAAAGCAGCGTCAGGGCACCAGCTTCCACTGGCCCTTCTGCATCTGCACCACGACCACGCCGCGCTGGTCGGAGCCGTAGCGGTCGTCGGGCTTGAAGGTGTAGACGCCGTGGGTGCCGACAAGCTCCTTGGTCGAAACGATCGCATCGCGCAGCGCCGTGCGGTACTGCGGCGTGCCCGGCTCGCCCTTGGCGCGCGCGGCCGCGTCGGCGAGCAGCAGGTAGGCGTCGTAGGTGTAGGACGAGAAGGCATCCGTCGGCACGGCGCCATGGGCCTTCTGGTAGGCCGCGCGGAAACCCATCGCCACCTTCTTGATCGGGTTGCTGTCGGGCAACTGATCGGCCACCAGCACCGGGCCACTGGGCACCTGCAGGCCTTCGATGGCGGTGCCGCCGACGCGCACGAAGTCGGCATTGATCAAGCCGTGCGTGCCGTAGATCTTGCCCTTGTAGCCGCGCTCGGCCAATGCCAGGTAAGGCAGCGCGCCGGGCGTGCCCGAGTTGCCCGCGAACACGGCGTCGGGCCGCTTGGCGACGATCTTGAGCGCCTGGCCCGCGACCGACGAATCGCTGCGCGCATAGCGTTCGTTGCCGACGACCTGGATGCCGGCCTTCTCGGCGCTCTTCACGAGCGAGTCGTAGGCCAGGTCGCCGAGCGCATCGGAGAAGCCGATGAATGCCACGGTCTTGACGCCCGACTTCTTCATGCGGTCGACGACGCCGGCGACCATGAGCGGGAACGGCTGCGAGACGGTCACGGTCCATGCGCCTTCGGCGCCGGCGATGGTGACGGGCGTGGGCGAGATGAGCGGCGTGTTGAGCTCGCGCGCGACGGCCGCGATGGCCATGGCACCGGGCACGCCCGAGGTGCCGATGAGCACGTCGACCTTGTCCTCCACCACGAGCTTGCGCGCATTGCGCCCGGCGGTGGTCGGGTCGGAGGCGTCGTCGAGCACGATGAGTTCGACCTTGCGCCCTGCAATCTGCGGATGCTCGGCGATGGCCGCGCGGATGCCCTTCTCGTACGGCACGCCGAGCGCGGCCACAGGGCCGGAGAGCGAGCTGATGAAGCCGATCTTGAGGTCGGCGGCTAGGGCCTGCGTGGCGGCTAGCGCCACGGCGGTGAGGCCGAGGATGCGGGTCAGGTGGTGTTTCATTGTTGTGCTTCCTTTAGGGGTGCTTTGCTGCTGTGTGCTTCTGGCTGCTTGTTGGGGCGCTGCTGTTCAGGGCGCGTGCCCAGGCCACCGGGTACTCCCTCCGCGAATGTCCCCCGCCTTCGGCTCCTCCTTTATTTCGCTGCGGGAGCACCCGGTACCCTGGGCACGTTGAGCGCAGCGCTCATGCGGGCGGTTCTGGCGCAGCGCCCTTCGATCACGCCGATGGGGTGCCTTGCGCAGCGAAATAAAGGGAGGAGGCCGCAGGCCGGGGGACATTCGCGGAGAAAGGTACCTCGTCGGCGGGAGCGCGCCCCGAACACTCCTCAGCCAGACAAACAACCAAGGAGACATCTCAGGGCACCAACTTCCACTGCCCCTTCTCGAGCTTCACCACCACGCGCGAGCGTTCGTCGGCGCCATAGCGGTCGGTGGGCTTGAAGTTGTAGACGGCATGGGTGCCGACGAGCTCCTTGGTGCTCACGATGGCGTCGCGCAGTGCAAGCCGGAACTGCGGCGTGCCGGGCTCGGCCTTGGTGGCGAGCGCGCGCTGCGCCGCGTCGAGGTACAGCAGCCAGGCATCGAAGGTGTAGGCCGAGAAGGCATCGGTCGGCGGTGCGCCGTTGGCCTTCTGGTAGGCCGCGCGGAAGTCGAGCGACACCTTGCGGATCGGATTCGATTCAGGCAGCTGCTCGGCCACGATCACGGGGCCGGTGGGCGCCAGCAGGCCCTCGACCGCATTGCCGCCGACGCGCACGAAGTCGGGGTTGATGAGCGCGTGCATGCCGTAGATCTGGCCCTTGTAGCCGCGGTCGGCGAGCGCCAGGTACGGCAGCGCGCCAGGCGTGCCCGAGGTGCCGGTGATCACTGCGTCGGGGCGCAGCGCCGCGATCTTCAGCACTTGGCCCGTGACCGACGAGTCGGCGCGCGCATAGCGCTCGTTCGAGACCACCTTGATGCCCGCGGGCGCTGCGCTCTTCTGCAGCGCGTCGTACACCAGGTCGCCCCAGGCGTCGGAAAAACCGATGTAGCCGACCGTCTTGACGCCCGACTTCTTCATGCGCTCGACCACCGCGCTCACCATCAGCGGCGCGGGCTGCGGCAGCGTGACCATCCACGCGCCCTCCTCGCCCGGCAGGTTCGCGTTGGCGATGGAGATCAGCGGCGTCTTGGTTTCGCGCGCCACGCCGGCGATGGCCAGCGCACCGGGCGAGCCCGCGGTGCCGATGATCACGTCGACCTTGTCCTCGTCGATCATCTTGCGTGCGTTGCGCGCGGCGGTCGACGGATCGGAGGCATCGTCGAGCTGCACCAGCTGGACCTTGCGGCCGCCGACTTCGGCCTTGTAGGCCAGCGCCGCCTTCATGCCCTTCTCGTAAGGAATGCCGAGCGACGACACCGGACCCGACAGCGAGGTGATGAAACCGACCTTGAGATCGGCCGACCATGCGCCCGCGGCGGTGACGAGGGCGCCGAGGCCCACGGCGATGCCCGCGAGGGCTCGGAATCGGTTCGGAACTGTCATGGCAATGCTCCCGGTGGGGTGGTGGTGGTGAATGAATGCTTGAAATGAATGAATGAGCCGGACGGTCAGAGCGCCAGGCTGCCGACGCTGGTGCCGCCGCAGACGTAGAGCACCTGGCCGGTGACGAAGCTGTTGTCGGCGTCGGCGAAGAAACGCACGGCGCGTGCCACGTCGGCCGATTCGCCGAGGCGTTTCACCGGCACCGACGCGGCGAGCGCGCGCTCCTTCTCGCTGCCGGCCTCGACCACGTCGTAGAACATGTCGGTGCGGATCGGGCCCGGCGCGACCACGTTCACCGTGATGCCGTCGGCCGCCAGCTCGAGCGCCCAGGTGCGCGCCATGCCCAGCATGCCGGCCTTGGTGGCCGAATAGCTGGTGCGCGTCGCCAGACCGAGCGCGGCGCGCGACGAGAGCAGCACGATGCGGCCGAACTTCTGTGCCCGCATCGCGGGCAGTGCGCCCTGCACGAGCTGGATCGCCGAGCCCAGGTGCAGGTCGACCAGCGCATCGAGATCGTCGAGCTTCACGTCGGCGAGCAGGGCCGCGCGGATCACGCCGGCGTTGTGCACGACCGTGGTCGGCGAAAAGCGCGCGACCAGCTCGCGCACCGCGTCGCCCGTGGCCGCGCGGTCGCTCAGGTCGACCTCGATGCTGTGCAGCTTCGGGTGCGCAATGTCGGCCTTGCGGCGCGCGAGCGACACCACTTCGTAGCCCAGCGCGAGCAGGTCTTCGCAGATCGCGCGCCCGATGCCGGCGCTGCCGCCCGTGACCGCCGCGACCTTGCTCGGTGCCGTCATGCCGGCGCTCCCACCAGCGCGAGCACGCGCAGCGGGCTGCCGCTGCCCTTCTCGATCTTCAGCGGCGGGCAGATCAGCACCGCGCCGGCCGGCGGCAGCAGGTCGAGGTTGGCGAGGCATTGCAGGCCATAGCGCCCCGCGCCATGCATGTAGTAGTGGCACGGGTACGGCGGGCGCAAGTGGTAGCCCTGCCCCGCGTCGGTGCCGATGGCCTCCGAGCCGAAGCCCAGCACATCGCGCTGCTCGACCAGGAAGCGCACGGCCTCCGTGCTCGGGCCCGGCGAGTGCTGCCCGGTCTCGTCGAAGTTCTGGTAGGCCGCGGGGTCGCTGCGCTTGGACCAGTCGGTGCGCATCAGCACCCAGGCGCCCTTCGGGATGCGGCCGTGCGCGGCTTCGTAGCGCTCGATGTCGGCCACGCTCAGCAGGTAGTCGTCGTTGGCCTGCACGTCGGCCGAACAGTCGATCACGCAGGCCGGCGCCACGAAGTTCTGCACCGGAATGGTGTCGACCGAGTTGTTCGGCAGGTCACGCCCCGAGATCCAGTGGATCGGCGCGTCGAAGTGCGTGCCGGTGTGCTCGCCGCAGGAGAAGTTGTTCCAGTACCAGGCCGGGCCGCGCTCGTCGTACTTGGAGACTTCCTCGATCCGGAACGGCCAGCACTGGCCCATCTCGGGCGGCAGCGCGATCTGCGGAAACTCGGGCGTCAGGGTCTGCGTGAGGTCGATCACGCGGATGCGGCCGCTGGCCATGGCGGTCACGAGGCCGCCGAGGATGTCGGCGGTGGAGATGGATGCTGTGGTCATGTTTCAGTGCTCTTGGATGCGGACTTCCGGACGCGGAAGTCGCAGAGGTTTCGCAGAAGTCGCAGAAGTGAAAACCAAAAAGTTGAGCTGGCCTTTGCGGTGCGGGCAGGCGGTCGAAACGAACCGCAGGTGGTCGAGCATCGTGATCAAAAGATTCATTCGGGTATTCCTTTTGCGCTCTCTGCGAAACCTCTGCGTCCTCTGCGTCCGGTCGTCCGCTTTAGACGGCCTACCCACCGGCCGCAAGCTCGCGCTCGAGCACCTTGGGGTTGTCGCGCCAGCGCTCGAGCCATTCCTGTGCCACGTCGCCCGGGTACACGTCTTCCACGCCATCGCGCAGCGCCTTCACGATCGCGTTGGCGAGCGCGGTGGGGGCGAGCTTGGGTGGCGGCGTGTGCTGGTTCCATTCGTCGTCGATGGGGCCCGGGAACACGTTGATCACGCGGATGCCGGCCGGGCGCATCTCGGCGCGCAGGCACTGTGCGAGCGAGTACGCGGCCGCCTTCGAGGCGCTGAAGGTGCCGTGTGGCGGGAAGTTGCTGAGCGCGTAGATCGACAGCAGGTTGACCCATGCGGTCGCGCCGGTCGCGCCGTCGGCCGAGCGGCCCTTGAGCGCCGGGCCGAACTCCTGCGCGAGGCGCAGCAGGCCGAAGTAGTTGATGTCCATCTCGGCCTTGGCCACGTCGGTGCCGCGGCGGCTGCCGATGCCGAAGGTGCGGTGCAGCTCGGCGTTGTTGATCACGATGTCGACCTTGCCGCCGATCGAGCCCGCCACTTCGGTCACCTGGCGCCCGTTCGTCAGGTCGAGCGGCACCAGCGTCACCTGCGGCAGCGCCGAGATGTCGTCGAGCCCGTTGTCCAGCTTCTTCCACGGCTCGGCATGGCCGACCCAGACGATGTCGGCACCGGCTTTCACGAGCGCGCGCACCAGGGCCTGGCCCACCTCGGTCTTGCCGTCGGTCACCAGCGCCTTGCGGAATTTGGGATCGCTGGTCATTTCGCGCAGCATCTTGTCGTCGGCCATGTGGGGACTCCCTTCGTTCGGAAAAGCAATGAGGACGGCCTGGCCGGCTCGATCGAGCCGGGCGCCCACGCGGACACGCTGAGGCGCCTCGCCGACCTCGCCATGCAGGTGGACCATGAGCGTCGGCCCCGCATCGAGGTGCACCAGCCCGAGCCGCCACGGCAGCCGCTCGCGGAAGAACAGGTCGTTGCTGTGGTGCAGCGTGGTGCTGCCGAGCAGCTCGCCCTCGCCGCTCTGTTCGCGCCAGCGCAGCGCAGCCGACAGGCACTTGTGGCAGACCTCGCGCGGCGGGTACTGCACGGTGCCGCAGTCGTCGCAGGTCTGCAGCTCGAAGCGGCCCTCGGCGGCGGCCGCCGTGAGGCCCAGCGCGACGCGCCCGCGTGTGCCGGGCGGCAGGTTCATCTGCCGGGTGCGCAGCACCGGGTTCTTGCGCGGGGGGCGCATCAGGGGCATGGTCATGGTGTGCTGTGCCTCATGAAGAGGGAATTCGGACAGCCGGACGCAGAAGGCGCAAAGGTTTCGCAGAAGACGCAAAAGGGAGCCAGACAAAAAGGATTTCTTTCGCGTTCTCTGCGAAACCTTTGCGTCCTCTGCGTCCGGAAGTCCGCTTTCACGACGGCCTCCCCAGGATCACCGCGCCCGTGCACAGGCAGCGGTCGTAAGTCACCATGCCGAACCCCGCGACGAGACCGAGTTGCGCATCGGGCACGGCGCGCGGTCCGGCTTGATCCGTCAGTTGGCGGATCGCCTCGACCATGCCGAGGAAGCCGCCCGCCGCCCCGGCCTGGCCAGCCGACAGCTGGCCGCCGCTGGTGTTGTTGGGAAAGCTGCCGTCGAAGGTCATGGTGTGCGACTGCACGAAGGCCGGGCCCTCGCCCTTCTCGCAGAAGCCCAGGTCCTCGAACTGCATCATCACGATCACGGGGTAGTCGTCATAGGTCTGCACGAAATCGAGCTGGGCAGGCTGCACGCCGGCCTGCGCGTAGAGGTCGTCGCGGTCCATGCGCCAGCCGCCCTGCACCATCACCGGGTCTTCGGCGTAGGCGTTGTGGCGCTCGATGGCGCCGCGGATCACCGCATGCGGCAGGCCCAGGTCGCGCGCGCGATCCTCGCTCATCACCAGGAACGCGTCCGCGCCGGCGCAGGGCATCACGCAATCGAACAGGTGGATCGGGTCGGAGATCGGCCGCGACGCCATGTATTCGTCGAGCGTCAGCGCCTTCTTGAACATCGCGTTCGGATTGCCGAGCGCGTTGGTGCGCTGGTCGACGCAGATGCGCCCGAAGTCCTCGCGCTTCGCGCCGTAGGTGCGCATGTAGTTGGCGGTGATGAACGCGAAGATCGAGTTCGGCCCGCCCGAGCCATAGGGGTAGCTCGCGTCGCGCGCGAAGTTGCTGAAGCTGCCGAGCGTCTGGCGGAACGAGTCGACATGGTTGGTGTCGGCACCCACGCAGGCCACGATGTCTGCATCGCCCGCCTGCACCGCACGCGCGGCGCGGCGCAGGCACATCACGCCCGAGGCGCCGCCCGTGGGCACGTGGTCGAGCCAGCGCGGCGACATGCCCAGATGCTGCGTCACGCCCACGGCCGTGTCGGGCGCGAGCGAGAAGCTGCTGAGGCAGAGACCGTCGATCTGGTCCTTGGCAACGCCGCTCGCCTGGACCAGCGCCTCGATGGCCCGGCCGACGAACCAGTGCGCGGTGTGCGTGGAATAGCGCACGTAGGGCACCGTGACGGGCACCGCGACGGCCACGCCTTCGTAGGACAACCGGTTGCGCTTCATGCCGGCTGCCTCTTCTTCATGGCGCGCGTGTCGATGCAGTGACGCTGCCCCGGCAGCGAATGCGCCATGTCGCGCAGCTGGCCGCGCTGGATCTTCTGCGAGGGCGTGAGCGGCAGCGCGTCCACGAACGCGACGTAGCCCGGCGCCTTGTAGTAGGCGAGCTGGTCGAGCGCGTGTTCGACGATGCTGGCCGCGATCTGGGCGTGCCGTGCGGCATCGGCGGCGTCTTCGCGCAGCACGATGCAAGCCAGCACTTCGTCGCCGCGCACCGCGTCGGGCGTGGCGGCCACGGCCGACGCCTTCACGGCCGGATGCTGGTTGAGCACGCTCTCGACCTCGACCGCCGAGATGTTCTCGCCGCTGCGGCGGATCACGTTCTTCTTGCGGTCGACGAAGAAGAAGTTGCCCTCGGCGTCGCGGCGCACCAGGTCGCCGGTGTGAAACCATCCGCCGGCCCAGGCCTCGGCCGTGGCCGCGTCGTCCTTCAGGTAGCCCGAGAAGAAGTAGCGCCGCGGGTCGGCACCGGCCGAGCGCACGAGCAGTTCGCCCGGCGCATCGATGCCCACCTCGCTGCCGTCGTCGCCCACGAGGCGGATCTCGACGAAGTCTTCCTGCCGGCCGAAGCAGCTGGTGCCCACGCGCCGCGGCTCGCGGTTGGCCATGATGCAGGCGGCCGCGCCGGTCTCGGTCATGGCCCAGGCCTCGACGAGCGGAAAGCCGAAGCGTTCCTCGAACGGCGCATGGTTCTTGCGGTCCACGCCGGCGCCGAAGCCCCAGCGGATCGTGTGGTCGCGGTCGGCGGCCGATGCCGGCGCCGACAGCAGCATCGCGGGCATCACGCCCAGGTAGTGCGCGATGGTCGCGCCGCTCTCGCGTGCGCTTGCGAGCCAGCTCTTCGGATGGAAGCGGTCGAGCTGCACCAGGCAGCCGCCCGCGACGAGCACCACCATGGTCGAGAACGCCATCGCGTTCATGTGGTTGAGCGGCAGCGGCGTGATGACGCGCTCGGCATCGCGCCGGATGCTGCACACGCCGTCGAGCGCGGCATACCACTGGCCCGCGCGCAGGAAATAAGCGTTGCTCAGGATGCAGCCCTTGGGGCGCCCGGTGGTGCCCGAGGTGTAGAGCAGGCCGCATTCGGTGGCCTCGCCGATGGCCTCGCCGGCACGCGGCGCTGCCGTGCTGGCGGGCGGCACCGCGTCGTCGGGCCCCATAGTCTCGAAGACGATGCCGGCCTGCGCCGCCGCGGCGCGCAGGTCGTTCGCGCGCTCGGGCAGCGTGACCGCGAGCGCGATCTCGCTGTGGCCGATCAGGTAGACGAGCTCGGCCGAACGCATCTCCGCGTTGATCGGCACCACGCTCACGCCCAGCGCATTGAGCGCGAACCAGTGGAAGAGAAACGCGGGCCGGTTCTCCAGCAGCAGGCCGACGCGGTGGCCGTGGCCGTACCCGGCCTTTGCATAGGCCGTGCGCAGGCGCTCGACCTCGGCCGCGGCCTCGCCCCAGCGGATGGCGCCGGCGGGAATGCCGTAGGCCGCGGCGGTCACCGATTCGATGAACAGGAACTCGGCCTCGGGCGTGCGCGCCGCTGTCGCGGCGAAGACTTCATGGACGGTGGCGTGTGACATCGCGTCCTTAGATGAAAAGCTGCACGGCCGGCAGTGCCGCGTCGCAGTTGAGGATGTTCACGCGCTTCAGCGTCATGCGCAGCGCGCCATCCTGCACGGTGAGGTGGTGGAAGAATGTGCCCACGTAGAACTGCAGCTCGTCGCCTTGCGATTCGGTGTAGTGGAACGCGGTGCGCACCACGAAGCGGTTGCTCTCGGCATCGAAGGCCTCGACCACCGGCACCTGCAGCAGGTGGTGGCAGCGGCTCGGCGGCTGCTGCGAGAACGCACGCGGACTCTTGAGCCGCTCGATGCGGAGCTCGCGCAGCAGCTTGTCCTCATAGAGGTGCGAGGTGTGGTTGAGGCCGTCTTCCTGGTCGGGCACGAGCGGCACCCAGTAGAAGGCGTCGTCGGTGAAGAGCGCGTTCCATTCCTCGTAGCGGCGCGTGTCGAGCAGATGCGCCTCGTTCACCACGAAGTCGATGATGTCCTGGCGGGTGACCGATGTCATTTCAGTTCTCCGTGGCGCTGCACGCCACCCACTGCCGATGAAACGAGAAGCGGAGTTGCTCCCTCCCCCACTGGGGGAGGGTTGGGGTGGGGGCCAGCGGCGTTGAACCTGCGAGCGCCGCGCCCGCCCCCATCCCAGCCTTCCCCCAGAGGGGGAAGGAGCCTGGCGCGCTGAACGTGGTGGACTGCGGGAGCGCCATCACATCGTCTCCGTCATGCGTTGAACCCAGCTGCGGTACTGGTTGCGCATCGGCAGCTCGTTGGTGCCGCCGGTGGTGATCTCTCCGCCTTCGAGTTCGGCCGGGTCGTAGTCGCGGTGCAGGCTCACCCATTCGTTGCCGCTCGCGTGCAGCCCGGCCTGCATGCCGCGGTAGGCCTGCAGGTCGTCATGGCCGACGACCGAGAACGGCGAATTGATGAGACGGTTGTACATGGTGGTGCGCTGCAGCAGCTCGGGCGGCGCGCCCTTGAGGCGGAAGGTCCAGCTCTCGACCAGCGTCCTGTCGGCCGAGATCGGCTTGACCACGCGGATCGCCTGGATCGCGCCCTTGATCGTGAGGTTCGGGTAGTACACGGTGTTGTGCCGTGCCATGCCCAGGATCTGCGCGGTCTTCTCCTCGCCGTAGCGCGCCTTCATGGCGTTGTCGTAATCGGGGATGGCCTTGTACTTGCTGTGGATGCTGAAGTGCACGCCGGTGAAGCTGTGGCCGTGGTCATAGGTGCGGATGCCCATGTCCTCGAAGAACTTGTAGTCGGACATGAAGGGCACGAACTGCTCCACCGCCATGGGCTTGGGCTCGTCCTCGGGCTTGTCGGCCCACATGCGCTTGGCGGTGCCGGCCGACGACTCGTGCGCCACCATCGGATGCATGGTGTCGTTGAGGTTCTCGACGAACATCTTCCAGTTGCACTGGTGCATGAAGCGCAGGCAGCCGCCCGCGATCTCGAGCTCGCCTTCGGGCGAGCGGTCGGCCATGTTGTCAATGGAGCTCAGCGAATCGCCGAAGTATTCTTCGAAGTCCGGCCCCGCGTCGTTGATCTTCACGAAGATGAAGCCGCGGTGGCTGCGCACGTGCTTCACGGGCGTGAGGCCCTTGCCCGATTCGCATTCGTGCAGCTGCGTGTGCTCGTAGCCCGTCTTGAGCGGAATCGCGAGCGGCGAGCCGTCGGTCTTGAAGGTCCAGGCGTGATACGGGCAGCGGAAGAACTTGCCCGTGTTGCCGCAGGGCCCGTTCACGAGGCGCGAGCCCTTGTGGGCGCAGCGGTTCATCACCACGCGCACGCTGCCGTCGGAATGGCGCACCACGATCAGCGGCCGGCCCGCGATCTCGTTGGTGATCCAGTCGCCGGGCTTGGGCAGCTGGCTCTCGTGGCCGACGTAGTTCCAGGTGTTGGCGAAGAAGTGCTCCTGCTCGAGCTCGAACAGTTCCTGGTTGATGTACAGGTCGCGGTGCACGCGGTCGGGCTTGACCAGCGCGCGGATCGCATCGGGGTCGTCGCGGTAGGAGGTCATCGGGGCGGCTCCTTGTCGTTCACATGTCGAGCACCAAGCGCGCACCTTTCGCGCGCGAGATGCAGATCTGCATGACGTTGCCCTCGGCCTTCTCGCGGGCCGTGAGCACGTAGTCGCGGTGGTCGATCTCGCCCTCGAGCACGGGCACGGCGCAGACGCCGCATTCGCCGCGCTTGCAGTCGAACATCGGGTCGCAGCCGTTCTCGATCAGGCAGTCGAGGATGCTCTGGTCGGCCGGCACCGTGAAGCGCTGGCCCGACTGCGCGAGCTCGACCTCGAACGGCTGGTCGCCTTCCTCGGCGACCGGCTCGGTGAAGAGTTCGAAGTGCACGCGGTCGTGCTCCCAGCCGCGCGTCTGGGTGCGCGCGAGCACCGCGTCGAGCATGACCTTGGGGCCGCAGACGTAGAGGCGGTCGCCGGCGGGCACGCCGTCGAGCAGCGCGTCGATGTCGAGCGGCATGCCGGCCTCGGCGTCGGCATGCACGCGCAGGTCGTCGCCGAGCAGCGCCTGCAGCTCGGGCAGGAAGGCCATCAGGTCGCGGCTGCGCCCGGCATAGTGCAGGCGCACGGGCGCGCCCTCGGCGCGGCGGCGCGCCGCCATGCTCGCGAGCGGCGTCACGCCGATGCCGCCGGCCACCAGCACCGTGCCGCCAGGGCCGGTGTGCAGCGGAAAGTCGTTCTTCGGCGCCTCGACGGCGAGCATGTCGCCCTGCTTCAGCTGCTCGTGCATGAAGCGCGATCCGCCGCGGCCTTCAGCTTCCTTGCGGACGGCGATTACGTAGTCGGCCGGCGCATTCGTGGCATTGCGCGCGGTGTCGAAGTTGATGAGCGAATAGTGGCGCCAGTCGGACTTGCCGTCGGCGAGCGACACCTGCACGCGAATGTGCGCGCCGGCCGCAAAGCCGGGCAAGGCGCGGCCGTCGTCGGCGCAGAGGCGCAGCAGGCGGATCAGCGGATTGAGTTCGCGCGCTTCGGCGACGCGAAGCTGGAGCGTGGCGGTGGGTGCTGCGTTCATGGTGGGTTCGTCGTCGTCGGTTCAGGCCAGCGCATGCCGGGCCAGGGCGGCCTGCAGCTTGTGACCGTGTTCGTCGGCGAGCGCCGCATCGCGCCATTCGCGCAGCGTGGCCGGCGCGAGCGTTGTGCCCGCGCGCTCCACGGCATGCATCACGGTGTCGTAGTTGCGGATGCCGCGCTCGTGCGTGTCGCTGTAGCCCTTGACGAGTCGCTGGCACTGCGCGAGTTCGACCGCCAGCTCGGGGTTGCGCGCAGCGATGCCGGCGATGCGCGCGAGCCATTCCTCGATGCGGCGGTTTTCCTCGGCATAGCGCATCGTCGAAAGGCGCCAACGCTTCATGGCGGCCACGGTGCGCAGCATCAGGTAGCCGCGCAGCGAGCTGGTGCGGATCACGCGGCCGTGCTGGGTGAAGCGTTCGACGACCTTCTTCGGCAGCGTGGAAGCCATGAGCCAGCGGCCGAGGCCGCCGGGCAGCGTCTCGCAGATTTCCTGCAGCCGCGGATGCATGTACTCGTTGATCGCAAGCACCTGGCCGGGCTGCACGCGCGCCTCGCCGCGCACGCGCTCGAAGCGCGTGGCGCGGGTCTTGAGCGCGGCGACGCGTGCGGTGTCCTCGTACGACATCCACAGCGCGAGGTGCCGCGCGGTCTCGCGGAGCAGCCGGTTCGATCCATCGCCGGGCAGCGCCGCCACCGCGGCCATTCGGTCGAGGTAGAGCCCTGCGTACGCCGGGTCCTGGTAGTCGATGAGGCGGCGCACGCCTTCGAGCAGCAGATCTTGCGCGTCGGCCGGAAACTCCCGCTGCACGCGCTCGACGAGCGCGCGCACCGCGGGATGGCGCGGTTGCGGCGCGGGCGCGGCGACCGGCGCCTGCGGCGCGGCCTCGCCGTCGTCGCCGCCCTGCGCGCGCGCGAACGCCGCGCCGAAGGCCTTGAGGCTCGGCTTCACGCCGACGCCGCCGCGCTCGATGGTGGCTTCGAACTGGGCGCGGCTGAAAGGCAGCACACCCGATCCCGCGAGCGCACCGAAGAGCACGGCGCTGATCACGCTGCCCGAGGCCTCGGCCGCCTGCGCCATGTCGAAGCGGATGAAGCGCTTGGCCGCCTGGCCCGCATGCGCGAGCAGCTGGCCGCTGTCGACGCGGCCGTCGCCGAGCGCGCTCTTCTCGGCGATCGAGAACACGCGGTGCGTGGAAGCGATGAGCGTGGTGCGGTCGACCGTGACCAGCCCGCGCTGCACCGCGCGGCCGGCTTCCATGAGTTCGGAGGCCAGCACCACGTCGACGTCGCCGGGCAGCGGCATCAGCGCGAGCACCGGGCGGCCGCCGTCGGTCTCGGCCTGCGCCGCCGGGTACAGCTCGACGTAGTAGATGGTGGCGCCGGTGCGCTGCGCCACGCCGGGCACCGACGTGGTCTGCGCGTAGTAGCCGTTGGCCTCGCCCATGTCGACGATCCAGTCGGCCAGCACGCCGCCGCCCTCGCCGCCCATGGCAAGGATGGCTATCTTGATGGGTTGCGGCTTGTTGTTCGTCATCGCGGTTTCAGAAGGCATAGGTTTCGCGCCGGCGCGCTTCGCCGCGCTGCAGCCAGCCGATCACCGCGCTGCGCATGCGATCGCGCAACCGGTCCCAGCGCGTGGGGTTGCTCACGATCTGCGCCTTGTAGAACGACGGGCAGAGCACCGCGGCATGCGAGACCTCGCCGCACACGCCGCAGCCCACGCAGCTGTCGAGCACGGTGGCGACCGGGTCGGTGCGCAGCGGATCGGGGTTGGGCTTGATCGACAGCGACGGGCAGCCCGACAGGCGGATGCACGAGTGGTCGCCGGTGCAGGTGTCCGAATCGACGCCGAACTTCTCGCGCACCATGCGCTGGCCGTCGGCGATGGCCTTGCGCACCAGCGGCTTCTCGCGGCGCTGCTTGTTGAGCATGCATTCCGACTGCGCGATCAGGACCTTGGGCCCTTTCTTGGTGGTGGTGAGCGCGTCTTTCAGCGCGTCGCGCATGCCCGCCACGTCGTAGGTGCGACGCATCGTCTTGACCCAATCCACGCCCACGCCGCGCACCGCGCGCTCGATCTCGTGGCCGGTGCTGCGCGAGCGGTTGGCCGCGTTCGAAGAAAGGATGTCCTGCCCGCCCGTGGCCGAGGTGTAGTTGTTGTCGACAATGATCGTGAGGTTGTCGCTCTTGTTGAAGACCGCGTTGGCCACGCCGCTGGTGAGGCCGTTGTGCCAGAAGCCGCCGTCGCCCATCATCGAGATCGCGCGCTTGCCGGCCGGCGCGTTGAGTGCCGCCGCACCGGCGCCGCCCAGGCCGTAGCCCATGGTGGTGTTGCCGATGTTGAAGGGCGGCAGGATCGAGAACAGGTGGCAGCCGATGTCGGCGCTCACGTGGTGCGCACCGAGCTCGCGCTCGACCAGCTTCATCGCGCTGAAGATCGGCCGCTCGGGACAGCCGGTGCAGAAACCCGGGGGGCGCGCATGCACCACCTCGGCCAGCGCGCTCGACGGCGCCGCCGGTTCGGGTGCGGCATCGACGCCGATGGCCGCCACTTCCTTGAGCGGGATCACCTTGCGCACGGGTGCGGGCACCGGCAGCGGCGCCAGCCGCTCGTAGCGCTCGCAGAAGGCGCGTGCGCCCTTGAGCAGCTCCGCGGCGGTGTACTCGCCGGCCACGGGCAGCATGTCCTTGCCGTGCAGCACGGTGGCCGAGCCCGCCTGGCGCAGGATCGTCGCGAGGTTCTGCTCGACGAAGTTGGGCTGGCCCTCTTCGACGACGAGCACGGCGCGCTTGCCCTCGCAGAAGCGGATGACCTCGCTCTCGATGACCGGATAGGCCACGTTCATCACGTAGAGCGGCACCTCGGTGTTGCCGTAGACGTCGGCCAGCCCGAGCCGTTCCAGCGCGCGCAGCAGCGTGTTGTAGCTGCCGCCCTGCACGATGATGCCGATGTCGTCGGCGTCTTCCGAGAAGAACTCGTTGAGCTTGCGCTCCTCGATGAAGCGCACGGCGGCGGGCCAGCGGTCTTTCACTTTTTCCTGCTCGTGCACGAAGCTCGCGGGCGGCAGCACGATGCGGCCGACGTCGCGCTGCGGGTTCTCGAGCGCATCTTTGAGCGTGAACTTGGCGCGCTTGTTGTCGCCCGCAATGAAATGCCCATGCACGTGGCAGGCGCGGATGCGCAGCTGCAGCATCACGGGCGTGTTGCTCGCCTCCGAAAGATCGAAGCCGGTCTTCACCGCGTCGACGATGCTCGGCAGGTTGGGCCGTGGATCGAGCAGCCAGATCTGCGACTTCATCGCGAAGGCGTGGCTGCGCTCCTGCATGATCGACGAGCCCTCGCCGTAGTCCTCGCCCACGATGATGAGCGCGCCGCCGGTGACGCCGCCCGATGCGAGGTTGGCCAGCGCATCGGACGCCACGTTGGTGCCCACGGTGGCCTTGAAGGTGACGGCGCCGCGCAGCGGATAGTTGACCGAAGCCGCCAGGGTGGCCGCGGCCGTGGCCTCGCTCGCGCTGTTCTCGAAGCGGATGCCCTGCTCGGCAAGGATGTCCTGCGCGTCGGCCAGCACGTCCATCAGGTGCGAGATCGGCGCACCCTGATAGCCCGCGACGTACGACACTCCGGATTCGAGCAAGGCCTTGGTCACGGCCAGGATGCCTTCGCCGCGAAACAGCTCGCCTCCGGAAAGCCGCAGCTTCTTGACTTCTTCGACGAACGAACGCTCAGCCATGGGGTGTCCTTCTTCTCTCTCGTGGGAGGATGCGATCAGCCGTCACATCACGGTTCTTATAATGTTGACAAGTGAACGTATCCACAATCATGAATTACCCTAGAGATGCAAACGCCATGCCAGCCAGCCGCTCGACGCCCATGGTTGTGAGGTGCCACCGTGGCCCAACCTGCTGCTGAGACGCACCGCTTCGTCGACGACTACCTGCCGGCGCTGCTGGCGCAGGCGAGCCAGCTGATTTCGTCGGAGTTCCACGAGGTGGCGCGCCAGCACGGCTTCTCGGTGTCGGAGTGGCGCGTGATGGCGTCGCTCGCGGGCAGCGAGCCGATCAGCATCGGCCAACTCGCGCAAGTCACGGTGACCAAGCAGCCGACCGTGACGCGGCTGCTCGACCGGATGGTGGCGCGCGGCCAGGTCGAGCGGCTGCCCCACGAGAGTGATCGCCGCATCACGCTGGTGCGGATCACGCCGGCCGGGCTCAAGGCGGTCGAGCACCTGATGGAGCTCGCGCGCGAACACGAGCGCCGCGTGCTCGAGCCGTTCGGACTGCGGCGCGCGGAAGAGCTCAAGCACACGCTGCGGCAGATGATCGACCTGCATGCACACCTTCCGGCCGACGTGGCGGAGGACGACGAGGCGAAGCTTTAGGAGGCTGCCGGGCCTTTCAGGGTCTTGCTCCCTCTCCCTCTGGGAGAGGGCTGGGGTGAGGGCCACCGCCGCAAGCCCCTCACCCAACCTCTCCCCGGAGGGGAGAGGAGCCGAACCAGGGCCGCCCCTTAAGGCACAAGCACCGCGCGGCCGCGGTGTCCGCGTTGCGCAATCCACTCAAGGGCGGCACCCGCATCGGCCAGCGCGAACGGCCGCACGTCGAGTTGCAGCCGCCCGTCGGCCAATCGCGCGAGCAGGTCGGGCGCCGCGGCACGGCCCGCGGCTTCGCGCCGGAACATGTTGAGCGGCAGCAGCGCCACGTCGCGCTGCAGGAAATGCGCGATGTCGAGCTGCAGCAGCGGCCCCGCGGTGTAGCCGACCAGCACCGCGCGGCCGCCGGGCCGCACTGCCGGCAGCACCTTCGCGAGCACCTCGCCGCCCACGGTGTCGACGAGCAGGTCGGCTGTGCCTTCGGCTGGTGGCGGCGCGTCGGGATCGACCGGCGTGGCGGTGCAGCCGGCCTCGCGCGCCAGCTGCATCGCGAGCGATCCGACCGCGCCGCTCGCCCCGGTCACGAGCACGTTCTCGCCCCGCTGCAATTGCGCGACCTCGTGCAGCGCGACCCAGGCCGAAGTGCACGGCGAGAAGAACGCGGCGCCCAAAGCCATCGGCACGGCATCGGGCAGCAGGCCGAGTGTTTCGTCGGGCGCATCGATGAGCTCGCACCAGGTGCCGTCGAACAGCGTGCCGAGCCCGCCGCCGCGCAGCCACACGCGCTGGCCTGGCGCGTAGCGCTGGCTCGCGACCACGATGCCGGCGGCCTCCACACCCGGGATGTACGGCATCGGCGGATGGCGCAGGAAGCTGCCGCGCCACACGGTGCGGTCGATGTGGCCGACCGTGGCCGCCTGCATCCGGACGATGGTGCGTCCGGCATGCGGCACGGGATCGGCGGCTTCTTCGAGCACCGGCGCGGCATGGAAGGCGTTGATGCGCACGGCCTTCATGGCAGCGTCTCCAGGAAATCGAGCACCGCGCGCGCGAAGGCCTCGGGCATCTGGTCGGGCAGCGGCACCATGCCGCCTTCGATGTCGACGATGCGCGCTTGCGGCAGGTGGTGCTGCAACTCCACCGCATGCGGCGCGGCGAACGGATCGGCGGTGGCGCGCACGATGCGCGCAGGCTGCGTCACGCGGGCGATGCGCGTCTCCATGCGGTACGACGCCACGGCGCGATGGCCCTCTTCGACCCGATGCCCGACCTTCATCGCATCGCGCACGAAGGCTTCGAGCAGCGCGGGTCGCCCGGTCGGATAGAAGCCCTGGCGCTTCTGCCAGAGCGCCGCAAGATGGCTGCCGTCGTCGCTGGGTGCCACCTCGTCGATCGGCGGCCGCTCGGCGCGCGCACGGCGGAAGGCCTCGCCGGTGTAGGGCGTCGACGACAGCACGAGGCTGCGCACGCGCGCCGGAAATGCCGCCGCGAGCTCGATCGCCACGACGCCGCCCGTGTGGTGCCCGACCACGTCGGCCTCTGCGATGCCGAGCGCGTCGAGCAGCTCGCAGGCCACGCGGGCCCACTGCGCGATGCTCGCAGGCACGCCGCCGTCGTCCGAATCGCCGAAGCCGGCCGTGTCCATGGCGATGGCGCGGTGGCGCACGCCGATGCGCGGCAGCACCTCGCGGTATTCGGCCCAGCTGCGCGGCGACTGGTGCAGCAGCAGCACGGGCCGCGCATGCGCATCGCCGCAGCTCGCGTAGTGCACCTGCCCCACCGACAGGTCGGCGAAGGCGCGGCGAATGGTCATGGCTGCGTCTCGGCGGCGGGCGCGCGCCAGAGGCCCGCGTGCTTGAGTTCGCCGAGCGTGCGCGAGAGCACGTCGCGCCGGTAGGCGGCCACGTCGCGGCCCTGGTAGTCGTAGAAGCCGCTCCCGCTCTTGAGCCCGAGCCGCCCCTCTTCGACCATTTGCCCGACGATGGCCGGCGCGGTGTAGCGACCGGCATCGAGCGAGGCCGACATCTCGCGGCTCGCATGGTGCAGGATGTCGCAGCCGCCGAAGTCGATGAACTCGACCACGCCGAGCGCCGCGAAGCGCAGGCCCAGGCCGTAGCGCGTGGCCTTGTCGATCTCCTCGGCGGTGGCTGCGCCCTCCTCGATCATGCGTGCGGCCTCGTTCATGACCAGCGCCTGCAGCCGCGGAACGATGTAGCCCGGCGATGCGCCGCAGACCACGGGCAGCTTGCCGATGGCCTCCATCAGCGCCTTGGTGCGTGCGAGCACCGCGGCGTCGGTGCCCGGGTGGCAGCTGAGCTCCACCACCGGGATCACGTAGGCCGGATTGAGCCAGTGCATGTTGAGGAAGCGCTCGGGCCGCCGCACCAGCGCGGCGAGCTGCGTCACGAGGATGCTGCTCGTGGTCGAGGTGAGGATCGCGTCGTCGCGGCAATGGCGGTTGAGCTGCTCGAAGGCCTCGCGCTTGGCCTCCATGGTTTCGGGCACGCCTTCGAACACCAGCTCCGCGGCCGCCAGGGCCTGCGGCGCGTCGGCCGCATTCACGAGCTGCACGCGCCCCGCGATGGCCTGGACCTGCGCCGCATCGATCACGCCGAGCTGCGCCAGGCCGGCGAGGCTGGCCTCGATCTCGGCGCGCGCCTCGGCCGCGAGCTTCTGCCAGGCCTCGTCGCTGCGCTGGCGCAGGTCGATCAGGGCGATGCGGTGGCCCGCATAGGCGAACGCGATCGCGATGCCGCGCCCCATGCGGCCCGCGCCGACGGCCGCAAAGCGGGGCAGCGCGGCCTCATTCGCCATCGTGCAGCCTCTGCTGGAGATCGGCCGCGCGCAGGTCGGCCAGGCCCAGGCTCTCGAAGGTGCGCGCGCCACGGCGCAGGTCGCGCCCGAGGAAGCCGCCGACGATGGCCAGCAGCCCGTGCGCGATCGGCGCATCCACGCCCGCATGGCGCGCGGCCGACGCGAGGAAGGCCAGGCCGAGTTCGGTGTCCTCGGTGATGTAGCGGTGCGTGTGCAGGTCGATGTGCTCGCGCCAGTCGCCCGACTTGACGAGCTTCTTGTGCGCATCGCCGTACATCCACTGGTCGTTGTTGTAGTGGTCGGCCAGCGGATAGTGCGGCGCCGCATGCCCGAAGGCTTCGCGCACCGCCATGCGCTCCTGGTCGAGCCGGTCGGTCACGTCGCGCACGGCGCGCTGCGTGCCTTCGTTGTGGATGTCCCAGCGCTCGAAGTGCTGCAGCGGCGCGGCGTTCATCACCATCAGCGGCGGATGGATCACCGGACCGGCATTCATCAGCGCGCCCGACAGCGCATTGCCGCAGCCGTGCACGGCGGGATAGGCCTGGCGGATGACCTCGATCGCCTCGGCTTCCTTGCGCGCGGGATAGACGCCGGTGGGCAGCCGGATCGCGCGGATGGTGACATTCACTTCGCGCTCGCCGTGCTTGCGCGCGAGATACGGCAGGGTGCCGGTCTCGGCCCAGGCCACGTCGGCACGGCTGCCCGCTTCTTTCACGGTGCGCGCCATCACGTAGCTGCCGAAGGTGCCGGGCGGCAGGAACACCACCTGGCCGTCGGCGAGGTGCGGCGCCATGGCCAGCGCGATGTCGTGCTGCGCGATCGCCGGGGTCGGGACGACGATGAGTTCCGCGCCCTTCAATGCCGCCGCGATGTCGCCGGTGGCCAGGGCCAGCGGGACTTCGCGCGCGCCATCGGCATCCTTCAGCGTGATCGCGCCGGCCTGCACCACGGGCTCGAGCGCCGCCGCATCGCGGCGCCACAGCCGCACTTCATGGCCCGCTTCGGAGAGGTCCGCGGCCGCCGCGTAGGCCCCATGGCCACCGCCAAGAATTGCAATTTTCATGTTCGGAATTGGAAAGGCAGATGTCGATGAACCGGCAGCCGCGGCGCGGTCCGGGGGAGCAATGCCTCAATACATTACTTTTCATCGTTTCATGTGTCAATCAACTTCAGGGGCTGCGGACCCCGCGGAAACCCGCAAAGAAAAAGCCCGGACTTCGCGGGGAAGTCCGGGCTTTCTCTGTCGTGGGCGGCCACCGGCCGCCCTGGATGCGATCAGCGCGAGGGCTTGAAGGCGCGCTTCTGCGCATCGCGCGGCACGAACACCTTGCCCGGGCCGCCGTGGCCGGCACCGTTGCCGCGGGGCGCAAAGCCCTCACGCGGTGCAAAGCCTTCACGCGCTTCACGCGGTGCGAAGCCGCCATCGCCACGGCCGCCGCGCGGCGCGGCGTTGTCGCCCCAGCCCGGCTTGCGGCCGTAGCCGCCACCGCCCTCTTCACCACGGCCGCCGCCGAAGCCGGCATTCTGGCCCTGGAAGCCGCGCGGGCCTGCCGGTGCACCGCGGCGGTCGTTGAAGCCGCTGGCGCCGGCATAGCCGCCGCGCGGGCCGCCGGCGTTGCCGCCGCCACCACCGAACTTGCGGTCGCCACGCGGGCCGCCATGGCCGTCGCGGCCGCGGCCGCCGAAGTCGCCTTGCGGGCGCGACTGCGGCATGCGCTGCTGCGGCTCGAGACCGGGGATCACCTCGGACTTGAACTGCTGGCGGCTGTAGTGCTCGATGTCCATGATGCGGCGGCGGTCACGGAACTCGGCGAAGGTGACGGCGATGCCGTCGCGGCCGGCGCGGCCGGTGCGGCCGATGCGGTGGGTGTAATCCTCGGCCTTCATCGGCAGGCCGAAGTTGAAGACGTGGGTGATCGTCGGCACGTCGATGCCGCGCGCGGCCACGTCGGTCGCCACCAGGATCTGGACCTGGCCCTGGCGCAGCGCCATCAGGCGGCGGTTGCGCAGGCCCTGGCTCAGCGCGCCGTGCAGCGCGACGGCGCTGAAGCCGTCCTGCTGCAGGTCGTTGGCGAGGCCGTCGCATTCGACCTGAGTGCTCGCGAACACGATCGCCTGGTTGATGGTGGTGTCACGCAGCCAGTGGTCGAGCAGCTTGCGCTTGTGCTGGGTGTTGTCGGCCCAGAACAGCACCTGCTTGATGTTGGCGTGCTTTTCCTGCGGGCTGTCGATGGTGATGCGCTGCGGTTCGCGCATGACGCGCTGGGCCAGCTGCTGGATGCGCGGCGCGAAGGTGGCGCTGAACATCATGGTCTGCTGGCGCTCGATGGTGAGCTGGTTCACTTCGGCCAGGTCGTCGGAGAAGCCGAGGTCGAGCATGCGGTCGGCTTCGTCGACCACGAGGAACTTGACCTGGTCGAGCTTGATCTGCATCGAGCGCTGCAGGTCGAGCAGGCGGCCGGGGGTGGCGACCACGAGGTCGGCGTTTTGAAGGCGCGCGATCTGCAGCTGGTAGGGCATGCCGCCCACCACGTTGGCAACGCGCAGGCCGCGGCAGTGGCGCACCAGCTCGATGGCGTCGTGCGCGACCTGCTGCGCGAGCTCGCGCGTCGGGCAGAGGATCAGGGCGCCGGGCGTGGCGGCCTTGAAGTGGCGCGCGTTGGTCGGGTCCTTGCGCTTCGGCTTCTTGGGCACGGCTTCGCCGCGCGCGGCGGCTTCGGCGGCCAGGCGCTGGAACTCGGCCTTGGCGGCCTCTTCGGCTTCGGCCTGGCGCTTGAGCAGCGTGTGCAGCACGGGCAGCAGGAAGGCCGCGGTCTTGCCCGAGCCGGTCTGGCTCGAGACCATCAGGTCGACGAAGCGGGCCTTGCCGTCCTGGCCGGCTTCACCGCCCATGGCGAGCGGGATCACCTTGTCCTGCACGGTCGTGGGCTGGGTGAAGCCCAGGTCGGCCACGGCGGCGATGAGCTCGGGCGCGAGGCCGAGCTTGACGAAGCCGTTCGGCGCGGCGACGGCCTCGGCCACGGCCGCTTCCGGCAGCGCAGCGTCGAGCGCCTCGAGGATCGGCGACTCGGACGCGGTGTCCGTGGCGGCGATGAATTCGTTGTTGTTGGTGGATTGCACAGGCGCGAACTCGCCCTGCGCTTCAAAAGCGTCGGTCATTGATTTGTCAATCTCAAACGCGAGCGCTGCCGAAGGCGGCGCCCCGTTGGGTGGTTAAAAACATCAACCATCCAACGACATTCAACTTCCGGGTTTCGCCGGAGGCTGCGGCCCTTTTTGATCAGCGGATGCGATCGGGCGCGGTGTGCAAGATAGGGAGATGCAAGAGACGCTGACCGAAACGAAAAACCTGCCGGCCAGCGAAGCCCACGATTATGGCATGAATCGGGGTTTTTACCTAATCCGTCAACCGCAGGAAGGTGTCGCGGTAGTGCGCGAGCTCCTCGATGGATTCGTGCACGTCGGCCAGCGCAGTGTGCGCCTGCTGCTTCTTGAAGGCGCTGTAGGCCGAGGGCTTCCAGCGCTTGGCCAGTTCCTTGAGGGTGCTGACGTCGAGGTTGCGGTAGTGAAAATAGGCCTCGAGCCGCGGCATGAACTTGACCAGGAAGCGCCGGTCCTGGCCGATGGTGTTGCCGCACATCGGCGAGCCGGCCTTGGGCACGTAGCGCGCGATGAACTCGAGCAGCTGCAGCTCGGCCGTGGCTTCGTCGAGGGTGGAGGCCTTGACCTTGTCGATCAGGCCGCTGCGCCCGTGCGTGCCCTTGTTCCAGGCATCCATTCCGTCGAGCACGGCATCGCTCTGGTGGATCACGAGCACGGGGCCGTCGATGCGCGGGCTCAGGTCGGGGCCGGTCACGACGACGGCGATCTCGAGCAGGCGCTCCTTCTCGGGGTCGAGCCCGCTCATCTCGCAGTCGAGCCAGACCAGGTTCTGGTCGCTTTTCTTCAGCACCGGCAGCGCGCCGCCGGTCGTGGGGTCCAGGGTTTCGAGCATGCCCGGATTGTCGCCGATGGCTTCTGCCGCGCCGGCCCGGCGGGCGGCAACACGCCCTAAACTCGCCGGTCATGTCCTATTCGCTCATCTTCACCGCCGCCTTCGCCGCTGCACTCGTCGCGGGGCTCGTCGTGAAGTTCTGGCTCGCGTCGCGCCAGGTGCGCCACGTCGCACGCCATCGCGACGCCGTGCCGCCCGCCTTCGCGCATCAGATCACGCTCGCGGCCCACCAGAAGGCCGCCGACTACACCGTGGCCAAGGCGCGCTTCGGCATGGTCGAGATGGCATGGAGCACCGCGCTGCTGCTCGGCTGGACGCTGCTCGGCGGGCTCGACCTGCTCAACAAGCTGCTTTTGGCATGGCTCGGCGGCGGCATGGTGCAGCAGCTCGCATTGCTCGCGGCCTTCGCGGTGATCGGCGCGCTGCTCGAACTGCCGTTCACGCTGTGGCAGATCTTCCGGCTCGAGGAGCGCTTCGGCTTCAACAAGATGAGCTGGGGGCTCTGGCTGCGCGACACAGCGGTTTCCACGCTGATCGGCGCGGCCATCGGGCTGCCGATCGCCGCGCTGATCCTGTGGATCATGGGCGCGGCCGGCACGCTCTGGTGGCTCTGGGCCTGGGCGGCGTGGATGGGCTTCAACCTGCTCTTGATGATCGTCTATCCGATGTTCATCGCGCCGCTCTACAACAAGTTCAAGCCGCTCGACGATCCCACCGTGAAGGAGCGCGTCACCGCGCTCATGAAGCGCTGCGGCTTTCGCGCCAAGGGGCTGTTCGTGATGGACGGCAGCCGGCGCAGCGCGCATGCCAATGCCTACTTCACGGGCTTCGGCGCGAGCAAGCGTGTGGTGTTCTACGACACGCTGCTGCGCCAGCTCAACGCGGCCGAGATGGAGGCGGTGCTCGCGCACGAGCTCGGCCACTTCAAGCACCGCCACATCGTGAAGCGGCTCGCCACGATGTTTGCGCTGAGCCTCGCGGGCTTCGCGCTGCTGGGCTGGCTGTCGACGCAGGTGTGGTTCTACGCCGGCCTCGGCGTGCAGCCGAACATGGCGCCCACGGCGCCGAACGACGCGCTCGCGCTGCTGCTCTTCATGCTCGCGGTGCCGGTGTTCGGCTTCTTCGTCGCGCCGCTCGCGGCCCGGCTGTCGCGCCAGCACGAGTTCGAGGCCGACGCCTATGCGGTGGCGCAGACCAGCAGCGCCGACCTTTCGGCCGCGCTGCTGAAGCTCTACCAGGACAACGCGTCGACGCTCACGCCCGACCCGGTGTTCGTCAAGTTCTACTATTCCCACCCACCGGCCTCCGAGCGCCTTGCGCGCATGCAGGCCGCCTGATCGATACCGCCCCTCGCCAAGAAAAGCCGACACCATGAGCAGCATGTTCAAGCCCAAAGACTGGAAGGGCGTTCCACGCCAGGCACTGAGTGCCACCGAGATCGTCTCGGGCCTCGCCAAGCTCGACGGATGGAAGCTCAACGGCGACGGCGCCGATGTCGCCATCGAGAAGACCTTCAGCTTCGCGAACTACTTCGAGACCATCGCGTTCGTGAATGCGCTGGCCTTCGTTGCCCACACGCAGGACCATCATCCCGACCTGTCGGTGCACTACAACCGCTGCGTGGTGCGCTTCAACACGCACGACGTCGGCGGCATCTCGAGCACCGACTTCGAATGCGCACGCCAGGCCGACGCGCTCGTGGCTCCCGCGCCGTGACCGGGGCACGCGCCTTTGGCTAAGCCCGCCCGCACCCCCGCCAAGGGCGCCACGGGCGCTGCCCGCGTGCTTCACGACGGCCTGGTCGTCGCGAGCCACGGGCGCCACTGCCTGGTCGAGACGCCCACGGGCGAGCGGCTGATCTGCCATCCGCGCGGCAAGAAGAGCCAGGCCGTGGTCGGCGACCGCGTGCGCTGGCAGGCCAGCGAGGACGAGGGCACGATCGAGGAGGTCGTGCCGCGGCGCAACCTTTTCTACCGCCAGGACGAGATCCGCACCAAGTCGTTCGCGGCCAACCTCGACCAGGTGCTGATCCTGATCGCGGCCGAGCCGGAGTTCTCGGAACACCAGCTGGCCCGCGCGCTGATCGCGGCCGAGGCCGAGCGCATCGTGCCGATCATCGCGCTCAACAAACGCGACCTGGGCGTGCCGTTCGAGCGCGCATGGAACCGGCTCGCGCCCTATCGCCGCATGCACGAAGGCGTGCTCGCGCTGTCGCTCACGGCCACCGGCGAGGCCGACCGCGCCTTGCTGATGACGCGGCTCGCGGGCAAGAACACGCTGGTGCTCGGCCCCTCGGGCGCCGGCAAGAGCACGCTCGTCAACCTGCTCGTGCCGGGCGCCGCGGCGCTGACGGGCGAGATCTCGCAGGCGCTCAATTCGGGCAAGCACACGACGACGAGCACCACCTGGTACTGGATCGACGAGGCGCGCACCACGGGCATCATCGACTCGCCGGGCTTCCAGGAATTCGGCCTCAACCACATCGCGCCGATGCAGCTCGCGGGGCTGATGCCCGACATCGCCGAGCATGCGAAGGAATGCAGGTTCTACAACTGCACGCACCTGCACGAACCGGGCTGCGGCGTGATCGCGAACGTCGAGGCACCCGGCAAGCCGGGGCCGATCAGCGCGACGCGCTACCGGATCTACGGCGAGCTGTTCGCCGAACTGGGCCAGACGCGGTACTGAACCGCTCAGCGCGCCTGCAGAATCTCCTGCAGGTGCTGCACCAGCAGGCTGCACTGGTCGCGCGTGCCGATGCTGATGCGCAGGTACTGCGCGATGCGCGGCTGCCTGAAGTGCCGCACCAGCACCGCGCGTTCGCGCAGCGCCGCCGCAAGTTCCGCCGCGTCGCACCCCGGGTGGCGCGCGAATACGAAGTTGGCCTGCGACGGCAGTACTTCGAAGCCCAGGTCCTCGAGCTGCAGGCTGAGCCCTTCGCGCGCGTCGATGACCTGGCGGCGCGTGCGCTCGAACCAGGGCTCGTCGTCGAGCGCCGCCACCGCGCCCGCCGAGGCGAGCCGGTCGAGCGGATAGGAATTGAAGCTGTCCTTCACGCGCACCAGCGCATCGACCAGGTGCGCCTGGCCGCAGGCATAGCCGACCCGCAGGCCCGCGAGCGAGCGCGACTTCGACAGCGTGTGGACCACGAGCAGGTTCGGATGGCGCGCGATCAGCGGCATGGCGCTCTCGCCGCCGAAGTCGACGTAGGCCTCGTCCACCAGCACCACGCGCTCGGGGCAGGCCGCGAGCAGCCGCTCGATGCATTCGAGCGGCAGGCCGATGCCCGTGGGCGCATTGGGGTTCGCGATCACCAGGCCGGCGCAGCCACGGGCGGCGCGCGACGCCATTGCCTCGACGTCGATGCAGAGCCGGTCATCCACAGGCAGCAGTTCGCATTCGATGCCGTAGAGCTGCGCATAGACGCGGTAGAAGCTGTAGCTCACGTCGGGCATGAGCAGCGGCTCGGCCTGCTGGAAGAAGGCGAAGAACGCATGCGCCAGCACCTCGTCCGAGCCGTTGCCCGCGAAGACCTGCGCCACGTCCAGGCCATGCCGCCGGGCCACCGCTTCACGCAGCGCGAGCGAGGTGGGGTCGGGATAGCGCTCGAGTCCTTCCGTGGCCGCCTCGCGGATCGCGTGGACCGCGCGCGGCGACGGCGGGTACGGGTTCTCGTTGGTGTTGAGCTTGACGAGGTCGGCGATGCGCGGCTGCTCGCCGGGCACGTAGGGTTCGAGCGCGCCGATGCGCGGGCTCCAGAAGACCGGGACGGGGCTTGCCATGGGATCGTGGCCCGCTCAGCCGAGCAGGCGGGCCAGCGTGAGAAGCGCCAGCAGCACCATCCACATGACCACCGAGCGCCAGACCAGGCCGACCACGCTGCGCAGGTGGCCGGGCTCGGGCTCGCGCCCGGGCGTGCTGCCGCTGTCGGGCCGGCGGTCGTCGGCCAGGGAATCGCCGGCCTGCGCGCGCGGCAGCGGGTCGGTGAGCGGGATCGGCCGCAGCGCCCCGCCGCCGAGTCGCACGTTGACCGCGCCCGAGGTGGCCGCGAGGATCACGCCGTCGTTCTCGCTCGCGAAGCGGCGCGCATCGTTGCGCCAGCAGTCGATGGCTTCCTCGAAGCTGCCGACCACGGCGAAGCCCAGCGCCGTGATGCGCGCGGGCAGCCAGTCGATCGCATGCCAGGCGCCTTCGGCGGCGCGCTGCACCGAGACACTCGAGGGCTGCACCGCCGCGCCGTGCTTGTGGGCCCAGTAGCGCGCGACGAATTCGCTCATGCGGTAGAACACCGCGCCGGCCGGACCGAGCCCCAGCGCCGCGAGCACCGAGAACCACGCCAGCACGCCGAACACGTGGCGGTGCGCGGCGATCACCGAATGCTCGATCACGCGGCGCACGATCTCGCTGCGCCGCAGCTCCGCGGCGTCCACCCCCTGCCAATGCGCGAGCAGCGAGCGCGCGAGCGGCTCGTCGCCCTCGTCGAGCGCATCGCGGATGTCGGTGAAGTGATGGCTGAACTGCCGGAAGCCCAGCGTGACGTAGAGCACCGCGACGCTCCAGAGCACCGCGAACGGCAGTCCGAGCGTGAGCACCAGCAGCCAGTGGATGCCCAGCGTCGCGAGCGTGGGCATGAGCACCGCGAGCCCCCATGCGACCCAACCGTGGTGCGGCTTGCCGGCGTCGAAGTTGCGGCTGGTCCAGCGGGTCCAGGCAAGCACGCCGCCGTACACCGGGTTGTGTGGCGCGAGCGGACGCACCTGCTCGATCAGCAACGCACACAGGATGGCAAAGAAGCTCATCCGGCGATGATAGCGAGGGTGCCCCGGTGCTTCACGCCGGCGCGCACCCTCAGGCGATCAGGAAGCGGTAGAGATTGCGCAGCATGCCGGCCGTGGCGCCCCAGACGAAGCGCTCCTCGGCGCCATCCTGGTAGGGCATCGAATACCACTGCCGGTGCGTGCCGTCGGGTGCTGGCACCGTGTGCCGGCGATGGTTGGCGGGGTCCATCAGCCAGGCCAGCGGCACCTCGAAGGCGGCGGCCACCTCGTAGGGATTGAGCGTGAGCTCGAAGCCGGGCTTCACCAGCGCGACGACCGGCGTCACCACGAACGAGGTGATCGTGGTGTAGGTCGGCAGGCTGCCGAGCACCTCGATGAACTGCGCCGAGAGGCCGACCTCTTCCCAGGCCTCGCGCAGGGCCGCCGCGGCGACATTGGCATCTTCGGGGTCGACGCGCCCGCCGGGGAACGCGACCTGCCCGGAATGGTTCGAGAGGTGCGCGGTGCGCTCGGTCAGCAGCACCGTGGCGCCCGCCGGACGCTGGACGATCGGCACCAGCACCGCCGCCTGGGCCGGCGTGCGCTCGCTCAGGCGCGGCTCGCGGCGCAGCTCGGGCGTCCACTCGGGGGGCGTGGCGAAGCGCCGGCGCAGCGCCTCGGCCGTCAATTCGGCCGGGTCGACCGCGGGCAGGCCGTCCGGGCCGCCGACCACCGGCGCCTTGCGCGGGTCGACCACGAGCAGCGTGGGCGGCACCACGGCGTTGACGGGTTCGGCGGGCTCGAGTTGCATGGAACGGGCGGCGGGGGTGGTGGTCAAGTGGACGGGGCTGTCTGGTGAAGGAGTAGAACCGGAAAATGCCGAGCTGTCTTTTTGCGGATGGCCTGCCCGGCGCAGAACGCAAAAAGCCGCCTGGGCGGCGGCTTTTTGCACGGCAGAAAAACGGCTTACTTGGCAGCCGCTGCTGCGGGCGCCTTGCCCGGCAGCTTTTCCTTGATGCGTGCCGAACGGCCGCTGCGCTCGCGCAGGTAGTACAGCTTGGCGCGGCGCACGTCGCCGCGGCGCTTGACTTCGATGCCGGCGATCAGCGGGCTGTAGGTCTGGAACGTGCGTTCCACGCCTTCGCCACTCGAGATCTTGCGCACCGTGAAGCCGCTGTTGAGGCCGCGATTGCGCTTGGCGATCACGACGCCTTCGTAGGCCTGCACGCGCTTGCGGCTGCCTTCGACGACGTTCACGCTGACGATGACCGTGTCACCGGGCATGAAGTCGGGGATCTTCTTGCCGAGACGGGCGATTTCTTCCTGCTCGAGGGTCTGGATGAGGTTCATGATTTCCTGATGTTCGATCGTGCTCGCGCTACACAAAAGGCGCCAGAGTTCGGTCGTCGAGACGACCCAGGCGCGGCCGGGCAGAGGATCGGGGAACCCGGGATTATAGCTTTTTTTTGAGCGCCGCCTCGTCGAGCTTGCTCAGCCGTCCTGCGGCACGCGCGGCCTCGATCAGGTCGGGGCGCCGCGCCGCAGTGATCGCGAGCCGCTGGTCGCGCCGCCAGCGCTCGATCTGGACGTGGTGGCCGGACAGCAGCGGCGCCGGCACGCCCTGCCCGCTCCATTGCTCGGGCCGCGTGTAGTGCGGGCAGTCGAGCAGGCCGTCGAGCGAGGGGTTGAAGCTGTCCTGCACATGGCTGGCCTCGTCGCCGAGCACGCCGGGCTGCAGCCGCGCCACCGCATCGAGCAGCGCCATCGCGGCGATCTCGCCGCCCGACAGCACGAAGTCGCCCAGGCTCACCTGATGCGTCACGCGCGTGTCGATGAAGCGCTGGTCGATGCCCTCGTAGCGCCCGCAGACCAGCACGGCGCCGTCGCTCGCGGACCAGCGCTCGACCGCCTCGTGCCGCAGCACGTCGCCGATCGGCGAGAACAGCACGACCGGCGCCGGCGCGCCGCGCGCGGCCAGCGCCGCATCGAGGCAGGCCGACAGCGGCTCGGCCATCATGACCATGCCCGGACCACCGCCGAAGGGGCGGTCGTCCACACGCCGATAGTTGCCCTGCGCGTGATCGCGCGGGTTCCAGAGCACGACCTCGACCTGCTTCGACTCGTAGGCGCGGCGCGTCACGCCCGCGGCCATGAAAGGCGCGAACAGCTCGGGAAAGAGCGTGAGGACGTCGAAGCGCATGCGCGCGAACCCGGTCAGTAGTCGGGCTGCCAATCGACCGTGATGAGCCGGCCCGGCAGGTCGACCTTGTCGACGAAGGCCGAGACGAAAGGCACCATGCGCTCGATCGCCTTGCCGTCTTCCTCGGCGGCGAGGACCAGCGTGGTTTGCGGCCCGGTCGCAAGCAGCTCGCGCACGGTGCCGAGCACCACGCCCTCGCGGTTGACGACCGAAAGGCCGATCAGGTCGACCCAGTAGTACTCGTCATCGCCCGCGGTGGGAAAGCTCGAACGCGGCACGAACACGCGCGCGCCGCGAAGCGCCTCGGCCGCATTGCGGTCGGGCACATCCTCGGACGAGGCGACGATGCAGTCGGAATGTTCCTTGGCTTCGCGGATCGCGAGCCGGAACGCAGCGGTGGTGGCGGCGCCGGGCGCCTGCAGAAACCAGCGCTTGGAAGAAAAAAGCGCCTCGGGTTGGGCACTGTGGGGCAGGACCTTGAACCAGCCCTTGATGCCCCAGGCATCGGCGATGCGTCCTACCTCGATCGCGTCCGCCGGCAATTCGGCGGTTTCGAGTGCGGGCAGCATGGCCGTGCGAAAGGCTTCAGGCTCAGGCCGCGGCCTTGGGTGCTGCGGCTGCAGCTTGCTTGATCAGGCGCAGGACCGTGGGCGAAGCCTGTGCGCCGACACTCTTCCAGTACGCGAGGCGGTCCTGGGCGATGCGGATGCTTTCTTCGTTTTCCTTGGCGGTCGGGTTGTAGAAACCCAGGCGCTCGATGAAACGGCCATCGCGGCGAACGCGCTTGTCCGACACGACGATGTTGAAGAACGGACGGCCTTTCGAGCCGCCGCGGGAGAGTCGAATGACGACCATGATTTATCCTTGGGTGGTGCAGCGGGCCCGTATGTTTAACAAGAAGCCCGCTCACAGAGTTCTTTCAGCGTCGAGACACGCGACATGGCCACCCGGCCAGCGACACGCTGAAAAGCCCGCGATTATAGCCCGAACCGCTTTCACTGATATTCAGGCCCCACTGCGTCTCCCGTTTCCCACCTGCATGACCATCACCATCCGACCCAGCCGCGACGAAGACGTCGCGGCCATCACCGCGATCTATGCGCACCACGTGCTGAACGGCACCGGCACCTTCGAGACCGAGCCGCCCACGGCCGCCGACATGGCCGCGCGCCGCTCCGACGTGCTCGGCAAGAACCTGCCCTATCTGGTCGCCGAAGAGGCCGGCGAGGTGTTGGGCTTTGCCTACTGCAACTGGTTCAAACCCCGGCCCGCCTACCGCTACTCGGCCGAGGACTCGATCTACCTGGCCGAAGCGGCACGCGGGCACGGGCTCGGCAGCCGCTTGCTGGCGGCGTTGTCGGAGGCCGCCGAAGCCGCGGGCATTCGCAAGCTCATCGCGGTGATCGGCGATTCGGCCAACGCCGGCTCGGTCGGCGTGCATCGCGCGCAGGGCTTCACGCACGTAGGCGTGCTCAAGGACTGCGGCTGGAAGTTCGGCGAATGGCGCGACGTGGTGCTGATGGAAAAGGTGCTCGGCGCAGGCAGCACCACCCGACCCGAATGAAAAACAAGACCATCGCCGCCTGGCTCTCCTTCCTGGGCGGCCCGTTCGGCCTGCACCGCTTCTACCTGCGCGGGCTCGGCGACTGGCTCGGATGGCTGCTGCCCATTCCCACCGCACTCGGCCTCTACGGCATGGAGCGCGTGCGCATGTACGGCGTGGACGACGGCTGGAGCTGGGTGCTGATCCCGCTGCTGGGCTTCACCATCGCGGGCTGCGCGCTGATGGCGATCATCTACGGCCTCATGACGCCCGAAAAATGGAATGCCCGCTTCAACGCCGGCGCACCCGCCGACGCCGAACCGGGCCGCACCAACTGGGCCACGATCGGCGCCGTGGTGCTGGCGCTGTTCTTCGGCAGCACGGTGCTCATGTCGAGCATCGTGTTCAGCTTCCAGCGCTACTTCGAGCACCAGATCGAGGAAGGCCGGAAGATCTCGCAGTAACCCCTGCGGGGGGCGTCAAAAGATCTGCCAGCTCACCCAGTAGGCGATCGCGGCGACAAAGGCGGACGCCGGGATCGTGAAGATCCAGGCCCACACGATGTTCCCCGCCACGCCCCAGCGCACCGCGCTCGCGCGCTGGGTCGCACCCACGCCGACGATCGCGCCGGTGATCGTGTGGGTGGTCGACACGGGAATGCCAAGCGCGGTCGCGAGGAACAGCGTGATCGCGCCGCCGGTTTCGGCACAGAAGCCGCCCACGGGCTTGAGCTTGGTGATCTTCTGGCCCATGGTCTTCACGATGCGCCAGCCGCCGAACATGGTGCCCAGCGCAATGGCCGCATAGCAGCTGATGACCACCCAGCTGGGCGGCGCGCTGTCGCTCGTCGATGCGTAGCCGGTGGCGATCAGCAGCATCCAGATGATGCCGATGGTCTTCTGCGCATCGTTGCCGCCGTGGCCCAGGCTGTAGGCGCCGGCCGAGACCAGTTGCAGGCGCCGGAACCACCGGTCCACGCGCGAGGGCGTGGCGCGCCGGAAGCCCCAGGCCACCAGCACCATCATCAGCGAGCCGAGCAGGAAGCCGAGCACCGGCGACACGAAGATGAAGGCCACGGTCTTCCAGATGCCCGAGGCCACGAGGCCGCCGGTGCCGGTCTTGGCGATCACCGCGCCGACGATGCCGCCGATCAGCGCGTGCGACGAGCTGCTCGGGATGCCGTAGTACCAGGTGACGAGATTCCAGCTGATCGCGCCGACGAGCGCGCCGAAGACCACGTGCACGTCCACCACGCCCGGCTGGGCGATGCCCTTGCCCACCGTCGCCGCCACGCTCAGGTGGAACACGAAGATGGCGATCAGGTTGAAGAACGCCGCGAACACCACGGCCTGCCCCGGCCTGAGCACGCCGGTGGACACCACCGTCGCGATCGAGTTGGCGGCGTCGTGGAAGCCGTTCATGAAGTCGAACAGGATCGCGAGCGCGACCAGCACTATCACCACCCAGAGGGCGACCTGGATCGTTTCCATCGAGGGCCGCCGCTCAGGAATTCTCGAGGACGATGCCCTCGATCACATTGGCCACGTCCTCGCATTTGTCGGTGATCGTCTCGAGCAGCTCGTAGATGGCCTTGAGCTTGATCACCTCGCGCACGTCGGGCTCCTCGCGGAACAGCTTGCTCATGGCGCTGCGCATCACGCGGTCGGCATCCGACTCGAGGCGGTCGATTTCCTCGCAGGTCTTGAGCGTGGCCTCGGCCACCAGCGGATCGGCGATCTTGCCGAGGAACTTGACGGCATCCTTCAGGCGGTCGCAGCACTTCACGCACAAGGCCGTGAGGCGCACGATCTCCTCGGTCATGTGGCGCACGTCATACAGCGCCATGGTCTCGGCCGAGTCCTGGATCAGGTCGGCCACGTCGTCCATCGTGTTGATGAGCTTGTGGATCTGCTCGCGGTCGATGGGCGTGATGAAGGTCTTGTGGATCAGCCGGTTGACGTCGTGCGTCACGCGGTCGGCCGCGCGCTCGGCATTGTCGACGTCGCGGTTGTACTGCTCGCGCAGGTGCACGTCGCTGTAGTTGGCCACGAGTTGCTCGAACGCCCGCGCCGCTTCGACGATGCGCTCGGCGTGCTGGTTGAACATCTCGAAAAAATTCCCCTCGCGGGGCAGCAGCTTGCCGAACATGGCGCTCTCCTGGGTTCGCGGTTGCCACACGCATGTGACAACGTGATGAAAAACCGCGCAAGTGTAATGGGCAAACCGAAGGCCCCCTGAGAACGAGGGCTCCGTCCGTGCCGCTTCAGTCGCGGATGCGCTCGATGGCTTGCGATGAAACACGCGCCAGCGCCGCGCGCGGCACCTTGTCGGGCGCGATCTCGGCGAGGGGCTTGAGCACGAAGGCGCGCTCGCGCATCCGCGGGTGCGGCAGGCTCAGCGCGGGCGTGTCCTTGACGGTGTTGCCGTGCATCAGCAGGTCGAGGTCGAGCGTGCGCGGCGCGTTGGGAAACGGCCGTTCGCGCCCGGCCTGCGCCTCGAGCAAATGCAGCTCCGACAGGAAGGCCTCGGCCGTGAGCCCGGTGCGCACCGCCACCACGGCGTTGATGTAGTCGGGGCCTTCCGCATCGACCGGCGCACTGCGGTAGAGCGACGACCGTGCCGTGACCACCGTGCGCTCGATGCCGCCGATCGCGTCCATGGCGGCCACCACGGCCGCCCGGGCGTCGCCGAGGTTGGCACCGATGGCCACGAAGGCCTGCACGGTCGGGTAGTCCTCGCGCGGGCGGCGGGCTGCCGGCGCGGGCCTGGACGGCGCCCTGGCCGGCGGCCGGGGGCGCGGGGTCGTGCCTTTGTTCGGGCGTGTCATTCGGACGCGGCGCCTGCGCCGCTTTCACCACTGGCGGCACCGTCGCTGCGGGGCTTGCGGCGGCGCCGGCGCTTGCGCGGCGCCGCCGGGTCGCCGTCGCCGTCGCCGGCGGGTGCCACGGTCTCGGCCTCGAGCACCTCGTCGGGCTGCGGCTCCCGTGCGGACTGGCGCGCCCCACCGGCGGCCTCCGCACGCGGCTTCGGCGCCACCGGGTCGCGCGTGCGCACGCGCTGGCGCACCTTCTGCTCTTCGCGCACCTGCTCGAGCAGGTCCTGCCGGCGCAGGTCGTCGGCGGTGCTGAACTCCTGCCACCATTCGGCGATGGCTTCGCCGATCTCGCCCACGTCGGCGCGCAGGCGCATGAAGTCGAAGGCAGCGCGGAAGCGCGCCTGCTCGACCAGGCTGTAGGGCGTGGAGCCGGTGCGCTTGTCGAAGCGCGGCTGCATCATCCAGATCTCGCGCATGTCGGCCGCGAGCTTGCCGCGGCCCGACACGTCGCCGATGCGGGCGTTGAACACGTCGTCGATCGCATCCTGCAGCGCCGGGAACGGCGGCTGCGGCCGATGGCCGCGCTGGCCCTCGACGCGCTGGGCCCAGCCATCGCGCACGTCGGCCCACAGCACGCAGGCCAGCAGGAAGCTCGGCGCGACGGGCTTGCCCTCGCCGACGCGGCGGTCGGTGTCCGAAAGGGCCGCCTTCACGAACGGCTGGTCGGCGCGCTCCACCACCACGTCGAGCAGCGGATAGATGCCCGTGGCCAGGCCGAGCTTGCGCAGCTGTTCGACGGTGGCGATCGCGTGGCCGGTCTGCAGCAGCTTGAGCATCTCGTCGAACAGGCGGCTCTGCGGCACGTCGGCCAGGAGCTTGCTCGATTCGACCAGCGGCGCAGCCGTCTTGGCTTCCATCTTGAAGCCGAGCGCCGCGAGCTTGGCCGAGAAGCGGATCGCGCGGATGATGCGCACCGGATCCTCGCGGTAGCGCGTGGCCGGGTCGCCGATCATGCGCAGGGTGAGCTTCTGGGCATCGCGGATGCCGTTGTGGTAGTCGACCACGACCTGGTTGGCGGGGTCGTAGTACATGGCGTTGACGGTGAAGTCGCGGCGCGCCGCGTCTTCTTCCTGCGGACCCCAGACGTTGTCGCGCAGCACGCGGCCGCTGGCGTCGACCGCATGCGTCATGCTCGCGAGCTCGCCCTTGCTGGTGCGCTCGTTGCCGGTCACCTGCCCCGCCGCGGCGGCGTCCATGTAGGCGCGGAAGGTCGAGACCTCGATCACCTCGTGCTCGCGGCCGCGGCCGTACACCACGTGCACGATGCGGAAGCGCCGCCCGATGATGAAGGCACGGCGAAACAGCGCCTTGACCTGTTCGGGCGTGGCATTGGTGGCCACGTCGAAATCCTTGGGCCGCAGGCCCAGCAGCAGGTCGCGCACCGCGCCGCCCACCACATAGGCCTCGTAGCCCGCCTGCTGCAGCGTCGTGACGACGTTCTTCGCACGTTCGTCGACCAGGGCCGGATCGATCTTGTGAACCTCCGCCGGCACCTCCTGGCGCTTGCCGAAGCGGCTCTTGGCCCTTGCGCCGCCGGCCGATTTGCCGAGCAGCTTGTCGATGAATGTCTTGATCATTGTTGGTTGAGGCTCGTCTTATTCGTTTTCGAGCATGGATCGAATCAGGGGGATGGTGATCGCGCGCTGCGTCTGCAGCGCATAGCCGTCGAGCTGGTTCAGCAGTTCCATGAGGCTGCCGAGGTCGCGGCTGAAGCGGTGCAGCATGTAGTCGAGCACGTCATCCGACAGCATCACGCCGCGCATGTCGGCCGCCTGGCGCAGCACCGCGCGGCGCTCGCTTTCGCTCAGCACGTGCAGGTGGAACACATGGCCCCAGCCCAGGCGGGTGCGCAGGTCCTCGCGCAGCGGCAGGTCGGCCGGCGGCAGCGCGCCCGCGGCCACCACGCCGCGCTGCAGGGTCTGCGCATTGACGAACCAGTTGAAGGCCGCGTGCTGCTGCACGGCGGTGTAGAGGTGCACGTCGTCGAGCAGCACCGCGCCCCAGCGCTCGTCGAACTCGGGCGGCTCGAGCAGGCCGGCATGCAGCCAGCCCACGCTGGCGCCCTGCTCGCGCAGTGCGACACGCACCGATTCGAGCAGATGGGTCTTGCCACTGGCGCTTTCGCCCCACAGGTAGGTCGGCACCGGCGAGTGCGGCACGGGGCCGCTGGCGCCGCCCGCCCACACTTGCAGGTGGCGCAGCGCCGCCTCGTTGGGGCCGGCAAAAAAAGCGTCGAAGCTGGGGCCCGTCGCAATGCCGATATCGAGCGCGAGCTGTTTCATCCCGGGAAGGTTCATGGAGGGGGCCGCTGGGGCCCTTAAAATCAACAGGAATTCTATCGGCCCGGCCGCTTCGGTTGCCGGCGCCTCCACCGCCCGCCTCCTTCCGGCCCATCGTTTCGCCTTTTCCGACCACCGTCCGACCATGACTTCCCCCACGCCCACCCCGCTCAGCTACAAGGACGCAGGCGTCGACATCGATGCCGGCGACGCCCTGGTCGACCGCATCAAGCCGCTCGCCAAGAAGACCCTGCGCGAAGGCGTGCTGGCCGGCATCGGCGGCTTCGGCGCGCTGTTCGAGGTGCCCAAGCGCTACAAGGAGCCGGTGCTGGTGAGCGGCACCGACGGCGTGGGCACCAAGCTCAAGCTGGCGTTCGAATGGAACATGCACGACACGGTCGGCATCGACCTGGTCGCCATGAGCGTGAACGACGTGCTGGTGCAAGGCGCCGAACCGCTGTTCTTCCTCGACTACTTCGCCTGCGGCAAGCTCGACGTGGACACGGCCGCGGCCGTGGTCGGCGGCATCGCCCGCGGCTGCGAGCTCTCGGGCTGCGCGCTGATCGGCGGCGAAACGGCTGAAATGCCCGGCATGTACCCGGCCGGCGAATACGACCTGGCCGGCTTCGCCGTCGGCGCGGTCGAGAAGTCGAAGATCCTCACGGGCCTCAATGTGAAGCCCGGCGACGTGGTGCTCGGCCTCGCCTCGGCCGGCGTGCATTCCAACGGCTTCAGCCTGGTGCGCAAGGTGATCGAGCGCGCGGGTTCCGACCTGCCCGCCACGCTCGACGGCATGCCGTTCCGCGAAGCGGTCATGGCACCCACGCGGCTCTACGTGAAGCCGGTGCTCGAGGCGCTGATGAAGCATCCGATCAAGGCGCTGGCCCACATCACGGGCGGCGGCCTGCTCGAGAACATTCCGCGCGTGCTGCCCGAAGGCACGGCCGCGCACCTGAAGAAGGGCAGCTGGCCCCAGACCGAATTGTTCGCCTGGTTGCAGAAGGTGGCGGGCATCGACGACATCGAAATGAACCGCACCTTCAACAACGGCATCGGCATGGTGGTGGTGATCGACGCGGCCGAGGCCGCGGCCTGCGCCGACACGCTGCGTGCGGCCGGCGAAACGGTGCACGAGATCGGCACCATCGCCGCGCGCGGCGAAGGCGCGGCCGTGGTGGTGGCCTGAGGCCCGCGGCCTCCGCTACGACGCGCAGCACCTCGCCACGGATGACCAAGCCGCTGCCCGCCACCCCCCTCGTCACCCCGCCTGCGCGCACCGCGTCGCGCCAGGTGGTGGTCGCGAGCTACCTGCTGATGCTCGCGGGCCTGCTGCTCGTGATGTGGCAGCACCTGCTGCCGGGCCTGCTTTGCGTCTGCATCGGCTTTCTTGCCACGCGCTGGTTCACCCGCCTCATCGCGCCGCGCGTCGCGCGCCTCGGCGTGCTGCGCGGCCATGGCGAAGGACTGGCGCGGATCGTCTCGGTCACGCTGGTGCTGCTGGCGCCGGTCGGCCTGCTCTCGCTGGGCTTTTCCGAAGCGCGCGAATACGTCGTCGATGCACCCGACCAATACCGCGAACTGGTCGACTACACCGCGCGCACGGTGCTCGAACTGCGCCAGAAGCTGCCGCCCGAGATCGCGGTCTACCTGCCCGAGGGCGCGGCCGAGATCCAGCGCATGGCCGCCAACTACATGCGCACGCAGGCCGGCGCGCTCGCACTCACGGGCCGGGCCTGGCTCGGCGCGCTGCTGTTCGCCTATGTCGGCCTGATCATCGGCGCGCTCGCGGCGGTGGCGGTGCAGAACCGGCAGCGCCCACCGCTCGCGGCCGAACTGCACCGGCGCATCAGCGTGTTCGGCGAGGCCTTCGGCCAGATCGTCGCGGCGCAGTTCTGGATCGCAGCGTTCAACACGCTGCTGACCGCGATCTTCCTGCTGTTCCTGATGCCGCTGTGGGGCCAACTTCTGCCCTACACGCCGGCGCTGATCACGCTCACCTTCGTGGCGGGGCTGGTGCCGATCGTCGGCAACCTGGTGTGCAACACCGTCATCACGCTGGTGGCGCTGTCGGTATCGCCGATCACAGCGCTCGCCTGCCTCGTGTTCCTGATCGTCATCCACAAGGCCGAGTACGTGATCAACGCCAAGGTGGTCGGCAGCCGCACGCAGATGAGCGTGTGGGAGCTGCTCGCGGTGATGTTCGTGGCCGAGGCGGTGTTCGGGCCGGCCGGTCTGGTGGCTGCACCGCTGTTCTACGCCTACCTCAAGAAAGAGCTGCAGGCGGCGGGGCTGGTCTAGGGCGCGCGCCCTTCCGGCTCTTGATGTCCTGATCTGATCGATTCCGGTCCGCTTCGGCGCGGACTTTGCGCTGGCAGCGCACAAGAATTGTCGGCATCATCAACTCTGCCTGCGCGATGCCCCGCGCGAGCACCCACGCCATGAAATCCTGTCTGATTGTGATCGACGCCCAGGAATCCTTCCGGCATCGGCCGTACTGGTCCGCCGAGGGGCTGCCGTCGTACCTCGCGGCGCAGAACGCGCTGATCGAGGGCTGCGCGGCCGCCGGCGTGCCGATCGTCCGCGTGTTCCACGTCGACGCGCCCGCAGCGCCCGACAACCCGTTCGCGCTTGAATCGGGTTTCGTGCGCCCGATCGAAGGCTTGGCGCCGTTCGAGGCGGCCGCCACTTTCACCAAGCACCGCCACAGCGCGCTGGTCGGCAGCGGGCTCGACGTCTGGCTCACGCAGCAGGGCATCGGCCGGCTGATCGTGAGCGGCATCCGCACCGAGCAATGCTGCGAAACCACCACGCGCCATGCCTCCGACCTGGGCTGGGAGGTCGACTACGTGGCCGAAGCCACGCTGACCTTCGACATGGTGCAGCCCGATGGCCGGCCGCTGTCCGCGGCCGACATCCGCTCGCGCACGGCCACCGTGCTCGACGGGCGCTTCGCGACAGTCTGCAGCGTGGCGCAGGCGCTCGAGCGTGCGGGCGCCATGCAGCCCGCCGCGCAGGCGCGGTAGGCGCACGACCGATGGCGCCGCTGCACGCAGAGCCCATCCGCGTCGTCTTCGCGCTGCTGCCCGACAGCCTCGTGCTCGACTGGGCCGGGCCCGCAGAGGCGCTGCGCATCGCCAACCAGCGGCTGCGGGCGGCAGGACGGCCGGCGCGCTTCGAGATCGAATTCGCGAGCCCGCGCCCGACCGCCACCGGCTCGGTCGGCGTCGCGCTCGCCAATCTCGCGCCGCTGCCGACGCAGTGGCGCGGCCCCGCCTGGGTGGTGCTGGTCGGGCTGCCGGGCGATGCGATCCCGATCGGCAGCCCCGAGGCGCAGGACCTGCTGCACTGGCTGCGCGGCCTGCGCTTCGAACGCGGCCGGCTCGAGCTGATCACCGTCTGCGCTGGCGCCGTACTGGCCGCGCATGCCGGTGCGCTCGCGGACCGGCGCGTGACCACGCACCATCATCACCTCGACGAGCTGCGCGCGACGGAGCCACGCTGTGACGTGGTGGCCAACCGCGTGTTCGTGCTCGATCCGCCGGTCTACAGCAGCGCGGGCGTGACCACCGGCATCGACCTGATGCTGCACCGCATCGCCGAAGTTTGCGGCGAAGCGCTGGCCGCGCAGGTGGCGCAGACGATGGTGGTGGCGCAGCGCCGCGGTCCGCATGATCCCGAGCTGTCGCCGTTCCTGGCCTATCGCAACCACCTGCATGCCGCACTGCACCGCGTGCAGGACGCGGTGAGCGAGCAGCCGCAGGCCGACTGGAGCGTGCCGCGCATGGCGCAGGTGGCGCACACCTCGGCGCGGCACCTGACGCGGCTGTTCGTCGAGCATGCGGGCGTCGCGCCGCTGGCCTACCTGCGACGGCTGCGGCTCGCGGCCGCGCAGCTGGCGCTGGCCTCGGGCGCGAGCGTGACGCGGGCCGCGGAAATCTCGGGCTTCGGCTCCGACACCCAATTGCGGCGCGCCTGGCACCAGTTCGGCCTGCCGGGCTCGCCCTCGGCGCCGCGTCATTGAGGCAGGCAGGCTCGGGCGCGCGCCAGCAGCAGCGCGCGTTCGCGCGTGTTGCGCGTGAGCGAGGCGGCGCGGTCGAACTCCCTGCGCGCTTCTTCGTGGCGGCCGAGCTTGAAGAGCAGATCGCCGCGCACGGTCGGCAGCAGGTGATAGCCCTGCAGCGCCGGCTCGCCGAGCAGGGCATCCACCACTTCGAGCCCCGCCGCCGGGCCGAAGGCCATCGACAGCGCCACCGCGCGATTGAGCTCGACCACCGGCGACGGCGACAGCTGGGCCAGCGCGTCGTAGAGCGCGGCGATGCGCTGCCAGTCGGTCTCCTCCGCGCTGCGGGCGCGCGCGTGGCAGGCGGCGATCGCGGCCTGCAGCGCATAGGGCCCGAGTGCGCCGCCCAGCGCTTCGGCGCGCGCCAGCCCGGCCAGGCCGCGGCGGATCAGCATCTGGTCCCAGCGCGCGCGGTTCTGCGCGAGCAGCAGCACCGGCTCGCCCGAGGCGCCCACGCGCGCGGCAGTGCGCGAGGCCTGGATCTCCATCAGCGCGACCAGTCCATGCACTTCAGCTTGCGCGGGCATCAGCCCGGCCACGATGCGGCCCAGGCGCATCGCCTCGTCGCAGAGCGCGGGGCGCATCCAGTCGTCGCCGGCGGTGGCCGAATAGCCTTCGTTGAAGACCAGGTAGAGCACTTCGAGCACCGATCCAAGCCGTGCCTCGAGTTCGTGTCGTCGCGGCACCTCGAACGGCACGCGCGCCTCGCGCAGCGTGCGCTTGGCGCGCACGATGCGCTGCGCGATGGTGGCCTCGGGCACGAGGAAGGCGCGCGCGATCTCGTCGGTCGCCAGGCCGCCAACCAGGCGCAGCGTGAGCGCCACGCGCGCCTCGGTCGACAGCACCGGATGGCAGGCGGTGAACACCAGCCGCAGCAGGTCGTCGCCGATGTCGTCGTCGATCGCCGCGTCGAGCGCCTCGGCGAAGTCGGCCTGCGCGATCGCGTGCCGGGCGTCGAGCTCGCGGCCGATCTCGGGCGCCTTGCGCTCGACCAACTGGCCGTGGCGCAGGTGGTCCAGCGCCCGGTGCTTGGCCACGGCCGTGAGCCACGCCGCGGGGTTGTCGGGCACGCCGGCCTCGGGCCAGCGCTCGAGGGCCGACACCAGCGCGTCCTGCGCCAGCTCCTCGGCCAGGCCCACGTCGCGCACCATGCGCGCCACCGTGGCCACGATCCTTGCCGACTCGATGCGCCACACCGCCTCGATGCTGCGGTGGACGCCGGCCGCGCCCGGGGTGGTCACTGGCTCTTCTTCAGCGTCTGCATCGACGCGAAATCGCTGGTCCTGGCCTGCACGTCGGGCGGATAGTCGGCCACTTCCTGGATCTGGCGCACCTCGATGACCTCGTTCTCGGCGCCGGGACAGCGCGTGGCCCATTCGATGGCGTCGGCGCGCGAGGGCACGTCGATGATCCAGAAACCGCCGAGCACTTCCTTGGCCTCGGCGAAGGGACCATCGACGACCTTGGGCTTGCGGCCCGGAAAGCTCACGCGCGCGCCCATCGAGGGCGGATGCAGGCCGTCACAGCTGATCAGCACGCCTGCCTGCTGCATCGATTCGTTGTAGGCCATCATGGCCGACACCGCATCGATGTCGTCGGGCACGGTGCCCGGGGCGGCCGTCTCGTAGCCGCGGGGAATCATCAGCAGCATGAATCGCATGGCGGGGTCTCCTCGTTGCGTGGCGGTCAGTCGGCGGCCTTGGCCTGGGCGGCCTCGGTCTGGGCACGCAGGCGGTCTTCCTGCGCGGCCAGCTCGGGCGTCATCGCCTCACCGAAATCGGCGGCCTCGAACACCTGCCGGATCTCGATCTCGCCCTCCTCGAAGGGGCTGCGCTTGATCCACTCGATGGCCTCCTCCCTCGACTTGACCTGCAGCAGCCAAAAGCCGGCGAGCAGTTCCTTGGTCTCGGCGAAGGGGCCGTCGATGACGGTGCGCTTCGTGCCTTCGCAGCGCACGCGCACCCCCTTGGACGAGGGATGGAGCCCTTCGCCCGCGAGCAGCACGCCGGCGTTGACGAGTTCCTCGTTGAACTTGCCCATCGCGGTGAGCAACTCGGTGCTCGGCATCACGCCGGCTTCGGAATCCTTGCTGGCCTTGACCAGAACCATGAATCGCATGTCGTTTCTCCTGAAGGGTGGATGAAGAAGGAACCGGCGCGAAAAAACACATGCGCCTGTTCACACGTCGCGCAGCGTGCCGCCGGATCGACACGCGAGCGCCGGAAACTTGTAACCCGATGCTTCAGTGGCGCGCGCTAAAGGTAGCCGCAGAAGCGCAGCACATGCCCGTCGGGCTCGCGGACCGCAAACTCGCGCAGGCCCCAGGGCTGCGACACCGGCGGCTCGATCACCGTGACGCCACGCCGGAGGTAGGCGGCATGCAGGCCATCGATGTCCTTGCCGACATGGATCACGATCTCGCCGCGCCAGGGCGGCGCGTCGCGCGTGCTGCACTGCCAGAGGCGCAGGCAGACCGGGTCGCCATAGCTGCCGTCGCCTTTCTTGACTCTGGCGTAGCTCGGCGGCTCGCCTGCGATGAAGTCGAGCTCGAAGCCCAGCACTTCGCAGAACCAGCGCGCCGCGCGCGTGACGTCGGACACCGGCAGCACCGGCTGCAAGGCATGGAATTGATGCAGCGTCCCGAGGTCGGCCGCGGGCGTGATGCCGGGCCTTGCGGGCGTCATCGGTTCGCAGCGCGGCGCAGCGCGGCCACCCGCTCCGCGATGTCGTCGACATCGAGCGCATCTTCCGCATGCGCGAGGTAGGTTTCGAGGTCACGCACGGCCGCCGCGGTGCTGCCCTGCTCGGCATGGGCGAGGCCGCGGTCGCGGTACTCGCCCCAGGCGTTGGGCAGCAGCGTGACAAGGCGGTCCTGCACCGGGATGGCACGCTGCCAGTCCTCCTGCGCGCGGTGCACCTCCTTGAGATTGCGCAGCATGCGCGCAATGATCTCGCGCGGGCTCGCGGGCTGCAGGTAGAGCCCGAGCGGCACGTCGAAATCGCCCACCAGGCCGTTGCTGCGCTTGTAGGGCTCGAGCCGCTCGCTGAGTTCCTCGCGCGAGAGCGACTTGCCGCTGAAGGGGTCGATCACGACCTGCCCCTTGGGCAGCGTCACCTTGACCATGAAATGGCCCGGGAAACCCACGCCGCGCGCCTGCAGGCCGAGCCCCTGCGCCAGCTCCATCCAGAGCACCGCGAGCGAGATCGGGATGCCGCGGCGCGTGCGCAGCACCGCATTGAGGTAGCTGTTGTCGGGGTCGTAGTAGTCGTTGACGTTGCCGCCGAAGCTCAGGTCGCTGAAGAAGAACTGGTTGAGCGCGCGCAAGCGCGCGAGCGGCGCGGCATCGTCGGGCAGCCGGCGCTTCAGGCGTGCAAGCAGCTGGTCGACGTCGCCGAGCACCTGCTGCACGTCGAGGTCGGGGTATTCATCTTGCGCCAGGCTGGCGGCAGCCTCGAGCAGCGGAAAGTGGTCGTCGCTCTGCACCAGCGACTCGAAATACGCGAGGGCGGTGGGAACCTGAAAGCTGAACGTCATGTGTCTTTGTAGAGGAGCGCCCGAAGTGCGTCAAGGCGGTGTTTTCAGCGCCGCAGGAAGCTGCGCAGCCGCACGCCCACGGCCGCGAGCACGCCGAAGTACAACAGCCCCGCGCCCGCGATCAGCGCCGCCAGCCAGCCGATGCGCAGCAGCCGCTGCTCGCGCAGGGCGATCCAGTCGACATGCTGTGCGCCCCAGACCAGCACGGCGGCCAGCGCCAGCGTGCCGGCGGCCACCTGCAGCACGAAGCGGCCCCAGCCGGGCGCCGGCTGGTAGTTGCCGCGGCGCACCAGCCCGACCAGCAGCCAGACCGCGTTGACCAGCGCGCCGATGGCGATGGTCAGCGTCAGCGCCGCATGCTGGAGCAGCGGCACCAGCACCAGATTGAGCAACTGGATCAGCACCAGCACCGAGACCGCGATGATCACCGGCGTGCGCATGTCGTGCTTGGCGTAGTAGCCCGGCGCCAGCACCTTGATCGCCACGATGCCGACGAGCCCGACGCCGTAGCCCATCAACGCCAGCGTGGTGCGCCGGACGTCCTCGCCGCTGTAGGCGCCGTTGTGGAACAGCACCGCCACCAGCGGCTGCGAAAACAGCAGCAGCGCCACCGCGCAGGGCGCCGAAAGCAGCACCACCAGCCGCAGGCCCCAGTCGAGCAGCGCCGAATAGCGCGCGTCGTCCCTGGCCGCGCGCGCACCCGCCAATTGCGGCATCAGCACCACGCCGAGCGCCACGCCGAGCATTGCGGTGGGAAATTCCATCAGCCGGTCGGCGTTGGCGATCCAGGTCACGCTGCCGACGGCGAGGTGCGAGGCGATCTGCGTGTTGATGAGCAGCGAGATCTGCGCCACGCTGACGCCCAGCAGCGCCGGCGCCATGAGCTTGGCCACCTTGCGCGTGGTGGGGTCGCGCCAGGCCGCCCGCACCGCGCCCAGGCTCGCGCCGATGCGCGGCAGCAGCCCGAGCTTGCGCAAGGCCGGCACCTGCAGCGCCAGCTGCAGCACGCCGCCGACCAGCACGCCGGCGCACTGCGCATAGATCGGCTCGATGCCCCAGCGCCGGAACAGCGGTGCGCCGACCACGATCGCCAAGATCAGCGAAATATTGAGCAGCACCGGCGACGCCGCCGGCACCGCGAATTTGCGCCAGGTATTGAGCACCCCGCCGGCCAGTGCAACCAGCGACATGAAGCCGATGTAGGGGAACATCCAGCGCGTCATCACCACGGCCGCGTCGAAGCCCGGAAGGCCGCTGGCCATGGCCCACACCAGCCAGGGCGCGCCGAGCACGCCGGCCACGCACACCAGCACCAGGGCCCAGGTCAGCAGCGTGGCGACGTGGTCGATCAGCGCCTTGGCGCCCTCTTCGCCGGCCTCGGTCTTGTGCGCGGCCAGCACCGGCACGAACGCCTGGCTGAAAGCGCCCTCGCCGAACACCCGCCGGAACAGGTTGGGAATCCGGAATGCGACATTGAAGGCATCAGTCAGCGCGCTGACGCCGAAGACCGAGGCAAAAAGCACGTCGCGCACGAGGCCCGTGATCCGCGAGGCGAGGGTCAGCAGGGAGACGGTGGAGGCGGATTTGAGCAGGGACACGGGGCGAGTGTAGGCCCCCGAAAGCCCCGATTCGGCCGAAAACCCAACCCGGCCTATAATGGAGGGCTTTGCTGCATCATCCTCAGACACCTAAGGAACACAAACCATGGCATCCGCCAAGCCCAAGAAGAAGAACCCGCGCCTCGCGTCGGGCCGCAAGCGCGTCCGCCAGGACACCAAGCTCAACGCCGCGAACACCTCGCTGCGCTCCAAATACCGTACCGCCGTGAAGAACGTCGAGAAGGCCGTTGTGGCCGGCGACAAGACCAAGGCGAGCGAACTCTTCGCGAAGGCCCAGAGCATCGTCGACGCCGTCGCCGACAAGGGCATCTTCCACAAGAACAAGGCTGCCCGCGACAAGAGCCGCCTGTCGGCGAAGGTCAAGGCCCTCGCCCTCGCGCCTGAAAAGGCCGCCGCCTGACACCTGTCAGGCAAGCCCGGACTGAAGGATTTCTTCAGTCCGCCGTTTGATCGGGGTGCGCTGCAGCAAAGTGTAAAAAACCGCCTTCGGGCGGTTTTTTCATGGGCGCTCGGTTTGGGGGCTCAGGCCTTCTTGGGCGGTACTTCGGGCACGTCGGGCACCAGGCAGGCCTCCGCCACCTGCAGGTCGTTGTCGCGGGCGAAGTTCACGCAGAAATCCCAGGCCATGGGCTCGGCCTCGCGCAGCGCGCTGTTGACCACCACGCACTTGACGCCGTTGATGGTGGTGGGGATGCACCAGGGCGAATAGCTCAGGTGGCTTCCCGGATAGGCCCCGCCGGGTCGGAAGGAGCACATCACGCCGGCCAGCCGCTCGGCCCAGTCGCTCGGGCGGAAAGTGCGGCCATCGCGGGTGATGCCCTGGATGAAGATTTCTTTGGCGGTGGGGGAAATCATCGTTGAATGAGGCGACCGGAGGCAGGTGCTGCGGTGCAGCAACCGATTCTATCCGCGCCCCTTTTCGCCGCCTGGAGACAGGGCATTGCTGTGATGCGGAATCGTCAACGAAGCCGTCGTACCACCGGCCTAGAATTCCCCTTCCCTTTCTGGAGAACCGAATGAGCGCCACCGCCGAGCCCACCTCGCCCCACGTCATGAACACCTATGGCCGCCTGCCGATCGCGCTGTCGCACGGCCAGGGCTGCCGAGTCTGGGACACCGCGGGCAAGGCCTACCTCGACGGTCTCGGCGGCATCGCCGTGAACACGCTCGGCCACAACCATCCCGAGCTGGTGCCCGCGCTGCAGGACCAGATCGCCAAGCTGATCCACAGCTCCAACTACTACCACGTGCCCGGCCAGGAGCAGCTGGCCGCCAAGCTCGTCGAACTGTCGGGCCTGACCAACGCTTTTTTCTGCTGCACCGGCCTCGAAGCCAACGAAGCCGCGCTGAAGCTCGCGCGCAAGTACGGCCACGACAAGGGCATCGAGCGCCCCGAGATCGTGGTCTACGAGGCCGCCTTCCACGGCCGCAGCATCGCCACGCTGTCGGCCACCGGCAACCCGAAGGTGCAGGCCGGTTTCGGCCCGCTGGTCGAGGGCTTCATCCGGGTGCCGCTGAACGACATCGAGGCGCTGAAGAAGGCGACCGAAGGCAATCCGAACGTCGTGGCGGTGTTCTTCGAAACCATCCAGGGCGAAGGCGGCATCAACCCGATGCGCCTCGACTACCTGAAGCAGGTGCGCGCGCTCTGCGACGATCGCGACTGGCTCATGATGATCGACGAGGTGCAGTGCGGCATGGGCCGCACCGGCAAGTGGTTCGCCCACCAGTGGGCCGGGATCAAGCCCGACGTGATGCCGCTCGCCAAGGGCCTCGGCTCGGGCGTGCCGATCGGCGCCGTGGTGGCCGGCCCCAAGGCCGCCAACATCTTTGCGCCGGGCAACCACGGCACCACCTTCGGCGGCAACCCGCTCGCGATGCGCGCGGGCGTCGAAACCATCCGCATCATGGAAGAGCACAAGCTGCTCGAAAACGCCGCCACCGTGGGCGCGCACCTGAAGGCAGCGCTCGAGCGCGAGCTTGGCGGACTGGCCGGCGTGAAGGAAATCCGCGGCCAGGGCCTGATGCTCGGCATCGAGCTCGACCGGCCCTGCGGCGTGATCCTGAACCGCGCCTGCGACGCCGGCCTGCTCTTGAGCGTGACCGCCGACCGCGTGATCCGCCTCGTGCCGCCGCTCATCCTGAGCATCGCCGAGGCCGACGAGATCGTCGCCATCCTCGCGCCCATCGTGAAGAACTTCCTCTCGGAACCGGCCCCGCAATGACGAACGCCACCACGCCCAACGCCATCCGCCATTACCTGCAGTTCTCGGACCTCACGGCCGACGAATACGCCTACCTGTTCGACCGCATGGCGGTCATCAAGCAGAAGTTCAAGACCTACGAGAAGCACCAGCCGCTGACCGACCGCACGCTGGCCATGATCTTCGAGAAGGCCTCCACGCGCACGCGCGTGAGCTTCGAGGCGGGCATGTACCAGCTCGGCGGCAGCGTGGTGCACCTGACCACCGGCGACAGCCAGCTCGGCCGCGCCGAGCCGATCGAGGACAGCGCCAAGGTCATCAGCCGCATGGTCGACCTGGTGATGATCCGCACCTTCGAGCAGGCCAAGATCGACGCCTTCGCCGCGCATTCGCGCGTGCCCGTGATCAACGGCCTGACCAACGAGTTCCACCCCTGCCAGATCCTGGCGGACATCTTCACCTACATCGAGCACCGCGGTTCGATCCGGGGCAAGACCGTCGCCTGGGTCGGCGACGGCAACAACATGGCCAACACCTGGCTGCAGGCGGCCGAGATCCTCGGCTTCACGGTGCACGTGAGCACGCCGAGCGGCTACGAGGTCGACCAGTCGGTCGCCGGCATCCGCTCGGGCGACAGCTACAAGGTCTTCGAAGACCCGATGGAAGCCTGCCGCGGCGCCGACCTCGTGACCACCGACGTCTGGACCAGCATGGGCTACGAAGCCGAGAACGAGGCACGCCGCAAGGCCTTTGCCGACTGGTGCGTCGACGAGGACATGATGCGCGCCGCCCAGGCCGACGCGCTCTTCATGCACTGCCTGCCCGCGCACCGCGGCGAAGAGGTGCAGGCCGAGGTCATCGACGGACCGCAATCGGTCGTGTGGGACGAGGCCGAGAACCGGCTCCATGCGCAGAAGGCGCTGATGGAGTTTCTGCTGCTGGGGCGGCTCTGAATCCTGGCGCCGGGCGTCAGAACGCCCAGGCGCCCAGCTGGTAGTAATCGAAGCCGCTGCTGCGCCCGCCGAGGCACTTGGCGAGGAAGTCTTCGGCGTGGCGGTACATCGCGAGGTTGTTGCTCCACTTCTGGTTGCCGTGGCCGTCGCCCTCGAAGCTGACGAACTCGACCTGCTTGCCGGCCGCGCGCAGCGCCGCGACCATGCGCTCCGACTGATCGAACTTCACGCGCGGGTCGTTCACGCCATGCATGACGAGCAGCGGCGCGCGCACGTTGGCGACGTGGTTGATCGGTGATTTGGCATCCAGGATCTTGCGCTGCACGGGATCGGCCGGATCGCCGACATAGCGCTTCCACCAAGGCAGGTTGAGCGACCAGTACGCGGGCGCGTTCTCGATCAGCCGCGAAAGGTCGGACATGCCCACCACGTCGACCGCGCAGGCAAAAGTCTCCGGCGTCATCGTGGCGCCCACGAGCGCCGAATAGCCGCCGTAGCTCGCACCGTAGATCGCCACGCGCGCCGGATCGGCCACGCCCTGGGCCACGGCCCAGCGCACGCCGTCGATGAGGTCGTCGTGCATCTTGCCCGCGAACTCGCCCACGGCCTTTTCCATGAAGGCCCGGCCGTAGCCGGTGGAGCCGCGGTAGTTGACCTGCAGCACCGCATAGCCGCGGTTGACGAGAAATTGCTGGAGGCTGCGGTTGGTGCCTTGGAATGTCCAGATATCACGTGCCCAGGGTCCGCCGTGAACCAGCAGCACCATCGGCAACGCGCGCGCCTGCGCGCCCGGTGGCAGCGTCAGGTAGCCATGGATCCGCAAGCCGTCACGCGCGGCATAGTCGATCGGGCGCGTCGATGCCAGCGAGGTCGCAACGCCGCTGGTGTTGCTTTCGCCGAGCAGCAGCGGCGGCGTGCCAGCACCGCGCTGCAGCAGGTAGTGTTTCCAGCCCTTGTCGGTACCGACACCGACCGTCATCGCCTGCTCGTCGTCGGCCATGCTGGTCACGTGCACCGCGGCCGGCGCGCCGTCGGCCAGCGGCTCGAGCCGGGCCGCCAGTGCGGCATCGAAGTACCTGGCGCGCGGATAGCCCGGCACCGCATAGGCCGCCAGCGGCGCATGGCTGCGGCGGCTGATGAGCACCTGCTCGACATCCACGTCTGGCTCGGCATGCACCACTTCCTCGGCGCCCGATTCGAGGTCGAGGCGCACCAGGGCCTCCTTGTCACGGCCGCGCCCCGAGACCGCCCATGCGATGTTCGTGCCGGGCACGAAGTCGGCGATCCACCAGTTCTCGTCCTTCTGCCAATGCAAGGTGGTGCGCCATCCGTCGCCATCGGGCAGTTGCAGGTAGCGCGCCTCCCCGTCCAGCACCGAACGTGCGCGCAGGCGTCCGGCGCGGTCCACCACCCAGCTGGTGACATTGCCCGGGTTCTGCGCCAGCATCGCGCGCGCGCCGGTGGCGGGATCGATCCGGTAGAGATCGAACACCTTCTTGTCGCGCAGGTTGGACGCGACGACCACTTCGGGCCGTCCGTCGATGCGCCGGACGATGCGAGAGCGCGTGCCTTTGAACGGGGTCAGATCAACGGGCGGCGCATCGGCGCGCGCCAAGTCGACTGCCAACACATGCGTGTCCTCATCGCCCGTGCGGTCCACCGTGAGAAACAGGTACCGGCTGTCGCCCGACCAGACGATGCCCTGTGCGCGCACCGGGATCGCCCGCGTGTCGCCGCTGGCCAGCTGCTTCACCCACACGGCCGGCTTCAGACCGCTGACGCCCTTCCATGCGAGCGATGCGCCATCGGGCGATAGACGATAGGTGCTCGTGCCTTCCACATTCGCAACGAACTCGCGCACCGGGATCAGCGGCGGCAGCGACTCGCCTTGCAGCGCCGGGTGCGTCGGCGCGATGGCGCAGCCGCCGAGCAACACCGTCAACACCAGCGCGATCCACATTCTTGGCAGCGTCACAGGCAGTCCTCCTTGTTGTGGGCCGGATTCTGTGCCGCCCGACCTTTGGCAAACCCAAAGGCGCCAGCGCCACAATCCAGCCCATGCACATCCTGCTCATCGAAGACGATCTCGACCTCGGGCGCGCGCTGCAGGCCTCGCTCAAGGTCGAGCACTTCACGAGCGAGTGGGTGCGCCGCGCCGCCGATGCGCCGCAGGCCGTCGACGGCGCGCATGTCGACTGCGTGCTGCTCGACCTGAACCTGCCCGATGCCAGCGGCTTCGACCTGCTGCGGCGCTGGCGGCGCAACGACGTGCGCGTGCCGGTGATCGTGATCACCGCGCGCTCGGCCATCGACGACCGGCTGGCCGGCTTCGAGGGCGGTGCGGACGATTTCGTCATCAAGCCCTTCGAGACCGCCGAGCTGGTGGCACGCATCCGCGCCGTGGTGCGGCGCAGCGCGCGGCAGGCGAGCGAACGCTGGACGGTGGGCGTGCTCGAGATCGAACCCGGCCGGCGCGAGGCGCGGCTGCAGGGTGTGCCGCTGGCGCTGTCGCCGCGCGAATTCCAGCTGCTCATGGAGCTGGCACGCGAGCCCGGCGCGGTGGTCGCCAAGGACCTGCTGTCGCAGCGGCTCGCGCCGCTCGGCGATCCGGTCGACTTCGCGGCCATCGAAGTGCACATGTCCAACCTGCGCAAGAAGATCGGCACCGAACGCGTGCGCACGGTGCGCGGCGTGGGCTATCTGCTCGAGCCATGAGGCTCGCGCGGCTCATTTGGCGGCATCTTGCCGAGCCGTCGCTGGTGCGGCGCGGCACCGCAGCGACGCTGCTGGTGCTGCTGCTGATCTGGGGCGTGCTGCTGGGCTACATGTACCTCGAGAACCGCAGGTACCTGGCCGAGGCGCCGGGGCTGCAGCAGTTCGGCGACGCGCTGCTCGTCGCGCTGGAGGAAACGCCGGACCCGGCACAGGCGCGCGTCGTGATGACCGCCACCGAGCGCTGGACCGCCATACGCCGAATCCAGGACAGGCGCCTGGGCGGCACTGTGCTCTACGAGCTCCGCGACCGCGGCGGCGCCCGGGTGTACGCGTCCAGCGCCTGGCCGTGGCCCGCCGCCACGCCGCCGGACGACCGCTGGACCGAGCACTACTGGCGATACGACGGCACGGGTGCGCACTGGCACCTGCAGGTCTTGAACCCGCGCCGCACGCGCGGCGCATGGCTCAGCTACAACGCCCGCACCATCGTTCCCTATCTGCTGGTCGCGTTCCCATTCGTGCTGCTCGCGGTTTGGCTCACGGTGCGCGCCAGCCTGCGGCCGCTCCAGCAGCTGGCGCAGCGCATCGAAGCGCGCGCGAGCGACGACCTGAGCGCGGTCGGCGTGCCGGCGCGCTACCGCGAGCTCCGGCCGCTGGTGCAGGCGCTCGATGCCTTGCTGCTGCGCGTGCGCGGCACGGTGGCGCGCGAGCGTGCCTTCGTGCAGGACGCGGCCCATGAGATCCGCACGCCGCTGGCCGTGATCAGCGCGCAGGCCCATGTGCTGGCACAGGCTCGCGAGCCGGCCGAGCGCGCCATCGCCGAAATGCAACTGAACCAGGCCATCGCGCGCACCTCGCACCTGGCGCGGCAACTGCTCGAACTCGCCGCGCTGGACCGCCCCGGCGCGCCGAGCGCCAGCCGCATCGACCTGGCGCACTGGCTGCGCACGCTGCTCGGGCCGGCCGCCCAGGCGGCCCTGCGCGAAGGCCGCGAGCTGTCGCTGGACGCGCCCGACACCCTGCCCTGGACCGTCGAGCTCGGCACACTGGAGTCGATCGTGCAGAACCTGGTCGACAACGCACTGCGCCACGGCGTGCCCGGCAGTGTGGTGGCCGTGGCCCTTTGCGAAGCCGAAGGCCGGCTGCAGTTCGATGTGCGCGACGACGGCCCCGGGATCGCGGCGCCCGAGCGCGACAAGGTCTTCGAGCGCTTCCACCGCGGCAGCGCGCCGCGCGCGAACGGCGCCGGCCTCGGGCTCGCGATCGTCCGTCAGGCCGCCGCGCGCCTGGGCGGCAGCGTCGAGATCGTGGAGGGCCTGCTGGGGCGCGGCGTCGGTTTCCGCGTGCGCCTGCCGCGGCCCCGCGGATAGCATGGCGCCATGAGCAGCCTCAACGTCCCCTGCCGCCAATGCGGCGCCTGCTGCGCCGCCTACCGCGTCGACTTCAGCGTGCATGAGCTCGACTCGCAGGGCGGCACGGTGCCGGCCGGGCTCGCGGTCGACGTCAACGACGCGATCGCCCGCATGCGCGGCACCGACCACGCACGGCCGCGCTGCGCCGCGCTCACCGGCCGCATCGGCGAAGCGGTGGGCTGCGGCATCTACGAATGGCGCCCCAACCCCTGCCACGAGCTCGAGGCCGGCAGCGATGCCTGCGAGCGGGCCCGGGCGCGGCATGGGCTGCCGGCGCTCGAAGGCGGCTGAACCATCAACCCGTCACAAGGTGTGTTGGAAATAACCGACACCACGACCGCGCGCGCAGCGCTACCTTCGCGCCATGCGCTCTCTGCAACCTCAGCCCCGCGTCTGGGACATCTCGCCGCCGGTCCATGAAGGCACGCCGGTGTTCCCCGGCGACACGCCCTACCGGCAACGCTGGGCGGCCAGCATTTCGCCCGGCTGCCCCGTCAATGTGAGCGAGATCACGCTCTCGCCCCACGTCGGCGCGCATGCCGACGCACCGCTGCACTACGACCCCGAAGGCCTGCCCATCGGGCTGGTCGACCTCGCGCCTTTTCTCGGGCCCTGTCGCGTCATCCATGCCATTGCCAAGGGGCCGCTGGTCGAATGGGCGCACATCGCGCATGCGGTCGACAGCCAGTTGCCGCCGCGCGTGCTGGTGCGCACCTATGCGGCCATGCCGGTGGACCGCTGGGACCCGCGGCTCGCCGCCTATGCGCCCGACACGGTCGAGCGCCTCGCGGCCATGGGCGTGAAGCTCATCGGCATCGACACCGCGAGCATCGACCCGGCCGACAGCAAGACGCTCGACAGCCACCAGCGCATCCGCCAGCTCGACATGCGCGTGCTCGAGAACCTCGTGCTCGACGATGTGCCCGAGGGCGACTACGAACTCATCGCGCTGCCGCTCAAGCTGGTGAGCGCCGACGCTTCTCCCGTGCGCGCCGTGCTGCGCGACCTTTCCCCGCCGACATCCCATCCATGACCACCCTCGAAGACTGCCGCGCCCTCGACGCGCAAGACCCACTCGGCGCGCTGCGCGGCCAATTCATCCTGCCCGACGGCGTGATCTACCTCGACGGCAACTCGCTCGGCGTGCTGCCGAAGGCGGCACCGGCACGCATCGCCGAAGTCGTGGCCGCCGAATGGGGCCAGGGCCTGATCCGCTCCTGGAACACGGCCGGCTGGTTCGACCTGCCGCAGCGCCTGGGCGACAAGGTGGCACGGCTGATCGGCGCCGCGCCCGGCGAAGTGGTGTGCACCGACAGCACGTCGGTCAACCTCTACAAGGTGCTGTTCGCCGCGCTCTCGCAGCAGAAGCAGCACGCCGGCCGCCGGCTCGTGGTGAGCGAGCGCAGCAACTTCCCGACCGACCTCTACATCGCCGAGTCGCTGTGCCGCGAGCGCGGCTTCACGCTCAAGCTCGTCGACGAGGGCGAGCTGCCCGCCGTGCTGACCGAGGAAGTCGCCGTGCTGATGCTCACGCACGTGAACTACCGCACCGGCGCGATGCACGACATGAAGGCCGTCACCGCGGCCGCGCATGCCGTCGGCGCGCTGACCGTCTGGGACCTGGCGCACAGCGCAGGTGCGGTGCCGGTCGCACTCAACGACAGCCAGGCCGACTACGCGATCGGCTGCGGCTACAAGTACCTGAACGGCGGCCCCGGCGCGCCGGCCTTCGCATGGGTGCACACGAAGCATGCAGGCCAGTTCGAGCAGCCCCTTTCGGGCTGGTGGGGCCATGCGGCGCCGTTCGAGTTCACGCCGCACTACCGGCCCGCGCCCGGCGTGGGCCGCTACCTCTGCGGCACGCAGCCGATCATTGCGCTCGCGGGGCTCGAATGCGGCATCGACAGCGTGCTCGCGGCCGAAGCCTTCGATGGCGGCCGGGGCAGCATGGCGGCGCTGCGCACCAAGTCGCTCGCGCTCACGGACCTGTTCATCGCGCTGGTCGAGGCGCGCTGCGCGGGCCACGGGCTCTCGCTCGTCACGCCGCGCGAGCCTGCGCGCCGTGGGTCGCAGGTCTGCCTGAGCCGCAACGAAGGTGCCTACGCGATCGTGCAGGCACTGATCGCGCGCGGCGTCATCGGCGACTACCGCGCGGGCGATGCACAGATGCCTGACATCCTGCGCTTTGGTTTCACGCCGCTCTATCTCGGATTCGAGGATGTGTGGAACGCAGTGGAACACCTGGTGCAGGTGCTTGAGACCGGCGAATGGCGACGCGCCGAGTTCAACCAGAAGAACGCAGTGACATGAGCACGCCGATCCCGAATCACCCCGAGCACATCGTGCGGGAAGAAGGCGCGCAGCTCGACTTCAGCAAGTCGATGAGCTACGGCGACTACCTGCACCTCGACGAGATCCTCCATGCGCAGCATCCGCTGTCGCCCGCCCACGACGAAATGCTTTTCATCGTGCAGCACCAGACCAGCGAGCTCTGGATGAAGCTCATGCTGCACGAACTGCGCGCAGCCACGGCCTGCATCGCTGGCGAGAAGCTGTCGGACGCCTTCAAGATGCTCGCGCGCGTGAGCCGGATCATGGAACAGCTCGTGAGCGCATGGACCGTGCTCTCGACCATGACGCCGCCCGAGTACACGGCCATGCGCCCTTACCTCGCGAATTCGAGCGGCTTCCAGAGCGCGCAGTACCGCTGCATCGAATTCGCGCTCGGCAACAAGAACGCGGCGATGCTCAAGCCCCATGCGCACCGCCCCGATCTGCTGGCCCAGGTCGAGGCCGCCTACCGCTCGCCATCGCTCTATGACGAATCGCTGCGCCTGCTGGCGCGCCACGGACTGCCGGTGCCCGCCGACAAACTCGAGCGCGACTGGACGCAGCCCTACGAGGCGAGCGACGGCGTCGAGGCGGCATGGCTCACGGTGTACCGCGATCCGCATGCGCACTGGGACCTCTACCAGCTCGGCGAGAAGCTCACCGACCTCGAGGACGCCTTCCGCCTCTGGCGCTTCCGCCACGTGACGACGGTCGAGCGCGTGATCGGGTTCAAGCGCGGCACGGGCGGCACGGGCGGCGTGAGCTACCTGCGCAAGATGCTCGACGTGGTGCTGTTCCCTGAAATCTGGCGGCTCCGAACGGATCTCTAGGACGCCTGCTGACGCGCTACATTGGCAGACACCCTCACGGAGACCTGCCATGCACCCAGACGACATCCGGTTTTCTCCCGACGAGCTTGCCACGCTGCGCACGCATGGCGTGGTGCTGTTCGCGGACCGCGTGATCTTCGACGCGCAGCCGCCGATAGCCGATCCGCGCATCGCCGAGATCGAGGCTCTGTGCGCCGGGCCGCTTCCCGAGGCGCTCACCGCACTCTGGCGGCAGACCGCGGGCGGGCGCCTCGACTACGACCTCTCGCTGCCGATGAACGGCAACATCGAGGCCGTGAGCTGGTCGGAGCTGTTCTGGGACGGCAGCGACGGCTACCACGACCTGCAGGGCTGGATCGCGCACGAGCAGGAGATCGCCCAGGAAGCCGCCGGCGACGAAGGCCGCAGCTGGAGCGGCAAGCTCACGCACCTGCCGTTCGGCGGCTTCGAGTACCTCGACCGGGTGTACGCGGTGGTGGAGCCTGGCGAGGCGCACGGCAGCATCGTCGCGTGGAAGCACGGACTGCCGCCCGCCTGGACGCATGCGCTGCACGAGGACGGCGTCAGCACCATCGCGCCCGACCTGCGCGGCGCCTTCGCGGCGCTGCACCTCGACGAGGATCCGCTCGCGCCCGCGGGCGACTATTTCTCGGGCCAGGAACTGCTCGAATACCTCGACGACCGGCACGAGGAACACGGCCTCGACATCGACCTGATGGACAAGCTCGTGGCTTTCTACCGCCGCGCGATGCTCGACTGGCGCACGCCGCTCGCGGACGGCACGCTGCGCCACCAGCCGGCAACCGCGCGCGCGGCACTGCGCCACGCCATCGCCACCGACGACGCCGGGCTGGTGGCCGAGCTCGCGGCCGCCGGCGTGAGCTTCCAGGGGCCGCAGCAGGGCAGCGCGCTCGCCACCGACGTGGCGATCGGCCAGGGCGCGTACGCGGCCGCCATGGCACTGGTGCGTGCGGGCGCGCCGGTGGCGCGCGAGGCGTTGGCCAACATCGACGGCCAGATCTCGCCCGAGCTCACGGGCGCCCTGCTCGCGAACGGTGCCGAGCCCGGGGTGGCCTCGATCGTCCAGTGCGCGGCCTGCGGCGCGCCCGCAAGCGCGCACCTGATTGCAGATGCCTGCGCCAGCGCGGGCATCGACGTGCCGGCCGCGTTTGCGCTCGAACGCGAAGCCACGCTGCGCGAACTCAAGGCCACGCTGCTCGAGGTGCGCGGGGGCAGCCACAGCCACTACCTCGGGCCCGAAGGCCTCGCCGAGCGCATCGAACACCTGCAGGCGTTCAGGCTCGATTGAGCCGGCCGGCGCTCAGCCCGCGTACAGCCAAGGCTGATCGAGCAGCCGCGCGCCAAGCAACCGCATCGTGAGGTCGCGGCCGATGCGCGTGGCGCCGGTCGCATGAAAAACCTGCCCGTTGCGCCGCGCGCGCGCCTGCACGCGCGCATTGCGCTGCCAGCGCGCCTCGGCATAGCGCGCGAAGGCGGCCGGCACGTCGGCCGCGGAACCCTCGCCGAGCGCATCGGCCAGCGCCACCGCATCCTCGATGGCCATGCCCGCACCCTGCGCGAGGTACGGCACCATCGGATGCGCGGCATCGCCGACCAGTGCCACGCGTTCGTGCGCCATCTCGGCGGCCGAGCGAATGGCAGGGCGGTCGCTCAACGACCAGGCACGCCAGCCCGGCATTGCCTCGAGCAGCGCCTGCAGGCTGCCCGCGCTCGGCCCCGTGGCCTGTTGCAGCGCGGCCAGGCTGCTGGCCTGGTCCCAGTCGTGCGCGCTGCCCGCGGGGGCCGACTCGGCAATCACCACCACATTGAGCCACGCGCCGCCGCGCACCGGATAGGCCACGGCATGCAGGTGCGGGCCGAGCCATACGTCGATGCGGTCGCGGCGCAGCGCCTCGGGGAGTTCGGCCTGCGCGACGAGCGCGCGCCAGGCCGTGTGCCCGGTGACGCGCGGCGCCTCGGCGGCCGAGGGCGTGTCGAGCCGTTGCCGCGCGATGCTCCAGAGCCCGTCGGCGCCGACCAGCGCCTCGCCCTCCCAGGCCCTCGAACCGCTCGCCGAAATGCACACCAGGTCTTCGTCGGCCTCCACGTCGGCGATGCGCGCGTCGGTCACCAGCATCCCGCAGGCCGTGGCACGCACGGCGTCGAGCAGCAGGCGATGGAGGTCGGCGCGGTGGACGCAGACGTAGGGTGCGCCATAGCGCCGGCGCATCGCGGGGCCGAGCGGCAGCCGCGCGAGTTCGGCGCCGCTGCCGGCGCTGCGCACCGCCAGCATCGTGGGGTGCGCAGCGATGGCGTCGAGGCCGTCGGCCAGGCCGAGGCTTGCGAGCCGCCGCGTGACATTGGGGCCGAGCTGGATGCCGGCGCCGATCTCGCCGAACGCCGCCGCCTGCTCGAAGACGTCGACCCGGTGCCGGCCGCGCGACAGCGCCAGCGCGGCGGCCAGCCCCCCGATGCCGCCGCCGGCGACGAGGATGTGCGCGGGCATCGGCCTCAGCGGCTGGGATGCGTGTCGCGCAGGGGCTCGCCGGTTTTTTCAGCCGCGGCGCCGGGACGCACCTTGGGCCCGCAGCTGCCGCAACTGTCGCAGGAACCGCAGCCCGAGGTCTTGGCCAGCGACGCGGCCAATGCGTCGGCGCGCTCGCGGTCGACCCAGCCCGCGCGGTGCGTGCCGGCGGCGAGCTTCTGCGCAGCGCTGCGGCGCCAGCCCGCGGGCATCCAGCGCCAGACCGCGTAGAACGCGGCGGCTGCGACGATCAATCCGACGATCAGTTGCTGTGTCATGTCCGTCCCTTCTTGCGAAGCCTGCTTTTTACCCCGCGCCCAAAGCCAGCGCCACGCGGTAGGTGATGAAGCAGGCCAGGTAGGCGAGCCCGAACAGGTAGCCCGCCATGATCCAGACGTACTTCCACGAGCCGGTTTCGCGCTTGACCGCCGCGAGCGTCGAGATGCATTGCGGCGCGAAGACGAACCATACCAGCAGCGACAGCGCGGTCGCGAGCGACCAGGTGCCCGCGATCAGCGGCTCGAGCTGGCCCGCGACGTCGTCGCCCGTGGCCGATAGCGCATACACCGTGCCGAGTGCGCCCACCGCCACTTCGCGCGCGGCCATGCCCGGCACCAGTGCGATCGAGATCTGCCAGTTGAAGCCGATCGGCGCGAAGATGTATTCGAGCCCGCGGCCGATGATGCCGGCCAGGCTGTACTGGATCGCGGGCCCCGTGGCGCCTTCGGGCGGCGACGGGAAGGTCGACAGGAACCACAGCAGGATGGTCATCGTGAGGATGATCGTGCCCACGCGGCGCAGGAAGATCCAGGCGCGTTCGTACAGGCCCACGGCCAGGTTCCGAAGGCTGGGCCAGCGGTAGGCTGGCAGCTCCATGAGCAGCGGCGAATGCTGCTTGTTGTCGCGGAAGCGCTTCATGACCCAGGCCACGGCCATGGCCGAGACGATGCCGAACACGTAGAGCGCGAACAGCACCACGCCCTGCAGGTTGAACACGCCGGCCACGCTGCGCTGCGGGATGAACGCCGCGATCAGCAGCGCATACACCGGCAGGCGCGCCGAGCAGGTCATGAGCGGCGCGATCATGATGGTGGTGATGCGGTCGCGCCAGTTGCTGATGGTGCGCGTCGCCATCACGCCGGGAATGGCGCAGGCGAAGCTCGAGAGCAGCGGAATGAACGAGCGGCCCGACAACCCCACCGAGCCCATCACGCGGTCGAGCAGGAACGCGGCGCGCGGCAGGTAGCCCGAATCCTCGAGCGCGAGGATGAACAGGAACAGGATCAGGATCTGCGGCAGGAAGACGATCACGCCGCCCACGCCGGCGATCACGCCGTCGACCAGCAGGCTCTGCAGCATGCCTTCGGGCATGTAGGTCTTGAGCAGCCCGCCGGCGGCGTCGGTGGCCGCGAGGATCGCGTCCATCGGCACGCTGGCCCAGCTGAACACGGCCTGGAACATCAGGAACATCGTGACCGCGAGCACCAGCATGCCCCACACCGGGTGCATCACCACGCGGTCGATGCGGTCGCTCGTGACCAGGCTGGTCGCGGGCTCGGTGACCGCGAGCCCGAGGATGCGCCGCACCTCGCGCTGGGTGGCGAGCACGTCGTCGAGCCCCGGCGCCTGCCAGGCCTTGGGCGCGGCGGTGGGCACCGGCGCATCGAGCGCGTCGAGCAGGGCCTGGGCGCCGCCCGACTGCACGCCGACGGTCTCGATCACCGGCACGCCAAGCTCGCGCGCGAGCACGGCGGTGTCGACCACGATGCCCTGCTTGCGCGCCATGTCGGTCATGTTGAGCGCCACCACCATCGGCAGGCCGAGGCGCTTGGCCTCGAGCACCAGCCGCAGGTTGAGCCGCAGGTTGGTGGCATCGGTCACGCACACCAGGAGGTCAGGCAGCGGCTCGGTGCTCTTGCCGGTGACCACGTCGCGCGTCACGGCCTCGTCCGCGCTCAGCGCGTTGAGGCTGTAGGCGCCGGGCAGGTCGAGCACGAAGACGCGGCGGCCCGACGGGGTGCGCAGCAGCCCTTCCTTGCGCTCGACGGTCACGCCCGCATAGTTGGCCACCTTCTGGCGGCTGCCGGTCAGCAGGTTGAAGAGCGCGGTCTTGCCGCAGTTCGGGTTGCCGAGCAGCGCCACGCGCCCCGGCTGGGCCGTGGCCGCGAGCCGGCCCGGTCCCTGGATCACGGCCTCAACCACGGCGAGCTCCTTCCGGCAGGTCCGGAGCCACCCGGATCAGCGCGGCCTCGTGGCGGCGCAGTGCAAACGTGGTGTGGCCGAGCCGCACTGCGAGCGGCTCGCGCCCCGCCAGGCCCGTGGCGACGATGCGCACCGGCTCGCCCGGCACGAAGCCGATCTCCGTGAGACGCAGCACCAGTTCGCGATCGTCCGCGCCGTCGGGGCGCGCCACGTCGAGCACGGTGGCCCATTGATTGTCGGGAAGCTGGTCGAGCCGCAGGCCGGTGGGCGCCAGGGCGGCGCCGGAGTCAGAGGTTTGCACGGTGAGGAAGTGCGCCGGAAGCCGGTCGCGCCAAGGAGCAAAACCCAGATGCTATCAATTCTCAATTGCACTCGCAGGCAAAGTCCTTTGGCTGCCGTGCGGAATAGCACGCTTGCGCGCCTCGCACCAAGCCGTCAGACCGCGAGTTCGACGATGCGCGCGCTGACGGAAGCGCCCTCGATGGTGAGCTCCGCCACCGAGACCGGCAGCTTGAAACGCCGCGGCCCGGCACTGCCGGGATTGACGTAGAGGATGCCGTCGCGCGTTTCGACCTTGGGTTTGTGCGAATGGCCCGACACGACCACGCGCACCCCCGCGAGGTGCGCTTCGATCTGCGCCAGGTCGTGGATCACATGGATGCGCACTTCCTCGACGCCAAGTTCCGCGGTTTCGGGGATGCCGTCGGCCCAGGCCTCGCGGTCGTTGTTGCCGCGCACCGCGGTGAGCGGCGCGATGGCCGCGAGCGCCTCGAGGATCGCCGCGCTGCCGATGTCGCCGCCGTGCACGATGCGGTCGCAGCCCTCGAGCGCCGCCACCGCCTGCGGCCGCAGCAGGCCGTGGGTGTCGGAGATCAGGCCGACGCGCAACAAGCTCAGGCGGCCAGCAGTTGCCGAAGCACGAACGGCAGGATGCCGCCATGCTTGTAGTAGTCGACCTCGATCGGCGTGTCGATGCGCAGCCGCACCGTCACTTCCTGATGGCTGCCGTCGGCGCGGTGCACGACGAGCTTCACGTCCATCTGCGGCCTGAGTTCGCCGCCGATCACCACGTCGATCTTCTCGTCGCCCTTGAGCCCGAGCGTCTGCCAGGAATCGGCGCCACGGAACTGCAGCGGCAGCACGCCCATGCCGACCAGGTTGGCGCGGTGGATGCGCTCGAAGCTGCGCGCCACCACGGCCTTGATGCCCAGCAGCTGCGTGCCCTTGGCGGCCCAGTCGCGCGACGAGCCGGTGCCGTACTCCTCCCCGCCGAACACGACCGTCGGCACGCCCTGGGCGATGTACTTCATGGCCGCGTCGTAGATGAACATCTTCTCGCCGCCGGGCTGGTACAGCGTGAGGCCGCCCTCTTCCTGCGTGCCGTTGACGTCCGGCGGGATCATGAGGTTCTTGATGCGCACGTTGGCGAAGGTGCCGCGCATCATCACGTCATGGTTGCCGCGGCGCGAGCCGTAGCTGTTGAAGTCGGCCTTGGCCACGCCGTTGGCCTTGAGCCAGATGCCCGCGGGCGAGCTTTCCTTGATGGCGCCGGCGGGCGAAATGTGGTCGGTGGTGATCGAGTCGCCGAACAGCGCCATGATGCGCGCGCCCTTGAAGCCCGCGTCCGATGCGTGCGGCTCCATCTTGAAGCCCTCGAAGAACGGCGGCTCGGCGATGTAGGTCGAGGCGGGCCAGTCGTAGACCTGGCCGGTGGTGCCCTTGATGCTGCTCCAGAACTTGCCCGGATCGGTCTTGACCTTGTCGTAGTTGGCGCGGAACGACTTCGCGTTCATCGCATGGCGCAGGTTGTCGTCGATCTCCTTCGGCGTCGGCCAGATGTCGCCGAGGTAGACGTCCTTTCCGTTCTTGCCCTTGCCGACGGGTTCGGTCATCAAATCGACCAGCACGTTGCCCGCGATCGCGAAGGCCACCACGAGCGGCGGCGAGGCGAGGAAGTTGGCCTTCAGGTTCGGATGGATCCGCGCTTCGAAGTTGCGGTTGCCCGAGAGCACCGCCGCGCCGATGAGGTCGTTCTTCACGATGACCTCGTTGATCTCGGACGTGAGGTCGCCGGCGTTGCCGATGCAGGTGGTGCAGCCGTAGCCCGCAAGGTAGAAGCCGAGCTTCTCGAGGTAGGGCAGCAGGCCGGCTTTCTCGAGGTATTCGGTCACGATGCGCGAACCCGGCGCGAGCGAGGTCTTGACGTGCGGCTTGACCGTGAGGCCCGCCTCCACCGCCTTCTTGGCCAGCAGGCCGGCCGCGAGCATCACGCTCGGGTTGGAAGTGTTGGTGCACGAGGTGATGGCCGCGATCAGCACGTCGCCGTTGCCGATGGTGACGCCGCCCTCGGCGAGCGGATGGCGCTGCTTGAGCCGCTCGGGCGGCTGGTTGAAGCCGTTGGCATCGTTCGGCTTGCTGAAGAGCTCGGAGAACTTGGTCGACAGCTGGCCCAGGTCGATGCGGTCTTGCGGGCGCTTCGGGCCGGCCAGACTCGGCGACACGGTGCCGAGGTCGAGCTTGACGATCTTGGTGTAGTCGATTTCGCCGGGTGCCGGCATGCCGAACAGGCCCTGGGCCTTGTAGTAGGCTTCGAAGCGCTCGACCTCTTCCTGCGTGCGGCCGGTGCCCTTGAAATAGGCCACCGTCATCTCGTCGACCGGGAAGAAGCCCATGGTGGCACCGTATTCGGGCGCCATGTTGCCGATGGTGGCGCGGTCGGGCACCGCGATCGATGCGGCACCGGGGCCGAAGAACTCGACGAACTTGCCCACCACCTTCTCGGCGCGCAGGATCGCGGTGACGAACAGCACGAGGTCGGTGGCGGTCACGCCTTCGCGCAGCTTGCCCGTGAGCTCGAAGCCCACGACGTCGGGCGTCAGCATGTAGACCGGCTGGCCGAGCATCGCGGCCTCGGCCTCGATGCCGCCCACGCCCCAGCCGACCACGCCCACGCCGTTGATCATGGTCGTGTGGCTGTCGGTGCCGACCAGCGAATCGGGGTAGTACACGGGCACCTCGGCATCGTCGGTCGAGCTCTTGTAGACGCCGCGCGCAAAGTACTCGAGGTTCACCTGGTGCACGATGCCGAAGCCCGGCGGCACGACGCCGAAGGTGTCGAAAGCCTGCATGCCCCACTTCATGAACTGGTAGCGCTCGTTGTTGCGCTGGAACTCGAGCTTCATGTTGAGGTCGAGCGCCTTCGGCGTGCCGTAGTGGTCGACCATCACCGAATGGTCGACCACCAGGTCGACGGGCACCAGCGGCTCGATGGTCTTCGGCGACTTGCCGAGCTTGGCGGCCACGCTGCGCATGGCGGCCAGGTCGGCGAGCAGCGGCACGCCGGTGAAGTCCTGCAGCACCACGCGCGTCACCACGAAGGGAATCTCGTCGGTGCGGTCGGCGTTGGGCGCCCAGCGGGCCAGCTCCTCGACGTGCTTGGGCGATACCTTCTTGCCGTCGCAGTTGCGCAGCACCGACTCGAGCACGATGCGGATGGAGACCGGCAGGCGCTCGATCGACGGATACTGCTTTGCCAGCTCCTTCAGCGACCAGTATTTGCCGGCCTTGCCCGAGGCGGTCTTGAAGGTCTTGAGGGTAGAGGCAAAGGCGTGCGCCGGTGCTTTGGCCATTGAGGGGACTCCTGTTCGTTCGGTCTGTTCGTGGAAGCACCTCAAAGATAGCAGGGAACGATGACCATGGCCCGCACCAAGGGTCTTTTTCAGGCGGTCGCCAGGCCCGCGCCGGCACGCGTGCGGCGCAGGCCGGTCCACTGCAATTCGGCCAGCACGACCACGCACAGCGCCTGCGCCAGCACCCAGGCGACGCCGAGCGCGCTGACGGCGAAGATGCCGCTCATCAGCAGCGCGACGCAGCCCACGGCCCAGCCGAAGTTGCCGGCCGCCACCAGCCCGATCAGCGCGCGCGGCGGCGTGCTGCGGCTGGCCATCCATGCCGCGGCGGCCGCGTAGGCGAGCAGGAACACGCCCGTGGCCATGAGCAGCGGCGCCGGCAGGCCGGTGAGCCGCGCGAGCGTGTCGGTCAACGCGACCTGGAGCGCGCCGGTCGCGGCGCAGGAAGCGGCATCGGCCCACATCACGCGGGGCAGGAAACGGGGGGACGCAAAGACGGACATGGCTTTCTCCTTCGGGTTGTGCGGCAAGCCTGTCCTGCCGCGTTGGGGTCAATGATCCCGAAGCGGCTGCGCACGGTCGATAACCTCGCAGGTCATGGCGCCGCGCCGCGGCCGCGCCAGAATGCGCGCCATGATGAACACGCCCCGCCCCCTTTCGTCGTCCGCCTCCGCCCAGCCCGGCGCACGCGATCCCTTCGGCGCCCACCTGCGGCACTGGCGCACGCGCCGCCGGCTCAGCCAGCTCGACCTCGCACAGGAGGCCGAGGTCTCCACGCGGCACCTGAGCTACGTGGAAACCGGCCGTGCCGCGCCGAGCCGCGAGATGGTGCTGCGCCTGGCCGAGCGCCTCGACGTGCCGCTGCGCGAGCGCAATGCGCTGCTGGTGGCCGCCGGCTTCGCGCCGATGTACCGGCAGCGTTCGCTCGACGACCCCGCGCTGGCCGCGGCGCGCCGCGCGGTGGACCTCGTGCTCAAGGGCCACGAGCCGTTTCCCGCGCTGGCGGTCGACCGGCACTGGAACCTCGTGGCCCACAACGCGCTGGTGCCGATGCTCATGGCCGGCGCGGCGCCCGAGCTGCTGCAGGCGCCGATCAACGTGCTGCGGCTGAGCCTGCATCCCGACGGGCTGGCCTCGCGCATCGCCAACCTCGCGCAATGGCGCGCGCACCTGCTCGAGCGGCTGCAGCAGCAGATCGCCGCCACGGGCGATGCGGTGCTGCAGGCGCTGCACGACGAGCTCGAGGCCTATCCCATGCCGCAGGCCGGCCACGATGCACCGCCGCCCGCGGCCGCCGAGCTGTCGAACGTGGTGGTGCCGTTCCAGCTCGCGACGCCGAATGGCGTGCTGAGCTTCATCAGCACCACCACCATCTTCGGCACGCCGGTCGACGTCACGTTGCAGGAACTGGCGGTGGAATCGTTCTTTCCCGCGGATGCGCAGACGGCGGCGGCGCTGACGGCGCTGGCGGCGGCGGGCTGAGGTCTGGCCGTTCGGAGCGCGGCGGCGCGGCGCCTTCGCCTTCGCCTTCGAAGTCGTCGACCTGGATCACCTTGTCGGCGGCCTTCAGGTAGGCCAGTGCCAGCGCGGGATCGGGCGCGGAAGCCGCGGCTTCCTCGAGCGAGCCGGTGCGGCGCAGGTTCTTGTTGAGCGCCGCGGTCGCGTCGCCGAGCTGCGCGGCGAGTTCCATCGCCTGCATCAGGTCGCGCAGGCCGCCCGGGCCGGGCGCGCTGAGGTCGGGCGCGAGCCGCCGGACGATGCGCGGGTCGCTGCGCAGCAGCTCGGCCAGCGCCATCAATTGCACGTCGCGCAGCGGCGCCAGGTGCGCGGTCCGGCGCAGCACCAGGGCACCGATCAGGCGCCGCCCCGGCGTCGGCAGGTTGGCATAGAGATCGTGCATGATCTCGCCGGCCGCATCGATCTGCAGGCGTATCGCGGCCTGCGCGAAGGGCAGCATCTCCGGCGCGGCATCGACGCGCCAGCGCCAGATGCAGGCGCTCGCGAGGTACAGGTGCGCGAGCACGTCGCCCAGGCGCGCCGAGAGCAGCTCCATGCGCTTGAGCTTGCCGCCCAGCAGCCCCATCGCGAGGTCGGCCGTGAGTGCGTACTTGGCGCTCATGCGGGCGATCAGCCGCGCCTCGTGCGCCAGGGCCTCGGGCGGCTGGCCGACCACCGGTGCGCCGAAGAGGCTGTGCCACAGGTTGCGCGCCACGTGCTTGCCATGGGCGATGAGCGCGCGGCCGAGCGCCGCTTCGTCGTGGGCCTGCACCGCTGCCATCTCGTCGAGCACATGCGGATGGCAGCGCACGGCCCCCTGACCGAACACGATCAGCGCGCGCGTCAGGATGTTGGCGCCTTCGACGGTGATCGCGATCGGTGCCTGGCGATAGGCCACGCCGAGCAGGTTCGACGGGCCGGCGATGATGCCCTTGCCGCCGAGGATGTCCATGCCGTGGTTCACCGCGCGCCGGCCCGCCTCGGTCAGCTGCACCTTGAGGATCGCGCTTGCCACGCTGGGCCGCTCGCCGACGTCGAGCGCGGCCGCGGTGAAGCGCCGCGCTGCGTCGCTCGCATAGAGCTCGGCCGCCATCTGCGCGACCAGCCCCGCCACCGCATGGAACTTGCCGACCGGCAGGCCGAACTGCTCGCGGATCTGGCCGTAGGCGTTGCTCACGTAGAGCGCGGTCTGCTGCATCGCCGAGCCGAGCGCGGGCAGCGAGATCGCGCGGCCCGCGGCCAGGCACTCCATCAGCATGCGCCAGCCCTGCCCTACCTGCTGCTCGCCACCGATCACCCAGTCCATCGGCACGAAGACCTGCCGGCCCCGGATCGGGCCGTTCATGAACGCGCTGTCCATCGGACGATGGCGCCGGCCGATCTCCATGCCTTCGTGCGGCACCGGAATGAGCGCGCAGGTGATGCCGAGCTCGCGCTCGCCTTCGGGGCGGCTTTCGTCGATGGCATGGAAGGCCAGCCCCACGACCGTGGCGACGGGCGCGAGCGTGATGTAGCGCTTGTCGAAGTCGACCAGAAAGCCGCGCGTGCGCCGGCCACCGAAGTCGCGCTCGACCAGCACGCCGCGGTCCGGAATGGCGGCCGCATCGGAACCCGCATAGGGCGACGTCAGCCCGAAGCACGGCAGCTCGCGGCCGTCGGCCAGGCGCGGAAGGTAATGCGACTTCTGCGCCTCGGTGCCGTAGCGCAGCAGCAGTTCGGCCGGGCCGAGCGAGTTGGGCACCATCACGGTGACGGCGGTGGCGACGTTGACGCTGGCGATGCGCGCCACCACCGTCGCGTGGGCATAGTGGCCGAAGCCGAGCCCGCCGAATTCCTCGGGAATGATCATGCCGAAGAAGCGCTGCTCTCGCAGGCGGCGCCAGACCTCGGGCGGCAGGTCTTTCGCCTGGTCGATGGCATGGTCGTCGAGCAGGCGGCAGAGATCGACCACTTCGCGGTCGAGAAAGGCCTGCTCGCGTTCGGTGAGGCGGTTCGGGCCCATGCGGCCGAGCGCATCGAAGTCGGGCCGCCCCGCAAAGAGCTGCCCCTCGAAGCCCACGGTGCCGGCCTCGAGCGCCGCACGCTCGGTGTCGCCGAGCGGTGGCAGCGCCTTGGCAAAGGGCTGCATGGCCCAGCGGCCGATCAGTGAAGCCAGTGGCATGGGTGGTCTCCTGTTTTTCTTTCCCGCACGGCAAGCCCCGCGCCAAGCCCATTGTGGGCGTTGGCACGCCGCGAGGTCGGCCGGCCGAGGGCGCTCCCGGCTGTCGGAGATCGGCCCCATGAAAAAAAACCCCGCAGTGCGGGGCTTGGTCATCGAGGCCGAAGACGGGATCAGGACACGGCGGCCGCCACCTTGGTGTCCTCGGTCTTGTAGTCGTCGATCTTGTCGAAGTTCAGGTACTGGTAGATCTGTGCGCTCGACGCATCGAGTACGCCCACGTTCTCCATGTACTCCGCGCGCGTCGGGATGCGGCCTAGGCGCGAGCAGATGGCGGCGAGTTCGGCCGAACCCAGGTACACGTTGGTGTTCTTGCCCAGCCGGTTCGGGAAGTTCCGGGTGCTGGTCGACATCACCGTGGCGCCTTCGCGCACCTGCGCCTGGTTGCCCATGCACAGCGAGCAGCCCGGCATCTCGGTGCGCGCGCCGGCATTGCCGAAGACGCCGTAATGGCCTTCCTCGGTGAGCTGCTGCGCGTCCATCTTGGTCGGCGGCGCGATCCAGAGCTTGACCGGGATGTCGCGCTTGCCTTCGAGCAGCTTCGACGCGGCGCGGAAGTGGCCGATGTTGGTCATGCACGAACCGATGAACACCTCGTCGATCGCGGCGCCTGCCACGTCGCTGAGCGTCTTCACGTCGTCGGGGTCGTTCGGGCAGGCCACGATGGGCTCGTGGATCTCGGCCAGGTCGATCTCGATCACGGCGGCGTAGTCGGCGTCGGCGTCGCCCTTGAGCAGTTGCGGGTCCTTGAGCCAGGCTTCCTGGGCCGCGATGCGGCGCTCGAGCGTGCGCGCGTCGGCATAGCCCTCGGCGATCATCCACTTCATCAGCGTGATGTTGCTGTTGATGTACTCGATGATCGGTTCCTTGTTCAGGTGCACCGTGCAGCCGGCGGCCGAGCGTTCGGCCGAGGCGTCGCTGAGCTCGAAGGCCTGTTCCACCTTCAGGTCAGGCAGGCCCTCGATCTCGAGGATGCGGCCCGAGAAGATGTTCTTCTTGCCCTTCTTCTCGACCGTGAGCAGGCCGCTTTTGATCGCGTAGAGCGGAATCGCGTTGACCAGGTCGCGCAGCGTGACGCCGGGCTGCATCTTGCCCTTGAAGCGCACGAGCACCGACTCGGGCATGTCGAGCGGCATCACGCCGGTGGCGGCCGCAAAGGCCACGAGGCCGGAACCGGCAGGGAAGCTGATGCCGATCGGGAAGCGCGTGTGGCTGTCGCCGCCCGTGCCCACGGTGTCGGGCGTCAGCAGGCGGTTGAGCCAGCTGTGGATCACGCCGTCGCCCGGGCGCAGCGAGACGCCGCCGCGGGTGCTGATGAAGTCGGGCAGCTCGTGGTGCATCTTCACGTCGACCTTCTTCGGGTACGCCGCGGTGTGGCAGAACGACTGCATGACGAGGTCGGCCGAGAAGCCCAGGCAGGCCAGGTCTTTCAGCTCGTCGCGCGTCATCGGGCCGGTGGTGTCCTGCGAGCCGACCGAGGTCATCTTGGGTTCGCAGTAGGTGCCGGGGCGCACGCCCTGTCCTTCGGGCAGGCCACAGGCGCGGCCGACCATCTTCTGCGCGAGCGAGAAGCCCTTCTTGGTGTCGACCGGGCTTTGCGGCAGGCGGAACAGCGTGGAGGCCGGCAGGCCCAGCGCCTCGCGCGCCTTGGACGTGAGGCCGCGGCCGATGATCAGCGGAATGCGGCCGCCGGCGCGCACTTCGTCGAACAGCACGTCGCTCTTGACCTTGAATTCGGCGATGACCTTGCCGTCCTTGAGGGCCTTGCCTTCGTAGGGGCGCAGCTCGATCACGTCGCCGGTGTCCATCTGGCTCACGTCGAGCTCGATGGGCAGCGCGCCCGCGTCTTCCATGGTGTTGTAGAAGATCGGCGCGATCTTGGTGCCGAGGCACACGCCGCCGAAGCGCTTGTTCGGGATGAAGGGAATGTCGTCGCCGGTGAACCACAGCACCGAGTTGGTGGCCGACTTGCGGCTCGAGCCCGTGCCGACCACGTCGCCCACGTAGGCGATCTGGTGGCCCTTCTGCTTGAGCGACTCGATGAACTTGACCGGGCCGCGCTTGCCGTCTTCCTCGGGCTCGAACGCGGTGCCTTCGCGCTTGTTCTTGAGCATGGCCAGCGCGTGCATCGGGATGTCGGGGCGCGTGGTGGCGTCGGGCGCGGGCGAGAGGTCGTCGGTGTTGGTTTCGCCGGGCACCTTGAAGACCGTGACGGTCAGGCTCTGCGGCACTTCGGGGCGGCTCGTGAACCACTCGGCGTCGGCCCAGCTCTGCAGCACGCCCTTGGCATTGGCGTTGCCCTGGTCGGCCTTTTCCTTGACGTCATGGAACTGGTCGAACATCAGCAGGGTGTTCTTCAGGCCCTGTGCCGCCACGGTGCCGACCTCGGCATCGTCCAGCAGGTCGATCAACGGAGAGATGTTGTAGCCGCCGAGCATCGTGCCGAGCAGTTCGGTGGCGCGCGCGCGCGTGATGAACTCGCTCTTCTCGGTGCCATGGGCCACCGCCGCGAGGTAGCTGGCCTTGACCTTGGCGGCATCGTCGACGCCGGCCGGCACGCGGTGGGTCAGCAGGTCGAGCAGAAAGGCGCCGTCCTTGGCGTTCGCGCTCTTGAGGAGCTCGATGGCTTCGGCGGTCTGCTTCGCGCTCAGGGGAAGCGGTGGAATGCCGAGCGCAGCGCGTTCGGCAACATGGTCAACGTAGGCTTGCAACATCTTCTTTTCTCCGGAAACGGGGGCCGGGCGTGCGGTGCGGCCATGCAGGCGCCGGCCGCAGCCCGACAGGGCTCTCTTACTACTGCTTGGGCGCGTCGGAACCTTCGAACAGGCTCTTCGGCGGGTTCTTCTTCATCTCTTCGGCAAAGGTCAGCTGTTCCGACGTCTGGCATTCGTCGGCAATGCGCAGGCCGGCCTTCTGGTTCATCAGCATCGACTTGTTGCCGAGCTGCAGCCACATGGCACCGGCACGCGGGTCTTCGAGGCGGATCGCGCCGGTGCGGCTCTCGACCGGGTGCATGCGGTACTTCAGGCCCTTGGTGGTCACGTTGAAGAAGCCGGGCTTCTTGTCGTCGGCGGTCACCGTGACGTCGGCGCCGAGTTCGCATTGCGCGCGTCCTGTGGACACGCGCTGGGCCACGGCGAGGTCGGCCTCGGTCAGCACGATGTTGGTGTCGTCGGCAATGGGCGTGACTTCTTCCACCGCCTTCTTGGCGCTGCGCGCGACCTTCTTCTTGGGCGGGGTCTTCTTGGCCTTCGGCTTGGCCTCGGCCTTGGCCGCGGGCTTGGCGGGGGTGGTCTGGGCCACGGCCGCGAACGGCAGTGCCAGGGCCAAGGCAGCGATCAGAGCAATTTTCTTCATGGGTGTGTTCCTTGAGGCTGGATCGGTTTCAGGGGGCCGCGAGTGCAAACCAGGCCTGGGCCTCTGGTGGCAGCGCGCGCCCGGTGGCGTGGGCACGCGTCAGCACTTGCCAGAAATGGCGATAGCTCGCGCGGTCGTGCAATGTGCCATCAATTTGTGTCGGCGCCCAATCGGCGGCCGCCGCAGTTGTAATGATTCTTGTGGCCACCTGGATCTGTGCCTCGTCGGGGGCAAAGGCCTCGAGGATGGGCCGGATCTGGTTCGGATGGATGCTCCACATGCGCGTGTAGCCGAATTCGGCCGCCGCCTTGCGCGCGGCGTTGCGCATGGCGTCCGTGTCGTTGAACTCGGTCACCACGCAGTGCGAGGGCACCTTGCCATGGGCATGGGCGGCCGAGGCGATGGCGAGCTTGGCGCGCACCACGAGCGGATGCGTGAACTGCCCGACCGCGCCCATGCCGTCGGCCGGAATCGCGCCGGCATGGGCCGACACGAAGTCCATCAGGCCGAAGCTCAGCGACTGCACGCGCGGATGCGCGGCGATGTCGAAGGCGTTGTGCACGGCCAGCGGCGATTCGATCAGCACGTGCAGCGGCAGGCCGGGAGCCTCGGCCGCGTCGAGCGCCTCGACCGCCTGCGCCACGTCGGCCACGGACTCGACCTTCGGCACCATGAGGTGGCTGAGCCGCTGGCCCGCACGGCCGGCGATGGTGACGACGTCGCCAGCAAAGGCGGGATGGTCGACCGGGTGCACGCGCACGCCGACGCGCAGGTCCGGCCTCGCGGCCAGTGCGAGTTCGGTCACCAGCGCCGCATGCTCGGCCTCGCCGCCCACGGGCGCGCCGTCCTCGCAGTCGAGCGTGACGTCGAACACGCAGGCGCCGAACTCGTCGGCCATTTCGGCCTGCAGCGCGAGGCTCTTGCGCATGCGCGCCTCGACGCCGCTGTAGTGGTCGCACACGGGCAGCGTGACCGCGCCGGCCTGGGCGCCGAGCAGCACCTGGGCGGGATGAACAGGCTGGGTCGTCATGCTTTTCTCTGCGCCACGATGAACATGCGCGGGAATGCCAGCAGCCGCTTGCCGTCGGTCCGCGCGGGATAGGCCTGGTCGACGCGGCGTTCGTATTCGGCCAGATAGCTCGCCTGCAGATCGGCGGGGAGCCGGTCGACGAATGGCTTCAGCCCGGTGCCGCGCACCCATTCGACGATGGCGGCGGCACTGGCCATGGGATGCTGGTAGATGGTGTGCCACACGTCGACCCGGGCCGCCTCGGGCGCGAGCAGGTCGTAGTAGCCGCCGAGCGGCAGCAGCAGCGTGCGCAGCCGGTCGGCGTCGCCGATGGGCTCGGCCCAGGGCGCCTCGGCCGCGACGGTGCGCATCAGGCGGTGCGTGGGCTCTTGCCGGTTGTCGGGCATCTGGACGGCGAGCACGCCGCCCGGGGCCAGTGCGGCAAAAAGGCGCGGGATCAGCGTTTCGTGATCGGGCACCCATTGCAGGGCCGCATTGGCATAAATCAGGTCGGGCGCTTCATGCGGCGCCCAGGTCGCGATGTCGCTCAACGCGAAGCGCGCCTGCGGCAGGCGCTCGCGCGCGCTCGCCAGCATGGCTTCGGAGTTGTCGGTTCCGACGACTTGCGCCTTCGGGAACCGCTGCACCAGCAGCTCGGTGGAATTGCCCGGCCCGCAGCCGAGGTCGACCGCATGGCGCACCTCGGGCAGCGGCACCCGCGCCAGGAGTTCCTGTGCGGGGCGGGTGCGCTCGTCCTCGTAGCGACGGTAGAGCGCGGGGTTCCAGTCGAGCATGCCGGCCTGGCTCAGAGCAGGTGGGCGACGCCCGCGCGCTCGCCTTCGAGCTCTTCGAGGGTCTTGTTGATGCGCTCCTGGCTGAAGGCGTCGATCTCGAGGCCTTCGACCAGCTTGTACTCGCCGTTCTCGCAGGTGACCGGGAAGCCGAACATCACGTCCTTCGGAATGCCGTACTGGCCGTCCGAGGGGATGCCCATCGTGACCCACTTGCCGTTGGTGCCCAGGGCCCAGTCGCGCATGTGGTCGATGGCGGCGTTGGCGGCCGAGGCGGCCGACGAGAGGCCGCGGGCCTCGATGATGGCCGCGCCGCGCTTGCCCACGGTCGGCAGGAACACGTTGGCGTTCCATTCCTGGTCGTTGATCATCTTGGCCACGCTCTCGCCCTTGATGGTGGCGAAGCGGTAGTCGGCATACATCGTGGGCGAGTGGTTGCCCCAGACGGTGAGCTTCTCGATGTCGGCCACGGCCTTGCCGGTCTTGGCGGCGATCTGGCTGGCGGCGCGGTTGTGGTCGAGGCGCAGCATGGCGGTGAAGTTCTTGCGCGGCAGGTCGGGCGCGCTCTTCATGGCGATGTAGGCGTTGGTGTTGGCCGGGTTGCCGACCACGAGCACCTTGACGTTGCGGCTCGCCACGGCGTTCAGGGCCTTGCCCTGGGCGGTGAAGATGGCGCCGTTGACGGCCAGCAGCTCGGCGCGCTCCATGCCCGGGCCGCGCGGACGCGAACCCACGAGCAGTGCGTAGTCGGCGTCCTTGAAAGCGGTCATCGGGTCGCCGTGGGCTTCCATGCCGGCCAGCAGCGGGAACGCGCAGTCGTCGAGCTCCATCATCACGCCCTTGAGCGCCTTCTGGGCCTTTTCATCGGGGATCTCGAGCAGCTGGAGGATGACCGGCTGGTCCTTGCCGAGCATTTCGCCCGACGCGATACGGAACAACAGGGCGTAACCGATTTGACCGGCGGCACCGGTGACGGCAACGCGGACGGGCTTTTTGCTCATGGGAAGACTCCAGAAGATGGTGAAACGGTAGGGGCGGGCGCGTGGAGACGCCAGGCTTCCTGCGGGGCGGGCGTTCGTCCGCGGCGCAGGCCGGCCCGCATTTTAAGCCGATTCGATTCGCCTCGTCTTATGTCTTATATAAGATATGCTCCACGGTTGCCGCCACGGCGCACCCACCGCTGCCATGAATGCCCCCTCCGTCCTCGACGATTCCGCGACGCCGTCCTTCAGCCCGCTCTACCAGCAGATCAAGACGCTGATCCTGCAGAGCCTGCAGGCCGGCGAATGGAAGCCGGGCGAACCGATCCCGAGCGAGATGGACCTGGCGGTGCGCTTTCGGGTGAGCCAGGGCACGGTGCGCAAGGCCATCGACGAGCTCGCGGCCGAAAACCTCGTGGTGCGGCGCCAGGGCAAGGGCACCTTCGTCGCCACGCACGCCGAGCAGCATGTGCAGTACCGCTTCCTCAAGCTCGTGCCCGATGCCGGCAGCCCGGCCGCCGAAGGGCCCGCCGAGCGCACCATCGTCGACTGCCGCCGCCAGCGCGCCTCGGCCGACGTGGCGCGCGCGCTGGGCCTGCGCACCGGCGACGCGGTACTGCAGGTGCGGCGCGTGCTGGCTTACGGGGGTGTGCCGACGATCCTCGAAGACCTCTGGCTGCCGGGCGCCCCGTTCAAGGGCCTGACGGCCGAACGGCTGCGCGCGTGGCCCGGGCCGATGTACGCGATGTTCGAAACCGAGTTCGGTGTGCGCATGGTGCGCGCCGAAGAGAAGATCCGGGCCGTGCTGCCCGATGCCGACCAGGCCGCGCTGCTCGACGTGGCGCCGCAGACGCCGCTGCTGAGCGTGGAGCGCCTGGCGCACACCTACCACGACACGCCGATGGAACTGCGCCGCGGGCTCTACCGCACCGACACGCACCACTACCGCAACCAGCTGGGCTGAGAAGATGCCCGGCACATTCCACACCGCATCCGGATCGGACCGCATTGCAGCGCCGGCGCACAGGGTTCACCATGCGTCGAAGCCGGGAGCATCCGACTGCCGCACTGCGACGACGCGGACCCCGCCGCCGCACAATGGTGCATTGCAATAGAATTTTGCGTCGTTTGCATTCCGCAGAAGAAACAACAGCGTTCGCTCTCAGAACAAGCCACCAAGCCACGAAAGCCACTCCCCCATGACAGAGCTTGCAACTCCCCCCCGGACACCGCGCCGCGAGTTCCGCAACATCAACGCCTTCACCGATCTCACGACCTACCGGCTGCCGCCCGCCGGCATCGTGTCGATCCTGCACCGCGTGAGCGGTGTGCTGATGTTCCTGCTGATGCCGTTCATCATCTGGATGTTCGACACCTCGCTCTCGTCGGACTACTCGTTCGCCAGGTTCAAGGCCGCCTTCAACAGCGGCCTTGGTTTCGTTCCGGGCTGGTTTTTCAAGCTGGTCGCGCTGGCGCTGATCTGGGCCTACCTGCACCACTTCATCGCCGGCCTGCGCCACCTCTGGATGGACGTGAGCCACAAGGCCGTGACCAAGGAGTTCGGCCACAGCTCGGCCCTGGTCACGCTGGTCCTGAGCATTCTGCTCACCGTGGTGCTCGGCGCCAAGCTGTTCGGCCTGTACTGAGAAGGAGCCAGAAACCATGTCTGTGAACTACGGCTCCAAGCGCATCGTCGTCGGCGCACATTACGGTCTTCGCGACTGGCTCAGCCAGCGCATCACGGGCGGCCTGATGGCGCTCTTCACGATCGTGCTGCTCGCGCAGCTGATCTTCTCGCGCGGCCCGATCGGCTACGACCTCTGGGCCGGCATCTTCGCCGCGCAGTGGATGAAGGTGCTGACCTTCTCGGTGATCGCCGCCCTGCTCTACCACGTGTGGGTGGGCATGCGCGACGTGTGGATGGACTACATCCAGCCGGTCGGCATCCGCCTGGCCCTACAAATTTTCACCATCGTCTGGCTTGTCGGTTGTGCGGGTTGGGCCATTCAAGTGCTTTGGAAAATCTGACGACGCGATCCCCACCATGACCTACACAAAAGAACAAATCACCAAGCGCAAGTTCGACGTCGTGATCGTCGGTGCCGGCGGTTCCGGCATGCGCGCCTCGCTGCAGCTCGCCCGTGCCGGCCTCAACGTGGCCGTGCTCTCGAAGGTGTTCCCGACCCGCTCGCACACCGTCGCCGCCCAGGGCGGCGTGGGCGCCTCGCTCGGCAACATGAGCGAGGACAACTGGCACTACCACTTCTACGACACCATCAAGGGTTCCGACTGGCTCGGCGACCAGGATGCGATCGAGTTCATGTGCCGCGAAGCCCCGAAGGTGGTGTACGAGCTCGAGCACTTCGGCATGCCTTTCGACCGCAACCCCGACGGCACCATCTACCAGCGCCCGTTCGGCGGCCACACGGCCAACTACGGCGAGAAGCCCGTTCAGCGCGCCTGCGCCGCGGCCGACCGCACCGGCCACGCGATGCTGCACACGCTCTACCAGAAGAACGTCGAGGCACGCACCCAGTTCTTCGTCGAATGGATGGCGCTCGACCTGATCCGCGACGCCGAAGGCGACGTGGTGGGCGTGACCGCGCTCGAGATGGAAACCGGCGACCTGCACATCCTGCAGGCCAAGACCGTGCTGCTGGCCACCGGCGGCGCGGGCCGCATCTTCCAGGCCTCGACCAACGCCTTCATCAACACCGGCG
>JAESFO010000140.1_pt1 | contig 195187 bp, 189 predicted proteins | sample 9269421 | NCBI WGS metagenome assembly JAESFO01 (sample SAMN14502839, study PRJNA617101) | algae metagenome | isolation source: Nostoc desertorum CM1-VF14 and co-occurring heterotrophs from rocky... | place: USA: Clark Mountains, San Bernardino, California | collected 2000-06-05 | reverse complement strand
TCGACCTGCCCGACTGCATCGAGGTCTGCAGCTTCTCGACCACGTCGCCTTCCTGGATCAGGTCGTGCTTCACCTTGATGCCGGTGATCTCCTCGAAGGCCCTGGCGAGCGTCTTCGATTCGTACTCGTGCGTGGTGATGGTCTCCGACACCACCGAGATTTCCTTCACGCCCTTCGCCTGCAGCTTCTTGGCTGCATCGATGAACCACTTCATCTCGGCGGCCTGCTGCTCCTTGCTGAGCGTCGACGGCTGGAACTCGCTGTCGATCCACTTCTTCGCCTCGGGCTCTGCGGCCCCTGCACCGTGCGCGGCGCACAGCGCCGCCGCCATCGCCAATGCCGTATAGCGCATCTTCATGAACGTGTCTCCTCGGTTGAAGGCTTCCCCGGGTGGTTCGAACGCGGCTCCGGGGAGGCGGAGAGCCGGTCGCATCTTTCTTTCTCTGAGCGAAACCAGCTAGCCCTTGCGCATCACCAGCGCGAGCAGAAGCATCGACAGCACGAAGCTGATCCAGATCGACGGTTCGGCCTCGAGCGCCAGCCATTCCTGGAACTTGCCCGCGAGGCCGATGAAGATCAGGTTCACATACGCGGCGGCCAGCAGGCCGATGAAGAGGCGGTCGCCGCGCGTGGTGGCGATCGGCAGCCAGCCGCGGCGCAGGGTGGTGGGCGACTTGAGCTCCCACACGGTCATGCCGATCAGCATCAACACGATGCAGGTGAAGAAAACGGCCACCGGGGTGGTCCAGACCATCCAGTCGAACATTCTTTATCTCCTTGTCTTCTCTTGCCCCTTCCCCCTCCGGGGGAAGGTTGGGATGGGGGCGTCGGCGCGCGACGGATGCGCCGCTGGCCCCCACCCCTGCCCTCCCCCAGCGGGGCAGGGAGAAAAACCGAAGGTCATACGCGCCCCATCGCAAAGCCTTTTGCGATGTAGTGGCGCACGAACCAGATCACGATCGCGCCGGGCACGATGGTGAGCACGCCCGCGGCCGCGAGCGTGGCCCAGTCCATGCCCGAGGCGCTCACGGTGCGCGTCATGGTCGCGACGATGGGCTTGGCATTCACGCTCGTGAGCGTGCGCGCGAGCAGCAGCTCGACCCAGCTGAACATGAAGCAGAAGAACGCCGCCACGCCGACGCCGGCCTTGATGAGCGGCAGGAAGATCTTGATGAAGAAGCGCGGGAACGAGTAGCCGTCGATGTAGGCGGTCTCGTCGATCTCGCGCGGAATGCCGCTCATAAAGCCTTCGAGGATCCACACGGCCAGCGGCACGTTGAACAGCAGGTGCGCGAGCGCCACGCCGAGGTGCGTGTCCATCAAACCGACGGTGCTGTAGAGCTGGAAGAACGGCAGCAGGAACACGGCGGGCGGTGTCATGCGGTTGGTCAGCAGCCAGAAGAACACATGCTTGTCACCGAGGAACGAGTAGCGCGAGAACGCATAGGCCGCGGGCAGCGCCACCGTGAGCGAGATGACGGTGTTGATCGCCACGTAGATCAAGCTGTTGATGTAGCCCGAGTACCACGACTCGTCGGTGAAGATGCGCGCGTAGTTGGCCCAGGTGAGCTGCTGCGGAAAGAACGAGAAGCTCGAAAGGATCTCCTCGTTCGTCTTCAGGCTCATGTTGACCATCCAGTAGATGGGCAGCAGCGCGAACAGGATGTACAGCACCAGGAAGATGCTGCGCTTGCGGAATCTTCTTTCGTTCATTTGCCTGGCTCCTGTGCGACGGGCTGCTGTTGTTGCCGGCGCTGCCGTTCGGGGCGCGTGCCCAGGCCACCGGGTACTCCCCTCCGCGAATGTCCCCCGCCTTCGGCTCCTCCTTTATTTCGCTGCGGGGAGCACCCGGTACCCTGGGCACAGGGCACGATCGTGGTGCATCGCCGATGAACGACCGCTCTGCAACGATCCCGCCGATGGGGTGCCTTGCGCAGCGAAATAAAGGAGGAGGCCGAAGGCCGGGGGACATTCGCGGAGAAAGGTACCCCGTCGGCGGGATCGCGCCCTGAACAGCAGCGCCCCAAACTGCAACGCAAAACAGCCCGACAACTCATTTCTCCACCTCCACCGTCTGCGTGCCCACCCGCTGCATCCAGTTGTAGAGCACGAAGCAGAACAGCAGGATGATGAGGAAGTAGATCAGCGAGAACGCCGCCGCCGGCCCGAGGTCGAACTGCCCCACCGCCTTCTGCGTCAGGTACTGGCTCAGGAAAGTCGTCGCATTGCCCGGCCCGCCGCCCGTCAGCACGAACGGCTCCGTGTAGATCATGAAGCTGTCCATGAAGCGCAGCAGCACCGCGATCATCAGCACGCCGCGCATCTTCGGCAGCTGGATGTAGCGGAACACCGCGAACTTGCTCGCGCCGTCGATGCGCGCCGCCTGGTAGTAGGCATCGGGGATAGAACGCAGGCCCGCAAAGCACAGCAGCGCCACCAGCGGCGTCCAGTGCCACACGTCCATCACCAGCACCGTGAGCCAGGCGTCCGTGGCACTGCCGGTGTAGTTGTAGTCCACGCCCAGCTTCTGCAGCGCGTGGCCCAAAAGGCCGATGTCGGCGCGGCCGTAGATCTGCCAGATCGTGCCGACCACGTTCCACGGGATCAAGAGCGACAGCGCCACCACCACCAGCACCGCCGACGACTTCCAGCCCTTGGCCGGCATCGACAGTGCGAGGCAGATGCCCAGTGGAATCTCCACCAGCAGCACCGACAGCGAGAAGCCCAGCTGGCGCCAGAGCGCCTGGTGCAGCTCGTCGTCGCGCATCACCGCGGCGAACCATTCGGTGCCGACGAACACGCGCCGGTCGGGCGAAATGATGTCCTGCACCGAATAGTTGACCACCGTCATCAGCGGCACGATGGCCGAGAAGGCGACGCACAGCAGCACGGGCAGCACGAGCCACCAGGCCTTTTGGTTCACGGGCTTGTTGCTCGCGTTCATGGCTTGGCCCCTTCTGCGCCGCCGGCCCCCACCCCAGCCCTCCCCCGGGAGGGGAGGGAGAAAGACAAAGGCAGCAGGCGGCCTGCAATCAGCGTGCTCATGCCACCAGCTCCTCGTCCTTGTAGAAGCACGTGTGCGCATCGAGCACCCGCAGCCACACGGTGTCGCCGACCGCGGGCGGCATGTCGCCAGCCTGCAGCCGCACCTTGACCATGCTGCCATCGGCGTCCGCGCTCAGCATGGTGTGCGTGCCGACGTCCTGCACCTGCGTCACCACCGCCGGCACCGCGCCCGGCGCGCCCGCACTCGCGAGGCGCAGGTATTCGGGCCGGATGCCGAGTTTGAGCATGCCCTGCGGCAGCGCGCGCGCCGGCGTGAGCCGGGTACGGCCGACCTCGAGCGCACCGTCCGCGCAGTGCGCGGTCAGGAAGTTCATGCCCGGCGAGCCGATGAAGTGGCCCACGAAGGTGTGCGCCGGCCGTTCGAACAGTGCTTCGGCACTGCCCACCTGCACCGCCTGGCCGCGCGTCATGACAACCACTTCTTCGGCGAAGGTGAGCGCCTCGACCTGGTCGTGCGTCACGTAGATCAGCGTGAGCTTGAGCTCGCGGTGGATCTGCTTGAGCTTGCGCCGCAGCTGCCATTTGAGGTGCGGATCGATCACCGTGAGCGGCTCGTCGAACAGCACCGCCGAGACGTCGCTGCGCACCAGCCCGCGCCCGAGCGAGATCTTCTGCTTGGCATCGGCCGCGAGGCCCGCCGCGCGCTGGTTGAGCTGGCCGCTCATGTCGAGCATCTCGGCGATCTCGCCCACGCGCTTCCGGATCTGGTCTTCGGGCACCTTGCGGTTGCGCAGCGGGAACGCGAGGTTCTCGGCCACCGTCATCGTGTCGTAGATCACCGGGAACTGGAACACCTGCGCGATGTTGCGCTCCTGCGGCGTCGCGCGGGTCACGTCGCGCCCGTCGAACTGCACCGTGCCCTGCGACGGCACCAGCAGGCCCGAGATGATGTTGAGCATCGTCGTCTTGCCGCAGCCCGAGGGGCCGAGCAAGGCGTAGGCGCCGCCGTCGCGGAAGCTCATCTTGAGCGGCAGCAGCGCATAGTCGCTGTCCTGCTTGGGATGGGGCCGGTAGGCGTGCGCCAGGTCGAGGTCGATGCGGGCCATCTTCAATTCCCCCTGCGCCAGGCTGGCGCGAGCGCCAGCTTCTCGCCGGCATCGAACACATAGGCCTGCGATGCGCTGAAGTACAGCGTGATCGCCGCGCCCAACTCGAAGCGGTGCACGCCCGTGAGCTGCGCCACCAGTTCGCCCACCGCGGTCTCGACGTGCACGAAGGTGTCGGAGCCCGAGATCTCGGCCAGCTCCACCTTGCCGGGCAAGGCGACGTCGCCCTCCCCTCCAGTGACGTCGAGCGCGCTCGCACGCAGGCCCAGCGTGACCGCGCCGGCTGCCGCCTCGGGCAGCGCCAGCGCGAGCGCCGGTCCGCCCTCGAGCTGCACCCGCCCGGCCGATGCCGTCGCGCGCAGCAGGTTCATCGGCGGATCGCTGAAGGCGCGCGCCACGCGCAGCGACTGCGGCGCATGGAACACCTCGGCCGTGGGACCGTATTGCAGCAGCTCGCCGGCATCCATCACGGCGGTGTAGCCGCCCAGCAGCAGCGCCTCGCCGGGTTCGGTGGTGGCATAGACCACGGTCGAATCGCCGCTCGCGAACAGCTGCGTGAGCTCTTCGCGCAGGCCTTCGCGCAGCTTGTAGTCGAGGTTCACCAGCGGCTCGTCGAGCAGCATGAGCGGCGCGTTCTTGGCCAGCGCGCGTGCCAGCGCCACGCGCTGCTGCTGCCCGCCCGAGAGCTCGGAGGGATAGCGGTCGAGGAACATGCCGATCGAGAGCCGGTCGGCCAGCGCCTTCACGCGCGCATCGACGTCGGGCTCGCCGCGCAGCCGCAGCGGCGACGCGATGTTGTCGGCCACCTTGAGCGAGGGATAGTTGATGAACTGCTGGTAGACCATGGCCACGTTGCGCTCGCGCACCGGCATGCCGGTGACGTCCTTGCCGTCCACCAGCACCCGGCCGGTGCTCGGCGCATCGAGCCCGGCCATCAGCCGCATCAGGCTGGTCTTGCCGGCCTGCGTCGCGCCCAGCAGCACGGTGACCGCGCCGCTCTTCGGCGCGATGCTCTGCTCGTAGAGCCAGGTCTGCGCGCCGACTTTCTTGGTCACGCGCTCCAGAGTCAGTTGCATCGGCGCTCCCGGTGAGGTTCTAGCGTTGGTCGGTGGTGTGCGCCTGCATCCACGCAGCCACCTGCGCGCGTTCGGCGGCGGTGTAGTGCAGGCCCAGTTTGGAGCGGCGCCACAGCACGTCGTCCGCGCTGGTGGCCCATTCGTTCTGCTGCAGGAAATGCAGCTCGCGCGCATGGAGCCCCGGCGCCACGGCTTCGCCCATGTCGGCCATCGACTGCGCGTCGCCGAGCAGGTCGGCCACGCGCGCGCCATAGGCACGCGCCAGGCGCCGCGCGAGCCGGGCATCGAGCCAGGCGTGGCGGGCCTGTACTGCGCCCACGAAGCGCTCGAAGTCGTCGTCGGGCCGCATCGCCGCGCCGATCCAGCCCGACAGGTCGCCGCCGGCCAGGAAGGCCCCCTCCGTCCAGGCGCCGCGCTTCGGGCCCGGCTCGCCGAGCATGCGCCCGACCTCGTCGGCCGCGTCTTCGGCGAGCTTGCGGAAGGTGGTGATCTTGCCGCCCCACACCGACAGCAGCGGTGCCGCGGCGGTGTTCGACTCGAGCATGTAGTCGCGCGTGACGGCCGACGGATCGCCCGAGGCATCGTCGAGCAGCGGCCGCACGCCCGAATAGGTCCAGACCACGTCGGCCGGCGTCACGGGCTTCTCGAAATAGCGGCTCGCCTGCGTGCAGAGATAGTCGATTTCGTCCTGCGAGATGCGGGCCGCGCCGGGGTCGTCGGCGTCGAGCTCGATGTCGGTGGTGCCGATCAGCGTGAAGTCGTCCTGGTACGGGATCGCGAAGATGATCCGCTTGTCGGGGTTCTGGAAGATGTAGGCATGGTCGTGCGCAAACAGGCGCTTCACCACGATGTGGCTGCCCTTGACGAGCCGCAGGCTCTTGGTGGCCAGCGCCTCGCCCTTGGCCGACTGCGCGACGCCGCGCAGGAACGATTCGGCCCAGGGCCCGGCCGCATTGACCACGGCGCGCGCGCGCACCACGCGGGTCTTGCCGCCGGCCGTCTCGAGCGTCGCAGTCCAGCCCGCGGCGTCGCGCTGCGCATGCACGCAGCGCGTGCGCGTGAGCACCTCGGCGCCTTGGGCGCGCGCATCCACCGCATTGAGCACCACCAGCCGCGCGTCGTCGACCCAGCCGTCGGAATAGACGTAGCCGCGCTCGAACTGCCGCTTGAGCGGCTCGCCCGCCGCATGGCGGCGCAGGTCGATGCCGCGCGACGGCGGCAGCACCTCGCGCCTGGCGAGGTGGTCGTACATGAACAGGCCGATGCGGATCATCCAGCCGGGCCGCATCGAGGGGTCGTGCGGCATCACGAAGCGCAGGGGCCACATGATGTGCGGCGCGCTCTTGAGCAGCACCTCGCGCTCCTGCAGCGCCTTGCGCACCAGCGAGAACTCGTAGTACTCCAGGTAGCGCAGCCCGCCGTGGATCAGCTTGGTCGACGAGGACGAGGTGTGCGCCGCAAGATCGTCCTTCTCGCACAGCACCACGCGCCAGCCGCGGCCCGCGAGGTCGCGCGCAATGCCGCAGCCGTTGATGCCGCCGCCGACGACCAGCACGTCGCAGTCGGTCGTCGCAGGCGGCTTCGGGTCGGAGGACAAATCGCTCACAGAAACAGGCCCGTTTGATTCGTGACTTTGTTCACGGAAGGGCGCCATTGTATTTTCGCGTCTTTTCATTTGGATTCCTTTCGACGCGATTTTCCCCCGAGTTTTCCCTTACAAATATTCGTTTTCTTTCGTTTTAAAGTCGCCCGCTGTACCCTCGGCAGGAGTCTCACTGCCTTTCGCGACCTTTCCGTGAATTCCAACCCGCGCCAGATCAATCTCCTCGACACCGTGCGCAGGCGCGGTTCCGTCACCGTCGAAGCGCTCGCCGACATGCTCGGCGTGACCCTGCAGACGGTGCGCCGCGACGTGCAGCGGCTGGCCGACCAAGGGCTGCTCACGCGCTTTCACGGCGGCGTGCGCGTGCCGAGCTCGACCACCGAGAACATCGGCTACCAGCAGCGCGAGACGCTGAACGCCGAAGGCAAGGCGCGCATCGCGCGCCGCGTGGCCGAGCTGGTACCCAACGACTGTTCGCTGATCCTCAACATCGGCACCACCACCGAGGCCATCGCCAAGGCGCTGCTGCGCCACACGGGGCTGCGCGTCATCACCAACAACCTCAACGTGGCGACCATCCTGAGCGGCAATGCGTCGTGCGAGGTGATCGTGGCGGGTGGCTCGGTGCGCGCGCGCGACCGCGCGATCGTCGGCGAGGCCACCATCGATTTCATCCGCCAGTTCAAGGTCGACATCGCGCTGATCGGCGTGTCGAGCATCGAGGCCGACGGTTCGCTGCGCGACTTCGACCTGCGCGAGGTGAAGGTGGCGCAGACCATCATCGCGCAGGCGCGCGAGGTCTGGCTCGCGGCCGATGCGAGCAAGTTCAACCGGCCCGCGATGATCCAGCTCGGCACGCTGCCGCAGATCGACCGCCTGTTCACCGACGCCGAGCCCCCGCCGCCCTTTGCCGAGCTGCTGGAGGCCGCGCAGGTGCGCCTGGAGATCGCAAAGCCATGAAACTTGCCCGCATTCCTCCCTCCCCTTCCGGGATCAAACCATGACCACCTACCTGCTCGCCCTCGACCAGGGCACCTCCAGTTCCCGCAGCATCGTGTTCGACCGCGAGGGCCGCATCGTCGCGATCGCGCAGAAGGAGCTCACCCAGATCTATCCGCAGCCGGGCTGGGTCGAGCACGATCCGATGGAGATCTGGCGCAGCCAGCTCGCCACCGCACGCGAGGTGCTCGCCAAGGCGAAGCTGCAGCCAGCGGACATCCATGCGATAGGCATCACCAACCAGCGCGAGACCACCGTGCTGTGGAACCGCCAGACCGGCCAGCCGGTGCACCATGCCATCGTCTGGCAGGACCGCCGCGCAGAGCCGTTGTGCGCGCAGCTGCGCGACGAAGGCATGGCCGACACCATCCAGCAGAAGACCGGCCTCGTGATCGACGCCTACTTCTCGGGCACCAAGCTGCGCTGGCTGCTCGACAACGTGCCCGGTGCACGCGCGCAGGCCGAGCGCGGCGAACTCGCCTTCGGCACCGTCGACAGCTGGCTCATGTGGCAGCTCACCGGGGGCAAGGTGCACGTGACCGACGTGACCAACGCCTCGCGCACGATGCTCTTCGACGTGCACCGCAATGAATGGGACGCGGAGCTGCTCGCCGCGCTCGACATCCCGGCCTCGCTGATGCCCGCGGTGCAGCCTTCGAGCTCGCACTTCGTCGACACCGACGCGGCCCTGCTCGGCCGCAGCCTGCCGGTCGGCGGCGTTGCGGGCGACCAGCAGAGCGCCCTCTTCGGCCAGGCCTGCTTCGGCCCCGGCATGGCCAAGAACACCTACGGCACCGGCTGCTTCCTGCTGATGCACACGGGCGGCGAGTTCCAGCCCTCGCACAACGGCCTGCTCGTGACCAGCGCGGCCCAATGCAATGCCACGCCGCAGTACGCGATGGAAGGCAGCGTCTTCGTCGGCGGCGCCGTGGTGCAGTGGCTGCGCGACGGCCTCAAGGCCATCAAGGGCAGCGCCGAAGTGCAGTCGCTCGCCGAGAGCGTGCCCGACGCGGGCGGCGTGATGATGGTGCCGGCCTTCACCGGGCTCGGCGCGCCCTACTGGCATGCAGACGCGCGCGGCACCATCACCGGCCTCACGCGCGGCACCACCGTGGCGCACATCGCGCGCGCCGCGCTCGAGAGCATCGCCTACCAGAGCGCCGCGCTGCTGCAGGCCATGAGCCGCGACGCGGTGGCCGCCGGCGGCGCGCCGGTGGCCGAGCTGCGCGTGGACGGCGGCGCGAGCGTGAACGACCTGCTGATGCAGTTCCAGGCCGACCTGCTGGGCATTCCCGTGGTGCGGCCCGAAGTGATCGAGACCACGGCGCTGGGCGCGGCCTACCTGGCCGGCCTGTCGACCGGCTTCTACAGCGACGTGCGCGAACTCTCCAAGCTCTGGAAGGTCGAGCGGCGCTTCATGCCGACGATGGGCCGTGCCCAGGCCGACGAATCGATGGCGCGCTGGGAACGTGCGGTGCGCCAGGCCACGCAGGCGTAGGCAATCTCCCTGCCGCTCGCGACGGCTACCAGCCCCAGAGCAGCTTGCGCGAGATCCAGCCGGTGGCGCCGCCCTCGTGCTTCACCTTGATCCAGCTGCCGCGCCGCGCCAGCGTGCGCAGCACGTCGCCATAGGCGGCCTTCATGACGATCGCGCTGCGCGTGCTGGGCGCCTTGCGCAGGTTGGCCACGGCCACCTTCACCACGTGGTGCGGCGTCTTGCTGGTCATCGCGCGGAACACCCAGGCCTTGTCGCCCTCGAAGTCGCGCACGTTCAGCCACGCGCCCTTCCTGCCGATCACCCGGAACGGATAGCCCTTGCCGACGGTCCAATGGGCCTCGTAGCGTTGGCCCGGGCCGGTGCGCATGTTCAGCGTTTCGACTGCGACACTGACCATCTGCGGGGCGGCGAATGCGGCCGGCAGCGCGATCCAGCTCAGGGCAAAGGCCAGCAGCAAGGCGGGAAGTCGGGTGAATCTCATGGAGAACGGGTTCCTTTTCTATCGAAGTTGGAATGTCCGGCAATGCCGGGCGGAGCCCGTCTGGGCGCGTGAATCCGAATAAGTTCCGCGGGGATATCCCTGAGACACTCCAGCCGACGGCCTCGCCGGACTTCATCGTGGATGCGCAGGCTGCCGCTATCATGGCGCGGCCTCCGGCACTCCCGCACCCGACGATCCCCCGACCATGAACCGCCTCCGCACGTCGTCGCTGCCGATCACCGCCGCGCTGATGCTGCTGGCCCTGGCCCTCGCGGCCGGCTGCAGCCGCTACCCCGACCAGGACGCGCCCAGCCTACGCCAGATGACCATGGCCCAGCACCTGGAGGTGCTCAACGGCTACCTCGCGCACGGCGGCCGGCCGCGCCGGCTCGCGCCGCGCGACGAATGCCACCTCGTGCTCAAGAAGACGCTCGACAGCGCCGCGGCGATGCAGCGCGTCGTCATCCCGCTGCTCGAGGCCAGTGTCGAGCTCGCCAGCCGGCCGAGCGGCGAAGGCCTGCGCGTCAAGCTCACGCAGCGTGCCGAAGGCCGGCGCCAGGTGTGGCTGCGGCTGGACCTGGAGCACTGGGTCGATGCGGTCGCGTGGCGCTCGCATTTCCAGCAGCTGCAGCTGCACTGCCGCGACGTGCTCGGGGAGACGGGCGCGCATTGACTGCTGCCTCGGCCTACAGCTTCGAAGGCAGCCAGGTCGCGAGCGCCGGCCACATGTAGATCACCCAGGCCAGCACGAGGATCATCACCCAGTAGGGCGCGACGCCCATGAAGATCTCGCGCACCGTGACCTCCCGGTCGGGCACCGCGGCCTTCACCACGAACACGCTCATGCCGAACGGCGGCGTCAGCACGCCGGCCTCGATCACGAGGATGCCGATCAGCGCGAACACGATCGGATCGAAGCCCAGGGCCATGCCGATGGGCCAGAAGATCGGCACCGTCAGCAGCATGATCGAGATGCTGTCGATGAAGCTGCCGAGGATGAACCACACCGCCACCATGAAGAGCATGGTGCCGACCGGCCCGAGCCCCCACGACTGCAGCAGCGCCTCGACCTCCTGCGGCAGGCCGTTGAGCGCCACCAGCTTGCTGAACATCATCGCGGTGAGCAGCAGCAGCATGATCGGCGTCACGGTGCGGCCCGCTTCCATGAACGCATCGCGGATGCCCTGCCAGCGCATGCCCTTGGCCCAGGCCACGGCGAGCGCGCCGACCATGCCGACGGCGCTGCCTTCGGTCGGCGTGAAGAAGCCGAACCAGATGCCGCCCAAGGTCAGCAGGATCAGCAGGCCGACGTAGAGCGCACCGAGCGATTCGCTGCGCAGCGGCGCCTCGGCGGCGGCCTCGGCTTCGGGCGCCGACGCCGGCCGCAGCCAGGCGAACACCGCGCAATACAGCGCGTACATGGTCGCGAGCACCAGCCCCGGCAGCACGCCCGCGGCGAAGAGCCGGCCGACCGATTGCTCGGTCAGGATGGCCCAGACGATCATGAACACCGACGGCGGAATCAACAGGCCCAGCACCGAGCTGCCCGCGATGCAGCCGGTCGCGAAGCTGCGGCTGTAGCGGTTGGCGCGCATGACCGGATAGGCCACGTGGCTGAAGGCCGCGGCCGCCGCCACGCCCACGCCCGTGACCGCCGCGAACACCGCGTTGCCGCCGACCGTGGCCACCGCGAGCCGGCCCGGCACGCCGCGCAGCCGCCGGTTGACCACGTTGAACAGGTCGTGCGCCGCGCCCGAATGCGCGATCAGCATGCCCATGACGGTGAAGCACGGGATGACCACGAAGTTGTAGTCCTTGATGCCGCCGATCGCCGTCTGCCCGACCAGGTCCATCGCGGGCCACAGCCCGCCCAGCGCGATGTACAGGCCGAACAGCGCGCTGCCCGCGAAGGCGAAGATGACCGGCACACCGGCCAGCACGAGCACGGCGAGCACCAGCACCGCGGCCCAGGTTTCGAGAAACATGTGGAGATTCCTAGTGGTTGGACGAGTCCGGGCGGGCATCGCGTCCGCGCAATGCCTCCACCACGAAGCCGATGCACACGGCGGCGCCGACGAGCCACAGCGCCAGGGTGGCAAAGCGAAGCGGCGATGCCGGCAGGCGGAAGGCATCGTTGCCGTAGAACTCGGCGCTGTGCCAGCCCTCGACGGCGGGCCCCCAGCCCGCGAGCACGAACACCGCGAACACCGCGGCGCCGGCCGTCCAGGCCAGCGCCGACATCGCGCCGCGCACGGCCGGCGGCACCCGGTCGAGGAAGAAGGTCACGCGCAGCAGCTTGCCTTCGCGCATGGCATGCGGCGCCTGCAGAAAGGTCAGCAGCACCAGCCCCGCGCCCGTGAGCTCGGCGGTGCCGGCAAACGGCCGGTTGAACAGCAGGCGCCCGAACACGTCGTAGCAGATGACGGCGACCATCGCCACCAGCAGCGCCGCGCCGAGGGCGTGGAAGCCGAGCAGCGCCCGGTCGATCCAAGTCTTCATGAGTGATCCTTGTCGGAGGGAAGGAGAAACCAGGCCGCGCAGCCCGCGGCCACGAGCACGGCGGCCACCAGCACCACGGCCTGGTGCACGGACAAGGGCAGCGCCCCCGCCACCCAGGCGCTGGCCGCACCGGTGCACATGTGCACCGTGCCGATGCCCGCGGTGGCGAGCCCGGCCTGTTGCGGCATCTTCTGCAGCACCAGCGCGAAGGCCGCAGGAAAGACCAAGCCATGGCCGACGGCAAAGAGCGCGAGCGCCAGCGTCCAGAGCCACAGCGCCGGCCACCAGAGCGTGGCCGCCAGCAATGCGATGCCGGCCGCGACGATCGCCAGCCCGTGCGCCATGTGCACGTCGCCCGCCACGGCGGCACGGCGGCGCACCCATTGGTTGCCGAGGGCGAAGCCCAGGTAGGTGCCGCCGAGCACGGCCGCGATGAGCCCCGGCCCGGCGCCGGTCGAAGCCTGCAGCGCCGCCGGCCCCGCGGCCGCGACGATGAAGAACGGCGCCGCCGCACCGGCCAGCGCGAGGCTGGCGCGCTGCACGATGCGCCGCCGGCCTAGTGCGAGCCAGGCCGCGCGGTCGGGCACGCCCGTCGTCGCGGGCCGCGTCTCACGGAAGGCGCGCGAGGCCCCCGCGAGTGCGCACAACACCAGCAGCGCGAGCAGCGCCATCGGTGCGCGCCACGAGCCTGCATCGGCGAGCAGCCACGCCAGCGGCGGCGTCACCGCCGGCGCGACGGCGAACACCATCGCGAGCACGGCCATGCTGCGCTGCAGTTCGGCCCCCTGGTGCAGGTCGCGCAGGCTGGCGCGCGGCACCACGAGGCAGACCGCCAGCCCGAGGCCCGTGACGAAGCGGCCCAGCAGCAGCAGGTCGCCATGGCCGGCCGCCGCCGCGAGCAGCGCGCCCACGCCGGCCAGCAGCAGGCCCGCGAGCAGCGTGGGACGGCGCCCCCAGCGGTCGGCGGCATTGCCCGCCATCGGCTGCCCGAGCCCGAGCCCGAGCGTGTAGACCGCCACGGCCGCCGCGCGGCCGCCGGCATCCATGGCGCCGCCCGATGCGAAGACCGGCTGCAGTCCGACGGCCAGGTTGAGCCCGAGCGGCGCCAGGCTCGCCATGCCCGCGAGCGAGGCCAGCGCGGGCGGGCGCTGGCCCGCGGTGTCGGCGACGGCGAGTTGGCCGGGCATGGTCATTGGCGAAACGACAGCAGCAGTCAGCCGGGCGTCAGAGCGGGTACGCCAACGGCAGCGTGTAGCCCGCCTCGCCGAGGAAGCGCACGTAGGTCTTCAACACCTCGGTGGCGGGCTGCCCCTTGGCGTCGAGTTCCTTCGCGGCATTGGCGGGCAGGTCCTTCACGAGCTGGGCCCAGCGCGCGCGCTCGGCCACGCTGAGCGTGTTGACCTTGACGCCCTCCTTCACAATGCGAGCCTCGGTCTCGAGATCGCGCTGCTTGCTCTGCGCGGCCACGAGCACCGTCGCCTCGTCGGCGACCTGGTCGATGATCGCCACCACATCCTTCGGCAGCTTGGCGCGCGTGTCCAGGTTCATGAACGCCGCGAGCGTGCTGTACGAGCCGAAGCCGGTCTTGGTCCAGACCTTGGCCACCTCGCGCAGCTTGAACGCCTCCATGCCCGAGACCCAGAACAGGCTGCCTTCGGCCAGGCCGTTCTGGATCGCCTGGTAGTGGTCGCCGATGCCGAGCGTCACCGGCACCGCACCGGTCGGCATGAACAGCGGCGCGTTGGTGCCCGTCATCGCGATGCGCTTGCCGCGCAGGTCTTCGTGGCGATGGATCTCGAAGGTGGTGGCCACGCTGTAGGCCTCGGTCACCATCTGCGCGAGGATGTGGGCGTTGTACGGCTTCATGCTGGCCTGCAGCGCGGGCACTTCCTTCAGCATGCGGGTCGCGACCTTCTGCTGCAGCACCGGATCGTCGGAGGTGAACGGCATGTAGGCGCTGTAGTTCATGAGGCCCGCGCGCGACTGCTCGAAGCCGATCGGCGACAGCGCGATGTCGAGCGAGCCCTTCTGCACCGCCTCGATGCCGCCGTCGACCTTGGCGACGCTGCCGCCCCAGGCCTTGATGAAGCGGATCCTGTGGCCGGTCTTGTCCTTGACGCGCTTCGTGACCTCGTCGGCGAAGAAGGTGTCGAACACCTTCACGTAGGTGGTGCCGGTGGTGTGGCCGCCGCCCATGCGCAGCGTGTAGTTGTCTGCGCTGGCCGTGCCGGCGATGGCCGCGAAAGCCGCCGCGGCAAGAAGTGATGTGGTCAGTTTCATTTGTCGTCTCCTGTATTTTTGCTGGATTCGTGCACGCGCTCGCTCACTCGAAAGCGAGGTCGAGCAGCAGGCTCTCGTAGCGCTCGGGATTCAGCACGTGGGGATAGTGGCCGCCGGTGGGCAGGCGCACATGGTGGGCCTTGGGATAGCGCGCGCGCAGCCGGTCGCGCGCCGCGGCCGGGATCAGCGGATCGTCCTCGCAGTCGAGGACCGTCACGTCCGATTCGGCCAGCGGCAGCGGCGGGCAGGCGCGCGCCTGCGTCACGCCCAGGAAGCGGGAATGCAGGTTCTCGGGCGACTGGCGCTCGGTCAGCATCTGCAGCTGCAACTGCTGCAGCGGCGACACCGGCATGGCCTGCACGCGATCGACCCAGGTGGCATGCAGGTCCTTCGGCGCGACCTCGCGCACCCAGCCGGGCGCGAACATCGGGTTGGCCGCCAGGTCGCTCGAATCGGTGAAGCCGTTGCCGATCACGAGCTTGCGCACCTGCTCGGGATGGCGCAGCGCGAAGTACTGCGCCCACCAGGCGGCGAATGACGAACCCACCACCACGGCAGGCGGCAGGCCCAGGTGTTCGCACACGGCCTTGAGGCCATCGCTGAGTTCTTCCGCGCTGGCTACCGCCGGGTAGGTCACGGCGAGCAGCCGCAGCCGCTCGCCGAGCGACAGCAAGGTGCGCACGAACATCGCGGCGTCGCCGACCGAGCCCGGCAGCAGGATGACGGCCGGGCCGTGCCCCGCCGTGTCGAGCCAGCGCCAGGTGTGGCCGTTCGGGTCTTCGAGCGACGACCAGGCGTAGCGGCTCTCGAGCCTGTGGATCAGCTCGCGCATCGCTCAGTACTTTCCGTCGGGCGTCATGAAGCCTTCGGCGATCAGCTTCGCGTGCGCCTCGGGCGAGAACTCGGCCTCGGGCGTGTCGCCGCCGATCACGAACAGCAGCCAGTGCGTCTTGTCGGGCTCGTCGAAGGTGATGTTCTCGAAGCGGCGCTGCACGCCCGCGGGAAACGCGATCACGTCGAAGGGCTCGAGGTCGAAGGCCTCGACCTTGCCGTCGACCTCCCACGAGCAGCGCCACTTGCCGGTCATCGGCATGAAGGTCTCGTTGGTGTCGTGGTTGTGCATCATCGGGCCCTTGCCCGGCGTCGTTTCGCAGAAGCCGAGGTTGAAGCCTTCGCGGATCTTGATGTGCGCATGCTCGGCCGCATCGTCGCCCACGGGCGAGACGATCGGTGCCGCGCCGCCGTCGCTGCGCGCCGGCGGCTGGAAGCCGATGATGTTGTAGAGCTTGCGCTGCGCGCTCGGATGGCGGCTGTCGGGCAGGCCGCCGTCGAAGCCCTTGATCTCCTTGAACAGGGCCACGCGCTTGCGCATCTCCTCACGGGTGACGCGGATGGTGGGGATCTTCGGTTGCATGGGTTCTTTCTCCTTGGATGAAGTGCGTGCAGATGCGGGGTCCGGCGCGCACGGGCGTGCCGGTTCAGCCGCGGCCGGGCCGCGGAACGGTTTGAAGAAATGGATTGGCGCCGCCCCGCGCGGGGGCGGCCGCTCAGGCGCGGCGTGGTCGGCGGCGCTGAGGATGCGGGGTGTCGTGGGTCATGGTTTGTCTCGTGAATTTTTTGGACTGCATCCATTACATTCACAACGCCGCGCACATGCAATTCGCTGCGCCGATGCCCGTTATCTAAATTTCAAGTGCGCCTTCGCGATCTCGACCTCAACCTGCTGGTGGCCCTGGATGCCCTGCTCCGGGAAGCCCACGTCTCGCGCGCGGCCGCGCGGCTCGAGATGAGCCAGTCGTCGATGAGCCTCGCGCTGTCGAAGCTGCGCGCGCTGTTCGACGACCCGCTGCTCGTGAAGGGCGGCGGCGGGCTGGTGCTCACGGCCAAGGCCCTGGACCTCGCGCCGCGCGTGAACGACGCGCTCCACAACATCGAAGGCCTGCTCCACGTGCAGCAGGCCTTCGATCCCGCGCAGGCGCGCGACACCATCACGCTGATCGTCACCGACTACATCGACTTCCTGCTCGTGCCTGCGATCGTCAAGGCGATGGCGCGCCGGGCCCCCGGCGTGATGCTGCGCGTGGTCGGACCCAATCCGAAGCGGCTCGGCGAGATCTTCAGCAGCGGCGAGGTCGATGTGTCGGTGTCGTACTTTCCCGATCCGCCCGCGAGCCTGCGCGTGCGCCCGCTCTTCACCGACCGGCTCGTGGGCATCGCGCGCCGCGGCCATCCGTTCCTGCAGCACACGGGCAACCTCGACGCCTACTGCAGCCACGGCCACGTCACGGTCGAGCCCGGCGCCGCCACCTGGTACAACACGCAGGTCGACCAGCAGCTCACGCTGCACGGACGCCAGCGCCATGCGCAGCTGACCAAGCCAACCTTCCTCGGCGTGCCCTTCATCGTCGAGGATTCGGACCTGCTGGCCACGCTGCCCGAGCGCGTGGCGCGCGGCTTCGCGAAGTTCACCGACGTCGTGATGTTCGACCCGCCGCTCAAGCTGGAGCCGTTCAACGTGGTGCTGCTGTGGCACGACCGCACGCACACCCATCCGCTGCACCGCTGGTTCCGCGAGCTGGTGATCGAGCTGTGCACGGGCGACGAGGTGCCCGCGCCGGCCGACGCGGGCTAGCGCCGCATGTCGATCACGGTGCGCCCGCGCACGCGGCCTTCGAGCGTGAGTGCGAGGTAGCGCGGCAAGTCGTCGAGCCCGATCACCGTCGCGATGCGCGCGAGTTGCGCGGGCCGGTATTCGCGCGCCATGCGGGCCCACACCTGTTCGCGCAGCGGCATCGGCGAATTGGCGTTGATGCCCAGCAACCGCACGCCACGCAGGATGAAGGGCAGCACCGTGGTCTCGAGCGCCGCGCCGCCCGCATTGCGGAACGCCGCGATCACGCCGCCCGGCAACGCGGTGCGCAGGATCCACGCCAGCGTCGCGCCGCCGACCGAATCGAACGCGCCCGACCAGCGCCCCTTCTCGAGCGGCCGGGGCGGCGCCTCGGCGGTGTCGGGCCGGCCGATGACCTCGCTCGCGCCCAGCGCGCGCAGGTACGCCTCGGCATCGGGCTTGCCGCTCATCGCGGTGATCTCGTGGCCGCGCCGCGCGAGCATGTCGATCGCGATGCTCGCCACCCCGCCGGTGGCGCCGCTCACCAGCACCGGGCCCTGGCCGGGCGCGAGTCCGTTCAATTCCATCAGGTGCAGCGACAAGCCCGCCGTGTAGCCGGCCACGCCGAGCACCGCGGCCTCGAACAGATCGAGGCCTTCGGGCAGTCGCATGACCCAGTCGGCCGGCACCCGCGCCATCTGCGCGTGGCCGCCGTCGTGCTCGACGCCGATGCCGAAGCCGTGCACCACCACCTCGTCGCCGGGCGCGAAGCGCGCATCGTCCGATTCGCGCACGGTACCCGTGAGATCGATGCCGCCGATGCGCGGCCAGTCGCGCACGATGCCGTTGCGCCCATGTGCGGCGAGCGCGTCCTTGTAGTTGATGCTCGAGTACGCCACCTCGATCAGCACGCCGCCCTCGCCCAGCGCGGTCAACGGCAGTTCGCACAGCCGCTGCTCGGGCTCGGGGTCGCCGGCCAGCAGGCGCAGCGCCTTGAAGTGGCGCGGTGTCGCGATGCTCATTGCGCCTGCACGCCAGCGAGTTTCACCACGCGCGCCCACTTGGCGGTTTCGGCGCGGATGTGGGCGTCGAACTCGGCCGGCGGGCCGCCGACCAGTTCGATGCCCTGCGAGGTCAGCTTCTCCTGCACCTCGGGCGATTGCACGGCCTTGCGGATCTCCCGGCTCAGCCGCTCGACGATGCCCTTCGGCGTGCCCGCTGGCGCCAGCACGCCCCACCAGGCGTAGGCCTCGACCGGGAAGCCGAGCTCCTTCAACGTGGGCACATCGGGCATCAGCGCCGAGCGCTTCGGCATGGCGATCGCGAGCGGCACCACCGTGCCCGCCTTCACGTGCGCCTGCACCGGCGCGAGGTTGTCGAAGCTTACCGGCACCTGTCCGCCGATGACCGCCGCGGTGGCTTCGGAGCTGCCCTTGTACGGGATGTGCTCGAGCCGGCTGCCCGACTCGATGCGGAACAGTTCGCCCGCCAGGTGCGCGGCACTGCCGTTGCCCGGCGATGCGTACGACACGCCCTTCGGGTTGGCCTTGGACTGCGCCACGAGGTCGGCCACCGACTTGACGCTCGATTTCGCGTTGGCGAACACGAATGCAGGCACGCGCGTGACCAGCGACACCGGCACCAGGTCTTTCTGCACGTCGTACGGCACCTTGGTGAAGAGCGCCGGGTTGGTCGCGAGATTGGCCGTGCCCATCAGCAGCGTGTAGCCGTCGGGCGCGGCCTTGGCCACCGCCGCGGTGCCCACCATGGTCGCGGCGCCCGGCTTGTTCTCGATCAGCACCGGCTGGCCCAGCTGCTCCGACAGGCGCTGCCCCATCGCGCGGGCCACCGTGTCGGTGCCGCCGCCGGCCGCGTACGGCACGACGATGCGGATCGGCCGGCTCGGGTAGTCGGCCTCGGCCGCGGCGGGAAGCTGCAGCGCGGCCAACGCCAGCGCGGCAATGAGTGAGCGTGCGGTCATGGCTTTGTCTCTCTTTCTTTGTGATGCAGCGTGCGGCTTCAGGCCCGCAGGTCGTGGCCCGCGCGGGCATAGGTGCGCCGCGCGATGTTGATCTGGTGGATCTGGCTGGTCCCTTCGTAGAGGCGGAACAGGCGCACGTCGCGGTAGAAGCGCTCGATGCTGTTGTCGGCGATGAAGCCGTAGCCGCCGAGCATCTGCACGCAGCGGTCGGCCACGCGGCCGCACATCTCCGAGGCGAAGTACTTGCAGATCGAGGCTTCCATCGTCACGTCGAGGCCCAGGTCGCGCTGCCGCGCCGTCTCGAGCACCAGCGCGCGGGCCGCATGGATCTCGGTCTGGCAGTCGGCCACCATCGCCTGCACAAGCTGGAAGGCGCCCACCGGCTGGCCGAACTGCCGGCGCTCGGCGGTGTAGCGCACGACGTCGTCGAGCATGCGGATGGCGGGGCCGATGCACAGCGCCGCAAGGTGGATGCGCTGCTTGTTGAGCACCTTCATGGCCACCTTGAAGCCCTCGCCTTCGGCGCCGATGCGCTGGCTGGCCGGCACGCGGCAGTTGTCGAGGTGCACTTCCGACACCGGCGATCCGGCCTGCCCCATCTTGGCGTAGGGCGCGCCGGTCGTGAGGCCCGGCGTGCCGCGCTCTACGAGAAAGGCCGACACGCCCGCCGCGCCGGGCTGCGAGGGATCGGTGCGCGCCATGACCGTGAAGAGGCCCGCGATCGGCGCGTTGGTGATGAAGCACTTGGTGCCGCTGATGAGGTAGTCGTCGCCGTCGCGCACCGCACGCGCCTTGAGCGTGGCGGCGTCCGAGCCGGCCTCCGGTTCGGTCAGTGCGAAGCAGCCCGTGAGGCGCCCCGCGGCGAGCTCGGGCAGGTAGCGCCGCTTCTGTTCGTCGCTGCCCGCGATGACCAAGGCTTCGGAGCCGATGCCGGTGTTGGTGCCCACGCGCGCGCGGAACGCGACCGAGCACTGCGAAAGCTCGATCGCCGCGCGCACCAGTTCCTCGGTGGTCATGCCGGCGCCGCCGTAGGCTTCAGGGATGGAATAGCCGAACAGGCCCTGCGCGGCCATCTCCTGCACCACGTCGTCGGGCACCTCGTCGAGGCGGGCCACCTCGGCCTCGCGCGGAACCAGCCGCTCACGCACGAAGCGGCGCAGCGCTGCAAGGTAGGCGTCGAAGCCTTCGGTATCTCGGATCAATCGTTGTCTCCTGCTCGAAGCCGCTGCAAAGCGCGGGCGGCTGGTGGCAGTCTAGGCAGCGTGGCCGAGGGCTGGAACGCTTGTTTTGCTATATTAAATCGATGCGAACACCCGATTCCGTACCGCGCCACCCGATGTTCGCGACCAGCCTGGCCAACGGCCTCTCGCTGCTCGCGAGCTTCAAGGTGGGCGAGCCGGCACTCAGCAACCGCGCGCTGGCCGAGCGCACGGGGTTGTCGAAAGCATCGATCTCGCGGCTGACCTACACCCTCTGCGAACTGGGCTTCCTGCGCTACGACGCGCAAGAGCGGCGCTATCGCCTCGGCGCCGCCACGCTCGCGGCCGGCTATCCGCTGCTCGCCAGCCTCACCATCCGGCAACGGGCGCGCCCATTCATGCAGGCGGTGGCGGACGAGGTGCGCGGTTCGGTGTCGCTGGGACTGCGCGACCGCTGCAACATGGTCTACGTCGAGACCTGCCGCGGCCATGAATCGATCGCGTTCCGGCCCGACATCGGCGGCACGATGCCGATGGAAGCGACGGCCATCGGCCGCGCCTGGCTCGCGGGCATCGACGCGGCCTTGCGCGCGCAGGTCCTGCGCGACCTCCGCAGCGGGCATGCCGCGGCCTGGAAGCACCAGCGTACGGCCGTGCTCGCATCGCTGCGCGAGTTCGAGCGGCGCGGCTTCACGCTGTCGCATGGCGACTGGCAGCGCGACGTGCATGCGGTCGCGGTGCCGATGCGCATGCCGATCGAAGGCGAGATCCTGGTCTTCAACTGCGGCGTGCCGGCCGTGCAGCTCGGCGCGCGCAACCTCGAGCGCGAGATCGGCCCGCGCCTCGTGCGCATGGTGCGCGCGGTGGAGGCAGCCTGGCTGGCACGCGACGCATGAGCCACCACACTCCCGGCGCGCCCGACGTGCCCGACAAGCAGTTCGCCAACACCCTCGCGCGCGGGCTCGAGATGCTGCTGTGCTTCACGCCCGAGCAGAGCGCGCTCGGCAACAAGGACTTCGTGCTGCGCACCGGGCTCGACAAGGCCACCGTGTCGCGCCTGGCCTACACGCTGGTGCAACTGGGCTACCTGCGCCACGACAAGGCGCTGGGCAAATACCGCCTGGGCGCGCCGGTGCTGTCGATGGCCTACCCGCTGCTCGCGAGCGCCAGCCTGCGCCAGCTGGTGCGCCCCTGGATCAAGGAGCTGGCCGACGAAGTGCGCGGCATGGTCGGCATCAGCGTGCGCGACCGCACCAACATGGTCTACATGGAGGCCTGCCGCAGCGAACGCGACGACGCGCCGCGCATCGACATCGGCGCGGCCTTTCCGATCATGGTGAGCGCCAACGGCCATGCCTGGCTCGCGCGCGCGGCGCCGCAGGAGCGCGACATGGCGCTCAACCAGATCCGGGTGCTCTATCCGCGGCTGTATGCCGAGCGCATCGCGCAGGTGCGGCAGGACCTGCGCGAGTTCGCCGGCCGCGGCTATTGCGCGAGCCCGGGCGTGGTGCAGTCCGACCGCATCGCGATCGCGGTGCCGATGGCGCGCCCCGTCAATTCGGAGATCGTGGTGTTCAACTGCACCGTGGCCCTCAAGGGCCGCCGCGCCGCCACCGTGCAGGCACAGATCGGCCCGCGGCTGGTGACGCTGGTGCGCAGCGTGGAAGTGGCGATGGGCATGGCCTGAAAAGCCGCTTCAGACCACGCCGTCCGCCCGCAGGGCGCGCAGTGCCTCGGCGTCGAGGCCCAGCTGCCCGAAGATCTCGGCGTTGTGCTCGCCCACCGCCGGGCCGGTGTGCGGCGCGGCCGGCACCATGCCCGAGAAGCGCGGCACGGTGCATGGCGCAGGCACGCTGCCGAGGTCGCTGTCGGGCAGCCGGATGATCGCGCCGCGCGCCTGGAAGTGCGGATCGTCGAGCACGTCGTCGATGCCGTACACCTTGCTGAACGGCACCTGGTGCTGGTTCAGCGCCGCCGCGAGCGCCGCATAGTCGAGCCCGGCGCACCACTTGCCGACCATGGCGTCGAGCACGTCGATGTGCTTCACGCGCTCGGGGTTCGACGCGAAGCGCGGGTCGCTGCAGAGCGCCGGCTGGTCCATCGCCTCGCAGATGCGCCGGAAGATCGCCTCCGACGATCCCACCACGGTGACCCAGACGCCGTCCGCCGTGCGGTACATGTTCGATGGCGCGGTGTAGGTCGCGCGCGAGCCGGCGCGCCCGCGCACGCCGCCGAGTTGCTCGAACTCCACCGCGAGCGGCTCCAGCAGGCGCAGCATGGCTTCGGTGGCCGAGAGGTCGATCTCGCGCCCGGGTTCGCCGGGGCGCTGGCGGCGCTCGACCATCGCCGAGGCGATCGAGAACGCGCCGAACAGCCCGGCCACCACGTCGCCGAGCGGATAGTTCATGTGCTGCGGGCTGCCGTCGGGCTCGCCCGTGAGGTGCGCGAAGCCGCTCATCGCCTCGAAGATCCGCGCGAAACCGGGACGCTGCGCATAGGGGCCGGTCTGCCCGAATCCTGTGAGCCGCAGCACCGTCAGCCGCGGATTGGCCGCATGCAGCGTGGCGAGGTCGAGCCCCCAGCGGTCGAGCGTACCGGTGCGGAAGTTCTCCACCAGCACGTCGAACTGCGGCAGCAGGCGCAGGAACAGCGCGCGGCCCTCGGGCTTGCGGACGTCGAGCGAGATGCCGCGCTTGCCGCGGTTCGTCACTTTCCAGTGCAGCGCATGCCGGTCCTTCACGGGCGCCAGGGTGCGCAGCGAATCGCTGCCGTCGGGCAGTTCGAGCTTGACGACCTCGGCGCCGAGGTCGGCGCACAGCGTTGCAGAAAACGGCGCGGCGATGACCGTGGCCATGTCGAGAATGCGCACGCCGGCCAGCGGGCCGGTGCCCGATGGCGCCGCGCAGGCTTGAGAGTGGGAAGTGGAAGAAGTGCTCATGGGCTGCCGAAGAGGATCAGCAGCCGAGCATCTCCGCCGCGGCAACATGGCACAACCGTTGTTTTGGCATGTTAGCCACGGCGCCGGCGTGCGCCGTGCGCCTCAGTGTGCGGGCAAGAGGAAGTCCTGGCTGATGCGCATGCCGAGTTCGTTCACCCGGTCGAGGAACTGCGTGAGGTAGGCATGCAGGCCCGTGGCCAGGATCTCGTCGACGCGCGCGTACTGCAGGTCGGCCAGCAGCTTGCCGGCGCGGCGCTGGCTCTCGGCGCTCTGGTCGTTCTGCACCTTGGCGAGGTTGTTGACCACCTCGGACAGGCTCGCATGCAGCGAGCGCGGCATGTCGGCGCGAAGGATCAGCAGTTCGGCCACGCGCTCGGGCTTGATCACGTCGCGGTACACCTTGCGGTAGATCTCGAAGGCCGACACGCTGCGCAGGATCGCGCTCCAGTGATAGAAGTCGTATTCCTGGTCTTCCTCGGTGGCGGTGCCGAAGAACTCGCTGTTGAGCGCATGGAACTTGACGTCCACCAGCCGCGCGGTGTTGTCGGCGCGCTCGATGAAGGTGCCCAGCCGCGAGAAGTAGAAGGCCTCGTCCTGCAGCATGGTGCCGAGCGTGACGCCGCGCGACAGGTGCGAGCGGAACTTGACCCACTCGAAGAACTGCGCCGGGTCGCGCTCGAAGCCGCCCGCGCGCAGCATGCGGTTGACCTCGAGCCAGGTGGTGTTCTGGGTTTCCCAGGCCTCGGTGGTGAGCGCGCCGCGCACCGCGCGGGCGTTCTCGCGCGCGGCCTTGAGGCACGAGACGATCGACGACGGATTGCTCTCGTCCTTGACCATGAACTCCATCACCTCGTTGGGCGTGATGTGCGCGTACTTGGCGTCGTACGCAGGCAGCAGCTCGCTGATCGACAGCACGCCCTGCCAGCCGTACTTGGCCACTTCGGCCGACTGCGGCAAGAGCGAGGTCTGGTAGTTGACGTCGAGCATGCGCGCGGTGTTCTCCGCGCGCTCGGTGTAGCGCGACATCCAGTAGAGGTGGTCGGCGGTGCGTGACAGCATCGTTTGTTTCTCCTGTTGTTCCTGCCTGCGCTCAGGCCGACGACGACTGGCTCTGCGACTGCGACTGCGCATCGGGCCGCGTGCGCGGCGCGCGCTCCGCCTCGAGCACCCAGGTGTCCTTGGTGCCGCCGCCCTGCGACGAGTTGACCACCAGCGAGCCTTCCTTGAGCGCCACGCGCGTGAGCCCGCCGGGCACCATCTGCACTTCGCTGCCCGACAGCACGAAGGGCCGCAGGTCGATGTGGCGCGGCGCGATGCCGGCGTCGACGAAGGTCGGCGAGGTCGACAGGCTCAGCGTCGGCTGCGCGATGTAGCCGTCGGGCTTGGCGATCACGGCGCGCTTGAAGTCGTCGATCTCGGCCTGTGTCGAGGCCGGCCCGATCAGCATGCCGTAGCCGCCCGCGCCGTGCACCTCCTTGACCACCAGGTCCTTCATGTTGTCGAGCGTGTATTGCAGCTCGTCCTTGTTGCGGCACATGTAGGTCGGCACGTTCTTCAGGATCGGCTGCTCGCCGAGGTAGAACTCGACCATCTTCGGCACGTAGGGGTAGATCGACTTGTCGTCGGCCACGCCGGTGCCCACCGCATTGCAGATCACGACGTTGCCCGCGCGGTAGGCGCGCATCAGTCCCGCACAGCCGAGCGTGGAGTCGGGGCGGAACACCTCGGGGTCGAGGAAGTCGTCGTCCACGCGGCGGTAGATGACGTCGACGCGCTTCGGCCCGCGCGTGGTGCGCTTGTAGACGAAGTCGTCCTTGACCATCAGGTCCTGGCCTTCCACCAGGTCGACGCCCATCTGCTGCGCGAGGAAGGCATGCTCGAAATAGGCGCTGTTGTACATGCCGGGCGTGAGCACCACCACCGCCGGGTCGGCCGTGGCGGGGGGCGCGCTGGCGCGCAGCGTCTCGAGCAGCAGGTCGGGGTAGTGCGCCACGGGCGCGATGCGGTTCTGGTTGAACAGGTCGGGAAAGAGCCGCATCATCATCTTGCGGTTCTCGAGCATGTAGCTCACGCCGCTCGGCACGCGCAGGTTGTCCTCGAGCACGTAGTACTCGCCGTTGCCGGCGACATCGGGCGCGCGCACGATGTCGATGCCCGAGATGTTGGAGTACACGTCGTGCGGCACGGTGACGCCCATCATCTCGGGCCGGAACTGGGCGTTGTGGAGGATCTGCTCGGCCGGGATGATGCCGGCCTTGATGATCTCCTGGTCGTGGTAGACGTCGTGCAGGAAGCGGTTGAGCGCCGTCACGCGCTGCACCAGTCCCTTCTCCATCTGCTCCCACTCATGGGCGGGAATGATGCGCGGCAGCAGGTCGAACGGAATGAGCCGCTCGGTGCCCGAGCCGTCCTCATCCTTGGCGCCATACACCGCGAAGGTGATGCCGACCCGGCGGAAGATCATCTCCGCCTCTTCGCGCCGCGCGCGCATCACCTCGGGAGGTTGCTTCGCGAGCCATTGGTCGTAACGCTTGTAATGCTGCCGGATCGCAGCGCCTGCATAGGGCAGCTGCTCGTACATTTCGTCGAATTTTTTCATTGAACGACCAATCTCCTTGCGCATAGCTTAGCAAGTTCGAGGCCAGTAGAACCCCTTAGGTCCCGGCCGCGCAGCGGGCTGCCGGCCTCAGGGCATTCGGTGATGCCAGTAGCGCGCATGGCGCTCACGCTCGCAGTCCACCTCGGCGGGCGCCGTGCTGCGCCAGCGCGCGGCGCCGCAGCGGGTGCTCTCGACCAGGCGCGCGCCCACCTCGGCATAGCGCGCCGCCACCTCGGCGGCGGGATGCCCGAAGCGGTTGCGGTAGCCCGCCTGCACCAGCGCCACGCGCGGCCGCACGGCCTCGAGCAGCGCCGCGCTCGACGAGGTCTTGCTCCCGTGGTGCGGCACCAGCAGCAGGTCGGCGCGCAGCTGCGGCGTGCGCGCCACCAGCGCCGCCTCCTGCAGGCGTTCGATGTCGCCCGCCAGCAGCGCCGTGGCCCGGCCGTTGGCAATGCGCAGCACGCACGACACCGCATTCGGCTTGGTGAACGAGAGGTAATCGGCCGGCACCGGATGGAGCACCTCGAAATCGACGCCGTCCCAGGTCCAGCGCTGGCCCGCCTCGCAGCGGCTGGCCGGCCGCAGCGCCTGCAGCGGATGGCCGGCCTCGATGGAACTCAGCAGCGCGGCCCCGGGCTGCATCGCGAGCACGGCGGCAACGCCGCCGCTGTGGTCGCTGTCGCGATGGCTCAGCACCAGCGCGTCGAGCCGCACGTCGAAGGCACGCAGCAGCGGCACGAGCACGCGGTGCCCCGCATCGCTGCCGAGGCCGTAGCGCGGCCCCGCGTCGAACAGCAGGCTGTGCCCCGCGGTGCGCACCAGCACGGCGTTGCCCTGGCCGATGTCCGCCGCCAGCAGCTCGAACTCGCCATGCCCCGGCCGTGGCGCCTGCCAGAGCAGCACCGGCAGCAGCAGCGGCAGGCCGGCCATGCGCAGCGCCCAGGGAAGCCGCATCGCCAGCAGCACGCCCCCCAACACCCCGCAAGCGGCCATCCAGGCCGGTGCCGCGGCGACCGAGTAGGTGGCCCACGGCAGCGCGGCCAGCCAGGCGAGCAGCGCGCCGAGCAGTTGCACGGCCGCTGCCGCCAGCAGCCACAGCGCCGGCAGCAGCGTGCCGAGCATCGCCAGCGGCGTGATCACCAGCGTGACCCAGGGGATCGCCACCACATTGGCGACCAGGCCGGCCAGCGAGACCTGCTGGAAAAACAGCAGGCCGAGCGGCGCCAGCGCCAGCGTCACCACCCACTGCTCGCGAAGGAAGGCCGCGAGCCGCGCCGCGGGACCGAGCGCTTCGGCGGCCGGGCGCAGGAAGCCGGTCGTGAAGAGAATGCCGACCGCCGCGAAACTGAGCCAGAACCCGGCCTGCATCAGCGCCCACGGGTCCAGTGCCACCACCACTGCGGCGATCAGCAGCCAGACGTGCGGCCACGGCCAGCGCCGCCCCGACAGCCGCAGCAGCGCCACGGTCGCGAGCATCCACACCGTGCGCTGCGACGGCACGCCCCAGCCGCTGAAGAGCGCATAGAGCCCGGCCAGCCCCACGCCACCGAGCAGCGCGGCCTGCGGCGCCGGAACGCGCTGCATCAGCCAGGCGCTGCGGCGCCAGAGCGCGCCGACCGCATGCGCCGCGAGCCAGGCGAACATCGTGATGTGCAGCCCCGAGATCGACATCAGGTGCGCCACGCCGGTGGCGCGGAAGATGTCCCAGTCGGCGCGGTCGATCGCCGCCTGGTCTCCGGTGACGAGCGCGGCGATGATGCCGGCCTGCCGCGCATCGGCAACGTGTTCGAAGACCGCCTCGCGCACCGCCTCGCGGGCGCGCTCGACCGGATGGCGCCAGGTCGCGCCGAGGCGCTGCGGTGCGGTGCTGCGCGCGCCGGTGCGCACGTAGCCCGTGGCCTGGATGTCCTGCTCCCAGAGCCGCAGCTCCTGGTCGAAGCCATGCGGGTTGAGCGTGCCGTGCGGCGCCTTGAGCCGCACCGTGAAGCGCCAGCGCTCGCCCGCGTGCAGTGCGATGGCATCGCCGCCGGCCGCGGCATCGCGGTACCAGCCCAGCGCGATGCGTGCCGGCAGCAGCGGCGGCGCCTGCCGGGCTGCGCCGTCCGCGCCGGCCCATTGCACCGATTCCACGTCGAGCCGGAACCGCGTGCCGCCTTCATAGGGGCGCGGCATCTGCGCAACCACGCCGACCACCTGCAGGTCGCGCCCTTCGAGGGCCGGATCCAGTACATCGGCCACGAAGGCGCAGGCGCGGACGCCCGCGAGCCCCGCGCCGCCGCAGGCACCGGCGAGCAGCGCCAGCGCGAGCAATGCCATGCGAGGCATGCGTCCGGCGCGCCCGGCGCGGGCAGCCAGTGCGGCGACGGCCAGCGCGCCCGCGATGCACAGCGCCGCATAGGCCGGCCACGGCCAGAGCAGGCCCTGCTGCAGTTGCAGCGCACTGCCCAGCACCCCGCCGGCCATTGCCGCGAAGGGCCATGCCGCGCGCGCGGCCTGCGTGTATGCCATGCCTCCCTGCCTTCCCTTGCTGCGCCTCGAGCGGGCACGTCGCGTGTTTTTCTACGTTTCGTTCTGCGCGGGAGTATGCGTGAACGCGGCCCTACTTCGGATGCCTGCGCCCCCGGTCGACGAGGCCCAGGTTCCCCCCGATCATCTCGAACACGCGCCGCGTCACCGGGCTCACCGTGTTCTTGCGCATGTACAGGAAATAAGGCACGTCGGGCAGCGGCGGCAGCCCTTCGCGCACACCGAGCACGCGGGTGTACGAATCCACGAACTCGATGCCGCGCGCCGCCACGCCAAGGCCTGCGCGCAGCGCGGCCTTCACGCCCAGCACGTTCGACGTCGTGTAGCTCGCAGTCCAGGTCAGGCCTGCTCCCTGCAGTGCTTCCGTCGCCATGCGATGAAACAGGCTGGGCCCGTCGATCACGATCAGCGGCACCGGCTTGGATGGATCGTGCTTGTAGCCCGCGGCGCAAAGCCACACGGTCGGGTGCATGCGCAGCAGAACCCCCTCGACTTCAGGCTCGACCCGGTTGGCAATGACGATGTCCAGCCGGCCCTGCACCAGCGATTCCATCAGGTACGGACTGCGGGATATCTCGATGTCGATCTGCATGCGCGGCATGGTCTGCGCGATCTGCGCCAGCACGCGCGGCAGCAGCAAGTCGGCCATGTCATGCGGCGCGCCGATGCGCACGCGCCCCTGTTCCCCCGAATCCGTGAGCCCGCGCAGCGCTTCGTCGTGCACCGCGAGCAATTGCCGCGCATACACCAGCAGCCGCAGCGCATGGCTGCTCATGCGCTTGTTGCGGCCCGCCTTGTCGAACAGCGGGAAGCCGATGCGCAGCTCCAGCCGCTGCATCTGCTGCGTCACTGCCGACTGTGTGAGGTCGAGCCTCGCCGCCGCCGCCGCGAACGAGCCGCATTCCTCGATGGCCACGAGGGTCCTCAACTGGTCCAGGTCCAAGGCACGCATAGTTCATGAATTCTAATGATTCATGCATTCAGAAGCGATTGATTCTTTCGTCCACCAGCGGGCACCATCGCAATACCAACAGGGCTGAATGAGATGTCACCTTCGATCGACCTCTCCCGCGTCGGCCGGAAATACATCAGCTTTACTGACAATTGAAAAGGATTGGCGATGAGCATTTACGACCACACTTCCCGCGCGGTGTCGCACACCCTGGCCAAGGTCAAGGGGCGCCTGGGAGCCGGGCTGACACGCGATACGCTGGCGCAGGTCCAGCAGGACCTGATGGCGCTGGCCGCGCAGGCCTCGCTCTGGTCGGCCGAGCGGTTCCCCGCCCCTGCCGCGGGCGAGCTGCAGGCGCGCTACCTCGTGGGGGAGGACAAGGCGCTGGGCCATGCGCTCTATCTCAACGTCATGCGCCCGGGCAAGCGCATCCTTCCGCACAACCACACGACCTGGGCCTGCATCGCCGCTGTGGAGGGCTCCGAGATCAACCGCCTCTACGAGCGCACCGACGGCAGCCGCGAGGCCGGCCCCGCGACGCTGCGCCCGGCCGGCGAAGTCGTCGTGGCACCGGGCAGCGGCATCGCGCTGATGCCCGACGACATCCATTCGGTCGAGATTCCGCCGGGCCAGGAGATCCGCCACCTGCACATGTACGGACGCCCGCTCGAATCGCTGTCCGAGCGGCTGGCCTACGACATGGAGCGCGGCACCTGCGCGCGCATGACCATGGGCGTGAAGACCACGGTGAACCCATGACCGCCGCGGTGCTCCAGAAAACACCGCCGAACGCGATCGGCGCGCACACCCTCAAGCGCTGGCTGCACGACGGCCAGGAACTGGCGCTGTTCGACGTGCGCGAGCGCGGCCCCTTCGCCGAGTCGCACCTGCTGTTCGCGATCCCCCTGCCCTACAGCCGGCTCGAACTCGATGCACCGCGCCTCGCGCCGCGCCGCAGCGTGCGCACCGTCGTGTGCGATGCGGATGGCAAGGGTGCCGCGGTGCAGGCCGCGCGGCGCCTCGAGGCGCTCGGCTACCGCGACGTCTATTTGCTCGAAGGCGGCACCGCGGCCTGGGCCGCGGCGGGCTACGGCCTGTTCGCAGGCGTGAACGTGCCCTCCAAGACGTTCGGAGAACTCGCGGAGCTGGCCTACGGCACGCCGCACATCGGCGCCACCGAACTGGCGCGCCGCGTCGCCGCGGGCGAGCCGCTCGCGATCCTCGACGGCCGTCCCATGACCGAGTTCCGCAAGATGAGCATCCCCGGCGGGCGCTGCTGCCCGAACGGCGAACTGCCCTACCGCGTGACGAGCCTGGTGCCCGACCCGCGGACCACGGTGGTCATCAACTGCGCCGGGCGCACGCGCAGCATCATCGGCGCGCAGACGCTGATCAACCTCGGCCTGCCGAACCCCGTGCTGGCGCTCGAGAACGGCACCCAGGGCTGGACGCTGAACGAGCTCGCGCTCGACCATGGCCGCGACCTCGGGTATCCGCCGGACTCGGGCAGCACCGCGCTGCGCGAAGCCGCCCTGCGGCTGGCCGCCGCGCACGGCGTGCAGATGGTGGCGCCGGAGACGGTGAGCGCATGGGCGCGCGACGGCGCGCGCACGCTGTACCTGTGCGACGTGCGCTCGCCCGAGGAGTTCGCCGCCGGCAGCCTGCCGGGGGCGCAGCACACGCCCGGCGGCCAGCTGATCCAGTCGACCGACGAGTACATCGGCGTGCGCCATGCACGGCTGGTGCTGTTCGACGACGACGGCGTGCGCGCGCCCACCGTCGCGAGCTGGCTGCGGCAACTGGGACACGACGCGCATGTGCTCGACGGCGGCTTGCGCAGCGGGCTGGCACTGCACACGGCGCCGGTTGTCGAGCTGCCACTCGCGCCGCCCGAGGTGGCGCCATCGGAGGTGGCCGAAGCACTGCGCGATGGCAAGGTGCAGGTGGTCGACCTGCGCCCGAGCGCACTCTTTCGCCAGTCGCGCATTCCCGGCGCCGTCTGGTCGATTCGCCCGCGCATGCGGGCACTCGCCGACGCCTCGGACGGCCGCCCCCTCGTGCTCGTGGCCGAGCATCCGTCGATGGCCGCGCTCGCGGCCTCGGAACTCGGCGCTTCGGCCCAGCGGCTGTCGCTGCTGCGCGGCGGCTTCGAGAGCTGGGCCGCAGCGGGCCTGCCCGTCGACACCGCGCCGCTCGCGGCCTCGCAGGACGAGCACATCGACTTCGTGTTCTTCGTGCACGACCGCCACGACGGCAACAAGGAGGCCGCGCGCCGCTATCTCGCCTGGGAGATCGGGCTGGTCGCGCAGCTCGATCCGCAGGAGCGCGCCATGTTCCGCCTGCCCGGCGACGGCAGCGGCTCACCGGCGGCCGGCAAGGGGAGCGCACCGTGACGGCCACGAACCGGCGCGCATTCGTCGCGGCCTGCGCCGCCGCGGCCGCCCTCGGCAGCACGGGCCGGGCCCTGGCCCAGGCCGACACGACACGGCTGGTGGTTCCCTTCTCGCCCGGCGGCACCAGCGACATCGTGGCCCGCCTCCTGGCCGCCCACGCCGGGCCGCTCGCGAGCCGCATCGTGGTCGACAACAAGGCCGGCGCCTCCGGCGCCATCGGCCTGCGCGCCGTGGCGGGGGCGCCACCGGACGGGCACACGCTGCTGGTGGGCAACATCTCGACCCAGGCCATCGCGCCGCATCTGCATGCCGACAGGGGCTACCCCGGCATCGACGTGTTCACGCCCCTCGCGCTGACCGGCCGCACCACCAACTTGATCGTGGTGCATCCCGGCACGGGCATTCGCGACTGGGCCGACCTGGCCAGGCACATGCGCGGCGCCGTGCCGGTGAGCTACGCGAGCGGCAGCAATGGCGGCTCGCCCCACCTGAGCTTCGAACTGCTGCGCCAGCGCATGGAATGGAAAGCCGAGCACGTGGCCTACAAGGGCGCCGGCCCGATGATCTCCGACCTGCTGGCCGGGCATGTGCAGATCGGCATCGACAACCTGCCCGCCCTGCTGCCACACGTGCAGCGCGGCGCGCTCACGCCCATTGCCGTGACCAGCGCGCGCCGCTGGCGCGGCGCCGAGCAGATCCCGACCCTGGCCGAACTCGGCGTGAAGGACTACGACGTGACCGCGTGGTTTGGCGTGTTCGGCCCTGCCGGCATGCCGCCCGCCGTGGCCGAACCGATCGCCCGCGCCTTTGCCGACGCGCAGAAGACCGAGCCCGTGCGCGAGCGCTTCGCCGCCCTCGGCGCAGTGGCCGATCCGCTCACGGGCGAGGCTTTCGCCCGCGTGGTGAAAGCGCAGTACGCGCTCTGGCGCGACGTGATCCGCGAAGGAGGCATCCGTGGCAGCTGAACCTGCAAAGGGCGGCCCCGTTCTTCCGGGCATGCTGGCCGGCCGCCTGGCCGCCGTCACCGGCGCGGGCCGCGGGCTGGGCCTTGCCATGGCGCGCGGCCTCGCGCGCAGCGGCGCACGCCTGCTGCTGCTCGAACGCGACCCCGAACTCGGCCAGGCGGCGCAAAGAGCACTGCGCGCCGAGGGCCTGCATGCGCACGCGTTCGAGATCGACGTGGCCGATGCGCCGGCCTGCGCTGCGCTCGCGGCGTCGGTGCGCGGTGCCCACGGCGCCATCGACATCCTCGTGAACAGCGCCGGCATCAACTCGGCCACCTCGTTCTGCGCGCCCGACGCGCTGCAGGACTGGGCGCGCATCCTCGAAGTCAACCTCGGCGGCTGTGCCCACGTCACGCATGCCTTCGTGCCGCAGCTGCAGGAGCGCCACGGCGTGGTGCTCAACATCGCCTCGATCGCCGCCTTCACGGCCGGCACCTCGTCGTTCTCGTACGTGGTCTCCAAGGGCGCGATCCGCTCGCTCACGCAGGTGCTCGCGCGCGACCTCGCCCCGTGGGGCGTGCGCGTCAACGCGCTGGCGCCCTCGCTGGTCGCCACCGAGATGAACGAACGCAAGCGCGAGAACAAGCCGCTCATGGAGGCCTACCTGCGCCGCGTGATGCTCGGGCGCGTCGGCACGCTCGACGACGTGGTCGGCCCGGCGCTGTTCCTCTGCTCCGACCTCGCCGCCTACATCACAGGAACCGTGCTGCCCGTCGACGGCGGCTATCTCGCCTCATGAACCTCGACCCGACCCACGATCCCGACGCGATGTCGTGGATCGAATCCGCCAATGCGCCGGATTGCGATTTCCCCATTCAGAACCTGCCCTTCGCCTGCTTCGCGCCCGATGCCGGCGCCCCCGCGCGCGGCGGCATCGCGATCGGCGACCAGATCGTCGACCTGGTGGCGCTGCATGCGAGCGGCCTGCTCGAAGGCAGCGCGCACGACGCGGCCGCTGCCTGCTGCGCCCCGGTGCTGAACGACTTCATGGCGCTGGGCGCGCCCGCCTGGCGCGCACTGCGCCGCGCGGTGTTTGCGCTGCTCTCGACCGAGGCCGGCGAAACCGAACGCGCCGGGGTGAGCGCCTGCCTCCTGCCGCAGGCGCAGGCCTACTACTGCCTGCCGGCGCGCATCGGCGACTACACCGACTTCTACACCTCGGTGCACCACGCCTACAACGCCGGCCTGCTGGTGCGCCCGAACGACCCGCTCGCACCCAACTTCCGCTGGCTGCCGGTGGCCTACCACGGCCGCGCCTCGAGCGTGCGCCTCGGTGTGGACGGCGAAGCCGTGCACCGCCCGAACGGACAGCGCATGCCGCCCGGCGCCGCCGCGCCCGAATTCGGGCCGAGCACGCGCCTGGACTACGAACTGGAGCTCGGCGCCTACATCGGTCCCGGCAATGCGCTCGCCGAGCCGATCGCCATCGGCGACGCCGAGGACCACCTGTTCGGGCTGTGCCTGCTCAACGACTGGTCGGCGCGCGACATCCAGTTCTGGGAAATGGCACCGCTCGGGCCGTTCCTCGGCAAGAACTTCAGCACCACGGTCTCGCCGTGGATCGTGACCATGGAGGCGCTGCGGCCGTTCCGCCGGCCCTGGCTGCGCGCGGCCAGCGAACCCCAGCCGTTGGCGCACCTGGCACATCCGGGCGTGGATGCGGCCGGCGCGCTCGACATCCAGCTCAGCGTGGGCATCGAGACCGAGGCGCACCGCCGCGTGGGCGCGCGCGCCGCGCAAGTGTCGCGCACCAGCTTCGTCCACCAGTACTGGACGCTGGCCCAGATGGTGGCGCACCACACCAGCGGCGGCTGCAACCTCGCGCCGGGCGACCTGATCGGCACCGGCACCATCTCCGGCCCCACGCCCGGCGAGGCTGGCTGCCTGCTCGAACTGACGCGCTGCGGCCGCGAGCCGCTGAGCCTGCAGCTGCCCGGCAAGCCGCCCCAGGAGCGCACCTTCCTGGCCGACGGCGACGCGGTCGAGCTGCGCGGCTGGTGCGAGCAGCCCGGCGCGCGGCGCATCGGCTTCGGCTGCAACCGCGCCGTCGTGCAGCCGGCGAGAACCGCATGAAGAAAACGTCCCTTTCCGCGTCCGGCGCCACCCGGCTGGTGCATGGCGGCAAGCATCCGCACTTCGAGGGCGGCCAGCCGGTCAACCCGCCGGTGGTGCGCGCGAGCACCGTGCTGTTCGACAGCACCGCCCAGCAGCTCGACCTGCGCGCACGGCGCGACCACGACCGCAACTTCATCTACGGCGCGCGCGGCAACCCCACCAACTTCGCGCTCGAGGACATCGTCACCGAACTCGAGGGCGGCCACCGCACGCGGCTGCTTCCCACCGGCCTCGCCGCGATCGGCATGGTGCTGCTCGCCTACCTGAAGCCGGGCGACCATCTGCTGATGAGCGAGGGCGTGTACGAGCCCGCGCAGCATCTGGTGCGCAGCCACCTCATGCCGCGCGGCGTCGCCTGCGACTTCTTTCCGGCCCACGGCCGCGACCTCGCCGAGCGCCTGCGGCCGGAGACGCGCATGGTCTATGCCGAATGCCCCGGTTCGCTGCTCTACGAGATGTGCGACCTGCCCGCCATGGCGGCGCTGGCGCACGAAGCCGGCGCGCTGCTGGTGGCCGACAACACCTGGGGTTCGGGCATGCAGTACCGTCCGCTCGCGCTGGGCGCCGACGTCTCGGTGATGGCCGCGACCAAGTACCTGGGCGGCCATTCCGACGTGGTGATGGGCACCGCCTGCGCCACCGAGGCGGCCTGGGCACCGCTCAACGCCACCTGCGACACCTTCGGCATGACGGTGAGTCCCGACGACGCCTACCTCGTGCTGCGCGGCGTGCGCACCATGGGCGTGCGGCTCGCGCATCACGAACGCCAGGCCTTCGAAGTCGCGCGCTGGCTGCAGCGCCGGCCCGAAGTGGCGCGCGTGTTCCACCCCGCGCTGCCCGAAGACCCGGGCCATGCGCTGTGGCAGCGCGACTGCCGCGGCAGCAACGGGCTGCTGTCCTTCGAACTCGACCCCGCCTGGGACGCCGCCGCCGCGCGGCGCTGGGTCGATGCGCTGGCGCTGTTCGGCATCGGCGCCTCGTGGGGCGGCTACGAAAGCATGGTGGGCTTGTACGACATGGCCCGCACCCGAGGCGCGGCCGACTGGGCCGGCCGCGGCCTCGTGATCCGCCTGCACATCGGGCTCGAAGACGTGCAGGACCTGCTGGCCGACCTGGCCAGCGCCTTCGAGCGCGCCTGACGCATCCATCAACAACGATCAAGGAGACAAAACAATGAACCGCTCACTTCCACTCAACCGCCGCAGCCTGCTGCTGTCCGCAGCCGCACTGGGCCTGCATCCGCTCGCCGGCGCCGCCGCGGACGACTATCCGTCGCGCAAGCCGGTGCGGCTGATCGTGCCCTTCTCCGCGGGCGGCAGCTCCGATGTCGTCGGCCGCACCATCGGCGACTGGATGGCCAAGGATCTCCAGCAGACCGTGCTGATCGAGAACAAGGCCGGCGCCGCCGGCGCGATCGGCAGCGACTACGTCGCCCGGGCCGAACCCGACGGCTACACGCTGCTGCTCGTGGACGCGCTGCACACCGTGAACCCGGTGTTCACGCGCAACATCCCCTTCGGTCCCGTGAAGGACTTCACCGCCGTCGGCGGCATCGCCAAGACGCCGCTGTTCCTGGTGTGCCGGCCCGACTTCCCGGTCAAGTCGGTGGCCGAGATGGTCGCCTACGCGCACAAGCATCCCGGCAAGCTCAACATCGGCATCCCCGGCAACGGCAGCGTCGTGTTCGAAATGATCCGCCACCTGAGCAAGGCCAAGGTCACAGTGGTGCCGTACAAGGGCACCGCGCCGGCCCTGATCGACCTCGTGGCCGGCCAGATCGACCTGATGGTGATCTCCATCGCCTCGGGCGCGAGCTTCGTGAAGAACGGGCAGGTGCGCATGCTCGCGAACACCGCGCCGGCGCGCCATCCCGACTACCCCGACGTGCCGACCTTCGCCGAAGCGGGCCTGCCGGGCGTGGAGTACGAGCAGTGGTTCGGCATCCTCGGCCCCGCCGGCCTGCCTGCCCCCGTGTCTGCGCGCATCAGCCGCGCGATCTCCTATGCGCTCGCGCAGCCGGCCATGCAGGAGCGCCTCAAGGCACTCTTGCTCGACCCCTACGAAGCCGACGCGAAGACCTTCGGCGACCGCGTCGCAGGCGATGCGCGCAAGTGGATGCAGCTCGCCAAGGACGCGAAGATCAAGCCGGTCGGCTGAGAAGCCGAACCGCAGGCGGCTGGCGCATTCCTTGCGTCCCGCCAGGACGGGGGCCTTGCAGCAGGCTCTATCATGCGTTGAAGCCGGCGGCACCCGCCGGCGCGCAAGCCACATCGTCCTGACGGGAGAACCATGTCCATCCACGCCGCGCTCCACCACGTCACGCATTACAGGTACGACCGGCCGGTGCAGCTGGGGCCGCAGGTGGTGCGCCTGCGCCCCGCGCCGCATTGCCGCAGCAACGTGGTCTCGTACTCGCTGCGCGTCGAACCCGCGGACCACTTCATCAACTGGATGCAGGACCCGTTCGCCAACTACCAGGCGCGGCTCGTGTTTCCCGAGAAGACGCGCGAGTTCAAGGTCACGGTCGACCTCGTGGTCGAGATGGCGGTCTACAACCCGTTCGACTTCTTCCTCGAGCCGCAGGCCGAGAACTTCCCGTTCAAGTACACGCCGTCACAGGCCGAGGAACTCGCGCCCTACCTGGTCACCGAGAAGCCCACGCCGCTGCTGCAGGCCTATCTCGACAAGGTCGACCGCAAGGAACAGCGCACCATCGACTTCCTGGTCGGCATCAACCAGCAGGTCCATCGCGAGGTCGACTACCTGATCCGCATGGAGCCCGGCGTCCAAACGCCCGAGGAGACGCTGGCCAACGGCTGCGGCTCGTGCCGCGATTCGGGCTGGCTGCTGGTGCAGCTGCTGCGCCACTGCGGCCTGGCGGCGCGCTTCGTGTCGGGCTACCTGATCCAGCTCACGCCCGACGTGAAGGCGCTCGACGGCCCGAGCGGCACCACGGTCGACTTCACCGACCTGCACGCCTGGTGCGAGGTGTTCCTGCCGGGCGCGGGATGGATCGGCCTCGACGCGACTTCGGGCCTGCTGGCCGGCGAGGGCCACATCCCGCTCGCCTGCACGCCCACGCCGTCGAGCGCCGCGCCGATCGAGGGCGGCGTGGACGAATCCGAGGTCGAGTTCGGCCACGAGATGAAGGTCACGCGAATCCACGAATCGCCGCGCGTCACCAAGCCCTACACCGACGACCAGTGGAACGAGGTGCTCGCGCTCGGTGAGGCGGTCGATGCGCAACTGCAGGCCGGCGACGTGCGGCTCACGATGGGCGGCGAGCCGACCTACGTGGCCACGAGCGACCGCGATGCGCCCGAATGGAACACCGACGCGCTCGGCCCCACCAAGCGCGGCTATGCCACCGAGCTCGTGCACCGGCTGCGCGCCGAATACGGCCAAGGCGGCTTCCTGCATTTCGGCCAGGGCAAGTGGTACCCCGGCGAGCAGCTGCCGCGCTGGGCGCTGTCGATCTTCTGGCGCGCCGACGGCCAGCCGCTGTGGCACGACCCCGCGCTCTTCGCGGACGAGCGCGTGCCCACCCACTACACGGGCGACGACGCCGAGCGCTTTACCACGCTGCTCGCGCACAAGCTCGGCATCACCGGGCGCCACATCCTTCCGGGCTACGAGGACGTCTACTACTACCTCTGGCGTGAGCGCCGCCTGCCCGTGAACGTCGATCCCTTCGACTCGAAGCTCGACGACGAACTCGAACGTGTGCGCCTGCGCCGCGTGTTCACGCAGAAGCTCGACGCGGTCGTCGGCTACATGCTGCCGCTCGCACCCGCCAACGCCGACCGCGATGCGCCCGCACTCGAAGGCCCGGGCTGGCAGACCGGCCCCTGGTTCCTGCGCGACGACCGGCTCTACCTGATTCCGGGCGACTCGCCGATGGGCTACCGGCTGCCGCTCGACTCGCAGCCATGGGCCAGCAAGGGCGACCATCCCTACCTGGTCGAGCGCGATCCGAGCGCACCGCGCGCTGCGCTGCCGAGCGCGAGCGACTACCGCGCGCGCCATGCCGCGCCGGGTGCATCGGGGACCGACCGCGACGCGGTGCCCTACGACTTCGGCGCGCCGTCCGCGGTGCCCTCCGCGCTGCGCATGCAATCGCCCGGCGACCCGGCGGCGGCGCACCAGCACGCCACCCGCACGCCGCGCCGCGGCGAGTCGGCGCACTGGGTCACGCGCACCGCGCTGTGCGTCGAGGTGCGCGATCCGCGCCGCGCCAACGGCCCGGCCGCCGAGCGGCAAGGCAGCGCCTCGGGCGTGCTGTACGTCTTCATGCCGCCGCTCGCGCGGCTCGAGGACTACCTCGACCTCGTCGCGGCGGTCGAAGCCACCGCGCGCGAACTCGGCCTGCGCATCGTGATAGAGGGCTATCCGCCGCCGCGCGATCCGCGCCTGAAGATGCTGCAGGTCACGCCTGACCCCGGCGTGATCGAGGTCAACATCCATCCCGCGCACAACTGGAAGGAACTGGTCGCGCACACCGAGTTCCTCTACGACGCGGCGTTCGAGACGCGCCTGTCGGCCGAGAAGTTCATGACCGACGGGCGCCACACCGGCACCGGCGGCGGCAACCACGTCGTGCTGGGCGGCGCCACGCCCGCCGACAGCCCCTTCCTGCGCCGGCCCGAGCTGCTCGCGAGCCTGCTGCTCTACTGGCACAACCATCCGTCGCTGAGCTATCTGTTTTCGGGCATGTTCATCGGGCCGACCAGCCAGGCGCCGCGCGTCGACGAGGCGCGCAACGACCAGGTCTACGAGCTCGAGATCGCGCTCAAGGAAATCGCCGAGGCCCGCGCGCTGCATGGACAGCACATGCCGGCATGGCTGGTCGACCGGTCGCTGCGCAACATCCTGATCGACGTCAGCGGCAACACGCACCGCAGCGAGTTCTGCATCGACAAGCTCTACTCGCCCGATTCGAGCACCGGCCGGCTCGGGCTGCTCGAGCTGCGCGCCTTCGAGATGCCGCCGCATGCGCGCATGAGCATCGTGCAGCAGTTGCTGATCCGCGCGCTGGTGGCCCGCTTCTGGAATGAGCCGTACCGTGCGCCGGTCACGCGCTGGGGCACCGAGCTGCACGACCGCTTCCTGCTGCCGACTTTCGTGAAGATGGACTTCGACGACGTCATCGCCGAGCTGCGGCAGGCCGGCTTCGCCTTCGAGTCCGAATGGTTCGCGCCGCACTTCGAGTTCCGCTTCCCGCTCGTGGGCGAGGTTCAGGCGATGGGCGTGGCGCTGTCGCTGCGCAATGCGCTCGAACCCTGGCATGTGATGGGCGAAGAAGGCGCGGCCGGCGGCACGGTGCGGTATGTCGATTCGTCGCTCGAACGCATCGAGGTGCGTGTCACCGGGCTCAACGAAAGCCGCCACACCGTCACCGTCAACGGCAGGGTGCTGCCGCTGCAGCCCACCGGCACCGCCGGCGAGTTCGTGGCGGGCGTGCGCTACAAGGCGTGGAACCCGCCGTCGGCGCTGCATCCGACCATCGACGCGCATGCGCCCTTGACCTTCGACATCGTCGACACCTGGATGAAGCGCTCGCTGGGCGGCTGCCAGTATTTCGTCGCGCATCCGGGCGGGCGCAACTACGAGAGCTTTCCGGTCAACGCCTACGAGGCCGAGAGCCGCCGCCTCTCGCGCTTCACGCGCATGGGCCACACGCCGGGGCCGCTGCGCACGCCGCCAGCCACGATCGAGATCGCGGGGAGCCGAGAGTTTCCATTCACGCTCGATTTGCGGCGCTGAATGCGGGAGCGGACTTCCGGACGCAGAAGGAAGACAAAAGCTACGCAGAAGTCGCAGAAGAATCCAAGAATATTTTTTTGTTTTCCCTTCCGCGACTTCTGCGAAACCTTTGCGTCCTCTGCGTCCGGAAGTCCGCTCCCGCCCCTCATGACGACAGTGTGACAATCCACACCCTGTGGAACCCTTGAACGAATCCCTGTTCGACGCGCCCGCGCTCGACCATCCGGTGGCGCTGGCGTCGGCGCTCGCGCCTGCGGCGCTGCCCGGCCACTTCGACGAGCTGCGCGGCACGGCCGCCGGGGCGGGCGAGAAGCCGCCGCTCTCGCCCGCGTGGAGCGCCTTCTTCGAGCAGCTCGGCCCCGAGGGCTTTGCCGACCTGCCGCGGCGCGCGGTGAGCCTGGCGCGCCAGATCCGGGACAACGGCGTCACCTACAACGTCTACGCCGATGCCGACGGGCCGCAGCGGCCCTGGTCGCTCGACCTGTTCCCGCTGATCGTCTCGCCCGAGAGCTGGCGCCAGATCGAGGCCGGCGTGCTGCAGCGCATGCGCGTGCTCGACCGCGTGATGGCCGACGTCTACGGGCCGCAGCAGCTGCTGGCCGAGGGTCTGCTGCCCGATGCGCTGGTGCGCGGCCATCCGGGCTACCTGCGCCCGATGCACGGCGTGAAACCGCCGGGCGACACCTGGCTGCACATCGCGGCCTTCGACCTCGCGCGCGGGCCCGACGGCAACTGGTGGGTGGTGTCGCAGCGCACGCAGGCGCCGTCGGGCCTGGGCTACCTGCTCGAGAACCGGCTCGCGATCACACGGCAGTTTCCGCAGGCCTTCGAGGCGCTGCACGTGCAGCGCCTGGCCGCCACCTACAGCGCGATGATGGACGGGCTGCAGCGCATGTGCCCCGCCGGCTCGCCGCCGCACATCGCGCTGCTCACGCCGGGCCCCTACAACGAGACCTACTTCGAGCACGCCTACCTGGCGCGCTACCTCGGCCTCACGCTGGTCGAGGGCAACGACCTCACGGTGCGCGACCAGCGGCTCTACCTCAAGACGCTGCAGGGGCTGCGGCCGGTGCACGGGCTCATCAAGCGGCTCGACGACCAGTTCCTCGATCCGCTCGAGCTGCGCCCCGACTCCACCTTGGGCGTGCCCGGCCTGCTGCAAGCGGTCCGCGCCGGCAACGTGCTGGTGGCCAACATGCCGGGCTCGGCATTCCTCGAATCGCCGGCGCTGCTGGGCTTCCTGCCCGGGCTCGCGCGGCGCCTCATCGGCGAGAAGCTCAGCCTGCCCGCGCTGCCCACCTGGTGGTGCGGCGAGCGCGCGGCGCTCGATGCGGTGCTGCCGCAGCTCGGCGCCTCGGCCATCAAGCCGACCTATCCCGGCATCGACGGGCAGACCAGCTTCGATGCGGTACTCGGCAGCCAGCTCGGCCGGCGCCAGCTCGACGAATGGGCCGGGCGCATCCTGCGCGACGGCGATGCCCACACGGTGCAAAGCTACCTGCCGCTGTCGCAGATGCCCACCTGGGCCAGCGACATGGGGCCGGGCCACATCGCGCCGCGCGCGATGCTGCTGCGCGTGTTCGCAGTGAGCGACGGCGCGCAGTCGTGGCGCGTGCTGCCCGGCGGGCTCGCCCGGCTCGCGGGCCGCGACGCGCAGATCGCATCGATGCAGCGCGGCGGCAGCAGCGCCGACGTGTGGGTGCAGACCGATGGCGAGGTCGACCGCACCACCCTGCTGCAGCCGCATGCCACCACCGCCTCGCTCGCGCGGCACCGCGCGCCCGTCACCAGCCGCGCGGCCGAGAACATGTTCTGGCTCGGCCGCTACACCGAGCGGGCCGAGAACGCGGTGCGGCTCGCGCGGCTGGTGCTCGACCTGCTCGGCAGCGAGGACCAGTCGTCGCGCCCGCTGCTCGAATGGCTGCACCGCATGGCGCTGCGCAATGCGCTGGTGCCCGAGGGCGTGCCGAGCGCGCCGCAGTCGCGCCGCGTGTTCGAGCGCGCGCTGGTCGCCGAGCTCGGCGACGTGGCGCGCGGCGGCAGCGTGGGCTACAGCCTGCGCTGCATCCGCCAGGCTGCGGCGGCCGTGCGCGAACGGCTCTCGCAGGACAACTGGAACCAGATCGTGCGCACAGAGGCCGAGTTTCTGCGCCGCGCGGCCGAGCAGGCCGGCGAAGGCAGCTTTGCGACCCCCGTCGCGCTGCGTGCACTCGAAGCGGCCAGCACCGCGCTGGCCGCGATGACCGGCGCGCAGACCGACCGCATGACGCGCGACGACGCCTGGCGCCTGCTCTCGATCGGGCGCCACATCGAACGCCTGGGCTTTTTGTCGAGCGCGCTCGCGGCCGGCTTCGACGGCGGCGCGGTGCACGAGGCGAGCGGCTTCGAGGCGATGGTGGCGCTGTTCGACAGCACCATCACCTTCCATGCGCGCTACCAGCAGCGGCGCGACGTCGCGACCCTGGTCGACCTGCTCGTGCTCGATACGGAGAACCCGCGCTCGCTCGCCTGGGTGACGCAGACGCTGCGCGGGCGCATCGCGCGGCTCGCGGGCAGCGCGCCGGGCAAGCTCACCGCGCTGTCGTACGAGCTGCCCGACCCCGCGGCCTGGTCGCTCGAGCCACTGTGTGCCGCCGGCGCCGACGCGAGCCATCCCGCGCTGATGCAATTGCTCGGCCAGTGCGAATCCGCCGCCTACCACGTGTCGGACGCCATCGGCATCCGCTACTTCACGCTCACCTCGGAGTCGCTGCGCTCGGTCGGCGCCTGACTTTCACACCCCACCCATGCGCCTGCACGTCACGCACGAAACCCGCTACGCCTATTCGCCCGCGGTCGAGACCGCGCAGCACCTGGCCCACCTGAAGCCGCTCGCCACCGCGTCGCAGCGCCTCGTGAGCCACAGCCTCACGGTCGTGCCGACACCCGCGCAGCACCACGAGCGGCCTGATGTCTACGGCAACACGCGCGCCTTCTTCGCGCTCGACGCCACGCACGACAGCCTGGTGGTCACGGCCGAGAGCGTGGTCGAGACCTCGGAGCCCGCGCCCGCCCCCGCCGCCGCGCGCGCGCTCGCCTGGGAGGCCGTGCGCGAGCGCTTCCGCTACCGCAAGGGCGCGGTGTTCGATGCCGCCTCGGAGTTCGTCTTTCCGTCGCCCTACGTGCCGCGCCACGACGACTTCGCGGCCTATGCGCGCGAGAGCTTCACGCCCGGGCGCCCCGCCTTCGAGGCCGCGATGGACCTGACCGAGCGCATGTACCGCGACTTCGACTACGACGCCGACAGCACCGAGATCAACACGCCCGCGGTCGAGGCGCTCGCGCAGCGCAAGGGCGTGTGCCAGGACTTCGCCCACATCATGATCGCGTGCCTGCGCGCCATGGGCCTGCCCGCGCGCTACGTGAGCGGCTACCTGCTGACGCAGCCGCCGCCCGGCCAGCCGCGGCTCGTGGGCGCCGATGCCTCGCACGCATGGGTCGCGCTTTACCTGCCGGACGAAGAAGGTGACGGTGGCGAAGGCACCGGCGGCTGCTGGGCCGAGTTCGATCCCACCAACGGCCGCCAGCCCGGCGAGGACTACGTGGCACTCGCCATCGGCCGCGACTATGCCGACGTGTCGCCGATGCGCGGCGTGCTGCACGGCGGCGCGCGCCACACGCTCGACGTGGGCGTGACGGTGCGCCCGCTCGACGAACTGCAGGGCGACGCGGCCGCGCAGGCAGCGCCGTCACAATCACAGATTCAGTTTTCGCAACCCCAGGACAAGGATCCATCATGAGCGTTTACGACAAGCTTTCCAGCCTCGGCATCACCCTGCCCCCGGTGGCCACGCCCGCCGCGGCCTACGTGCCCTTCGTGCGCACCGGCAACCTGGTGTTCCTCTCGGGCCACATCGCGCGCAAGGACGGCAAGGCCTGGGTCGGCCAGCTCGGCGCCGAAATCAACACCGAAGAGGGCAAGAAGGCCGCGCGCGCCATCGCCATCGACCTGCTCGGCACGCTGCATGCGGCCGTGGGCGACCTGAACAAGGTCAAGCGCGTCGTCAAGCTGATGAGCCTCGTCAACTCGGTCGGCAGCTTCACCGAGCAGCACCTGGTGACCAACGGCGCGAGCGAGCTGATCGCCGAGGTGTTCGGCCCCGAGAAGGGCGCGCATGCGCGCAGCGCGTTCGGCGTGGCGCAGATTCCGATGGGGGCCTGCGTCGAGATCGAGCTGATCGCTGAAGTGGAATGAGCCACTCACAGCGCTCCTACAGCCGGCAGCTGCGAAACCCCGCGGGCACGTCGTTGCGTCCGGGAACGAAGAAGTTCCGATAGCGCGGATGCCGCATGCGCGGCTGCGTCATGAACGATGCGCCGCGCAGCACCTGGCGGCTGCCGAACCAGGGCGCCGAATAGTCGCGATAGGGATGCGGCTTGAAACCCGGGTACGGAAGGAACGCGCTGGCGGTCCATTCCCAGACCTGTCCCCACTCGAACTCGCCCGGCCGCTCGATGGCCGCGCGCTCCCACTCGGCTTCGGTCGGCAGGCGCCGGCCGGCCCAGCGGCACCAGGCCTGCGCCTCGTGGGCGCACAGGTGGCATGCCGGCAACAACGGGTCCAGCGGCTGCCATGCGCCGTGGCGCCAGTGAAGCCATGCACGGCCTTCGCGCCGCAGGAAGCGCGGCCCGCGCGGACGCTGCGCGGCCGCCAGCCACGCGGCGCCGGCCGCGTCCCACCAGCGCGCATCGTCATAGCCGCCCGCTTCGACGAACGGCAGGAAGTCGCCCCAGCACACCACCTGGCCGTCGATTTCGGTCGGCGGCAGCGCCACGGCGTGGCCCGCCAGTTCGTTGTCGAACGCGAAGCCCGGGCCCGCGCTGCCCAGCATCCACGGGCCGGCCTCGAACGACAGCGTGCGCTCGTTGCGCACCAGCGCGCGCTCCTGCCAGCGCGGGTCGGCGATCGCCAGTCCGAGGCTCTGCGCCATGTAGAGCGCGGCCTCGTGGTGCATGTCTTCGTGGAACAGCGCGAGCCGAAAGAAATAGAGCCCCGCATCGCTCCCGTCCGCTTCGCCGAGCCGCGCGAGCGTGCGCGCCAGTTGCCCGGCCAGTTCGCTGCGCGTGGCATCGGCGCTCGGCAATGGAAGCGACCAGCGCGAACCATGGATGACCTTGCCCGAGTCGTACAGGGCATCGGCGTCGGGCCGTGCCGCGGGCAGCCGGGGCGCATCGGGATCGGCGTCGGCACCCGCAGAACGCGCCGGGTTGCGTTCGATCCAGTACGACTGGAACCAACCGACATGGCCCAACTCCCACAAAGGAGGATTGAGGGTCTCCCATTGTGGAACGTTCGATTGCGCCAGCGCCGCCTCGATGGCGGCAAAGGTGCGCAGGGTGTCGTCGCGGCTGGAGCGCAGCGCATCTGCCAGTCCATCCGCGTCTGCACGGCGGGCATCCGTCACACTTTGAGCGCTCATTTCCATCATCTTGATCACCTTTGTACATGCGCAAACCCAGCATCGTGATCGTGACGCCCGCATTGGCAGAGGCCAACAACGGCAACTGGCAGACGGCCGACCGCTGGGCCCGGATGCTTTGCAAAGAATACTGCGTGCGGCTCGCCTCGCAGTGGGACGGCGGCGACGAGGACCTGATGATCGCGCTGCACGCGCGCCGCTCGGCGGGCTCGGTGGCACGCTGGCGAACACAGCGCGCGGCAGCGCCCCTGGTGCTGGTGCTCACCGGCACCGATCTCTACCGCGACATCGCCGCCGACGCATCGGCGCAAGCATCGCTGCAGCATGCAGACCGGCTCGTGGTGCTCAACGAGGTCGGAGCGCTCGCCCTGCCCGAGGCGCTTCGCTTCAAGGCACGCGTGCTGCTGCAATCGAGCACTGCACGGCAGCGCCTTCCCAAGTCCGAGCGCCATCTGCGCGCAGTGATGGTCGGCCACCTGCGGCCCGAGAAGGCGCCGCAGACCTTCTTCGAAGCGGCGCGCCTGCTCGACGGGCGCAGCGACATCCTGCTCGACCACATCGGCGCCCCCTTGTGCACTGCGCTCGGCGACGAGGCCACCGCACTGATGCGTGCGTGCCCGCGCTACCGCTGGCTCGGCGAAATGGCGCACGCCGCGGCGCGCCGCCGCATACAGGCGGCCCACGTGCTGGTCCACCCCAGCCGCATGGAGGGCGGCGCGCACGTGGTGATCGAGGCGCTGCGCAGCGGCACGCCGGTGCTCGCATCGCGCATCGACGGCAACGTAGGCCTGCTGGGGCCGGACTACGACGGCTATTTCGCTGCCGACGATGCGCCTGCGCTGGCCGCGATGCTGGCACGCCTGCGCGATGAACCCGCTATGCTTTCCCATCTTCGATCACAGTGCGACGCGCGCGCGCCGCTGTTCGCCCCGGCGCAGGAGCATGCGGCCCTGCATGCGCTGATCGCCCAAAGCCTCGCAGCCGCACCGCGTGCTGCGCCCTTCCCGACATTCGACTGAACCGCCATGAACACCACCATCGACAAACCCATCGAGCCCCGCCTGACCTCGCTCTCCCACGGAGGCGGCTGCGGCTGCAAGATCGCGCCGGCCGTGCTTTCCGAGATCCTCAAGGGAACGACGGGCATGCCGATGCCGAAGGAGCTGCTCGTCGGCATCGAGACCGCGGACGATGCGGCGGTCTACCAGCTCAACGAGCAGCAGGCGTTGATCGCGACCACCGACTTCTTCATGCCGATCGTCGACGACCCGCACGACTTCGGCCGCATCGCCGCCACCAATGCGATCAGCGACGTGTACGCGATGGGCGGCCGCCCGATCATGGCGCTGGCATTGGTCGCGATGCCGGTCAACGTGCTGTCGACGCAGACCATCGGGCGCATCCTCGAAGGCGGTTCTTCCGTCTGCCAAGCGGCGGGCATCCCGATCGCGGGTGGCCACACCATCGACTCGGTCGAGGCCATCTACGGCCTGGTGGCGCTGGGCCTGGTGCATCCGCAGCACGTCAAGCGCAATGCCGATGCGCGCCCCGGCGACCTGCTCGTGCTGGGAAAGCCGGTGGGCGTGGGCGTGATGTCCGCCGCGCTGAAGAAGGGCGAGCTCGACGATGCGGGCTATGCGCGCATGATCGCCACCACCACGCAGCTGAACACACCCGGCCCCGAGTTGGCTGCCCTGCCCGGCGTGCATGCACTGACGGACGTCACCGGCTTCGGCCTCGCGGGCCACGCGCTCGAGATGGCGCGCGGCGCCAAGTGCGAGGTGCGGCTCGACTGGTCGGCCGTGCCGCTGATGGACGGCGTGCGCGCACTCGCGGCGCGCGGCTTCGTCACCGGCGCCTCGGGGCGCAACTGGGAAGGCTATGGCAACGAGGTGGTGCTGCCTGGCGGCTTCGCCGAGGAAGACCAGGCGCTGCTGACCGACCCGCAGACCAGCGGCGGACTGCTCGTCTCGTGCGCGCCCGACGCGCTCGACCAAGTGCTGGCCGTGTTCGCGCGCCACGGTTTCGAGCACGCCGCCGTGGTCGGCAGCATCGCCGCCGCGAGCGACGCACCGCGGGTGCAGGTCAGCTAACCGTTCCGGAGAACGCCCCATGCCCATCAATCGCTCGTTCAGCGGCCGCAACCGCAATGTCGACAACCACGGCGGCCGGCTGCCGCCCGGCCAATCGCTGACCGACGGCTTCCCGGTCATGACCTCCGGCGCCACGCCGGCCGAACCCGATTTGAAAGACTGGCGCCTGAAGCTCAAGGTCGGCCCGCGGCCGGTCCACAGCTGGACCTGGGACGAGTTCCAGGCCCTGCCGCAGACCGAGCGCGTGGCCGATATCCATTGCGTGACGACCTGGTCCAAGTTCGACACGCGCTGGCGCGGCGTCACCATCGACACCTTGCTCGAAGCGGCCGGCCTCGAGCCGCCCACGCGCTGGCTGCTGGCGCATTCGGCCGACGGCTACAGCACCAACGTGACGCTGGCCGACCTGGCCGACGGCCGCGCGATGATCGCGACGCATTTCGACGACCAACCGCTGGCGCACGCCCACGGCGGGCCCGCACGCCTGCTGGTGCCGCACCTGTATCTCTGGAAGTCGGCCAAATGGGTCGACACGCTGCAGTTCACCAAGGTCGACGAGCCCGGGTTCTGGGAACTGCGCGGCTATCACATGCGCGGCGATCCGTTCCGCGAAGAGCGCTATGGCTGAGGCCGAAGGCCCGCGTGCCTTCGCGTCGGCGTGGCAGCGTGCGCGCATCGAAGCGATCGAGCCGCTCGGCCCGCGCCTGCGCCGCATCGTGCTGCGGCCCGAAGCGTGGCACCGGCCACTGGCGGGCCAGCACCTCGACGTGCGGCTCACGGCGGAGGACGGCTACCAGGCGCAGCGCAGCTATTCGCTGCTGTCGCCGCCCGAACGCGATGGCGTCTACGAACTCGGCATCGAGCGGCTGGCGGACGGCGAAGTCTCGCCCTGGTTCCACGATGCGGCCACGCCCGGCGAAGAGATCGAGATCCTCGGCCCGGTGGGTGGCCACTTCGTCTGGCGCGCCGAAGCGGCGCAGCCGGTGCTCTTGATCGGTGGCGGCTCCGGCCTGGTGCCGCTGCTGTCGATGGCGGCCCACCATGCGGCCTCGGGCGCGCGCCAGCCGATGGTGCTGGTGGCCGCGGCGCGCACCCTGGCGGAGGTGGCGCTGTGGCCCGAGCTGCAGCGCTGGGAGGCACTCGGGCGCGGCTTCCATGCCCGGCTGGCGCTGTCGCGCGACACATCGGTGCCGCGCGCGCAGGATCGCCTCGGGCGCCTGAGCGAAGCCGACCTGGGCGCCGCGTTGCAACAGCTGGGCAACACGGCCGCGCAGTCGACCACCGTCTACATCTGCGGACAGAACGCGTTCGTCGAAGCGGTGATCGGCATGCTTCGCGCGCTGCGGGTGCCCGATGGCGCGATCCGGACGGAGCGCTTCGGCGGCTGACCGGCACGCCGCCGAAGCGCGCGCGCTGCGTCAGAAGCGGTCGGCCATGCCCATCGCCGGATCGCTCACCGCATGGCGGCCGGTCTCGACCCGGCCCGCGAGGCGGCGGTAGAACGCCTTGTCGCTGTCGCAGGTCACGGCCAGGTCGTACCACTGGCCCGATGCCTCGAGGCTCCAGCTCAGCAGGGTCTCGCCGCCGCCCTCCACGCGCACCGTCCAGTCGCCGTCCGGCCGGCCGCCGCCGTGGCCATGGCCATGGCCGTGGCCACGGCCCTTGCCCGGGCCTTCGTCGCGGTCGCGGTCGCCGTGCACCCAGCGTCCCCCGCCGAGCACCTTCGGCCGCGCATAGGCCTTGTTCGACTGCACGGTGAAGACGCAGTCGCGCCGGCCGTCGTTGCGCAATTGCAGGTACAGGTCGCCGCGGCGCGCGTCGTAGCCCACGCGGATCTCGGGTGAGGCCGCGCCGCCCGCGCGCAGTGCGTTGAGATCGCCCTTGAACTGCCGGTGGTAGCCGTTCGGCCCCAGCACCCAGAGGTCGTAGAGGCCGGCGTTGTCGGTCATCGCGTTCCAGTGGCCGTCGATGCGCTTGCCGGGCTCGACCATGTAGCGGCGCGGCAGCTGGTCGACGAGGTGCAGCTTGTCGTAGACATGGAACACCGCCGCGGCGCGTCCGCTGTTGGCGAACAGCAGTTGCACGCGCCCCTGGGCCGCATCGCTGCGCGCGCTGGTGTGCAGTTCGTACGGCAGGGCGCGCGAGGGCCGCACGCCGGTGGCCTGCTGCGGCAGCGCGGCATCCAGGGGCGGCACGATCTTCGGCATGGCCTGCTGCGCTTCGGTGCGCGCATCGACCTCGGCCTTGGTGCTGCGCCCGGCCAGCGTGGGCAGCGGCTCGTCGTTGGGACGATCGAAGTTGAACGCGCTCGTGAGGTCGCCGCAAACGGCGCGGCGGAAGGGGCTGATCTGCGGCTCGGCCACGCCCGTGACCTTCTCGAGGAACATCAAGGTGGAGGTGTGGTCGCAGACCTGCGAGTTGACCCAGCCGCCGCGGCTCCACGGCGACACAACCCACAGCGGCACGCGCGGGCCGGGGCCGTAGGGGCGGCCGTCCTGCGCGGGCTGCTTGGGCGTGGCCGGCGTCCAGTCGTGGTACTCCACCGCCACCTCGTCGGCGGCCATGGTGGTGCCGCCGGCCAGCGTGCCGTCGGGGTTGCGCGAAGGCGCCGACGGCGTGGGCACATGGTCGAAGAAGCCGTCGTTCTCGTCGTAGTTCACGAGCAGCACGGTCTTGCTCCAGACCTCGGGGTTGGCGGTCAGCGCGTCGAGCACCTCCTGCACGTACCAGCCGCCCTTGGCCGGGCTCGACGGCCCGGGATGCTCGCTGTAGACCGAAGGCGCGATGATCCACGACACCGCGGGCAACCGGCCGGCCTGGATGTCCTCGCGGAAGGTCTCGAGAAAGCCGTGCGGCATGGTGTTGTGGAAGCCCTTGGCGAGCGGGCTCAGCGCATCGTCCACCACGGGGTCGTAGAACGGGCCGGCCGCGGTCACCGGCTGCGTGATGTCGGTTGCGGGCACGTACACCGGCCGGCGCGCGGGCGGCATCTGTTCGATGGCCGTGCGCCAGTGGCGAAAGCCCATCATCTCGTTGCAGCCGAAGTTGTCGACCAGGCTCTGGTAGACCTTCCACTTCACGCCGGCCTGTTCGAGGCGGTCGGCATAGGTGGTCCAGGTCCAGCCTTCGGTCGAAGCGCCAATGTCGTTGCCGCCGTTGAACTGGTTGTTCAGCGCCGCGACACGGACCTTGCCGCCGTCGATCGGGCTCACGCCGTTCGGGCCGTTGGTGCCGCTCCAGTAGAACAGGCGGTTGGCGATGGTGCCGGTGTGCATGCCGCAGTGGTAGTGGTCGCAGAGCGTGAAGGCATCGGCGAGCGAACGCTGGAAGGCCACTTCCGCCGCTTCGTAGTAGCCCATCGACAGCGGGTTCTTCGCATCGGGCCACTTGTACATGCGGCCGTGGTCCCACGCGGCCTGCGAGTCGGCCCAGCTGTGCGGCGTGCTGCCGGCGCGCTGCGCATTGCCTTTGCTCTCGTCGAGGTGGTAGGGCACGTAGGTGGTCGGCGGCGAGGTCTTGGTGTAGGTCTGGTGGAACACGTTCTTGCCGTTGGGCGTGGGCACCGCGAAGCGGTCGCCGAAGCCGCGCACGCCTTTGAAGGTGCCGAAGTAGCTGTCGAACGAACGGTTCTCCTGCATCAGCAGCACGACGTGCTTGACGTCCTTGATGGTGCCGGTCTCGCGGTGCGCGGGAATGGCGAGCGCGCGGCGGATGCTCGGCGGGAAGGTGGCCAGCGTGGCGGCGGCGATGCCGGTGCCCGCGGCGCTCTGGAGGAAATTGCGGCGTGAGGTCATGGGTGTTGTATTGGTTGTGTTTTTGACGGGGCTCAGGGCGCGAAGTTGACGTTGGGCTGCGCCTGTTCCTGCTGGGCTGCTTGCGCATCGGCCGCGGCCGGTGCCTCGGCGCTGGCCGAGACGGGCGCGGCAAAGCCCGCGCCACCGCCACCACCATCGCCGCCGCCACAGGCGCAGAGGCTGGCGATGAACGAAAGCGCGATCGAGGCGCGCCAGGAAATGAACTTGCTCATGGAATGACGACTCCGTTGTCCGGACCAAAGAAATCCCTGCCGCCTCGGCAAGGCAGCCGCAAGACTAGGATTTCGCGGTGACAGGTCAACGAACGCGCAGCAGTTCGTGCGCGGTTGATGCGTGCAGCACACGAAGCGTTGCGAGTTGCAACGCCGTGTGTGAACTTAGGATTTCAAGCGCGCGCGAGCACGAAGTCGGCGCCCTTCTCGCCGATCACGATCGCTGCCGCGTTGGTGTTGGCCGAAGTCATGGTCGGCATCACCGACGCATCGATCACGCGCAGGCGCTCGATGCCGCGCACGCGCAGTTGCGGATCGACCACCGAGCGCGCGTCGCCGCCCATGCGGCAGGTGCCGACCGGGTGGAACACCGTGCCGCCCTTCTCGCGCGCGAAGCGCGCCAGTTGCGCATCGTCCTGCGCGCCGTTGCCCGGCAGGTATTCCTCGCCGGTCACCAGATCGCGGAACGCGGGCTGCGCATAGATGTCGCGCAGGATCTTCAGACCCTCGACGAGCACCTTCACGTCGTGTGGCTCGACCAGGTAGTTGGTGGTGATGCGCGGCGGCGCGAGCGGATCGGCGCTCTGCAGTTCGACCCGGCCGCGCGACTCGGGCCGGCACTGCGCGGCCGAGGCCGAGAAGCCCGAGAAGCCGTGCAGCGGATCGCCGGGCTTGTCGACCGAGAGCGGCATCACGTTGAACAGCACGTCGGCGCGCGCGTCCTTGGCAACCGCGGTGCGCACCATGCCGCCCACCTGTCCCGCGCCCACCGTCAGCGGGCCGCGCTGCGAGAACAGCCATTGCGCGCCCATCTTCGCGAGGCCGTAGGGGCTTCGTACCTGGTCGTTGAGCGACATGCGCTCGCGCAGCTTGACGATCACGCGCGCCTGGTAGTGGTCTTGCAAATTGGCGCCGACCTCGGGCGCATCGGCCTGCACGGCGATGCCGTGGGCGCGCAGCGCATCGGCCGGACCGATGCCCGAGAGCTGAAGCAGTTGCGGCGTCTGCAGTGCACCGGCGGCAAGGATCACTTCGGCGTCGGCGCGCGCGCTCTGCAGTTGGCCGTCGGCGTCGAGCCATTCGACGCCGACTGCACGGCCCTGTTCGACCAGCACGCGCGTCACGCGCACGCCGCTGCGCACTGTCAGGTTGGCCCGCTGCCGCACCGGCGCGAGGAAGGCCGTGGCCGCATCGCAGCGCCAGCGTCCGCCGAGCGTGAGCTGGTAGGTGCCGAGGCCCTCGTCGCGCTCGCCGTTGAAGTCGTCGCTCTGCGCGAAGCCGGCCTCGGCGCCGGCCGCGAGCCAGGCGGCGCAATAGGGATGGTCGTTGCGCAGGTTCGACACGCGCAGCTCGCCCGCGCCGCCGTGCCAGGCCGTCTCGCCGCCGTCGTAGCGCTCGGATTTCTTGAAGAACGGCAGCAGCTCGCGGTAGCTCCAGCCGGTGTCGCCCTGGCCGCCGGCCGCGCGCGCCCAGTCGTCGAAGTCGGCGCGCTGGCCGCGGATGTAGATCAGCCCGTTGATCGCGCTCGATCCGCCCACCACCTTGCCGCGCGGCCAGACGATGCGGCGGTTGCCGGTCTCGGGCTGCGGCTCGGTCTCGAACTGCCACGAGAAGCGCGTGTCGTAGATCGAGCGGAAATAGCCCACCGGCAAGCGCAGCCAGAAGTGCCGGCTGTCGGTGCCCGCCTCGAGCAGCAACACGCGCCGGCGCGCATCGGCGCTGAGCCGGTTGGCGAGCACGCAGCCGGCGGAGCCGGCGCCCACGATGATGTGGTCGAAGCCTTCTTTGGTCGGCTCGCTCATTTGCGTCGCGCCCTCAGAAGCTGTGAATGAACTGGACGTGTCCGAGCAGGTCGTCCAGGCGCGTCCGATCTAGGCGCAAAGCGCAGTCGTAGCTCGCGCTACGGCGAGCATTTGCAACGACGAGCGGGCGTGTCTGGGCGGGCTGAGCGGGCATGGCCGGTTCGTTCACAGCTTCTCAAGCCTTGACCAGCGCGGTGAACAGCGCCGGATCGAAGTACTGCTTCGCGGTCAGCGCGTTCTGGATGTTGGCGTTGCTCACGAAGAAATCGGTCACCTGCTGCAGCCAGTTGGCCACGGTGCCGTCGGCGTACTTGGCGCGCCACTCGGCCGACGAGTAGTACTTGCTGGCCTTGAACTGCTCCTTGAACTGCGCGAGCGGCACTTCCTTGTACTGCGACTTCTGCAGCGCCGTAGCGGCGCCGTCGGGGTCGTTGAGCATGCGCTCGTTGGCGGGCAGCCAGCCCGCGATGAGCTTCTGCAGCACCGGCTTGTTCTTCTCGTAGTAGTCGTTGCGCGCGGCCCAGCCGCCGACGATGGCCGCCTGCGGGAAGAAGGCCGAGGCATCGATCAGCTTCCTGGCGCCGGGTGCCTTCTCGCGCACGGTGGTGTCGAACGGCGACCACAGCGCCACCGCCGGCACCGCGCCCGAGATGAACGAGGTCACGGCCTCGGACATGCGCTGGTTGACGATGCGCACGTCCTTCGCCGGGTCGAGCTGCGCCGAGCGCAGCGCGCGGTCGAGGAACACGTGCGCGGTGGTGCCGGTGGTGGTGGAGATCTGCTTGCCCTTCAGGTCGGCCAGCGTCTTCACGCCCGCGTCCTCCCGCACCCAGAGCTGCGCGGTGGCGTATTCGATGTTGTTGATCAGGAACACCTTGCCCTGGCCGCGCGCCGGAAAGTTCGACAGCACCGCGCCGGTGGCCAGCACGTCGAGGCTGCCGCCGACCATCGCCTGGAAGATCTCCAGCCCGGTGGTGAACTGGCGCAGCTGCAGGTCGAGCCCCTGCTTGGCGAACGTGCCCATCTCCTGGCCGAGCCAGATCTGGCCGTCGACCGCGGGCGTGTGCAGGTAGCCCACGTTGACCTTGATGCGCGACTGCGCCCAGGCCGGCAGCGCGAGGCTGGAGGCCGCAGTGGCCGCGAGTGCGGCGCCGCCGCCGAGGATTTTTCTGCGTGGGAGGGACATGTCGTTCTTCCTTTCAGGTTCAACCAAAGTTTCAATCAATCGGACAGGCGCACTTGCTGCTTCGATTGGGCCGCGTACTCTTCCATGACGAGTTCGCGGATCTGCGCGCGCAGCTGCGCGAAGCGCGGGTCTTCGTGCACCGCCTCGCCGCGCGGATAGCCGAAGGGCACGTCGATCACGGTGCGGATGCGCGCCGGCCGTGCAGTGACCACGACGATGCGCGACGAGAGATAGATCGCCTCGTCCACCGAGTGCGTGATCAGCATCACCGTCTTGCCCTCGGCCTGCAGCACCTCGAGCAGCAGGTCCTGCATGGCGCTGCGGGTCTGCGCGTCGAGCGCACCGAAGGGCTCGTCCATCAGCAGGAACTGCGGCCGCACCGCGTAGGCGCGGGCCAGCGCCAGCCGCTGGCGCATGCCGCCCGACAGGTGCTTGGGATGGTGGTCGGCAAAGTCGCCCAGGCCCATGAGCCGCATGTAGCGATCGACGATGCCGGCATGCTCCGACTTGGGCACGCGGTTGGACGACAGGCCGAGGCCGAACGCGATGTTCTGCCGCACCGTGAGCCACGGGAACACGCCGTACTCCTGAAAGATCACGCCACGGTCGGGCCCCGGCGCCGTCACCGGCTTGCCGTCGAGCAGCACGCGGCCCTCGGTGGGCTGCACGAAGCCCGCGAGCATGTTCATCAGCGTGGTCTTGCCGCAGCCCGACGGGCCGATGATCGAGACGAACTCGCCCTGGTGGATGTCGAGGCTCACGCCATCGAGCACGCGCATCGGGCCCTGCGCGGTGGGGAATTCGACCGCCACGTTGTCGAAGCGGATGCGCGGGGTGTCGCTGGTGGCAGCGCGTTCCGACGCATGAGATGTTTTCAGGTTCATACGACTTGAGGACAAATCAACGCGGCCGAAGCCAGGAACACCGCGGAACCGGCTTTGCCGGGCCGCTGGTGTTGCCCCCTTGAGGGGGGAGTCGAGCTACACGCAGTGAGCGAGGGACGGGGGTGGGTCATGCCAGCCGGTCCTGCCAGGCCACGAGACGGCGCGTTGCCGCGCGCAGCAAGAGGTCCATCGCGAGCGCGATGAAGCCGATCGAGATGATGCCGACGTAGATGATGTCGAGCTGGAAGAACGACGACGCGTTCTGGATCAGCGCGCCCAGGCCCTGCTGCGCCGCGATCAGTTCGGAGGCCACGAGCGTGGCCCACGCCACGCCGAGCGACACGCGCACCGCCGTGAGGATGTGCGGCACCGTGAGCGGCACGATGACGCGGCCGAAAATTTCGAAATCGTTGGCGCCCAGCGTGCGTGCCACGCGCACGTAGATCGGACTGATCTGCGCGATGCCTTCGTACATCACGATCACGCCGGCGAAGAACGAGGCATAGAACAGGATCACCGTCTTTGCGACCTCGCCGATGCCGAAGTAGACGATGACGAGCGGGATCAGCGCGATCGGCGGCAGCGCGCGGAAGAAGTTGATCACCGGGTCGATGAACGTGCGCACACCGCGGTACCACCCGAGGCAGAAGCCCACCGGCACCGCCGCGGCCGTGCCCAGCGCCACGCCAATGAACACGCGCTGCGTCGACATGAAGATGTCCATCGGCAGGCGGTCGCCCATCAGCGAGACGAAGCGCTCGGCCACCTCGTGCGGCGCCGGCACCAGCGCCGGATTGACGAGGCCGCTGTAGCGCAGGCCGTACCAGATGGCCAGCAGCAGCAGCCACGGGACGAGGATCAATGCAGTTCGGCGTACGGCCGTTCCTTGGCGCATGGGCTTGTTGTCTCCTGCATTCGATTCAGCATGAAAGAAATGGCCGCTGGCCCCTTCCCTCTGCTATATTGGTTTAAACGTTCTATAGACCATACCTTTAGAACATCCTCGATGGCAAGTGCGGATTTACCCCTTTTCGGTGACAGCCCCATTCCTCGTTACCTGCAGCTGGCCGAGTTGATGCGCCAGCGCGTGGCGCGCGGCCTTTGGCCGCAGGGCCATCGCCTGCCTTCGCTCGAGGAGCTGGGCCAGGAGTTCGGCGTGGCACGGGTCACGGTGCGCCAAGCGGTCGAGCTGCTCGCGCGCGACGGCCTGCTGTCGCCGCAGCAGGGCCGCGGCACCTTCGTCACCGGCCAGGCCAGCGAGCGCTGGCTCAGCGTCGAGACCTCGCTCGAGGCGCTCGCGCGCATGTACCGCGACACCGTGCCGCAGCTCGTCAACATCGACGAGTCGACCGTCGCACCCGCGCTGCGCCCCGGCGAAGGCCGACCGGCCGGGCGCTACGTGTTCATGCGCCGCGTGCACTCGCGCGAGGGCGCGCCGTACTGCGTCATCAACATCCACCTGGCGGAGCCCGTGTTCCGCCGCACGCCGAAGCGCTTTCGCGACGAACCCGTGATCCCGATCCTCGTGGGCCTGAAGAGCCTGCGCATCGCCAAGGCGCACCAGGTGCTGACCATCGGCACCGCCGACATGGAGGTCGCGCGCCTGCTCGGCGTGCCGGTCAACTCGCCGGTGGCCGAGGTGCGGCGCGTGTTCCGCGATGAGAACGACTGCGTGGTCTACCTCGGCGAAGTCACCTACCGCGGCGACGCCATCCACGTCGAAATGAACCTGCTGCCATGAACCAAGACAACGCATCCACCCCTACCGCCACGCCCGCCCTCCCCGTTTCGACCCTGAACATCGCGCGCGTGCGCGCGCACGTGTTCCGCTATCCGGTGCAGGTGCCGGTGCGCACCTCGTTCGGCACCATGACCGACCGCCCCGCAGTGTTCGTGCAGGTGACCGACGACGAAGGCGTGAGCGGCTGGGGCGAGGTGTGGTGCAACTTCCCTGGCTGCGGCGCCGAGCACCGCGCGCGCCTGGTGCACAGCGTGATGGCGCCGCTGCTCGAAGGGCGCCGCTTCGACGAAGGCCCGCAAGAAGCATGGGAAGCGCTCACGCGCCAGACCGCGGTGCTCGCGATCCAGTCGGGCGAGCCCGGCCCGATGGCGCAGGCGATCGCCGGCATCGACCTCGCGCTCTGGGACCTGGCGGCGCGCCGCGCGGGCGAGCCGCTGTGGCGCTATCTTGGCGGCCAGCCGCGCATTCCCGTCTATGCGAGCGGCATCAACCCCGAAGGCGCGCTCGAGACCGCCGAGCGCATGCGCGCCGGCGGCCACAACGCCTTCAAGCTCAAGGTCGGCTTCGGTGCCGAGCGCGACGTGGGCAACCTCGAGGCGCTGCGCCAGACGCTCGGCAATGACGCGTCGCTGATGGTCGACGCCAACCAGGCCTGGTCGCTCGACGAGGCGCTGGCCATGGCGCCGCGCCTTGCGCCCTTCGGCCTCGGCTGGCTCGAGGAGCCGCTGCGCGCCGACCGCCCCTGGGCTGAGTGGCAACAACTGAAGGCGCAGTCGCCCGTGCCGCTGGCCGGCGGCGAGAACGTGGCCGGCCTCGAGGCCTTCGACGCCGCCATCGCCGCGAAGGTGTTCTCGGTGCTGCAGCCCGATGCGGCCAAGTGGGGCGGCATCTCGGGTTGCTGGCCCGTCATCCGGCGCGCCCGCGCGGCCGGGCTGCGCTATTGCCCGCACTACCTCGGCGGCGGACTCGGCCTGCTGGCCTCGGCGCACCTGCTCGCCGCGGCGGGCGGCGACGGCCTGCTGGAGATCGATTCGAACGACAACCCGCTGCGCAGCGCGCTGAGCCCGCGCCTTTCGCGCATCGATGACGGTTGGGTCACGCTCGACGAGACGCCGGGGATCGGTGTGGGGGACGACGTGCTGCAGCAGGCTGCCGCCGTGGCGAAGGCCGTCGCGGTGAACGACTGAAGCGCGTCAGCGGCCCGCGTCGTCCTGCGCGAGCAGCGCCACCAGCTCCGGCACGTAGCGCTGCGCCCCGCCCTGCTCGACCGCGCCCGCATAGGTGCCGAGCACCGCATCGGCGATGGCGCGCGCCGCGTGGGCGCCGCCCGCCATCTCGGTGTAGTAGCCCAGGTCCTTCTGCGCATTGCTCATCGCGAACTTGAGCCCGCTCGGGTCGCCGGCCGTGATGAAGCCGCGCAGCCGCTCGAGCGCCACGCCGCCACCGCCGCCCTTGGCGAGCACGTCGACGAACACGTCCGGGTCGACACCCGCGCGTCGCGCGCAGGCGGCCGCTTCGGCGATCAGCGCCACGGCGCCGAGCGACACGTAGTTGTGCAGCAGCTTCATGCCATGGCCGGTGCCCACGGCGCCGGTGTGCACGATGTTCTCGGCAAAGCACGAGAGGATCGGGCGGCATTCGTCGAGCAACGTGGCGTCGCCGCCGACGAGCAGGTTCAGCCGGCCCTCGGCCGCCTCCTTGGGGGTGCGCGTCATCGGCGCATCGAGAAAACGCCCGCCCGCGCGCTGCACCGCTTCGGCCACGCGCTCGGTCGAGCCCGGGATGGCGGTGGAGCAGTCGATCACGGTGGTGCCGGGCTTCAGGCCCTGCAGCAGGCCGCCCTCGCCGAGCACCACCGCCTCGACCTGCGGCGAGCCGGTGACGCAGACGATCAGCACCTCGGCGCCGCGCGCGAGTTCGACGGCGCTCGCCACACTCTTCGCGCCTGCGGCCTTGAGCGCATCGAGCGGCTGGTTGCCCGGATGCTCGAGCACGGTGAGCGCATGGCCGTGCTTCACGAGGTTGCTGGCGATGCCGTGGCCCATGAGGCCGATGCCGACCATGCCGATGGCCATTTTGTTCTTGTCATTCATTGCAAGAGATTCCTGTGTGCGTGCAGGCGCCGATTGTGATTCAGACGCGCCCGGCCGACGAGCCGCGCGCGAGCAGTTGCCCCGGCAGCAGCATCTGGCGCGCCGGGCCTTCGAAGCCGCGCAGGCGCTCGATCAGGCAGGTGGCGGCCGCGCGGCCGATGGCATCGGTCGGCTGGGCCACGGTGGAGAGCCCGGGCCCGATCAGCGGCGCCCACTCGGTGTCGTCGAAGCCGACGAAGCCGAGTTCCTCGCCGAACTGCCATCCCAGCCGCGCCATTGCCTGCGCCACGCGCAGCGTGACCACCGCATTGCCCGCGACCACCGCCGCGCGGCGCCCCTGGCCTGCGCGCCGGTGCAGCGCGCGCAGCGCCTCGTCGAGGCCGTCGTTGTCGCCCTCGACGCTCTCGAACACCTCGCCGGCCACGCGCGGCTCGTGCGCCGCCACGCAGGCGCCGAAGGCCGCGGTGCGCTCGCGCCGCGAACTCACGCCCTGCTGCGGCTCGGTCACGTAGAGCAGCTCGCGAAAACCGCCTTCGACCAGATGGCCGCAGGTGTTCTTCATGGCCCCGGCGTTGTCGAGCGAGACGAAGTCGGTGTGCATGCCGTCGTGGCGCCGGTCGACCAGCACCGCGGGCTTGCCGTGCAGCGTGACCGCATCGACCACGTTGCTGCCGCGGCCCAGCGTGTTGAGGATGTAGCCGTCGACCTGGTAGCCCGACAGCGCATGGATCGCCTCGCGCTCGCGTTCGCTCTCGTTGCCGAGGTTGAACAGCATCACGAGGTAGCCGGCGTCCTGGCAGGCCTTCTCGGCGCCGCGCAGCACGGCCACCGAGTACGGATTGGTGATGTCGGCCACGATGAGGCCGATGAGGCGCGAGCGCCCGTGGCTCAGCGCCTGCGCCATTGGGCTCGGCGTGTACGCCAGCTTGGCGATCGCGGCCTCCACGCGCGCGGCGATGTCGTTGCTCAGCAGGCGGTCGCGGTGATTGAGAAAGCGCGAGACGGTGGCCTTGGAGACGCCCGCCGCAGCGGCGACGTCGGCGATGGTGGCGCGGCCGCTGGCTTTCATGGTCTTGCTCCTTCCCCCTCTGGGGGACGGTTGGGATGGGGGCTGGCGGAGCGCTCGATGGATGCGCTGCTGGCCCCCACCCCTGCCCTCCCCCGGAGGGGGAGGGAGAAAGACGTGGTCGCAATCATGCGGCGGCCGTGTCGTACGCCGCCGTCGGCTTCTCGCCGGCCAGCACCTGCAGCAGGTTCGTCGTTGCCAGTTCCGCCATCGCATGCCGCGTCTCGTGCGTGGCCGAGCCGATGTGCGGCAGCGGCGTCACGCGCGGATGGATGCGCAGCGGCGAATCGGCGGGCAGCGGTTCCTTGGCGAACACGTCGAGCCCCGCGGCGCGCAGCGTGCCGTGGTCGAGCGCGTGCAGCAGCGCCGCCTCGTCGACCGTGGCACCGCGCCCGCCGTTGATGAAGGCCGCCTGCGGCTTCATGCGCGCGAAGAACGCCGCATCGATCATGCCGCGCGTGGCGTCGGTCAGCGGCAGCATCGCAAGCACGATGTCCGAGCGCGCGAGCAGGTCGTCGAGCGGCGTGTGGGTGGCGCGGCCCTGCAGCTCGGGCGCCTGCGCGGCCAGGTCGACCGGCCGCCGTGAGTGGTAGAGCACCGGCATGCCGAAGCCGAGCGCGGCGCGCCGCGCCACGGCCTGGCCGATGCGGCCGAAGCCGAGGATGCCGAGCGTCTTGCCATGCACGTCGGTGCCGAACAGGTCGTCGCCGATGTTCTTCGTCCAGCGGCCTTCGCGCACGAGGTTCGACAGCTCGACCACGCGGCGCTGCGTGGCCATGAGGATCGCGAAGACCGTGTCGGCCACGGTCTCGGTCAGCACGTCGGGCGTGTGGCACAGCACGATGCCGCGGCGGTGCAGCTCGGCGAGCGGATAGTTGTCGACGCCGACCGACACGCTCGAGATGACCTCGAGCTTCGGTGCCGCATCGAGCAGCGCCGCATCGACCGGATGGCTCGAACCGATGAGCCCGTGCGCGCTGGCCAGCGCGGCCGCGAAGGCCTCGGGCTGCTTGCGCGGATCGGCCACGGTCACGTGGTGCGCGGCCGAAAGGCGCGCAAGCTGGTCTTCGGGAATCGCGCGGAAGACCAGCACGTTCTTCTTGTTGTCGGTGTTCGTTGTCATTTGGCTCAGAAGCCTCCGTGTTCGAGTTCGGCCCGCGTCGGCAGGCCTTCGGTGTCGCCCAGCACCTGCACCGCGCGCGCGCCGATCCAGGCGCCGCGGCGCACCGCCTCGGGCACGCTGCGGCCTTCGAGCAGCGCGCTCACCACGCCGACCGCAAAGCCATCGCCCGCACCCACGGTGTCGACCACTTCCTCGACTGGAAAGCCTTCGACGCGGCCGGTGCCCGCCACGTCGCTGTCGTAATAGGCGCCCTCGGCACCGAGCTTCACCACCACGAGCTTGGCGCCGCGCTCGCGGTAGAACCTGGCCACGGCCTCGGGTTCGCTGTGCCCCGTGAGCAGCAGCCCTTCCTCGATGCCGGGCAGCACCCAGTCGGCGCGCGAAGCGAGTTCGTTGATCCAGTGGCGCATGGTCTCGGTGGACGACCAGAGCGTCGGGCGCAGGTTGGTGTCGAACGAGATCGTGCGGCCGGCCGCGCGCATCACGTCCATCGACTTGAGCGCGGCCTGCAGGCTGGTCTCGGAGATCGCGGCGAACACGCCGGTGGCGTGCAGGTGCCGAGCCGAGCGCAGCCAGGCTTCGTCGACATCCTGGGGCCCCATGAAGCTCGCGGCCGAGCCCTTGCGGTGGTACTCGACCGGCGGATCGCTGCCGTCGGTGACGCGGCCCTTGAACTGGAAGCCGGTGCGCTGCGTGGCGTCGCAGATCACGTGCGAGCAGTCGATGCCCTCGGCCTGCATGGTCGCAAGCAGCGCGCGGCCCATCGAATCGGTGCCGAGCCGGCTGGCCCAGCCCACCTTGAGCCCGAGCCGCGACAGGCCGATGGCCACGTTGGTCTCGGCGCCCGCGGTGCGCTTGTGGAAGGCCTGCGCATGTTCGATGGGGCCGGGCCGGTCGGCCACGAGCAGCAGCATGGCTTCGCCGAACAGCGCGACATCGAAAGTGGTGGCATCTGGCATGGCGGTCGTGGCTTTTGTCTGTTCTACGCGCGCGCGGCGCGAATGAAATCGATCTGCGTGCGGGTGACGGCCAACAGGTCGTCGCCCACCAGAGGGTATTCGATGGCATGCGGCACGTGGGCCGGCAATTCGCGCAATACCGCACGCCATGGTGCTGCGGATTCACCCATCGGCACCGCAACCCATTTGTGCGCGAGCCGCTGCGCGCCCTTGCAGTGCACATAGCGCACGCGGTGGCCGAGCGCCTTTGCCGCCTGCAGCGGACACTCGCCGAGCCAATGCCAGTTGCCCATGTCGAAGGTCATGCCGAGCGCCAGGCCCGCACTGTCGGCCGCCTCGAAGAACGCCTGCAGCGCAGGCAAGGTGCCGGCGCGCTCGGTCTGGTCGTTCTCGATCAGCAGTTCGATGCCGGTGTCGGCGAGCAGCGCGTCGAGCTCGCGCAGCGAACCGTGCGACGACGCCACCCGGAAACCGCCGATCGCCATCTTGAGCCGCTTCGCGCCGAGGCGTGTGGCCGACGAAATGCCGCGCAGCAGCGCGTCGCCGTCGAGCGCACCGCTCTCGGCCCAGAGGCCCTCGGGGCTCGAGAACACAGAGGCGAGCCCGCGCAGCGCGGGCAGTTCGGCTTCGGCATCGCGCAGCATCTCGCCGCGCACCTCGACCGAATCGGCACCCGCCGCGCGCGCCAGTTGCGAACACCAGAGCTGGCCGTGCCGGCCCACCTCGGCCGCCCCGAAGGACGAGAGGGAAATCAGGACCTCGAACGACATTCAGTGCTGTGCCTGGTGGGAGCTGAGGATCTGCCCGAGGAACTGGCGGGTCTTCTCGTGCTGCGGGTTGCCGAAGAACTGCTCGGGCGGCGCCTGCTCGACGATCTTGCCGTCGGCCATGAAGATCACGCGGTCGGCCACGCTGCGCGCAAAGCCCATTTCGTGCGTCACGCACAGCATGGTCATGCCGTCTTCGGCCAGGCCGATCATGGTGTCGAGCACTTCCTTGACCATTTCGGGGTCGAGCGCCGAGGTGGGCTCGTCGAACAGCATGATCTTGGGCGTCATGCACAGCGCGCGCGCGATCGCCACGCGCTGCTGCTGGCCGCCCGACAGCTGGCTGGGGTACTTGCCGGCCTGCTCGGGGATGCGCACACGCGTGAGGTACTTCATCGCCACCTCTTCGGCCTGGGCCTTGGACATGCCGCGCGAGCGCATCGGCGCGAGCGTGCAGTTCTCGAGGATGGTGAGGTGCGGGAACAGGTTGAACTGCTGGAACACCATGCCCACTTCGGCACGCACGGCGTCGACGTTCCTGCCGCCCGCAGTCAGGTCGATACCGTCGACCACGATGCGGCCCTTCTGCACCGTTTCGAGGCGGTTGATGCAGCGGATCAGCGTCGACTTGCCCGAACCCGAAGGCCCGCAGATCACGATGCGCTCGCCCTGGCGCACGTCGAGGTCGATCCCGGTCAGCACCTGGAAATCGCCGTACCACTTGTTGACGGCTTCCATGCGGATGATGGGTTCGGTCATGAGGCTTTGTTTACTCTGGTTAGGTCGAGAAGACGGACTTCCGAACGCAGAAGTCGCGAAGGTTTCGCAAAGGTCGCAAAAGAGGAAGAGAAAATGGATGTTCCCTTCTGCGACTTCTGCGTGGTTTTGTCTTCCTTCTGCGTTCTGGCCCCGCGTTTACTTTTACTGCATCTTCGGCAGGTCGGCCTGCAGCCACTTCTGGTAGAGCTTGTTGAGCTCGCCGTTGGCGGTGTTCTTCTGCACGAACTCGTTCACCGCCTTGGTCAGCTCGGGCTGGCCCGGGCGCATCGCGATGCCCATCGACTGCTGCACCAGGGTGAACTTGTTCTCGTAGGTGCCGGCGGGCACGCGCTTGGCGATCTGTGCGGCCACGGTCACCGAGCAGCCGATGGCATCGACCTGGCCCGACATCAGGGCCTGCATGGCCGAGGCGTCGTCGTCGAAGCGGCGGATCTCGGTGCCCTCGGGCGCGGCCTTGGTCACGGCCACGTCCTGGGTCGAGGCACGGGCCACGCCCACGCGCAGGCCCTTCAAGTCGGCGGCCGACTTGATCGGGGTCTTGCTCGCGCCGTACAGCACGATGGTGGCGGCCGCATAGGGCTGCGAGAACTGCACCTGTTTGGCGCGCTCGGGCGTGACGGCCAGCGAAGCCACCAGCAGGTCGACCTTGTTGGTCAGCAGGAACGGAATGCGGTTCGGTCCGGTCACCGGCACGATGTTGGCCTTGACGCCCCAGTCCTTGGCGAGCAGCTTCGCCACGTCGGCGTCGTAGCCGTCGGGCTGGTTCTGCGCGTTGGTGGTGCCATAGGGCGGAAAGTCGACCAGCATGCCGATGGTGATCTCGCCCTTCTTCTTGATGTCGGCCACGGTCTGGGCCGACGAGAAGGGGGCGAACACGGTGAGCGCGGCACCGAGGCCGAGGGCTGCGAGCGCGATGCGGCGGGTGGGGGTACGGGTCATGGGATTTGTCTCCTGAAAAAGAAGGGGAACCGACGAAAGAAAACGAAAACCTGGAAGCGCCGGGCGAGCGGTCAGCGCGCCAAAGCCCGCGCGCGCTTGCGCTCCATGTGGCCCGCCAGCAGCGACAGCGGCCAGCAGATCGCGAAGTAGATGCAGGCCACCACCGAGAACACGATGAGCGGCTGGAAGGTGGCGTTGTTGACGATCTGCCCCGCGCGCGTGACCTCGACGAAGCCGATGATGGCCGCGAGCGAGGTGCCCTTGATGATCTGCACCAGGTAGCCCACCGTGGGCGCGAGCGCGATCTTGAAGGCCTGCGGCAGCACCACGTCGCGCATGCGGTCGCGCCAGCGCAGGCTCAGCGCTTCGGCGGCCTCCCACTGGCCGCGCGGCACGGCCTCGATGCAGCCGCGCCAGATCTCGCCGAGGAAGGCCGCGCTGTTGAGGATCAGCGCCACGCCCGCGGCCACCCACGGGTTGATGTCGAGGCCGAGCACCGGCGCGCCGAAGAACACCAGGAACAGCTGCAGCAGCAGCGGCGTGCCCTGGAAGATCTGGATAAAGGTGGTCGAGATGCCGCGCGCCCAGCGCGAGCCCGATGTGCGCGCGAGCGCGATCGCCAGCCCCAGGATCGCGCCGCCCACGAACGCGATCGCCGAGAGCGCCAGCGTCCACTTGGCCGCTTCGAGGATGAAAAGGAATTCGGGATAACCGAAGGTACGCATGATGGCTTCCTCCTGGAGTCCTACCGGCGGTCCGGGTAGTTGAGCGTGCGCTTGTAGACCAGCTTGAAGAGCGCCGAGAACGCCAGCGCGAGCGCCAGGTAGATGGCGGCCACGACGATGTAGATCTCGAAGCTGCGGAAGGTCTGCGACTGCAGGTTGGCGGCCACCGAAGTCAGGTCGTCGGCCGAGATCACCGACACCACGGCCGAGCTCAGCATCAGCAGGATGAACTGGCTCGTGAGCGCCGGATAGATCGCCTTGAGCGCGGGCTTGATGATCACGAAGCGGAAGATCTCCCAAGGCTTGAGGTTGAGCGCCCTGCCCGCCTCGATCTGCCCCTTGGGAATCGACTCGATGCCCGCGCGGATGATCTCGGTCGCGTAGGCGCCGAGGTTCACCACCATGGCCACCAGCGCGGCCGTCTGTGGCGACCAGCGCAGCCCGATGGCGGGCAGCGCGAAGAAGAAGAAGAACAGCTGCACGAGGAACGGCGTGTTGCGGATCACCTCGATGTAGGCATTGATGATGAAGCGCAGCCAGCCCGGGCCCGAGGTCTTGCCCCAGGCGCAGAAGATGGCGACCACCAGGCCCAGCAGCGTGGCCGAGAGCGAGAGCTGGACCGTGATCCAGGTGCCCTTCAGCAGCAACGGCCAGGCGGCGAAGACGGCGTCGAATTGGAATTGGTAATTCATGTCGGCGGCGGTGCACGCGGAACGTGCGGGGGCCTCGAAAGCGATGCCGGCAGCTTATCTGAAACCGGTTTCAGTTCATGTAAGGGATTTCCCGTACATCGCGCGCGGTGCGCATTCCACGTGGGCTTTCTTCACATCGCGCCACACCGCGGCCCGGCTGTCGTATGCTTCCGCCTCGGCGATTGCACACAATTTGTAGACAAATGATATGAAATCCACGGTCGCAACCAAGTCCACGGCGCGAGCGCCGGCAAAGAAGCCCGGCACCCCCCGAAAGACGACGCCGCGCGCAACTGCTGCCGCCACGCGCGCCAAGCCGCCCAAGGATGCCGCAGCCGCCGGTGCGCCCGACACGGATTCGCCGAAGAACCTCACCGACCGGGCCCATGACGTGGTGCGCCGCCTGATTCTGCAGCGCGAACTCAGCGGCGGGGAAGTGCTGATCGAAGGCCGGCTGGCCGAGCGCCTGCAGATGTCGCGCACGCCGCTGCGCGAGGCGCTGCTGCGGCTCGAGGGCGAGGGCCTGCTGGTGCGCGCCAACGCGCGCTCGTATGCGGTGCGACGCATCACCGCCTCGCACTACTTCCAGTGCCTGCAGGTGCGCGAGCGCCTGGAGTCGCAGGCGGTGGCGCTCGCGATCGGACGCGTGCCGCCGAAGGACATCGACGCGCTGCGCTCGGCGATCGTGTCGCTCGAGCCCGACCGCCAGGGCACGGGCCACTGGCAGGCCGACGACCAGATCCACGGGCTGTTCGCGCGCGCCTCGGGCAACGAGATGCTCGCGGAAACCATCGCCCACCTGCGCGTGCTGTGCCGCCTGTTCGAGGTGGTCGACCCGTTCAACCGCATCGAGGAAGACCGGGTCGAACACCTCGCGATCCTCGACGCCTACATGGCGGGCGACCCGAAGGCGGCCGAGGACGCGGTGGTGGCGCACCTGCGCAACCTCGCGCGCTACACGCTGTCGCGGCTGAGCAATGGGCTCGTGATCTGAGAAGTCGTGAACGAGACGGCGGCGCTCAGTGCCGCAGGATCTTGCCCACGAACTCGCGCGTGCGCGCCTCGCGCGGATCGTCGAAGATCTGCTGCGGCGTGCCGGCCTCGACCACCTGGCCGCCGTCCATGAACACCACCTTGCTCGACACCTCGCGCACGAAGCCCATCTCGTGCGAGACGATGAACATCGTCATGCCTTCGGCCGCGAGCAGGCGCACGGTGTCGAGCACCTCGTTGACGAGCTCGGGGTCGAGCGCGGCCGTCACCTCGTCGAGCAGCACGATGTCGGGCTGCAGCGCCAGCGCGCGTGCGATCGCCACGCGCTGCTGCTGGCCGCCCGAGAGCTGGTCGGGGTACGACTTGAGCTTCTCGCCGAGGCCGACCTTCTCGAGCAGGCTGATGGCGTATTCCTCGACCTGCTTGCGCGGCCTGCCCTTCACCTTGACCGGGGCCACGGTCACGTTGTCGAGCACGGTCATGTTCTGGAACAGGTTGTACTGCTGGAACACGATGGCCATGCGCGAGCGGATGCGCTTGAGCTGCGCGCGGTCGCGGTGGTCGAGCACCTCGCCGTCGATGCGCACCCTGCCGTCGATCGGCTGCAGCAGGCCGACAAGCACCCGCAGCAAGGTGCTCTTGCCCGAGCCCGAGGGGCCGATGAGGCTGACGATCTCGCCTTTCTCGACGCTGAGGTTGACGCTTTCGAGCACCGTATGGGCGCCGTAGTTGGCCTTCAGGTCAACGATTTCGAGCAGGGGCAAGTTTTCTCTCCAGGTATTGGCCGAACCGCGAGAGCGGATAGGACAGCATGAAATAAAGGACCAGGACCGTGCCGTAGACCAGCGCGGCCGAGAAGCCCTTGTTGTTCATCGTCTTGCCGGCGAAGGCCAGCTCCACCACGCCGATCTGCGATGCGAGCGCGGTGTCCTTGATGAACAGCACGAAGAAGCCGAACACCGGCGGCAGGATGATCTTCCACGCCTGCGGCACGATCACCATGCGCAGCGTCTGCAGGTAGCCGAAGTTCATCGTGACGGCCGCGTCCCACTGGTTCTGGTGCACCGACTCGAGGCCGCTGCGCACGATCTCGGCGATGTACGCGGTGGCGATCAGGCAGACGCTGATGAGTGCCACCGAGAACATGGAGAGGTCGGCGTTCAGCCCCTGGAAGATGAAGAACACCAGCATCAGCGTGACCAGGAACGGGATGCGGCGGAACAGCTCGATGAAGAGCTGCGCCGCCAGCCGCAGCGGCCCGAGTGCGCGCAGCGTGCTCAACCGCACCGCCGCCAGGCCGAAGCCCACCGTGAAGCCCACCACGCAGCCGATGGCCGAGAGCGCGAAGGTCGCGCCCAGTGCCTTGGCGAAGAACAGCAGGTTGTAGTAGCTGAAGAAGCGCGGCAGCTCCTCGACGATCTGGCCCCACATCAGAACCACCTCATCTTGGCGCGGAACACACGGCGTCCGACGAAGGCGAGCGACAGCGTGGCGATCAGCGTGATCACGATGTACAGGCCCGCGGCCACGGTGAACACCTCGATCGAGCGGAAGGTTTCGGAGTTGATGTTGTAGGCGCGCCCGGTGAGTTCTTCCACACCGAACACCGCGGCCATCGAGGTGCCGAGCGTCATGAGGATGTACTGGTTGGACAGCGGCGGGAAAAGCACGCGCACGATGTGCGGCAGGATCACGTAGCGAATGGTCTGCATGCGCGAGAAGCCCAGCGTTTCGGCCGCCTCGAGTTCGGGCAGGCGCACCGATTCGAAGCCCGCGCGCTGTATTTCGGTGAGGTATGCACCGGCATTGAGCGTCATGCCGATGAGCACCGCCTGGTACGGCGACAGCAGGATGCCCGCATCGGGCAGCGCGAAGAAGATGAAGAAGATCTGGATCAGCTGCGGCGTGTTGGTGAAGAACACGACGTAGGCGCCGACCGCGCGCCGGGCCCAGCCGGGTCCGTAGGCGCGCACCGATGCGCCGCCCAGGCCGATGAGCATGCCGAAGGCGAACGCGAGGAACGCGATCTGCAGGCTCAGCCAGGCGCCGCCCACCAGATAGGGCAGACGCTCCAGGATCGGGGCGAAGTCGAACTGCATGCCTTACTTGTAGGTGGGCGCGGTCCGCGGGTCGTGCAGCATCGGGCCGCCGAACCACTTCTTCCAGCGCTCGTCGACGTAGCCGTTGCGGTGCAGTTCCTTGATGGCGCCGTTGAGCTTTTCGCGCAGCGCGTCGTTGCCCTTCTGGACGCCGATGGCGCAGAAGTAGACCTCGATCGGCGCGTCGACGATGCGCCAGTCGATCTTGTGCCTGGACGTGTGCTCGGTCATGAAGTCCATCACGTCGATCATCGCGTCGGCACGGCCCTGCGCAATGGCGCGCACCGCGTCGGGATAGTTGTCGAGCAGCAGCAGCTGCGCCTTGGGCAGCTTCTCCTGCACCAGCTTCACCGGCGTGGCGCCGCGCACCTCGACCAGCTTGACCGAGGGATCGTTGAGTTCCATCCAGTCCTTGTAGGGCTTGGACTTGGTGGTCAGCACGCCCAGCACCTCGGTGTGCAGCGGCACGGTGAAGTCGATCACCTTCTGGCGTTCGGGCGTGATGGTCATCGCGCCGAGCACGGCGTCGATCTTGCCGCTGCTCACGAAGGGAATGCGGTCGGGCGAGCCGACCTTGACGATCTCGGTCTTCACGCCGAGCAGTTCGCCGATCTTGCGTGCGACCTCGACGTCGAAGCCGTCGATCTCGTTCTTGTCGTTGAAGAGGCCCAGCGGCGGCAGCGTGGGATTGACGCCGAAGACGATCTTCTTGCTCGCGACGATCTCCTCGAGCGTGCGCGCCCACGTGAGGGCAGGCAGGCCCAGCAGCGCGGAGCCCGCGGCGAGCGAGCCGGCCATGAGCAGGCCGCGGCGCACGGCGTTCGTTGTTTGCTTCATCAAAAAATCTCCTGAAGGTTGCATGGGACCCGATCGCGGAATGCGGGCCGGGCACGAGGAAAGCGAACGCAAGACCGATGCCAGAACGCAGAATGTCTTGAAACTATATGACAACAATATATGCAATGTATACAATAAAAACCCTGAGGTCCAGCGCACAGGTAAGCGGCGGTGCCTCCAGCCCGGCGGAACACGGTTTTTTCGTTCCACATCCTTTACTTCCATGAGCGATCCTTCTGGTTCTTCGAATGCAAGACCGCTGCGCAGCGACCGCGCGGTGCGGCGCGGGCCAGCGGTGCGCTTTCTTGCCGATGGCGCCGCCTTCGATGCCTTCGAGGGCGAGAGCGTGGCCGCGGCGCTGCTCGCGGCCGGCTGCCGCGAACTCCGCCGCAGCCCCCGCGCCGACGCGCCACGCGGCATGTTCTGCCTCATGGGCTCGTGCCAGGAATGCCTGGTCTGGGTCGGTTCGCGCAAGCTGCCGTCCTGCCAGGTGCCGGTGGCCGAGGGCCTGGTGGTGGAGTCGCTGGGGTTCCGGGAGCGTCGCCTTGGCGGATGACAAGCTGCCTTCCACGGTGGACCTGCTGGTATTGGGTGCCGGCCCGGCCGGCTCGCGCGCGGCGCTGCGCGCGCAGGCCTGCGGCCTTCGCGTGCTGCTGGTCGACGAGAACCCCGATGCCGGCGGCCAGGTCTGGCGGCCGCTGCCCCAAGGCTTCTCGCGCGTGCCGGGCGTGGTGCCCACGCCGGAAGCGCGCGACGGCGACGCGCTGCGGGCCGAACTGCGCGCAGCGGGCGTGCCCTGCCTGTTCGGCCACAAGGCCTGGAACATCGGCACCAGCCTTCGCACCGACCTGGTCGGCCCCGACGGCGTGCGGAGCATCCAGCCGCGCGCGCTGCTCGCGGCCACCGGCACCACCGAGCGCGTGGTGCCCTTCCCCGGCTGGACGCTGCCCGGCGTGATCGGCCTGGCCGCAGCCACGATCCTGCTGAAGTCGCAGCACATGCTGCCCGGTCGGCGAACGCTGGTGGCCGGCAGCGGCCCGCTGCTGCTCGCGGTGGCCGCGGGCATCCTCAAGGCGGGCGGCGAGGTGGCCGCCGTGGTCGACCTTGCGGGACGCGGCGAATGGCTGCGCGCCCTGCCCTCGCTGTACGGCCGGCCCGATCTGCTCTGGCAGGGCACGAAATGGCAGTTGCAGCTGCGCGCCGCGGGTGTGCCGCTGCTTTACCGCCACGGCATCGAGGCCGTCGAGGTGGCGGATGAAGCAGCGGGCACGTTCAAGGTGCGCACCGCGGCCGTCGACGCCAGCGGACGCCGCCTCGCGGGCGCCGCGGCGGTGCGCGTCTTCGAGGCCGACGCGGTGGCCGTGGGCCACGGCCTGGTGCCCGGCACCGACATCACCCGGCTGCTGCGTGCACGTCACCGCCATGCCGCGGCGCGCGGCGGCTGGATCGCCGAGGCCGACGCGGCCGGCCGCACCTCGGTGCCGGGGCTGTACGTGGCCGGCGACGGCGCGGGCATTTCGGGCGCCGCGGCCGCGGGCTTCCACGGTGAACTCGCGGCACTGGCCTGCGCGCAGGACCTCGGCCTGATCGACGCCGAGGCCTGCGCGGCAGCCAGCAGCACCCTGCAGGCGCAATGGCGCGGACCCGCGCGCTTCGGCCAGGCGATGGCGCGGCTGATGGCGCTGCGCGAAGGCGCGGTCGCCGACATCGCGCCCGACGCGGTGGTCTGCCGCTGCGAGGACGTGACGCGCGCCGAGATCGATGCCGCCGCGCGCGAAGGCGCACGCGACATGAACCAGCTCAAGGCCTGGACCCGCTGCGGCATGGGCCCTTGCCAGGGCCGCACCTGCGGCGACGTGGCGGGCCAGCTGCTCGCGGCGCACGTCGGCAGCCGCGAGGCCGCGGGCTGCTTCACCGCGCGCGCGCCGCTGCGGCCGGTGTCGCTGGCCGAGGTGGCCGGCGACTACACCTACGCCGACATCCCGATCCCGAAGGCGGCACCGCTGTGACCCACGCCACATCCAACAAGCACTACGACGCGGTCGTGATCGGCGGCGGCGTGATGGGCTGCGCCACCGCGCTGCACCTGGCCGCGGGCGGCATGCGCTGCGCCATCGTCGACCGCAGCGGGTTGTGCCGCGAGGCGTCGGGCGTGAATGCCGGCACGCTCACCTTGCACATGACCCGTGCGGCCCTCGTTCCCTACGCCATGCGCGCCTGGCAGATGTGGATGGACGCCGAGAAATGGCTCGGCATGGGTGTGCTCGCGACCCATGTGCCGGGCCTCACGCTCGCCTTCACCGAGGGCGAATGCGAACTCGTCGAGGCCCGCGCGAAGGCTCGCCGCGCCTATGGCGCGCCCATCGAGGTCATCGGCCCCGAGCGCGCGCGCCAGATCGAACCCGGGCTTCACCCCGGCCTGCTGAAGGCGGGCTATTGCGAGATCGACGGCTTCGCGAGTGCCTACCTGACCGGCCGCGCCTTTCGCCACGCGCTGAAGAACGCCGGCGTCGACGTGCTGGAGCATGCGCCCGTCGAAGGCATCGACAGCGGCGATGCGGGCCACACGGTGCGCTTTGCGAAAGGCGGCCCTGCGCCGCTGACCGCGCGTCGCGTGGTGCTGGCCGGCGGCGTCTGGATCGAGCCGATGCTCGCGTGGCTCGGCGTCCAGATCCCCATCAAGGTGCTGATCAACCAGCTGATCGTCACCGAGCGCATCCGGCCCGTGATGCGCACCGTGCTCAGCGTGGCCAACGGCCTGCTCTCGCTCAAGCAGTTCGCCAACGGCACGGTGCTCATCGGCGGCGGCTGGCAGGGCATCGGCGACCGCGAGCGCGGCGGCGTGGAGGCCCGGCCCGAGAACCTCGTGGGCAACATGCGGCTCGCCGCCTACGCCGTGCCCGCGCTGGCCGAGGCGCGCATCGCGCGCATCTGGCTCGGCCTCGAGGCCGAGACGGCCGACGCGATGCCCATCATCGGCGAGGTGCCGGGCGTGCCCGGGGCCTACGTGGTGGGCAGCGCCCACTCGGGCTACACCAGCGGCCCGTTCATGGGCCGCATCCTCGCGCAGCACATGCTCGGGCAACAGCCCGAGCTTCCGCTTTTCGACCCCGCCCGCCTGCTGGGCATGCCCATGCCCGGTGCCTGACCCTTTCCACTTCCATTCCATGATCGCCCAACAACCTGACGCCTTCCACGGCATCTATGCCGCCACCGTGTGTCCCCTGCTCGACGATGGCCGCATCGACGAGGCCACGCTCGCCCGCCACCTGGAGGCCAATGCCACCGTCGCCGGCATGAAGGGCCTGCTCATCAACGGCCATGCCGGCGAGAACTTCATGCTGTCGCGCGAAGAGAAGCGGCGCGTGACCGAGATCGCCTTCGAGGTCTGCGGCCGTGCGTCGGTGCTGGTGTGCGGCATCAACGCCGAAGACAGCCTGGAGGCGCAGCGCCACGTGGACGACGCCAAGGCCGCGGGCGCCGACGCGGTGCTCGTCTTTCCGCCGTTCTCGTGGGCGCTCTCGCAGGACGCCGACATGGCGCTCGCGCACCACACGATCGCGAACGCCCGTGCGCAGATGCCGCTCATGCTCTACCAGGCCGGGGTCAATGCGGGCAGCATGGCCTACACGCCCGAGGTGCTGGCCGCGCTCGCGCAATTGCCGCACGTGGTCGGCGTGAAAGAAGGCAGCTGGGAAGCCGCCGCCTACGAAGGCAACCGGCGCCTCGTGCGGCGCCTTGCGCCCCACGTCGCCATGATGGCCTCGGGCGACGAGCACCTGCTGACCTGCTTTGCCGTCGGCTCCGAAGGCAGCCTCGTGAGCCTGGCCGCGGTGGTGCCCGAACTCGTGATCGCGCTCGACGCGGCCGTGCGCGCGGGCGATCTCGCGCAGGCGCGCGCGCTCAACGAGCGCGTCTATCCGCTGGCCAAGGCGATCTACGGAACCGCGCCCGGCGGCCATGCGAACGCGCGGCTCAAGACCTGCCTCAAGCTGCTCGGGCGCATTCCGCGCGACACCATGCGCCCGCCGATCGGGCCGCTCGCCGCCAGCGAGGTCGCCATGCTCGAACGTGCGCTCGCCGAAGCCGGCGTGAGCGCCTGAACCCGCCACATCCCGCCCAACGAAGGAAGCAACTCCCATGAACCGAAAGCTCATCCGCAACGGACGCATCGTCACGGCCGTGGACGACTACACCGCAGACGTGCTGGTGGCCGACGGCCGCATCGCCGCCATCGGCCTGGCGCTGGACGTCGGCCCCGACGTCGAGGTCATCGACGCCAGCGGCCTGCTCGTGCTGCCCGGCGGCGTGGATTGCCACACGCACATGGACAACACCTTCGGCGACTCGACCACCTGCGACAGCTTCGAGTCGGGCACGCGCTCGGCGGCCTTCGGCGGCACGACGACCATCGTCGACTTCGCGTTCCAGCGCAAGGGCGTAAGCGTGCTGGAGGCCATCGAGCGTGCGCGCGCCAAAGGTGTTGAAGGGGCCTGCATCGACTACGGCTTCCACGTGATCGTGACCGGCGTCGACGAGCAGGCGCTGGCCGACATGCAGCACGCCATCCGCCACGAAGGCGTGTCGAGCTTCAAGATGTTCATGGCCTATCCGGGCTCGGTCATGGTGGACGACGCGGCCATCTTCCAGGCCATGCGCATGGTCGGCCAGCACGGCGGCATGATCGCGCTGCATGCCGAGAACGGCACCATCATCGAGCTGCTGATCCAGGAGGCCCTGGCCCAGGGCCACACCGCCCCCAAGTACCACGCGCTCACGCGGCCGGCCATCATGGAGGGCGAGGCCACGCACCGCGGCATCAAACTGGCGGAACTGGCCGACGCACCGGTGTACTTCGTGCACCTGTCGGCCAAGGAAGCGCTCAAGCACGTGGTCGAGGCGCGCGACATGGGCGTGCCGGTGTTCGCGGAAACCTGCCCGCACTATCTCTTCTTCGACGACAGCGCCTACGACAGCGAGGATTTCGACCTGGCGCGCTACGTGATGAGCCCGCCGCTGCGCTCGAAGGAATCGCAGAACGCGCTGTGGACCGCGCTGCGCACCGACGACCTGCAGCTGGTGTCGACCGACCACTGCCCGTTCTGCATGAAGGAAGGCCACCTCGGGCGCGTCAATCAGAAGCCATACGGCAAGAGCGATTTCTCGAAGATCCCGAACGGCGTGCCGGGTGTGGAGACGCGCATGGCCACGCTCTACGACGGCGGCGTGCGCGCGGGCCGCATCTCGCTCAACCGCTTCGTCGAGCTGACCTCGACCGCGCCTTCCAAGCTGTTCGGCCTGTTCCCGCAGAAGGGCACGATCGCGGTCGGCAGCGATGCCGACCTGGTGCTCTTCGACCCCGACGGCAGCCACGTCATCACCGCCGAGACGCAGCACGGCAACTGCGACTTCACGCTGTTCGAGGGCCGCCACGTGAAGGGCAAGGTGCACAAGGTGCTGCTGCGCGGCGAGCTCATCGTCGATGGCGCGCAATGGCTCGGCCGCGCCGGCAGCGGTGCCTACGTGGCGCGCGGCGAGTCGGGCGGCTGGTAGCGGCCCGTGCCGACCTACGACTATCGCTGCGAGGATTGCGGCGGCTTCTCGGCCCGGCAGCCGCTCGCGCTGTACGACCAGCCGGCGTCCTGCCCGGCCTGCGGGGTACCTTCGCCGCGCGCGCTCAGCGCCCCAGCCGCGTGGGCCATGCCGCGCCGCGGCGACGCGCGCGCGGCGGCATCGCCAGCCGGCACGCAGGAGGCCGGCGGCTATCGGCGGCTGCGCCATGGCGGCGGGTGCGCCTGCTGTCCGCGGTAACGGGGATCGGACAGCCGAACGCAGAAGAAAGACAAAAGAGCGCAGAAGTCGCAGAAGGAATCCCATCTTTTTTTGGTTTTCCTTCTGCGACTTCTGCGAAACCTTTGCGACTTCTGCGTTCGGCTGTCCGTTTTCCGCCGCACGCCGATTGTTTCAGCGCCTGAAACCATTGGCAGGCACGAAGCCGTTAGCCTCGCGCTCCAGCACTCACACACAGACACGAGGTTTTCGATGCCCGACCATCCCGATCACCCGGGCGCCCGCCTGCTGCGCCGCGGCACCGCCCTCGCGGCCGCGGGCTGCTGCGCCCTCTTCGCGGGCTGCAGCACCGCCGGCGGCGGCGAGCCCCGCTACGAGAGCTCGCCGCAGTTCCAGGACGGCGTGTTCCGCAACATGGCGAACCCCGACGTGCTGCCCTCGGCGAGCGCATGGCGCATCTGGACGCGCTTCATCGTCGCCAAGAAGGTCGACACGGTGCCGGTCGATCCCATTCCAGTGCAGCCGCTGGCGCGCGCCGACCTGGAGGCGCTCGACGCCAGCGCCAACCACGTGGTGCGCCTTGGCCATTCGTCGCACCTGCTCAAGTTGAAGGGCAAGTATTGGCTGATCGACCCCGTGTTCGGCGAGCGCGTTTCGCCGTTCACCTGGGCCGGCCCGCGGCGCTTCCACAAGCCGCCGATCACGCTCGAGGCGCTGCCGCCGATCGAGGCCGTGATCCTCTCGCACGACCACTACGACCACCTCGACGTGCCGACGATCGAGTACCTGGCCGCGCGCGTGCAGCGCTACTTCGTGCCGCTGGGCGTGGGCGCGCGGCTGGTCGAGATGGGCGTGCCTGCCGAGCGGGTCACGGAACTCGACTGGTGGCAGGGTGCCGAGCATGCGGGCGTGAAGCTCACGGCCACGCCTTCGCAGCATTTCTCGGGCCGCACGCTGGCCGACCGCGACCGCACGCTGTGGGCCTCGTGGGTGATGCAGAGCGGCGCCGAGCGCATCTTCTACAGCGGCGACTCGGGCTACTTCCCGGGCTTCAAGCAGATCGGCGATCGCTTCGGCGGCTTCGACCTGGCGCTGATGGAAAACGGCGCCTACGACAGCTACTGGCCCGGCGTGCACATGACGCCCGAGCAGAGCATCAAGGCCTTCGAGGACTTGCGCGGCAAGGTGCTCTATTCGGTGCACAACAGCACCTTCGACCTGGCCTTCCACGGCTGGCGCGACCCGCTCGAACGCATCGCCGATCTCGCGGCAGCAAAAAAGATCGAGCTGGCGACGCCGGTGATCGGCGAAGTGCTCACCGTCGGCAAGGCGCGAACCAACACGCGCTGGTGGGCCGGGTTGCGATAGCGCCGTTCTGCGGCACAGGCATGACACCCCTCGCCCGCCGCCGGACAACTTTTGGTTGCAACCTGGCTGTCTTGTTGGCGACCCACACTCCATCACTGTCTCGCGGCGAAGAAGAAAAGCCCGAGGCAACCGATGCCCGCTTCGCGTTGTTGACCGAGCGGCGATTCCCCATCATGGAGTGATACGAATGAAGAAATCCCTGGTCGTCCTGGCCGCGCTCGCCGCGTGCGGCGCAGCGTCGGCGCAGTCCACCGTGACGCTGTTCGGCGTCGTCGATGCCGCCGTGCGCAACGTCTCGAACAAGAGCGAGTCCGCCACCGTCTTCGGCCCCAGCTTCTCGGCCAAGGCCAGCCGCACCGAACTCGCCAACTCGGGCCTCAGCTCCAGCCGCCTCGGCTTCCGCGGCGTCGAAGACCTCGGCGGCGGCCTCGCGGCCGGCTTCTGGCTCGAGGCACCGATCACCAACGACGACGGCGCCACCGGCGTCTCGGCCTTCACGCGCCGTTCCACCGTCAGCCTGTCGGGCGGCTTCGGCGAGTTCCGCATCGGCCGCGACAAGACCGCCACCGTGTACACCGAAGAGCAGTACGACCCGTTCGGCGACACCGGCATCGGCGGCTCGCTGATCATCGACGCCAACGAGACCGGCGTCAGCGGCACCGGCTTCGGCACCAACAGCACCTACAAGCGCGCCGGCAACATGGTGCAGTACTTCCTGCCGCCCAAGCTCGGCGGCGTTTACGGCAGCGTGGAGTACGCGCTGCACGAGCGCACCCGCCTGTCGCCCGACACGCTGCCGGGCGCCGACCGCTCGAACGCCGGACGCCACGTGGCAGGCCGCATCGGCTATGCCAACGGCCCGTTCGACATCTCGGCCAGCTACGCGCAGAACGACACCACCTTCAGCACGGGCAGCGGCGCCGCCGCCGTCGCACGGCCGGGCAAGATCAAGACCTTCAACATCGGCTCGACCTACGACTTCGGCGTGGCGAAGGTGTTCGGCATCGTCTCGCGCTCGACCGACGAGCGCGATCCGCTCAACATCTTCACCCGCACGCCCGACCTCGACCTCACGGGCTACCTGCTGGGCGTGAGCGTGCCGGTGGGCGCGGGCGTGATCCGCGCCTCGTATGCGCGCGTGAAGTACGACTTCAACCGCCAGGACCTGTTCGGCCTGACGACGGCCGATCCGAAGGCCGACAAGTTCGCGCTCGGCTACGTGCACAACCTGTCGAAGCGCACCGCGCTCTACGGAACGATCGCCCGCGTCTCCAACAAGAACGGCGCGAACCTCACGATCGGCGCGGGTCCGTCGTACCTGTCGAGCGCGAACGGCGTGGCGCTGCGCCCCAAGAATTCGACCGGCTACGAGTTCGGCGTTCGCCACACGTTCTGATCCGACCCACGGCACACACAATTTCTCCGAGGGTCTTCCAACCGATCCTTTTCAGGCCCGCCGCGTGCGGGCCTTTTTTTTGTTGTGCACGCGGCTCAGCGCTCGGGCTGGCGGAAATGACGCTCGATCGCCTCCACGGTCTCGAGCAGCTTCGGCCGCACCTCCTGCATGAAGAACTCGGGCGCCATCGAGCGCGGTCCCGCCGCGCTCAACACCATGAGCGGCATGCCCTTGCCCACGCGCAGCGGCGACGCGATGGCGTTGACCTCGCCGCGCCAGTCGCCGAAGGAGTTGCAGCAGCCATGGCGCTCGATGTCCTCGACCGACTGCCGGATGCCGCGTTCGATGCGCGGCCAGTTCGCCGCATCGAGCGTGCGGATGCGCTCCTCGAGCCCGCGGCGCGCGGCCGGCTTGGCGCCCGCGAGGTAGGCGCGCCCCATCGCGGTGGTGGCAAGCGGAATGCGCGAGCCGATGTTCAGGCGGATGGTGACGATCGAATCGCTGCGGCAGGTCTCGACGTAGAGCATCGACATGCCGTCGCGCATGCCGAGCGACACCAGGCAGCCGGTGTCGTTGGCGAGCTGCTGCATCAGCGGCCGGCTCACTTCCTTGGCGTCGAGCCGCGAGAGCGTGGTGCCGCCGAGCCGCAGCGTCGCCATGCCGAGCCGGTAGCGGCCCGCCTCGGGCACATGGTGCAGGAAGCCGAGCTTGGTCAGCGTATAGGTCAGGCGCGTGACCGTCGATTTCGGCAGCGCGCAGCGCTCCGACAGCTCCTGGTTGCCCAGGCGCTCCTCGCCCGACGAGAAGCACTGCAGCACCTGCAGCCCGCGCGCGAGCGCCGTCACGAAGTGCCGGTCTTCCTTGGCATGCGGCTTGTGCTCGACATCCTGGTATTCGCCGAGCGCCCGCTTCGAATGGACTTCCGCGCGCTTCACGCCAGCCACCGCGCCTTCTCCGCGGCTTCTCAGAGCAGCCGCGCGAGCCGCTCGGAGACGATGCCCTCGGCCTCGCGCATGATCCGCGCCACCAGTTCGCCGACCGTCGGCACGTCGTGGATCAAGCCCGCGACCATGCCGCAGCTCCAGGCGCCGGCTTCCATGTCGCCGTCCACCATCACCTTGGGATAGACGCCGCCGACGAACTCGCGGATGTCGTCGATGGTGGTTGCGGCGCCCTTCTCCCGCTCGATGGCCAGCAGCGCCTCGACGCCCGCGTTCTTGAGCACGCGCTCCGTGTTGCGCAGCGGCCGCATCACGAGCCGCGTGTCGAGCTCCGAGGCCGCGACGATCGCCGCCTTCACGTTGTCGTGCACCGGTGCCTCGCGCGTGGCGATGAAGCGCGTGCCCATGTTGATGCCCTCGGCGCCGAGCGCCAGCGCGGCCACGAGGCTGCGGCCGTCGGCCATGCCGCCCGATGCGACGAACGGGATGTCGAGCGCCTCGGCCGCACGCGGCAGCAGGATGAAGTTGGGCACGTCGTCCTCGCCCGGATGGCCGCCGCACTCGAAGCCGTCGACGCTGACCGCGTCGCAGCCGATGGCCTGCGCCTTGAGCGAATGCCGCACCGAGGTGCACTTGTGGATGACCTTGACACCGGCTTGCTTGAGCTGCGGCATGTACTGCTCGGGGCTGCGGCCCGCGGTCTCGACGATGCGCACGCCGCCTTCGATGATGGCTTGGATGTACTCCGGGTACGGCGGCGAGGCGAAGGTCGGCAGGAAGGTGAGGTTCACGCCGAACGGCTTGTCGGTCATCTCCTTGCAGCGCGCGATCTCGCGCGCCAGCAGTTCGGGCGTCTTCTGCGTGAGGCCGGTGATGATGCCGAGCCCGCCCGCGTTCGAGACGGCCGAGGCCAGCTCGGCCAGGCCGACGAAATGCATGCCGCCCTGGATGATCGGGTGCTCGATGCCGAAGAGTTGGGTGATTCTGGTCTTCATGGTTGGGTGGACTCCAAAGGTGTTGATGTCGATGCGCGCACGATCTCTTCCTCGACCTCGCGCAGCCGGTCCTTGCCGAAGAATATCTGGTCGTCGACGAAGAAGGTCGGCGAGCCGAAGGCGCCGCGCTCGAAGGCCTGTTGCGTGTTCGCGAGCAGCGCCTGCTTGACCTCGGGCTGCTGTATCGCGGCCAGCAGCTCTGTTGCGGGCAGGCCGGCCTCGGCCAGCGCAGTGGCCACCACCTGCGGGTCGGCCATGTCGAGGCTGCGCTCCCACATGCAGGCGAAGACCGCGTCGACGTAGGGCTCGAAACAGCCGAGCTTTTGCGCCGCCACGGCGCCGCGCATGATGGTGAGCGTGTTCACCGGAAAGAAGGCGTTGCGGCGGTAGGCCGTGATGCCGTGCTTCGCGATGAAGCGCTGGAACTCCAGCGCGTCGTAGGCGCGCTTGTTCGCGATGTCGGCAAAGGCTTCGGCCGGCGAGCGGTTGTTGGTGAGCTTGAACAGCCCGCCCAGCAGGATCGGCTGGTACGCCACCGCCACGCCCGTGCGCTGCGCCATCGCGGGCAGCACCTTGTGGCAGAGGTAGGCATTGGGGCTGCCGAAATCGAACAGGAAATCGACCTTGACGTTGCGGCGCATGCTCACCATGCCTCCAGCCAGGGGCGCAGTTCCGTCTCGTGCGTCCACGCATTGCGCGGCTGCTGGTGGATCTGCCAGTAGGCCTCGCCGATGCTCTCGGGCGAGACGATGCCGCCCTGCTCCAGCAAGGCATAGCGCTCGGGGAAATTAGTGCGGATGAACTCGGTGTCGATGGCGCCGTCGATCACCGGATGCGCCACGTGGATGCCCTTGGGCCACAGCTCGCGCGCCATGCTCTGGGCCAGCGCGCGCAGCGCATGCTTGGCGCCAGCGAACGCGGCGAAGCCTTCGCGCCCTCGCAGGCTGGCGGTCGCGCCGGTGAAGATGATCGTGCCGCGCTCGCGTTCGAGCATGCGCTTGGCCACCTCGCGGCCCATGAGGAAGCCGCCGAAGCAGGCCATCTCCCAGACCTTGAAGTACACGCGCGCGGTGGTCTCGGTGATGCCGAAGCGCACGTTGGCGCCGATGTTGAACACCGCCACCTCGATCGGCGCGATGTTGGCCTCGATGTTCTCGACCAGCGCGACCATGTCTTCTTCCTTGCGCGCATCGCTGCCGAAGCCGTGGGCTTCGCCGCCCGCGGCGCGGATCTCGTCGACCAGCGGCTGCAGTTTGTCGGCGCTGCGCCGGGTGACGCAGGCGATGTAGCCCTCGCGGGCGAATCTGCGGGCGATCGCGCCGCCGGTGGCGTCCCCGGCGCCGATCACGAGGATGGCTTTCTTGTCGGTCATGCGGTTCTTTCGTCGGTCAAGTGCGAGCCGGGTTCGGCGCGCGGCCCCGCCATTCTGGGATGCAGTCCTGCGCCGCGGTGTCATCGAGGCGATAGCTGAAACTGCATTGCAGAACTCCCGGCGCGCGGGCGGCTCGCAACGGAACCCGTCTCGTGTCTGGCGGAAGCGCATTTTTGCGCGCAGGACGCAGCCGCCCATGTTCTGCAATGCAGTCTTGAGCTTCTGCCGCCACGGCCTCCGCGTGCCTAGACTCGCTCCCGACAACGCCACTGGAGACACCACGACCGATGACTGCCGAGACCTGCCCACCGCCGCGCCGCGTCCACGAACTGCTCGCCCGCTGGATCGCGCAGCAGCCGGAGGCGCTGGCGCTGCGCGATGCCTTCGTTGCGCTGAGCTACGGCGCGCTCGGCCGCGCGACCGAGTCGATGGCCGCGCAATTCACCGCCGCGGGCGTGCGCGCCGGCGATCGCGTGCTGATCGTTGGCGAGAACAGTGCCGCGCTGTGCGTGGCGTTCCTTGCGCTCAGCCGCCTCGACGCCTGGACCGTGGTGGTGAATGCGCGCCTGTCGCCGCGCGAGATCGATGCATTCATCGCGCATTCGGGCGCGCGGCGCGTGCTCTACCTGTGCCATGTGTCGCCCGACGCGGCCGCGCATGCGCGGCGGCACGGCGCCGAGCCTTTTTCCGATGAGCTCGGCGGTGAACTCGCGATCGGGCCGTTGGCCGAAGCCGCGATGCCCGAACCCTGCGAGGCCGATCCGCGCCGGCAAGTCGCGGCCCTCGTCTACACCTCGGGCACCACCGGCGCGCCCAAGGCGGTGATGCTGACGCATGCCAACCTGATCTTCGTCGCCACTGCCGCGCGCGAGCTGCGCGCCATGGGCCCGGGCGATGTGGTCTACGGCGTGCTGCCGATGGCGCATGTGGTGGGGCTGTCGACGCAGTTCCTTGGTTCGATGAGCGCGGGCGCCGCGCTGGTGCTGGAGCCGCGCTTCTCGGCCGAAGGCACGGCGCGCGCGCTGCGGCACGACGGCATCACGATCTTCACCGGCGTGCCTGCGCTCTTCGCGCGACTGCTCGAATGGTCGCGCCAGCACGGTGCGGCACTGCAGGCCCCCCGGCTGCGGCTCATCAGCGTGGCCGGCTCGCCGCTCACGCCGAGCCTCAAGGCCGAGGTGGAGCGCGCCTTCGGCCAGCCGCTACACAACGGCTACGGACTGACCGAAACCGGCCCGACGATCGCGCAGACGCGGCTGGCAGCGCCCCGCGGCGACTGCGCGGTCGGTCCCCCGATCCCGCAGGTCGAGGTGCGCATCCGCACGGCCGACGGACGCGACGTGCAGCCTGGCGAAGCCGGCGCGCTCCAGGTGCGCGGCCCCGGGCTGATGCAGGGCTATTACCGCAGCCCCGAACTCACGGCGGCGGCCATCGACAGCGCCGGCTGGTTCGACACCGGCGACCTCGCGCGCCAGGAAGCCGATGGCGCGCTCGTCATCTGCGGGCGCACCAAGGAACTCATCATCCGCTCGGGCTTCAACGTCTATCCGCTCGAGGTCGAACAGGTGCTCAACACCTACCCGGGCGTGGTGCAGTCGGCCGTGGTCGGGCGCGAGGCCGGCGACAACGAGGAGATCGTGGCGTTCCTCGAAACCAGGGAAGGCGCGGCGATCGACCTCGACCGGCTGCGTGCCTACTTGCGCGCGCAACTGTCGCCGTACAAGCAGCCCAGCGAGATCCGCACGATGGCCACGCTGCCGTCGGCGCCCAACGGCAAGGTCCAGAAGAACGTTCTGAAGGCGCTCGCGCAAGTTCCCCACGACGCCGGCACGTAGCCGGCGCGGCATTCCGATTTCTTTTCTTTCCATCAACGACAGGGCAACCATGCCCCAAGGAGACACCATGTCCGCTCGAACCCTTGCCCACCTGGCCGCCGCACTCGGCGCCGCCGCGATGCTTGCCGCCGCAGCGCCGGCCGGCGCGCAGGAAAAGCCATCCGCTTATCCGTCCCGTCCGATCAAGGTCATGATCGGCTTCGCGCCCGGCGGCTCGACCGACGCACCGATGCGCGTACTCGCGGAAAAGGCCGGCGCCATCCTCGGACAGCCGATCGTCATCGAGAACAAGCCCGGCGTCGGCGGCACGATCCCGGTGCAGAACCTGCAGTCGGCCCCGCCCGACGGCTACACGCTCGCGATCGCACCGGCTGGCGTCTACCGTCTGCCCTACACCAACGACATCAAGTGGGACCCGGCCAAGGACCTGAGCTACATCATCGGCTTGACCGGCTACGCCTTCGGCATCGTCGTGCCCGCCGACTCGTCCATCAAGACGTTGAAAGACTACGTGGCCAAGGCGCGCGCCAACCCCGGCACGCTGACCTACAGCACACCCGGCGTGGCCACCACGAATCACCTGACGATGGAGCAGGTCTCGCGGCAGTTCGGCATCCAGCTCAACCACATTCCGTACAAGGGCAGCGCCGAGTCGCTGCAGGCGATCGTCAGCGGCCAGGTCGATTCGGCGGCCGAGACCTCCGCCTTCGTGCCCTACGTCGACGCCGGCAAGCTGCGGCTGATCGCGGTCTGGGGCGACAAGCGCATGGCGCGCTACCCCGACGTGCCCACGCTCAAGGAAAGCGGTGTCGACATCGTGCAGACCTCGCCCTGGGGATTGGTGGGCCCGCGCGGGCTCGACCCGGCCATTGCCGCGCGCCTGCACGATGCGTTCAAGCAGGCCATGGAGACGAAGGCATTCAAGGACGTGCTCGCGCGCTACGAGATGGAGCCCGACTACAAGAGCCCGAAGGACTACCGCGCGTTCGCGCTCGACGCGATGAAGCGCGAGAAGGAAATTCTCGGGGTGCTCGGGCTCTCGCGCTGATCAGGGCCTGTTAACCCTATGCAAGGGGATCGCGCCACTCCCTTGCGCTCGCGGCCACGAGCCCCGCCCAATCGTCGGGAGGGCTGCCGCGGCCCAGCATCTTCTCGAACACGGCGTACGGGTCGGATCTGCTGCCGGCCGACCGCAAGGTCTGCTCGTCGTTCACCCAGGCGAACATGATGACCCTGGCCGTCGAGTCATAGCGAAAGAACAGCCGAAACCGCCGCCCGATCTTTGCGCGCCGCCAGTGGCGGTCGGCCGGCCTGAGCGTATTGCCTTGCCGATACGCCTCGCGCGCGGGATCGCTCGGCACGACCTCCATGATCAGTTGGCTGAGCGCGCGGAACAGCTTGGCATTGGCATTGCCCTCGAACCGCTGCGGATCGCGCTGCTCGGCCCGGCTGGCCGCCGCCTGCAACTTGCGCAACTGCTCGACGACGCCGTCATGGAACAGCAGCGTCCAGCCGTGCCGCTGCATCAGAGCGCCACGTCGCCTTCGATGTCTTCATCGAGATTCACCGTGCGGCCGACGTTCGCCAGCATAGCTCGCGCCAAGTCGTCCGGCAGCGACGCGACATGCTGCCCAGCCCGGATGTCTGCCTCGAGCAGTTGCAGGAAGGCACCGATCGCGGGGTCGTTGTGCTCGGCATCGGCTTGGGTCACGACGACATCGCCATTGAGAACATCAAACGCCACCTTGCCGCCGGTGTCCACGCCCAGCGCCTGCCGAATCGACCTGGGCAGCGTGATCTGTCCCTTGGATGTCAAGGTCGCGATCTCGTGGATTTCGGGCATGGCTGTTCTCCTGAGGTGCAGACCAACATGGCGAGGAATATTCCTTACGACGTTAATCCGCCGTGGCCTCAGCCGCGCTCACGCCGCTCACGCGCGCGGCGCTGCTGGCGCGTCTCGTTGGCCTGGGCCGCAATGCGGTCCTTGGCCCGCTTCTTCGCCGAATACCGCGTGCGCAGGTGCCGGCCGAGCACGAAGCTGCCGATGCCCGTGACCACCGCGATCAGCAGGCCGATGGTGCTGATGTCGACGCCGCCCATCACAGCACCCGCACGATGCCGGTGGGCTTGAAGCCGAGGTCGGCCGCCTTGCCCTTGCGCGCGCGGGTGCCGCGCGCGTTATTCAACGTGCGGATCTCGAGCGTCTCGTCGCGCGCCTTGCCGCCGCGGCCGATGCCCTCGATGCGCACGCTGCGCGTGTAGGCCGCGGCGCCCGCGAGCGTGTCCTTGGGGTCGAGGTCGATCAGCGTGAGGCCGCGTCCGCCCTTCGGCAGGCTCTTGAGCTCTGCGATCTCGAAGGTGAGGATGCGCCCGCCCGTGGAAGCACAGGCCACATGCGTGGCGGCCGGCATCGGCTCGGCGCCGCTCGCGCCGCCCACGAGCGACGGACGGCACAGTGCCTCGCCCTCGCCCACGTCGATAAAAGCCTTGCCGCCGCGCTGGCGCGACATCATGTTCTCGACCGTGCAGATGAAGCCGTAGCCGCCGGTGTTGGCCAGCAGCAGGCTGGCGCCCACCGGGCCCGCGAAGAAGTGCGTGACGTGCGTGCCGGGCTCGAGCTCGATCAGCGTGGTGACGGGCTGACCGTCGCCGCGCGCGCCGGGCAGCGACGCCACGGGCACGGTGTAGACGCGCACGGTCTTGTCCTTGGCCGAGCCGAACACCAGCAGCGTGTCGACGCTGCGGCATTCGAAGGCACCGTAGAGCGCATCGCCCGACTTGAAGCTGTACTCGGGCGTGGCCTTCTCGCCGTTGGCGCCGGTGGCCGCCGGCCAGCCCTTCTGCGCGCGCACCCAGCCCTTCTGCGAGACGATCACGGTGACCGGCTCGTCGACCACCTTGACCTCGGCCACGGCGCGCTTCTCGGCCTGGATCAGCGTGCGGCGCGGGTCTTCGAAGGTCTTGGCATCGGCCTCGATCTCCTTCACCAGCAGGCGGCGCAGCGCCGCGGGGCTGGCGAGGATGTCTTCGAGCTTTTTCTGCTCGTCGCGCAGGCCCGACAGCTCCTGCTCGATCTTGATGGCCTCGAGCCGCGCAAGCTGGCGCAGCCGGATCTCGAGGATGTCCTCGGCCTGGCGTTCGCTGAGGTTGAAGCGCGCGATCAGCGCGGCCTTCGGCTCGTCGGCCGCGCGGATGATGGCGATCACCTCGTCGATGTTGAGCAGCACCAGCTGCCGGCCCTCGAGGATGTGGATGCGGTCCTGCACCTTGCCCAGGCGATGGCGCGAGCGCTTCTCGACGGTGATCTCGCGGAACGCGATCCACTCGTTGAGCATCTGGCGCAGCGACTTCTGCGTCGGCTTGCCGTCGATGCCGACCATCGTGAGGTTGATCGGCGACGAGGTCTCGAGCGAGGTCTGCGCGAGCAGCGTGGTGATGAAGTCTTCCTGGCTGATGCGCGAGGTCTTGGGCTCGAACACCAGGCGCACCGCGGCGTCCTTGCTCGACTCGTCACGCACGACGTCGAGCACCGAGAGCATCGCGGCCTTGAGCTGGGTCTGCTCCGCCGTCAGCGCCTTCTTGCCGGCCTTGACCTTGGGGTTGGTGATGTCCTCGATTTCCTCGAGCACGCGCTGCGTGCTCACGCCCGGCGGCAGCTCGTTGACCACCAGCTGCCACTGGCCGCGCGCCAGGTCTTCGATCTTCCAGCGCGCGCGCACCTTGAGCGAGCCGCGGCCGGTGCGGTAGGCGTCGGCGATGTCGCTCGCGCTGCTGATGATCTGCGCGCCGCCCGGGTAGTCGGGGCCGGGCACGATCGCGGCGAGCTCCTCGTCGCCGAGCTTGCCGTTCGACTTGATCAGCGCCACGCAGGCGTCGGCGATCTCGCGCAGGTTGTGGCTCGGGATCTCGGTGGCCAGGCCCACCGCGATGCCGCTCGCGCCGTTGAGCAGCGTGAACGGCAGCCGCGCGGGCAGCAGGCGCGGCTCCTCGGTGCTGCCGTCGTAGTTGGGGATGAAGTCGACCGTGCCTTCGTCGATCTCGTCGAGCAACAGGCTGGTGATGCGCGCGAGCCGCGCCTCGGTGTAGCGCATGGCCGCGGCGCCGTCACCGTCGCGGCTGCCGAAGTTGCCCTGGCCGTCGACGAGCGGATAGCGCTGCGAGAAATCCTGCGCCATGCGCACCAGTGCGTCGTAGGCGGCCTGGTCGCTGTGCGGATGGAAGCGGCCCAGCACGTCGCCGACCACGCGCGCGCTCTTGACGGGCTTGGCGCCCACGTTGCCGTTGCTGCCGCCGAAGCCCAGGCCCATGCGCGACATCGAATACAGGATGCGCCGCTGCACCGGCTTCTGGCCGTCGCACACGTCGGGCAGCGCGCGGCCCTTGACCACGCTGAGCGCGTACTCGAGGTAGGCGGTCTGCGCGTAATCGGCCAGCGTGAGGGTGGTGTCGCCGTCGGTGGGGCCGGTGAGATCGAGCGGGGTTTGGGAGTCGTCCATGGCGAAGAGAGAAGAGAAAACGTCGTTGTTGTTCGCTGGCGTTGGCAGCCCGTCGGGTCTTCGGCGGGTCGCGCGCGAGGTCCGTCAGGACAGTGGCGCAGCGGCATCCCCGTCGGGAGCGGCCGGGGCTTTCAGCAGGTTGGGCGGGTCGGGCAAGGTCGGCAGGTCCGCCGGCGATTCGGACGGCATGTTGCCACGCCCGAAGGCGCCGCCCTTCATCGTGAGTTCCATGCGGACGCGCCCCGGCGCCTTGCCGCCGCGCGCGCCGCCATTGCGCGCGCTGGCACCGAGCCCCGCCGAAGGCTTGAGGTACGCATACAACTGCAGCACCGTGCGCACGTAGTTCTGCGTTTCCTTGTAGTTCGGGATCTTGTTGCCCGCGCGCTGCACGGCGCCCTCGCCCGCGTTGTAGGCCGCCAGCGCCAGCTCGAGCTGGCCCGGGAACATCGCGATCAGGTCGCGCAGGTAGCGCGAGCCGGCCGCGATGTTGACGCGCGGGTCGGACAGCTTCTTCTCGATGCTGCCGCGCTTGTCGGCGGCCACGCCATAGCGCTGGGCGGTGGCGGGCATCAATTGCATGAGCCCGCGCGCGCCCTTGGGCGACACGGCCTCGGCGTCGAAGCCCGATTCGGTGGCGATCAGCGCCTGCAGCAGTTCGTAGTCGATCGAATGCTTGCTCGACGCATCGCGCAGTGCCGCCTTGGCGGCCTTGTGGCTCGGCGACGACTCGAACAGCGCCAGCAGCGTCTGCGCCGCGGGCGAGACCTTGCCGTCGCCGCCGCGTTTGCCGCGCGTGGCAGCGGACGGAAGGCCCTGCGCGGTGTCGAAGCTCTGCCCGCGGCGAAAGAAGATCTGGTAGCGCTCGTCGAGCTTCTCGGCGGCGAAGTGCGCCACGCCCTTGCTGTCGATGTAGCCGTAGACGTCAGCCGCGCGCGCAAACCCCAGCTGCGCGAGCAGCACGAGTGCGAGGAGCAGTGAACGCTGGAAGGCAGACATACAGGATGGGGTCAGACATCGATGTCGACGTCGTCGGCGCGCAGTTCCATGAGTTCGCGCCGCGCCGCCGCTTCGCCCTTGCCCATGAGCTTGGTGATCTCGCCCTGGGTGGCCGTGAAGTCGAACCGGCCCAATTGAACCTTCATCAGGCGCCGGGTGTCGGGATTGAGTGTGGTTTCCCACAATTGTTCCGCGCTCATTTCGCCCAGGCCCTTGAAGCGGCTGATGCTCCAGGCGCCTTCGCGAACCCCGTCCTTGCGCAGCTTGTCGAGCGTGGCCGTCAGTTCGCCCTCGTCGAGCGCATAGACCTTGGAGGCCGGCTTCTTGCCGCGCGCGGGCGCGTCGACCCGGAACAGCGGCGGCTTTGCGACATACACATGGCCGGCTTCGATGAGCTTCGGAAAGTGGCGGAAGAACAGCGTGAGCAGCAGCACCTGGATGTGCGAGCCGTCGACGTCGGCATCCGACAGGATGCAGATCTTGCCGTAGCGCAGGCCGCTCAGGTCGGGCGTGTCGTTGGGGCCGTGCGGGTCGACGCCCACGGCCACCGAGATGTCGTGGATCTCGGTGTTGGCGAACAGGCGGTCGCGCTCCACTTCCCAGGTGTTGAGCACCTTGCCGCGCAGCGGCAGGATGGCCTGGCTCTCCTTGTCGCGGCCCATCTTGGCGCTGCCGCCGGCGGAGTCGCCCTCGACCAGGAACACCTCGTTGTGGCTGATGTCCTTGCTTTCGCAATCGGTCAGCTTGCCGGGCAGCACGGCCACGCCCGAGCCCTTGCGCTTCTCGACCTTCTGGCCCGCGCGCTGGCGCGTCTGCGCGGCCTTGATGGCGAGTTCGGCGAGCTTCCGGCCGTAGTCGACGTGCTGGTTGAGCCAGAGTTCGAGCGCGGGCCGCACGAAGCTCGACACCAGCCGCACCGCGTCGCGCGAATTCAGGCGCTCCTTGATCTGGCCCTGGAACTGCGGGTCGAGCACCTTGGCGCTGAGCACGTACGAGGCGCGTGCGAACACGTCCTCGGGCAGCAGCTTCACGCCCTTGGGCAACAGCGAATGCAGCTCGATGAAGCCCTTCACGGCGGTGAAGAGGCCGTCGCGCAGGCCGCTTTCGTGCGTGCCGCCGGCGCTGGTGGGAATCAGGTTGACGTAGCTCTCGCGCACCGGCTGGCCGTCCTCGGTGAAGGCCACGCACCATTCGGCGCCTTCGCCTTCGGCGAAGTTGTCGGCATTCTTGTCGGCATGGCCGGCGCCTTCGAACAGCGGGATCACCGGGTCGCCGTTGAGCGTCTGCATCAGGTAGTCGCTCAGGCCGCCCTTGTAGAGCCACTGCTGCGTTTCCTTCGTCTTCTCGTTCGTCAGCGTGACGCTCACGCCCGGCATCAGCACCGCCTTGCTGCGCAGCAGGTGGGTGAGTTCGGCCATGGGCAGCGCGGCGCTCTCGAAGTATTTCGCGTCGGGCCAGGCGCGCACGGTGGTGCCCTGCTTGCGCTCGCCGGCCTCGAGCTTGCGCACCGCGAGCGGCTCGATCACGTCGCCGCCGCCGAAGGCCAGCTTGGCCACCGAGCCTTCGCGGTGCGAGCTGACCTCGAGCCGCTTCGACAGCGCATTGGTCACCGACACGCCCACGCCGTGCAGGCCGCCCGAGAAGCTGTAGGCGCCGCCCGAGCCCTTGTCGAACTTGCCGCCCGCGTGCAGCCGGGTGTAGACCAGTTCGATCACGGGGGCGTTCTCCTCGGGATGCAGGCCGAACGGGATGCCACGGCCGTCGTCTTCCACGCTGACGGAGCCGTCGGCATGCAGCGTGACCTTGATCTTCCTGCCATGGCCCGCGAGCGCTTCGTCGGCGGCGTTGTCGAGCACCTCCTGGATGATGTGCAGGGGGTTGTCGGTGCGGGTGTACATGCCCGGGCGCTGCTTGACGGGCTCGAGGCCCTTGAGCACGCGGATGGAGCCTTCCGAATAGCCGGAGGCAGCGGACGCTGAAGCGGGAGAAGTCTTGGGGGGAGTCGCCATGGGGGCGGATTGTAGTCAGTCGCCGCCAAACAACTGGATGCCCGTACAGCCGCCATGCCGCGGCCGCTGTTGATGCGCCCGGCGCATCGAAACGGCGCGGATAAATCATCAATGGCGAAGGCCTGCCCGCCTGCACGGAAACGGGCAAGTCGCTACATTCGACGCCATGTCAACGCCCGCGCCTGCCCTCTCGATCAAGCAAGTCCTGTTCTGCGGGGCGATGATCGTCACGCTGTCGATGGGCATCCGGCACGGCTTCGGCCTTTGGCTGCAGCCGATCACCCAGGCGCAGGACTGGAGCCGCCAGACCTTCTCGTTCGCCCTCGCGATCCAGAACCTCTCGTGGGGCATCTTCGGCGTGTTCGCGGGCATGCTGGCCGACCGCTTCGGCGCCTTCCGCGTGCTGATCGGCGGTGCCGTGTTCTACGCGCTGGGCCTCTTCGGCATGGCGCATTCGCCAACGCCGCTGCTCTTCACGCTGAGCGCGGGGCTCTTGATCGGCGCGGCCCAGGCCGGCACCACCTACGCGGTGATCTACGGCGTGATCGGGCGGCAGATCCCGGTCGAGCGGCGCTCGTGGGCCATGGGCGTGGCGGCCGCCGCGGGCTCGTTCGGCCAGTTCCTCATGGCGCCGATCGAGGGCCGGCTGATCGGCACGCTGGGCTGGCAGACCGCGCTCGCGGTGGTCGCGGTGCTGGCGCTGGTGATCATTCCGCTGGCCTTCGGCCTGCGCGAGCCCCGCACGGCCGCGCTCGCGGGGCACCGCGAGCAGTCGGTGCTGCAGGCCGTGGGCGAGGCCTTCCGCTACCCGAGCTTCGGCCTTCTGATGGCGGGCTACTTCGTCTGCGGATTCCAGCTTGCGTTCATCGGCATCCACATGCCCACCTACCTGCGCGACCGCAGCCTGCCGGCCGAGGTGGCGGGCTATGCGCTGGCGCTGATCGGGCTGTTCAACGTGTTCGGCACCTACACGGTGGGGCTGCTGGGCCAGAAGCTCGCCAAGCGCAAGATCCTCGCGGCGATCTACTTCGCCCGCGCCATTGCCATCGCGCTGTTCCTGGTGGCGCCGCTCTCGCCCTCGAGCGTGTACCTGTTCTCGGCGGCGATGGGCTTCCTGTGGCTCTCGACCGTGCCCGCCACCAATGCGATCGTGGCCGGTATCTTCGGCGTGGCGCACCTGTCGATGCTCAGCGGCTTCGTGTTCCTGAGCCACCAGGTGGGCTCGTTCCTCGGCGTCTGGCTCGGCGGCTATCTCTACGACACCACCGGCAGCTACGACGTGGTCTGGTACCTCGCGATCGCGCTCGGCGTGTTCGCGGCGCTGATCAACCTGCCGGTGAAGGAAGGCGCGATCGCGCGTGGTGCGCGACCCGCCGCGATGCCGGGCTGAGGACGGACAATAGCGCCATGAATCCGCAGATGCGCCATCACCTCGTCCACGCCGGCTGGCTGGCCGCCGCCGTGGCGGTGCTCGGCGGCGTGTTCGCGCTCTACGTCGAGCCGCGCTTCCTGGTCACGCTGGTGGACCAGGTCTGGTCCTGTTTCTGAGCCGAGCGGCCGTTCTCTGGTCGGGCGGACCTGCTACCTGAAACATGTGCCCGGCGGGCTGTCCGACGAGCATCCCTGGCGCGGCGGGTTCTCCGGACTGTTCCGGCGCAGGATCCGCACGCTCGGCCAGCCCTCGCACCGGAAGCGGTCGCCATTGAGGAACTTCTCGGCCACGTCGAGCGACTGGTTGTACGACCTGTCGACGTCGGCGGCCTTGGCGCCGTCCGAGATCAACGTGGCGCGGCATGCCTTGAGCATGAGTGCCAATGCGTAGGCCGAGCACGACGCCGAGACGTCCGGCTGCTTGACATAGGCTGCTACCTTCGGGCGGGTGTCGCCGCAGGACAGCGTGGGCAGGCCGTCGTCCGCGCCCGGCGCCGGGGCGCCGCCCGGCGCCGAATCTTGCCTCGCCGCCGCGAGCCGCTGCGACGCAGCGACTTTCATGTCGCTGTACTTCTTCGTGATCTGCGCCCGGCGCTCGTTGAACTGGTCCCTCGCGCGGGCAATGCGGTCGATGTCGCCGGAGCGGGCCACGGCCAGGAATTCGGCCGCGTTGCGGGCGCTCTCCAGGAGTTTGTTCTCGTACTCGGCCCGGGTCAGCTCGAAACCCGAGCTATTGCGCGCATTCCAATCGTCGTTGGCTGCAAGGTGCCTGGCCTTCCGGGCCGGATCCGTGCCGTTTTCGAAGGCGCTTTCGGCCGTGACGATATCGCGCGCGCAAAGCTCGGCATTGAGCGCGTCGGGCGAGCCAAGCCTCTTGTCGGGCGGCTTCGTGGCGCTCAAGCGCGCCAGCTCGGCATCCGAGTGTTTCGTGTAGCAGACGTCGGTCACGTCCCCCACCCCGTTCTGCGCCTCGCTGGAGGTCCGGACGATTTCCCGATATCCTTGCCGCGCCGCGCGTTCCGGCGTCAGGCCATGTTTCCCGAGGTTCTTCCTGCCCCACGCTGCCGCGCTCGCCGTTTCATCTTGGCGCGAGGCCGTTTCATGCTGGCGCGACGGGGCCCGGGTATTGGACGGCAGATCCGCACAGGACGCCGCCGCCAGAACCAAGGCCGCAGTGGCCCACCAACGAATACTCATATCTTGATCTCCCTGACATGATCCTAGAGACGCATCCAGCCATGCGCAACCCATCGGAATGGATCGTGCGATGGGCGCACCTGGCCGCAGGCGGCAGCCGCATGCTCGACGTGGCGTGCGGCCATGGACGCCACATGCGTTGGTTCGCCGAACGCGGGCATGCGGTGACCGGCGTGGACCGCGATGCGGAGGCGGCGCGGACGGCCGGCGCCTTCGGCCCGGTGCTGGCGGCCGACATCGAGGCCGGTCCGTGGCCGTTCGCCGGCCAGGCCTTCGGCGCGGTGGTCGTCACCAACTACCTCTGGCGCCCGCGCATGGCCGACATCGTCGCGGCCGTCGCGCCGGGCGGCGTGCTGCTGTACGAAACCTTCGCGGCCGGCAACGAGACCGTGGGCAAGCCGTCGCGCCCCGACTTCCTGCTGCAGCCGGGCGAACTGCTCGCCGCCTGCCGGGATTTGCGCGTGGTCGCGTATGAAGACGGCTTTCTGGCCGACCCGGACCGCTTCGTGCAGCGCATCGCGGCCGTGAGGGAGGACGCGCCGGTTCCCGGAGCGCCGGCGCGCCATCCGCTGCAGGCCGGCTGAGCCCGCCGGGGCCGGGATTTCCAGGCCCCCCGGAGTCAGTAGAATCGGTGCTTTCGTCCACCGACAGAGAGATTCCCCTTGGAGCAACTGACAGGCAGCATCGTCGCTCTCGTCACGCCGATGCACGACGACGGCAGTGTCGACTACCCCGCCCTGCGCCGGCTGATCGACTGGCACATCGAAGAAGGCACCGATTGCCTCGGCGTTGTCGGCACCACGGGCGAATCGCCCACGGTCGACGTCGAAGAGCATTGCGAGATCATCCGCGTCTCGGTCGAGCAGGCCAAGGGCCGCGTGCCCGTCATGGCCGGCTGCGGTGCCAATTCGACCAAGGAAGCGATCGAGCTCGCCAGGTTCGCCAAGGGCGTGGGCGCCGACTCGCAGCTGCAGGTGGTGCCCTACTACAACAAGCCCACGCAAGAGGGCCAGTACCAGCACTTCAAGGCGATCGCCGAAGCGGTTGGCGACCTGCCCACCGTGCTCTACAACGTGCCCGGCCGCACCGTGGCCGACATGGCGCACGACACCGTGCTGCGGCTCGCGCAGGTGCCGGGCATCATCGGCATCAAGGAAGCCACCGGCAACATCGAGCGCGCACAGTGGCTCATCCGCGACCTGCCCAAGCACTTTGCCGTGTACTCGGGCGACGACCCGACCGCGGTGGCACTCATGCTGTGCGGCGGCCAGGGCAACATCAGCGTCACCGCCAACATCGCGCCGCGCAAGATGCACGAGCTGTGCGTGGCGGCGCTGGCGGGCGACGCGCGCCGCGCGATGCAGATCCAGTTCGAGCTGATGCCGCTGCACCGCCACCTGTTCGCCGAACCCAACCCCATCCCGCTGAAGTGGGCCATGTCCCGGCTCGGCCTGTGCGGCGGCGCGCTCCGGCTGCCGCTCACGGAACTTTCCGAACCGCACCGCCCCGTGGTCGAGGCGGCGCTGCGCGACACCGGCCTGCTCAAGGGCTGACCGGCTCCGCGCTGCCATCATCATTTCCTCTCCGCCGCACCGAGGTGACGCAACCTTTTGCCTGATCCGCGCTCTCTCTGGAGTGCGGGCATTGCGGCCCACAACAGACTGACCGAACCCATTCCAACAAGGAAGACGACGTTGAAGAACATTGCGCATATCTCGCGAGCTGCACTGCTGGCCACCCTCGTTGTCAGCCTCGCGGCCTGCTCCGTCCTCGAAGGCGACAAGATCGACTACAAGAGCGCCGGCAAGGCCCCCACGCTCGAAGTCCCGCCCGACCTGTCGCAGCTGTCGCGTGAAAACCGCTACGCGGTGCCGGGCGGCCCGGTCTCTGCCAATGCCTACCAGGCCGGCGCTGCCAATGCGCCGGGCATTCCCACGGCGGTCGCCAACATCGGCGACGTGCGCATGGAGCGCGCGGGCACGCAGCGCTGGATCGTCGTCAACCGCGCGCCCGACCAGCTCTGGGAGCCGGTCAAGGACTTCTGGCAGGAAAGCGGCTTCCTGCTGACCACCGAGCAGCGCAACCTCGGCATCATGGAAACCGACTGGGCCGAGAACCGCGCCAAGCTGCCGCAGGACATCATCCGCGGCACGTTGGGCAAGCTGGTCGACTCGGTCTACTCGACCGGCGAGCTCGACCGCTTCCGCACGCGCCTGGAGCGCACGCCCAACGGCACTGAGATCTTCATCAGCCACCGCGGCATGCAGGAGGTCTACAACAACAGCCGCCAGGACCAGACCGTCTGGCAGCCGCGCCCGAGCGACCCCGAGCTTGAGACCGAATTCCTGCGCCGCCTGATGGTCAAGCTCGGCGTCTCGCAGGAGCAGTCGAAGATCCTCGCCGCCACCACCGCGCCGAGCAAGACCGCCACCATCGCCAACGTCGGCGGCCAGCCGGTCGTCCAGATCAGCGAAGGCTTCGACCGCGCCTGGCGCCGCGTCGGCCTTGCGCTCGACCGCACCGGCTTCACCGTCGAAGACCGCGACCGCAGCGCCGGCATCTACTACGTGCGCTACGTGACGCCGAATGCCGACAAGAAGGAAGCAGGCTTCTTCGGCAAGCTGTTCGGCGGCTCGAAGAAGGACGAAGCGCCGATCAAGTTCCGCATCCTCGTGAAGAGTCAGGGCGAATCGACCACCGTGTCGGTGCAGAACGCCGCCGGTGCGCCTGAAACGTCGGCGAACGCCGAGCGCATCGTCAAGGTCATTGCCGACGACCTGAAGTAAGCCGCATGCTCCGCTTCCGAAGCCTCGGCAGCGGCAGCACGGGCAATGCCGCGCTGGTCGAGGCGACCAGCGGCGGCCGCACCTCGCGGCTCCTGGTCGACTGCGGCTTCGGCATCCGGCAGCTCGACCTGCGGCTTGCGAAGGCCGGGCTCGCCGCCTCCGACATCGACGCGATCTTCATCACCCACGAGCACGGCGACCACATCGGCTGCGCCCATGCGCTCTCGCGGCGCGAGCGCATTCCGGTCTGGATGAGCGAAGGCACCTGGCTCGCCACGGGCGGGCGCGATTTCGAGGGCCGGCTCCATCTGGCGCGCGACGACGGCGCCTTCGAGGTCGGCGACCTGTCGGTGCAGCCCTTCACCGTGCCGCACGATGCGCGCGAGCCGCTGCAGCTGCGCTGCTCCGACGGCGCGCGCACCCTCGGCGTGCTCACCGACCTGGGCCATGCGACCAGCCATGTGCTGTCGCGGCTCAGCGGCGTGCATGCGCTGCTGCTCGAGTTCAACCACGACAGCGACCTGCTCGCGAACTCGTCGTATCCGCCGTTCCTCAAGCTGCGCGTCGGGGGCAGGCACGGCCACCTGTCGAATGCGGCGGCCGCGGAGATCGCGCGCGCCGTGCACCACGACGGCCTGCGCCACGTGGTCGCGGCGCACCTGAGCGAGCAGAACAACCGCCCCGAGATCGTGCGCCGGCTCATGGCCGAAGCGCTCGGCGGGCACGAGGCCGAAATGCTTACAGCCAGCGCCCTCGACGGATCGCCCTGGCTCGAGGTCTGAACCTCGGACGGGCGTTGCGCCCGCCCATGCAAAAAAGCCGCCCGGCGAGGGCGGCTTTTTTGTTGTGGCCGGGTCATGCGCAGGTCGCGCCGGCGGCCGTGCCGGAGATTACTGCTTGGGCGCTTCTTCCTTCTTGGCGGCCTCGGTCGCGGCGTTGGCGGCGTCGAGTGCGGACGATGCGCTCGGCGACGGCGTGGCGGCGGCCGGATCGCTGCTGGTCGACGGGGTCGATGCGGGCGGCGTGGCCGGCGCGGGCTCGGTCACCGGGGCGGGCGGCGGCGTCACGACCGCCGGCGCGGCGTCCTCTTTCTTTCCGCAGGCCGTGAGTGCGGCAACGGCGATGAGCGAGGCGAGCAGGACGGAAGACGACTTCTTCATAGGGAAACTCCTTTGCATTGGGATGTCTGAACGAAAAAATTCTAGACCCCCATCGTCATCCCTTTGTGTCTTGCGCCCGCATTTGCGGCATTGGCTTACAAACCCAGGGTGGTTGCCGGGAATGCCGGCCGTGCGGCGCGCCACGCTTCATCGAATGTTTCGCGCAGTTCGCGCCGTGCGCGCGGATCGAAACCGCAGGCGCCGCGGCTGCGCTCGGGGTCGATCCGGTGCATGAACCATCCGGGCGTCCAGATGGCGCTCGGCACCGTCTGCACGCCGGCCGTGCCGCGCAGGCTGCGGCATTCGATGATGTGGTCCCACATGCGCCGCCACGGCAGGAAACGTGCATGCACGCGCTCGATCACGTCGAAGCGTTGGGCCAGCATCACAAAGCGCCGGCCCGAGGCCGACCAGGCCCTGAGCGCCTCGATGGCGGCGCGCTCGCCGAGCGGCCAGTCGGCAAAGTCGGGATCGCTGAAGACCACTTCGTTCCAGCCCTGGCCGGCTGCGTTCGCGAGCGCAGCGCGGACGACGCCGCCGAAGGCCTCGCGGCCGTCGAAGCGGCCTTCGGGCAGCGGCGGTGGCGAGGCCGCGGCCTGCCCTTCTTCAGCCGGCATGGACCCACCCCGCCTCGCACCATTCGGACAGCAGCGCCAGCGCGCCTTCGCTCGCGCGCGCCAGCTCGCGCGGACCGAGTGCGCGCCGATCGGCCAGCCGGCGCATCAGCGTGGCGTCGGCGCCGCCGGCGCGAAAGCTCTCGCCATTGATGTAGAGGTGCCGCGCGTCGTAGAGCATGCGCGTGCGGCGGTCGAGCGCCACCTGCCGCAGCACGCCGGGCACATCGCCGCCCTCGTCGAACCAGACATTGGCCTTGGGCTCGGTGAGCGCCTCGCCGAGCGCGCGATCGATCGCATCGGGATCGCGCAGCGCCGCGTCGATGGCCTTGCGTGCGAAGCCCTGCAGCGCCGCGGGCATCGCCGCGGGCGCATCGACCGCGGGCTGCGCGGGATCGCGGTAGCGCGCGAGTTCGGCCGGGCCCGCATCCTCGAGCGCTTCCGCATAGGCCTGCGCCATGCGCGCCAGCAGGTCGGCGCCGAGCTCGCCGGCCGCCGGCGAGCGCAAGCCGATCGAGCAGGTCATGCAGTCGTCGCCCACGGCCACGCCGTCGTGCGCATAGCGCGGCGGCAGGTAGAGCATGTCGCCGGGCTCGAGCACGAAGCTCTCTTCAGGCTCGAAATGCTCGAGGATCTTGAGCGGCACGCCGGGCTGCAGGCGCAGGTCGTCCTGCCGGCCGATCGACCAGCGGCGCCGGCCCTGCGCCTGGAGCAGGAACACGTCGTAGCTGTCGAAATGCGGCCCGACCCCGCCGCGGTCGCTCGCATAGCTGATCATCAGGTCGTCGAGCCGCGCATCGGGCAGGAAGCGGAACTGCTGCAGCAGCGCATGCACGCCGTCGTGGTGCAGGTCGACGCCCTGCACCAGCAGCGTCCACTCGGGCTGCGACAGTGGCGGCAGGGCGCGGCGGCCCAAAGGGCCGTGCCGGAGGTTCCAGCCCGCCTGGCCATGGCGGATCAGCCGCGACTCGACCTCCTCGCGCCCGGCCAGGGCAAAGAGCGCGCTGCGCTCGATCGGTGGCACCATGGCGGGCACGGCCTGGCGCACCAGCAGCGGCTTTTTCTGCCAATGCCGCCGCATGAACTGCGCGGCGCTCAGGCCGCCGAGCAGCGGCAGCGGTTGTGTGATCTCCATGGGAGAATTCTGCAATGGAAATCTCTGAACAATGCGTGGTCGGCCTGACCTGGACCATGAAAGACACTCTCGGCGAGGTGCTCGACGTGCTCGACGAGCCGGTGGAGTTCCTCGTCGGCGGCGACGACCTCTTCGACGTGATCGAAGCGGCGCTGCAGGGCCACGAGCCCGGTGCCCGCGTGCAATTGCAGCTCGAGCCCGAGCAGGGCTTCGGCGACTTCAACGACCAGCTGCTCTTCCTGGAGCCGCGCGCGCTGTTCCCCGAGGGCACTGAAGAAGGCATGACTTTCGACGGCGCCGCGCTGCCCAAAGGCGTGAGCGATGCGATGCCGAAGGATGTGATCTACACCGTGGCCGAGATCTACCCCGAACACCTCGTGCTCGACGGCAACCATCCGCTCGCCGGCATCGCGGTGCGGCTCGACATCACGGTGCGCTCGGTGCGCGAAGCGACCGAGGAAGAGATCGGCAGCGGCACTGCGGGCACTGCCTTCTTCAAGGTGCCGCCGACGGCACCCGGCAACGACCTGCTGCACTGAGCAGGTCGAGGGCGCACACGAAAAAAAGCCGGGCGGCGCCCGGCTTTTCTGTGGACGGACGGTACGCCTACATGCGCGTGATGTGGCCGTTCTCGATGCGCACGCGATCGCCCACGCGCAGGTCGCCCGGGTGCGGCACGTCGAACGCGCGATAGCCGCCGCGGTCGGTCTGCACCGAGATGCGGTAGCTCTCGTAGGCGCGCGGACCGTTGTTCTGGGCCTCGATCGTGTTGCCCAGCAGCGCACCGCCGACAAGGCCGAGCGCCGTGGCCGCCGCACGGCCGCTGCCGTGGCCGAACTGGTTGCCCACCACGCCGCCGATCAGGCCGCCCGCCACCGCACCGCCGCCCGTGGGGCCGGTGCCGCCGGTTTCGCTGCGCAGCACCTCGATGTTGGCCACGTGGCCGTAGTCGACGTAGGCGGCTTCCTGGTAGGGAACCGCCTGTGGCGGCGCCTGGTAGGGGTAGCGGGTGGTGTGATAGACCGGCGCCGGGGCGACGCAGGCCGTGAGCGTGGCCAGGGCCAGCACCGAAGCGGCAATGGAGACGAAGCGCGTTGGGATTTTCATGGGAGGGCTCCTCGGAAAGGTGGGTGCTTCAAGATGCACCAGGCCTGTGTCTAACGTCCCGGCCGCCAGCGAGATGACGCGGGACGCACAGCACGATGTAGGAGCATGCCGCGCGCTTCAGGTTCCGGTCTTTACGGCCGCGACATGAAGCCGCCAACCGTGGCGTGTCAGTGCTTGCCGGTCGAACCGTAGCCGCCCTCGCCGCGTTGCGAAGCCGCAAATTCGGTGACCACATGAAACTGCGCCTGCACCACCGGCACGATCACCAGTTGCGCCAGCCGCTCCATCGGCTCGAGCACGAAGGGCGTGCTGCTGCGGTTCCATGCACTGACCTTGAGTTCGCCCTGGTAGTCGCTGTCGATCAGGCCGACGAGGTTGCCGAGCACGATGCCATGTTTGTGGCCCAGGCCCGAGCGCGGAAGGATCATGGCGGCGAAACCCGGATCAGCCAGGTGGATCGCGATGCCGGTGCCCACCAGCTGCCAGGCGTTGGGCGCGAGCGTGAGCGGCGCATCGAGGCAGGCCCGCAGGTCGAGCCCCGCACTGCCTGGCGTGGCATAGGTGGGCAATTGATCCACCATGCGCGGATCGAGGATGCGGACGTCGACTTTCACTTAGTTGCTGCCTTGCTTGGGTTGCTGTTCTGTCTGGTTGCGGTTGGCCTCTTCGAGCGCCTGCTGCCACTTGGCGACGCCGGGCGAAGCCAGGCCCTTGACGATGTTCCTGCCGAGCCAGAGCACCACGGCCAGCGCCACGGCCAACGCGCCGAATGGCACGCCGGCGGCCCAGAGCACGAGGAAGACGACCGCGCCGATGCCCGCCAGCAGCTTGAATCCGGCGGAACCGAGGGCCTTCGCGGCCACGGCATTGCCGTTCGCCGTCGTGCGCTGCCGCTGCCGTTTCTGCGCAGGCGTGGGCACGGCGCCGGGCACCGCCGCCGTCATGCCGACGTCCATCGCAGGATTGCCCTGCGCCACCACGCGGCGTGCGGCCTGGGCCGAAAGCTGCTCCACATAGCGTGCGAAGTCGCCGTTGGGCGGCGTGTTCCAGTCGGTGTTGTTCTGAGGGTTCATCAGGCGCTCCAGTCGGGAAGTCGTGCGGCGATCTCGGCCATCAGCTCGCGCGCGAGCCTGAGCTTGGGGGCGCGCGGCAGCTCGCGCACGCCGTTGGCGTCCACCAGCAGCAGCGCGTTGTCGTCCTGGCCGAAGGTCAGCGGGCCGATGTTGCCGACCAGCAGCGGAATGCCCTTGCGAGCGCGCTTGGCCTTGGCATGCTCGACGAGGTTCTCGCTCTCGGCCGCGAAGCCCACGCAGAACAGCTGCCGGTTCTTCGCGCGTTCGCTGCTCGCGACGGTGAGCAGGATGTCGGCGTTCTCGACGAAATTGAGCACCGGCGTGTTGCCGCTGCCGTCCTTCTTGATCTTCTGCTCGCTGTGCGTGGCCGGGCGCCAGTCGGCGACCGCCGCTGTCGCTACGAAAATGCTAGCGGCCTGCGCAGCCGCCGTCGTCGCTTCGAGCATCTGCCGGGCCGAAAGCACGTCGATGCGGCTGACGCCGCGCGGCGTCGGCAGATGGACCGGCCCGGCCACCAGCGTGACCTCCGCGCCGGCCTCGCGCGCCGCGCGTGCGATCGCGAAACCCATCTTGCCCGATGAATGGTTGGTGATGCCGCGGATCGGGTCGAGCGCCTCGAAGGTCGGCCCCGCGGTCACGAGCAGCTTCTGTCCGGCCAGCACCTTGGGCTGGAAGAAGGCGGTGACGTCCTCGAGCAGCTGCGCGGGCTCGAGCATGCGGCCGTCGCCGGTCTCGCCGCAGGCCTGCCAGCCGCTGCCCACGCCGAGCACCGTGGCGCCGTCGGCGGCCACCTGCATCAGGTTGCGCTGGGTCGCGGGATGTGCCCACATCTCGCGGTTCATGGCCGGCGCGATCAAGAGCGGCACGCGCTCGACGGGGCGCGCGAGGCACAGCAGGCTCAGCAGGTCGTCGGTCCGGCCCTGCACCAGCCGCGCGATGAAGTCGGCGCTGCACGGCGCCAGCACGATCGCATCGGCCTCGCGGCTCAGGTTGATGTGCGGCATGTTGTTGGGCTCGCGCGCGTCCCACTGCGAGGTATAGACGCTGCGCCCCGAGAGCGCCTGCATCGTGACCGGCGTGATGAACTGCGCCGCCGCCTCGGTCATCACGACCTGCACGGTCGCGCCCGCCTTGACGAACAGCCGGCACAGCTCGGCCGACTTGTAGCAGGCGATGCCGCCCGTGAGACCGAGAACGATGTGCTTGCCGGCGAGATCTTGCATAGCGCTGGAGTGTAATGACCCGGGCCGCGGCCAAGGACATGACGCCATCGGCGCGTGAGGGCACGGGGGGCGCATATACAATCGCAATTTCCCACTGCCCGGATTCACAGCATCCGGAACTGGCATGACCAAATTTGTCTTCGTCACCGGTGGTGTCGTATCTTCCCTTGGCAAGGGAATCGCATCCGCCTCCCTCGCCGCGATCCTCGAATCGCGCGGCCTCAAGGTCACCCTCATCAAGCTCGATCCGTACATCAATGTCGACCCCGGCACGATGTCGCCGTTCCAGCATGGCGAGGTGTTCGTCACCGACGACGGCGCCGAAACCGACCTCGACCTCGGCCACTACGAGCGCTTCATCACCACGAAGATGCGCAAGGCCAACAACTTCACCACGGGCCAGATCTACAAGACCGTGCTCGAGAAGGAACGCCGCGGCGACTATCTCGGCAAGACGGTGCAGGTGATCCCGCACATCACCAACGAGATCCAGGAGTACGTCAAGCGCGGCGCGGGCCTCGGCACCGCGCACGAGGTCGACGTGGCCATCGTCGAGATCGGCGGCACGGTGGGCGACATCGAGTCGCTGCCCTTCCTTGAAGCCGTGCGCCAGATGAGCCTGCGCATGGGCCCGAACAATTCGGCTTTCGTGCACCTGAGCTATGTGCCCTGGATCGCCGCGGCCGGCGAACTCAAGACCAAGCCCACGCAGCACACCGCCAAGGAGCTGCGTGCCATCGGCATCCAGGCCGATGCGCTGCTGTGCCGCGCCGACCGCCCGATCCCCGACGACGAACGCGCCAAGATCTCGCTGTTCTCGAACGTGCCCGAATGGGGCGTGATCTCGATGTGGGACGTCGACACCATCTACAAGGTGCCGCGCATGCTGCACGAGCAGGGCCTCGACGGCCTGATCTGCGACAAGCTGCGCATCAACACCCCGCCGGCCAAGCTGCAGCGCTGGGACGAGCTGGTCTACGAGGTCGAGCATCCGCAGCAGGAAGTGACCATCGCGATGGTCGGCAAGTACGTCGACCTGTCCGACAGCTACAAGTCGCTCAACGAGGCGCTGCGCCACGCCGGCATGAAGAACCATGCGCGCGTGAAGATCGACTACATCGATTCCGAGACCATCTCGGCGCAGGATGTCTCGCGGCTGGCCAAGTACGACGCCATCCTCGTGCCGGGCGGCTTCGGCCAGCGCGGCGTCGAGGGCAAGATCGCCGCGGCCCGCTTCGCGCGCGAAAGCAAGGTGCCCTACCTCGGCATCTGCCTGGGCATGCAGGTGGCCACGATCGAATACGCGCGCCACGTGGCGGGCCTCAAGAACGCCAACAGCACCGAGTTCGACCCCGAGACGCCCTGCCCCGTGATCGCGCTGATCACCGAGTGGAAGGACGCCGACGGCACGGTCAAGACGCGGGACGAGAAGTCCGACCTCGGCGGCACGATGCGCCTGGGCGCGCAGAGCTCCGACGTCGCGGCCGGCACGCTCGCGCACAGCATCTATGGCGACGTGGTGACCGAGCGCCACCGCCACCGCTACGAAGCCAACGTCAACTACCTCGACCAGCTGCGTGCGGCCGGCCTGGTGATCTCCGCGCTCACGCAGCGCGAGCACCTGACCGAAATCGTCGAGCTGCCGCGCGACGTGCACCCGTGGTACATGGGCGTGCAGTTCCACCCCGAGTTCAAGTCCACGCCGTGGAGCGGCCATCCGCTCTTCAACGCCTTCATCAAGGCAGCGCTCGAGCACAAGGCGCAGAGCGCGGGCGGCGCAACGAACCTGAAGGTGGTGGCATGAAACTCTGCGGATTCGACATCGGGCTCGACCAGCCGTTCTTTTTGATCGCGGGACCCTGCGTGGTCGAATCCGAGCAGTTGCAGATGGACACGGCAGGCACGCTGAAGGAGATCACCGCCTCGCTCGGCATTCCGTTCATCTTCAAGAGCAGCTTCGACAAGGCCAACCGCTCCTCGGGCACGAGCTTTCGCGGCCCGGGCCGCGACAAGGGGCTGGAGATCCTCGCCAAAGTGAAGCGCGAGCTCGGCCTGCCGGTGCTGACCGACGTGCACACCGAAGCCGACATCACCGAGGCCGCCAAGGTGGTCGACGTGCTGCAGACGCCCGCCTTCCTGTGCCGCCAGACCGACTTCATCCGCGCGGTGGCGCAGTCGGGCAAGCCGGTGAACATCAAGAAGGGGCAGTTCCTCGCGCCGCACGACATGAAGAACGTGATCGACAAAGCGCGCGCGGCAGCCAAGGAAGCCGGCCTCGACGAAGACAGCTTCATGGCCTGCGAACGCGGTGCGAGCTTCGGCTACAACAACCTCGTGTCGGACATGCGCTCGCTCGCGATCATGCGCGAGACCGGCGCCCCCGTGGTGTTCGACGCCACCCACTCGGTGCAGTTGCCGGGCGGCCAGGGCACGAGTTCGGGCGGCCAGCGCGAGATGGTGCCGGTGCTGTCGCGCGCGGCCGTGGCCGTGGGCGTGGCGGGCCTGTTCATGGAGACGCATCCCGACCCCGCCAAGGCATTGAGCGACGGCCCCAACGCGGTGCCGCTCAAGCACATGAAGGCCCTGCTCGAGACGCTGCAGGCGCTCGACCGGGTCACGAAGAAGAACGCTTTTCTAGAGGACATCTTTCAATCATGAGCAGTGGTTACGTCATCGCCCAGGTCGAGGTCACCAACCCGACGCAGTACGAGGAATACAAGAAGTGGTCGAGCGCGGCAATGCAGGCGCACGGCGCCGAGGTGTGCGTGCGCGGCGGCCAGGTCGAGGTGCTCGAGGGCGACTGGACGCCGTCGCGCATCGTGATCCTGAAGTTCCCGAGTTTCGAGAAGGCCAAGGCCTTCTATGAAACGCCCGAGTACCTCAAGGCGCGCGAGGCGCGCGCCGGCGCGGCCGTGATGCGCATGGTCGCCGTCGAAGGCTTGTGATCGATCCCCTGAAGAATTCGAGACTCCAAGGAAAGAGAAAAACGCATGAGTGCAATCGTTGACATCGTCGGCCGAGAAATCCTCGACAGCCGCGGCAATCCCACCGTCGAATGCGACGTGCTGCTCGAATCGGGCACCATGGGCCGCGCGGCCGTGCCCTCGGGCGCATCGACCGGCTCGCGCGAAGCCATCGAGCTGCGCGACGGCGACAAGAAGCGCTATCTCGGCAAGGGCGTGCTCAAGGCGGTGGAGAACATCAACACCGAGATCTCGGAAGCCGTGCTCGGCCTCGATGCCAGCGAGCAGGCCTTCCTCGACCGCACGATGATCGACCTCGACGGCACCGACAACAAGGGCCGCCTCGGCGCCAATGCCACCCTCGCCGTGTCGATGGCCGTGGCGCGCGCCGCGGCCGAAGAGTCGGGCCTGCCGCTGTACCGCTACTTCGGCGGCATGGGCGGCATGCAGCTGCCGGTGCCGATGATGAACGTCATCAACGGCGGCGCGCACGCCAACAACAGCCTCGACCTGCAGGAGTTCATGATCATCCCCGTGGGCGCGCCGAGCTTCCGCGAAGCCGTGCGCTACGGCGCCGAGGTGTTCCATGCGCTCAAGAAGATCCTGGGCGACCGCGGCATCAGCACGGCCGTCGGCGACGAAGGCGGTTTCGCGCCCAGCGTCGAGAGCCATGAAGCAGCGATCCAGCTGATCCTCGAGGCCATCGACAAGGCCGGCTTCGTGGCGGGCGAGCAGATCGCGCTCGGCCTCGACTGCGCCGCCAGCGAGTTCTACAAGGACGGCAACTACGTGCTGTCGGGCGAGAACCTCACGCTGTCGGCCGGCAACTGGGCCGACATGCTCGCGACCTGGGTCGACAAGTACCCGATCATCAGCATCGAGGACGGCATGCACGAAGGCGACTGGGACGGCTGGAAGCTGCTCACCGAACGCCTCGGCAAGCGCGTGCAGCTGGTGGGCGACGACCTGTTCGTCACCAACACCAAGATCCTGCAGGAAGGCATCGAGAAGGGCATCGCCAACTCGATCCTGATCAAGATCAACCAGATCGGCACGCTGACGGAAACCTTCGCCGCCATCGAGATGGCCAAGCGCGCGGGCTACACGGCCGTGATCTCGCACCGCTCGGGCGAGACCGAGGACAGCACCATCGCCGACATCGCGGTGGGCACCAATGCCGGCCAGATCAAGACCGGCTCGCTCTCGCGCTCGGACCGCATTGCCAAGTACAACCAGCTGCTGCGCATCGAGGAAGACCTCGGCGACATCGCGAGCTACCCCGGCCGCGGCGCCTTCTACAACCTCAAGTAGCGCCCATAGCCGGCGGCAATGCGCTCGCGCCTCGCTCCACCCATCGTGCTGCTGCTGCTGCTGGTCATCCTGCAGTGGCAGCTGTGGAGCGGGCGCGGGAGTGTCCCCGAGGTCACGCAGCTGCAGGAGCGGCTCACGGCCCAGCACGACGCGAATGCCAAGGCCGCCGTGGCCAACGATCGGCTCGCCTCCGAGGTCAACGACCTCAAGGTCGGCCTCGAGATGGTCGAGGAGCGCGCACGGCAGGAGCTCGGCATGGTGAAGCCGAACGAAGTGTTCGTGCAGATCACCAAGTGAACATGGCGCGCGCGCCCCGCGGCGTCCCCTGCTGATGCCCGAGTTCTTCTCGGCCCCCGCTTTCGCGCTCTGGGGCGCCCCCGTCAGCTGGCTCGAACTCGTGGCCGCCGTGCTCGCGCTGGCGATGGTCGGCTGCAACATGCGCGAGATCCACTGGGGCTGGCCGCTGGCGATCGCCAGTTCGCTGCTCTACGTGGCGGTGTTCGCCGAGGCGCGCATCTACGGCGACGCCTCGCTCCAGGTGTTCTTCGCGGCGGTCGCGTTCTGGGGCTGGTTCCAGTGGCTGCGCGGCCACCGCGCCGACGGCAGCGCGCTGCGCGTGAGCCGGCTCTCGCCGCGCGGCATCGCACTGGCGCTCGCGGCCTGCGCCATCGCATGGCCCGCGGTGGCGCTCTTCCTGCATCGCTTCACCGATTCCGACGTGCCCTGGTGGGACGGCTTCGCAACCGGGCTCAGCCTCGTGGGCCAGTTCCTGCTCGGGCGCAAGTTCATCGAGAACTGGCTGGTCTGGCTCGCTGTCAATGTGGTGAGCGTGGGCCTCTTCATCCACAAGGGCCTCTGGCTCACGGTCGGGCTCTACGCGGTGTTCGCGATCCTCAGCGTGGCCGGCTTCCTGGCCTGGCGCGCGCGCATGCCCGCCGGGGCCGCGCGCGCATGACGCCCGTGCTGCCCCTCGGCTGCGTGATTGCGCTGGTGGGCGCCGAAAGCACCGGCAAGACCGAACTCGCCCAAGCGCTCGCGCATCGACTGCAGGCGCGCGGCACGGCGGCGACCTTCGTGGGCGAATACCTGCGCGAATGGTGCGAGCGCGAAGGCCGCACCCCGCGGCCCGACGAACAGCGCGCCATCGCCGACGAGCAGACCCGCCGCATCGAGGCCGCGGCAGCGTGCGGCGTCGTGGTGGCCGACACCACGGCGCTCATGACGGCCGTCTACAGCGAGCAGCTGTTCGGCGACACCTCGCTCTACCCCGACGCCCTCGCCGCCCAGCGCCGCTCGGCAATCACGCTGCTCACTGCGCTCGACATTCCCTGGGTGGCCGACGCGCTGCGCGACGGCGACCACGCGCGAGAGCCCACCGACAGGCTGCTGCGCGCGGCGCTGTCGGACGCCGGGCTGTCGTTCGCGGTGGTCCATGGCAGCGGCGGCGAAAGGCTCGCCAATGCCTGGAATGCCATCCTCGGCGTGGCCGGCCGCGAAGCGCCCGCCGGCATGCGTGAACCGGCCGCAACCCGATCCGCCCGCTGGTCATGGTCGTGCGACAAGTGCTCCGACCCCGAATGCGAGCACCGCCTCTTCAGCGAACTGCTCGAACGCCGCGGCGGTCCGCCCTCCCCGCCTCACCCCCCGGAGAACCGATGATGTCCCCACGCATTCCTCGCGTCCTGCTGCTGGCTGCATGGCTGGCCACGAGCGCCGCCACCGCGGCCCCCGTCGCCGCCACGGTGGAAAACGGCACCACGCCCACCGCCTGCGCGGAAGAGGACAACGTCTCGCTGGTGCTGCGCGGCGAAGGCATCCGCCGCCTGCGCATCGAGGCGCTGCAGCCGGCCTATCTCGACAGCATCCGTACCGACACGACCGCGCCCGACTTCTCGAACTGCAACTTCGACGGCGGCGCCCATCCCACCGATCCCGCGCACAAATTCAAGCCGCGCACCGTGGTGCTGCACGAAGACGCACAGTGGCGCATCGTCGGCATGACGCTGCCCAGCTTCTGGCGGCCGCAACAGGTGCCGGTGCGCGTCGGTGCGCGCAAGGACCGCGGCTTCCACCTGCTGCAGGTCTTTCGCAAGGAGGAAGGCAAGGCGCTCGAGGCGATGGTGCTCTACCCGGCCGACGGCTACTGGCGCATCAAGCCGCTGCCCGAGGCGCGCTTCGGCGACGGCGTGTACGGCTCCTCGTTCCTGCTGGGCCCGGTCGAGCAGGCCGGGCGGCCGGTGGTGGACATCGCGTCGATCCGCATCGTGCCCGAGCCGCTGTCGATCCACCTGCGCTTCACGCGCGGCGGCAGCGCGGTGGTCAAGGCGAGCGAGATCAGCCGCACGCGCACCGCGCTCGACGTGCGGCTTTCGTCACCGACCGCGAAGGTGCGCCCGTTCGCGGTGCTGCGCTCGATGTACGTCGCGCCCGACAATGCCGACGTGAGCGAAGTGCGCTGGAAGCCGTCACCCGACGCCGCCGAGCAGGCGCTGCCGCTGCCCGAGGTGAAGACGCTCGACGCGACGCAGTTCCGCTTCGGGCGCAGCCTGCCCTCGAAGCACAACACCAGCGCGCCCGACATCCTGTTCGGCGGTTTCGACGAGGCGCCCGCGCGCTGAGCCGCGGCGCTGGCATCTAGCGCGCGCGCCGCACCTCGCCCGGCGTGGCGCCGAGCACGCGGCGCATGCAGCGCGCCATGTGACTCTGGTGCGAGAAGCCGCTCTCCAGCGCGACCAGGCTCACGGGCATTTCGCTCGTCAGCAGCAGGCTGCGCGCGCGGTCGACGCGGCGATGCACCACGTATTCGTGCACCGGCAGTCCGGTGGAGCGCTTGAACTGCGTCTTCAGATGCGAGGCGCTGAGGCCCGCCACCCCGGCCAGCGTGGCGAGCGACAGGTCGCCGTCGAGGTGGGCTTCGATGTAAGCGGTGACGCGCTGGAGCTGCAGGCGCGTCAGGCCCTGCGCGGCAGCCGGCTGCGCGCGCACCGGACCGGCTGAGACCAGCTGCACCGCGAGTGCGGTGCCGAGGCTGTCGGTGTAGAGCCGGCCGTTCGGAAAGCCCGCGCGGCGTTCGGCGTCGAGCGCCCAGGCGATGTGCTCGATCTGCGGATCGCGGAACTGGTGGCGCTCATCCAGGCGTGCACGCTCGGCCGGCAGCCCCATCTCTTCGGCCGTGCGCTCGAGCAGCGCCGGCGCCATGCGCACCACGACCGAGGTGCTCGGCGATGCCTCGTGCCAGACGTCGCTGCTGCCGGCCGGCAGGATGTCGAGGTCGCCGCGCGTGTAGACGAAGCGGTGGTACTGGCAAGCGCCCGCGACCGGTGCGCCGGCATGCAGTTTGATGCGATGGTCGGGCAGCGCCTCGTAGGCGACCTCGCCGCCGGGCGTCTGCCGCAGGTCCACGCGCAGCCCGCCCGCGCGCGGCGGCGCGGCAAAGCCGTCGTCCGGCAGCATCACGTCGGACGCAAGGCCCGCACCGTGGAAGTCGGTGTCCAGGTCGGTATCGCTCATCGAAACATTATCGGCCGCGGCCACGGCGCATGTCATCGGCCGTTTGTGCTCGCGCACGGCCGATCGTGCGCGACGGCCGGCGACGCGATGCCGATCATCGCAGCCATGAACTCCACGACAACCAACCCACCCTCCTCCCTCGCGCCCTACGCCGGCAAGAAGGCCCTCATCACCGGCGGCACCATCGGCATGGGCCTCGCCACCGCGCAGGCGCTCATCGACGGCGGGGCCGAGGTGCTCGTCACCGGCCGCAATCCGCACAACCTCGAGGCCGCGCGGCGCGCGCTCGGCCCGCGCGCCCACGTCGTGGCATCGGACACGGCCTCGCTGGCCGACATCGACGCGCTCGCGGCGCTGGCACGCGAAAAGCTCGGCCGCATCGACCTGCTGCACATCAACGCGGGCATCTCGGCGCTGGAGCCCTTCGAGCAGGTGAGCGAAGCCGCCTACGACACGGCGTTCGCGGTCAACACCAAGGGCCCCTTCTTCACGGTGCAGCGCCTGGCGCCGCTGATGCCCGCGGGCAGCGCGATCGTCTTCACCTCGTCGATCGCCGACGAGGGCGGCATGCATGGGCTGAGTGTCTACAGCGCCACCAAGGCGGCGCTGCGCTCGCTGGCCTCGGGCTTCGCGGCCGAACTCGTGGGGCGCGGCATCCGCGTCAATGTCGTGAGCCCGGGCTTCATCGACACGCCGACGCTCGGCGTGACCGGCGCCAGCGCCGCCGAGCGCGCCGAATTCATGCGCCTGGGCGATGCGATCACGCCGATGCGCCGGCATGGCAGCGCCGAAGAGGTGGCGCGCGCCGTGCTGTTCCTCGCCTTCGAGGCCACCTTCACCACGGGCGCACGGCTCACGGTGGACGGCGGGCTCGGCCAGAACCTCACGCTGGCGCCCGCCTGAGCCCGTTCACTCGCAGAAAAAGATGCACATGACCGACGTTTCCCTCATCGGCCTCGGCCCCATGGGCGTGGCGCTCGCGCGCGCGCTGCAATCGAAGTTCAGCCTCACGCTGTGGAACCGCACCGCGTCGCGCGCGCAGCCGCTCTTGAACCAGGGCACGCAGCTCGCACCCGATGCGCGCGCGGCGGTCGAACCCAGCCCGGTGGTGCTGGTCTGCGTGGCCGACTACGCAGCAAGCCGCGCGATCCTCGCCGCGCCCGGCATGGCCGAGGCGCTGCGCGGCAAGCTGCTGGTGCAACTGAGCACCGGCACGCCGCAGGACGCGCGCGATGCCTGGGCCGCCGCCAACGGCTACGCCTACCTCGACGGCGCCCTGCTCGCCACGCCGAGCCAGATCGGCCGGTCCGACACGCCGCTGTTCGTCTCGGGCGAGGCCCGCGCGCTCGCGGCGGCGCGGCCGGTGCTCGAAACCATCGCGGGCAACATCCTCTACATGGGCGAGCCGATCGGCAACGCGGCCGCCTGGGACCTGGCAACGCTCTCGTGCATGTTCGGTGCGATGAGCGGCTTCTTCCATGGCGCGCGCATCTGCGAATCGGAGGGGCTGCGCGTGGACGAGTTCGCGCGCATGATCGGCGCGATCTCGCCGGTGCTTGGCGAGATGATCCGATCGGAAGGCGAGGACATCCACGCCAACCGCTTCGGCGAACCCGAAAGCTCGATGGCGACCTGCGCCGGCTCGGGCCGCCTGTTCGTGAAGCAGGCGCGCGAGGCGAAGCTCGACACCAGCTTCCCGGACTTTCTCATGCGCCTGTTCGAGCGTGCGCTCGATGCCGGCTTGGCGAACGAGCGCCTGGCCGCGATGGTGAAAGTGCTGCGCCAGCCGGCGTGAGGAAGAAAGGCGCTACTGGACCACCGAGCTGCCTGGCATCTGGTCGCCGGCCGGCTTGAAGAGCTGTGCGGCATCGACCGCATCGAAGCGGTACTGCTTGCCGCAGAAATCGCAGCCGACCTCGATGTCGCCGCGCTCGGCAAGGATCTCCTCGGCCTCCTGCACGCCGAGCCCGCGGATCATCTGGGCCACGCGCTCGCGCCCGCAGGTGCAGGCGAAATGCGGCCCGGCCGGACCGGCCTGCGGCTCGAAGCGCAGCAGCTTCTCTTCCCAGAACAGGCGCCGCAGGATGGTCTCGATGTCGAGCGTGAGCAGTTCGTCGCGCGTGAGGCTCGAAGCGAGGATCGCGATGCGGTTGTAGTCCTCGTTGCGCCCGATCTGGTCTTCGTTGGCCTCGCCGTGGTCCTTGCCGGAGGTTCCTTCGAGGTTGCCCTCCCCTTTCACCGGCAGGCGCTGGATCAGCAGGCCGGCGGCCACCTTGTCGTCGGCCGCGAGCACCAGCGTGGTGTCGAGCTGCTCGCTCTGCAGCATGTAGTGCTGCAGCACGTCGCTGAGCTTGCCGAGCTTCTCGCCGTCATCGTCGAACAGCGGCACCACGCCCTGGTAGGGGGTGGTGCCGGGCAGCTTGTCCTTGGGGTCGAGCGTGATGGCGCAGCGGCCCTTGTTGCTCACGTTGACCATCTCGGGCAGGCGCGCATCGGCCGGCAGCTCGCCGATCACCTTGGCAGTGGCGCGCAGGCTCAGGTCGGGCATCGCCTCGGCCACCGCGACCTTGACCGGGCCGTCGCCGAAAATCTGCAGGATCAGCGCACCGTTGAACTTGATGTTGGCCTGCATCAGCGTGGCCGCGGCCGTCATCTCGCCGAGCAGTTCGGCCACGGGCGGCGGATAGGCGCCGGTGGCGGTGTTGGAGGCGCGCCGCGCCAGGATCTCCTGCCACGCGTCCGTCAGGCGCACGATCATGCCGCGCACCGGCAGGCCATCGAACAGGAATTTGTGCAGCTCGCTCAAAACGGATTCTTCTTTCTGTTGGGCCTGCGCAGGTCAGGCGATTTTCTTCAAGCCTTTCGCGTAGCGAACGGCGTTCTGTACATAGTGGTCGGAGCCATGGCGCAGCTTGGCAGCGTCTTCATCGCTGATCGTGCGCATCACCTTGGCCGGCGAGCCGAAGATGAGGGAGTTGTCGGGAAACTCCTTGCCTTCGGTGACCACGCTGCCGGCACCAACGATCGAGTTGCGGCCGATCTTCGCGTTATTCAAGACCACTGCCTGGATGCCGATCAGCGAGTTGTCGCCGATCGTGCAGCCGTGCAGCATGACCTGGTGACCGATGGTGACGTTCTCGCCGATGGTGAGCGGCGAACCGGGGTCCGAATGCAGCATCGACATATCCTGCACGTTGCTGTTGCGCCCGATGGTCATGGTCTCGTTGTCGCCGCGCAGCACCGCACCGAACCAGATGCTCGCGTTCTCGCCCAGCTGCACGTTGCCGATCACCTCGGCACTGTCGGCGACCCATGCGCCGCTGCCGAGCCGGGGTGCAATGCCGTCGAGTTCATAAATCGCCATCGTGGGGTCTCCGGGGTCCAAAACTAGAATTGTAGGGATGCACCCCCGATTGAGCGCGCTGGCCGCGCTGCGCCTCACCGACCCTGAACAGAAGGTGGCGGCAACGCGCGCGACCGTTGCGCTTGCAGCTACCGAATCCATAGCGCCGATACCCGTTCGCAGCGCAGGCGATGACGCCGGCGTGCCGGGCCGCCCCGAGCGCCCGCTGCGCGTCGGCGCCACCGCGGTGCAGAAGCGCTCACCCTTCACGCCCGAAGGCCGCGCTTCGCTGATCCATTCGATCTGCCACATCGAGTTCAATGCGATCAATCTCGCGCTCGACGCGGTGTGGCGCTACGACGGCATGCCCGAGGCCTACTACCGCGACTGGCTGCGCGTGGCCGACGAGGAAGCGCAGCATTTCACGCTGCTGCATGCACACCTGCAGGCCATGGGCTGGCGCTATGGCGATTTTCCGGGCCACGACGGGCTCTGGACCATGTGCGAGAAGACCAAGGACGACGTGCTCGCGCGCATGGCGCTGGTGCCGCGCACGCTCGAGGCGCGCGGCCTCGACGCCACGCCGCTGATCCAGGCCAAGCTGCGGCGCGTGAACACGCCCGATGCGCTGCGCGCGGTCGAGATCCTCGACATCATCCTGCGCGACGAGGTCGGCCATGTCGCGATCGGCAACCACTGGTACCGCTGGCTCTGCGACCGCGCGGGCCGCGACGCCGAGGCGAGCTACCCCGAACTGGTGGCGCAGTACGACGCGCCGCGGCTCAAGCCGCCGTTCAACCTCGACGCGCGCGGGCGCGCCGGCTTCAGCGACGAGGAACTGCGCGCGCTCGAGGGCGGCGCCTTCGAGCGCTGATGAGGCCTATGACGGCCGGGCGTGCACCACCAGCTTCGGCCTGAAGTCCTGCAGCACGTCGCCATGCTGGTTCAGCGTCTGGCAGTGCATCGTCACCATCGCGCGGCCGGGCTTGCTGCGCGACGGCGTGATCTCGGCCACCTCGCTCACCACGTGCAGCACGTCGCCCGGGCGCGTCGGCTTCGGCCATTGCAACTGGCCGCCCGATCCGATGATGCCGTCGGCCAGCGGGACGCCGCTCTCCACCAGCAGCTTCATCGTCAACGCGGCGGTGTGCCAGCCGCTCGCCGCGAGGCCGCCGAAGAAGGTGGCCTTGGCCGCCTCTTCGTCGGTATGGAAGGGCTGCGGATCGAACTGCGACGCAAAGGCCTTGATCTGCGCGGCATCCAGCGCATGGTCGCCGCTGCGGAAACGGTCGCCGACGGACAGGTCTTCGAGGTAGAGCTTGCGCGCCGCGCCCGCTTCAGGAGTTGCAGCCATGGAGCCTCCGTGTGGTGATGTGGTCGCCATTCTCGGGCGATCAGGCGCGTTCGAGAATCGTCGCGATGCCCTGCCCGCCGCCGATGCACTGTGTGGCGAGCGCATAGCGGCCGTTCTCGCGCGCGAGCAGCGCAGCCGCCTTGCCGGTGATGCGCGCGCCGGTCGCGCCGAGCGGATGGCCGATCGCGAGTCCGCCGCCGTCGAGGTTGATCTTCGCGGCATCGAGGCCGAGCTCGCGGATGCAGGCCAGCGCCTGCGACGAGAACGCCTCGTTGATCTCGATCACGTCGAGGTCGGCCGCAGCGAGGCCCGCGCGCGCGAGCGCCTTGCGCGTGGCGGGAATCGGGCCGATGCCCATGACGGCCGGATCGACGCCCACGGTCGCGAACGCGCGGATGCGCGCGAGCGGCTGCAGGCCGTGCTTCGCGGCAAAGGCATCGCTGGTCACCAGCACCGCCGCGGCACCGTCGGTCAGCGGCGACGAGGTGCCGGCCGTCACCACGCCGTCGGGCCGGAACGCGGGCTTCAGGCCCGCGAGCGCTTCGGCCGAGGTGGTCGGGCGGATGCAGCCGTCGGCGTCGACCTGCTCGCCCGAGGCCAGGCGCACCGGCACGATCTCGCCGGCGAGCCGCCCCTCGGCGCGTGCGGCGGCGGCCTTGCGGTGCGATTCGACCGCGAACGTCTCCTGGTCGGCGCGGCTCACGTGCCAGCGTTCGGCCACGTTCTCGGCCGTCTCGCCCATCGAGATGTAGGCATCGGTGCGGGCCTGGAGTTCGGGATTCGGCGAGAAGTTGAAGCCTCCCTGCGGCACCATCGTCATCGATTCGACGCCCACGCAGAGAAAGGCTTCGCCCATGCCGGCCTCGATCTGCGCCGCGGCGATGTGCACCGCCTGCATCGACGAACCGCAGAAGCGGTTGACCGTCATGCCGCCCACTTCGTGCGGCAGCCCGGCCAGCAGGCCGACGATGCGCGCCAGGTTGTTGCCCTGCGACGCCTCCGGGTAGGCGCAGCCCAGGATCACGTCCTCGAGCAGCGCGGGATCGAGGTCGGTGCGCTGCAGCAGCCCGCGGACCACGCCGGCGGCGAGCGTGTCGGGGCGCACTTCGGCAAGCGCCCCTTTCTTCGCGAAATGGAACGGCGAGCGGGCGTAGGCAGCAATGACGGCTTTCATCGGAACACTCCTTGGACAAACCTACCATCCAATCGGTAGGCATCGGGGTCACAAAAAAAGGCGCACCGGTGCGCCCGCGATCTCGCCCGCTCTCAAGCGGGCAACGAACTCCTCAACTGGTCGATGGCCGCGTCGAAATCCTCGACGCGCCCGGTCATGCGCGCGGCGAGCAGCGCTCCCTGGCAAACCGAGAACACATACGCCGCCAGCACTGCGGCCGAGGGCGCGCCCTTCTTCGGGCTCGCGGGCAGCAGCGCGCCCAGCACGCCGGTCAGCCACAGCACCTGGGTGTTGCGCAGGTCCTGCACGGCCTGGCGCAGGTCGGCCTCGATGCAATCCCAGCCGGGCGCCAGCGCGCCCGCCGGGCACATGCCTGCGCCCGCCTTGAGCGTGTTGCGGTAGATGCGGAAATACGATTCGAGCGCGTCGGCCGGCGCGCGCACGCGCGCCGCGTCCCAGTCCTTGAACTGCTGCGTCGCCTGGCGGATCACCGCGATGCCGAGCGCTTCCTTGGTGGGAAAGTGGTGGTACAGGCTCGCCTTGCGGATGCCGATGGCGTCGGCTACGTCCTGGAAGCTGAAGCCCAGGTACGAGCGCGTCTCGATCAGCGACCGCGCCACCGCGAGGATCTGCTCGCGGGTGCTGCCGGTGGCAAGGGCGGGGACGCTGGACATCTACCTACTATAAGGTAGGGCGCCACGGGCCTGCAAGCCGCAGGGTCAATCCGCCTTGATGTTGGCCGCCTTGATGATCCGGCCGTTGCTCTCGAACTCCGTCGCGATCTCCTTGGCGAAGGCGGCCGGGGTGCCGCCGGTCGGCACGTTGTCGGTGGCGGTGAGCTTGGCGCGCAGTTCGGGGCTTGCCAGGGCCTTGTTGATCTCGGCGTTGTAGCGGGCCACGAGGGCCGGCGGCGTGGCGCCCGGCGCGAACACGCCGAACTGCGAGCTGATGTTGGCCGCGTTGAAGCCCAGTTCGCCCAGCGTGGGCACCCGCGGCAGGCTCTCGAGCCGCGCCGGCGCGCCGGCTGCCAGCGGGCGCAGCTTGCCCGACTGGATGTGGGAGGTGAGCGTGGGGCTGGCATTGGTCGAGAGAATCTCGAACTGCCCGCCGAGCGCGTCGTTGAGCTGCTGGCCGCCGCCCTTGTACGGCACGTGCGTGATGTCCACGCCGGCCGCGGCGCGCACCTGTTCGAGCACGATGTGGCCGAGCGAGGCCGGCCCCGACGTGGCCCAGCGCACCGCGCCGGGCTGCGCCTTGGCTTCGGCGACCAGCGCGCGGAAGTCGCGCGCCTTGCTCGCTTGTGTGGCGACCAGCAGCACGGGCGAATACATCACGCTGGCCACGGGCGCGACGTCCTTTATCGGATCGAAGGGCAGCTTGCCCAGGTGCGGGCTCAGCACCAGCGGGCTGATGGCCGAGAAACCCAGCGTGGCGCCGTCGGGCGCAGCCTTGGCGACCGCGTCCATGCCGATGGCGCCGCTCGCGCCGGCGCGGTTCTCGATCACGACCGTGATGCCTGTCTGGGCCGCGAGCCGCTCGCCGAGTGCGCGCGCCACGACGTCGCTGACGCCGCCCGCCGGATAGGCCACGATGAGCCGCAGCGTCTTGGGCAGCGCCGGTGCGGCCTGGGCGGCCGCGCTGCCGCAGAAGAAGGCGCCGGCCGCGGCCAGCATTGCGAAGACGGCGGTGCGCCGTGCGTTGAAGGGGGGAGAAAACAGGTCGGTCATGTGGAGCCGGATTCTGCCGGATCGCGCCGCCGCAGCAGCCGCGCGAGCGTCATCGCATTGCCCACCGCAGCACCGCTCGCGGTGTTGTCGAGGATGCACCAGCACTGCGCGCCTTGCGCCTGCGCGCGCTGCAGGCGCAAGGCCAGCCGCGCGAGCAGCGCGTCGTCGTAGGCCGACCAGTAGCGGCGCGGCGAACCGTGCAGCCGCAGATAGACCAGGCCCGGCCATCCGCCGGGCGCGGCGGCCTCGTCGAACAGCACCGGATCGGCCAGCACGCGCGCGATGCGCAGCTGCGCGAGCAGCGCCTCCGCCGGCGGCGTAAACCAGCTGCGGTGGCGCGGCTCGAGCGCCACGGCCCCCGCATGCCGCCGCCGCAGCCCCGCGAGAAAACGCCGCGCGACGCCCGCATCGAAGGCGAGGCTCGGCGGCAACTGCACGACCAGGCCACCGAGCTTGTCGCCAAGCCCCGCAACCTGCGCGAGAAACGCGTCGAGCACCGGCATCGCCCCCGCAAGCCGCCGTTCGTGCGTGATGGCCTGCGGCAGCTTGACCGCGAAGCGGAATCCCTCGGGCGTGGCGGCGGCCCAGCGCGCGTAGGTCTCGTGCCGGTGCGGTCGATAGAACGATGTGTCGATCTCGACCACGTCGAAGCGCTGCGCATAGCGCTCGAGGTGCGAGCCCTCGGAGGGAAACTGCGGCCACATCGTGCGCGGCAGGCTCCACCCTGCGCAACCGACACGCGGCGACCCGGAAGCAGCCAGGTTCATTCCCGCATGGTACGCAGCGGGGCCGCGAAGGTCTTCAGCAGCCGCTCATGTCCCGCCTTCGGCGACGGCGCTCCCGATGAAGTTGCGCCCGCGGGCACCGCCCTGCGCATGCAGCAGCATCTCTCGCGCCTCGTCCTCGCCCACGCCGTAGTCGGCGAAACGGGTCTTCACGCCCAGCGATTCGATGAAAGCCGCGAGCTGCCGCGGCGCATCGGCCAGCGGCATGCCGAGCGCCTGCGCGAGCACCATATCGCGCTGGGCGCTGTGGCCGATCGCGCGCGCCAGCACCAGCGGCAGCGGGAACGAACAGGCAATGCCGTGCGGCAGGCCGTAGCGCAGCGTCATCTCGTAGGAGATCGAATGCGCGAGCGCAGTCTTGGTGTTGGAGAACGCCATGCCGGCCTTGAGCGCTGCGAGCGCCATGCGGCCGCGCAATTCGACGTCGTCGAGCCGGTTCATGAGCTGCGGCAGCACGCCGAGCGTCTCTTGCACCGCCGCCACCGCGAAGGTGTCCGACACCGGGTTGGCGTTGACGTTCCAGATCGCCTCGAGCGCATGCGAGAGTGCATCGAGCCCGCTCTGCAGCGTGACGGCGGCGGGCAGCGAGAGCATCAGCTCGGGATCGACCACTGCGTGGCGCGGCCAAGTCTGCTCGAGGTGCAGCGAGTATTTTTTCTGCCGCGCGCGGTCCCAGATGGTGGCCCAGGGCGTGACCTCGCTGCCGGTGCCGGCGGTGGTGGGCACGGCGATCAGCATTCGGGCACGCGTGGGCACGAAGCGCCGCTCGCCTGCGAGTCCGGCGACCAGATCGGCGAAGCACGCGCCATCGTCGGCCACGGCCAGCGCCTTCGCGGTATCGATTGCGCTGCCGCCGCCGACCGCCACGATGGCCTCCACTTCCGGATGACCGCGCCAGAAACGCTCGTAGGTCGCTGCGAGTTCGGCCACATCGGGGTTCGGCATCACGTTGTCGATCACGCAGGCGAGCCCGTCGCCGAGCACCGACTCGAGCCGGCCCAGCAGGCCGATGGCGCGCGCCTCGGGAAAGGTCACCAGCGCGGCGCGGCGCCCCGCAAGCAGCTCCGGCAGTGACGAAAGAGCGCCTGCCCCGTACACGCTCTGCACGGGGTTGAAGTAGTGAAAGGTCATGGTCGGTCCGGTCAATGGGCGGCGGGCGCCGCGCCGTTCGTTGTGTGCGAACTCACGAACGCGCGCCCTGCTGGATCCACGCGCGCAGCTTGCTCGAGAGGAAGTCGGCGGTCATCACCATGGCGACGATCACGAGAATGCAGGTGGCCGTGTCCTGGTACTGGAACAGCTTCATGCTGCCCACCAGCTCGAAGCCGATGCCGCCCGCTCCCACCATGCCGAGCACCGTCGCCTGGCGCAGGTTGGTCTCGAAGCGGTAGACGATCACGCCGATCCATGCGGTGACGACCTGCGGGATCACGCCGAAGATGATGGTCTGTATCGGGCCCGCGCCGGTGGCGCGCAGCGCCTCGATCGGCCCTTCGTCGATCTCCTCGATCGACTCGGCGAAGAACTTGCCGAGCATGCCGGCGCCGTGCAGCGCGAGCGCCAGCACGCCGGGGAACGGACCGAGCCCGACGGCGGCCACGAAGATCAGCGCGAGGATGATCTCGTTGATGCCGCGCGTGACGTTGAGCACCTGCCGCATCGCATGGAACACCGCGCGGTTCGGCGAGATGTTGCTGGCCGCGAAGAAGCACAGCGGCACCGCGAGCAGCACGGCCAGCAAGGTGCCCCAGATGGCGATCTGCACCGTCTCTATCGCGGGCTTCACCAGCTTCTGCATGAACTCCCAGTTGGGCGGCAGCATGCGGCCGAGGAAGTCGGCGATCCACGGCATGCCCTTGGCCAGTTCGCCGAAGCTGACCTGCGCGCCGATCGCGGCCCACCAGACCACGCCGGCGCCGGCGGCGGCAGCCACGATGTATTTCCACCAGCCCGGGTTGCCTGCGCTGCGGGCGATCAGCAGGTTGTAGCGTCCGATGGCGATCATGGTTGCTCCAGGGCGAACTGACGGGCCGGCAGCACGGCGGGTTGCGGCGGCAGGCTCTGCACGGTCGCGGGCAGCGCGGCGTTGGCAGCAGCGGGCAGGTCCGGGTCGACGCCGCCCGGATAGATGCGGTGCAGCACTTCTTCGGTGAGCTCCTCCGGCCGGCCCTCGAACACCACACGGCCGCCCGCGACACCGATCACGCGCTCGGCGAACTCGCGCGCGTAGTCGACCTGGTGCAGGTTGCAGATCACGGTGATGCCGTCCTGGCGGCTCGCCTGCTTGAGGTAATTGAGCACCTTGCGCGAGGTCTTCGGGTCGAGGCTCGCGACCGGCTCGTCGGCCAGGATCACCTTGGGCTTCTGCGCCAGCGCACGAGCGATGCCCACGCGCTGCTTCTGGCCGCCCGAAAGCGTGTCGGTGCGCAGGTCGGCCTTGTGGTCGAGCTCGACGCGGCGCAGGCACTCGCGCGCCACGGCGATGTCCTCGGCCGGGAACACCTGGAACCACGAGGCCAGCGCCGGCACCGAACCCAGCCGGCCGGTGAGCACGTTCTTGAGCACCGACAACCGCGGCACCACGTTGTAGTGCTGGAAGATCATCGCCACGTCGCGGCGCACGCGGCGCAGCCCGGCCCGGTCGCGCCGCACGCATTCGCCGTCGACGCGCACCTCGCCCTGCGTGGGCTCGGCCAGCTGGTTGATGCAACGCAAAAGCGTCGACTTGCCCGCACCCGACGCGCCGAGGATGACGACGAATTCGCCCCTGCCCACCGACAGGTCGACCTGGTGGAGCGCGGTGAAGTCGCCGTAGCGCTTGCAGAGGCCTCGGATGTCGATCATTTCATCTTCCCCAGGTCGAGCTTCAGGATCTTGGCCGTGTCGCGGATCACGTTGTAGGCCGCGTCGTTGGTCGGATGGAAACCGTTGAGCAGGCCCTGGTCCGACCAGGGGATGTCCTTCACCTGCAGGAAGGCTTCCTGCACGCGCTTCTTCAGGTCGGCGCCAAGGTCCTTGCGCCACACCGTGGGCGACTCGGGGATCGGCTCCGACTTCCACACCTCGACCAGGTCCTCGCGCTTCACCAGGCCCTTGCTCACCGCGGCATCGAGGATGCGGTCGGCGATGGCTGCGGCCTCGACCTTCTTGTTCTGCACCGCGATCGCGCTCGAATCGTGCGAGCCCGAGAAGATCACGCGGCCGAAATCCTTGTCGGGATCGAAGCCCGCCTTCATCAGCCCCGCCTTGGGGAACAGGTGGCCCGAGGTCGAACTCGGATCGACGAAGGCGAAGGTGCGGCCCTTCAGGTCCTGCACGGCCTTGATGCCGCTGTCCTTGTGGGCCACGATCTGGCTGTGATAGAAGGTCCGGCCCGCCTTCTTGGTCTCTGCGACCGCGAAGGCCTCGATCGGCGCGATGGTGGCGCCGAGCACATAGGAGAACGGGCCGAGATAGGCCACGTCGAGCCGCTTCGAACGCAGCGCCTCGATCACGCCGTTGTAGTCGGCGGCCACGAAAGGCTTCACCGGCATGCCGAGCGCCTTCGAGAGCATGTCCATCATCGCCTGGCTGTTGGCGATCATCGCGCGCGAGTCCTCGGAGGGAATGAGCCCGACGGTGAGCACCTGTTGTTGTTGTGCCCTCGCCGGGGTCACGAGGGCCGAGCCCACGGCGGCCGCCGTGCCCAGCAGCAAGCGTCTGCGTTTCATCATGGTTGTCGTCTCCGGTGGTGTGCGGTTCATCGAATCCTCCTGGCACTTTTGAGCAGGCAACATTGCCCGTCCCGAGTCTTCCAGTCGTTCGTGTCGTGGTCATGACAACGAAGGATTCGTGGCGATCCGGCCCTTCTCTGTGGATGCCTGGACCGCCTGCGGGCAAGTAAATCACCGGGACATCCATCGATCCAATTCAAATTTTTTCGTCGATGTATTGAGTGAACCTATAGTTGCTGTCGGCCGACTCAACCGCTTTTCTGGAGCCTTCGCATGCGACTCACACAGCTTCGTTCGTTCTTCGCAGTGGCACGCGAAGGCAGCTTCACGCGCGCAGCCGAGAGCCTGCACGTGAGCCAGCCCACCATCACCACGCAGGTGCGCTTTCTCGAAGAGAGCTACAAGGTCGAGCTGTTCCACCGCCGCGGCCGGCGCGTGCAGCTCACCGTCATGGGCGAACAGCTGATGCAGCTCGCGCAGCAGATCTTCAGCCTCGAGGCCGATGCGGTGAACCTGCTCGGCGATGCGGGCGAGCTGCGCACCGGCCACCTGCGCGTTGCGGCGGTGGGGCCCTACCACGTGACGAAGATGCTGGTCGACTTCAACCAGCGCTATCCCGGCATCAAGGTGACGGTGAGCACCGGCAATTCGCAGGACGTACTCGGCCAGCTGCTCGACTACAGCGCCGACGTGGGCGTGCTCGCGCAGCTGGTACGCGACGAGCGCTTTCTCTCCGCGCCCTTCATGAAGCAGCCGGTGGTGATCTTCGTGCCCGCGTCGCATCGCTTCGCACGCCGGCGCAGCATTCGCCTGATCGAGCTCGAGGGCGAGCGGCTGATCATGCGCGAGCAGGGTTCGACCACGCGGCGCGCGCTCGAGCTCGCGCTCGACAAGGCGAAGGTCCGCGTCGACGTGGTGATGGAGATCGGCAGCCGCGAAGTGATCCGCGAAGCGGTGCTGCAAGGCCTCGGCATCGCGGCGGTGTCGAACGTCGAGTACGTGCCCGCACCCAACCTGCACAAGGTCTCGATCAGCGACGCCGACATCTTCACCTCGGCCCACGCGCTGTGCCTGGCCGAGCGGCGCGACATGCGCATGGTGAGCGCCTTTTTCGACACGCTCGCACCCGCGCGCGCCTCGGAGGGCCGCCGGCGCAAGGCCTGAGCCGCGTCCGCTGGTTCAGCCGCGCGGATGGTGTTGCGCATGCAGCTGCTTGAGCCGTTCGCGCGCCACGTGCGTGTAGATGGTGGTGGTCGAGATGTCGGCGTGCCCGAGCAGCAGTTGCACCGCGCGCAGGTCGGCGCCATGGTTCAGCAGGTGGGTGGCGAAGGCATGGCGCAGCGTGTGCGGCGACAGCGGCACATGGATGCCGGCCGCAGCGGCCTGCTTCTTCACGATGACCCAGAACATCACGCGCGTCATGCCCGCGCCCCGCGCGGTCACGAACAGATCCTGCGTCTGCTGGCCGTCGAGGATGGCGGGCCGCGATTCATCGAGGTAGCGCTCGATCCAGCGGCGCGCTTCGCCGCCGAAGGGCACGAGCCGCTCCTTGCTGCCCTTGCCGAGCACGCGCAGCACGCCGTCGTTCAGGCTCAGGTCGGTGGCCTTGAGCGACACCAGCTCGCTCACGCGCAGCCCGCTCGCATACATCAGCTCGAGCATCGCGCGGTCGCGCAGCCCGAGCGGCGTGTCGACGTCGGGCGCGGCGAGCAGGTCGTCGACCTGCTTCTCCGACAGCGTCTTGATCGCGCGCGGCATCTGGCGCGCCGGCGCGAGCCGCAGGCTCGGGTCGGCCGCGATGCGCCGCTCGCGCAAGGCCCAGCGGAAGTAGCGCTTGAACACCGTGAGCCGCCGGTTCGCGGAGGTGGCCTTGCCGCGCGTGGAAAGGCGCGCGCCCATGTAGGCCTGCAGGTCGCTTTCCTTCGCGGCGTCGAGCGCGAGCCCCGCACGCTCCTTGTGCAGCCATTGCGCGAACAGCGCGAGGTCGCGCCGGTAGGCGGCCAGCGTGTTCTTCGACAGGCCGTCCTCGAGCCAGAGCGCATCGATGAAGTCGTCGATTCCAGGAGTGGGCGGGGCGGCGGCCTCGGTCATGGGCGGCAAGATAGCAAAAGAGGGAAGGTGAAGCACAAAAGAAAAGGGCCGCCCATGCGCGGGCGGCCCTTTTCAGGCGAGGCGGATCAGTCCAGGGAGAGCTTCTGCTTCACGACCACCTGCTTGTACACGTCGTACTCGGCCTTGATCTGCGCGGCGAACTGCTCGGGCGAATTGGCCACCACCAGCGAACCGGTGTCCTCGATGCGCTTCTTCACGGCCGGATCCTCGACCGCCTTCTTCACGCCGGCGTTGATCTTGTCGACCACTTCCTTCGGCACGCCCTTGGGGCCCAGGATGCCGTAGTAGGCCATGCGGTTGACGGGCTCGAGCCCGACTTCCTTGAAGGTCGGCACGTTCGGCAGTGCGGCGAGGCGCTGCGGTGCCGAGACCACGATCGGCACCAGGCGGCCGCTCTGGATGAAGGGCATCGCCGAAGGGATGTTGTCGAACATGATCGGCACCTGGCCCGCCACCACGTCGTTGAGCGCGGGGCCCGCGCCGCGGTACGGGATGTGCGTGACGAAGGTGTTGGTCAGGCTCTTGTAGAGCTCCATCAGCAGATGGCCGATGCCGCCCGTGCCCGACGAAGCGTACGAGTACTTGCCGGGGTTCTTCTTGAGCTCGGCCACGAACTCGGCGTAGTTCTTGGCCGGGAAGCTCGGGTTCACCGCAATGATGTTCGGCGTGGCCGCGATGTTGATGATCGGCGTGAAGTCGGTGATCGGGTTGTACGGCACCTTCGGATTGATGGCGGGGTTGGCCGCCGTGCTCGAGACCGTGGCCACGCCGAGCTTGTAGCCGTCGGGTGCCGCGCGCGCCGTCTCGGCTGCGCCCACGATGCCGCCGCCGCCTGCGCGGTTGATCACCACCACGGGCTGGCCGAGCACCTTGCCCAGCGGGTCGGCGATCACGCGCGCCACGATGTCGGTGGTGCCGCCCGGCGCGAAGGGAACGCTCAGTTCGACCGGCTTGGTGGGATAGCCCTGGGCAAAGCTCTGGCCCGCGGCCGCGAGCAGCGCGACGGCACCGACTGTGGCGCTCCATTGACGACGTTGCATCTATAACTCCTTGATTGACTGTTGTCGAAAAAGCAAAGCCCCGGATGCTAGCCGCACCACGTCCCGCCCCGTGCTGTGGATTACCCATGGTTTCCTACGGTTTATGCTCGAACCGGTGAACTTCGCACAGCTGCTCTTCCCCGATTTCTCGCTCATCGCCATCGGATGGCTGCTCTGCCGCTACACCGCGCTGGACCGCCGCGTCTGGGACCAGGTCGAAAGCCTGGTGTACTACTTTCTATTTCCGGTGCTGCTGTTCCACTCGATCGTGCGCAGCCCGCTCGATTTCGGCGCCACCTCGAGCCTGCTCACGGCCGGCGTCGGCATCGGCTTGTGCGGCATCGCGATGGCCTACGCGCTGCCTTTCGTGCCCGGCCTCGGCCGGCACATCGACCGGCGCGACCATGCGGCCAGTGCGCAGATCGCCTTCCGCTTCAACTCCTTCATCTGCCTGGCGCTCGCCGACCGCCTTGCCGGGCCGCAGGGCCTGCTGCTGATCGCGGTGCTCATCGGCGTGTGCGTGCCGATGCTCAACATCGCCGCCGTCTGGCCGATGGCGCGGCATGCCAAGAGCGGCTTCGCGCGGCAACTGGTGCGCAATCCGCTGATCGTCGCCACGCTCGCGGGGCTGCTCGCCAACATGCTGGGGCTCACCGTGCCGGCCTGGGCCACGCCAACGCTCACGCGCATCGGTGCGGCGTCGCTCGCGCTCGGCCTCATGGCCGCAGGTGCGGGCATGCAGTTCGCGACGCTGGGGCGCGGCAAGGCGCTCGCGGTGTCGGTGCTCGCGATCCGGCACCTGCTGCTGCCGCTGGTGGCCTGGGGCCTCTCGCGCGGGCTCGGCCTCGACGCGACCCAGGCCGCGGTGCTGATGGCGTTCTCGGCCGTGCCGACCGCGTCGAGCGCCTATGTGCTCGCAGCGCGCATGGGCTACAACGGGCCTTACGTGGCGGGCCTGGTGACGCTGTCGACGCTGCTGGGCGTGGTGAGCCTGCCGTTCGCGCTGGCGTTGCCGCGTTAGCCTGCCGGCACACCCGCTGCCAAGAGCGCTTCAAGGCAGGTCTGTCAGTTTTCCCGGCCACAGCTGCGCGCTGTGGAGAACCCGAAGGATGCGAACGATCCTGTCGAACGCGGTAGGCCACGATGTACGGCGTGCGGCGAATGATCAGTTCGCGCGTGCCTTCGACGCGCCCTGGACGCCCGCCCTCCGGAAACTGCAACAGCACCAGCACTTGGCTGGCAATGCGCTCATCCACGGCCATCGCGGTGCGCGGATCGTCTTGCTCGATGAAGTCGAAGATTCGTTCTCGGTCATCCATCGCCAATGGTGACCACGCCAGCCTCACGCTTGTCCTTCACCCGCTTTGCGCTGCGCCGCTGCTCGACGCTTGGCGAAATACGCTTCGACTTTCTCGTGCGCGACGGCCGGCCGCGGATCATCCAGGGCCTCCTGCACCTTGGCTCGAAACCAGGCGTCATGGGCCGCGGCGTCTACGGTCAAACCGGCCGGCAAGGCGCCCTCGTGGGCGACACGGGTCAGAACGATCCTCATCACGTCCGAGACGGTCAGGCCGATGTTGTCGAGCACGGCGGCGGCGCGCTCCTTCACCTCGGCATCAATGCGGGTTTGAACCAATGCGTTTGCGGCCATGCGTGGCTCCAAGTCAGAGGATGACTCCACTGTAATTCAATTGATTGACACGACGCGCTGCGCGAGCCCCCACGCCACATGTTCGCGCACCAGCGCGCTCGCATCCTCCGCCCGCGTGGCCAGCGCCTCGGCGGCGCCGGGCTCGCCCGCGCGCAGTGCGTTGCCGAGCGCCACGGCGATGTTGCGCAGCCAGCGCTCGTGGCCGATGCGGCGGATCGGGCTGCCCTCGGTGCGGCGCAGGAACTCCTCTTCGGTCCAGGCGAAAAGCGAGGCCAGCGACTGGCCCGTAAGGCCTTCGCGCGCGTCGAAGTCGGGCAGCACGCTTTTCTTCGCGAACTTGTTCCAGGGGCAGGTCAGCTGGCAGTCGTCGCAGCCGTAGATGCGGTTGGCCATGAGCGGGCGCAGCTCGAGCGGGATCGCGCCGGCGTGCTCGATGGTCAGGTACGAGATGCAGCGCCGTGCATCGAGCCGGTGCGGCGCGACGATGGCCTTGGTCGGACATACGTCGATGCAGGCGCTGCAGCTGCCGCAATGCGCGCTGACCGGCGCGCTCGGCGGCAGCGCCATGTCGACGTAGATCTCGCCCAGAAAGAACATCGAGCCCGCATCGCGGTCGAGCACCAGCGTGTGCTTGCCGCGCCAGCCCTGGCCGCTGCGCGAGGCGAGCTCGGCCTCGAGCACCGGTGCCGAGTCGGTGAAGGCGCGGTGCCCGAACGGCCCCACTTCCTCGGCGATGCGCTCGGCCAGCCTCGCGAGCCGCGTGCGCATCACCTTGTGATAGTCGCGGCCGCGCGCATACAGCGAGACGATCGCCTCGCCGGGGCGCGAAAGCCGGTCGAACTCGATCGCCTGCCATTCGCCTTCGGGCGTATCGCGCGGCAGGTAGTCCATGCGCGCCGTGATCACGCTCACGGTACCCGGCACCAGTTCGGCCGGCCGCGCGCGCCGCGTGCCGTGCGTGGCCATGTATTTCATCTCGCCATGGAACCCATGGGCCAGCCATTGCATCAGACCGGCCTCGGCGCTCGACAGATCGACGCCCGCGATCCCTATTTGGGAGAATCCGAGTTCCCGGGCCAAGGCCTGAATACGAGCAACGAGTGGATGGCTGACGATCACTTGCCGATTGTAGAAACGCAGAAGACCCGAAACGCCAGCCGCTCGCTGCACTGGCAGAGCGAGGACGACACCGCGGCCTTTGCGCGCGCCCTCGCCGCAGCGCCGGCGCTGCGCGATGCCTTCGTCGCGCTGCACGGCGACCTCGGCGCGGGCAAGACCACCTTCGTTCGCCACCTGCTGCGCGCGCTCGGCATCGAAGGCCGCATCAAGAGCCCGACCTACGCCGTGGTCGAGCCGCACGAGGCGCCCGACGGGCTCGCCATCTTCCACTTCGACTTCTACCGGTTCAACGACCCGCGCGAATGGGAGGACGCGGGTTTCCGCGACATCTTCGCCGGCCCCGGGCTCAAGCTCGTCGAGTGGCCCGACAACGCCGCCGGCCATATACCGGCTGCCGACCTCGCTATTAAAATAGAAGCAATGACCGACGACACCCGCCACGTGACCCTTCTTGCGAACACCCCCCGCGGCAGCGACCTGCTGGCGCAGACCGGCGCATGAAGGCGAGCGGCCTGAAACGGCGCGTGCTGCTGCAGGGCGGGAGCATCGCGCTGATGCTCGGCGTGCACCAGATCGCGCGCGGCGCCACCATCCTCGCGGTGCGCGTGTGGCCCGCGGCCGACTACACGCGCGTGACGATCGAATCCGACGCGCGGCTCAAGTCGCAGCAGCTCGTGGTCGGCAGCCCGCCGCGGCTCGCGGTCGACATCGACGGCATCGACCTCAACACCGAGCTGCGCGAGCTGGTCGGCAAGATCAAGCCGGGCGATCCCTACATCGACGGCCTGCGCGTCGGCCAGTACGCACCCAAGGTGGTGCGCATCGTGTTCGACCTCAAGCAGTCGGTGGTGCCGCAGGTGTTCTCGCTCGCGCCGATCGCCTCCTACAAACACCGGCTCGTGCTCGACCTGTATCCCGAGCAGCCCGTCGACCCGATGGAAGCGCTGATCGCCGAACGCCTGCGCGAGGCGCCGCGCGGGCGCGCCAACGGCAGCAACGACGCTGCGGTCGCGGCGGCACCGCCGGCCACGCCCTACACCGGCTACACCGGCCTCGCGCCCGACGGCGGGCCGCCGATCCTCGTGCGGCCGTCGCCGAACGTGCCCGCAACGCCCCTGCCCCGCGCGCCGGTTCCGGCACCGGTGCCGGTCATGCCGGCACCGCGCCCGCCGGCCGTGGCCGGGTTGCCACCGCAGGCCGATCCGCTCGGCGACCTGATGGCGCAGCAGGCCGCGCGCCCCGCGCCGCCCGCGCCTTCACCTTCAAGGCCGGTCGCACCGCCACCGCCGCCGCCCGTGGCCGTGGCGCGCGGCGGCGCCACCGCGAACCGCACCGACCGCATCATCATCGTGGCGCTCGACCCTGGCCATGGCGGCGAAGACCCCGGCGCCATCGGTCCCAACGGCACACGCGAGAAAGACATCGTGCTGCAGATCGCGCACCGCCTGCGCGACCGCATCAACGCGAGCAACGTCAACGGCAACCCGATGCGCGCCTTCCTCACGCGCGATGCCGACTTCTTCGTGCCGCTGCGCGTGCGGGTCGACAAGGCGCGGCGCGTGCAGGCCGACCTCTTCGTGAGCATCCATGCCGACGCATTCACCACGCCCGCCGCGCGCGGCGCGAGCGTGTTCGCGCTGAGCCAGAGCGGCGCATCGAGCAGCGCCGCGCGCTGGCTCGCGAACAAGGAGAACGACGCCGACAAGGTCGGCGGCGTGAACGTCGGCAACCACGAGGTTCAAGTGCAGCGCGCATTGCTCGACATGAGCACCACGGCCCAGATCAACGACAGCCTCAAGCTCGGCGGCGCGATGCTCGGCGAGATCCGCGGCATCGGCGCGCGGCTGCACAAGCCCAGCGTCGAGCAGGCCGGCTTCGCGGTGCTGAAGGCGCCCGACATCCCCAGCGTGCTGGTCGAGACCGCGTTCATCAGCAACCCCGAGGAAGAAGCCAAGCTGCGCAGCGCGAGCTACCAGGAAGACCTTTCCGATGCGCTGATGCGCGGCATCCAGCGCTACTTCGCGCAGAACCCGCCGCTCGCGCGCAGCCGGCAGCTCTGAGGGCGTTTTTTCAGCCCGGGTTGGCGCAGACCATCCGCAGGATGGTCTCGGTGTTGAACCGGATGCGCTCCGCCAGCGCCTCGCGGCTCGTGAAGTCGAAACCGAACAGCACGCCACCGGTGTGGCGGTTGTTCAGGTAGTAGAAGCAGATCGCCGCCATGCTGATGCACAGCTGCGTGGCGTCGATGCCCGCGCGGAACTCGCCCGTCTCCACGCCGCGTTGCAAGATCTTGCGGACGGTTTCGACGTAGGCCGCCTGCAGTTCGCGCAAATGCGCATTGCCTTCGATGTGGCGCGCTTGGTGCAGGTTCTCGCTGTTGATCAGCGTGATGAACTCGGGGTTCTCGAGATAGTAGGCCCAGGTGAACTCGACCAGCCTGCGGATCGCTTCGGTCGGCGGCAGCGCATCGAGCCCGAGCTCGCGTTCCTGGCTGCGGATGCCCAGGTAGGCATCCTCGACCACCGCCGCGAACAGCTGCTCCTTGCCGCCGAAGTAGTGATAGATCATCCGCTTGTTGACGCCCGAGGTCTCGGCGATCTGGTCCACCCGCGCCCCGCCCAGGCCGGCTTTCGCGAACTCGATGCGCGCGGCGTCGAGGATGCGCTGCTTGGTGTTGTCGGGGTTGCGTGCGCGGAACGGAAATTTGTCGCCCATGGTGATCGCGTGGTGGCTGTCCTGCTGCAAAGGGAAAGGTCGGCGCCCGGTGGGCCGCCGACGATTATGCGCAGGGCGCAGCACCTCAGAACCGCGGCGCGACCTTGGCGGCAAATGCATGCACCCCGATCTGCGAATCGGGACTGGCTTTCACTTGTTCTGCGGCGCGCCGGTGGAACGCCACGCTGTCTTGCTCGCCGTTCAGCACGGCTGCCTTCGCGAGCGCCGCGGCGCAAGGCGACTGGGCCGCGAGCCGCTGCACCCACTGCGCAAGCCCAGCTTGGAAATCGACCTCGGGCCAGCAGGCATTGACCAGCCCCCAATCGAGCGCGCGCGCCGCGTCGATCTCCTGCGCGCCGAGCACCGCTTCCATCGCGCGGCCGCGCCCCACCAGGCGCGCGAGCCTCGGCCCGCCCTCCCAGCCCGGAATCGCGCCGATGCCGACCTCTGGAAATCGAAAGCGCGCCGTCGACGCCGCCACGCGCAGGTCGGCGCACAGCGCCAGCTCGAGTCCGCCGCCGAAGCAGATGCCTTCGATGGCCGCCACGGTCGGGCAGCGCAGCGACTCGAAGCGCCGGAACACCGCGTTGCCGCGGTCGATCCAGCCGCTGGCGAACTGGGCCGGCGTCATCGGCGCCCACTGGCCGATGTCGGCACCCGACGAGAACGGCCCGCCCGGCGCGCCGCACAGCACCACCGCCCGCACCGAGGCATCGCGCTCGATGCGTTCCAGGTGTTGGTCGAGCTGGGCCAGCATGTCGAGGTCGAGCGCATTGGCCTTGCGCGGATTGGACAGCTGCAGGCGGCATACGGCCGCGTCGTTGCGAACGATGAGCGAGCCCATGTCAGCCATCCATGGCGCAGCCTGGCACCAGCAGTTGATGAAGCGGAAGTCGGAGTTGCTCCCTCCCCCTTTGGGGGAGGGTAGGGGTGGGGGCCAGCGGCGCTACAACTGCGAGCGCCGTGGCCGCCCCCATCCCGGCCTTCCCCCAGAGGGGGAAGGAGCCTGGCGCGCTGACCGTGGTGCCCGGCTTCATTTCAGAACCGCGAGATCAGCAGGCCGCCGTCCACGCGCACCTCCTGCGCCACCGTGTAGGGCAGCAGGCCCGCGGCCATCGTGCGGATGACACGCGCCACGTCCTCCGGCAGGCCCCAGCGCGGCGTGGCCGTCATGCCCTTTTCGATCAGCGCGTCGTACTTCTCCTTCGACGGCGCCGTCATCTCGGTGAGGATCAGCCCCGGCTGCACTTCGTACACACCGATGCCGAGCTTCGCGAGCCGCAATGCATAGAGCCGCGCCGCCATGTGCGACGCGATCTTCGACATGCAGTATTCGCCGCGCTCCACCGTCGCGGCCACCGCGTTCGACGAGGTGACGAAGACGATGCTGCGGTGCGCCGGCCCCTCGGGCGCTGGGGCCGCGGCCATGCGCCGTGCCACCGCCTGCGTGAGGAAGAAGGTGCCGCGCGTGTTGACGTTGAAGCACCGGTCGTAGCTTTCCGCATCCACGTCGAGCAGGTCGCCCCGGCGCAGCACCGACACGCCGGCGTTGTTGACCAGGCAATGCACGTCGCCGAAGGCACGCGCGATGCGGTCGAGCAGCGGCGCATGCGCCGCGGTGTCGCCGATGTCGCAGTCGAAGGCCTCGCAGCGGCGCCCGAGCCGGGTCACGTCGGCGACCAGCGCCTCGAAGCGGTCGGCGTCGCCGAATGCGACGGCGGCGATGTCGAAGCCCTCTTCGGCCAGCGCCAGGGCCGTGGCCCGCCCGATGCCGCGCGAGGCGCCGGTGACGATGGCGGTCCGTTGTTGTCGTGGTTGTGCTTGTTGCATGGCGAGCCTCATCCCTTGAGCAATTGGCGCGCGATGATCACGCGCTGGATCTGGTTGGTGCCTTCGTAGATCTGCGTGATCTTGGCGTCGCGGTACAGGCGCTCGACCTCGTAGCCGCGGATGTAGCCGCTGCCGCCGAAGATCTGGATTGCATTCGATGCGTGCGCCACGGCGGCGTCGCCGGCGAAGCACTTCGCCATCGATGCCGCGGCGGTGGCGTCGGCGCCGGTGTCGAGCTTGTGGGCCGCCGAGCGCACCAGCAGGCGCGCCGCCTCGGTGTCCTTGGCCATGTCGGCCAGCATGAACTGGATGCCCTGGAACTCGGCGATCGCCTGGTCGAACTGGCGGCGCATGCGGGCCTGCTCGACCGACGCCTCGAGCGCCGCCTGCAGGATGCCCACCGCGAGCGCGCCGATGCCCACGCGGCCCTTCTCCAGCACGCTCATCATCATGTGGAAGCCGCGGCCTTCCTGCCCCAGCAGCGCGTCGGCCGGCAGCGCGACATTCTCGAAGTGCAGCTCGCCCACCTGCGACGAGCGCTGCCCGAGCTTGTGCTCCTTCGGTCCGCGCGAGACGCCGGGCAGCGCGCAGTCGACGATGAAGATGCTCATGCCGCGCTTGCCCGCCGCGGGGTCAGTGCGCGCCAGCACGAAGGCCACGTCGGCCACGGGCGCGTTGTGGATCCAGAGCTTGGAGCCGCTCAGCAGCCAGCCGTCGCCGTCGCGCCGGGCGGTGGTCTTCACGCCCGACACGTCGGAGCCGGCGCCGGCCTCGGTGATGCAATAGGCCGCGCGCTGTGCCGCGGTGACGAGCGGGCCGATCCAGCGATCCTTCTGCGCCTCGGTGCCGTGCGCGCACAGCAGCGTGGTCACCAGCTCGACCAGGCCGCACTGGTCGGCCACGCTGGCGTAGCCGCGGCTCAGTTCTTCCATCACCACGCTGTAGGCCAGCACGTCGAGGCCGGCACCGCCGTACTGCTCAGGCACCGTGATGCCGAACAGGCCGTTGTCGCCCATCGCCTTGTAGATGTCTGCCGCAAACGCCTCCTGGCGGTCGAGGCGCTCGGCCTCGGGCCGGATCAGCTCGTTCGCGAAGCGGCGCGTCATGTCCGCCACCTGCCGGTGTTCTGCCGTCAGTTCCATCTCGTCTCCTTGTTTAGGGTAATCCCGGTGTTAAGTATCTAACTGGTTAGTAGAATTATGCGGTGGCGAACAGCTTTGTTCAAGCCCTTCGAAAAAGACACAGGAACGCAATGAAGCAAGCAACGTGGGCCGACGCAGCGGCCATGGCGGAGGAAGTTTTCGACGGCGCCGTCGTGGTGCTGAGCGGCTCGGGTGGCGGCCTGCAGGAGGCCGATCACATCGCGCAGGCGATCGAGCGGCGCTTTCTGCAGACCGGCCATCCGCGCGACCTCACGCTGGTGCACGGCCTTGGCATCGGCGACGGCGACACCACCGGCATCAGCCGCTTCGCGCATGCGGGCATGGTCCGCCGCGTGATCGGCGGGCACTGGACCTGGTCGCGCCCCATGCAGCAGCTCGCGCGCGACAACCAGATCGAGGCCTATACCCTGCCTGCGGGCGTGATCCAGACCTTGCTGCGCGAGATCGGCGCCGGCCGCCACGGCCTGGTCACGCACATCGGCCTGCACACCTTCGCTGACCCGCGCCACGGCGGCGGGCGCTGCAACGCCCGCGCCACCGACGAACTGGTCGAGGTGGTCCAGCTCGGCGGCAAGGAGCTGCTCTGGTACAAGCCGTTCCAGGTCGACTTCGCACTGGTGCGCGGCACGGCGGCCGATCCGCAGGGCAACCTGACGTCGCGCGACGAACCGGCCGAAATGGACGTGTTCGCCGCCGCGATGGCCGCGCACAACAGCGGTGGTCGCGTGTTCGCGCAGGTGCGCGACGCGCTGGCCGAATCCATCACGCCGGCGCGCGCGGTCAGCCTGCCCGGCGTGCTGGTCGACAGGGTCTGCCGCTTTGCCGCGCAGACGCAGACCACCGGCGCCGGCTACGACCCGCGCATGAGCGGCGCCCTGCCCGCCCCGGCCGAGCGCGAGGCCCCGCCGCTGCCGGAGGGCCTGCGCTACCTGATCGCGCGTCGCGCGGCGCAGGAGTTGCGCCCCGGCCAATGCGTGAACTTCGGCTTCGGCGTGCCCGACGGCATACCGGCGATCGCGCACCGCGAAGGCATCGAGATCGGCTGGACCACCATCGAACAAGGCCCGCACAACGGCGAGCTGCTCGGCGGCCACCTGTTCGGCGCCACGCGCTATCCGAGCGCCATCGTCAAGTCGACCGAGCAGTTCGACTTCTTCAGCGGCGGCGGCATCGACATCGCCTTTCTCGGCATGGGCGAACTCGATGCCGAAGGCAACGTCAACGTCTCGTGGCTCGGCGAGAACATCGTCGGCCCGGGCGGCTTCGTCGACATCACGCAAAGGGCCAAGAAGGTGGTGTTCTGCGGCGCTTTCGAGGCCAAGGGCCTCGAAGTGGCGCACAGCGGTGCAACGGTGCGCATCGTGCAGGCCGGCAGCGTGCCGAAGATCGTGCCGAAGGTGCGCCACATCACCTTCAGCGGCCGGCGCGCGCGCGCCGAGCGGCAGCAGGTGCTCTACGTCACCGAGCGCGCGGTGTTCGACCTGGTGCCCGAAGGCCTGCGGCTGCGCGAGATCGCGCCCGGCGTCGCGCTGCAGCGCGATGTGCTCGACCGCCTGCCGTTCCAGGTCGCATTGGCGCCCGCGCTGGCCGACCGCCGTGCGGAGGTGCTCTGACCATGGGCGCCACGACGCAAAAACTCCGCATCGCGGTCTTCGGTGCCGGCCTCGCCTTCGCACCCCACCGCGACAGCCTGCGCGACCTCGCCGACCGCATCGACGTGGCCTGGTTCGTCGGCAGCGGCATCGATCGCGTGCAGCAGGCGGCGGCGCACTTCCCTGGCGCACGCGCGACCACGGCCATCGACGACGTGCTGGCCGATGCGAGCGTGCAGGCGGCGCTGGTGCTCACGCCGCCCGCCAGCCACCTCGACATCGTCGAGCGCCTGGCGGCGCGCGGCATCCACGTGCTGCTCGAGAAACCCCTTGCACTCGATACGCCCGGCGCACGGGCGCTGGTCGAAGCCTGCGAGCGCCATCGCGTCGTGCTGGCGCTGGTGCTGCAGCACCGGCTCAGGCCGGCCGCGCTGCAGCTGAAGCAACTGCTCGCGGCCGGTGCGCTCGGCACGCTCACGCGCGCGGCGGTCGACGTGCGCTGGTGGCGCCCGCAGAGCTACTACGACATGCCCGGGCGCGGCACGCTGGCACGCGATGGCGGCGGCGTGCTCATGACGCAGGCGATCCACACGCTCGACCTGTTCCTGCACCTGGCCGGGCCGGTGCATGAGGTGGCGGCGCTGGCCGCCACGAGCCCCGCGCACCGCATGGAATGCGAAGACGTGGTGGCCGCCGTGGCGCGGCTCGGCAACGGCGCGGTCGCCAGCCTGCATGCGACCACCGCAGCCTTCCCGGGCTTTGCCGAAAGCATCGAGCTGAGCGGCACGCTCGGCACCGCGCGCCTCACGGGCGGCGAGCTTGTCATGCACGGCTGCGACGGCGCGGTGCAGCGCTGGGGCGAAGACGCATCGCTCGGCGCCGGCGCCGACCCCATGGCCTTCGACCATGCGGCGCACCGTGCCGTGCTCGCCGACTTCGTCGAGGCGGTGCGCCACGGGGCGGCGCCGTCGGCCAGCGGCCGCAGCGCGCTCGCGGTGCATCGGCTGATCGACGCACTGCTGGCCTCGTCGGCCACGCGCCGGTTCGTTCCCCTCGATGCGACGGAGTCCACGCCATGACACAGCCCCGCCCTGCCATTGCCGGCGACACCCGCCTCTTCGCCATCATCGGCGACCCGATCGCGCAGGCGCGTTCGCCGGCGCTGTTCAACGCGCTGTTCGAGGCGCACGGCATCCACGCCGTGATGGTGCCGATGCAGGTGCCCGCGCCGCAGCTGCGCACCGCGATCGACGGTCTCAAGGCGCTCGCCAACCTCGACGGCATCGTCGTCACCGTGCCGCACAAGGTGGCCGTGGTCGAACTGCTCGATGCGCTGGGCCCGGTGGCGGGCCGCGTCGGCGCGGTCAACTGCATGCACCGGCTGCCCGATGGCCGCTGGCACGGCGAGATGTTCGACGGCACCGGCTTCGTCACGGGCCTGCAGCGCGAGGGCCTGGCCGCGGCCGGCCGGCATGTGTTCATGGCGGGCTGTGGCGGCGCGGGCAAGGCCGTGGCGCATGCGCTGGCCGATGCGGGCGTGGCCTCGCTGCAGCTGGTCGACACGCGGCCCGAACTGGTGCGTTCGCTGACCGCCTCGCTGCGCCAACACCATCCGGCGCTGGCGCTGCAGGAAGGCGGCTCGCCCGGGCCCGCGCACGACCTCGTCGTCAATGCGACGCCCTGCGGCATGGCCGCGCAAGACCCGCTGCCCTTCAGCCTCGACCAGGCCGCGCCCGGTGCGGTGGTCGCCGACCTGATCATGAAGCCGGCCATGACGCGGCTGCTCGAGGCGGCCCAGGCACGCGGCCATCGCATCCACGCCGGGCGCCACCTGCTCGAAAGCCAGGTCGCGCTCGTGGCGCGCGCATTCGGCCTCGGCATCTGATGCCGGCGACCTGCCCACCTCCACCGATCACCCTTCACCCAACCCGTTCCAAAGGAGAAATCATGCTGCTGTCACACCATCCCCTCGCCTGCGCGGATACACTGCGCGCGCGCCGCGGCTTCTGCCTCGCCGCACTCGCGTGCCTCGTGCCGCTCGCCGGCACCGCGCACGCGGCCGATTACCCGGCGCGGCCGGTCGAGATCGTCGTGCCCTGGGCGGTGGGCGGCGGCAGCGACGCGGTCGCGCGCGCCTTCGCCGATGCCGCGACGCGGCACTCGGGCCAGTCCTTCATCATCGTCAACCGGCCCGGCGCCTCGGGCTCGATGGGTCACACCGAAGGCGCCAACGCACGTGCCGACGGCTACAAACTCACACTGGTCACGCCCGAGGTCTCGCTGGCCTACCTGCAGGGCATCGGCAAGACGCAGTGGAACGACTTCCAGTACGTGGCCCGCATCAACACCGACCCGATCGCGCTGGTGGTCAAGGCCGACGCGCCATGGCGTACGCTGGAGCAGTTCATGGCGCACGCGCGCAGCAAACCAGGCATGGTCACCGCGTCCAACTCCGGCGTGGGCGCCACCTACCACCTGGCGGCGATCGCGCTCGAGAAGAAGACCGGCGTCTCGTTCAACAACGTGCCCTACATCGGCGCCGGACCGGCGGTGATGGGCCTGCTGAGCGGCCAGGTCGACGCGACCTTCGCCACCACCGGCGAGGTCGGTGTGCACGTCAAGGGCGGCAAGCTGCGCATGCTGGCCGTCATGGCGGAGCAGCGGCTCAAGGCCTTCGACGACGTGCCGACTTTCCGCGAGCGGCAGATTGACCTGCAGCTCGGCACCTGGCGCGCGCTCGCGGCGCCCAAGGCGACACCGCCGCAGGTGATGGCCAGCCTGCGCCAACTGGTCGACAAGGTGGCGCAGGACCCGGCGTATCGCGAGTTCTTCGCACGCCAGTATTTGGGCCTCGTGAACGAGGACAGTGAGCGCTTCCGCGTCGCGCTCGAACGTGACAACGCGTTCTACAGCGAGACCGTCAGCAAGCTCCAGCTCGGGAAATAGGCGCACGCTGCCGTCCCGCACCCGCCGCCCTGCCGTCCCACGCGGGGCGGGCCGTCCGGCCGCACAGCCATGCGCGGCAGACTCCTACAAGGGGCGAATGCGACTTTTGCGCATGATGAGTCCATCACTCTAGAAAGGTGGACATCATGATGAAGGCACGAATCTGGATCGCCGCTGCGGCGGCAACCTCGGTCATGGCGCTGGCGGGCTGCGCGTCGGGTCCCAACCAGAACCTGGGCACCGGCATCGGCGCGCTCGGCGGCGCGGCCGTGGGGCATGCGATCGGCGGCAACACGGGCAGCACGCTCGGCGGCGCGGCCATCGGCGGCGTCATCGGCAACCAGGTGGGCCGTAATGTCGACGAGCGCAACTACTACAACCAGCAGCAGGCGTACCCGCCGGGCACCTACTATCCCAACAACGGCCCGCGCTACTGAGCGGACCGGCATTGAAGAAGCGCGCCACGACGGCGCGCTTTTTTGCGTCGATTCAGGCCTTCGAAGGCAGCGCCGCGCGCGCCTTCTCGGCGCGCGACGCACGCCACGCACCGAAGATCGCAATCACGCCCGGCACGAAGATCAGCGCCCAGATGATCTTGTCGAGGTGCTCGCGCACGAACGGCAGGTTGCCGAAGAAATAACCGGCGCTGACGATGCCGAGCACCCAGATCAGCGCGCCGACCACGTTGTACATGGTGAACTTGGCGCGGTTCATCTCGGCCACGCCGGCCACGAAGGGCGCGAAGGTGCGGATGAACGGCATGAAGCGCGCGAGGATGATCGTGACGCCGCCATAGCGTTCGTAGAACGCATGGGCCTGGTCGAAGGCCTTGCGGTTGAAGAAGCGCGAGTTCTCCCACTTGAACACTTTCGGCCCAAAGTAACGCCCGATGCTGTAGTTGCACTGGTCGCCGAGGATCGCCGCCGCGATGAGAATCACGCAGGCCAGCGGATAACTCATGAACCCCGCGCCGCAGAGGGCCCCGACGATGAAGAGCAGCGAATCGCCGGGCAGAAAAGGCATCACCACCGCGCCCGTCTCCACGAACACGATCAGAAACAGCAGCGCGTAGACCCAGGGGCCGTAGGCGATGACAAAGGCCTCGAGGTGCTTGTCGACGTGAAGGATGAAGTCGACGAGAAAGCTGATGATTTCCATGGTCGCGGATTATCCTTGCTGCACGCCGTCCGGCGTTTCAAGATGAATTCGGAGATCCCACATGACAGGTCGATACATTCGCGTCGCTGCCGCTGACGGCAGCGGCACCTTCCGCGCCTACCTTGCAACGCCCGAGGCGGGCAGCGGCCCCGGCCTCGTGATCGCACAGGAGATCTTCGGCATCAACTACACGATGCGCGAGGTGGCCGACTACTACGCCGAGGAAGGCTACGTGGCCCTGGTGCCGGACCTGTTCTGGCGCCAGGAGCCCGACGTGGAACTCGGCTACACCGAAGCCGACTGGCAGCGCGCCTTCGGCTTCTACCAGGGCTTCGACGAGGCCAAGGGCATGGAAGACATCCAGTCCACCCTCGACGCCCTGCGCGCGCTGCCCGAAGTGGACGGCGGCAAGGCCGGCGTGCTCGGCTTCTGCCTCGGCGGCAAGCTCGCCTACCTTGCGGCCTGCCGCACCGATGCGGACGTGGCGGTGGGCTATTACGGCGTGGGCATCGACGCCGCGCTCGACGAGGCCGAGCGCATCCGGCGCCCGCTGATGCTGCACATCGCCGAGCTCGACAAGTTCTGCCCGCCCGAGGCGCGCGAACGCATCGTGCAGGCCCTCACCGGGCGCCCCGGCGTGACGCTGCATGTCTATCCGGGCGTGGACCACGCCTTCGCGCGCAAGGGCGGCGAGCATTTTCACAAGCCCTCGGCGCTCATGGCGCACGAGCGCAGCATCGCGGCGTTGAAGGCCGCGATCGGCCCGCACTACGACCTCTCGGCGCTCTGGGACAAGCATTGCGAATACGAGTTCGGTACGCGCAACGTCGACCACACCATGTCGACCATGGTGGCCGAGCCCTATGTCAACCACATTCCCACCATGACCGGCGGCGTGGGCTACAAGGCGCTGCACGCCTTCTACAGCAACCACTTCGTCAACAGCAATCCGCCCGACACCACGCTGACCTCGATCTCGCGCACCGTCGGTGCCACGCAGGTGGTCGACGAGCTGCTGTTCAGCTTCACCCACACCACCGAGATCCCGTGGATGCTGCCGGGCGTGGCGCCCACGGCGCGGCGCGTCGAGGTGCCGCTGCTGGCCGTCATCAAGTTCCGCGGCAACAAGCTGTATCACGAGCACATCTACTGGGACCAGGCCAGCGTGCTGGTGCAGGTCGGCCTGCTCGACCCTGCGCTGCTGCCGGTGGCGGGCGTCGAGACGGCGCGCAAGCTGCTCGACGAGACGCTGCCGTCGAACGCGCTGCTGGCGCGGCGCTAAGGGCATCGCGAGGCCGCCGATGGGGTGCGCGGCGGCGCTTCTAGAATGCCGCTCGTGAGTGCCCTTCCCACTTCCATTTCCCCTGCTTCTTCCGAACGCCGGCCGATCCGCGAGCTTCCCGACGAGCTGATCAGCCAGATCGCCGCCGGGGAGGTCGTCGAGCGCCCGGCCTCGGTGGTGCGCGAGCTGCTCGACAACGCGCTCGATGCCGGCGCACGCCAGGTCACGGTGCGGCTGGCCTCGGGCGGCGTGCGGCTGATCTCGGTCGAGGACGACGGCCTGGGCATTCCGCGCGAAGAACTCACGGTGGCGCTGCGGCGCCACGCCACGAGCAAGATCGCGAGCCTGAACGACCTGGAGACGGTCGGCACCATGGGCTTTCGCGGCGAAGCGCTGGCGGCCATCAACGCCATTGCCGATCTCAGCATCCTGTCGCGCTTTGCGGGCACCGATGGCGCCTTCGCGCTCGACGGCCGCACCGGCGAGCTGCGGCCGGTGGCGCGCGCTGTGGGCACCACGGTCGAGGTGCGCGAGCTCTTCTTCGCCACCCCCGCGCGCCGCAAGTTCCTCAAGACCGATGCCACCGAACTCGCGCACTGCATCGATGCGGTGCGGCGCCATGCGCTGGCCCGCCCCGAGGTCGGTTTCTCGGTCTGGCACGACGGCAAGCTCGTCGAGCAGTGGCGTGCGGCCGAGCGCCGCGAGCAGCGGCTCGCCGATGCGCTGAGCGACGACTTCGTCGCGCAGAGCGTGGCGGTCGAGCACGTCGGCGGCGCGGTGCGCGTGGTCGGCCGCGCCGGCATTCCCGATGCGGCGCGCTCGCGCGCCGACCAGCAGTTCTTCTACGTCAACGGCCGCTACGTGCGCGACAAGGTGCTGTCGCACGCGGTGCGCAGCGCCTACGAAGACGTGCTGCACGGCCAGCGCCAGCCGGTGTACGTGCTGTACCTCGAGATCGATCCCGCGCGCGTCGACGTGAACGTGCATCCGACCAAGATCGAGGTGCGCTTTCGCGACGGGCGCGAGGTGCACCAGGCCGTGCGCCACGCGCTCGAAGACGCGCTCGCCGCGCCGCGCGCGGGCGATGCCGCCGCAGCATCGGCCGCGGCGCCCGTCACCCCGTTCTTCCTGAAGCAGGCGGTCCCCGCCAGCGGCGAGAACTGGACCCAGCCGGCCATCAATTTCAGGGCCGCCGAGCGCGGTGCCGGCGACTTCGAGGCCATGTGGCCGCTGCGCACCGGCAGCGACGGCGCGGCGCCCGCAGTGCCGTTCCGCGCTCCGACCGGGCTGCCGGCAGCGCCCGAAGCGCCGGCCGCCCGCACCGACGAGGCCTGGCCGCTGGGTCGCGCGCTCGCGCAGCTGCAGGGCATCTACATCCTGGCCGAGAACAGCCAGGGGCTGGTAGTGGTCGACATGCATGCGGCGCACGAGCGGATCGTCTACGAGCGCCTCAAGTCGCAGCTCGACGGCGCCGCCATCACGAGCCAGCCGCTGCTGATTCCGGCCACCTTCTCGGCCACGCCGCAGGAAGTGGCGACCGCCGAGGCCTGCGCCGCGGTACTGCCCACGCTGGGCCTCGAGATCACGCCGTTTTCGCCACGCACCTTGGCGGTGCGCGCGGTGCCCGGAACGCTGGCGGACGGCGACCCGGTCGAGCTCGCGCGCAGCGTGCTCGCCGAACTGGCCCAGCACGACGCCAGCACCGTGGTGCAGCGGGCGCAGAACGAACTGCTCTCGACCATGGCCTGCCACGGCGCGGTGCGCGCCAACCGCAAGCTCACGATCGACGAGATGAACGCCCTGCTGCGCCAGATGGAGGCCACCGAGCGCTCCGACCAGTGCAACCACGGCCGGCCGACCTGGCGCCAGCTGTCGATCCGCGAGCTCGACGCGCTGTTCATGCGCGGCCGATAGGGTTTGTTACAGATTGTTGAGGGTTTTTCCGGAGATTTCGCGGTCATCCGCCGCCCGGGCACGGGCGTTGCATGTGAGGACCAAAGTGTCGATGAACGCTTTGGCAGGGGGAGGCCTGGAACGCAGTGTCGGCGTGTTCCAGGAAGAAAGTACATGAACTTTCCGCCGGCTTCGTTGTCTGTCCCTTGCCCATGAAACGCTGGTCCCTGTTTGCCTCCGTTCTTTCGCTGTGCGCCCTGCTGGGCGCCGGCTGCGCCTCCTTCGACGAACAACAACGCGAATGGATCTTCCAACCCAGCGACCGCAGCTGGGGCAACAGCGCCAGCATGACCTCCGGCATGCAGGACGTGTGGATCGACTTCCAGTCGTCCATCACCGGCGAACCCGCGCGGCTGCACGGCCTCTGGCTCGGCGGCGAACCCGAGACCACCGACCGCCCCGTTATGCTCTACCTGCATGGCGCGCGCTACAACGTGGCCGGCTCGGCGCCACGCATCCAGCGCATGCATGAACTGGGCTTCTCGGTGCTCGCGATCGACTACCGCGGCTTCGGCAAGAGCACCAAGGGCCTGCCGTCCGAGGAATCCGCACGCGAGGACGCGCGCGCGGCCTGGACCTGGCTCGCCGCACGCCATCCGAAGCAGCACCGCTACATCTTCGGCCACTCGCTCGGCGGCGCGATCGGCATCGACCTCGCCTCGCGCGTCGGCGACGAGAGCGGCACCGTGGTCGAGAGCACCTTCACCTCGATCGCCGACGTGGTGAGCAGCTTCAAGTGGGGCTGGCTGCCCTTCGGCCCCTTCATCACGCAGCGCTTCGAGGCCATCAACAAGGTCCGCGACATCGGCGCGCCGCTGCTGGTGGTGCACGGCACCGCCGACAGCCTCATCAACCCCACGCTCGGCCGCAAGCTCTACGAAGCGGCCACCGTGCCCAAGCTGTTCGTGCTGGTCGAAGGCGGCTCGCACCACAACACCAACTCGATCGGCGAGTCGCAGTACCGCGCGGCGCTCACGCAGCTGTTCCGCATGAACCCCGAAGCCACTTTCGCGCGTGCGCCGCGGCCGCAGCCGGTGCTGCCGCCCGCGCAGCACATCGATGCCGGCGGCGCGCAGCCCGAGGTCCAGACCAAGGCGCCGCAGCAGGCGGGCGCGCAGGCGATCTGACAAGCGGCAGGCGCTGCCCTGCCGCGGCACCGCGGCTTTCGTTGTTTGCTACCCTCGGGCGCTTATGCCGCCCTCCGACGCCGCCTCCGGCCGCCCCGAACCCCTGAACTACATCGCGCTGGCCGGGCCCACGGCATCGGGCAAGACCGCCGCCGCGCTCGCGCTGGCGCGCCGGCTGCCGGTGGAGATCGTCAGCGTCGACTCGGCGCTGGTCTACCGCGGCATGGACATCGGCACCGCGAAACCGAGCGGCGACGAACTGCGCGCCGTGCCGCACCACCTGATCGACATCCTCGATGCGGCCGAGCGCTACAGCGCCGCCGCCTTCGTCGCGGACGCCGCCCGGCGCATCGGCGAGATCCGCGCGCGCGGCGCGCTGCCGCTGCTGGTCGGCGGCACGATGCTCTACTTCAAGGCGCTGTTCGACGGCATCGATGCAATGCCCGCGGCCGACCCCGGCGTGCGCGCGCGCATCGACGCCGAAGCCGCCGCACTCGGTTGGCCCGCCATGCATGCGCGGCTCGCCACTGTCGATCCCGCCACCGCCGCGCGCCTGGCGCCGCAAGACAGCCAGCGCATCCAGCGCGCGCTCGAAGTCTGGGAAAGCAGCGGCCAGCCGCTGTCGGCCTTTCATGCGGGCGCGCAGAAGACGGCAACGCCCGCGGCCGCGGGCGGACGTCTGTTCTCGCTCGAACCCACCGACCGCGGCTGGCTGCACGCCCGCATCGCCGAGCGCTTCGACGCGATGCTGGCCGCGGGCTTCCTCGACGAGGTGCGCGCGCTGCGCGCGCGCGGCGATCTCTCGCCCGACCTGCCCTCGATGCGCTGCGTCGGCTATCGCCAGGCCTGGGAAATGTTCGATGCCCTCGATGCGGCCGGCCAGGCCGCGCCCGATGCCGCCGCCATGCAGGCGCTGCGCGAGCGCGGCATCGCGGCCACGCGCCAGCTCGCCAAGCGGCAGATCACCTGGCTGCGCAGCATGCCGCAGCGCACCGTGATCGCCTGCGATGCACCGGGTGCGACCGAGGCGGCCGTGCAAGCCATGGAGAAGGCGCTCGATTCATGACATTGCGCATCGACGACCTCGGCAAGCGCTACGGCGACGTGGCCGTCTTCGAACATGTGACGCTGACCATCGCGCCCGGCGAGTTCGTCGCGATCGTCGGCGAGTCGGGTGTCGGCAAGTCGACGCTGCTCAACTGCATGGCCGGCCTCGACCACTGGGACACCGGCACGGTGCGGCACGGCGAGACCGATATCGGCGCGCTCGACGGCGAAGCCTGCGCGTTGTGGCGCCGCAAGCACGTGGGCTTCGTGTTCCAGGCCTTCCATGTGCTGCCGCACCTGGACGTGGCGCAGAACGTGGCGCTGCCGCTGATGCTGCTGGGTGCGCATGACGAAAGCCGCGTCGCGCGGATGCTCGAGGCGGTCGGCCTCGCAGGCATGGGCGCGCGGCTGCCGCAGACGCTGTCGGGCGGCCAGCTGCAGCGCGTGGCGATCGCACGCGCGCTGGTGCACCGCCCCGCGCTGCTGCTGGCCGACGAGCCCACGGGCAACCTCGACCCGACCACCGCGGCCATGGTGATGGAAGTGCTCGTGGCGCAGACGCGCGAGCATGGCGCCTCGCTGGTGCTGGTCACGCATTCGGAAAGCGCCGCGGCGCGCGCCGACCGCCTGCTGCACCTGACCGCCGGCGGCATTCGCGCCTGAGCCTGAAGAAGTTCAGCCCGCGATCAGCGACGCGAAGCGCGCCAGGTCGACATTGCCGCCGCTCACCACGATGCCCACGCGCTGCCCTTCGATGGCCTTGCCCGCAGCGATGGCGCCCGCAAACGCGAGGCAGCCGGTCGGCTCCACCACCATCTTCATGCGCTCGGCGAAGAAGCGCATCGCCTCGACCAGCTGCGCGTCGGTCACGGTGAGGATGTCGTCCACGTCGCGGCGGATGATGGCGAAGGTGTATTCGCCGAGGTGCTGCGTCTGCGCGCCGTCGGCAATGGTGCGCGGCGTCTCGATGTGCACGATGCGGCCCGCGCGAAACGACTGCTGCCCGTCGTTGCCGGCCTCGGGCTCGACGCCGTAGACCTTGCAGCCCGGCGCCAGCGCGCGCGCCGCGAGCGCCGAGCCCGACAACAGCCCGCCGCCGCCGAGGCAGACGAAGAGCTGGTCGAGCGGCCCGCTCTCCTCGATCAGTTCCTTCACCGCGGTGCCCTGGCCCGCGAGCACGTCGGGGTGGTCGTAGGGCGGGATCATCGTCATGCCGCGTTCCGCGGCAAGGCGCTTCGTCAGCGCCTCGCGGTCTTCGGTGAAGCGGTCGTAGCTCACCACCTCGGCACCGTAGCCGCGCGTGGCCGCGACCTTGGCAGCAGGTGCGTCGGCAGGCATCACGATCACGGCCGGCATCGACAGCAGCCGCGCCGACAGCGCGATCGCCTGCGCATGGTTGCCCGACGAGAACGCGATCACGCCGCCCTTGCGCTGGGCCGCGTCGAACTTCGACAACGCGTTGAAGGCGCCGCGGAACTTGAAGGCGCCCATGCGCTGGAAGTTCTCGCACTTGAAGAAGAAGCTGGCGCCCCAGCGTTCGTCGGCCGTGCGCGAACGCAGCACGGGCGTGCGATGGGCATGGCCTTCGAGCCGCGCGGCCGCGGCGGTGACGTCGTCGTAGGTGGGAAGTGGCTGCATGCGCGCAGCTTAGCCGGTTGCATTTTCTTTCAGCCGGGATGGGTGGAAACCCGCTGGGCGAGGCCATGCCGGGCTCTGTACTCTGTATACAGACTTCAAGAATCTTCCATCGCCCATGCCCGCCCAGCTCGTCAGCATCGAAGCCGCGCCCGACCTCGTCGACCAGGTGTATCGCGCCCTGCTCGGCGCCATCAGCAGCGGCGAACTCACGCCCGGCGAGCGGCTTACGCAGGAAGACATCGCCCAGCGGCTCGCGGTGTCGCGACAACCGGTGCTGCAGGCGCTGCGCCTGCTCAAGAAGGACGGCTTCGTGCACGACGCACCGGGACGCGGCGTGCTCGTGGCGCCGCTCGATGCCGAGTGGACGAAGAAGGTCTACCAGGTGCGCGGCGCGCTCGACGTGCTGGCCGCCCGGCTCGCGGCGGGCGAACGCTTCGTCATCGACCCGAAGCTCATGCAGCGCGGACGCCGCGCGGCGCGCGGGCGCAACGTCGAGGCCATGATCGATGCCGACATGGCCTTTCACCAGGCCATCTATGACGCCTCGGGCAATCCGCTGATCGGCCAGAGCGCCGGGCAGCACTGGCGCCACCTGCGCCGCGCGATGGGCGCGGTGCTGCAGGCCGAGCCGCAGCGCGAGTCGCTCTGGGACGAGCACGAAGCCATCGCCGCGGCCATCGCCGAGGGCGATGCCGACCTGGCCGCGCGCCTGAGCGAAGCGCACGTGGCCGAGGCGAGCAAGGCGCTCGGCCGCCGGCTCGCCGAACAGCTCGCGCGCAGCGAAGCCGCCGCGCGACCTTCCTGAAAACCACCCCCCAAGGAGACACCGCATGAAGCTGACCCCCGAGCAACGCGCGCAGTTCGAGCGCGAGGGCTACCTGTTCTTTCCCGGCCACTTCTCGCCCGAGGAAACCAGGGTGCTGACCGACGCCGTGCCCGAGCTCTACAGCCGGCGCGAGGCCTTCAACGTGCGCGAGAAGGGATCGGACGCGGTGCGCACCAATTTCGCGGCCCATATGTACAGCGAGCCGTTCGCCAGGCTCGCGCGCCATCCGCGCATGGTCGGCCCGGTGCGCGATCTCTTCGAGGAGGAGGTCTACATGCACCAGTTCAAGATCAACGGCAAGATGGCCTTCGAGGGCGACGTGTGGCAATGGCACCAGGACTACGGCACCTGGCTCAACGACGACCTGATGCCCACCGAGCGCGCGATGAATGTCGCGATCTTTCTCGACGAGGTGACCGAGCACAACGGGCCGCTGATGTTCATCCCGGGCAGCCACCAGAAGGGCGTGGTCGATGCGAAGCACGACCTCACGACGACGAGCTATCCGCTCTGGACCGTCGACAACGACCTGATCCGGCAGCTGGTCGAGCGCGCCGGCGGCAAGCAGGGCGGCATCGTCTCGCCCAAGGGGCCGGCCGGTTCGATGATCCTGTTCCACAGCTGCCTGGTGCATGCCTCGGGCAGCAACCTGTCGCCGTTCAACCGGGTGGCGGTGTACCTGAGCCTGTGCGCGGTCGGCAACCACATCCGCCGCCACAAGCGGCCCGAGTACATCGCGCACCGCGACTTCACGCCCATCGAGATGCTGCCCGACGACTGCCTGCTCAAGCCCTACCCGGTCGACCTGCCCTGGAAGGACGGCCTGCCCCAGAGCGCGCTCGAGACCTCGCTCGACGTGCGCGAAACCGCGGAGGCCTGACGCCATGAGCCTTTACGCCCGCCTGCAGCAGCGTGCCGCCGAAGGCCGCCCGATCCGCATCGGCCTGATCGGCGCCGGCAAGTTCGGTTCGATGTACCTGGCGCAGATTCCGCGCACCCCCGGCGTGCAGCTGGTGGCCATTGCCGACCTTTCGCCCGCCGCGGCGCGCGCCAATCTCGCGCGCGTCGGCTGGCAGGCCGAACGCGCCGCCGCGGGCTCGGTGCAGGAAGCCATCAAGACCGGCAGCACCTGGGTCACCGACGACTGGCAGGCGGTCACGCGCGAGCCTTCGATCGACATCGTGGTCGAGTGCACCGGCCACCCGGTCGCCGCGGTCGACCACTGCCTCGACGCGTTCGCGCATGGCAAGCACGTGGTCAACGTGACGGTCGAGGCCGACGCCTTCTGCGGCCCGCTGCTCGCGCGCCGCGCGCAGCAGGCCGGCGTGGTGTATTCGCTCGCCTTCGGCGACCAGCCCGCACTGATCTGCGACCTGGTGGACTGGGCGCGCACCTGCGGCTTTCCCGTGGTGGCGGCCGGGCGCGGCCACAAGTGGCTGCCGCACTTCAGCGAATCGACGCCCGAGACGGTCTGGGGAAACTACGGCCTCACGCCCGAACAGGCGCAGCGCGGCGGGCTCAACCCAAAGATGTTCAACAGCTTCCTCGACGGCTCCAAGCCCTCGATCGAAAGCTCGGCCGTGGCCAATGCCACCGGCCTCGGCGTGCCCTCGGACGGCCTGCTCTATCCGCCCGCGAGCGTGGAAGACATCCCCTTCGTCACGCGGCCGAAGAGCGAAGGCGGCGTGCTCGAGCGCAAGGGCATGGTCGAGGTGGTCTCCTCGCTCGAAGCCGACGGCCGGCGCATTCCCTACGACATCCGCATGGGCGTGTGGGTCACCGTCGAGGCCGAGACCGACTACATCAAGAACTGCTTCGAGGAATACAACGCCCACACCGACCCGAGCGGACGCTACTTCACGCTCTACAAGCGCTGGCACCTGATCGGTCTCGAAGTGGGCATGTCGGTGGCCAGCGTGGCCTTGCGCGGCGAGGCCACGGGCGTGGCCACCTGCTGGAACGCCGACGTGGTCGCCACCGCCAAGCGCGACCTCGCGCCCGGCGAGATGCTCGACGGCGAAGGTGGCTACACCGTCTGGGGCAAGCTGCTGCCGGCCGAACGTACGCTGCGCCTCGGCGGGTTGCCGCTCGGCCTCGCGCACGACGTGAAGGTGGTGCGCCCGGTCAAGAAAGGCCAGAGCCTCTGCTGGGCCGACGTGGCGATCGACACCACCACCGCCGCCTACCGGCTGCGCAACGAGCTCGAGGCGATGTTCGCGCCTGCTGATCAGGCCCGGGCGGCGTAGGCGCGGGGCGACACGCTTTCCCGGGCGATCGGCCTTGCGCCTCGGGTGCGGCAGTCGAAGAATGGCGCAGAGCGATCCGCCGGGTCGCTTTTGGAGGAAGCAGCATGCAGCCTGAATCCGCCACGGCCGCCCGCCAGTTCCACGGCCGGCTGCTCGCGACCCTTGCCGTTCGCACCCACGACATTGCCGGTGCCGAGAACGCGCTGGCCGAAGCGTTCGCACGCGCGCTCGAGCGCTGGCCGCTCGACGGCGTGCCCGAGCGGCCCGATGCGTGGCTGCTCCGCCTGGCACGCAACCGCCGGCTCGACGCCTGGCGCCACACGCGGTCGCAGGACGAAGCCACGCGCGCGCTGCTGCTCCTGGCCGGCGAGATGGACACCGCCGAGGCCGAGCACCGCGACCTGCCCGACGAGCGGCTGCGGCTGCTGTTCGCCTGCGCGCATCCCGCAGTCGATGCGCCCGCACGCACCGCGCTGATGCTGCAGGCCTTGCTCGGCATCGGCACCGCGCGCATGGCCGGCGTGTTCCTTGTCGCCCCGGCCACGCTGGCGCAGCGGCTGGCGCGCGCGAAGGCGCAGCTGCGCAGCACCGCCGGCGCATTCGAACTGCCGCCGCCACGCGAACTGCCGCAGCGGCTGCAGGACGTGCTCGACGCCATCTACGCCGCCTACGGCAGCGGCTGGGACGACGTCGACGGCGCCGATGCGCGGCCCGCCGGGCTCACGGCCGAAGCCATCGAACTGGGACGCATCCTCTGCGGCCTTCTGCCCGGCGAACCCGAGCCGCTGGGCCTGCTCGCCTTGATGCTGTTCTGCGAAAGCCGGGCCGGCGCGCGCCGCAGCGAGGGCGGCGCCTACGTGCCGCTCGACCAGCAGGACACGGCACGCTGGAACCCCGACCTGCTCGCCGAGGCCGAGCACAGCCTGCGCGGCGCATCGGCCCTGCAGCGCCCCGGTGCCTACCAGCTCGAGGCCGCCATCCAGTCGGCCCATTGCGAGCGCCGCGTCGGCGCGCTGGTGTCGGCCGAGGCGCTGGTGTCGCTCTACGAAAGCCTGCTGGCGCTCCGGCTCGGCATCGGTGCACAGGTGAGCCTGGCCTGTGCGCTCGCGAAGGCGCGCGGGCCCGAGGCCGGCCTGCGTGCGCTCGACGCGCTGACCGCCGACGACGTCGCGCAGTACCAGCCTTTCTGGGCCGCGCGCGCGCACCTGCTCGCGGCCGGCGGCGCGCGGGCGGCCGCGCGGCAGGCCTGCGAACGCGCGATCGGACTCAGCGCGGACGCGGCGGTGCGGGCCTACCTGGGCGGGCTGGCCGAGCGGCTGTGAACGGGCATCGGCCTACTCGCGCGCCGCCGCGTCCGTCACGCGCCGCGCCGTGATCTCGCTGCCGCCCTGCGCGAGCGTCACGCCGACGATCGCGCCGGCCTCGCGCTTGAACACGAGCTGCGCGCCGATCTCGCCCACGACGAAGCGATCACGGCCCACGGGCTTGAGCGGGTTGTAGCCGCGCCCGCTCTCGCGCACCAGGAGGCGGCCGCCGCGCACGGTGAATTCGAGCGACTTGCCCGGGCTGACGCGGTAGTCGCCACGGTATTGCGCGAGCGCCGCGGCATCGACGGGCACCTCGTCGGCCGCCACCGGATAGCGGCTCTTGCCGATCGCGAGCATCACGCGCTGCAGCGGGGCGCGCGTGTTGCTGGCAAGCAGGATCATGGCCTCGCCGGTGTCGGGCGCCAGCATCCACAGCGTGCGGTAGCCCTCGGTGACGCCCGCGTGGTAGTAGGTGCGGCGCTCGCCGTCGCGCCCGCGCACCATCACCGCGTAGCCGATCTCGGCACCCTCGTAGCGTGCCAGCGGCGTGAGCAGGCGCTCGGCGGCCGGGCCCAGCGGACCGCGCGCGCCCGCCAGGATCGCGCGGCTGAAGCGCAGCATGTCGGCCGCGGTCGAGCGCAGCGCGGCCACGGGCGCATAGGCCTTCATGTCGAGCAGCGGCCGCCGCCGGTCGCCCGCGAAGGCCGGCGCCATGCGCGACGCCTTGTCGCCGAGCAGCACCACGGTGTCGTTCATGCCCAATGGCTCGGTGATGCGCGCGCGCACCAGCTCGCCCCAGGTGGTCTGGTAGCGCTCGGCCACCAACTGGCCGACCAGCGCCATGCCAAGGTTGCTGTAACTGGCCGCGCAGGGCGGCGCCGGACCGGTGAGCGTGATGCGCGCCAGCGATTCGTAGAGCGCCTGTCGTTCGAGCGCACGCATCTGCGACGCGAGCGCCGGGCCGCGCGCCACGCCGTCGGCCATCACCGGCATGCAGCCGGTGTGCGTGACCAGCTGGCGCAGCGTGATCGAAGCGAGCGCGGGCGGCAGCGGCGCGACCTTGCCCGCGAGCAGCCGGCCCAGGTTGTCGTCGAGCCGGAGGTCGCCGCGCTCCACGGCCTGCGCGAGCAGCAGGCCGGTGAACACCTTGGTGACCGAGCCGATCTCGAACATCGGCTGCTCCGCGCCGTCGGCCGGCACCGGACGCGGCCCGTCGGGCGCGGGATTGTGGGCCGCGCCGTAGCGTGCCACGCCGCCATGCAGCAGGCCGACCACGACCGTGCCGCGCTCGGTGCCCAGCGCGGTGCGCGCGATCAGGGCCGGGTCGCTCGCGAGCGACAGCGGCGCCGCGTCCGCTTCGGGGCCGGACGGCACCAGCTGCGCGGCGGCGCCGGCGGCGAACAGCAGCGGCAATGCGGCCAGCAGCGCGGCCAGCACGCGGCGGTGCGCGGAGATGCAACTCATCGTCGATTTCCCGGACATGGACAGGTTGCGCATGGTGCCACGCGTTCGGCGCGCCCGGCGCCCCGCCACAATGGCCCCATGCACGCCTTGCTCACCACCTTTTCATGGCAGGAACTCCGCCACCACCCCTGGCGCAATGCGGCCGCGGTGCTGGCGGTGATGCTCGGCGTGGCGCTCGCGTTCTCGGTGCAGCTGATCAATGCCTCGGCGCTCGACGAGTTCTCGAGCGCGGTGCGCGCGGTCAACGGCCAGCCCGACCTCGAAGTGCGCGCGGTGCAGGGCCGCATCGACGAGGCCGTGTTCCCGCGGCTCGCGCAGCATCCGCAGGTGGTGCTCGCCAGCCCCGTGCTCGAGATCCAGGCCCTCGCGCTCGCGGGCGAGCGCCAGGTTCCGCTGCGCGTGGTCGGTGTCGACGCGCTCGCGCTTCCCACCATCGCGCCGGCGCTGATGCCGCAGCCGCATGCGGAGGCGTCGCGCTTCGCGATGCTTGCGCCGGGCCATGTGTTTCTCAATGCGGCGGCGCGCAGTGCGCTGGGGCTTCCCCCAGAGGCCGCCGAGGGTGCTACCGAGACCGTTCGGCTGCGCGACGGCGGCGGCGCCTGGCGCCCGCTTGAAGTCGCGGGCAACGTCGCGGCCGGCGGCGCCGCGATCGCGGTGATGGACATCGGGGCCGCGCAGGACCTGTTCGAGCGTCTCGGCCAGCTCAGCCGCATCGACCTGCGGCTCGCGCCCGGCACCGACCAGGCCGCGTTCACCGCGTCGCTCACCCGGTTGCCGGGCTGGCCCGCGGGCCTGCAGTTCGCCGAGCCCGGCGATGCAGCCGAGCGCGTGAGCAATCTCTCGCGCGCCTACCGCGTCAACCTCACGGTGCTGGCGCTGGTGGCGCTGTTCACGGGCGCGTTCCTGGTGTTCTCGGTGCTGGCGCTCAGCGTCGCCAAGCGCGCGCAGCAGTTCGCGCTGCTCGGCGTGCTGGGCCTGACGCCGCGCGAGCGGCTGCGCCTGGTGCTGGCCGAATCGCTGCTGCTGGGCATCGTCGGCAGCGTGGCCGGCCTCGCACTCGGCACCGCGCTCGCCGCGTTCGCGCTGCGGGTGCTCGGCGGCGACCTGGGCGGCGGGTACTTCGAGGGCGTGGCGCCGACGCTGCATTGGAACAGCAGCGCGGCATTGCTCTACGGCGCGCTGGGCGTGGCCGCGGCGCTCGCGGGTGGCTGGTGGCCCGCGCGCGCAGCCCAGGCGCTGCCCGAGGCGCAGACGCTCAAGGGCCTGGGCGCCGCGCCCACGCAAGGCCACAGCCAATGGCTCGCGCTCGGCCTGATCGCGGCGGGCGCGCTGCTGGCCAACATGCCGGCCATCGGCGGCATTCCGGTGGCGGCCTATATGTCGGTCGGCTGCCTGCTGGTGGGCGGCATCACCGCCCTGCCCTGGTTCGTCGCGCTGCTCTACGACCGGCTGGCGCCGATGTTCGCGCACCGATTGCTGCCGATGCTGGCCATCGAGCGCGCGCGCCGCATGCGCGGCACCGCGGCGGTGGCCGTGAGCGGCGTGGTCGCGAGCCTGAGCCTCGCGGTTGCGCTCACGGTGATGGTCGCGAGCTTCCGCGATTCGGTGACCCAGTGGCTCGACGTGGTGCTGCCGGCCGACCTGTACCTGCGGGCGCCCTCGGGCGGCGGCAGCGGCAGCGGCAGCAGCGACACCGCGGCCTTCTCGCCGGCCTTCGTGCAGGCGCTCGGCCAGTTGCCGGGCGTGGCACGCACCGGCACGCTGCGCACCCGTTCGCTGCAGCTCGATCCCGCGCAGCCCGCGGTCACGCTGATCTCGCGCAGCCTCGAGGGCGGCCCGGCCCAGGCGCTGCCGCTCACGGGGCCGGCGCTGCCGGTGCCGCCTGGGCAGGTCGGCATCTACGTGAGCGAGCCGATGCTCGAACTGCATGGCGCGAAGCCCGGCGCGACGTATGCGCCGCTCGCCGCGGCGCTCGGCCGCGCGGGCGCGCCGGCGCCGCCGCCGTTCTTCGTTGCGGGCGTGTGGCGCGACTATGCGCGCCAGTTCGGCGCCATCGCGATGGACGCGCGCGACTTCGAACGGCTCACCGGCGAGCGCGAGGTCAGCGACGTGTCGCTGTGGCTCGCGCCCGGCGCTTCGGAGGCCGCGGTGCAGGCGGCGGTGCGCGCGCTGGCTTCGCGCCATGGCGCAGCGCCCGATGCGGCCATCGAGATCTCGTCGGTGGGCCAGATCCGCGCCACGTCGCTGCGCATCTTCGACCGCAGCTTCGCGGTCACCTACTGGCTGCAGGCCGTGGCGATCGCGATCGGCCTGTTCGGCATCGCCGCGAGCTTCAGCGCCCAGGTGCTGGCGCGGCGCAAGGAGTTCGGCCTGCTCGCGCACCTGGGCTTCACGCGGCGCCAGGTGCTCGCGGTGGTGGCGGGCGAAGGCGCGGCCTGGACCGCGATCGGCGCGGCGGCGGGGCTGGGTCTCGGGCTCGCGGTGTCGGTGGTGCTGGTGAAGGTGGTCAACCCGCAGAGCTTCCACTGGACCATGGACCTGCTGGTGCCCTGGACGCGGCTCGCGGCGCTGTGCGCGGCAGTGGTGGCCGCCGGCACCGTCACGGCCTGGCTCGCGGGCCGCGCCGCCGCTGGCACCGACGCGGTGCTGGCGGTGAAGGAAGACTGGTAGCCGCTCAGCGCGCCGGCAGCAGCTGGATGCGCTCGACCGTTTCCTTCTCGACCGCGCCGCGGCTGTAGAGCAGCGGCACGTACTTGCCTTCGAGCCAGAGCGGCGCGAGGTCGCGGTAGTTCGGGCTTGCGGGGTTGCCCGACTGGCCCGGCGTGTTGATGGCACGCGAGGCGTCCCAGTTGCCGACGTCGAGCACCATGCGGAACGATGCGCCCGACGTGAGCTTGTAGTCGCTCGCGCGGTAGCTCGCGGCCATCGGCGTGAACGCCGAGCCCGACATCGGCCAGTCGCCCACTTCGAGCTTGCTGCGCGTGGCCGCATCGACCACGGCGCCGAGCGGATGGCGGAACTCGGCGCGGTGCAGCGCGCCCCACTTCCAGGCCGCGGGATCGGGGCCGAGTTTGGCCGACAGCTCCTGCATGGCCGCGGGCAGCGTCTCGAGCAGCAGCGCGTCGCGCTGCGCGGTGCTGACCCAGCCTGATGGGTTCTCGAGCAGCAGGATCATGCGCGTGTTGTCGCCGGGCGCGGCCAGCGCGGCGCCGGCCTCGCCCGCGCCGGCCTTGAGCACCGCGGCACGCAGCGGCTTGCTGCTCCACACCTCGTAGAGCGCGGCGGCCGCGCTGTCGCGGTGCATGGTGCCATCCCAGGCCTGCAGCATGCGCAGCGCGGCGGCCGTTGGCGCATCGCTGCTGCGTAGCGGTGCGAGCAGCTTCAGCAGCCGCTGCGCGGGCGTCGCGACGATGTCGTTCTGCATGCGCTCGGAGTCCTCGAGCGTGAAGCGCGAACCGGCCGCCGCCTTGGCCGCGAACAGTTCCTTGAGCCGCCGCGCGCGGGCCGCATCGCTCCATTCGTAGCCCACGCCCTTCTTCGCGGCCGGATGGTCGGGCGGGATGTTGTTCTCGTTGGCGGTCACGACGTAGCCGCGCGCGGGGTTGAGCTCGAACGGCAGCTCGTCGCCATTGCGGAAGCCCGACCATTCGTAGCGGCCGTCGCCCGGCACCGGCATCAGCCCGTCCCAGTTGGGCCGGATCGGCGTGAGGCCGCCGGGAATCCAGCCGACGTTGCCGCTGGTGTCGGCATACACCTGGTTCTCGCCCGGCGCGCCCCAGCGGTTCATGGCCGCGCGGAACTGGTCCCAGTTGCGCGCGCGCATGTAGTCCATGGACCCGAAGTACGGCGCCATGCCGGGCTCGAGCCAGGCCGCGCGCAGCGCGTAGGCACGCTGCTTGCCGGGCTCGGCCAGCAGCACCGGGCCGTGGCGCGTGAAGCTGTTGACCAGCTCGCGCGGCGCGGCCTCGCCCTTCACCTCGATGCGCTCGGTCACGCGCAGCATCGGCTCCCAGCGGCCCTGGTAGCGGTACTCGTCGGGGTTGGCCGGGTTGAGCTCGTAGACGTAGAGGTCTTCCTGGTCCATGTAGAAGCGCGTGAGGCCAAAGGCGATGGTGCCGTTGTGGCCGATCGACAGGCCCGGCAGGAACGGCTCGCCCGCGCCGATCGCGTCCATGCCGGGCGCGCTCAGGTGCGTCATGTAGCGCAGGCTCGGCGCGCCATGCGCGCGGTGCGGATCGTTGGCAAGGATCGGGCGGCCGGTCGACGTGAGCGTCGGCGCGATCACCCAGTTGTTGCTGCCGTAGCCGGCGGTCGGGTCGCCTGCGGCCGCGTCGGCGTCGCTGCCGGCGGGCGCCACGGCCGCCACCGACGGCGCGAGCGGCGTGTTGGCCTTGGTGAACTGCGGCGAGGCGGTGGCCAGCAGGTAGGCGGCGCGCAACTCGGCGTTGGGCACGGCGCAGGGGTCGAGCCCCGGCGGCACCGTGGGCGTGACCGGCGGATCGAGTTCGCGGCGCAGCCAGTCGGCCTTCGCGCCGGCCGCGCCGGCCGCGCCGGCGCAGAAGGCGCGCGCACGGTCGATCTCCGAGGTGAAATTGAGCGTGAGCCCGTGATGCCGGATGCGCACCACGTCCTCGGGCGACCAGGCCGAAGGCTGGTAGCCGAGCAGCTTGAACTCGGGCGGCAGCAGCGCGGGCTGCGCGCGCACCTGCGCCACGTAGGCATTGACACCGGCCGTGAAGGCCTCGGCCACGCGCTTGGCGTCGGAGCCGTAGGCCAGCCATTCGCGGTACATGTCGCCGCGGTAGAGCACGGCCCGCGCGGCGCGGTCGTGCGCGACCCAGGCCGGGCCGAAGTCCTTGGCCATTTCGCCGAGGCCGCGCTTGCGCCAGAGGTCCATCTGCCAGAGGCGGTCGCGCGCGGCGATGAAGCCCTGCGCCACGAAGGCGTCGTAGAGCGTGCCGGCGTAGAGATGTGGCACGCCCCAGCGGTCGACCAGCACCTCGGCCGGTTTCTCGAGGCCGGGCACCGCAAAGGATGAGGGCGGCCGCTGCGGCGGCGGCCCCGAGGCGCAGCCCGCGAGCACCAGCGCGGCGAGCGCCGCGGCGCCGATGGAATGCCTTTGACCTACGGGGCGCAGCCTGCTTCTTCTCATGTGTCTTGTCTCCTGCCGGGTTGGAAAAAATGGCAGCGCACAGTATCCCGATTTGCGCCCGCGCCGGGTGGCGCGCGGCATGACTTGTAGACTGCCTCCTACATGCAGCAGCCGCACACACCCTCCTCTTCGCCATCGCGCGACCCGTGGCTCGACGCGGCGATGCGCCGCATCGAGGCCGACTACCAGCGCAGCGCCGACACGCACCTGATCCCGCTGCCGCTGCCCGCACTCGCCGCGGCCGGCATCGACCTCTACCTGAAGGATGAGTCGACGCACCCGACCGGCAGCCTCAAGCATCGGCTCGCGCGCTCGCTCTTCCTCTATGCGCTGTGCAATGGATGGGTGCGCGAAGGCACGACGGTGGTCGAGGCCTCGAGCGGATCGACCGCAGTCAGCGAGGCCTATTTCGCGCGGCTGCTCGGGCTGCCGTTCATCGCGGTGATGCCGCGCAGTACCTCGCCCGAGAAGATCGCGCAGATCGCCTTCTACGGCGCGCGCTGCCATTTCGTCGACCATGCGGCCGAGGTCTACGACGAGGCGCGCGCGCTGGCCGAGCAGACCGGCGGCCACTACATGGACCAGTTCACCCACGCCGAGCGCGCGACCGACTGGCGCGGCAACAACAACATCGCCGAAAGCATGTTCCGGCAGATGGCGCGCGAGCGGCATCCGGTGCCGGCCTGGATCGTGGTGGGCGCGGGCACCGGCGGCACCAGCGCCACCATCGGGCGCTACGTGCGCTACTGCTGCCACGACACGCAGCTCTGCGTGGCCGACCCCGAGGGCTCGGTGTTCTCGGCCTACCACCAGAGCGGCGATGCCGCGCTCACGGCGCCGGGCTCGCGCATCGAAGGCATCGGCCGGCCACGCGTGGAACCGAGCTTCATCCGCACGCTGGTCGACCGCATGATCGAGGTGCCGAACCTCGACTCGGTGGCCGCGATGCATGCGCTCTCGGCGCTGCTCGGGCGCAAGGTCGGGCCCTCGACCGGCACCAACTTCGCGGCCATGCTCGCGATCGCGCACGAGATGCGTGCGGCGGGCCGCCGCGGATCGATCCTTTCGCTGCTGTGCGATGCCGGCGAGCGCTACCTGCCGAGCTACCACGACGCGGTTTGGGTGCGCGACGCGTTCGGCGACGTCGGCCCCGCGCGGCAGCGCATCGACGCCCTGGTGAGCGGCTGATGCCGGCGCGGGCACTCCTCGCACCTTTCGCACTCTCGCGGCGCAGCCTGCTGCTGGCGGCGCTGGCGGCGGCGCCGGCGGCCTGGGCATTGCCCGCACGCACGCTGCAGTTCCCGCGCGACTTCGGCAGCCATCCCGAGCTGCGGACCGAATGGTGGTACATCACCGGCCACGCGACGACACCGGCCGGGCGCACCTTCGGCTTCCAGGTGACCTTCTTCCGCTCGCGCGTCGACGCCACGCAGCAATTGCGCTCGGCCTTCGCAGCCAAGCAGCTGGTGTTCGCGCATGCCGCCGTCACCGACCTGGAGGCCGGCGCTCTGCGCCACGACCAGCGCATCGCGCGCGCGGGCCAGGGCGTCGCCTCGGCGAGCGAGCACGACACCGACCTGCGCCTGCGCGACTGGTCGCTGGCGCGCAGCAGCGGCGACGGCAGCTACGTGGCGCGCATTCCGGCCGGCGGCTTCTCGCTCGACCTGCGCTTCTCGCCGACGCAGCCGCTGCTGCTGCAAGGCCGCGCGGGCCTCTCGCGCAAGGGCCCCGAGGAAGCGCAGGCGAGCTACTACTACAGCGAACCGCAGCTGCAGGCGCGCGGGCGCATCGCGCTGCAGGGCGAGGCGCCGTTCGAGGTCGCGGGCCGCGCCTGGCTCGACCACGAATGGAGCGAGGCGCTGCTGCATCCCGAGGCCGTCGGCTGGGACTGGATCGGCATGAACCTCGACGACGGCAGCGCGCTCACCGCCTTTCACCTGCGCCGGCGCGACGGGAGCGCGCTGTGGGCGGGTGGATCGTTTCGCACGCGCGAGGGTGCGCTGCGCGTTTTCAGTCACGAAGAGGTGCGCTTCGAGGCCGGCAGCACCTGGACCAGCCCGCGCACGCAAGCGCGCTATCCGACGCACTGGCGCGTGGGTACGCCCGCGGGCGCGTTCGAGGTGCGCGCGCTGCTCGACGACCAGGAACTCGACAGCCGCGGCTCGACTGGCGGCGTGTACTGGGAAGGCCTGAGCGACCTGCGCGACGCGCAGGGCCGCCGCATCGGCCGCGGCTACCTCGAGATGACGGGCTACGCCGCGCCGCTGCGGCTCTGAAGCGGCGCGCCGCGCGTCATCACGCCGTCACGCGGCGCGCGTGAACTCGCGCCACCGTCCATCCAGAGGAGAGGCTCGTGCACGCATCGCTCAAACATCTCACTGCAGCCGCAGCGGTCGCGGCCACGCTGGCGGCCTGCGGCGGCAGCGGCGGCGGCGCGAACGGGTTCATCCCGTTGCTCCCGCCACCGGCGCCCGCGCCCGCGCCTGCCACGCCGGGCAGCGTCGAGGTCAAGATCATTGCCTTCAACGACCTGCACGGCAACCTCGAGCCGCCGCGGGTTTCGATCACCGCGCCCGCCAGCGGCGGCGGCACGGTGGCGGTGCCCGCGGGCGGCGCCGCCTACCTCGCCTCGGCCATCGCATCGCTCAAGGCCAAAAACGAGAATCACGCGGTGGTCTCGGCCGGCGACATGATCGGCGCCTCGCCGCTGGTGTCGGCGCTGTTCCTCGACGAGCCCACGATCGAGGCGGTCAACGCGATGAAGATCGACTTCAACGCGGTCGGCAACCACGAGTTCGACAAGGGCCGGAACGAGCTGCTGCGCATGAAGAACGGCGGCTGCGAGAAGCACACGCCGCTGGAACCCTGCCGGGTCAACAAGGCCTTCCCGGGCGCGAACTTCGGCTTCCTGGCGGCCAACACCGTCAAGTCCGACGGCAACACGCTGTTCCCCGCCACCGGCATGAAGACCTTCACCAAGGACGGCGCCACGGTGAAGGTGGCCTTCATCGGCATGACGCTCAAGAACACGCCGAGCATCGTGACTCCGGCCGGCGTCGCGGGGCTGAGCTTCAAGGACGAGGCGGACACCGCCAATGCGTTGATTCCGCAGCTCAAGGCCGAGGGCGCCGACGCCATCGTGGTCGTGGTGCACGAAGGCGCCACGACCAAGGTCGGCTACAACGAGAAGCGCTGCGCCGGCCTCAGCGGCGACCTGCTGCCGATCCTCGACAAGCTCGACCCGGCGGTGGACGTGGTGATCTCGGGCCACACGCACAGCTCCTACGTCTGCGACTACGGCAAGTCCAATCCGGCGCGGCCGTTCCTGCTGACGAGCGCCGGCCAGTACGGCACGCTCCTGACCGACATCAACCTGACGATCGATACGCGCACCCGCAAGGTTTCGGCCAAGTCGGCCGACAACGTGATCGTCCAGGGCGAGGCCTTCACCAGCGGCGCCAACACCGTTGCGCTGACCGACCAGTACCCGGTGTTCGGCAAAAACCAGGAAGTGGCCTCGCTCGTCAGCCAGTACCTCTCGGTTGCCGCGCCGCTGGTGCAGCGCGTGGTGGGCACGCTCTCGGCACCGGCCACGCGCACGCAGGTACCGTCGCGCGAAAGCGTGCTGGGCAACCTGATCGCCGACGCGCAGCTCGCCGCAACCAGCGCCAGCGACAAGGGCGGCGCGCAGATCGCCTTCATGAACCCGGGCGGCGTGCGGGCCGACCTGGTGCCGGCCGATGACGGCAGCGTGACCTACGGCCAGATCTTCAGCGTGCAGCCCTTCGGCAACAGCCTGGTGGTGAAGACGATGACCGGCGCGCAGATCAAGGCCCTGCTCGAGCAGCAGTTCGACAGCGGCAGCAACACGGTCGCCTCGCCCCGGGTGCTGCTGCCCTCGCGCAGCCTCCGCTACAGCTACAGCCTCTCGGCGCCGGCCGGCGCGCGCATCTCGGACATGGCGCTCAACGGCACGGCGATGAGCGACGGCGCGAGCTACCGCGTCACGATGAACAGCTTCCTGGCCACCGGCGGCGACAACTTCACGGTCTTCAACCAGGGCACCGACACGCTCGGCGGCGACCAGGACGTGGACGCGCTCGAGGCCTACATCAAGGCGAACAGCCCGCTCGTTCCGCCCGCGACGAACCGGATCACGGCGCTGCCTTGAGCCACCGCAGCCTTCTAGCGGGCGCCCCCGCTCAGGGCCTGCGCCGTGCTGCGTGACAGCGCGCGCAGGTGCGCGTCGATCGATGAAGCGACCGGTGCGAACTCGGCCGGGGTCAGGCGCTTGAGATCGCGCGGCTCCGAGAAATCCTTCAACTGCCGCACGCGTTCGCGTTGCAGCGTCTTGAGCGGCTCGTAGGCCGACAGGTCCAGGGCCGGGTCCATGAGGAAGACCTTGGCCTCCATGGCGGGCACGGCAAAGTAGCGCGTGCTGGCGAGCATGCCGCGCGTGAACAGGCCCGAGTTCGCCATGTAGCTTTCGGCGCAGGGGCCGCCAAAGCACTCGAGGCGGGTGAGCGTGCGCACGCCCTGCACCAGCACCACGGCTGCCACGTGGTCGTCGCGCAGCTTTCGTGCGGCCGCCTGCTGCGCGGGGTTCGCGCTCCAGCGGCCGTCCTTCGAGACGGCGAGCGCATCGACCGAGGTGCTTGCCACCACGCCCGACAGCCGGACGACCTGGAAGCCCGCTCGTTCGAGGTCCGCGGCGAAGATCTCGTAGGCCCTGGCTGCGGGGTTCCACGGCAGCGAGTGGCTGGTCGAGAAATTATTGAAGGCGGTCGTGCCCACGTGCATGTGCTCGGCGCGCGCGGGCATCTGGACGAGCAGGCCGACCTTCGCCCCCTTGGCGAGCTTGCCTGCGTCCGGCGGCAGCGGTGGAGCGGCACACCCGGCCAGCAGGAAGGCCGTGAAAAGCGCAAGCAGCCCGCAGCGCAGGAAAGAAGCGACTCGCACCATGTCGCCTAGCGGGTCCGCCGCCGGTCGACGAACGCGATGATCTCGCCCATGATGCCCTTGCGGAACGCGAGCACGCAGACCACGAAGATCAGGCCCGTGACCATGGTCACCGACTCGCCGAGCGTGTTGAACCAGCCGATGCCCGTCAGGTCGGCCATGAACCGGCCGAAGTCGCCGACCTTGTTCTCGAGCAGCACCACCACGGCCGAGCCCACCAGCGGGCCCGAGAGCGTGCCGAGCCCGCCGACCAGCGTCATGAGGATCACGTGGCCCGACGCCGTCCAGTGCACGTCGCCGAGCGAGGCGAAGCCGAGCACGAGCGTCTTGAGCGAACCGGCCAGGCCCGACAGCGCGGCCGAGATCACGAAGGCCAGCAGCTTGAAGCGGTTGACGTCGTAGCCGAGCGAGATGGCGCGCGGCTCGTTCTCCTTGATGCCCTTGAGCACCTGGCCGAAGGGCGAATGCACGGTGCGCGCGATCAGCAGGAAGGCGGCCACCACGATCACCAGCGTGACGTAGTACATCGTGAGGTCGTCGCGCAGGTTGATCAGGCCGAAGAGCTTGCCGCGCGGCACGGCCTGCAGGCCGTCCTCGCCGCCGGTGAAGGGTGCCTGCAGCGCGACGAAGAAGATCATCTGCGCGAGCGCCAGTGTGATCATCGAGAAGTAGATGCCCTGGCGGCGAATCGCGAGCCAGCCGAACACCAGCCCCAGCAGCGCGCCGGCCGCCGTGCCCGCGAGCAGGCCCAGTTCGGGCGTGAGGTGCCAGACCTTGAGCGCATGGCCCGTGAGGTAGGCGGCGCCGCCCAGGAACGCGGCGTGGCCGAACGACAGCATCCCGGTGTAGCCGAGCAGCAGGTTGAACGCGCAGGCAAAGAGCGCGAAGCACAGCACCTTCATCACGAACACCGGGTAGAAGCCGATGAACGGAGCGGCGATCAGCGCCAGCAGGAGCAGCGCGTAGACGGCAAGGGAGATCTTCTTCATGTCTGGGCGCCCGTTCACTTCTCGCTGCCGAACAGGCCGGCCGGGCGGATCAACAACACCACGACCATGATCGCGAAGACCACGGTGGACGAGGCTTCGGGATAGAACACCTTGGTGAAGCCCTCGATGACGCCGAGCGACAGGCCCGTGACGATGGCGCCCATGATGGAGCCCATGCCGCCGATGACCACCACCGCGAACACGATGATGATGAGGTTCTGGCCCATGAGGGGCGAGATCTGAATGACCGGCGCGGCGAGCACGCCCGCAAAGGCCGCGAGCGCCACGCCGAAGCCGTAGGTCAGCGTGACCATCAGCGGCACGTTGACGCCGAAAGCCTCGACCAGCCGCGGGTTCTCGGTGCCTGCGCGCAAGTAGGCGCCGAGCCGGGTCTTCTCGATCGCATACCAGGTGGCGAAGCACACCACGAGCGACGCGACGACCACCCAAGCGCGGTAGTTCGGCAGGAACATGAAGCCCAGGTTGGTGCCGCCGCTGAGCGCCGCCGGCGGGCTGTAGGCCAGCCCGGACACGCCGTAGACCGAGCGGAAGCCGCCCTCGATGAGCAAGGTGAGCCCGAGCGTGAGCAGCAGGCCGTAGAGATGGTCGAGCTTGTAGATCCAGCGCAGCAGCAGCCGCTCGACCAGCACGCCGAAGACCCCGACGATGAGCGGCGCCGCCACCAGCATGACCCAGTAGTTGACGTTGAAGTACGTCATCGCCATCCACGACAGCACCGCCCCCATCATGAACAGCGCGCCGTGCGCGAAGTTGATGACGTTGAGCAGGCCGAAGATCACCGCCAGACCCAGGCTCAGGATCGCGTAGAACGACCCGTTGACCAGCCCCAACAGGAGCTGGCTCAACAAGGCGGGCATGGAGATGTTCATCGTGGCAGCGGGGTTCGGCGTGGTGGCAGCGGTTTCGTGCGGGAAGTCAGGCTTACTTCCAGAGCGCGCAGGTGCTTTCTTCCTTGGTCGTGTAGACCTCGTCGCCCGGCACCTTCTTGACGATCTTCAACAGGTCCCACGGGCCCTTCGACTCCGACGGCTTCTTGACCTCGGCCAGCAGCATGTCGTGCACCATGCGGCCGTCGGGACGGATCACGCCCTTGGCGTAGAAGTCGTCGATCGGCGTCTTCTTGAGCTGCTCCATGACCTTGTCGGCGTCGGTGGTCTGTACCGCCTCGACCGCCTTCAGGTAAGCCATGGTGGCCGAGTAATCGGCGGCCTGGATGTCCGAAGGCTTGTTGCCGGTCTTCTCCTCGTAGCGGGCGGCCCACTTGCGCGAAGCGTCGTCGGCGTCCCAGTACCAGCTGGTAGTGTGCAGCAGGCCCTGCGTGGCCTCGAGGCCCAGGCTCTTCACGTCGGTCAGGAACACCAGCAGGCCCGCGAGCTTCATGGTCTTGTCGATGCCGAACTCCTTCGAGGCCTTCATCGAATTGACGAAGTCGCCGCCGGCGTTGGCGAGGCCCAGCACCTGGGCCTTGGAGTTCTGCGCCTGCAGCAGGAACGAGGAGAAGTCCGACGCATTGAGCGGCGCGCGGACCGTGCCCACCACCGAGCCGCCCTTGGCCTTGACCACCTTGGAGGTGTCGGCCTCGAGCGCGTGGCCGAACGCATAGTCGGCCGTCAGGAAGAACCAGCTCTTGCCGCCGGTGTCGACCACCGCGCCGCCGGTGCTCTTGGCGAGCGCGACGGTGTCGTAGGCGTAGTGCACGGTGTAGGGGCTGCACTGGGCGTTGGTCAGCGCCGAGGTCGCGGCGCCGTTGGTGAAGAACACGCGCTTCTTCTCCTGCGCGACCTTCGCGGTCGCGAGCGCCACGCCCGAATTGGTGCCCGCGAAGATCATCGTGGCACCGGCGGTGTCGATCCATTCGCGCGCCTTCGAGGCCGCGATGTCGGGCTTGTTCTGATGGTCGACCGAGAGCACCTCGACCGGCTGGCCGAGCACCTTGCCGCCCATGTCGTCGATGGCCATCTGGATCGCCGTCGCGCCGCCCTTGCCTTCGAGGTCGGCGTAGAGGCCCGAGAGGTCGCTGATGTAGCCGATCGTGACCTTGTTGGGCGACGGCACCGCGGCCGCAGGCGCTGCAGCGGGCGCCGCGGCAGGCGCGGGCGCGGTCGGCGCTGCGGGTGCGGGCGCCGGCGCGGGCTCTTCCTTCTTGCCGCAGGCCGCGAGCACGGCAACCGCCACCAGCGATGGAATGAGGAATTTCGAGTTCATGGAATGTCTCCTTGGAAAAATCGGGGAATGCGTCGATGCGCGGGCGGCTACACGCCCAGCAGCTCGCCGAGCACGGGCCGCTTCGCCTCGAGCTCGCCGGCACTGAAAGCCTCGACCATGCGGCCGTGCTCCATGACGTAGAAGCGATCGGCCAGCGGCGCGGCGAAGCGGAAGTTCTGCTCCACCATCACGATGGTGTAGCCCTTGCCGCGCAGCGTCTGGATCATGCGGGCGAGCGCCTGCACGATCACCGGCGCGAGGCCTTCGGAGATCTCGTCGAGCAGCAGCAGCCTGGCGCCGGTGCGCAGGATGCGCGCCACCGCGAGCATCTGCTGCTCGCCGCCCGAGAGCCGGGTGCCGGGGCTGTGCCGGCGCTCGGCGAGGTTCGGGAACATCTCGTAGATCTCGGCCACCGACATGCCCTGCCCCGCGCCCTTCGCGCTCTTGAGCGGCGGCGGCAGCAGCAGGTTCTCTTCGGCCGAGAGGCTCGCGAAGATGCCGCGCTCCTCGGGGCAGTAGCCGATGCCGAGGTGCGCGATGCGGTGCGTGGCCATGCCGATGGTCTGCACGCCGTTGACCTCGATGCTGCCCTTGCGCGCGCCGGTCAGGCCCATGATCGCGCGCAGCGTGCTGGTGCGCCCGGCGCCGTTGCGCCCGAGCAGCGTGACGACCTCGCCGGGCTGCACCACCATGTCGACGCCGTGCAGCACGTGCGATTCGCCGTACCAGGCGTTCAGGCCCTTGATCGCGAGTGCGGGCGCGGCCATCAATGGGCTCCCTGCAACTGGCCGTCGGTGGTGCCCATGTAGGCCTCCATCACCTGCGGGTTCTTCGAGACTTCGGCGTACGGGCCTTCGGCCAGCACGGCGCCGCGCTGCAGCACGGTGATGGTGTCGGCGATGGTCGAGACCACGTTCATGTTGTGCTCGACCATGAGGATGGTGCGTCCCGCCGAGACGCGCTTGATGAGCTCGGCCACGCGGTGCACGTCTTCATGGCCCATGCCCTGCGTGGGTTCGTCCAGCAGCATCAGCTCCGGGTCCATCGCGAGCGTGGTGGCGATCTCGAGCGCGCGCTTGTGCCCGTACGGCAGGTTCACCGTGAGCTCGTCGGCCTGCTCGGCGAGGCCGACCTCGGCCAGCAGTTCGAGCGCGCGCGCATCGAGCGGCGCGAGCGTCTTCTCGCTCTTCCAGAAGTGGTACGACGTGCCGAGCGCGCGCTGCAGCCCGAGGCGCACGTTCTCGCGCAGCGTGAGATGCGGGAACACCGCCGAGATCTGGAACGAGCGGATGATGCCGCGCCGCGCGATCTGGGCCGGCCGCTCGCCGGTGATGTCCTGCCCGTTGAAGAGGATGGTGCCGCTCGTGGGGGCCAGGAACTTGGTGAGCAGGTTGAAGCAGGTCGTCTTGCCCGCACCGTTGGGACCGATGAGTGCGTGGATGGAACCGCGCACCACCGACAGGTTGACTTTGCTGACCGCGGTGAACCCCCTGAACTCCTTGGTGAGCTGGCGCGTTTCGAGGATGACGTCGCTCATCTCGCGAGGTCGCCCGGGTTCAGAAAGGATAGGAGGAAGGTCATGCGGTCCTGGTTGTTGCACTTGCCAACGCGGACCGATTGTTGGGGGGCGCCCTGCGATTGCATACTGGGGCAAATGCCTATGCTGCGCTGCAACTTCGCGGCTGCGCGCAGGCGACTGTCGCCGCAACGACAATGCGCGGCGCGCGCACGGCGCGCCGCGCTTTTTTCAGTGCGCGCCGGCCGCGGCGTCGCCCCCGGCACCACCGCGCTGCGGCTTGGCCAGCCACACGAGCGGTATCAGCAGCAGGAACAACAGCGCCGACGCATAGAAGATGTCGTTCGTCGCGAGCATGAAGGCCTGCTGGTCGACCACGCGATTGATCTGCGCCAGCACCTGCTCGCTGCTCAATCCGCTGTTCGCAAGGCCCGACATCGCGCCCGTCGCCGCGGCATTGCCCTGGTTCACCGACTCGGCGAGCTGCGCGTGGTGCAGCGCCGCGCGGTTCTCCCACAGCGTGGTGGTGATCGAGGTGCCCACCGCACCCGCAGTGATGCGCAGGAAGTTCGACAGCCCCGACGCGGCCGGGATGCGGTCGGGCGTGAGGCCCGACAGCGTGATGGTCACGAGCGGGATGAAGAAGAACGCCATGGCGATGCCCTGGATGATCGTCGGGATGATGATCGTCACGAAGTCGGCCTGCGTGTTGAAGTTCGAGCGCATCCAAAGCACCAGCGCGAAGATCAGGAACGAGAAGGTCGCGTACTGCCGCGGGTCGATCTTCGACACCGTGAGCCCGACCAGCGGCGAGAAGAAGATCGCGAGCAGCCCCACGGGCGCCATGATCATCCCGGCCTGTGTCGCGGTGTAGCCCATCCATTGCTGCAGCCACAGCGGCAGCAGCACCACGTTGCCGAAGAACAGGCCGTAGGCCACCGCGGTGGCCACCGCGCCCGACCAGAAATTGCGCCGCTTGAAGAGCGACAGGTCGACCACAGGATGCTTGTCGGTCAGCTCCCAGATCAGGAAGAACGCAAAGCCCACCACGGAGATCACCGCCATCGCGATGATCTCGGGCGAGTGGAACCAGTCGAGCTCCTTGCCCTTGTCGAGCATCAGCTGCATCGCACCGACCCAGAGCACCAGCAGCGCGAGGCCGATCGCGTCGATCGGCACCTTGTGCGTGCCGCTCTCGCGCTTGCGGTAGAGCGCCCAGGTGATGACCGCGGCGACGATGCCGACCGGGATGTTGATGTAGAAGATCCACGGCCACGAGATGTTGTCGGTGATCCAGCCGCCGAGCAGCGGCCCCATCACCGGCGCGACCAGCGTGGTCATCGACCACATCGCCATCGCGAGGCCGGCCTTGGCGCGCGGATAGCTCGACAGCAGCAGCGTCTGCGACAGCGGAATCATCGGCCCCGCGACGAAGCCCTGCAGCGCACGGAACGCGATCAGCATCGTCATGTTCGGCGCCAGGCCGCACAAGAGCGAGCTGATCATGAAGAGGATCACGCTCGCCATGAACAGCCGCACCTGGCCGAAGCGCTGGGTCATGAAGCCCGTGAGCGGCACCGCGATGGCATTGGCCACCGCGAAGCTGGTGATGACCCAGGTGCCTTGCGTGGTGCTCACGCCCAGGTCACCCGAGATGGCCGGCAGCGACACGTTCGCGATCGACGAGTCGAGCACGTTCATGAAGGTGGCGGCCGACAGCGCGATCGTGCCCCAGACGCGGGCGGCGCCCTCGAGCGGCGGATGCGCGACGTAGGCGGGAGCAGCAGTGGCCATGGGCTTTGCCTCGGTGTCCGGCTGCGGCGATCAGCCGGGATGCGACTGCGAGGCGAGCTGCTGCTGCTGCTGCGCGCCGGCGGCCGGCTTCGCGGCCTGCCCCGCCGCCGCAGCGGCCGCGCCGCGCCCGAGGTTGGCCGCGATGATGCGGTTCACCTCGGCATCGGCGCCGTCGTCGAGCCTGCTGTAGACCTGGGTCTGCGACGCCGGCGTGGTGCGCGGCGCGTCGGCCAGCATCTTGCCGTCCTTCTGCGTGATGTCGACCTCGGCCACCATCGACAGGCCGATGCGCAGCGGATTGGCCTCGAGCTGCGCGGGGTCGAGCGCGATGCGCACCGGCACGCGCTGCACCACCTTGATCCAGTTGCCGGTCGCGTTCTGGGCCGGCAACAACGCGAATGCGCTGCCGGTGCCCACGCCGAGGCCCGCCACGCGGCCGGTGTACTCGACCTTCTTGCCGTAGACGTCGGCCGTGAGCTTCACGGGCTGGTCGATGCGGATGTTGCGCAGCTGCACTTCCTTGAAGTTGGCGTCGACCCAGAGCTGGTTCAGCGGCACGATCGACATCATCGGCGTGCCGGCCGCGACGCGCTGGCCGAGCTGCACCGTGCGGCGCGCGACGTAGCCGTCGACCGGCGCGGGCATCGCGACGCGCTGCGTCGCGAGATAGGCCTCGCGCACCTTGGCGGCGGCGGCCAGCACGCTCGGATGCTCGGCCACGGTGGTGCCCTCGGTGAGCGACTGGTTGCTCGTCAGCTGCTCACGCGCGGCGAGCACGCCCGCCTGCGCTGCGGCGAGCGCGCTCTTCGCGCTGGCGAGCTGCGTCTCGGCATGGTTGAGCTCTTCCTTGGATACGGCGCCATTGCCCGACAGCGCGCGGCGGCGCTGCAGGTCGTCCTGGGCCTTGGCCACGTCGCTTTGCGCCTTGGCGATATCGGCCTGGCGCAGCGACACCTGCGCCGCCAGCGAGCCGTTGTTGGCGTAGAGCGTGCGGACCTGGCGCACGGCCTGCGCGAGCGCGGCCTCGGCCTGCTCGAGCGCGACTTTCGCGTCGGCAGGGTCGAGTTGCACCAGCGCCTGGCCGGCCTTCACGAAGTCGGTGTCGTCGGCGTTGATGGCCATGACGGTGCCGCCGATCTGCGGCGTGATCTGGATCACGTTGCCCTGCACGTAGGCGTTATCGGTTTCCTCGTAATGGCTGGCGACCAGCCATTCGTAGAGGCCCCAGCCGCCGCCGGCCACGAGCACCACGGCGGTGAGCGCCGCCAGTGCGCGGCGGCGCTTGCCGTTGCCGGCCGGGGCGGCGGGTGCGGCGGATGCGGAAGAAGCTGCGGCTGCAGCGGGCGTCGGTGTGTTGTTGTCGTTCATGGTGATGAAGTTCTTTCCGAAGACGAGTGGCGTGGTGCGCGCTCAGTTCGAAGCAGCCACGGGCGACGGCGCGGCGGCGGTCGCGGAGGAAGGCGCCTGCCAGCCGCCGCCGAGCGCACGCGCCAGGCCGACCTGGGTGTCGAGCGCGCGTGCGGCGAGGTCGACCGCGAGGCGGCGCTGCGCGAGCACTGCGGTCTCGGCCGTCAGCACGTTGAGGTAGTTGCCGAGGCCCGCGCGGTAGCGCTGCACGGCAATCTCGTAGGCGCCCTCGGCCGCGGCCTGCGCGGCGCGCTGCTCGGCCTGCTGGCGCGCGATCGACTGCGCGCTCGAAACCTGGTCGGCCGCATCGCGCACGGCGTCGAGCACGGTGGCGTTGTAGCTCTCGATCGCGGCATCGAGGTCGGCCGCCTTGCCGCGCAGGTTGGCGCGCAGTTGGCCGCCTTCGAAGATCGGCAGGTGGATCGCGGGGCCCACGCCCCACTGCTCGCTGCCCGACTTGAGCAGCTTGCCGAAGCCGAGGCTCTGGAAACCGACGAACGCGGTGAGGTTGACGTTGGGATAGAACTGGGTCTTCGCGTTGGCCACGTCGCTCGTGGCGGCTTCGACGCGCCAGCGCGCGGCCGCGATGTCGGCACGACGGCCGAGCAGGTCGGCAGGCATGTCGGGGCGCAGCGCGATCGGCTTGACGGCCTCGAGCATCGGCGGCTTGAGCGAGGCGCTGGCGCCGGGCTGGCCGACGAGCGCATCGAGCGCATGCTGCTGCAGCGCGATCTGCTCGTTGAGCGCCTCGATCTGCTGGCGCGCCTCGGGCAGGCCGCCTTCGCTCTGGCGCAGCTCGAGGCGTGTGTCGAGGCCCGCGGCGACGCGGTCCCGCACGAGCTTCAGCGTCTCGTCGCGCTGGGCCAGCGTGCGCTCGGCAACACTGCGCTGTTCGTTCAGCCGCGCCCACTGGAAGTAGCTGCGTGCCACGTTGCTGGCCAGCAGCACGCGCGCGGCATCGGCCTCGGCGGCCGCGGCATTGGCGCTGCCGATGGCGGCATCGAGCGCGCTGCGGTGCTTGCCGAAGAAGTCGAGCTCCCAGCTGGCGCCGAGCTGCAGCAGGCCGATGTTCTGGGTCGAGCCGCCGAGCGGTTCGGGGTAGATGTAATTGCTGTTGAACTTCTGGCGCTTCAGGTCGAGCGTGGCGTCGACCTTGGGCTTCAGCGCCGCGCCGGCGATGTCGGCCGAGGCCTGCGCCCGCGCGAGGCGCGCTTGCGCCACATGCAGGTTCGGGTTGCCGGCCAGCGCGCGGTCGACCAGGCCGTCGAGCTGCGCATCGCCAAAGGCGTGCCACCACTGGCTGTCGATCGCCGGCATGGCGGCGGCATGGCTGTCGGCGGCAATGCCGAGCGACGCGGCGTCGCGCAAGGTGGCCTCGGAGCGGATGCCGCCCATGTCGGCACAGCCGGCCAGCGCAACCACCAGCAGCGCGGCGGCAACGACGGGGGTGCGGCGCATGGCGCGCGCAGCGAGGGAATCAGTCATTCTTTTCTCCACGGGCCGAGAGAACCTGTGCGTTGTCGAGCACGCGGCGCAGGTAGCCCTTGAGCTGCACCCACTCTTCCTTGCTGAAGCCCGCGAGGACATCGTTCTGCACGCGGCACAGCACATGCGGCACCTCCTTGGCGGCGGCGCGGCCTTCGTCGGTGAGTTCAATGTTGACCACGCGGCGGTCTTCGAGCGAGCGCACGCGGCGGCACAGGCCCTTGGCCTCGAGCCGGTCGAGCAGGCGCGTCATTGCGCCCGCATCGAGCTCGCAGGCGCGCGCCAGTTCGGCCACGGTGGTGGCCGCGCCCACGTGCAGCTTGTAGAGCGGCATCCATTGCGGATAGGTCGGGCCGCCCGGTTCGCAGAGGCCGGTTTCGACCGACTGCGCGACCGCGCTCACGATGCGGCGCATCAGATAGCCGATGCTGTCCTCGGCCCGGTAGGTTTCGGGACGATAGAAATCGGCCGGCTCGCGGATGGAAGCCGGGGCCTGGCTGCCCTGCGGGGTGTCTGCATCGCTCATGGCCGAAATATTAATTGCCGAGGCAATCATTGTCAAGGCTACCTTTGAGACGGCAAAGGTCGCTCGTTACAATCCCCCGATGGCATCTCCTCCCCTGTCCTCGCCGGCCAAGGGCTCACCCCGATCGCTCTCGGGCCTGGGCCCTTTTCTTCGGCCCTACCGCGTCCAGATCGTGCTCGCCGGCATCTTTCTGGTGATGGCCGCGGTCACCACGCTGGCCTTTCCCATTGCACTGCGCAGCCTGATCGACGGCGGCCTGATCACGAGCGACAAGGGCGCGCAGACGATGGCACTGCGCGAACATTTCGGCGCGCTGTTCGCGGTGGCGGTGGCGCTCGGCCTGTTTTCGGCGGCGCGCTTCTACACGGTGAGCTGGCTCGGCGAGCGCGTCACGGCCGACCTGCGCAACGCGGTCTACGCGCGCGTGCTGCGCCAGAGCCCGGCTTTCTTCGAAACCACCCAGACCGGCGAGGTGCTGTCGCGCCTGACGGCCGACACCACGCTGGTGCAGACCGTGGTGGGCTCGTCGCTCAGCATGGGCCTGCGCAATGCGGTGATGGGCGTGGGCGCGCTCGCCGTGCTGATCTGGACCAACCCCTACGTGATGGTGCAGGTGATGGGCATCCTGGTGCTGGTGGTGCTGCCGAGCATGTGGTTCGGCCGCCGCGTGCGCAAGCTCTCGCGCGCCAGCCAGGACCGCGTGGCCGACGCGAGCGCCATCGCGGCCGAGGTGCTCAACGCGATTCCGGTGGTGCAGAGCTACACGGCCGAGCAGCGCGAGGCCGAGCGCTTCCGCACCTCGACCGAGAACGCGTTCGGCACCGCCGTGCGGCGCACCCGCGCGCGCTCGGTGCTCGTGGCCTTCATCATCATCGCCACCTCGGCGGCGCTGCTGTGGGGCCTGTACCAGGGCACGCAGGCGGTGCTGCGCGGCGACATCACGGCCGGGCACCTGGGGCAGACGGTGGTCTACGTCGCGATCCTCGCGGCGGCCACCGCGGTGCTGGGCGAGGTCTACGGCGACCTGCTGCGCGCGGCCGGGGCCACCGAGCGGCTCATGGAACTGCTGCACGCGCCTTCGGCCATCGTGTCGCCGCCGAACCCCGCCACGGCGCAGACGCCCGCGGCGGGCAGCGCGATCCGCTTCGACGCCGTGACCTTCCACTACCCGTCACGGCCGGCAACACCGGCGCTGAAGGACTTCAGCCTCGACGTGGCCCCGGGCGAGACGGTGGCACTCGTGGGTTCGAGCGGCGCGGGCAAGAGCACGGTGTTCCAGTTGCTGCTGCGCTACTACGACCCGCAGTCGGGCCGGCTGCTGCTCGACGGCGCGCCGCTCGCCGGGCTCGCGCTCGCCGACCTGCGCACGCGCATCGGCCTGGTGCCGCAGGATGCGGTGATCTTCTCGGCCAGCGCGTTCGAGAACATCCGCTACGGCCGGCCCGAGGCGAGCGCCGACGAGGTGCATGCCGCGGCGCGCGCGGCCTTCGCGCACGACTTCCTCAGCGCACTGCCCGAGGGCTACGACACCTTCCTCGGCGAGCGCGGCGTGCGCCTGTCGGGCGGGCAGCGCCAGCGCATCGCGATCGCGCGCGCGATCCTGAAGAACCCGCCGCTGCTGCTGCTCGACGAAGCCACGAGCGCGCTCGACGCCGAAAGCGAGCGCATGGTGCAGGCCGCGCTCGAATCGGCGATGGAGAACCGAACCACGCTCGTGATCGCACACCGGCTCGCGACGGTGCAGCGCGCGGACCGCATCGTGGTGCTCGACCACGGCGGCATCGTCGAACAGGGCACGCATGCGGCGCTGGTGGCGCAGGGCGGCGTGTATGCGCGGCTGGCGGCGCTGCAGTTCACTAGCTGAAGAGCGGGAGCGGGTACCGGACGCAGAGGACGCGAAGGTTTCGCAGAGGACGCGAAAGGGATGCGAAAAAAATAAAAAGAAAGGAGAGCGGGTTGGGCTCTCCTTTCTTTTTTTGGCTTCGCGGGTTGCTATTGAAGGGTTTCCTTGAGGGCGGGGGGGACCGGCAACGTGACCACCGGAATGCCCTCTTCGATCAGCGCGACCGTTTGCTCGGGCGTGGCCTGGCCGCGGATGCCGCGCTCCTCGGTTTCGCCGTAGTGCATGCGACGGGCTTCGTCGGCAAAGCGGTCGCCGACGTCCTCGGTCCTGGCGAGCACCTCGCGAACGGCACGCATCCAGCGCGCCTCGGGCGACTGCTGTTCGGCGGGAAGCTGCGGCTTCGCCGGCGCCGCGGCCGCTTCGGGCGGCCTGGCATTGCCGAGGTTGAGGCGCGGCGCGCTCAGCAGCTTGACGATGCGCGTGTCGGCGCAGATCGGGCATTCGACCAACCCGGCGGCGAGTTGCGCGTCGAATGCCTCGTTGGACGCAAACCAGCCTTCGAAGCCGTGGCCGTGCGCGCAGCGGAGATCGAGAACCTTCATGCGCGGATTATCCCGCGCCGCCCTGTTCCGGGGGCGCCTGCCAGTCCAGAGCCCACGCCCCCGAAAGGACGTTCTGCAGCCAGAGCGCGCAGGTGAGCGACTTGGCGTCGGTGATGGTGCCGTCGCGGCACCACAGCGCCACATCCTGCGGCGTGGCGGTGAACACGTCGAGGAATTCGCCGTGGTCGAGCTGGCGCTCACCGAGCGAAAGGCCGCGCGCGAAGTAGATGTGGATGATCTCGGTCGAGTACGCCACCGCGAGGTGCATGGCGCCCGCGTAAGCCCATTCGCGCGCGGTGTAGCCCGTTTCCTCGAGCAGCTCGCGCCGCCCGCAGGCGAACGGATCTTCGCCCGCATCAAGCTTGCCGGCCGGAAACTCGACCATCACGCGCTCGACCGGGTACCGGTACTGGCGCTCCATGACCACGCGGCCGTCGTCGAGCAGCGGCACCACGACCACGGCCCCCGGATGGATCACGTATTCGCGCGTCGCGCTGTGGCCGTCGGGCAGGCGCACGGTGTCGCGGCAAACCTTGAGGAAGTTGCCCTCGAGCAGCATCTCGCTGGCCGTGCGTTCTTCCCTCAGGTGCGAGTCGGTGATCGGCGAAGAGGTCATTTCTGTTTTGCGTGACCGACGGTCCGAGCCAGGAACACCGCGGAACCGGCTTCGCCGGTCCGCTGGTGTTGCCCCCTTGAGGGGGGAGTCGAGCCACACGAAGTGAGCGAGGGACGGGGGTGGGTCATTTATCTGTGCTTCATCAGGTAGCGCCAGGTGAACCCGGGAAAAGCCAGCACGACGAAGAGCGCGCCGGTCACGGCATAGAACTCCCAGCCCTGCGGCGCGATCTGCCCTGCCCTGCGTTCGAACAGCAGGCCGATGCCCCCGGCAATGAAGTACATCACGACCAGTTCGGCAAAGCGCACGGCCAGCGGCTTGGGCTGCGTGGCCAGCGGCACGGCGCCGAACAGCCGTTCGTTGAGGAACGGCAGGTTGGCGGCCACCAGCGCCACCAGCAGCACGACCCAGACCGAGGCGGTTTGCGACACCCGGATCAGTTGGCCAGCGTGGCCACGATGGCCTTGGCGCACAGCGCCATCAGCCCGCCCGGCACGATGCCCAGCACGAGAATCAGCAGGCCGTTGGCCGAGAGCACGACGCGCACGTCGCGCGGTGCCGACACGGTGCTGACCGTGACGGGCGCATCGAAGTACATGACCTTGACCACGCGCAGGTAATAGAAGGCGCCGATCAGCGACATGACCACCGCGAACACCGCCAGGCCGATGTAGATCGCCTGGCCCGAGGCGATGAGCGCCTGCAGCACCGCGAGCTTCGCGTAGAAGCCGACCAGCGGCGGCAGGCCCGCGAGCGAGAACATCGCCACGGCCATGACGCCGGCATAAAGTGGGCTGCGCTGGTTCAGGCCCGCGAGATCGGTGATCTCCTCGCTCTCGAAGCCTTCTCGCGCCAAGAGCAGGATGATGCCGAAGCTCGCGAGCGTGGTCAGCACGTAGGTCACGATGTAGAACATCGAGGCGCTGTACGCGAACTGCGCGTTGTAGATGTTGCCGTTGACCACGCCGGCCACCAGGCCGAGCAGCATGAAGCCCATCTGCGCAATGGTCGAATAGGCCAGCATGCGCTTGAGATTGGTCTGCGCGATCGCGGCCAGGTTGCCGATCACGAGCGACGCGATGGCCAGCACGGCCAGCATCTGCTGCCAGTCGAACGCGAGCGGCAGCAGGCCTTCGACCAGCAGGCGGATGATGATCGCGAAGGCGGCGAGCTCGGGCGCCGCACCGATCAGCAGCGTGACGGCCGTCGGCGCGCCCTGATAGACGTCGGGCACCCACATGTGGAACGGCGCCGCGCCGACCTTGAAGGCCAGGCCCGCGACGATGAACACCAGGCCGAACACCAGCACCTGGTGGTTGACCTTGCCGCTCGCGATGATCTTGAACACCTCGTTGACGTCGAGCGAGCCGGTCGCGCCGTACATCATCGACAGGCCGTACAGCAGGAAGCCGCTGGCCATGGCGCCGAGCACGAAGTACTTCATGGCCGCCTCGCTGGCCACCGCGTTGTCGCGGCGCAGCGCCACCAGCGCATAGCTCGACAAGGTGAGCAGCTCGAGGCCGAGGTAGATCAGCAGGAAGTTGCTGCCCGAGATCATCACGAACATGCCCAGCAGCGCGAACATGCTGATGGTGAACAGCTCGCCGCCACGAAGCATCTCGCGGTCGGCCGCATACGGGCGGCCATAGACCAGCGTGACCATCAGCGCCACGGTGGCGAAGCACTTGAGCCAGTTGCCCATCGGGTCGCTCACGACCATGCCGCCGAAGCCATAGACGGTCTTGCCGTCGTTGGCTGCGAGGCCGGTCAGCACCGCCACCACGGCGAGCGTGAGCAGCGTGAGCACATAGGTGCGCGTGCGGCGCGCGTCGGTCGTCGACAGGTCGACCAGCGCAATGATGCAGGCCATGACCAGCAGCACGATTTCGGGGTAGATCGCGACCCAGCTGAGTTTGTCAATCATCTCGTTCTCTTGTTCAGCGTGGCATCAAGGCAATTTCGACACGGCGACGTGGCGCAGCAGTTCGACCACGGACGCGTCCATCGCGTCGGTGAATGGCTTCGGATAGAGGCCCATCCACAGCACCGCGATCGCCAGCAGCGAGAGCATCAGGAACTCGCGCGCATTGATGTCGGTGAGTTCCTTGACGTGGTCATTGCCGACCGGGCCGAGGTACACGCGCTTGTACATCCACAGCGTGTAGGCCGCGCCGAAGATCAGCGCGGTGGCGGCTGCCAGGCCGATCCAGAAGTTGAACTTGACCGCGCCGAGGATCACCATCCACTCGCCCACGAAACCGGCCGTGCCCGGCAGGCCGCAGTTGGCCATGGCGAACAGCAGCGCGAAGGCCGCGAACTTGGGCATGGTGTTGACCACGCCGCCGTAGTCGGCGATCTGGCGCGAATGCACGCGGTCGTACAGCACGCCGATGCCCAGGAACATCGCGCCCGAGACGAAGCCGTGCGCGATCATCTGCACGATGCCGCCCGACACGCCGAGTTCATTGAAGATGAAGAAGCCGAGCGTGACGAAGCCCATGTGCGCGACCGACGAATAGGCCACGAGCTTCTTCATGTCCTGCTGCACCAGCGCCACCAGGCCGACGTAGATCACCGCAATCAGCGACAGCGCGATCATGAGCCAGGCCCATTCGTGTGAGGCGTCGGGGGCGATCGGCATCGAGAAGCGCAGGAAGCCGTAGGCGCCGAGCTTCAGCATGATCGCCGCCAGCACGGCCGAGCCGCCCGTGGGGGCCTCGACGTGCACGTCGGGCAGCCAGGTGTGGACCGGCCACATCGGCACCTTGACGGCGAACGCCGCGAAGAAGGCGAAGAACAGGAAGGTCTGCGCGGTGCCGTCGAGCGGCAGCTTGTGCCAGGTCAGGATGTCGAAGCTGCCGCCCGAGGTGTTGTACAGGTAGATCAGCGCGACCAGCATCAGGAGCGAGCCGAGCAGCGTGTAGAGGAAGAACTTGAACGCCGCGTAGATCTTGTTCGGGCCGCCCCAGATGCCGATGATCAGGTACATCGGGATCAGCGTGGCTTCGAAGAACACGTAGAACAGGATGCCGTCGAGCGCGGCGAAGACGCCGATCATCAGGCCCGACAGGATCAGGAACGCGCCCATGTACTGGTTGACGCGCTCGGTGATGACTTCCCAGGCCGAGATCACCACCACCACGGTGATGAACGAGGTCAGCAGCACCATCCACAGCGAGAGGCCGTCCACGCCCAGGTGGTAGTTGACGTTGAAGCGCGAGATCCAGCTCGCCTTCTCGACGAACTGCATCGCGGCAGTGCCGTTCTCGAAGCCGGTGAAGATCGGCACGGTCACCAGGAAGCTCGCGATGGCGCCGACGAGCGCGACCCAGCGCACGCCCCGGGCGTTTTCGTCGCGGCCGAACGCCAGCAGCGCGGTGCCGAATGCGATCGGCACCCAGATGGCAAGGCTCAACAAACCCATTTTTCTTTTTCTCCAGCGCTTGGACTCAGCGTTTGAACCAGACGAAGTACGTCATCAGGATGAAGATGCCGAGCAGCATCGCGAAGGCGTAGTGATAGATGAAGCCCGACTGAAGCCAGCGCACCACGCCGGAGATGCGGCCGATGAGCTTCCACGAGCCGTTGACCACCGCGCCGTCGATCAGCGCCTGGTCGCCGCCCTTCCAGAGGCCGGTGCCGAGCGCACGCGCGCCGCGCGCCACGATGTTCTCGTTGATCCAGTCGAGGTAGTACTTGTTCTCGAGCAGGCGGTACACGGGGCCGAAGGCCCGCTTGATCGCCGCCGGCAGCGCCGGGTTGACCATGTACATGTAGAACGAGAGCACCACGCCCGCGAGCGCGAGCCAGAACGGCGCGGTTTGCAGGCCGTGCAGGGCCATCGCCAGCGGCCCGTGGAAGGCTTCGCCGAGTTCCTTCATCGCATGGTGCTTCGTGGCATCCACGAAGATCGCGTCCTTGAAGAAATCGCCGTGCAGCATCGGCTCGATCGTGAAGTAGCCGATCACGACCGACGGGATGGCCAGCAGCACCAGCGGCAGCCAGACCACCATCGGCGATTCGTGCGGCTTGTGGTCGTGGTGGCCATGGCCGTGGTCGTCGCCATGCGCAGCGTGGTCGTCATGGTGCGCATCGGGGTTCTGGTCGTAGCGCTCCTTGCCGTGGAACACCAGGAAGTACATGCGGAACGAGTAGAACGCCGTCACGAACACGCCGGCCAGCACGGCCCAGTACGCGAACTGCGCACCCCAGAGATGGCTTTCCTTGACCGCCTCGATGATGCTGTCCTTCGAGTAGAAGCCCGAGAACAGCGGCGTGCCGATGAGCGCGAGCGAGCCCAGCAGCGAGGTGATCCAGGTGATCGGCATGTACTTGCGCACGCCGCCCATCCAGCGGATGTCCTGGTTGTGGTGCATGCCGATGATCACCGAGCCCGCGCCGAGGAACAGCAGCGCCTTGAAGAAGGCGTGCGTCATCAGGTGGAACACCGCCACCGAGTACGCCGAGGCGCCGAGCGCCACCGTCATGTAGCCGAGCTGCGAGAGCGTGGAATACGCGACCACGCGCTTGATGTCGTTCTGGATGATGCCCAGGAAGCCCATGAACAGCGCCGTGATCGCGCCGATCACGAGGATGAACGACAGCGCCGTGTCGCTGAGCTCGAACAGCGGCGACATGCGCGCGACCATGAAGATGCCCGCGGTCACCATGGTGGCCGCGTGGATCAGGGCCGAAATGGGGGTCGGGCCTTCCATCGAGTCGGGCAGCCAGACGTGCAGCGGGAACTGCGCGCTCTTGCCCATCGCGCCGATGAACAGGCAGATGCAGATCACCGTGACGAGCATCCACTCGGTGCCCGGGAAGGTGATGCCGGCCAGCGTGTCGGCCTTGGCGAAGGCTTCGCCGTAGTTCAGCGTGCCGGCGTAGGCGGCGATCAGGCCGATGCCGAGGATGAAGCCGAAGTCGCCCACGCGGTTGACCAGGAAGGCCTTCATGTTCGCGAAGATCGCGGTCGGCCGGTTGAACCAGAAGCCGATCAGCAGGTACGACACCAGGCCCACCGCCTCCCAGCCGAAGAACAGCTGGAGCATGTTGTTGCTCATGACGAGCATCAGCATCGAGAACGTGAAGAGCGAGATGTAGGCGAAGAAGCGGTTGTAGCCCTCGTCTTCCTCCATGTAGCCGATGGTGTAGATGTGCACCATCAGCGAGACGAAGGTCACGACGCACATCATCATGGCGGTGAGGCCGTCGACGAGGAAGCCGACTTCCATCCGCAGGCCGCCGACGGTCATCCATTCGTAGATGGTCTCGTTGAAGCGGGCGCCGTCGACGATGACCGACTTCAGCGTCATGGCCGAGATCACGAACGCGACGAGCACGCCGAGGATCGTCAGCGAATGCGTGACCTTGCGGCCGATGTGGTTGCCGGCGAATTGGGTGCCGAACAGGCCCGCGAGGACCGCGCCGACCAGGGGTGCCAGCGGAACGGCCAGCAGCGTGGATGCAGAGAGGGTTGCGCTCATGGTGAGTTCTTGTCGTTATCCCTTGAGCGTGTTGAGCTCATCGACGTTGATGTTGGACTTGTTGCGGAACAACAGGACCAGCAGCGCCAGGCCGATGGCCGACTCGGCCGCCGCCACCGTGAGGATGAAGAACACGAAGATCTGGCCGTGCATGTCGCCCAGGAAGTACGAGAACGCCACGAAGTTCATGTTGACCGCGAGCAGCATCAGCTCGATCGCCATCAGCAGCACGATCAGGTTCTTGCGGTTCAGGAAGATGCCGATCACCGACAGCGCGAAGAGCATCGCGCCGAGCGAGAGAAAGTGTCCGAGCGTGAGCGTCATGCCTTGTTTTCCTTTGCGGGCGCCGCAGCAGCTTCAGCGGGTGCTTCCACCACGGGCTCGGCCGCGCGCGTGGGCGCCATCTGCACGATGCGCACGCGGTCGCGCGCCTTCACGCGAACCTGGTCGGCCGGGTTGACGTACTTGCTGTCCTTGCGGGTGCGCAGCGTCAGGGCAATGGCGGCCACGATGGCCACGAGCAGGATCACGGCGGCGATCTCGAGCGGGTACAGGTACTCCGAATACAGCAGCTTGCCGAGTTCGAGCGTGTTCGAGCTGTTGGCCGCCGCCTCGGTCGCCGCGCGCGGCGCCTCCGACAGGCGGAAGCCGCCCATCAGCACCGCGGCCATCTCGAGCGCGATCAACGCGCCCACGCCGGCGGCCAGCGGGAAGTGCTTCCAGAAGCCCTGCCGCAGCCCGTCCATGTTGATGTCGAGCATCATCACGACGAACAGGAACAGCACCATCACCGCCCCGACGTAGACGAGCACGAGCGAAATCGCGAGGAACTCGGCACGCAGCAAGAGCCAGATGGCCGAGGCCTGGAAGAAGGCCAGCACCAGGTACAGCGCGGCGTACACGGGGTTGCGTGCGGTGATGACGCGGAACGCCGCGAACAGCAGCACCGCGGCAAACAGATAGAACAGACCGGTCTTGACGTCCATTGGATTCGGAGGGGTACGGGGTTCGGGCCGATCGGATCAGCGGTACTTGGCGTCGGCCGCCTTGTTCGCCGCGATTTCTTTTTCGTAGCGATCACCCACCGCCAGGAGCATGTCCTTGGTGAAGTACAGGTCGCCGCGCTTTTCGCCGTGGTATTCGAAGATGTGGGTCTCGACGATCGAGTCGACCGGGCAGCTCTCTTCGCAGAAGCCGCAGAAGATGCACTTGGTCAGGTCGATGTCGTAGCGCGTGGTGCGGCGCGAGCCGTCGTCGCGCACGTCGGATTCGATCGTGATCGCGAGCGCGGGGCACACGGCCTCGCAGAGCTTGCAGGCGATGCAGCGTTCTTCGCCGTTCTCGTAGCGGCGCAGCGCATGCAGGCCGCGGAAGCGCGGCGACAGCGGCGTCTTCTCTTCGGGGAACTGCACGGTGATCTTGCGCGAGAAGGCGTACTTGCCCGTGATCGCCAGGCCCTTGAACAACTCGATCAGCATGAAGCTGCTCAGGAAGTCCTTGAGCGAGAACGGTGCGGACGCGGTGGTGGTTGCGGTGTGCGCAGACATGATGTTGGCGCTTCCAGTTATTTCCAGATATTGAACGGGGTCTGCATCCAGGCGCCGACGACCACCAGCCACACGAGCGTGACCGGGATGAAGATCTTCCAGCCGAGCCGCATGATCTGGTCATAGCGGAAGCGCGGGAAGGTCGAGCGGACCCACAGGAACATGGTGACCACGCAGAAGGTCTTGATGCCGAGCCAGATCCAGCCCGGGATGAACGCAAGGAACTCGAAGGGCGGCAGCCATCCGCCGAGGAACAGCACCACGCACAGGATCGAGACCAGCCACATGTTGGCGTACTCGGCCAGGAAGAACATGGCGAAGCTCATGCCCGAGTACTCGATCATGTGGCCCGCGACGATTTCCGATTCGCCTTCGACCACGTCGAACGGATGGCGGTTGGTTTCGGCCAGGCCCGAGATGAAGTAGACGACGAAGATCGGCAGCAGCGACAGCCAGTTCCACGACAGGAAGCCGATGCCCATGTCGGCGAAGGTGCCCTTGCCCTGCCCCATCACGATGTCGGTCATGTTGAGGCTGGCCGAGACCATCAGCACCACGACGAAGCAGAAGCCCATCGCGATCTCGTAGCTCACCATCTGGGCCGACGCGCGCAGCGCGCCCAGGAAGGCGTACTTCGAGTTCGAGGCCCAGCCCGCGATGATCACGCCGTAGACCTCGAGCGAGGTGATGGCCATCACGAACAGCAGGCCGGCGTTGATGTTGGCCAGCGCCACGTCGGGTCCGAAGGGAATCACGGCCCAGGCGGCGAGCGCCGGCATGATCGTCATGATCGGGCCGAGCAGGAACAGGCCCTTGTTGGCGACCGTCGGAAGGATGATTTCCTTGGTCATCAGCTTGAGCGCGTCGGCGATCGGCTGCAAGAGGCCCAGCGGCCCGATGCGGTTCGGGCCCACGCGGATCTGCGTGAAGCCGATGGCCTTGCGTTCCCACAACGTGAGGTACGCCACGGCGCCCATCAGCGGGATCACGACGACGATGATCTTGATCAGCGTCCAGATAACCGGCCAGGCCACGCTGGTCCACCAGCCGGCCTGGATCAGACCCTGGCCGAAGGCGTGCAATGCGTCGATCATGCCAGGACCTCCTCGGCACGGGCCGGTGCGGCCGATGCACTGCTGCGCGCGTCGGCGGTGAGCTGCAGCGACGGTGCGCGGCGCACGATCGAATCGAGCTGGTAGATGCTTGCGACCACGGGCGCGGGCAGGCCCGCGTCGGCGGCCAGGGGCTTTGCGGCGGTGGCGTTGGCCAGCGCGTCGGCCGGCAGCGCGCCGTTGTCGCCCACCGTGGCAAGCACTTCCGCGGTCGATTCGAACGCGAAGCCCGGCAGGCCGAGCAGGTTCGCGAGCACGCGCAGCACCTTCCAGGCCGGACGCGCCTCGCCCTGCGGCTTGACGACGGCATGGAAGCTCTGCACACGGCCTTCGGCGTTGACGAAGGTGCCCGGCGTTTCGGTGAACGGCGCGATCGGCAGCAGCACGTCGCTGAACTCGAGGTTGGCCTTGAACGGGCTCAGCGTGACGACCATCTGCGCGTTGCCGATGGTGTCGGCGGCCGCGGCACCCGCGGCCGAGTCGAACACGGGTTCGTTGTTGAGCAGCAGCACGGCCTTGAGGCCCGAGCCGGCCGACAGCATGCGCCCGGCATCGAGGCCGCCGTTCTTCGGGAACGCGCCCGCGAGCTGCGCGCCCACGGTGTTGGCCGCTTCGGTCAGGTAGCCGACGGTGGCGCCGGTCTGCGCGCCGATCCAGTTGGCGAGCGCCAGCAGGCTGCTGGCCTGCGCATGGTGCGCGGCCGCGTTGCCGAGCAGGATCGCCTTGCGTTCGCCGCCGAGCAGCGAGGCTGCGATGGCCTTGGCGGTGTCGTCGGGCGCGTTGGCCGGTGCGAGCGGCGCGGTGGCGCCGGTGGTCTCGCCAATGGCGGCAGCAACGCCTGCGAGCACCTCGACCCACTGGCCGGCGTCGACCACGGTGGCCTGCGCCACGGTCATGGCCCAGGCCTCGGGATCGGCCAGCAGATCTTGCGAGGCCAGCACCGACAGCGCGGCGCCCTTGCGCACCGCTTCGCGGATGCGCAACGCGAACAGCGGATGGTCCTTGCGCAGGTTCGAGCCGATCACGAATGCGCGCTGCAGTTGCGACAGCGATGCGATCGAGGTGCCGAGCCAGCGCACGCCTTCGAACGCCGGGAACTCGGCGTTGCGCAGGCGGTAGTCGATGTTGTCGCTGCCGAGCTCGCGCGTGAGCATGGCCGCGAGCTTGAGCTCCTCGAGCGTGCTGTGCGGGCTCACGAGCGTGCCGATGCTCTGCGCACCGTGGTCGGCCTTGATCTGCTTGAGGCCGTTGGCCACGTATTCGAGCGCGGTCTGCCAGTCGACCTGCTGCCACTGGCCGCCCTGCTTCAGCATGGGCTGCGTGAGGCGTTCGGGACCGTTGAGGCCTTCGTACGAGAAGCGGTCGCGGTCGGCGATCCAGCACTCGTTGACGTCGTCGTTCTCGAGCGGCACCACGCGCATCACGCGGTTGTTCTTGACCTGCACGATCAGGTTCGCGCCGGTCGAATCGTGCGGGCTCACCGACTTGCGGCGCGACAGTTCCCAGGTGCGGGCGCTGTAGCGGAACGGCTTGCTCGTGAGCGCGCCGACCGGGCACAGGTCGATCATGTTGCCCGAGAGCTCGGAGTCCACGGTCTCGCCGAGGATGGTGGTGATCTCGGAATGCTCGCCGCGGTGGATCATGCCGAGCTCCATCACGCCGGCCACTTCCTGGCCGAAGCGGACGCAGCGCGTGCAGTGGATGCAGCGGCTCATTTCTTCCATGCTGATCAGCGGGCCGACGTCCTTGTGGAAGACGACGCGCTTCTCTTCCTCGTAGCGCGAGGAAGAGCCGCCATAGCCCACGGCCAGGTCCTGCAGCTGGCATTCGCCGCCCTGGTCGCAGATCGGGCAGTCGAGCGGATGGTTGATCAGCAGGAACTCCATCACCGACTGCTGCGCCTTGATGGCCTTCTCGCTCTTGGTGCGAACGATCATGCCCTGCGTGACGGGCGTGGCGCAGGCCGGCATCGGCTTGGGCGCCTTCTCCACGTCGACCAGGCACATGCGGCAGTTGGCCGCGATGCTGAGCTTCTTGTGATAGCAGAAGTGCGGGATGTAGGTGCCCGCCTTGTCGGCCGCATGCATCACCATGCTGCCTTCGGTCACTTCGACCTTCTTGCCGTCGAGTTCGATTTCAACCATATGTCTTTCTCGCGCGCTCAGGCCTTGACGGGCGCTTTCGGGACGTAGCCCGGAATCAGCGCCTCGAACTCGTGGCGGAAGTGCTTGATCATGGCACGCACCGGCATGGCCGCGGCATCGCCGAGCGCGCAGATCGTGCGGCCCTGGATGTTGTCGGCCACGGAGTTGAGCAGGTCCATGTCGGACGCCCTGCCCTGCCCGTTGTGGATGCGGTCGACCACGCGGTAGAGCCAGCCCGTGCCCTCGCGGCACGGCGTGCACTGGCCGCAGGATTCATGCATGTAGAAGTAAGAAAGCCGGCGCAGCGACTCGACCATCGAGCGGCTGTCGTCCATGACGATCACCGCGCCCGAGCCCAGCATCGAGCCCGCCTTGGCGATGGAGTCGTAGTCCATCGTGCACTGCATCATGATGTCGGCCGGCAGCACCGGTGCCGACGATCCGCCGGGGATCACGGCCTTGAGCGTGCGGCCCTTGCGCACGCCGCCGGCGAGTTCGAGCAGCTTGGAGAACGGCGTGCCCATCGGCACTTCGTAGTTGCCGGGCAGCTCGACGTCGCCGCTGACCGAGTAGATCTTGGTGCCGCCGTTGTTCGGCTTGCCGCATTCGAGGTAGGCCTGGCCGCCGTTGCGGATGATCCAGGGCACCGCCGCGAAGGTCTCGGTGTTGTTGATGGTGGTCGGCTTGCCGTAGAGGCCGAAGCTCGCGGGGAACGGCGGCTTGAAGCGCGGCTGACCCTTCTTGCCTTCGAGCGATTCGAGCAGCGCGGTTTCCTCGCCGCAGATGTAGGCGCCGAAACCATGCGAGGCGTGCAGCTGGAAGCTGTACGCGCTGCCCATGATGTTGTCGCCGAGGTAGCCCGCCGCGCGCGCTTCCTCGAGCGCCTCTTCGAAGCGCTCGTAGCTCTGGAAGATCTCGCCGTGGATGTAGTTGTAGCCCACGCTGATGCCCATGGCATAGGCCGCGATGGCCATGCCCTCGATCACGATGTGCGGGTTGAACTGCAGGATGTCGCGGTCCTTGCAGGTGCCGGGCTCGCCTTCGTCGGAGTTGCACACGAGGTACTTCTGGCCCGGGAACTGGCGGGGCATGAAGCTCCACTTGAGACCCGTGGGGAAGCCCGCGCCGCCGCGGCCGCGCAGGCCCGAGGCCTTGACTTCGGCGATCACCTGGTCGGGCGTGAGGCCTTCGGTGAGGATCTTGCGCAGCGCCTGGTAGCCGCCACGCGCCTCGTAGTCGGCCAGGCGCCAGTTGGTGCCGTCGAGGCCGGCATAGATCTGCGGCTCGATGTGGCGATCGTGGAAGCAGGTCTGCACGCCCGTGGCGCGGAACTGCTGGAGCACTTGTTCGGGCGACATCATGCAGCCTCTCCCTTGGCCGAATCGCGCAGGCCATCGACCAGCTGGTCGAGCTTCTCGTTGCTCATGAAGCTGCACATGGTGCGGTCGTTGACCAGCATCACCGGCGAATCGGCGCAGGCGCCGAGGCATTCGCTCTGCTGCAGCGTGAACAGGCCGTCGGCCGTGGTCTCGCCCATCCTGATGCCGAGCTTCTTCTCGAGGTGCACGAGTGCGGTCACGCCATCGCGCAGCTGGCACGGCAGGTTGGTGCACACGTTGAGCTTGAAGCGGCCCACCGGATGCTGGTTGTACATGTTGTAGAAGGTCGTGACCTCGTGCACCGCGATCGGCGCCATGCCGAGGTAGTCGGCGATCTCGCGCTCGCGCTGGATGCTCACGTGGCCCTCGTCCTGCTGGACGATGGCCAGGCAGGCCATCACGGCCGACTGCTTGCCGGCCTCGGGGTACTTGGCGACCTCGCGCGCGAAGCGCTCGAGGATTTCGGCCCTCAAAGGAGCAGAAGGCGCCGAGGGCGCCGTGTCATGGTGGGTCGAGGAAGTCATTCGCTCTTTCTCACCTGTCGATTTCGCCGAACACGATGTCCATCGTGCCGATCACCGCGACAGCGTCGGCGATCATGTGGCCGCGCGACATTTCGTCGAGGGCGGCGAGATGCGGAAAACCGGGCGCACGGATCTTCAGGCGATACGGCTTGTTGGCGCCGTCGCTCACGAGGTAGATGCCGAACTCGCCCTTCGGATGCTCGACGGCGGCATACGCCTCGCCTTCGGGCACGTGGAAGCCTTCGGTGAAGAGCTTGAAATGGTGGATCAACTCCTCCATGTTCGCCTTCATCGATTCGCGCGCGGGCGCGGCGACCTTGTGGTTGTCGGTGATGACCGGACCCGGATTGGCACGCAGCCAGGCCGAGCACTGCTGGATGATCCGGTTGGCCTGGCGCATTTCTTCCACGCGCACGAGGTAGCGGTCATAGCAGTCGCCGGTGCGCCCGACGGGCACGTCGAACTGCATGCGGTCGTAGACGTCGTAGGGCTGCTTCTTGCGCAGGTCCCACTCGACGCCCGAGCCGCGCAGCATCGGGCCGGTGAAGCCGAGGTTCAGCGCGCGCTCCGGCGTCACCACGCCGATGCCCACGGTGCGCTGCTTCCAGATGCGGTTGTCGGTGAGCAGCGTCTCGTACTCGTCGACCATGCCGGGGAAGCGCTTGCAGAAGTCGTCGATGAAGTCGAGCAGCGAGCCCTGGCGGTTCTCGTTGAGCTTCTCGATCGCCTTGGCGTTCTTGATCTTGCTGACCTTGTACTGCGGCATCGCGTCGGGCAGGTCGCGGTAGACGCCGCCCGGACGGAAGTACGCCGCATGCATGCGCGCGCCCGAGACGGCTTCATACATGTCGAAGAGGTCTTCCCGCTCGCGGAAGCAGTAGATCAGCATGTTCATCGCGCCGCAGTCGAGCCCGTGCGCGCCGAGCCACAGCAGGTGGTTCAGCAGGCGGGTGATCTCCGCGAACATCACGCGGATGTACTGCGCGCGCTCCGGCACCTCGAGGCCCATCATCCGCTCGATGGCAAGGCAGTAGGCGTGCTCGTTGCTCATCATCGACACGTAGTCGAGACGGTCCATGTACGGCAGCGACTGGATGAAGGTGCGCGATTCCGCGAGCTTCTCGGTCGCGCGGTGCAGCAGGCCGATGTGCGGGTCGGCGCGCTGGATCACTTCGCCGTCGAGCTCCAGCACGAGGCGCAGCACGCCGTGTGCCGCGGGGTGCTGGGGACCGAAGTTGAGGGTGTAGTTCTTGATTTCGGCCATGTCAGTGACGCCCGGCCGCCCGAAGGCACTGACGCGCCCCCTCGGGGGGCAGCGATACGCGAAGCGATGAGCGTGGGGGCAGTTTCATGTCAGTGGAGTCCGGCGCCGTAGTTGTCTTCGCGGATCACGCGCGGCGTGATCTCTCGCGGCTCGATCGACACCGGCTGGTAGACCACGCGCTTCTGCTCTTCGTCGTAGCGCATCTCGACGTGGCCCGACACCGGGAAATCCTTGCGGAACGGATGGCCGATGAAGCCGTAGTCGGTCAGGATGCGGCGCAGGTCGTCATGGCCCTCGAACACGATGCCATAGAGGTCGAACGCCTCGCGCTCGAACCAGGTGGCGGCACTCCACACCGGCTGCAGCGAATCGACGACCGGCAGGTCTTCGCTCTCGGCGAACACCTTGAGCCGCACGCGCTGGTTGAGGCTCACCGACAGCAGGTGGGTGACGACGCCGTAGCGCGCGCCCTCCCACTCGCCTTCGCGGTAGTCCGAATAGTCCATGCCGCAAAGGTCGATCAGCTGCTCGAAGCGGCAGCCGGGCGCGTCGCGCAGCAGCAGCGCGGCGTCGATGTAGTCGGCCGCAGCCACGACCACCGTCACCTCGCCGAGCGCGACCGTCACGCGCTTGGCCTTGGCACCCAGGGTCTGCACCAGAGTCGCCTGGAGCGCCTCTGGAGAAATCGCAAAGTCGGTCATCAGGGCAGTTCCTCAGGCGCGCGCAATGGTGTTGGTGCGGCGGATCTTCTGCTGTAGCTGGATGATCCCGTAGAGCAGCGCCTCGGCCGTCGGCGGGCAACCCGGCACGTAGACGTCGACGGGCACGATACGGTCGCAGCCGCGCACCACCGAGTAGCTGTAGTGGTAGTAGCCGCCACCGTTGGCGCATGAACCCATCGACAGCACCCAGCGCGGCTCGGGCATCTGGTCGTAGACCTTGCGCAGCGCCGGCGCCATCTTGTTGCACAGCGTGCCGGCCACGATCATCAGGTCGGACTGGCGCGGGCTCGGGCGGAACAACATGCCGAAACGGTCGATGTCGTAGCGGGCCGCGCCCGCGTGCATCATCTCGACCGCACAGCATGCGAGGCCGAAAGTCATCGGCCAGAGTGATCCGGTCTTCGCCCAATTCACCACCGTGTCGTAGGTGGTGGTGACGAAGCCTTCTTTCATGACGCCTTCAATGGCCATTTTGTTGCTTCCTTGTCATTCCCAGTCGAGCGCGCCTTTTTTCCACTCGTAGATGAAACCCACGACGAGGATGGCGAGAAAGATCATCATGGCCCAGAAGCCGACGGCGCCGATTTCCTTGAGCGCAATGGCCCACGGAAACAGGAATGCAATCTCGAGATCGAACAGGATGAAGAGAATCGCGACGAGGTAATAGCGCACATCGAACTTCATGCGCGCATCCTCGAAGGCCTCGAAGCCGCACTCGTAAGGTGCATTCTTCGCTGCGTCGGGCCGGTTGGGGCCCAGGATGTAGCCGATGACCTGTGGCGCGACGCCTACACCGACTCCGACCAGAATGAACAAAAGGACGGGGAGATAGGAATCGAGGTTCATCGGGAGATTTTCACCGCTTGCCACCGGCAGAAGAACGCTCTGGGAAGAGGTTTTCTGCCGGTGAGATTTGGTGCGGTCGGCGAGACTCGAACTCGCACAGCTTTCGCCACTACCCCCTCAAGATAGCGTGTCTACCAATTTCACCACGACCGCGGTTTTGACTGTCCGGATGGCATGAGGTACCTGTGAAGGTGTTTGGCTTTCCGAACAGCTTTAGAGTTTACCCTGAAACCAAGCCGTTTTCAGCGAACGGCTCAATGAAAACAACTTGATTATTTACTCGGGATCTCGCCGGCGCCCGGAGCGGGTGCGGCCGGTGCCGATGCAGCACCGCCAGCGGGGGCTGCGCCCGAAGGAATCTGCCCTGCCGCCGCGCCCGAAGCAGGCGTGGCCGGCACGCCGATCGCAGCGCGCTCGAGCAGGCTGCCGCCGCCCGCAGGCCGCGCATGACTGAAATAGGCCAGCAGCAGCGTGGAGGCGAAGAACACCGCCGCCAGCACCGCGGTGGTGCGCGACAGGAAGTTGGCGCTGCCGCTGGCACCGAACAGGCTGCCGGCGCTGCCGCTGCCGAAGGCCGCACCCATGTCGGCGCCCTTGCCGTGCTGGATCAGGATCAACCCGATCATGACCAGCGCCGTCAGCATCTGCACGCCGACCAGAAGATTGAGGACCAAATTCATTCGTTCTTACTCCTAATTGATGGCTGCGCGCGCCGCATTCAACGCGCGGCAGCCGAAATGATCTGCAGGAAGTCGGGCGCCTTGAGCGATGCGCCGCCGATGAGCCCGCCATCGATGTCGGGCTGGGCCAGCAGCTCGGCGGCATTCGCCGCGTTCATGCTGCCGCCGTAGAGGATGCGGATGCCCGCCGCGTGCTCGCTCGCGGCATGGTGCAGCTGCGCGCGCAGCACCGCATGCACCGCCTGCGCCTGCTCGGGCGAGGCGGTCTTGCCTGTGCCGATGGCCCAGACGGGCTCGTAGGCCACGACGATCTCGCTGATGCAGTGGCCGTTGACGTGGATCACCGCCGCCAGCTGGCGCTTGACCACTTCTTCGGTGTGCCCTGCCTCGCGCTCGGCCAGCGTTTCGCCCACGCAGACGATCGGCGTGATGCCGTTCGCCAGCGCGGCCGCCGTCTTGGCGGCCACCGCCTCGTCGGATTCGGCGTGGTACTGGCGGCGCTCGGAATGACCGACGATCGCATAGCGCACGCCGAAGTCCTTCAGCATGGCGGCCGACTGCTCGCCCGTGAACGCACCCTGCGGGTGCGCCGAGATGTCCTGTGCGCCCAGCGCCAGGGCCGGCGTTTCGGCCAGCAGCAACTGCAGCTGCGCGAAGTACGGTGCCGGCGCGCACAGCGCGACATCGCAGCCGGCCGGCGCCGCGGCGAGGCCCTGCTGCAGCGCCTTCACGAGCGCTTCGTTGGCAGCCAGGCTGCCGTTCATCTTCCAGTTGCCGGCAATCAGCTTCTTCTTGGTCGTCGTCATCGTCGTTTTTGCTCCCTCGTCGTCACCAGGTCAGCACGATCTTGCCGATATGCTGGTTGGTTTCCATCAGTGCGTGCGCCTGGGCCGCGCCGCTGGGCTCGCCACCCGCGGCAAAGGTGCTGTGGATCACGGGCTTGACCGCGCCGCTTTCGAGCAGCGGCCAGACCTTCTCGCGCAGCGCGCGGGCGATCTCGCCCTTGAACGCGACCGGCCGCGGCCGCAGCGTGGAGCCGGTGATCACGAGCCGCCTGCGCAGCACGAGCCCCGCATTGAACTCGCTCTTGATGCCGCCCTGCACCGCGATGATCACCAGCCGGCCGTCCTCGGCCATGCACTCGATCTCGCGCGCCACGTAGTCGCCCGCGACCATGTCGAGGATCACGTCCACGCCCTTGCCGCCCGTGAGCTTCTTCGCCTCTTCGACGAAGTCGCTCGTGCGGTAGTTGATGGCGTGGTCGGCGCCGAGCTTCTTGCAGGCCTCGCACTTGTCGTCGCTGCCGGCGGTGGCGATCACCGTGGCACCCATGGCCTTGGCGATCTGGATCGCCGTCACGCCGATGCCGCTGGTGCCGCCCTGGATCAGCAGGGTCTCGCCCTTCTGCAGCCGGCCGCGATCGAACACGTTGCTCCAGACGGTGAAGAAAGTCTCGGGCAGCGAAGCCGCCTCGACGTCGCTCCAGCCCTTGGGCACCGGCAGGCATTGCGCCACCGGCGCCACGCAGAGCTCGGCATAGCCGCCGCCCGCAACCAGCGCGCAGACCCGGTCGCCCACCTTGAGGCCCGCCTCGGCCAGCGCCGCAGCGTCGCCCGACACGATCTCGCCGGCCACCTCGAGGCCCGGCAGATCGGAAGCGCCCGGCGGCACCGGGTAGTGCCCCTTGCGCTGCAGCACGTCGGGGCGGTTGATGCCGCTGGCCGCAACGCGGATCAGCAGTTCGCCCGCGCCGGCCACGGGATCGGGGCGCTCGACGGCACGCAGCACCTCGGGGGCGCCGTACGAAGTGATTTCAATGGCTTTCATGGTCCTGGCCTGCAACGCCCGCCTGCGCGGGCACGGTTGGTAGGTGCCGCTTACTCTTCGCGCGGCGTGAAGGGCTGCTCGCCGGCGGGCGCCTGCTGCGGCTGCTCGCTGCGCGGCTGCTGCTGCTCGCCGTTGAAACGCGGTGCGCGTTCGCCGCCGCGGTCGCCGCGGTCGCCGCGGTCCGAGCGCTCGCGTCGCTCGCCACCACGATCCCCGCGATCACCACGGTCTTCACGCGGCGCACGCTCGCTGTACTCCATGCCGGCCGGACGCTCGGTCAAGGCCTTCATCGACAGCTTGACGCGGCCCTTCTCGTCGGTCTCGAGCACCTTGACCTTGACGATCTGGCCTTCGCTCAGGTAGTCGGTCACCTTCTCGACGCGCTCGTGCGCGATCTGGCTGATGTGCAGCAGGCCGTCCTTGCCGGGCAGCAGGTTGATGAGCGCGCCGAAGTCCAGGATCTTGGTGACCGGGCCTTCGTAGACCTTGCCGATTTCGACTTCGGCGGTGATCTGCTCGATGCGCTTCTTGGCGAACTCGGCCTTTTCCGGGTCGGTCGAGGCGATGGTGATGGTGCCGTCTTCGTCGATGTTGATCGTCGTGCCGGTTTCTTCCTGCAGGCCGCGG